>Ga0187875_10000027_pt1 | contig 134949 bp, 113 predicted proteins | sample June2016WEW_17_1_2_FD_132978 | JGI IMG/M metagenome (GOLD analysis project Ga0187875, IMG submission 132978) | Peatland microbial communities from SPRUCE experiment site at the Marcell Experimental Forest, Minnesota, USA - June2016WEW_17_10 | ecosystem: Environmental > Terrestrial > Soil >... | reverse complement strand
GTCTGTTGCCCGAAGTTGATCACCGAGAAATTCAAACCATTGGTCTGGCCGACAGTCACCGAGCCGTAGGTAAGACTGCCCGGATTGACCCCGAGTTGTGCCGGAGTGATCACGACGATGTAGTTGGCCTGGGTGCTGGTGCTCACGCCCACCGGCCCGCTGACGATCAGGCTGACCGTGTCGGTGCCGGCGCTGCTGTAGGTGTGGCCCAGGCTGGTGGCCATCGTGTTGGTGGTCGCGCCGTCCCCGAAGTTCCAGAACCGGTTGGTGATCGTGCCGGTCGAGGTGTCGGTGAATGTCACCGCCAATGGCGCCACGCCGTTGGTTGGGCTGCCCGTGAACAGCGCCACGGGCACAATCGCTCCCGTGCCGTTGACGGTGTTGGTGGCCGCGCCACCGTTGGCGCTGGTGAAGATCACATTATTGGTAAACCCGCCCGCCGCCACCGGCGCAAACTGCACCACCACGTTGGTCGTGCCGAAACCCGGTACGCTGAAGGTCGCCCCGGACAGGATCGAGTACGGCCCGCTGACGCTGGCCGTGCCGTTGCTGACGACGGTGCCGCCGGTGTTGGTGACAACGAGCGTGGTCTGGGCCAACGTGCCGGTGGCCAGCGTGCCGAAACTGTAGCTGGCAGGGCTGACCGAGATGTTGCCCGGTGCCAGCCCGGAGCCCATGATGATGTTGGTCGAGGTGCCGCCGTTGCTCGCGAAGATGGCGCTATTAGTAAAGCTGCCGACCGCAACGGGCGCAAAGGTGACGCTCACCGTCTGTGTCTGCCCACCCGCCACGGTGTACGGGCTGCCGCTGGCGATGAGGAAGGGTGACGCGGTCGCCACTGCACCGGTCAGCGTCTGTTGCCCGAAGTTGATTACCGAGAAATTCAAACCATTGGTCTGGCCGACAGTCACCACGCTGTAGTTGAGGCTGCCCGGATTGACCCCGAGTTGCGCCGGAGTGATCACCAAGATGTAGCTGGCCTGGGTGTTGGTGCTCACGCCCACCGGCCCGCTGACGATCAGGCTGACCGTGTAGATGCCGGCGCTGTTGTACGTGTAACTCAGGCTGGTCGCCATCGTGTTGGTCGTGGTGCCGTCCCCGAAGTTCCAGAATCGATTGGTGATCGTGCCGGTCGAGTCGTCGGTAAACGTGACCGCCAACGGCGCCGGGCCATTGATCGGGCTGCCCGTGAACAGCGCCACGGGCACAATCGCTCCCGTGCCGCTGACGGTGTCGGTAGCCGTGCCCCCGTTGGCGCTGGTGAAGATCACGCTATTGGTGAACCCGCCCGCCGCCACCGGCGCAAACTGCACCACCACGTTGGTCGTGCCGAAGCCCGCGACGCTGAAGGTCGCTCCGGAGACGATCGTGAACGGTCCGCTGACGCTGGCCGTGCCGTTGCTGACGACGGTGCCGCCGGTGTTCGTAACCACGAGCGTGGTCTGGGCCAACGTGCCAGTGGTCATCGTCCCAAAGTCGTAGCTCGCGGGGCTGGCCGCGATGTTGCCCGGTGTCAACCCGGTGCCGTTGACCGTGTTGGCCGAGTCACCGCCGTTGCTCGTGAAAATCACCGTGTCATTGAACGTGGTGGCCGTGCCGGGAGCAAACGCCACTGTCACCGTCGCCGTCTGTCCGCCGTCCACACTGTAACTGCCGCCGCTGGTTACGGTGAACGGCTCAGAGCTGGCGGCGGTACCGGTGAGTGTGATGTCGCCGGTATTGATGACAGAGAAACTCAAGCTGTTGGTCTGGCCAATGGTCACCGAGCCGTAACTCAGACTGCCCGGGTTGACCACCAGATGTGACGGATTGACCACCACGATATAATTGGTCAGGGTCAGGCTGCTGGAGCCCAGCGGGCCGGAAACCGTGAGGCTGACCGTGTTGGTGCCGGCTGTCGCGTAGGTGTGGAGGAAGCGGCCGTCGGTGTTGTTGGTGCTGGTGCCATCGCCGAGATTCCAGGACCGGTTGGTAACGGTGCCGCCGGATGTGTCGGTGAACGTCACGATCAATGGCCAGGGGCCGTTGGTCGGGCTGGCTGTGAAGCTGGCCGTGGGCGGAAGCACACACACGCCTGTCACAAGCGATGGAGCCGGGTTGCCGTAAAGGAGCAACCACAAATTATTGCCGCTCACATCGGGTATGGCGGTGAGGTTGTCACCGTTGCCGGGGACCTGGACCAAGCCGGCAATGGTGCTCTCGATCCAATCTGTCCCCACCGGCGCAATTCTCACCACCGTGGTGTTGACTTGGTCCGCAACGTAGAGATTATTGCTGCTGTCCACGGCAATGCCTTGTGGCCAGTTGAAGTCCGACGCAACGGTGCTGGCTACCCAGTTGGTGCCGCTCGGTGTGAGCTTGGTAACACTACCGAGTTCCGTGTCCACCACATACAGATTGCCGCTACTGTCTGCGGCAATGCCTTGCGGTGAGTTGAACGCCGAGGAGATCGTGGTGGTCACCCAGTTGGTGCCGCTCGGTGTGATCTTGCGAACGGCATGGTTATCCTCGTCCGCCACATAGAGATTACCGCTGCCGTCCACCGCGATGTCAACAGGGCCCCAAAATCGCGCATTGCTGTTGGTGCCATCGGCGCTGCCAAAGTTGCCGGCCAGCCCGGCGATCGTGCTGGTTGCCCAGTTCATTCCCGCCGGCGTGATCTCCACGATCGTGGAGTCACCCGTGTCCGTCACATACAGATTGCCGTTACCGTCCACGGCAATGCCCTGTGGTGAGTTGAACCCCGAGGCAATCGTGGTGGTCACCCAATTGGTGCCGGTCGGTGTGATCTTCCGAACGGCGTTGTTGCCCGTATCGGTCACATAGAGATTACCGCTATTGTCCACCGCAATGCCTTTGGGCCGGTTGAATTCCGCGCTGTTGTTGGTGCCATCGGTGTTGCCGGAGGCGCCAGCCAACCCGGCGACCGTGCTGGTTATCCAGTTGGCACCCACCTGCGTGACTCTCCGAATCGTGTTCCCTGCATCCGTCACGTAGACGTTGCCGTTGGCGTCCACCGCAACGTCGTTCGGGCCCTCAAACAGCGATGCGGTAACGGGGGTATCCATTGTGTAATAGGCCAGAGAATATTCGTTCGTGTCGAGGCAAGGGACCGGTGCGAAGGTCGTCGTGTACAAGTTGGTGTCGCTGATGCGCACCTCGTCAATGATGGCCTGGGAAAACTGCTGGGGCCCGCCGCTGCCACTGAGGTTCCACGCCGCGCCGAGCAAGATCGACGAAACGCCGGTCGTGACCGGGTCGGCCCAGCCCCCGCTACCGCCGGTGAGTTCGCCGTCCGTCCAGCCTGAAAAGGTTCCCGTACCCGGCAGGTCAAAAGCGTAGGTCACGGCAAGATGATGCCAGTTGCCGTCGTAGAGATGCTGGCCGGTAAGCGACATATTGATGACATCGCCATTCGCCCAGTCAAATTCCCACGCCTGATCGCCGTCCACCCGCATGTACCAACCGTTGCCGTCGCCATGCCAATCGTCCGTCTGCGCCATGATGACGCTGCCTCCCGGCGGTGAATTGGTGAACCTGACCCAACATTCCAAAGTCCCATGCTGAAGCTGATCGATGTTGGCGGTGGCAGCCGATTGGGCATAGTTCTGGTTGCCGTCGAACGCGAGGGCATATCCGCCCCCAATGGAGGCGACGACGTAGCTGGCGCTGATTTGGTTACTGGTACCCAGCGGTCCTGAGACCGTTAAGCCGACCGTGTACGTGCCGGCGGCGTACGTGTGCGTCGGGTTCGTCGCGACGGCGAAGTTGGTTGTGGTGCCGTCCCCAAAATCCCACGCTCGATTGGTGATTGTGCCGGTCGAGTTGTCGGTAAACGTCACTGCCAACGGCGCTGTCCCGTTGGTCGGGCTGCCCGTGAACAGCGCCACGGGCGCAATCGCCCCCATGCCGCTGACCGTGTTGGTGGCCGCGCCCCCGTTGGCGCTGGTGTAGATCACGCTATTGGTGAACCCGCCCGCCGCTACCGGCGCAAACTGCACTACCACGTTGGTCGTGCCGAAGCCCGCAACGCTGAAGGTCGCGCCCGAGACGATCGTGAACGGTCCGCTGACGCTGGCCGTGCCATTGCTGACCGCCGTGCCGCCGGAGTTGGTGACCACCAACGTGGTCTGGGCCGTCGTGCCGGTCGCCAGCATGCCGAAACTGTAGCTGGCGGGGTTGACCGCGATGTTGCCCGCCGTCAGCCCGGTGCCGCTGACCGTATTGGTCGAGGCGCCGCCGTTGCTCGCGAAGATGACGTTGGTACCAAAGCTGCCGGCGACAACGGGCGTAAAGGCCACGCTCACCGTGGCCGTCTGCCCACCCGCCACGATGTACGGGCTGCCACCGGCGATGAGGAACGGCGACGCGGTCGCGACCGAACCGGTCAGCGTCTGTTGCCCGGAGTTGATCACCGAAAAATTCAAGCTGCTGGTCTGGCCGACGGTGACCCCGCCGTAGGTGAGACTGCCCGGATTGACCACCAGATTCGGCGGATTGACCGCGACGATGTAATCGGTCCGGGTGCTGGTTCCGCTCCCTCCATAGCCGCTCACGGTCAGACCGACGGTATACGTGCCGGCGTTGCTGTAGGTGTGGCTCATGCCCGTGGTCGTCGTGTTGGTGGTGTTGCTATCCCCGAAGGACCAGAACCAGTTGGTAATCGCCCCGGTGGACGCGTCGGTGAATGTGACCGCCAACGGCACCGGGCCATTGGTCGGACTGGCGGTAAAACCGGCCACCGGCGGGGGTGGATTGGTGGCCACGATGTAGTTGGACAGCGTGTTCGTGCTGCTGCCGCCGTAGGCCCAGATCGTCAGGCTGACGGTATAGGTCCCGGCGTTGTAGGTGTGGCTCAGGCTGCTGGTCGTGGTGTTGGTCGTGGTTCCATCCCCGAGATTCCAGTTCCAGTTGGTGATCACGCCCACCGACGTGTCGGTGAACGTCACCGCCAGCGGCGCCGTGCCATTGGTCGGGCTACCCGTGAAGCTGGCGACGGGCGGCGCTGCAGACACGATGTAGTTGGATTGGATGCTCGTACCGCTCCCGCCGTAGCCGGTGGCGATCAGGGTCACCGCGTATGTGCCGGCGGCATACGTGTGCACCGGATCGGTCTCGACGCCAAAGTTGGTTGTGCTGCCATCCCCGAAATTCCAATACCAATTGGTGATCGAACCGGTTGACGCGTCGGTAAACGTTACCCCCAACGGCGCCACACCGATCGTCGGACTGCCGGTGAACCCGGCCACAGGCGGTGGTGGATTCGCCACCACGATGTAGTTGAACTGCGTGCTCGTACTGCTGCCACCGTAGGCCCAGATGGTCAGGCCGATGTTATAGGTCCCGGCGTTGTACGTGTGTCTCAGAGTGTTGGTGGTGGTGTTGGTCGTGGTGCCGTCCCCAAGAGTCCAGTTCCAGTTGGTGATCGTGCCGATCGACGTGTCGGTGAACGTCACCGTCGACGGTGCTGTGCCATTGGTCGGACTACCCGTGAAGCTGGCCACCGGGAACGGCGCTACCACCAGGTCCAGTTGATTACTTGTCGAGGTGTTGACGAGCAGCGAGTACGTGAGATTGGTGTTCGGCGTCGTCCCGATGGTCAACCCGCTCGTGCTCATCGTGCCGGTGGACGTGAACAGCGTGTACGTTCCGTTGGTGAAGCCGCCGCTATCGGTGAAATTGAGCGTGCCGGTCAAATAGAGCTTGCCGGTCATCGCCGTCGTATTGAAGTTGGTCCCCAACTGCACGGTCGTCGTCGAGCCGGCGGAGAAGCTCAAGCTGCTGCCGGAGATCGTCAACTGGCCAACCGAGTTGAGCGGGTTGAAGAAGCCGTTACTGCTCACGATGCAATACTTGCCTGGAAAAGTAAGAGTGCCATACCCTTGGATCGTGCCGGAGCAGGTTATTGTCCCCGCTTGAAACGATCCGCCTGCCAAATTCAGCGTGTTGCTGCCATTGATCGCCAGCCCGGCAGTGCTGCTGACGGTGCCGCCGGCTCCGACTGTGAGCACATTGTTTGTGGCCGGGCCTGGGCCGGTGTCGCCGCTACTGCCGCTACTGTCCCAGCCGATGAAGAAGCTTCCTCCGAAAGTGCAGACGGCATTACTCTGAACTATCATGCTATTGTTATATGATCCTGTGGCGGTGCTGGATCTCTTGCCGATGGTGGCGTGCCCTCCCGTAATAGCTGCGTGAGCACCGCTGTCCAGAATGAACGTATTGTTACTGGAACCCCCGTCACTCGAGCTGCCCATGCGAAATGAGCTGCTGATGGTGATCGAAGCAGAATTGGAAACCACCACTGAATTCCCATAGCTACCTGGTGTGCCGACGGTGAACTCGCGGCCGTTGTTAAAGTACGTATTCGTGCCACTGATCACGAGGGTTCCACGTGAATTCGTTCCCTCGCCCACGGTCAGACCCGGGTCTGAACCTGTCCCCAAGGCGACGTACCCGTTGGTGACGTACAGTATCCCCACGCCATTCCCGCCGACAGCGAGTGGCCCATTATCAACCAAGCCTCCCTGTCCCTGTGTGGAAGAGGCAATATAGACAATCGACGTGCTGCCCGCGGTCTCGCCAACCACAAACGTGTCGTTGGTAAGAGCCGTGTTGGTGACGTGGTTCGTACCCAGGTCGAGCGTGACTGTGGCGATCGTATTCGAGGCGTTGCTGAAGAAATTGGTCGCGATGCTCACATTGTTGGTGAGCGTCACGTAATACGTGGCGGCGTTGGTGAAGAACGCGTTGTTGTTTGCCCCCGGGGGGCCAGTCGGGTTCCACGCGTTCGGGTCCCCCCAGTAGTCGCTGCCGCCTACCCAAGTGTAATTGATTTGGGCCTGACTGCTAACCGCGCCCATGACCAACCCCAGCGCCAGGACCAGCGCCCAGACGCCACTATGCCCATGACCCTGATTCGCGGGACGGGGCTGGCTATGACGAATCAGCCCAAAGCGACGCGCCGACGGGATTCCCGATTCCGAATCGGCCAGTTGTTGAGGGGTGTGCCCCGCTGTACGCAAGAAATCCATTTGGGGAAGAAGCCGCCGCGCCCTCTCTACTGGGAGAGACGCGTTAAGCCCGTTCTGATGCGTAAACGGCGTCAGACGACTCTGTCCATTCAGGTCCATCTCTTTCGTGCTTCCCCCATTGCAGTCTTGGTGTCATTGCCTTCGAGAGCTGAACCTGACACAGTGCGTCCCAGCGGTGGGAAGCCTCTACATAAGTTGATAGCAGTCTGCATGCCATTGCCTTCGAGAGCCTTAACTGACGCAATGCGTCCCGGCGGTGCAAAGCCTCCACATTTGGATATCGGCAGGCTTGCCGAAACCTTTAGCGCGATATTTCCAAGGTTTTCCACCGTATGTCGGCAGATCTTGCCCGTGCCACGTTTCGTCTAAAGTTGGTGGTTAACCAATTGGGAGCATTGTGTTGCGAACGCCAGTCGGAGACGTCCATGGGTGGTTCTCTGACAATGCCATCCGGCCAATGCGCCCAGCTGTCGTGATCGCGGAGGGCGACGAGTTGCGGGGGTGTTCGCGCCCAAGGGGGAACTACGGCGCGTGAGGAGCGGCATACGGCGAAAGAAATATGGTTGGCGGAGAGGGGCCCTTCTGCACCCCTTTTGTCGTTTAGTGCTCCGGGCTGTAAGGACAGTTCCGCCCCCTTGGCTGATAGACCCCACTACCCGCTCGCAAACCCTGAGAAATTACCGCCTGCAGGCGAATCTGAGTCAAACGGCACTGGCGGCCAAGCTGGGGGTGACCTTAAGCGCGGTCGCACGGTGGGAACAGGGCAAAGCGACCGCGAATGGAAAATCGTGGCGTGCGCTCCGGGCACTGCTACCCGTTGGCAGTGGTGCCTTTTTGTCACCTGAGTTTCACCTGTAGAAAGCCAAAAATCATCAGCCATTTATGAAAATCCGAGCACTATCCAGCGAACCCGCGCTACGTACGAGAGCACATCAAAAAGCGGCCCTTTGACCTCAAATTACGAACGTCCGATTGCCAAGTTATTCTCGGTGTCAACAAGCGAACACTGATCGGCTGGGAGAAAGGTAGACACCAGCCCAGTCGGCGAATGCGGAGGCGGATTGTCTCATTCCTCGGGTAAGACCTCTTTTGAGTTGACTGGGCGGGCTCACCAAGCCCGCTACCGTCGAGAAATCCTTGATAAACCCCTGAAGCGACGCCGTCTGCAACTCCGTCTCTTCCAAGCTGATCTGGCGAAAGTGTTCGGCGTGGACGTAGCGTCCATTCGGAATTGGACGCACAATATTCATCCCCCCGCCAAACAGCACCGGACGCGCGTCATCAACTGGCTCGGCTACGATCCAGACGTTTGACCAGTTGCCGTCCGGAAGTGGCCGAAAATTACAAATAGGCAACACAACCAGCTGGTTGTGTTGCCTATTTGTTGCCCTGATTTCATGGCGGTCCGTCTTCATACCTAACATCCAAGCACGCGATGTGATGCGCTGAAGGTGACCCAGCACGATTTGCGCTATTTGCTATTTGCGCACCGCATCCGAATACAAAGGCGAACGGGGCACTAGCCATATGTGGTAGCCGCGGATAGGGTTGTTGGCGAAAATCATCGCGTCTCTTCCTGCGCGGCGAAACCGAGGTGCGGTTCCAGTGGATAGTTCCGCTCCCGCCACGCATCGATCCCGCCCGCCAATGGACGGACGCGAGTGATGCCGCGCTTGTAAAGAATCAATGCCGTACGAACGGCGCTCGCGTCATTCGGGCAGGAACAATAGAGCACTACCTCCTGATCGCGCGGGATTTCGAGAATCCAGTTCTGCACTTCTTCCAGAAGCAGGTGCCGCGCACCGGGAATGCGATAGGGATCGCTCGTCGCAGCGAGGGTGGAGCGCACATCCACTATGAAGGTTTCCTGCCCCATATCCAACCGCTGCCGAAGCTCGTCCACCGTAATCCGAGCCATCTGCAGTTGCCGCAACGCCCGTTGCCTCTGAATGTATTTGAAGGCGATGTACGCGACGAGCAATGACACCAGCAACACAAACGCGCCGCGCCCCAGTCGCTCCAACCCTTCGGCGACCTGCTGAAGCTGGCTGCGAAACAGGAACCCCAGCAGCACGAAACACCCCACATATAAAAATCCGCCCAACCCGTCGAAGAATAGAAACCGGCGGACATCCATCCGAGACATCCCCGCCAGCGGCGGCATGACCGTACCGAGGCCAGGAACAAATTTCGCCACCACCACGCCCCGCATCCCGTGCTTTACGAACACATCCTCGGTCCGTCGGACACACGTGTCGGGCTCCAGCGAAATCCGGCAGAGAAGTTTGACGACACGATGACCACGGTAGCGGCCGATGTAGAACCAGATCGTGTCCGCCAGCAATGCGGCCAGCGTGCCCAGCACGAGCACGAGCAGGGCATTCATTTTACCGACGCCCGCCAGACCGCCAGCCGCCAATAGGAACGGCGGAGACGGCAGAGGTGCGCCCAATTGTTCCACGAAAACCACTAGGAACACCAACAACAATCCGTAGCGAGCCATGAAATTGAAGATCTCATCCATAACGAACGCCCGGGTTGTCCTCCTCCGCAGCGATGGCGAGGGACCGTATCGAAGCTTGGTTCAGGCTTTGGAAGCGCATGTTTGGTGTTGGTCGTCTTCCTGCTGATTTAGAGATCCGGCCGTAGCACAATTCGACCGCCGCCGTGGGCGGCTTGCGCATACGCCTCAGCCGCCTCAGCAAGAGGTAGGGGCCTGCCCGCCCGGGCCTTGAATTGCCCGGACTCGAAACCGGGGACCATCTGAGCCAGCAGTTTGGCGCAAGCGACGGCATCCAGGCGGAGAGTATCGATACCCTGGACGCGAAGCCCTTTGCGATACAGGCTCCGCAGATTGAACGACGCCTTTCCGTCGGCCGGGGCGGTGATGACCGGGATGCGTCCATCCATGCCGGCCAGCTCGATGATCTCGGCGAACATCATGCCGCTGGTATCGAAGACGACGTTTGCGCCGCGATCCTTCGTGAGGGAACGGACAGCGTCGAGGAGATTTCCGGACTTGGCGTTGATGACTTCGTCCGCGCCATTTTTCCGGGCGGCCGGGAAATCATCGTCCGTGCGCACGACACCGATGACTCGGGCCCCGCGAGCTTTTGCGATCTGGACAGCGGCGGAGCCAACGCCGCCGGCAGCGCCGATGACGACGGCAGTTTCACCAGACATCACTTTCGCAGCCGTCACCATGGAGCTCCAAGCGGTGACGAACACCAAGCCGGCGGTGGCGGCGGCTTCCATCGAAAGCGTCGTCGGCTTCGGCGTTACAGCCTGACACGGCAAGAGAAGGTACTCCGCGTGGGAGCCATCACGTGTGAAGCCGATATCACCTCCAGTACCCCAGACTTCGTGACCAATGAGACTGGCATCCCCTTGGACAACGAGCCCCGCGAAATCGCGGCCAGGGATCCGTGGGAGCGTGGTGCCGTGCATGGCTCCGGCGACGTTCTTCACGTCACTGGGATTGATCGACGCCGCCTTGACGGCGACCAGCACTTCGTCATCGCCCGGTTCGGGTGTCGGAACCTCTTCCACTTTCAGTTGCTTTGGGTCTCCGAACTGATGAATGACGATGGCTCGCATAGGAGTCGTAACGTCAGGGTGATTCATTTGCCGAGAGCGGAGGTTGCTTGATCGGCAGTCTCACCTTGAAACGCGTGTCGCCGGGCACGGATTCGAATTCGATCTCGCCGCCATGCCGGTTGGCCACAATACGACTGCTGATCACCAAGCCCAGGCCCGTGCCCGACCCGACGCCTTTGGTGGTGTAAAACGGCTCGAAAATGTGCGACTGGACTTCCGGCGGAATGCCACTTCCGTTATCGGCGATTTCCACCACCACCTGGTCGTCATCCAAAAACGTGGCGATGCAGATTTTCCCCGTTCCGTTGACGGCGTCGATGGCGTTGTCGAGCAGGTTCGTCCACACCTGGTTGAGTTCACCGCCGTGGGCCATGATCCGTGGAATGGTGCGATCGTATTTGCGCGTGACCGTGACCTTCTTGAGTTTGTGGCCGAGCATGGTCAGCGTGTTCTCGATTCCTTCGTGAACATCCACCTCCTGCATGGGCGATTGGTCCATGTACGAGTACGCCTTGACGGCCTTGACCAATTCCGAAATGCGCGCCGTGCTGCCATCCACCTCGTTCAACAACGAATGTAGCGAGAGGCTCGCTTCCAACCACCCAAAAGCGTGGTCCAGCGCCTCGCGCGGAAGCGTTTTTGCGAGAGTTGCCAGCTCGTCATCGCTCATGTTGGCCGTCACAAATGTCGGCGCGAGCTTCCACCCGTCGGCCACGCCGTGTTGCTCCAGCCACGTCGCCACCCGGTCCTCGCGGTCGCTGCGCGCGACCGAATCGAGCGGCGCGGCTTTTGCCAATCGGGCGATGGCGGCCTGCGACGCGTCGACGAGCGGCTGCCATTGTTCGGGTTTCAACGACTCATGCAGTTCGCACGCGCACGATTGCAGGTTGTCCACCACCTCCCGCAAATGGGCCGATGCCCGACGCGCCGCCGTCGCCGGGTTGTTCAATTCATGCGCGAGACCGGCGGCCATCGTGCCGAGTGAAGCGAGCTTCTCGCGTTGCTGGGAATAGCCTTCCATGTTCCGCACGCGCGTGGCCATCGTGCGAAAAATCTGGCTCGCCACCGACGGACAGCCGCTCAGCATCCGCCAGAACCCGTCCTTGTGCAGACGAAACAACCGGCAGGGCTTCAACGTGCGCACCGTCGCGAGATTGGGGCTGTCGAGCAACAGGGAGATTTCCCCCAGAAACATTCCGGGTTTGGTGACCCCCATCAAAACCGCCTGGTTCTCGTAGTTTCGGCTGACCCGCATTTCCCCCTCCAACAGCAGGTAAAAAACGTCCAGCGGTTCTCCCTCCCGCGCCAGCACCTTGCCGGCCTCCAGGTGGACGATCTCCCCCAGTTCGAGGCAACTGCTCTGTTCCGGCGACAGGGTGGAAAAGAGCGGGACCTTCTGCAATTCCTGTAGGGTCGATGCGTCCATGGTTACACCGTGCTGAGATATTGATGGATCAGCTTCACCGCCATCGCGCCTTCGCCGACGCCGGACGTGACGCCTTTGGTCGAGGCATGCCGCACGTCACCGGCCACGAAAATTCCCGGAACGCTGGTTTCAAGCATGAGCGGATCGCGGTCCGGTAGCCAGCCCCGGGGACGTTTCCCCTCGCGCATCAACTGTGTTCCGGAAACGATGTACCCCTGCGCATCCCGCTCGACGAGGTTGTTCAGCCAATCCGTGTACGGGACGGCGCCAACGTAAAACAACAGCGCACTGGCAGGCACCGTTTCCCGCGCGCAGGTCTTCGTGTTCATCAACGTGATGGTCTCACAGCGTCCGTTGCCTTTCACTTCCATCACGCTCGTGTTCAATTTCACGATGATATTCTTCGTGGCGCCAATCTGGTCTTCCAGGTACTGCGACATGTTGGCCGAAAGTGAATCGCCACGCACCAGCATCGTGACGCTTCGCGCATACTTGGAAAAATACATCGCCGCCTGACCGGCCGAATTGGCCCCGCCGACAATGTACACGTCCTCGTTCTTGTACGAGAGCGCCTCGGTCATCGGCGCGTAGTAGTACACGCCGGCGCCGTTCAATTCCTCCACGCCGGGCACGTCCACCTTCCGGAAGGCGATCCCCGTCGCAATCAACAGCGCGCGGCAGCCGATTTCCGTGCCGTTGCCCAGCGTGACGAACCGCGACGGCCCATCCACGCGAACCCCCGTGACCTCTTGCGGCGCGAGAATCTCGACGCCAAATCGCCGGGCTTGGCTGACAGCCCGCCGCGCCAGGTCAAATCCACTCAACCCGGTCGGAAAGCCGAGGTAATTCTCAATTCGGGAACTCCGGCCAGCCTGGCCACCGGGCGCTTCCCTTTCAATGAGCAGTGTTCGCAATCCGTCGGCCGCCCCGTAAACCGCCGCCGCCAGACCGGCCGGACCTCCACCGACAATTACCAAATCGTAAAATGGCAACTCGGCCCTGGTTCTTAGCCCGAGCTTGTCGGCAACCGCCGTCGACGTCGGGTCCGCGAGATGCGTGCCGTCCGCGAAGACAACCAAGGGCAATTGCTTCGCATCGACGCCGCAACTCTCCATTAATTGCCGGGCCGTCTCATCTGTTTCCGCGTCCAACAGTTGATACGGAATGGAATTCCTCGCCAGAAAATCCCGGATCTGGTTGAAGTGGGGCGACCAGCGGTGGCCCACAATCCGAATCCCCTCGAACGGCGGACGGAAAGACGCCTGCCAATCGTCGAGCAGATCGTCCACGACGCCGTAGAGGCGTTCTTCCGGCGGGTCCCACGGCTTCATCAGGTAATGATCGATCTTCACCGAGTTGATGGCGCGGATCGCCGCATCGGTGTCCGCGTAGGCGGTGAGCAGGGCGCGCTTGGCTTCGGGGTAAAACTCCAATGCCGCCTCCAAAAATTCCACGCCCGACATGAGCGGCATCCGCTGGTCCACCAGAAATAACGCGACCGGATCGTTGCGCAACTTCAATTGCTTGACCGATTCCAACGCTCCCGCCCCCGAATCGGCGGCCATGACGCGGTACCGATTCCCATATTGCCGCCGTAAATCACGCTCCACGGCCCGTAGCACGTCAGGGTCGTCATCCACCGTCCATATCACGGGCTTGGCCATAATCAGGAACGCCGCCTCCCTTTCGATGCTTTGCCCAGCAGAATGGCTTCTTCGATTTTCGCTTTCAACGTCTCGAAATCATCCCCGTCATCATTGCGCGCGCCGTTAATGAAAACCGTCGGCGTACCGCCCACGCTGCTGTCAATCCCGCTTTGGATGTCCTGTTGGACCCGGTCGGCATACGCGTGCTCGGCGACATCACGGCTGAACTTCACCCTGTCCAGGCCAAGCGCGGCCGCCGCCCGCGCCAGGTTGTCCGCGTCGACCGTCCCTTGATGTTCGTACAAATAGTCGTGCATCCTTGAGAGACCCTTCTGTTGCGCCCACCATGCTCACTTCCGGTATGGTGTATATGCCGCTGGGCAAGAGCTGGGGGAATTTCGGTCCGGACTTTCAAACCGAGTGCGTGACGCACGGCGCGTCGCGCTTGCTCCATGCTCGTGGCGGCTAGGCCTGTGATCGCGTTCCGCATTCGGTCGGCGCTGCCAAAACCATGGAACCCGATTGCCCAGAGATGCGCCAAATCAGGCATCACAAAATTAACCGTCCTACTGTTTGTTCGACATAAAACGGCGAACGAGACCAGCGATTTCATCGGCAGCGGTATCCAAGGCGAAGTGCCCCGCATCGAGGACATGCTCTTTACTCTTGAAGCGATTGCTTTCCCAACATCACTTGCCTCTCGGTATGAACCCGGGAACGCCGGTCCCCACAACGGCATTAAACCTGACCCGCGTCTTGATTCCTTCGGTGATCTCCCTCACGGCGTCTTCAGGTATGGCCGAGACCTCAAAGTTCTCCTTGATGCGGCTAGGGGTCTTCGAGGTGGTCAGGAGAGCCGTCCCGCGCTGGATAGCCCAGGCGAGCAAGACCTGCGCCGGGGTCTTGTTGACTCGCCTGGCGATGGCGGTGATGACCGGATCTTCCAGTAACCTGGGCTCCATACTATGCCCCAGTGCCGCGAACGCTTGCAGCACGATGCCATTCTTTTTGCAGTAGTTCAAAAGGTCCCATTCCGGGAGGTACGGATGAGATTCTACGTGAACTACCGCAGGCTTGATCCTCGCGGCATCAAAGATTCCTTTCGCCTGTTCCAGACTGACGTCGGATAATCCGATAGCCTTGCATTTGCCTTCGTCCACCAGGGCTTCGAGCGCCCCCCAGGTATCGAGCAGCGTCACCCCGTTGTCATAAATCACCGCGCCGTTTGCATCCCTTGGGTCTTGCTCGTCTCCGGGTTGGAAGGCAAAGGGGGTGTGGATGAGATAGAGATCGACGAACTCGAGTTGGAGTTTCTGGAGACTGGCCTCGAAAGCGGGTTTGACGCGTTCGGGACGATGATTGTTATTCCAGAGCTTCGTGACAACAAACACGTCCTCCCGCTTAACCTTCCCTTCCTTGAACACTTCCTGCATCGCTTCCCCGACCTCTTTTTCGGTTCGGTACCGTTCCGAAGTGTCGAGCAGGCGAAATCCTGCTTCCAGCGCGGCCTTGGTCGCGACCCTGGTTGCGACGGGGTCGGGAATGAGTGTGCCAAAGCCGAGTGTGGGGATGGCACCGGAGCCGTTGTTGAGAGGTATCTTCGTATAGCGAAGGTTGTCGGTAGCCAGCATCATTGTCTCCTTGGATATATTCCATGTCTGTTGCGAATCAGTCCATTTTCACTTCGAAAATGACTTCCAGCTCGACCGGGGTACCGAGCGGAAGACTGGCCACGCCATACACCAGGCGGCACGGGTTCTTGTCTTTTCCGAAGACGTCCTGCAGCAACTCCGAAGCCGCGTCGGCGATTTTCGGTTGATCGCGGACATCTCCCGATGTGGCAATCGACACGCCGAGCCGGACGATCCGCGTCACCTTGTCGAGCGATCCCAAATGCTGCCGCGCCACCGCGAGGACGTTGAGCGCCGCGAGCCGAGCCGCCTTGCGCCCCGCTTCCACATCGAGCTCCGCACCGACCCGCCCGATGAATTTCGCCCCACGGCCTTCCGTGGGTAGCATCCCCGTCAGAAACAGCAGATGGCCCGTCTGCACCGCTTCCGCATAAACGCCAAACGGCTCGGGCGGCGACGGCAGCTTGATGCCAAGCTCGGCGATACGGCCCTCGGCGGTTGTAGAGTTTGCGGTCATGACGATAGCTCCTTTCAATTCAATTACCAGCGGCCGAAATGGGCGCCGCCATCGACGTACAAGATGTCACCCGTGACCGTCGCGGCCTCCGTCAGGTACATGACCGCATCCGTGATGTCCTTGACCGTCGAAGGTCGACCCATCGGCGACAGGCTCTCCATCACCTCCCGCGGCGTGTCCCGGTGCAGCGGCGTTTCGACAACGCCCGGTGCGACGGCGTTCACGCGGATGCCGTCTTTCGCGTACTCCATCGCGAGGTGCCGGGTAATCGTTGCCAAGCCGCCCTTGGTAATCATGGGCACCGACGCCGTGACGCCCCGGATCGGGTTGCGAGCCAGGGCCGCCGTGATCGTGACAATGCTCCCGCCGGTCTTCTGCGCCAACATTTGCTTGATGGTGAGTTGGGTGACGTACAGGAAGCCCGCGAGGTTCGTCGAAACAAGCGACTGGAAGTCCTCGACCGTGTAGTCCGTGAATGGCTTGGTGAAGAAGATGCCGGCGTTATTGACCAGCACGTCGATCGATTGAAAGCGGGACAGCGCCGTCTCGACGACCCGGGCGGCAGTAGCCGGCTCGCCGATATGGCCATCCACCAGCGCGATCTGATCGGAAGCCGCGACTTCGCTGGATTGCGTCACCTTCCGCGAATTGGCAACGACGTTATAGCCCCATTCGACGAACGCTTTCACGATTCCCGCGCCGATCCCCTGCGAAGCCCCGGTCACGATAGCGGTCTTCCGCGAGCCGCTCATGTGGTCAGGCGGATCGGAAATCCGCGTCCAGCACGATGCGGTAATGGGCCTTGCCGGATTCCAATCGGGCAAAGGCCTCGTTGATCTGGCTCATCGGGAAGTGCTCGGTCTGCGGCGCAATATTGTGCCGGGAAGCAAAGTCGAGCATCGTTGCCATCGCCACCGGCGAGCCACTCGGCGAACCGGAGACGTTCCGCTGCTGCGCGATGAGCGAGAAGGCGGCGACCGGGATCGGTTCCAGCACGACACCGACGACATGCAACCGGCCGTTCGGCGCCAGCGCGCCGATCATCGCGTCCCAATCGAGCGTCGCGTTGACGGTGCTAATCAGGAGATTGAAGCTGCCGCCAAGCTTCTTGATCGCCGTCGAATCCTTGCTCGAAACGACATGGTTCGCCCCGAACCCCTTCGCTTCCTCGAACTTGCTCTCGCTCGACGTGAACGCCGTCACGTCGCAGCCATACGCGGCGGCGAACTTCACGGCCATGTGCCCCAACCCGCCGATGCCGATGATGCCTACCCGATCCGTCGGCTTGGCGTACGTCATCAGCGGGGCGAAAACGGTGACGCCCCCGCACAGGAGTGGCCCGGCGTCGGCGAAGTTCAGCTTTTCCGGCAATGGGATGGTCCAGGCCCAGTGCGAGCGGATGTGTGTCGCGAACCCGCCGCGATGACCGACAATGGTCGGTTGCACTTGCGGGCAAAGGTGATGGCTTCCCGACAGGCACTGATGACAGTGCATGCAGCTGCCCGAGTCCCAGCCGACACCGACACGCTGTCCGACCTTGAGTCCCTTGGCATTCGGACCCAGGGCTGTGACCCGACCGATGACCTCGTGGCCGAGAATTGCGGGGTACTGCGAAATGCCCCAGTCATTGTTCAAGATGGAGAGATCGGAGTGACATAAACCGCAATGTTCAACAGCGACTTCCACGTCCTCGGCCCCGAGCGGTTCGAGATCGACCGTTTCGAGCGCCATTGGCTGTTTCGCCGCCTTCGCAACCCACGCCTTGTAATAATTCATCGCGTCTCCGGTTCGGGAACCTCGGCCGAGTTGGACGGCGGAAGGAGACGCCGACTCTTTCTGCTTCGTTCTGCTGGCTGGGTCGGTGCGGCTTTGGATAGGGCTTTTTTCGGAAACCTTGGTTGTGTTCATGCGTGAATCTCCTTTGGTTCGATGGTTGGCTGGAAAGCACTAGAGATCGAGTCGACGACTTCATTTGTGGTCGCAATGGCACTGGCGTAGTTCGGGATGTTGACGTCGAGAGCGGCGTGCATTTCCTCATCCGAGTAATCCGCGGTCGCGTCTCTTACCATGGTGACCTCGTAGCCAAGCTCAGCGGCGTAACGAACCGTCGCCTCCACGCACGTGTGAGCGATGAGTCCCATGACGATGAGCTGGTGGATGCGGTGTTTCTTGAGCTGCAAATCCAAATCCGTGTTGGCGAAACCGCTGGAACACCAATGCTCCAGGGCCACGATTTCGCCCGGTTGAGGCTCGAACTCGCGGCGGATCTCACCACCCCACGTGCCGTATTCGAACGCCCTGTGCAACCAAGCTGCCTTCTGAACGGGCGCAATGTACTTCCAGGTCTCGTAGTCACCGGGACGGTATCGACGATGCAGCGCATAGAAGACGCGAAGCCCCGCCTCCCGTGCCGCATTCAAAACCTGCAACATATGAGGAATACAATCATTCGCTTCGGCGACAGTCTTCAGGCGATTCCATATTTTGCCTCCCTCAGAAATAAAATCGTTGTACAGGTCGATGATGAGAAGCGCAGTGATCTCTTTGTCGAACTTTAGATTTGTCATGCCTTCCCCCGGCGTTCCCCCAAGTTCTGCGTTGCTATTAGGCGGAGCCAATATCCGGACGGCACCTCCGCGTAGGCAATGCCGGTGAGGTTTCCTTCAGCAACCAGCAACGTCCTCCGGTTCGACCCATCGAGATTGGCGCTGTAGACCGAGCCGCCGAAGTCGGTAATGAACATTCGACCGCCCTTCAGGTCCAAAGCCAGGCCGATGCCTTCCATCAAATGGGTGAAAAGGATCTCAGGCTCCTTGCCATTCTCGCCCTCCGGGTCCATGGGGGCACGGTTCACCGTGTTGCCACGCGGCGGGTCCCCGCGGTCGGTCCAATACAGCGTCCGATTAACCGGATCGAGGTCCAGATCGATCGGCTCCGGAAGATTGTCATAAAGTAGCTCAATGTCCCTGCGGTTCTCGGCCGACTGACCTTGCGGAACTTGGATGTTGGCCCGAAAAATTCGACCCAAACCCGCGGCGTGACCACCCTTCTGCGTCCAATAGAACTTGCCGCCGTCAGTGTCCACCGCAATGCCGACACACCATTTCCTCGGATCCGATCCCGGCCGCGAATCGCCCAGGCTCGTATCCACGAGAGTTTCGATTTCCGACCCGTCCAGGTTTGCCCGCATTACCCGCATGCCCTCCCGGTCCGACCAGTAAAGCTTGCCGCTCCTCTTCTCCAGCTGGAGCTGCTTCGGCGTGAACGTGCCGCCAGGCGGAACGATGGTCATCATGTTCTTGCCATTGAGATCCGACCGCATGATCGAGCCATCATTCCTCTTGGGATCACCCATATTGGTCCAGTAGATGTGCCCAGCGGCGACATCGACCACCAGGCCATCGGGCAATTTCCGGCCTTCGTTGATGATGGTCTTCAAATCGGAGCCATCAGGGTTTGCGGACAGTATGCGGCCGGCGCTGAGGTCCAGGAAGAAGAGCCTACCGGATGTGGGTGCGTTTTTCGCCTCTGCGCCTATCGGTGTCGAAGCTATCGGACTCATGTATCCGTGTCATGGCCGTCCGCCCGCCCGAACGAAGGGAGGTACCGGCCGAAGTTCAATTCGAAGTCGCTCCGAACGCCGTAGCCGATGTTACGGAGCTTGCCACGGCGCGCCTGCGCATCAGGCCACGCCAGCATTGGGAAGATCATGTCGTTGCTCGACTGGAGCTCGGTAGCTGTCGGCGTCCCGAACCGATTGATCTGGGTCTTCGCCGCGGCCAGCGTTTTACGGTCGTATGAAGCAAGACGCCGAACGAGAGTATCGACAAACGAGCCGAGGTCGGCATCGTCCAGCGTGCGGTTTACCCAGCCATAACGCTCGGCGATATCAGTGTCGAAATCATCGGCGCTGAGCACGAACTCAAGTGCCCGCGAGCGGCCGACCAAACGTGGGAGCCACTCCAGCGCTCCACCGCCCGGGATCAGTCCGACGCCGACCTCGGGGTTGCCGAACAGGGCGTTTTGCCGACTGGCGAAGCGCATGTCGCAGGCCAGCACGAACTCGTTGCCGATGCCGCGCGTGCGGCCGCGAATCTTGGCGATGCTGACGACTGGAGCGGAAGAAAGACGCAGCACAAACTCGCGCCAGAGGTCCAGCACGCCTGGCTTTTCTACTGCCTTGGCGACGTCGAGATGGGCGGTGAAGAACTCGGGATTCGCCGACTGGAACACAACGACCTTCAAGGACGGGTCCCCCTCGAGTTCGGTCATTATCGCTCCCAACTCGACGATCGTTTCGGGAACAAACATATTAATCGGCGGATTGCTGAAGGTGATCGTCCAGCAGCCCGGATAGGTGCGGTCAATGTTGAATTGCGAATGGTTAGACATGGTGCATCTCCTTGCAAATTATTCCTATCGTAGCGACCTGAAGCCTGCACGCAGCTCTTCGGTAAAGAGCTTCGGCTGTTCCCAGGCCGCAAAGTGGCCGCCTTTGGGGAGCTTGTTGTAATGGATCAGCTTGGGATACGCCCGCTCCGCCCAACTGCGTGGAGCGGGGTAGAGTTCGTCGGGAAAGACGCTTACAGCGGTGGGGACCGTCACGCCTCTCACGGCGAAAAACGGCGCACCTTTGTTCTCCCAGTAGAGACGGGCACCCGACAGCGCGGTATTCGTCAGCCAGGTCAGCGTAATGTTGTCGAGCACGTCGTCGCGGGTGAGGCCTTCGCTCCCACCGGCAAAGACACGCGCGATCATTTCGTAACTGCGCGCGTCGTGATCGAGGAAATACGCGGCCAGGCCGATTGGTGAGTCCGCTATCCCGTACAGCGTTTGCGGTCTCAAGCCCATCTGAAAACCGTAGGCGATGCCCTTGGCGTAGACGAAGCTCAGCCGGTCGTAAGCGAGCTTCTCGTCGGCCGAAAGATTCGCTGGCGCTGGCGCGCCGGAGAAGGCCAGCTTGTCGATATCTGCCGGAACCACGTTCGGCATGTTGGTATGGATGCCCAGCAACTCCGGAGGCGCCTGCGCGCCCAACAGTTCGGCGATGACGGCGCCCCAGTCGCCGCCCTGCGCGACGAATTTGGTGTATCCGAGACGCTTCATCAGCACGGTCCAGGCCCGTGCAATATGGGCGGGGTCCCACCCGGTTGTGCTCGGCCTTGCGGAACAACCGTAGCCGGGCATCGACGGAATCACGACATCGAAGGCGTCGGATGCATTTCCGCCGTGTGCGGTGGGATTGGTCAGCGGATCAATGATTTTCATCTGTTCGGTGATCGAGCCCGGCCACCCGTGCGTAACGATCAGCGGCAACGCATTTTCGTGTTTTGAACGGACGTGAATAAAGTGAATGTCCAGCCTGTCGATCTCGGTGATGAACTGCGGCAGGGCGTTCAGTCTTGCTTCGATCTTGCGCCAGTCATACTCTGTCCCCCAATAGCGTGCGAGTGCCTGAATCGTCGCGAGCTGCACGCCTTGCGTTGCATCCGTGACCGTCTCCCGCTCGGGCCACTTTGTTGCGGTTATGCGCCTACGCAACTCGGTAAGTTCTGCTTCCGGTACTTGGTAGTGGAAGGGACGGATCGCCTCGCGGTGTTCCGAGGCGGCGCGGGTTTTACCCATGTGCAACGCTGTTTTGGGATGAGTATCATGATTGATTTCTTCGGCTGTCTTGATCGTACTCATTGGTGGGTCTCCTTTGGCTCGATGGTTGGCTGGTAAGTGTTAGCGCAGTGATCGGCACGTTACTCAGAGCGGGGTATGGGTCTAGTACTCACTTCGTTGCCCCTCGTTTGATCAAGCGGCAACGCCTTCTTTTGGCATGAAACGACCGGTAGTCCATAGGAACTCCTCGCCATACCCTCTGCGACCTGCGTTGAATTAAACCATCGCTTTACAGGAAAACAATCAGCAGAATACTGAATTTCGCCTAGGAGATTGTCCTACGCCGTGAGCAACGGCAGTGGCTTCGACGCATCCGTCTTGGGGTCCGGTCTATTCATTATGCATCCGACTTAGCCTGTCCGCACTCCCCCCAAAAAACCTGATGCCATGCCCACCGCAACTTTGTCACACGATGAGCTGCCGTGGTGGGTTAGCACTCGGTTAGCGTGTGCCTCCAGCCTCAGGCCCTGACCCTCGACACTCTACTTCCGTCGACTGAATCACTGCGACGTGGCGCGTATATAGCACCTTCTGGATGGCAAGCCATTCCTTAAAGTGGAACCCCTTCTTAGAAGTCAACTTCCGCCATCGAGGCCTTCAAACACATGCCTCGTAGGGCTGGATAAAAGCGGAGATAAGACTTGCATCTCGGCATTGACTTGGAACAGGAGAGCATGTTCGGATGTGCACCCGGCCTGGCTAAACCCACAACTGACGATCAGCCGTGCGGTATTGGATGGCTTCGGAAATGTGCGCGGATTGGATCGAATCCGAATGCTCCAAGTCGGCGATCGTGCGCGAGACTTTCAGGATGCGGTCGAGTAATGGCCCGAATATCCTATTCCGATACCTGATGATCATGTTCGGCGAGCAGCGACACTCACGCTTGGAATCTCCATAGAATCCACAGGGACAGGGGTATGGCGTTGTGTCTAACGCAAAGTCTGATCAAATGAAGTTCTGTTTGGTGGCGCCCCGACGATCGACACCGGGCCTCCGGTACTGGTCGAGAAAGATCGCGACAAGAATCGCGATTTTCTCAGAAGACTCGGTTCGAACTTGCATGTGGCGGAGAGGGAGGGATTCGAACCCTCGATAGAGGCTTTAGTCCCCTATAACGGTTTAGCAAACCGCCGCCTTCAACCACTCGGCCACCTCTCCGTGACGATAGTAGAGCCACGATAGCAGACGACCCGATGCGTGGCAAATTGTTTGTCCGGTTCGCACCGACAGGGCGTTGCAAAGCGCCCCGACCGAACCAGTTGATTGCGGGGCCGAGCGTTCGAGGTAGCCCGGCTCAGGATTCCCGGCGGGACGCTTCCCGGCGCGTGTAGGTGTGCGTGGCGTTGCCGTAAAAGACCTCGGCACATTCCATGAGCGTCTCCGACAATGTCGGATGCGGATGAATCGAGGCTGCGAGATCGTAGGCGGTGGCGCCCATTTCGATCGCCAACACTGCCTCGCCAATCAGTTCGCCCGCGCCCTGGCCGGTGATTCCCGCGCCCAACACCCGTTCCGTCTCGGGGTCGATGATGAGTTTGGTCACGCCTTCGGGGTGATCGAACGTCAGCGCGCGACCCGAGGCGGCCCACGGGAAGCGAACGATCTTGACGGTAATCCCCTTCTCTTTCGCCTCGGTTTCGGTCAGCCCGCACCAGGCGATCTCGGGATCGGTGAACACCACTGCCGGGATAATGTATTTGTCCAGCGATTCATGGTCGCCGGTGATCGCGTCGACGGCCAGCCGCGCCTCGCGCGACGCCTTGTGCGCCAACAGCACGCCGCCCGTCACGTCTCCGATGGCGTACAGCGACGGATCGTTTGTCTGCTGCTTCTCGTTGACCTTGATAAACCCGCGGTCGTCTTTCGTAATCTTGGTATTCTCGAGGCCGAGATCGGCGTGGTTGGGCACGCGGCCGACCGACACCAGCACGCGGTCGTACAGCTCCTCGAGTTTCTTTCCGTCCGTCTCCATGACAACCTTGATCTGCTTGCCCGCCGTCGCCATGGACATCACCTTGGTCTTGACGCGCACCTGCTGGAACGCCTTCTCCGCGTACCGTTGCACCGGGCGAACGAGGTCGGCATCCGCTCCCGTCAGAATCGACCCGAGCGCCTCGACCACCACGACCTTGCTGCCCAGCGTCGCGTACACGGTCCCCAGTTCCATCCCGATGTAGCCGCCGCCGACAATCAGCAGCGTGCCCGGCACGTCCGGCACGTCCAGCGCTTCCCGCGACGTCATGATGCGCGGATTGCCGAGGTCGAAGGCCTTGGGCATGGCCGATTTCGAGCCGACGGCGACAATCGCCGCGTCGTAAGTGACGAACCTCTGGCCCTCCGCCGTCTCGACCCGTAGCGTTCTGGAGTCCTCGAAATACCCGCGCCCCTGCAACACCTCGACGCCCCGTTGCCGGGCGAGTGTCGATACGCCGGCCGCGAGTTTGTCCACGATCGACTCCTTCCACGCGCGCAACTTGTCCAGATCGAGTTTGGGTTCGCTGAATTGGATCCCCATGTGCTCGGAATGGCGCGCCTCGGTGATGAGTTTGGCCGCGTGCAACAACGCCTTTGACGGAATGCAGCCGCGGATGAGGCACACACCGCCGAGTCGATTCTCCTGCTCGACCAGGATCACTTTCTTGCCCTTGTCCGCCGCGTAAAATGCCGCCGCATAGCCGCCCGGGCCGGCTCCCAGCACCACCACTTCAGTCTTGATCGAATCCATCGAGTTCCTCTTCCACAATCGATGCTATATTTTCACTTCGGATTCTTTGAATTGTTCCAGCGCCTGCACGATTTCGACAATGAATCGCGCCGCCGCGCCGCCGTCGATGACCCGGTGATCGTACGATAGCCCCAGTGGCAGGAGCATGCGCTTGTCGATTTTCGCGCCGCGGACAACAGGCTTGAGCGCGCCGCGTCCCACGCCGAGGATCGCCACCTCCGGCTTGTTCACAATCGGCGTGAAAAACCCGCCGCCGATGCCGCCCTGGTTTGAGATGGTAAACGTGCCGCCCTTCAAATCGTCCGTTGCAATCTTTCGCTGGCGTGTCTTCTCGGCCAGCTCCGCCAGTTCCTTCGAGAGCTGCAGCAGGCTCTTCTTGTCCACATCGCGGATCACCGGCACGATCAACCCCTGCTCCGTGTCCACCGCGATGCCGACGTGATAATAGTCCTTGAACACGATCTCGTCGGTCGCCTCGTCCAGACTGCTGTTGAAGATGGGGTGCTTCTTCAACGCGGCCACGACCGCGCGGATGAGGAACGGCGTCAGCGTGAGGCTGGCGCCCTTCTTCTCGTACTTCGCGACGTATTTCTTTCGGAGCGCGACGACGCCGGTAATGTCCGCTTCGTCAAATTGCGTGACCCGGGGGACGCTCGACCACGACTCGTGCATCCGTTGGGCAATGATTTTGCGCAGCGAGGACACGGGCTTCCGCGACACCGGCCCCCATTTTTCGAAATCGATCTTCTCCGCCACCGGCTTTGGCGCAGCCGCTGCCGCCGGGCGTGGCGTAGCGCCTCCATCGAGTGCCAGCCGCTGGATCTGTTGGATGTACGCGCGCAGATCCTCGACCGCCACGCGACCGCCGCGCTGGCTGCCGCGCACGCGCGTCAAATCGATCCCGAGTTCCTGCGCCAGTCGTCGGACCGTCGGCGACGCCGCAACAGACACGTTCTGGGTGAGATCACCGACCACATCCACGCTCGGAGCCTCGATGGGCTGACGAGGTGGCTGCGGCGCTGCTGCCAGTGCCGGGCGCGCTGTCACCCGAGTCGGCGCCGGCGCTGACGGCACGGAAGCGGTCGACGGCGCGCCATCGGTTTCCAGAGCGAGAATCGATTGGCCGACCGAAATCTTGTCGCCTTCCTTCACGTAGAGCTTCGCGACTCGTCCCGACGCGCTGGCTGGAATCGGCGCGACGGCCTTTTCGTTCTCCAACTCGACAATCGTCTGGCCTTCTTTGACCTGATCGCCCGTCTTGACCAGGATGCTGACGACTGTTCCCGACTCAGCTCCTTCGCCCAAACGCGGTAATTTGATGTCCATTCGATTTCCTTTTGCCCGAGTCGACGCGCCTACACGATGAACGGATGCGCCTTCTCGGGATCGACTTTCAAGTCCTTGATCGCCTGCGCGACCACGCCCATTTCGATCTCGCCCCTCTTGGCCAGTGAATAGAGCGTGCCGATGACCGTGCATTCGGCGTCAATCTCAAAGAAGCGGCGGAGATTTTCCCGCGTGTCGCTGCGGCCAAAGCCGTCCGTGCCGAGAGTGTCCAACCCGCCGGGAATCCACGGCGCGATCTGATCGGGCACGAGCTTGATGTTGTCCGAGACAGCCACGAAGACGCCCTTCTCGCCTTCGAGCACCGTTTCCAGATACGACTTTCGCGGCGGCTCGGTAGGATGCAGCATGTTCCAGCGGCTGCAACGCTGTTGGTCGGTCTTGAGCAGTTTGTAGCTCGTGGCGCTCCACACGTCCGCGGAAACATCATAACGTTCCGCCAGGATTTCCTGCGCGCGCAACGCCTGGCGGATGATGGTGCCACTGCCGAAAATGTGGGCTTTGTGTTTCTTGCCGTCCGCGCCCTTGCGGAACTTGTACAATCCCTTGAGAATGCCGTCCTCGGCGCCCTCCGGCATCGGCGGCATCGCGTAGTTCTCATTGTAGAGCGACAGATAATAGAAGATATCCTCGCCCTCTTGATACATGCGGCGCATGCCGTCCTGAACGATGACCGCAATCTCGTACGCAAACGCCGGGTCGTACGACATCAACGTCGGGATCGTCGTCGCCACCAACTGGCTGTGGCCGTCCTGATGCTGCAACCCTTCGCCGTTCAGCGAGGTGCGTCCCGCGGTCGCGCCGAGCACAAACCCCTTGGCCTTGATGTCGCCAGCCAGCCACATCAGGTCGCCGACGCGCTGGAACCCGAACATCGAATAGTAGATGTAGAACGGAATCATGTTCACCGCATGATTCGCGTATGCCGTCCCCGCCGCGATGAACGACGACATGGAACCCGCCTCGGTGATGCCTTCTTCCAAAATCTGTCCGTCCCTGATCTCGTGGTAGTAGAGCAACGCCTCGCGATCGACGGGCTGGTACAGCTGCCCTTTCGGCGCGTAGATGCCGATCTCCCGAAAGAGCGCATCCATGCCGAACGTCCGCGCCTCATCGGGGATGATGGGGACGATGCGCTTGCCGATTTTGGCGTTCCGCAGCAGCAGGCTCAGCAATCGCACGAACGCCATGGTGGTCGAGGCTTCCACGGGGCCGGATCCCTTGAACAACTCGGCAAACTCGCTCCGCGCCGGCACTTCGACCTTCGCGGCACGCAGTTGGCGCGACGGGAGGAATCCGCCTAACGCCTGGCGGCGTTCCAGCAGGTACCTTGTCTCCGGGCTGTCTGGTGGCGGACGATAAAACGGGGTCTGCGCCACTTCCTCGTCGCTGATGGGCACCTCGAACCGCTCGCGAAACTCGCGCAATTCCTTTTCGTTCATCTTCTTCTGCTGGTGACTGATGTTTCGTCCCTCACCAGCTTCGCCGAGACCGTAACCCTTCACCGTCTTGGCCAGAATCACCGTCGGCGCGCCCTTGTGTTCCACAGCGGCCTTGTACGCCGCATAAACTTTCTGCGGATCATGGCCGCCGCGTACGAGCCGTTGAATCTGGTCATCGGAAAGATGGTTCACCAATTCGAGAAGTTCGGGATACTTGCCGAAGAAATGTTTGCGGGTGTAACTGCCCGGCTCGACCGTGTACTTCTGGTAGTCTCCATCCACCGCTTCTTCCATCCGCTTGACGAGCAAACCCGACGTGTCGGCTTTCAACAGCGGGTCCCAAGTGGAACCCCAGATCACCTTGATCACATTCCAGCCCGCGCCGCGAAACGCGGCTTCGAGTTCCTGAATGATTTTGCCGTTGCCACGTACGGGACCGTCGAGGCGCTGCAGGTTGCAGTTGACCACCCAAACCAGATTGTCGAGTCCCTCGCGGGAGGCCAGCGTGAGCGCGCCGAGTGTTTCCGGCTCGTCGGTCTCGCCGTCGCCCACAAAACACCAGATCTTCGACTCTTCGCCCTGCACCAAACCACGCGCCCGCAGGTAGCGGCTGAATCGCGCCTGATAAATCGACATGATCGGGCCCAGCCCCATCGACACGGTCGGGAACTGCCAGAAATCCGGCATCAGGTACGGATGCGGATACGAGGAAAGTCCGCCGCCTTCGGCGAGTTCCTGCCGAAAATGCTGCAAATGATGTTCGTCGAGCCGGCGTTCGAGAAACGCCCGCGCGTAGTTGCCCGGTGACGCGTGGCCTTGAAAGTATACGAGGTCGGCGGGCCGATTGCCGTCGCCGCCGTGGAAAAAATGGTTGAAGCCGACTTCGTACAATGTGGCGCAGGAGGCATACGTGGAGATGTGACCGCCGAGGCCGGCATGGTCGCGGTTCGCGTTGACGACCATCGCCATGGCGTTCCAGCGGGCCAAACTCTTGATCCGCCGCTCGATTTCGCGATTGCCCGGGTACGGCGGCTCGTCCTCGGGCGGAATCGTGTTCACATACGGCGTGCTGATCGTCGACGGCATCTGGATGCCCGCCTCGCGCAAGCGTTTGGAGAGCTTGCTGAAGATCAAGGGGGCCTGTTCCGTTCCCTGGATTTTCAGGAAATATTCCAGGATAAATTCGAGCGAATCCAGCGACCGTTCGTCCTCACGACCGTTCCGGTTCGGCACCGATTCGCGCGGTTGTTCCAGCCGACCTGACGAAGCCATAATTTGTTGTTGTTCTTTCGGTTCCACTCTCACAAAGTTACCCGAGCAACCATTGGATAATAATCCTTTTCCGGCCACAATCCAAGCGCCATGAAATACTTAGACCGAACCCTCGGCACTGCGCAAGAGAATCTCGCGTGTGACGAGGCGCTGCTCGACGCGTGCGAACAAGGCCACCCCGATGAGATCCTCCGCTTCTGGGAGCCGCGCCGGCACTTCGTGGTGCTCGGGTATTCTAACAAAGTTTCTGCTGAAGTGAACCTCGATTCCTGCCAGAAACTCGGGGTCCCCGTTTTGCGTCGGTGCAGCGGTGGCGGGACGGTGTTGCAGGGGCCGGGCTGCCTCAATTACGCGCTCGTTTTGAGGATTCGCGAGGGATCGGCCACGGAGAGTATTACTGAAGCCAACGCTTTCATCATGAACCGCAACCGCAATGCGCTCAACTTGCTGCTCGATGGCGAGGTCCTTATTCAGGGTCACACGGACCTCACCCTGCAAGGACTCAAGTTTTCGGGCAACTCGCAGCGCCGCAAACGTCAGTTCCTCCTGTTTCACGGCTCGTTCCTGCTCGATCTCGATCTCGACCTCGTCGAACAAGCGCTCCGATTGCCCTCGAAACAGCCGTCGTACCGCCGCAACCGGGCCCACAAGGATTTCCTCACCAACCTGCCGCTGTCGGCAGACGCTGTGAAAGAGGCGATGAAAAACATTTGGGGCGCATCGGACATACTCGAAGACGTCCCCGAAAAACGGATCGAACGTCTCGTGCGCGAAAAATACGCGACGGATGACTGGAACTTCAAATTCTGAGCCGCTGGTTGTTGCAGCGCGCGCCCACACGCGGTAGAATCATCCCATGAAAATCCCCGGTCTTCGCAGTCCATATGAACGAGTCGGTGGTTTGGTTTATTTCGGGCGGATGCTCGACAAGATCAAGCTGCACGCCAAAGGCCAGTTGCCGGCTGATTATATCGGCAATCTTGGCAGCGGCTTTGATGGCTCCTGCTGCAGGTTCCTCGGCGTGAAGTATGAAGATGTCGTGGCGCGGGTGAAGCTCGGCGGCGAAGACCAGGAAATCCTCGACTGGTGTTTCGCCAAGGGCCGAAAACCGTCGCCGGAAGAAATCGGCGTGTGGAGCGATTACCTGCGCAAACGCGGCTGGCGGGATGACGCCAGCAAGCGCCTCGCCGAGCGCAAGCAGGAATCCGGGTTCGCCGGTCGCGACGATATCCAGGCGTTCTTCGACTACCTCGATGCCGACGAAGGCCGCGACGTTCGCAGGCAATGGTAAACGTGGGCGTCCCCTGCGACGGTGCAGGTGGACACGGGGGAAGCGCATCTGTTAGTATCCGAGCCGCAGTTTGCTGGCAGACATGAAACTTATCTACCTCGATTGTTTTGCGGGGATCAGCGGCGATATGTTTCTCGGCGCGCTCCTCGACCTCGGCGTGTCGGAAAATGCGTTGCGCGCGGAGTTGTCGAAACTCCAACTGCCGGGGTACCAAATCTCGTCCCGACGGGTGATCAAGCAGAACATTTCCGCGACGAAGTTTGACGTGATCACCATGGAAGATTCGACGCCTCATAGAGGCGTCGCTACAGAACACCACGAACACCGAGGGTACTCTGAAATCATCGCCATGATCGAGAAGAGCGCGCTTTCGTCGGCAGTCAAGGAACACGCCCAGCGCATCTTTCGCCGAATCGGCGAAGCCGAAGCGAAGATTCACGGGATTCCGCTCGACAAAGTCCACTTCCACGAAATCGGCGCGGTGGATTCGATTGTGGACATTGTCGGCGCGTGCATCGCGGTCGAGGCCCTGGGCGTGGATGAAATCCAGGCGTCGCCGCCGCGGCTCGGCTCGGGGTTTGTCGAGACGGCGCACGGCCGGTTTCCCGTGCCGGCCCCGGCCACGCTGGAATTGCTCAAGGGAATCCCCGTGGAATCGTCGTCCGACCCCGTCGAGTTGGTGACGCCGACGGGCGCGGCGTTGCTGGCGGAGTTTTGCGCGAAATTCGGGCCGATGCCGGCGATGAACATCGAGAAGATCGGGTACGGGGCCGGGACGCGCGACCTGGACAAGGCCCCGAACGTGCTTCGCGCCGTGCTCGGCGTTGCGTCGGCTGCCTCGACTCGTTCCGCCGATGAAACCGACGCGGTAGCGGTGATCGAGACGAACATCGACGACATGAATCCGCAATTGTTCGGCGACGTGATGGAGCGATTGCTGGCGGCGGGCGCGTTGGACGTGTTCCTGACGCCCGTGCAGATGAAGAAGAATCGGCCCGGCACGCTGCTGACGGTCCTGTGCGAGCGCAATCACGTCGATGCGCTGGCGGAACTGCTGCTCACGCACACGACGACCTTCGGCGTGCGCGTCCACGAGGCGCAACGGCGCAAACTCGCGAGGGAAATTGTGACGGTGAAGACGAAGTTCGGCGAGATTGCGGTGAAAATCGGGCGGTTGGGCGGCAAGATTGTGGCGCGGTCGCCCGAATTCGACTCGTGCCAACGGGCGGCGGCGCGGTTCAATATCAGCGTGAAGGACGTGTACAATGAGGCGGCGCGCGTCGCGGCGGAAACGTTATGATCGATCAGGCGTTGCTCGACATGCTGGCGTGTCCGAAGTGCCGGGCGGACGTCAAAGTCGAGGGCGAGAAGATCGTCTGCACCAATCCGCAGTGCGGTTTGCGGTACCCGATCCGTGACGGGATTCCCGTGATGCTAATCGATGAGGCCGAACAACCCCGAGGACGATGAGCCAGCCGACTCTTTCCGTGATCGTTCCCGCGTGGAACGAGGAGAAATACATTGGCCGGGCGATTGACTCGTTGAAGCGCGCCGCGGAGGTGTACCAGCGCGAGCGCGGCTGCGACGCGGAGATTATCGCGGTCGACAACAACAGCCAGGACAGGACGGGCACGGTGGCGCGGGAGCATGGCGCGCAGGTGGTGGTCGAGCCGGTCAATAACATTGGCAAGGCGCGCAACGCGGGCGTGAAGGCGGCGCGGGGCAAGTACATTGCGTTTTGCGACGCGGACAACCAAGTCACCGAGAACCTGCTGGTCCTGATCCACGATCACCTGGAGGACCCGAAGATCGCGGGTGGCGGCACGTGGATCGAACCCGAGCGGCGCAATTTCAAGATCAGCTTTTTTTATTTGTTGTGGGGCATTTACGTTCGGAGCAGCGGCGTGGGCGTGGGGATGATGCATTGCCGCAAGGCGGACTTCGAGACGTTTGGCGGATTCGACGAATCGATCTACGCCGCGGAGGACGTGCAGCTCGCGTACGATTTGAAAAAGATCGGCAAACCGCGCGGGCAGAAGTTCGAGTTGATCCACAAGGGCTGGATCATCACCTCGACGCGCAAGATCGACCAGACGCCGCTGGTCACGATGATCGCGAAACTGGTCGGGTTCGGGTTCGGACTGCAGAAGAAGATTCGCAGCAAGGAGTACTGCGAACACTGGTACGAGAAGGCGGCGCGGTAGCACGTCGCCAAACTTCGATTGACGGGCACCCCCTCACCTTAATCCTCTCCCCCAAGGGGAGAGGAGAATCACTTCAGGTTTTTTCCGTCGGCGCGTCCAGATACACCGCGCCGTTCTCGATGACCAGCGGGAGGCGTTCGAGGGATTTGCCCTGGCCGGGGCCGCCGACGCATTTGCCCGCGTGAGGCTCGTACACCGATCCGTGGGTTTTGCAGACGAAGAGCTTCGCGTCGCAGGTGAAGAAATCGTTGTCGTCGAGGTCGAGCGTGATCGGGAGGTGGACGCAACGGTTGACGAACGCGACGAATTCGCCCTGGACGTTTGCGAGGAACGCCTCGGTGGATTGACCGCGAAGGACGACGGCGAACTTCTTCGTTGCGCCCGGCGGCAACTCGTCCACGCGTGCCAGCAACATCCTGCCCCCATTCACACGGTCAGCTTAGGCGGCGCGACGAGGACAGGCAAGCCACAGATTCACGCAGATGGGAACCTCGATCAAGCAGTCGCGTAGTTACTGAAGGGCGCGCTGTTGGGCGTAGAGGAGGACTTCGTCGGTGCGTTTGGCGACGGGCGCGGGATTGGTGCTTCCTTCGGCGACGACCCAACTCGGGTTGTCTTTGGCGAATCCGCCTCCCGGTTTTACGCACACGTACACGCTCCACAGGCACAATCCGGAACCGACATGAAGCGGGACGCGAACGGCCATGTAGGGCGCGCTCGGCCCGTGGGTCCGCACGGTGACGGTCGATCCCATGCCGAAGCTGAACTGCGAGGGTGGTTCGACGCGCAGGCCGTAGGCCACGGGAGCTTTGTCAGAGGTCGGCGTATAGAACGGCGGGGCGTTGGCGTCGGCCACGGCATCGGCGATGCAGAGGGTGGCCTCGCGAACGAGATTACTGACCACGTCGTCGGTGAGATGGGGCAATGTCGCTTGAAGCGCGGCTGGTCCCCTGTCGGCGCACGGATCGCGGTCGCCGCAACCGAGGAACGCCGTCGCTACAAGCAGGGCAGCGGCGCCGCAGAGAGCAGATCGCGTTTGGATTCTCATCGCTGTCCGTACCGGTACATCATCGACGGCTGACTGCAAGCTATATGCGAGAGGCGCTGCGGCGGTTTGGATGATAGATGTCAGTGACATCTATCGTGTCAAGGCGGTGGCGGGACCGATGAGGCGGATACATTAGTGACTAATGTATCAGGGGATAACGGGGAGCCTACTTCGCCGGGGCGGCTACCATTCGACAGGCTCAGGGCAAGCGAAGGCCGGGGGCGAGCTTCACCACGAAGCCACGAAGAACGCGAAGGTGAAGGCGCCTACTTCGCTGAAGCTTGACGTTTCGGCGTCGAAGGCCAGGGGAGGCACTTACGGAGGAAACTCGAAATCCGAATGCCGAATTTCGAGACGCATTTCGAAAGGCAGGGACGAAGGTTCACAGACGGATGGGGAAGCGGGAAGGTGCCTAGGTGATGGAGGCAAACCGGGAGCCGCGAGAGGGAGGGCAAGCCCTACGACTGGACGGCGCGGCTACCGGTAGACGAGCGGGTATTGGGCGAGGCGGGTGAGCGAGTCGAGGTGGAGGTCGACGTCGAGGTTTGGCCAGTGGAGGTGGTGGCGGTGGAGCAATTGGACGTGGAGAACGTCGCGGACGCGGGCCTTCTCGAACCACGGGAAATCCTCGTGGGGCAGGAAGTATTCCCGGTCTTGCACCCAGAGCCAAATGCCGTGGGCGGAGATGTTGGTGACTTCAACCTGGGAAGTGTGTTCGCCAAGCTTCGATGATTTCATCGCGATGATCCTCAATCAGTTTCTTCACAGCGGTCAATTGCTGGCGCGTCAGGCCATAATTCTTGACCAGTGAGACGCGCGGGTGAACCCAAAATTGCGACCTAGGATACTGCGTGGTCGCGTCTCGTCGGACTCGGCTTCGCCTCGCCGTCCCCACAATATACATGATACATGAACGTGCACGCGTTTCTCCTCGCGGGAGAAGAAAAAGAACCGGTACGGCCCGAAGCGAAACACAGTCGGACTCACGGGGACGATTATAAGGCATGAAGTTGGGCGTGTAAACGGTGCAGCGAGGTGGGCGGGCGGGGACGGGCCGCGTCGGGGGACACGGCCACGCCAAAGGCGGGTAAACCTACAACGGCAGCGGCGACCGGGCCGGTTGCCCTACAATGGGGAGGAGGCGCGGCCCGGTTGACAGGGTTGGTGGGTCAGGTTAGGATTGGGGGTTGGTTGGCGAGAAAATTCACCAGGGGACTGAACTGAAACTCACGAAAGGAGTCTTGGTCATGGCGCATGAATTACCGAAACTGCCGTATCCGTACGACGCGTTGGAGCCGCACATCGACGCGCGGACGATGGAGATCCATTACACGAAGCATCACCAGGCGTATGTGACGAACCTGAATGCGGCGCTGGACAAGCACGCGGACCTGCACAAGAAGGGCCTGGAGGAGTTGTTGCGCGGGATCAGCAGCGTGCCCGAGGACATCCGCGGGGCGGTGCGCAACAACGGCGGCGGCCACCACAATCACAGCCTGTTCTGGACGATCATGAAGAAGGGCGGCGGGGGCGAGCCGAAGGGGGCGTTGGCGGCGGCGATCAAGGGGGTGTTTGGGGAGTTTGGCAAGTTCAAGGAAACGATCACGGGCAACGGGATGACGCGGTTCGGGAGCGGGTGGTCGTGGCTGGTGGTGACGAAAGACAAGAAGCTGAAGGCGTATTCGACGGCGAACCAGGACAGTCCGCTGATGGAAGGCGACGTGCCGGTGCTCGGGGTGGACGTGTGGGAGCACGCGTACTATCTGAAATACCAGAACCTGCGGAAGAACTATCTCGATGCGTGGTGGAACGTGGTCAACTGGGACGAAGTGGAGTCGAGATTCGACAAGGTGAAATAGCGAACGAGTTGGGGGAGATGTCGGCGCGGGGCCGTGTCAGTCGCGGCCGATGCTACTCCGCGAAGCTGTTCGCTACGAAGCACAGGTTTTTTCCCACGCGTACTTGCCCTTGATGTGCTGGAGGAAGTATTTGCCGGGCGAGGGCGTGCGCGCGAACTCGTCGTAGACGTTCTTTGAGACGGAGAAATAGCGGTAGACGCCCGTGGCCTTGAACTCGATTTCGAGTGTCTCGGTCGCGGCGTCGTAGCCGATGCCGGCGATGTCGCTGGAGTTGACGGTTTGGCGCTGGATTTCCATGAGGGAATTCTAGCACAGGCGAAGTGGTTTTGAAGCGCGGAGTTTTCCTAATGGACGAGAGTGAGCGCGACCACGCCGCTGACGGCGATGATTCCGCCGACGATTGATTGCCAGCCAGGACGGTCGCCTTCGAGCCGGTATGTGAACGGGATCACGGCGAGCGGCAATGTGGCGACGATGGGCAGCACGATCCCGCTGGGCGTGGTTGACAGCGCCCATTGGTAGCACGCCACGCCGAGAACGGGTCCGCCGAGCGTATTCATGACGACCCACGGCCAGGATTTTGGCCAGTCGAGGCGGGCGAGGCCGCGGGTGTGTGTGCCGCGCAGCCAGCGAACACCGAAGTAGACCGCCGCGACGCCGATGCCGCCGACGATGCGCTGGTAGGCGGCGGTGGCGCCGTCGATGGATTGGGCGGCTTGTGCGGTGACGAGGAACGCTTTGCGGCTGAGCACAGCTCCCCCACCCTGACCGATGGCCGCCACCACGCCGAAGATCGTGCCGCTGAAGAGGTGGATGGGTTTCAGGTGGAGGTGGTTCTTTGGCGCGAGCGCGATGGCCACGCCGATGAGGATGACGAGGCCGGACACGACCTGGACGATGGTCAGGGTTGTCCCCAGCCAGAGCCATTCGATGGATGCGCCGATGGGCGCCGCCAGACATTGCATGAGCAGCAGTGTGAGCCGGGAACCCAGGCGCGGCAGCGCCTCATAATAGGCAATGTCACCCAGGCCGAAGCCGACGAACCCGCTCCACAGGAAGAAGCACAGGCCCGCGCCGCCGAAACCTTCTCCAAAACCGTAGGCCCAGATCGCGAGGAGCACGGTCGCGAGGCACAGCCGCGTGAGATTGGCCAACGGCGCGCCCAGATGGCGCGTCGAGCGCGTCGCGCAGACAGCGGAGACCGACCAGAGAAGCGTCGTGAGGATCGCGGGGAACATGGCACCAACGAAATAGCAGACACGTCACGCCAAGACAAGCGCGTCCGCGAGTTGCTGGAGTGTTACTCCTTCGAGATACCGACGTAGGGTGGTTGTCCCGGCAACTGCTGGACGATCATCGTCAACTCGTACTTCTGCGCGAGCAGCCACAGCGCCTGTCGGCGGGTGATCTCACTGGCGTGGAGGGTGACCTTGAGGGACTCGACGGGCGCGTCCGCTCGCGTGATCGCGATCCTCAGCCCGGAGAACGCATCCGTCAGTGGCAAATGGATGATTCGGACGTCAGCCAAATCGACATCCACCGCGGTATCGAGCCATTGGTTCAACGATTTGTCCGTTGATGAGAGAAAGTCCTCGGGCGGATGAATCATCGTCGCGCACGAGACCGCCAGCCCGGCAAGAAACAGCGGAAGCATGAAGCGCGCGCCCCACGTTTTTGCCGGACGATTGAAAATCCCGGTCATAAATTCAGTAGCTGGATGATATCGCATTCGTGCCGGTCACGGCTGGGGGGTATCAAGTTGTTTCTTCAGTTCCTCTTGGCCTGCCGGAGTGAACGCGTGAATCTGGCGATCGGTGATCGGCGCTTTTTGCTTGCTCTGGTCCAGTTGCCGGCTGGCCAGATCGTTGACTTTGTCTGCCGCGGCCCGTTTGGCCGTGTAGTTCACTCGCGGCACCGTGGGTTCCGAAATCGTGGATAGGTCGACCGACTTGTGGCTGATCTCGTTCAAGTCCAGCCGTTGCAGTTGGAGATCGCCTTTCGAGAGCGGCGATGTCGTGGACCCCGGGCGAGTCGGCTGGGAAATCGTGTCGAAATGGAGGTCGCCATAGGTGACGGTCTTGCTGTTGACGTCAGCCTGCTTGGTGTAATCGAGCGGCTTTTTCGCCTGTTCCAGCACCTGGGCGAGCGACAGCGCTGGCGACAGCGCGGCCAGCGCGATCGACAAAAGTGCATGCCTGAAGTTCATGGTGCCGTACACTATATTTGGTGCGGACGAGAGGAGTTGAACCTCCATGACCTTGCGGTCACAGCCTTCTGAGGGCTGCGCGTCTGCCAGTTTCGCCACGTCCGCGCACTTGAATGGGGGCAATATAACGACCGAATGCCGTGCTGGCAACGGTAAACAGCAAGTGTGTGCCACATGCCTGCGGTGGCCGGGAATGCGGCCCAAGGAGAAGCCAGACGCGCTACGTCAGGGGCGACTCGGGGTTTCCGATCTGCGTGGTTTGTCGGCTAAACCCTAGTCCTCAAAATCCAGGTTTGTCGGTGTTGCGAGCACTTTGCTGGGTGCTTTCTCACTAGTCGTCGGGACGTCTTTTCCGACGACTTCAAACTTCAAGTCGTCCATCCACGCTTGCCCCTGGCCAGCCAACAAAAGCCCAAAGGCAATTTGCTGAGCTTGATCGGGGACATCCAAAACAATCTCGTATCGCGTCCAGTCAGTCGTTCCCTTGACGGCTCGGTTTTGCATGTTGTCGAACGCCAGCATTTCTTTTTGCGGGCCATCCACTCGCATCCACAAACCTGCCCAACTCGTCACGTCCTTTGACCGGACGTACCCGGACAGGCGGATTCGTTTGCCACGAAACGCGTCGGCCTGAAACTCCTGCATAAGCGTCCCGAAGCCGGGGGTTTCGGAGACAATGCTCTTCAGGTAGGCACTGGCTTTCCCGCTGTGGACAATGGTGCGGTCAAGCGACATCTCGTAGTCCTTGGGGTGGTCGCCCGCGCGGAACCAGCCTTTGGGGATTTCCTCGCCGACGGCCAGGGTTGCGCCCAGCGCGACGCAAGCGATCACGATCAGTTTCGCGTTTGTCTTGTTCATTGAGGTCTCCTTTGTTGTGGCAGCGCGTTTAGCGAACAATTGTCGGCTCCGGATACTGCCAGACCCAGTCGCCTTCCTTTTCGTCGAACAAGGTTTTGCCCGGTACGCCGCCATCGTCTTTTTCGTTCCAGCCGACGGAGTAGAGGACGAACTGGCGATCGGCGGTGCGGCGATACTTGTATGGCTCGCCGGTGATCACATCGTGCGGCAATTGAGAAATGAATTGCGGCACGAGCGCATCCAGCGTGTCGGGAAATCGTCCATTGGCGAGCCGGTATCGTTCCAGCGCGCAGGCCAGCGCGGCCTGGTCCGCCGTGGTTTGTGCGATGGCCCCTCTGAGAGGGAATCTCTCTAACGCGGGCAGCAGCATCATTGACATAAGCTGATGGCGCAGAAAAATCACACTGAAGGGATTTCGTCTGCCAAACGCCTGACCCAACTCACGGGCATTGGATTGGACTCGACTCGGGTAAACTCGTTTGCTCGATCCGTCGAACGTTGCCGCGATCTGTAATCCAAACAGCCGGCAATAGTTGACCTGTTCTTGGTAGAACCACCCTTGCGGAACAATTTTACCAAGGAAGTTGGCAGCGGCTCTGTCAGACCCGGTTGGCTGTCCGTTACCAATCAAGTCGACCAAGGCGCCAAGCCCCTGCTTCCTGCCCAAATCAATAGACGCGACCCCTCCCGCCCGCTCTCCATCGTAAGGCCGCCTCAAATCCGCGATGAAATTGTACGATTGAAGGCGTGTTTGAATCTCCTGGAGTTGTGCATCCGACCAGGCATGCTCGGCCAATCCCTCCCAAATGGGTTGTATCGCCGACTGGAGACAAGCGATCCGGACCAGGTAGGATATGATAAAGGGCTCTTCTTTCACTGAATCGGCCACGTACAGCGCCAGCTTTATGTCCTCCAAAGCATCCTGGCGCCGACCCTCCGCCAGTTCCGCGCAGGCTTTGAGCCCCAGCCGCCGGCAAACGGCTCTCATGCTGCCGAGGTGAGGCAACAGGATCGCGTACGGGTAGTCCACATTGTACTCGACCGTGTACCGCGAATAGGGTCGTTGGCTGGCAGCACGAAGTTGCGCAAATATGGTTTCGTTGGTGCTCAGTTCTTCGAGAACCGACGGGGCCGCGTCCGCACGGGACTCCAAGTCGAGTTTGCCGGGCTCAATTCTCGGAATCGAGTTTGTGTCGTCGCCGGGCATCCTTCCTGCGGCGACATCGGTTACGCGCCGGCCTTCGAGTTCGCCAGGCTCAGTGCCCTGAATTGGGCTCGTGTCCTCGAAGGCCATTCCCCACGCGGTGAGATCTGCCATGCGCCGGCCTTCGAGTTTGCCAGGTTCCATACTCCACCGGGGGTTTGCGTCGTCGAAGGCCATCGCCCACGCGGCGAGGTCCATTACGTGCCGGCCATTATCCACCCCTACTCGGGCCGCGGCCCGCGAGTAATTATCGTTCCACAGCTTGTCGCTGGCCGGCATGTTCTCTTTGCGAAACCACGATTTGATCACCGGCGTCGCGGCGAAGTTTTCTTCATCCGGAACGGGCTTGGGGATGAACGCCGCGAAGTCAAGCTGCGCGCCGCTGGCTTCCAGTTCCCGCCGATACTTGTTCCAGGCGCGTTTGCCGCGGACGTTCTCCTCGGTGCAATACAGTGCGTACAGCGTGACGAGCACCGCGACGCCGATCAACGCACGGCGGGCGGTGCGCCAACTGAACAGCCATCGAACCAAACGCTTCATGCGGTTGAAACCTCGACAGGCCGGTCACTGCGCGGACCCGGCGAAATCGACTTTCGTTTGTCGACCGGTGAAGGCGCTGGCTCGATCATCTGCGCCAGCATCCGCCGCTGTTCGATGAGTATGCGAATCTCCTCGCCCGAACGCGGCTCCGCCTGGCTGACGACTCCCGTCGCCGGTTCGGCAGAAGCCAGGTTTATCACGGCGATCACGGCCCACGCGCACGCCAGGCCCGCCCAGATGCGCCGGCTGGGCAGGATCAATTCGCGCCAGAGTTTCCCGCCCACGGCGAGAAACAGGTTCGGCCGATCGGTCGACGCTTCGCGGGTGCGTGCCCTGCCCGATGGCAATTCGGGGGCGTGCGATTCATCCCACAGTCGGTCGAGCTTCGGCTCGACGGAGCGGTGACGATTCAACAGGATTTCGCGTGGCGTTTTCATGATGCGTCGTCCTCCAACAGTTTCCTCAGCGACCGCTTGGCGTAATGGAGCCGGGATTTGACCGTGCCCACCTGCGTGCCGGTGATGCGGGCGATTTCTTCCAGTGAAAACCCTTCGATGAAATGCAACAACAACGCCGACCGCTGGGCCAACGGGAGTCTCTCCAGCAGCTTCATAAATTCGGCCTCTTGTTCCTCGCGGAGCAGCACGTCCAAGGGACCTTCGCTGCTGGTGTCCGTCTCGGGCAACAATTCCTCGCGCAACTCGGCTTCGCGGCCCTGCCGCCGCCAATGCTGGATGCATTTCTGGTGGGCGATGCCGAACAACCAACCTCCGAACTTGTCGTCATCGCGCAGCGAATCGATGTGGCGGAAGGCGCTGATGAAGGCCTCCTGCACCAGATCGAGGGTGGCTTGTTCGTCGCGTAGCAGTTCAAATACATACACGTACAACGGCAGTCGGTAGCGCCGGAAGAGTTTCTTCCATGCTTCGGCGTTGCCAGCCCGCGCGTCGGCCACGGGCAGTTGTTCGCGTTCAGCCACTACCAGCATTTACACCCAGTAGAATGCCGAGAGCGAGAAAAGGTTCATTGGCAAGGCACCAGATTCCGCAGAAATAGCGACAAATTAGGGGCTTGACATTTAAGTATCATGATGATATCAATATGATACCGTCGCTTCAAAATAGAAAGGAAATTGATGTGAATGCGAATCAAGTCAATCCCAGTCTGGAGCGTGTCGTTCAAGTGAAGAATGGTTGGGTCATGCTGCCGTTGCTGATCGGGCTGTTGGTAGGAAACGTCACACTCATGATCTACTCGATCATTGCCGGTACCGTCGGGCATCCTGTCGACAGGCTTTTCATCCTGGCGCTGCTGCTACTTCCGGTGAGCATCATCCTGCTGACAGGGTTCTTCACGTTGCAGCCGAACGAGGCGCGTGTGTTGATTCTTTTCGGCGCCTACCGGGGTACCGTCCGCGAGGCCGGATTCCATTGGGGCAACCCGTTCTACTCGAAGACGAGCGCGTCGGCGTCGTCCCCGGCGCAGAGAGGAGTTTCCCGGCACAAAATCTCGCTTCGCGCCCGCACGCTGAACGGGGAGAAATTGAAGGTCAACGACAAGCGCGGGAATCCCATTGAGATTGGAGCCGTGGTCGTCTGGCGTGTCGCCGACACCGCCCAAGCCGCCTTCGACGTCGATGACTACGAGAAGTACGTGGGCACCCAAAGCGAGTCCTCGTTGCGTCACCTTGCCAGCACCTATGCGTACGACTACGGCGAGGAAAGCGAGATCACCCTCCGGAGCGGTGTCGATGAAGTGTCGCAGGCGTTGCGGAAGGAATTGCAAGAGCGCCTTGGCAAAGCGGGAGTCGCGGTGGATGAAGCGCGGCTGACCCACTTGGCGTACGCGCCGGAGATCGCCCAAGCGATGCTGCGCCGCCAGCAAGCCGAGGCCGTCATCGCGGCGCGCCAGAAGATTGTGCATGGCGCCGTCAGCATGGTGGACATGGCGTTGAAGGAACTGGCGGAGAAGCACGTGGTGCAACTCGATGATGAACGCCGGGCGTCGATGGTGAGCAATCTCATGGTGGTGCTCTGCGGTGAGTCCGAGGTGCATCCCGTGGTCAACACCGGCACACTCTACAACTGATGGACGGAAATGGCGGACCGCAAGTCATTTCTCTTGCGCATCGATCCTGCACTCTGGGCCGATCTGGAAGCTTGGGCGCAGGACGAATTGCGCAGCGTCAACGGCCAGATTGAATATGTGCTGCGTCAGGCCGTCCACCGGCGCAAAGGCGGGCGACCCGCCCCCAACCCGCCTGCGGAAGACCAGCGCTGACCCGATCGCGCGGGCGTTGTCATGGCGACGGACGGTCGCCCACGCCAGCGATGAATCTCAGTTTCCCTTGGTTTGGAAAACCAACAAGTACGGGACGGCCGAGTGACCTTGTTTGTCTTTGAAGTTTTGGAACTGCGCCTTGTTCAACCAATAGCCGTACGTCTTGTTGGGCTCCAGCCTGACTTTCAATACGCACGTTTTCCGGTCGCTGTCGTAGTGGGGCTTGTCCACCATCTCCGGTGTCGAGCCCTGCCAGGCAATGACCCAACTCCACGAACCATCCGCCATTTCCTTGCTAAAGGTTACTTTGATTTCAACCACGCCAGCAGCAACGTCCTTGGCACCCGATTCCGGCACGGTTTTCACAACCACTGGCGCCATGGAGTCAAGATCCTGCGCGCGGCTTGTGCCGGACACAAACTGGCTGAGAGTAGCGACAACGATGACTGCGAATACGTTGGCTATCTTCATAAACACGCTCCTTTTAACTGCTACTGTTCTTTGGTTCGAAACACGAGCAAGTACGGGACCGCTGTACGGCCGCCCCTGTCTTTGAAATTCTGGAACTCCTCGCTATTGATCCAGAAGCCGTAGGTTCGTCCCGGTTCAAGCTTCACGTTGATCACGCACGTTCGGTGGTCGGATTCGTACCGCGGTTCTCCGACTCTTTCCGGGGTGGAATTCCGCCAGGCTTGGGCCCAACTCCAGGAACCATCGGCCATCTCCTTGCTGAACGTCACGCGGATTTCGGCAATTCCCGGCTCCGTGTCGCGCGCGCCTGAAAGAGGTTGTGTTCGGACAACGACAGGAGGCTGGCTCGCCACGGTTTCGCCTGCGTCATGTGAGGACGGGACGCTTTCCAAAGATTTCCTCTTTAAGACATAGTAGTCTGACTTCATGCCGCGGATTGTGACGTCCCCGCTTTTCCATTCGAGGAACAGGTAATTCAGCCCTTTGATTTCCCGGATTTCATAGTGGCTGGCAGTCCGATCTCCATGGTGGATCAGGATTCCCTTGGTCCATGTCCACCACGGCTGCGGAGTGTTTCCGCCATCCAGAAACGTCAACCCTTTGAGGTAGAGATCCCCCAACCAATGTCGTCGTTCTGGATCGAAGTCGGATATGTAAGTGACAAGATCCACGCTCTCCCATTCGCCGATGACCTGTGGATCGTTGACGAAAGGCAGATCGATGTTGTCCGTGCGGCCGACCTGCACGGTGAATGGTGTATCGCCCAACGCACCCTGCCACTGGCCGCCGCCGATGTATTGCATGATGAACTGACCGTTGGCGCTGGCCGGCCATTTGGGATCGGGCAATCCGCCGTGGGTGAATTTGAAATTGCGCAGCCCTCGATAGCTGACGGCAAACGGCGTGCCGCTGTCCCGCTCCTCAGCGACGGCTACTTGCAAGTTGTCGAAGCTCGCGCCGGATTCGTGCAACTGTCGTCCGACCTCATTCCGAATTCTTTCGCCAATCACCTCGCGCAGACCTGAATTCGGCTCCGTCTCGACAGCGACGGGAGACTGGCCGGCCACGGTTTCACCGGCGTCTTCGGCCGGGGTGGTCGCGGTTTGCTTTACCGCCTGGTTCTTCGCGATTCTGACAGTGCCGTTGACGGCTGCGATTTTCACCGTCGCGCCGCCGTTGCCGAGACTGCCTTTCAGGTTGTTGCCAACGGGAAATTCTTTCTCCGCCGTAAGCGAAGGGAATTCGCTGGCGATGCTGCCGTTGACCGTGCTCACGGACAAGCTCGCGTCGGCATTGTCCGGCAATGTCAGCTCAATCTCGCCGTTGACCGCCTCAAGCGATACCGATTGTCCTCCGCCGAGTGAGATCATGTTCGCCGTGATCCGTCCGTTCACGGTGGCGAGTTTCAAATTGCGGGCGGCGTCCTTGATTTCCGTTTCGCCGTTAACGGTGGACCCATCGATATCGCCCGCGACACCGTCAATCACGATGTGTCCGCTGACGCTGCTGATATTCGCCAGCCGCGCGCCCCGCGGCACCTGGATGGTGTAATCCACGCTGGCATTATTTCTCCCGCTGCTGCCGAACCAGAGCCAGCTCCAAGGAAACCCGGTTTCGCTTGACGGCTGTTCCGTGTGAACGACGGCCCTGTCCGGCCCCGAATCAATGTTGATGGCGACGGCTTCGACGCTTTCGCTGGTCTTGCCATGAATGGCGGCGTTGATGACAACGGCGTTGGTGTTCCAGCCGTGGATTTCGATCCGGCCTTTGACGTTGTCGACGCTGAATCGTCCGCCCGCATTGAATGGAAACGACCGCCTGGAATCCTTCCGAAACTCGCCGCTGGCGTCCTGATGAATGCCGGCTTGCTGTAAATTCTGTGCGGTGACTTCCGTTGTGCGATCCCGCGCTGTCTTCAACGCCGGCAGGAACATGGCAGCCAGCAGCCCGATAACTGCAAGCACAAATGGAATCAAAACGATGCAACCCGCGACAACCGCGAAGCGCCTCCAAAAATGGTCGGGTCGTGGTGCAACCGGCGCGACGGACGCATTCGAACCGAAGGCCGATTTGACATCGTCGCGCGCGAGCACGATGAGCGCCCAGATTCCAATCGGGAAACCGATCAGGCTGCATGCCACGATGGAGATGATGCCGGCCGCAATGGCCCAGGCGTAACTCCGCCGCTGCAACATTTGGAAGCCGCCGAACATGATCAGCAGCCCGGGAATTCCCCGGAATAGCACGACGCTGACAATCGCCACCGGCCCCCACGAGCCCAAAAGACTTCCCAGACCGAGGAATTTACCCAGCCATCCGCTGCCACTCGCCAGGAAAGAGAGCGCAACAAACACCGAAAACAACTTCCACAACCCGGCCACCATCAAGGCCACCGCCGGCGCCGTGATTATCCCCGTGCTGGAGAGCGGCCTTCCCGCAGTAGGCGCCACCAATTGCGTCGGCGTTCCGTTGATTGTTTCCACCGCCGTCTTGACCTGACTCGCCTGCTGATAGCGCCGTTGGGGTTCCTTTTCCAGCGCATGCAAAACAACTTCGTCCAATCTCACGTCCACTCGGACTTTCTTCGACGGCGGCGCGAAGCGACCGATGGGAAGTTCGCCCGTGAGCATCTGGTAGAACACGACGCCGAGCGAGTAGATGTCGGCGCGATGGTCGACGTCCTGCGGATGCTCGATCTGTTCAGGGGCCATGTAGAGCGGCGTGCCGATCACATCGCGGGCGCTGGTGATCGTCAGGTCTTTGGCTTCGAGGCCGACGAGTTTCGCCAGGCCGAAATCGGCGATCTTCACCACGCCGCTTTTGTCGATCAGGATGTTCTCGGGTTTGATATCGCGGTGAACGATGCCCTTGTCGTGCGCGTATTGCAGTGCGTCGCAAATCTGCGGCACAATCGCGAGTGCTTCTTTCGGCGCAATCTTCCCCGTGTCGAGTAGTTGGCGCAGGTTCATACCGTCCACGAATTCCATCACGAAATAGAACAGCCCGTCGGTCTGACCGAAATCGTGGACGGAGACAATGTTGGGGTGCGTGAGCCGGGCCAGTGCCTTGGCTTCGCGGGTGAACCGCTCGGAAAACGCCGGGTCACGACTGACGTTCGGCGGCAGGATCTTCAACGCCACCAGCCGGTCGAGCCGCTTCTGGCGGGCCTTGTACACCACGCCCATCCCGCCCCGACCGACCAGTCCCAGGATTTCGAGTTCGGGGAAGAACCGGGCCAAGTCAATCGGCGATGGCGGCACGTAGTCGGTGCGCGGCTCCGGATCGTTGGACTCACCCGCGCCCGTGCTCGACGCGAATCCGCGTTTCAACAGGCAGGCGGGACAAAGTCCCTGGGGTGCGTCGGCAGCCAGAACGGCTCCGCACTGGGCACATCGTTTCTCCTCGCTCATATCGGCGAATCCTTTCTACCTCATCGCTTCCACAAGTTACAGAAGCGAATGCGCACAAAGGTTACAATGAAAGTGCCGGTTACGAAGCGAAGGCCGCGAAGAGGTGGCGAATTTCCTCCTCAATCTCCGCGGGGGTGGCGACCGTGTGGGAAATCTCTTCGCGCAACAATTCGCGGTACCGCCGTCGCAAGCGGTGGACCGCCACCTTGACGGCGCCCTCGGTTGTCCCGAGCTTGGCGGCCGCCTCGGCATACGACGTCGCTCCTTTCCCTTCCGTCAACCACACCTTCAACTCGTCGAACTGCTTCTTCTTGCCGTCGGCGACAAACTCGGCTTGCAAGCGTGAGAGCACCTGGTCGAGCAACGCCAGCGCCCATTGACGATCGAGCAATTTCTCGGCGGTCAGGTCGTCGGCCGGTTCCGACCGATATCGGGTCTCCGCCGTCTGGATATCCAAGGACAGATGCGGCTGACCACCGCCGCGTTTGGCCGCGCGCGCGCGGTCCCACTCGTTGGCCAGAAAATGTTTCAACGACGCCAGCAGGAATGAGCGGAACTTCCCCTTCTCGCGGTCGACAGCCGCCAGATAATTCTTCGCCAGCAGCCGCGCGAAAAATTCCTGCGTCAGGTCTTCCGCTTCATGGGGGCTGTGACCGCGCCGTCGCACGTAGGCGTAGAGCGGGTACCAATACGCGCGGCACAATTCTTCGAGTGCACGTCCGGCCTGAGGCGACGAGCCATGCCCGGCGGTCAGCACCACTGTCCACCGCGTGGCGGCAAAAGAACGATCGCCACCAGATCGTGTCTCCCGAGTTCGCGCGGATGTGGTCATGGCGATGGATGGCTGCTTTGGACGGCCTTGGCGAGATGACGCATGGCCAGTTCTTCGCCGAGGGCGAGCACGTTGTCGAAATACTCGACCATCTCCGGTTCCGTGGCGAGATCCACGATCTTGTCGCCGACGGCGGCAACCAGTCCCTTGATCTCATCCCGGCGGCGCTCGAGTTCGACCATTCGTAGCGAGACCTCGGCTGTGGGTTGGTCTTCCACACGCGCCTGGATGGCTGCCCGCTCCAAGGATTGCCCGACCAATTCGGTCACCAGATAGAACGGCCGGTCCTGCATCGCGCGCGCGACCGCCACCAGCAACGGCACGGTCGCTTTATCAATCTTTCTCTCCGCGCAGTCGCGGGCCATTGCCAGCACGGGCGTATCGGGCGTGAAACCAAGTCTTCGGGCGGAATAGGGTGAATACCCCGCCGCTTCGAGTGTATGAATCCGCGCCCGCGCGGCATCGGTGGCGTAATCACGGTATCGGATCGCCCACGATGGCGCCTTCAAGTCCGCCATGCGTTTGTTCTCGGCCAGCAACAGATTCAGTTCGACGAACCACGGGACGATATTGGCCGTGTCCCCCTTCTCGACGGCGCGCAGCAGCGGCAACGCGGTCGCGGGCTCGTGGTTGACCGCCGCCGCGCACGCGTACCGCAACGCGATCTCGAGGTTCGTCCCGCTGGCCGCCAGCGCCGACTCGAACAGGGCGCGTTTGGTCGGCCAATCCCCGATGAGTTCCGCGGCGCCCCAGACGAGCTGGTAATCGTTGGTTCCCTGTTTCGCCACGCGTTCGACCAGTGCGCGGTCGATCTGCGTCAACTTCAACAATTCGGCGGTTTCGAGTTGGCCGGTCGTGCGCCGCATCCGATCGACCTGCCGAAAGTCGTCGAACGTGGGCAGACCCTGTGCCCCAGAAGCCAGAAGCCAGAAGCCAGAAGTCAGGAGAACAGCGACAAAGATTGTAAGCAATCGTCTCATTCTGGATTCTGAATTCCAGCTACTGTATTCTGTTGCTTGGATGGCTGTCAAAATTCATTTGGCGAAGAAGAAAATCTCGATGAGCGTCGGCGATCTCGTGGCCGAGCCGCTGGTCAGCGACGGACGCGTGGGCGGGCTGGGGATGTGGACACGCCTGGCGATGGGGCGCGAAGCGCATGTGACCCACCAGCGGACGCAAGCGGGGTTGCACGAAGGCTATGGGCGAGAGATCGCGGTGCGTTACCAGACGACGGTCGACGAATTCGAGGTGACGATCCAAGGGCGCATCGACGGCGTCTACATGCCGCTGAATGGTGGCCCGCATGTGATCGAGGAGATCAAATCGGTGGTCGTGCCGCCGCGTGTGTTTTCCGCCCTTGACGAGAACTCCTACCCGCACTACGCCGAGCAACTGCGGCTGTATTGCTTCTTCGTCGAGCAGGAACAGAAGACCGCGTTGGGCAGGCTCGTGTTTGTCAATGTAGCGGATGGAACGACGAAGGAAATCGAGATTCGCGGGCCGTTTGGTGATTGCGAGCGGCTGATCGCTGACCGTGTACGCGCGTTGATTCACCAGGCGCAGGAAGAACAACGTCGTCAAGAACATCGGCGCACCCAATCGACAGTCCTCCGGTTTCCCCACGACCGCGTCCGACCCCATCAGGATGAAATGATGGCGGCAGTCGAGCACGCGTTGAAAGAAGGGCGGCACCTGCTCGTCTCGGCTCCCGCGGGAGTCGGCAAGACGACGGCAGCGCTTTACCCCGTGGTGCAATACGCGCTGGCGCACGATAAACGGGTGTTCTTTGTCACCGCCAAGAATACCCAGCAACAGATCGTCCTGGAAACGCTCCGACGCATGGGCCTGCGCGAATCCACACATCCCAACGCGGTGTTCTTTCGCGCGCGCGAGAGCATGTGCATCAACGACGTGTACGCCTGCCGGGAAGAGTTTTGCCCGCACCTGCGCGATTTCCGCGCAAAACTCGAGATGACGCGGGTTGCGGACCGCTTGCTGGCCGAACGGCTGATCACCCCCGATGCGATGATGGAGGCTGGACGAGGCACGAGCCTGTGTCCATTCGAGTTGGCGTTGGTCGAGGCCGAGTTAACCGACGTGATTGTCTGCGATTACAACTATGTGTTCGATCCGCAGGTGTATTTCCGCCGGTTTTTCCTTGAGGCCGACTACTCGAATGCGATTTTGGTCATCGACGAGGCGCACAACCTCGTCCAGCGCGCCATGGATTACTATTCGCCGAGCCTGTCGCGGCAGCACATCCGCGATTTGAGCGGTAACCTGCGTCACGTCGAGCCGTCGCTGGCGAAGGAACTGCGGAAATTCCTGGGAGAGATCGACGACTTCTTCCGCAGCCAGGTTCGCACCAAGGGCGACGAATACACCCAACTCGACGAGAGCGACGTGGGACAGGACAAGTACCTGGTACCCTCGCCGCGAGAATTCTTCGAGGGCCTCAAGCCAGCCTTTAACAAGCTGACCGTCCGTTACCTGTTGGACAAGACGACGAGCGGACGGGCGATCCCGGATGATCCCGTCGACGAGTTTTTCTCGGCGTTCGGCCAGTTCTGCGTCGTGCTGGGGATGGAAGGCGACGAATTCTCGTACATGTACGACACGACAGGGGGCGAAGCCTTGAAAATCGTGTGCAAGGATCCGTCCCGGCAATTGGCGCATCGGCTGGAAGGGTTTCACAGCGTGATTGCCATGTCGGCGACGTTGGAACCGATGGCGTTTTACCGCCAGATGCTCGGGTTCGACACCGAGCGAACGGACCAAGCAACCTTCCCATCCCCCTTTCCCAAAGAGAATCGGCGCATTATCGTGGTCCCGACCGTTTCGACCACATTTCGCGTCCGCGCAGCCCACTACGGGAGGATCGCCAATATCATCGGGACAACTGCAGAAGCCCGGCTCGGCAACTACATGGCGTTGTTCCCCAGCTACGATTTCTTGCGAGGAGTCGCCGGACAAATACCCGAAGGCCCTTGGGAGATTCTCGTCCAGGAACCCAAAATGACCGAGCAGCAGCGGCTGACGCTTCTCGATGCTCTCCAAGAGCCCCAGCCCCCGAAGCTCATCCTCGCTGTCCAAGGCGGCCTTTTTTCGGAGGGAGTGGACTATCCGGGCGAAACGCTTTCGGGGGTCATCATCATCAGTCCCGCCCTACCCCAAGTGAGTTTCGAGCGTGAACTCATGCGACAATTCTACGAAGAACATTATGGGAAGGGGTTCGAATTCGCCTACCTCTATCCCGGCATGAACCGGGTCATTCAGTCGGTTGGCCGGCTCATTCGGAGCGAATCGGATCGTGGTGTGGCAGTGCTTGTGTGCCAGAGATTTGCGCAAACGCAGTATTCAACGCTTTTCCCTCCGGATTGGTCTGAGAGTATGGCCAGCGGCCGGGCTGGGTACAATCTGGCCGACGAATTGGCGGATTTCTGGGGTGGTAACCCCCAGAGGTCGGTGCGGTAAATCCCCTTTACAATTGTGTGTCGATGGCTATATAGTTCTTAGTGCCAGAAGTTTAAGGAGGAAGTGGGCTGAGGACCATGATTCAGGCAAAACAGGAGCCGTTTCTACAATCAACAGATGAGTTGGAAGCCGTTATTGCCGGAGCGCAGGATTGGCTCTTGGGACAACAGGCTTCGGATGGCCATTGGTGTGCGGAACTCGAAGGCGACACGATCCTCGAATCCGAGTACTTGATTTACCTGCATTTTATTGACCGCTTGGACCCGGTCATCATTCGCAAGACTGCGAACTACATCCGTTCCAAAGTGCTTCACGAAGGGGGATGGTCCATCTATCCGAACGGCCCGTTCGATTTGAGCGCCTCCGTGAAGGCCTACCTCGCGCTGAAAATGGCGGGCGACCCGACGCATGCCCTGCACATGGCCAAGACCCGCGAAGCCATTCGTGCGGCAGGCGGAGTCACGCGCTGCAATACCTTCACGAAGATTTCGCTGGCCATGATCGGTCTGTATCCGTGGGGGGGGTGTCCGGCCATTCCGCCCGAGCTGATTCTCCTCCCGAAGTGGTTCAGCTTCAGCATTTACAACATGTCGTCCTGGTCACGGGCGATGCTGGTGCCGCTTTCGATTATCCGTTCGCGGGAACCCGTCAAGCCGCTTCCGCGAGAATGGCAGATCGATGAATTGTGGGTGGAAAGCCGTGAGAAGGCCGATATCCGTCTCCCACGCGACCAGCGCACGTTCACGTGGCACAACTTCTTTCTCGTGGTTGATCATTTTCTGAAGTTCGTCCACCGTCATCACCCGGTTCCGTTTGTGCGGCGATTCGCCATGCGGAAAGCCGAACGCTGGGTGATCGAGCACGGACGAACCCCCGGCGGCCTCGGCGCGATCTTTCCCGCCATGGCCAACTACGTCATGGCGCTCCACGTCCTCGGGTACAGCAACGAAAGCTACCTTGTGGCCCACGGCATCCTCGAAATGGAGAAGCTCGAGATCGAAGAAGGCGACACGCTACGGCTTCAGCCGTGTTTCTCTCCCGTTTGGGACACCGCGATCAGCGTCAACGCGCTCCACGAATCGGGACTGTCAGCCGATCATTCCGCGCTCCAGGCGGCATCGCGGTGGTTGCTGGACAAGGAAGTGCGCCGTCCCGGCGACTGGCGCGTGAAACACTCGGAAAGCCATCGCTACACCGAGCCGAACAAGCCGGTGGGCGGATGGTTTTTCGAGTACGACAACGAGTTTTACCCGGATGTGGACGACACGGCGATGGTGCTCATGGCCTTGAACCGGGTCAGCACGGAATTCGACCGTGAAAAGTCGGCGGCGATTCGTCGCGGCACGCGCTGGGTGCTGGGCATGCAAGGCAAGGACGGCGGGTGGGCCAGTTTCGACAAAGACAACGACAAGTGGTTGTTCACGCAAGTCCCGTTCGCCGACCACAATGCGATGATTGACCCAAGCACGTCGGACATCACCGCGCGCGTCCTGGAGTGCTTGGGACATTTCGGATTCACGACGGAAGACGAATGTGTCGAAAAGGCCGTCTCTTTCCTCAAACGCGACCAGTCGCCTGACGGCTCGTGGTTCGGCCGGTGGGGCGCGAATTACATTTACGGGACGTGGCAGGTATTACGCGGCTTGCGCGTGATTGGCGAGGATATGCGCCTGCCGTACGTCCGCCGGTCCGTCGCCTGGCTGAAGTCCTCGCAGAATGCCGACGGCGGCTGGGGTGAATCACTGCGAAGCTACGATGACCCGCAGTTTAAGGGAATCGGGCGGAGTGCAGCCTCACAAACCGCTTGGGGGATCATGGGTCTCATTTCCGCCGGGGAAGTAAACTGCCCCGAAGTCGCCCGCGGGATCAAGTACCTGATCAATCACCAAGACCTCGACGGCTCGTGGGACGAAGAGTTGTTCACCGGCACCGGTTTCCCGCGCGTGTTCTATTTGCGGTACCACTACTATCGCAACTACTTTCCATTGATGGCCTTGGGGATGTATGCGCGCCAGATGATGCAGGGCTTCCCGCCCGTGCCGCGCGAACTCGAGAAGTCGCGCGTCATTCAGTTGTTCTTCAAACAGCCGCGGATACTTCGGAAGGTGGCCCGACTCCGCGCACTGGCGCATTTGACGGAAGTGTAGTAGGATTGCGAAAATCAGGAGACGCAGATCATGAGATTCCCATTTACGTTGTCGGCGAAGATGGCCCGATACATTATCACCCAGAAGATCAAGAAGACCGGGAAATTCGCCATCGTGCTCCAACTGGAGCCGTTGCACACGTGCAATCTCACGTGCACGGGCTGTGGTCGCATCCGCGAGTACTCCACCAATCTCAAGGACATGATGAGCCTGGAAGATTGCCTTGGCGCCGCCACCGAGTGCAATGCGCCGATGGTTTCCATCTGCGGCGGCGAACCCCTGATCTATCCGAAGATCGAGGAACTCGTCGACGGGCTGCTTGATCAGGGCCGGATCGTGTACGTTTGCACCAACGGTATGTTCATGCGCAAGAAGATGCGCGAGTATCTGGCGCGCAACTACACCGCGGCAGTCGAACCGAAGCTCACCGCCTTGCTGGCGCAAAGCCTCATCACCGAGAAGGAAGCCGCCGAAATCCGCAAGGGCAGGAACGACGGCCGCCCCGGCATCAAGCCGAGCAAATGGATGTACTGGAATGTCCACGTGGATGGCCTCGAATACATTCACGACCTGATCGTCGAGCGCGAAGGTGTGTTCAAGGAATGCGTCGAAGCGATCAAGATGGCCAAGATCCTCGGCTACCAGGTGGCGACCAATTGCACCGTCTACAAAGAAACGGACATGGGCGAGATCGAGAAAATGTTCGATTTCCTGTCCAATCTTGGTGTGGACGGTCACACCATCACACCGGGCTACGAATACGACGCCGCCAAGAAAGACATGATCAAACGCCTAAACAAGCAGCCTGAGGATTTCTTCCTCACGCGCAAAATGACCCGGGACAAATTCAAAAAAATCGTCGAATGGGGCCAGAAATACACGTTCTTCGGTTCGCCCATTTATTTGGAATTCCTCGCGGGCAAGCGCGACCTGCATTGCACCGCTTGGGCGATCCCGACCCGCAACGTCCGCGGCTGGAAGGCTCCCTGCTACCTGATGACCGACGGCCATTACGAGCGGTATCAGGAGATGCTGGAGAAGGTCGATTGGGAAAAGTACGGCGTCTTTAATGGGGTCGCCCGCGATCCGCGCTGTGAAAATTGCATGACCCATTGCGGTTATGAGCCCACGCCGTCGCTCGGCATCGACACGCAGCCCGGTGACACGTGGAAACTGATCCGCTACAACTTTGGCCGCAAGCCCGCGCCCGTGGCCAATGCGTCCCACGTGGATGCCTACAATGGCGTCACGACCGGCCGCGGCCACTTGACCGGTCAGCGTAATTCCGTTCAACAGAATATCAAGCAGGTGTTGGCCGAACGGGAAGTGTCCGCCGCTGTGGCCGCTGAAACCAACGGCCATGGCCACGACGGCTGCTGTAGTTGAGCCGTCGTAAGGGCGCTCCGGGATAAGCGACGGGAACCATGATTGCCATTCTCGTTGCCGTACGTCAGGAACTCCGCCCCATTCTGCACCGGGCGGACGCCAACCATGTTGTCCGCCAGGAACACCTCGATTTCCACGAAGGCACGCTTGGCGGTCAATCCGTCGCCCTGCTCGCGCTCGGCATCGGCAAGGAATGCGCCCGTATCGCTGCCGAAATGACCATTCGCTGCTACCGCCCCGACCTCGTGATCAGCTCGGGGTTTGGCGGCGGACTGCAGCCGGACATTCGCGCGGGAGATATTGTCGTCGGCACGGAGATTCTCGAACTGGGCCGGGACCAGGGCGACCAGATTACCTGGACGACGACCCACAAGCCGCTCCGGCCCGCCCGCATTCGTTGGGATGACGATTCGGGGATCCACGTCCATTACGGCAAAATCCTGACGACCGATGAGATGGTATTGCGGGCGGCAAACAAGGCGCGGATCGGCCGGGCCACCGGCGCCCTGGCTGTTGACATGGAAACCAGCGCTGTCGCGGCGGTGTGTGCGGCCCGAAAGACCGATTTTCTCGCCGTCCGCGGGATCACGGACCTGGTCGATGAGGACCTACCGGATGAATTCAACGACTTTTTCGTGCTCGGCCAGTTGCGGGCTGACCGCGTGTTCTCGAGTTGCGCGCGCGATCCGCGCGTCCTCGCCGATCTGGCCCGACTTGGCTATCGTGCCAAGCATTCCGGCGCGAAACTGGCCCGCTTTCTCGAAGCCGCCGTCGGACAATTACACCTTCCAGCGCTTGCGACGCGCCATTTGTGATCGCCCGCCATCCCCAGCTTCAGCGGCGGAGGGATTCGACTTGCAGAAGCTGGGCGATCTTCATACCCTGCCGCCGTGAAGCCGCTCAGGCTCAGAGTTCTGCTGCTAGGGATTCCGCTTCTGTCCGCTCAACTTAACACTTGCCGCGCGCAGACGGAGACAATCAATCTAAGGGCGCTCGCTAGGAAGGCCCGGCCCGCAGTCATGCTGCTTGTCCTTTCTGATGCAAATGGCGACGAGATCGCAACTGGCACCGGCTTTCTCGTCTCCAACGATGGCAAACTCGTCACCAACTACCACGTCATCGAAAACGCTGCCAACGGTGCTGCGAAGGCCGAGAACGGCGATTTATTCCCGATTGAAGGCGTGTTAGCGAGCGATCCGAAAGATGACCTCGCGTTGGTGAAGATCAAAGGGAACGACCTGCGGTTTCTGACACTTGGCAATAGCGAGAAGGTCGAAGTCGGCAGCCGCATCGCCGTCATCGGTAGCCCGCTCGGCTTGGAGGCTACGCTGTCTGAAGGTATTGTTTCTGCCATCCGTGGGATTAACGGGGAACCTCCCCTGCTCCAAATCACGGCAGCAATATCGCGGGGTTCCAGCGGGTCACCTGTGCTGAGCGTCGAAGGTGAGGTCATCGGCATTGCGACGCTAATGATGCAGGGAGGACAGGCGATCAATTTTGCCGTACCAGCGGCACCATGCCGCACACTCTTGGCTCTTGGGCAAAATGCATCTCCGGTCCAGCCTCTTAGTGCCCCGGTAGGAAGCGATAGAAAAAACGTTTTCGGTGATGCCGACCGTGCGAAAGCATGGTTCGCCTTGGGCGTAAACTACCGCAGCACAGACCGCGCGGACGCCTCAATCGCAGCTTTCAAACAGGCGACCCAACTCAAACCAGATTACGCGGAGGCGTGGTACAATATGGGGTTGGCCTCTGAGAACCTAGCCGAGAAGATCGGCGCCTTCAGTCAAGCGGTCAGAATTACGCCCAACTACGGAGACGCTTGGTATGGGCTAGGCAAGGCCTACTTATCAGTCGACCAGATGAAGGCTGTACATGCTCTGGAACAAGCCGCGAAGTACAACCCCCAAGACGCAGTACTGTGGTGGGACCTTAGCGGTGTATACCAATCCGTAGGCCGGCTAGATGATTCGCGTGCGGCCCTCCAACGGGCCATAGCATTGAACCCGCGTAAAATTAGGGAGCTTGATCCATACCACGAAACGAGGGAATGGATGTACAGATAGCGCACGCTTTCATATAGCGGAGCTTCATTCAACGCTGAGCCTTAGTCCCTATTGAACGACGATGTCTCTCACGATCGCGGAACTTGAATGGGGAATCACCTTTTGGGGGCAACAACGCACGTGGCCACATGATTTCCACAATGCTTTTTACGCGCGGATGGCAGAGCAGAATCCGAATGGCCACTTTGACGAGCCATGGTGGACAACTTTTCTGCCCATTCTCAGAGCGTGGATTGCTACTCGGCCCCGTACTAACGCATACTTGACGGAACGAGCGCACGCTCGACTCCAACGCTTGAGCGTAACATGGGATGAGACTGTCGCGCTTAACCTCAATAATGACATTGCCAATGTGGAATGGCAGCAGATCGCCACATTCCCGGCACTGGTTGCCGAGATTAAGGACGTGAAATCACCAGTGTTTACGTCAAAATTCTGTCACTTGCTCGCCCCGCGCATCTTCCCGGTGGTTGACAATGCAGCGATGGGAAATCCGTTTCCAACTTACAAGTGTTATTACATCTCAGGCAGGGACGAATGGCTGGAAACCGACCCTGCGACACAACAAGCGCTTGAGGCGAGGTTGACCGAACAAATCGATGTTCCACTCGTTGAGAATTATCCTACGAAATGTAAGCTAATTGAGCTTTGCTTGATCGGAAGACACAACAATCGACACCCTTGAGCAACGTTGTTCTGTTGATCCGCACGGTTCCGCCATTGTTTCGCGACCTGACACCCAAAACTAGGCGTACCCTGTCAGCCGGATACGTTACACCTTCCAGCCCTTGCGACGCGCAATCTCTAGCAGTGACGGCAACAGAACGAGCGCGGCCAGCAGGCAGGAGATGACCCCGATGGTCGTCACCAAGCCGAGGCTGCGGATGCCGCGATGCGCGCCGATCAGCAGGCTGGCAAACGCGAGGGTGGTGGTCAGGGCCGAGAGAATCACCGCGCGTCCCGTGCTCTTGCCGTAAAACGTCGCTTCGTGGCTTTCCCGGAACCGTTGAACCACGTAAATCCCGTAGGCGACGCCGATGCCCACAATCAACGGCAGTACCATGATGTTGGCCGGGTTGAAATTGATTCGCACCACCACCATCGCCCCGAACATCCACGCCGTTCCGACCAATAGCGGCAGGACCGTCAGCAGCGTGGCATAGCCCCCACGGAAATCGATAAAGATGAGGACGACGATCACCAGCAGCGCCCACAGCGCCGCACGGCAATAACCCGTTTTGAGGATTTCCACAAACTCGTACAACCCCAACGGCGTGCCCGTGGCCTTTGGCGCGACCGATTGCACGTCGCGCACAAACCTCACCAGAGGCTCACGTTCCCAAATGTTCTCCTTGGGGAAGACGCGGATGAGAAACTTGCCGGTTCTTCCCACGAGCATCTGGCGCACTTCGGAGGGCACATCGTCGACACCCATCGGCCTGTCCACAATCTGGTCGGACATCAGTTGCAGTTGGGCCTGCAAGTCCGCATAGAACTGCTGCTCATACTTGGCGAGACGCTGCCGCAGATCACCGGCCTCCAGAGCTTGCAGCGTCTGCCGCGTTTGCGTGGTGGCATCGACCAGCGGTTTCAGCGCCGTCTCGGCGGCGGAATCGCCATGTTCCGTTGCCGCCCGCAATAGCTGGTTCCCCCGCAATCGCAAGGACGCCAGGGACCGCAGATCGAGTTCCGCATCCGCTGGATCGGCCGGCGGAATATCGAATTGCACCGAACCTAGTTCCTTCTGGATGCTGCGGATGATTGCGGCTTTCTGTTCCTGTTGCTCGGGGATCAACTCGGCGATGCTGTGAACGCTGGCCACGCTGGGAAGTTTGGCCAGCCGCTCCTGCAGGTCCCGGGTCTGCTGAAGATTGTCGCACACGATCGCCGCAAACAGGGTCGATTCCACGTCCGCATGCAGCAACCGCAGTTCGGTTTCCACGGACGCCAGCCCTTTCGATTGCAGGTTGAGCACGTTGTAGTCAAAGCGCACCGTCCGCGCCGCCACCAGCGCCGCCACGGTGATCACGCCAAACACGGTCAGCATCAGGTAGGGCCGGCGCAACAGGAGCCGCTCGACGCGCGTGCCCGCCGCTTGCGCGGAGACTGGCGCGGCCCCTCCCTTGCGGTGGAACAACAGCAGAAGTGCCGGCAATATGGTCATCATTCCCGCCGTGGCGATCAGCATCCCGCCGCCGGCGATGATGCCCAGCTCCGTCACGCCGCGAAACCCACTCAGCCCCATCGCGAAAAACGCGGCGGCGTTGGTGACGCCTGCCGTGACGATGCTCGGACCGGTGTGCTTGATGGTGGACCGGACCGCATCTGCCCGTGGAAGACCACTGCTCAATTCCTCGGTGTATCGGGCAACGAATTGGATCCCAAGATCGATCCCCAATCCGAGAATCATGATCGCAAAGGTAACGGTGATCATATTGAGATGGCCCACCGTCAGCGTCGTGTATCCCATGCAGACCGCCAGCACGATTGCCATGGAGGCGATAAGCATTGCCACCAGCAGGCAGGCGACGAACAGTGAGATCCGCATCATTCGGGGGAACGTGACGGCATACAACAGGAAGAGGAGGACCGCCGTCAGCACCGTCGCCTTCGTGGCGTCGCTCTGCGATTGGCGCATCTCGTCGTAATCAAGCACGGGTTCGCCGGTGAGGTTGATGCCCACGCCCGGAAACTGATGGCGGACCTCCTTCATGATGCGCCGCAACTTCGGGATCGTGGCCGCATGATGCTCGTCCGACGTCTCCGTTCCCAATCGGGGATGGATCAGTAACAGGAACATCCTGCCTTTGCGAAACGTCTGGTAGCCCTGCCAGCGCAATTCTTCCTGGGCTTCACCCAGCATTTCCGGGCTGAAGAACGCGCTGGCCCACGGGGACAGCAGCGCGTCGCCGTCCTCGTGGCCGTTAAACGTTCCCATCTGTCCGACAATGGCGGTCAAGGTTGGCATGAACGACTCGATCTGCTTGCGTTCCGTTTCGGACGCGACATCCATTTGCGTCAGCATGCGATCCATGGAATCGAAAAAGGTGTCGAGCTTGGGCCGGTGCTGGAGAATGTCCAGGAGTTGCTTGAAATCCTTGAGCGACCCTTCGATTTGATTCAGGTCATCGATCGACAGGTAGTACAGGAACCATTTCTTCAGCGCGTTGAGATCGGTGCGGTAGTACAGATCGTTCTGGGTGAACAACTGCGCAACCGGGGCGTCGGCTGGACCCGGATTGTTCGTGGACGACAGCAACCTCGATACCAGCGCGTCGATGGCCGCGCGGTTCTGGAGCGGCTGGTCGCTCTCGACGACGATGATGTAATCCTCCTCCGACCGGAATTCCCGGGCGTATTCGCTGTAGAGGCGCCAGTACTCGCTGTCGCGGCCAATGAGATCGTTCTGGCTGGTTTTGAATTCGAGACGACGAACGGCGTAGAAGGAAGACGCACCCGCGAGCAGGACGCCCGCGACCAGGAACGCCAGGGGCCAACGGCACACCCAGTCGGCCAATCCGCTAAGAAACCGTTGTCGCATGGTTGATGAAACGTGCGAAGCGTGGGAGGGGCCTCAGCGCCCCGATCTGTCTGTGTCAATCTCCCTCAAATTCCCATGGCCAAGGGCTCGACACCAGTGTTGGTTCCTGCAAGCTGCTAGCATCCCATTGCTCTGGCGTGCTTGCCAGCCCCTTTCTCACTGGATTCCATACAATGTAATCGCAAATGTAAGCAAACTGTTTTGTGGATCGGATCCTTGTTTCGTAGTATCCATCTTGCCATCGGCACCCCGACGCGCGCAGTGCTCGCGCGGTTTTCGCGCCAACGAAACTCATAAAAGAGTGCATGAAGTCCGGCAACGTCCCCCCCTCCAAAAGGCCAATCAAACCATGCCAATGATCCGGCATCACGACAAAGGCACCTATCACGATCCGCCGTGTCCCGACGGCGTGACGAAAAGCCGATGAGACCAACGCACGCAGTTCCACAGATAGCGCCGCCGTTCGCGGTTGGAGACATTTCGTAACAAAGAACGTATCTGGACGATCGGCGACGCGATGCATCCGTAGGTTCTTTGAATGAGGTTCGCCTGCTTTCACGGCATACGCTCGGGGCACTAAGGCCCCTCCCACATTCAAGCCACCACGGGTTCCCGTTCGGTTTTCTTGCCGCCCTTGTTGGCCAGCGCCGCTTTCACGAGGTTCGCCCCGAGGTCCCACATCGGTCCGGGCAGCTTGTAGCAATCGTTGAGCACGTCGTCGAGCGCGTTGACGAAATACTGGATGTCCTCGTCCGTGATGACGAACGACGGCAACACGCGGATGATGTCGCCGTGGTTGCCGCTGACCTGCGTCAGCACATGGTGCTTCTCCAACATCGGCATCACGACCATTTGCGCGAACAAACCGTCATGCGCCGCGTGCACCATTTTCCACGCGACCTTCATCTTGAGGCCCCGCGGCTCGTGGAACTCGATGCCGACCATGCAACCCTTCCCGCGCGCCTCCATCAACACTTCGTGGCGCGCTTTCAGGCCGTTGACCGCATCCAGAAGTTTCTGACCCTGCGTGGCGCTGCGTTCGACCAACTTCTCCTCGTCGAGGATGTGCAGCGTGGCCAATCCCACCGCCATGCCGAGGTTGTTGCGACCGAAACTCGAGGAATGAACCCAGCAACGGTCCATCCGGTTGAACACCTTCTGATAGATCGAGCGGCGGGTAATCATCGCGCCGACGGGCACATATCCCCCGCTCAGCGCTTTGCTGGTCGAGATGATGTCGGGTTCCAGGTTCCAGTGCTCGAACGAAAACAGTTTGCCCGTGCGCCCGTAGCCCGTCTGCACCTCGTCGCAGAAAAACAGCGTGCCATACTTGCGGCAGAGCGCCTGCGCCGCCGGCAGGTAATCGTCGGGCGGAATCCGCACGCCCTTGCCCTGGATACATTCCACCGCCAGCGCCGCGATATCCTTCCTGGACAGGGCTTTTTCCAGCGCTTCCAGATCGCCGTAGGGCACTTCCACGCCCGGCAACATCTCGCCGAAACTTTCGCGGAATTCTTCGTTGCCCATGATCGACAGCGACCCGAGCGATAACCCGTGCCAGCCGTGGTCGAGGTAGGCAAATTTGCTGCGCCCCGTCGCGGCGCGGGCGAACTTCAGCGAGGCCTCGACCGCTTCGGTGCCGGAATTGCAGAAGAACACGGCTTCGAGATGCGGCGGACAGCGTTTGACGAGCGCCTCGGCCAACAGCCCCGCCAGGAACGCGCAATCCATCTGCACCATGTTGGGCAGATCGAGGTCGAGCACGTCGCGGATGACCTGCGCGACCTGCGGGTGGTTGCGGCCAATCGAGTACACGCCGAACCCGCTCAGCATGTCGAGATAGCGGTTGCCTTCCTTGTCCCAGAGATACTGGCCTTTGGCGCGGGTATAGACCCTGTCGAAGCCGATGGTGCGAAACACCTTCACCAGCGTCGGGTTGATGTATTTCTCGTGCAACTCGTAGTTTTCCCCGAGCCGTTCGGCGACGATCTTCTTCAAATCGAGCGATGACATAACGGCGTGAGTTTATCGCGCTGGCGGCGGCGGTTCAAGCCTGGAACCATCGGCCAAAATCCACGCTGGAAAGACGTTTATCTCCGTGCTAGATTTTGAGGAGATCAATATGAAGAGATGGATTGCATGGATGGCTGCGATCTCGGTGGGGTTTGCCCTCGCCGTCGACGCCCGTGCGCAGACCTTTGAGCCCGCGGCCACAGATTCCGCTGACCAATCGCCGGCGTTGCGGAAGGTGTTTTCCGACAAGCCGTTCTTCGGCACCCAACGCGTGCTGACGCTCAATGGCAGCTATATCAACACCCCGACAGAGAACCTCGAGCAGACCGGTTCGTGGGACGCGTGGGGCATGCCCCTGTCCCTCGACGAAATGCACGGCATGATTGGGGAAATCTCCTTTGGCGACGCCGCCAAGCAGGGCCAGTGGCAACTCTCCTATCGTTACAAGTTGATGACCATGGACAGCGAGTGGGCGGCGATTGCGGATTCGAACGGCGGCTTGACTCTCTCGGATCGCCGCTCCCAGGTGCTCAAGGCCAGCTACAATGTCCGGGACTGGTGGAAGGTCGGGCTGGCGGCGGTCGTGGAAGACCGGTCGGGTATTGACCCCACCATCGATCCGGGAACGTTCGGCTTGACCAGCCGCGAATCCCTCGGCTTCCAGATCGACGCGTTGCTGAAATTCTGACGCGGCCAGTTTCGGCCGGTCGACGATCTGCACAGTCCTTCCCGTTTTCCCAGTAATCGGTTGTCGTTTCACCATCGGCCTGTTAGAAATCGGATCCGAACGCGCGCTGAGAGAACGATCATGGCGAACCTTTTCCTCGGACTGGACTGCAGCACGCAGAGTCTGTCGGCGATGGTGATCGACCACGATGCCCGGCGGATCGTTTACCACCACTCGCTCAACTTCGATCAGGCACTGCCGCATTATAGGACGCAGAACGGCGTATTGCGCAGCCAGGACCCGCTCGTCGCCCACAGCCCGCCGCTGATGTGGGTCGAAGCGCTCGACACGCTGTTGGCGCAAATGAAAATGGACGGCGTGCCGCTAGGCGAAGTCCTGGCCGTCAGCGGCAGCGGACAACAACACGGTTCCGTGTACCTCAACCGCCGCGCGCGGGGTGCGCTGGGGCGGCTCGACGCCACAACACCGCTCGTCAAAAATCTACACGGCGTGTTCTCGCGGGCCACATCCCCGATCTGGATGGATTCCTCGACCAGCGTCGAGTGCGCCGAGATTCGCGATGCTCTTGGCGGGGTCAAAGCCACGGCACAAGCGACCGGCTCGGACGCGTTCGAGCGGTTCACGGGGCCGCAAATCCGCAAATTCTACAAGACCGAGCCTGACGGTTACGCCCGGACTGCGACGATTGCGTTGGTGAGTTCGTTCCTCGCCTCGATTATCGCGGGCAAGGTCGCGCCGATCGATCCCGGTGACGGCGCGGGTATGAACCTCATGGACGTCCGCAAAAACGCGTGGCATCCGGGGGCGTTGAGAGCGACCGCGCCACAGTTGCGGAAGAAACTTCCATCGCTCGCCCGGTCGTCGAAAGTCATCGGCAACATCAGCCCGTATTTCGTGAAGAGATATGGTTTCGATGCGAAGGCCAAGGCGCTGGTCTGGTCCGGTGACAACCCGTGCAGCGTGATCGGGCTCGGCCTCATCAAGGAAGGCACCGTGGCCATCAGCCTCGGCACGAGCGATACGCTGTTCGGTTATATGCGACGGTGCCGCGTGGATGACCGCGGCGAAGGGCACGTGTTCGGCGCGCCCACGGGGGATTACATGAGCCTCATCTGTTTCAAGAACGGCTCGCTGGCCCGCGAACGCGTCCGCGACATGTACCGGCTGGATTGGGACGGTTTCAACCGGGCGCTCGACGCGACCCCGCCCGGCAACAGCGGCGCGGTCATGCTGCCGTGGTTCGAGGCGGAAATCGTCCCGCGCGTCAACCGTCCCGGCATCCATCGGTTCGACCTCGATCCGAACGACGCGGCGGCGAATTGCCGGGCCGTCGTCGAGGCGCAACTGATGTCAATGCGGCTCCACTCGCAATGGATGAAAGTCCGACCGAAACAGATTTGCGCGACCGGCGGCGCATCCACCAACCGCGCGATCCTGCAAATCATGGCGGATGTGTTCGACTGTCCCGTCGTCCGCATCGAGGTCGCCAAGAGCGCCGCCCTCGGCGCAGCGCTCCGCGCGGCTCACGGCTGGCTGGCGCATTCCGGGAGGAAACCGCGGTGGCAGGATGTCGTTGCCGGGTTCACCGATCCGCTTCCCGACAGCGAGGTTCGTCCCCGCGCGACATCGGCACGGGTGTACGGTCGATTGATGGAGAAGTACGCCACGCACGAGCGGGAGGCGATCCAGGAGGGGTGAGGCCGTTCACCACGAAGTACACGAAGCAGACACGAAGGGCACGAAGACGGCGAGGCCGGGGCGCTGACCCGGCCTTCGCTGAAGCTACGGCGGGCGATGAAGCGAGGGGGAAGAGTGAGGAGGTGGCAGGATGTCCGGAGGATCGCTGATACCTAGTAGTACTAGGCATCGGGCTGACGCACGATACATTGCACTGCAATGTATCGCGGGGGGGGGCGGGCAAAGCACGAGCGCGGGAGATCATCGGCAAAGAACCGGGTGACCAATCGCAATTATAGAAGTGTGGGAGGCAGTGGGCTTATTGAGGTCTCATCATTCACCCTGACATGCTGCAAGCGCCGCCTGAACCGTAGCCTCTCGGTCACTTCGGCTCGGCACGCTGCTTCCAGTAATCCGGGCGTCTCTTAGCATGGGCAATGGCTGCGATCCAAATCGCGTTGGGCCGTTGCATATAGAAGATCGAATACGGGAAGCGTTCCACCAGATACTTTCGAAATCGCGGGTCAACATGCGATGGCCATGCTTGCGGGCTTTGTTGAATCTTCCGGAATGCCTGCTCGACACTGGCGAGGAAGTCCAATCCCAAGCCTGACACTTTGGATTCGTAGTAAGCGATCGCGCCATCCAATTCGGCTTTCGCCAACGGATGGACGAGGAGGGGTTTCACGAGTATTTGGCGCGCATTTCCCGCAGGAGTTTTTCCGCCGGCTCGCCGGTGACACGACCGCTTTGAATCTCTTCGGCCCGCCGCTTCAACTCCTCGTCCCACGCCGCGGCAACGCCCTGTTCTTCGTCGCCATCCAGCGATTCGATGAGGAACCGAACCAGCTCCGCGCGGTCGTCGGGCGTGAGGCCCGCCAACTCCGATTTCATGCGCTCCGCTTTCGCCGTCATGCCAGTAGTTTGCTCCGTTCCCCGGCTTCCGTCAACTGTGCACTGTGGTTCTTCCATGCGGTCACGTGAAGACGGATACCTTCGGTCGATTGCTGTGCGGGGTCGGGAGATTGCCGCAAAGGAACGGAGCGGCGTTTGCGACCGGGGCAAGACGTGGCCGCGTCTCGCGGACTCGGCTCCGTCGGACTCGGCTCACGCACAACCAGGCTTGCCCGTCGAATGGGGGGTGCACTTTTTTTGATCTGTCATCGGAATTTTATGGACAAGTGATATACGGTAGCGTATAGTCGGGGCGTTTTGGGTTGTTTGACATAGGGGGGGAATGCAGGAAACGACGGGCGGTGAGGCCGGGGACGCGGCTCGCCGGGAGGCTCGCCCTCCCAAATGCAGCGGGGCGGCCGGTCCGCGTTTATGAAACGCGGCTACAAATGGCGACCTCGAGGAAACAGGGTTGCGCAAAAAGGGGGAAATTGCGAAACGAACCCACCGATATCGGATCGAAACTACGTGTGGATGTGATTGTGGGAGAGGTTGTTGGAAAAACACGGGTCGCGTTTTTTCGGTGGGTTCGTTTGGGTTCGGTCGGCTGGTTGCCGAGGCGTTTCGGTGTGCCGGCGATGGTTTATCACGTCATTTCTGGCGCGTTCCGGCACCGCGTCGGGCAACCGGGGGAGGCTGACTAGATCGTTTGGGCGAGGAATCCGCCGTCGACGCAGATGTCCGCGCCCGTCACAAAGCTGCTGGCCTTCGCGCTGGCGAGGAACACGACCGCGCCGATCAATTCCTCGCTGTTGCCGAGTCGTCCCATCGGCGTGTGGTCGAGGATCAACCGGGCACGCGGCGTCGGCGAGCCGTCCTTGTTGAACAGGAGCGCGCGATTCTGGTCGGCGGGGAAGAATCCCGGGGTGATCGAGTTCACGCGGACGCCGTTCCTGGCCCATTCGTGCGCGAGAAACCGCGTGAGGTTCAGCGCGGCTGCTTTCGCCGCCGAGTATGCGACCACGCGCGACAGCGGCAGGTGTCCCGAGACGCTGGCGATGTTGATGATCGATCCGCGGCCGCGTTTCGCCATCGCCGATCCGAATTCCTGGCAGGGCAGGAGTACGCCGCCGACAAGGTTGAGGTCGAACACCGCGGCCCAATTGGCGTGGGGAATGTCCTCGAACTTCAAATCGGGTGTGACGGTCGCTTTCGGGTCGTTTCCGCCGGCGGCATTCACCAGGATCGTCGGGCACCCGAGTGAGTTGGCAATATGCTCGTGGGCAGCGCGGAGACCGTCGCGTTTCATCGCGTCGGTCGCGAAGAATCGCGCTGTTCCGCCCGATTTTTTGATGGCACGGACGCGAGCTTCCCCGCGTTCGGGATTGCGGCCAACCACGGCCACCGCAGCGCCGGCGGCGGCCAATCCTTCCGCCATGGCTCCGCCGAGCGCGCCCGTCCCTCCGATCACCACGGCGACTTCGCCGGTCAGGTCAAACAAATTTGTCATGGCATCATTCTCGTTTCACGATCAAGCGGCACTCGTCCACGCAACGCCCGCGCGGCACAAATTGTCTTCTTGCCTCGCGCCCGGCGAGTCCGTAAGGTTTCGCCCGATGCGCGTGGCGCTCTTCATCCCCTGCTTCATCGACCAACTCTTCCCCAACGTGGGAATCGCGATGGTCACCGTGCTCCGTCGGCTACAGGTCGAGGTGGATTATCCACCCGACCAAACCTGCTGCGGTCAACCGGCATTCAACACGGGCTATTGGGACGAGGCCCGCGCGCTCGCGAAGCGGTATTGTGAAATTTTCGCCGATGCCGATGCTATCGTCAGCCCGTCCGGTTCGTGCACGGCCATGGTTCGAAACTTCTACCCCGAACTCCTCGGCAAAGCAACGAAAACGACGGCGCATACCTACGAGTTTGCCGAGTTCCTCGTCAAGAAGCTGGGGGTAACGGACGTGGGCGCGAAGTTTCCCGGGCGCGTGACCTATCATGACTCCTGCCACGCGCTCCGCGAACTCCGCTTGAAAGACGAGCCGCGCCAACTGCTGCGGCGCGTGCAGGGCCTCGAATTGGTCGAAATGGACCAGGCGGAGACCTGTTGCGGGTTTGGCGGAACGTTTTCGGTAAAATTCCCGATGATCTCGTATGCGATGGACGAAGTGAAGGTCACCTCGATCCAGAAAACCGGGGCCGAGTACGTCGTCTCGACGGATTCGAGTTGCCTGATGCAAATTGACGGCTACCTGCGGCGCCAGAATCTGCCGATCAAAACCATCTCGCTGGCGGAGGTATTGGCGGCGACATGACGACGGCGGCCCGGTTGCAATTCGAGCACGACGCGACGGTCAAGACCGGCGACCTGCGGCATCGCGCTGTCATCCAGAAGAACATCGGCACGTACGAAATCGCGGTGGCGAAAGGCAAGACGCGATTTGCTGACTGGGAGAACGCCCGCTCGCACGCCGCCGCCATCAAATGGGAAACGATCAATCATCTCGACCGTTACCTCGAACAATTCGAGCGGAACGTGCTGGCGAACGGCGGCCATGTGTTCTGGGCGGAGACGGCCGAGGACGCGCGCGGTCACGTGTTGGAATTGGCGCACCGCCATGGCGTCCAGAAGGTCGTCAAATCCAAGTCGATGACGACCGAGGAGATCCATCTCAACGCGGCGCTCGAGGCCGCGGGCATTCGTTCGATCGAGACCGATCTTGGCGAGTACATCTGCCAGATCCGCGGCGAACATCCCTACCACATCGTCACGCCAGTCATGCACCTGACGAAGGCGGATATCGCCCAGACGTTCCAAGAGAAACTGGGCACGCCGCTTACCGAGAGCGCCGAGGAATTGACCATGATCGCCCGCGCGAAGTTGCGGCGGGAGTTTATGACGGCGGACATGGGCATTACCGGAGGCAATTTCGCAATTGCCGACACCGGAATGATCGCGCTGACCGAGAACGAGGGCAACGCGCGCCTGAGTTTTTCGCTGCCGCGCGTGCACGTGGCCATCGTGGGCATCGAGAAATTGATCCCGTGCCTGGAAGACCTGGCGTTGCTCTGGCCGTTGCTCGCGGCCAGCGCCACGGGACAGGCGATCACGGCGTACAGCTCGCTGATCGGCGGCCCGCGGGGGGAACGCGAAGCGGACGGTCCACAGGAGTTTCACGTCATCCTGCTCGACAACGGCCGCACGCGGCTGCTGGCCGACGTGGAACAGCGCGACGCGCTCCATTGCATCCGTTGCGGCGCATGCCTGAACGCGTGCCCGGTTTACAAGAACATCGGCGGCCATGCGTACGGCACGACGTATCAGGGGCCCATCGGCTCGGTGATCACGCCGCACCTGCGCGATGCGCAGGAGTGGTCCCATCTGCCGTACGCCAGTTCGTTGTGCGGCGCGTGTACGGACGTGTGCCCCGTGCGGATCGATTTGCACCATCACCTGCTCCACAACCGGCGCAACGCGGTCCGGAGCGGGTTTGACAGCCTTGTCCAGCGTTTCGGTTTTCGCGTCTGGTTGTGGGCCATGCAATCCCCGGGGCGCTACGCCATCGCGGCGAAGCTCGGCAACTTCGCGTTGCGACGGGGCATGGCGGGACGCCTGTTGAAACCGTGGACCGCCCGCCGCGATTTTCCCGTCCCGACCAAACAGAGCTTCAAAGAGTATTGGAGGCAGCATGGACGTCGCGCGTGAAAATATTCTTCGGCGCGTTCGTGCCGGGTTGGCTGTCGAGGCGCATCGACCGCTTCCGCCTACGGACGCGCCCGTTTTCCCGGCGGTCGCCGACGTTGAGAGCCGGTTCCGTGCGGAATTTGCAGCGGTGCGCGGCGAGATCATCGAGGATGACGCGGCGTTGCGCACGTTCTTGAATGGTTTTGCGAAAATCGCCACGGATGGCGGGGAATTGACGACCAAAGCCGTCGGTGAGCCAAACGCCAGTGTTCGCGAGTGTGATCTCGGGGTAACGGGGTGCGACTGCCTCGTGGCGCAAACCGGCTCGATTGTCGTCTCGACGCTCTCGGCGGGTGGTCGAGCGTTGTCGGTACTGCCGCCAACCCACCTCGTCATCGCCCGGCAAGAGCAGATTGTTCCCGATTTGTCATCGGCCTTGGCGCTGCTGCACAAACGCTACGACAGACACTGGCCGAGCGCGCTTTCCGTGATTACCGGACCGAGCCGCACGGCCGACATCGAGAAGATCCTGGTAATGGGTGCCCACGGCCCGAAGCGGTTGGCGCTTTACTTTGCGGATTGAGCGGGCTCGAGCAGGTCAACGTCCACGATGCGCTCGGGCTGTTCCGGTTTGTGTGAGGTCGGCGATTTGGGATTCTGTATCGGCTCGCGTTTGCGCCACCGGGGCGCAAAATAAAAGCCGAGCACCAATGCCGCCGCAATCAACTGCGCCAGGATCGTCTCGGTGGTCGGGAAGACGGAGAACCAGACTCCCATCCACGCGGGGATGACATCGACCAGCGGGCGAATCGGGGTGGCTGGAATCCAATGGGCCAGTTGCATCTCCTGGGCTTGTTCGCCAACCATGACGAGCAACACAAAGCCGAGCATGATCCCGGTTAACACGAGCATTCTTCGATAGGGCAGTTGTCGATGCGCAACGAACGTGAGGACCGCAACGATGCCGGTGAATAACAGCCCGAGCAGCGCCCCTTCGAGCACGAGTTTCCCGCCCATTCGCAGATAGTAGCTTTGCAGGAAGAGCACCACTTCAAATCCCTCGCGATACAGCGAGGCGAATCCCAGCAGGCACAACCCGCGCAGGAGACGAGCTCGGGATATCTGCGCGCGGCCGGCGTTGAGGAGCAGCTTCTTCTTCGTCTTGTTGTGCATGGAGATCCAACCACCCCAGTAGACCTTGTGGAAGAACCAATTCATAACGACCAACAGGACGACGACCGCCAGCAACCCGGTCGCGGCCTGAAGGTTCAGCGCCGAGATGCTTGAGGACAGATCATTGACAACCGTCACAGCAATAAGCCAGGTGGCGAGCGTCGCCATAAACCCGATTCCCGCGCCAACGGCAATCGGACGCCGATAGGCCTGCTGGCCGCCCACCATACTGGCCGTGATTGCGGAGAGCACCAAAATGCACTCCAGTCCCTCGCGGAACACGAGTACCCCAATGTCGAGCAACGCAACCGTCGGGCTGAGGTGCGGAGCGGTAGGGTCCGGGTTGCCCCTGGCCGTGACCCCCTGCCAGATCAGGACGCCGGCCACAAGCGCCGCGCCGGCCAACAAAAGAAAGCGAAGACCCGCGCGTTTTCGCCTGGCCCTGAACCACGTCACGGGCCGGGGCAAACCGACTGCTTCCTGGATTGAAGATTTTCCCATCGTGAACCTGTGTTACCTGCCTACTTTCATCACTCCAACAGGGCTGCGATCTCCTGAACGTGTTCCGTCTCCACGCTGATCTGTTTGCGGATGAAATCCTCGAGCATCGTATCGCCGGTCACACGCGGTAACACTTCCTTGTACGCGTCCAGTGCCTGGCGTTCGACCTCCAGCATCTCGGCGAGCGCGTCCTGCAAATTCGTCGGGCCGCCGCGCAACTCCAACTCGATCTTGATCTGCGGGATATGGCCGAGCACGCGAATCTGTTTGGCAATCGCCTCGGCGTGCTCCAGCGTCTCACGCGTGCCTTCGTCGAACAACTTCTCCGCCGCCAACCGATCGACCCCGCGCAGGCGGTATTTCATCTGAAAGTAACGGAGAAACGCCTCCAATTCCTCCGCCATCAGGCGATTCAAGTCCTCGACAATTTCGCTGCGGTCCGTCTTCATAGGCTCGCGTGCTGCAATTCCTCGATCAGGCAATGGCCGTGGCACACTTCGCACGTCTTGCTATCGGGGCATTGATCGTGAAAATCCCTGAATCGCGCGAGCACCTGCTTCGCGAGCGGATCCCCCGAAATAAGGAACCTCATGAAATGGACCAGTTGTTCGCCTGTGGGCTGGCTGATCAGATGCTCGACCTTGCAACTGTCGATTTCCGCCTGCGGTTCGGGAACGTTGAGGACATTACTTAGAAATGCTTTCACGACGGCCTTCTTGGCCATCACGGTTTGCACGGCTTTCTGGCCTTTCGGGGAAAGCTTCACCATGTGGTGCTCGTCGGTATCGACCCATCCGCGTTTCTTGAGCGCCCGCAAGTTGATGGACACGCTGCCGCGCGTGATGCTCAACTCGCGGGCGATGTCGGAGACGCGAGCCCAGCCGCCGTATTCGAGACCGACCTCGTAAATGGCGAGGAGATGATGAGCGGCGCTGTGAGTCAGCTCATTGGCCTCGAATTCCTTCCACGTTTCCATGACTGATGGATTTATACGACACTTGTTTGGCATGTCAAACAGAAAACGGATAATTTTTGTCCGCTTATGATTTGGCACTCGCCGCTTCACAAATCACTTCCCCAAATATGGACGACCCAGTATATTGCGCTCAACCGTAAGGAGGTTGTGGGGTGGAGCAACTGATCGATGCTTTTCTCGATCATCTGACCGTCGAGCGCGGACTCGCGTCCAACACGCGCGCCGCCTATCGCGCTGATCTTGCCCAGTTTGCCGATTTCCTCCATCGCCGCGGCGTCGAACATCTGAACGACGCCCAGCGCCAACTCATCACGGAGTATTTGCTGCACCGGCGCAAAGGCGGCCTGAGCCCACGGAGTCTTTCCCGCCACCTCGCCGCGATCCGCACGTTTTGCCGGTTCCTTTCCCGCGAAAAGCTTCTCGTTGCCGATCCCACACAGACGATCAATTCGCCCAAGCTGTGGCGCACCCTTCCCCACTCGCTCGATTACGAAGAGGTCGGGCGGCTGCTGGCCGCGCCCGACACGCGCACCAAGCTCGGTGTGCGCGACAAGGCGATGCTGGAATTCATGTACGCCACGGGATTGCGCGTCAGCGAAGTTACCCACATCAAGCTCAGCGACATCAATTTCGAGGCCGGCTTCCTGCGTTCGCTTGGCAAAGGCAGCAAGGAACGCATCGTCCCCATCGGGAAACAAGCCATTGACTGGACGCAGCGTTATCTCCACGAAGCGCGCGGATCGTTTGCCGGGGCCGACAGTATCGGCGAAGTGTTTCTCTCGACTCGCGGCCGGCCGCTCAGCCGAAAAACCATCTGGGTGCTCATCAAAAAATATGCGCGCCGGGCCGGCATCTCGAAAAACATCACGCCGCACACGTTGCGGCATAGCTTTGCCACCCACCTCCTCGACAACGGCGGCGACCTGCGCGTCATCCAAGAAATGCTCGGCCACGCCGACATCTCGACCACGCAAATCTACACGCACGTCGACCAGCAGCGCCTGAAAGAGACACACTACCGTTTCCATCCCCGTTCGGGGCGACGGTAAAATCGCCCAAAATTAACGCTCGATTTTTGGAAAGCCGTTCGGTAGGCTTGCTGTCGCAGCAGTTGGATTTTGCGCCCTGAACAGCAAGGTGGTTCGGGGCGGCAACATCCCCCTGCACGCGAAGGCGACGCGGCAATCATGCATTCTCAAAAGTTGCAGAAGATTATCGGCCACGAGTTCAAGGATTACGAGCTGCTCGTGGAGGCTCTCACCCATCCGTCCATTGCGCACGAGCGCGGGAGCGAGTGCAACCATCACAACCAGCGGCTGGAATTCCTCGGCGACGCGGTCTTGCAACTCGTGCTCACCGACCGCATCTACAAGCTCTACCCGGACCTGCCCGAGGGCAAGCTCACGCAAATCCGCGCCCATCTGGCCAATCGCCACACGCTGTTTCAGCGCGCCCAAGCCATCGATCTGGGCAGCCACCTGATGCTCGGCAAGGGTGAGGAAGCCAGCGGCGGTCGCGAGCGGCTGTCCAACCTGGCGGACGCCTACGAGGCCCTGCTCGGTGCGATCTATCTCGACGGCGGGCTGCGCGCCGCCCGTAAATTTATCTTCGCGCAGTTTGCCGAGGAGTTTTTGAATATCAAGCAAACGACCCCGCGCCAGAACCCCAAAGGCCGATTGCAGGAATTACTTCAGGCCCATTCCTCGAATGGTCCCATTTACCGCGTCGTCCACGAATCGGGGCCGGACCACAGCAAGTATTTCGAGGTCGCCGTGGAATGGGAGGGGCGCGAGATCGGTCGGGGAAATGGTTCCAGCAAGAAGCAGGCGGAAACGGTCGCTGCGGAAGCAGCCTTGGCGGCGTTGCCGGAGATCATGGCGGGTACCAATGCGCCCGCGCTCCCCTGAACCTACGGCCGCGGCGGTTGAGCCGACGATGCCGTCGGCGCGACCTGCAGGCCATGCTTCGCGAGCAGCCCCATCAACTCCGGCTTCCCGGAGCTGTACTGAACCAACGCCTTGACCAGAGAATCCACGGAATGTTCATTGGCTTCCAATCGCGCGATCTGACGTTCGTGAAGAGCCATCCCCGCAACAAGGTTGCGGTTTTGCTTGTAGACAAACGCCGTTAACGCCAGGCTCACAACCAGCAGCCCAATCCCCAACCCGCAGACCAGGTTGCGCAATTGATCGATCGCCGTCGCGACATCGATCCGCGCTTCAACCGCAGGCGTCGCCCTCAAGCTGGTTTCGGTCGATTGGCTCTCCATCTCCTCACGTGTGCTCATCGAATTCCTCTCATGGTTGCGCGGGCTTGCGGGCCGCCGCAGCCGCCGATGCGTTGGCTGCCTGGGTTTGTGCCTGGGCTTGCCTGAATATCTGTGTGATCTGCGGGTCTGTATTGGCCCGCACGGCGAAGTCCTGAAGAAGTCCCTGGATGGCTTGCCCTCGCAGCTCCAGTTGCTGAACCTGCATGTCGGCACGCATGGCGTCGCGGTAAACCTCCACGTAGTGCATCACGACGTAAATATTGAATATCACCGAGATCCCCAGCACGATGCTCCCGTACTGGACCGCCGTCTGAAAAGTTTTCTCTTTCACTTGCGCTCCTCTCCCGCCCATCGCTCCAACAATTCAAACAATTCGGACACGTTAAACGGCTTCTCCATAAACGCTGCCGCCCCCTCCCGCATCATCTCCTCCCGCGTCACGCCCAACGACCGGTACTCCCCGGACATCAGCAACACCCGCTTGGCCGACTTGGCCCCGAGGATCGCCTTCATCGCGTCCACTCCGTTCATCCGCGGCATCGAGATATCCATCACCACCACGTCCGGCTGCAATTCCTTGGCCAGCGAAACGGCTTCCATCCCGTCCCTGGCCTTGCCAACGATTTCATGGCCGGCGTACGCGATCGTGTCGGCCACCACGTCGCACACCGTAGGTTGGTCGTCCACCACCAGCACACGCAACTTGTTGCCGTCGGCTGACACCCCTGTTTCCTCCCGTGAAGCTCCCGTATCTATTCCCATAGGTCCTTTTCGCGGGCGCAATCTACCGATTCGCCACGCGCATTGCAAGCCCGCGATTCTGCCTTCGGCCCCCAATGTTGTCCACAAGAATACTTGACACCCCGCACCCCATGCTTGCCAACCATCGCCCCTTGTTCTATCCTCCGACCGCGTGGTTCGTTCACCCGCGGGAGGTCAATATGAAGATCCTGATCGCCGACAAGTTTTCCGAGAACCACCTCGATCGCCTCAAGAAACTCGGCTGCGATGTCACCTACAACGCCTCCGCCAAGGCCGAAGACCTTCCCAAGCTGGTCGGTTCCAGCAAAATCCTCGTCGTCCGCAGCAAACAGGTCAACGCCGACACCATCCAGGCCGGCGATCAACTCGCCGTCATCCTCCGCGCCGGCGCGGGCGTCAACACCATCGACGTCAAAGCCGCCAGCGCCCGCGGCGTGTACGTCACGAATTGCCCCGGCAAAAATTCCGTGGCCGTCGCCGAACTCGCGTTTGCCCTCCTGCTGGCCATCGACCGCCGCGTCCCCGACAACGTCGCCGCCCTTCGTGCCCATAAATGGAACAAGAAAGAATTCAGCAAAGCCGACGGCATCCACGGCAAGACGCTCGGCGTCATCGGCATCGGCCAGGTCGGCCGCGAGGTCGTCAAACGCGCCCATGCCTTCGGCCTCCGCGTCATGGCTTGGTCGCGCTCGCTCAACCTGCCCAAGGCCCGCGAACTCAACGTCGAGTATTGCCCTGATCTCGACACCATTTTCCGCCGCGCCGACATCATTTCCCTGCACGTCGCGCTCAAGCCCGACACGAAAAAGCTCGTCAGCGCCGACCGCATCGCGATGATGAAACCCAACGCCATCCTCATCAACACCGCCCGCGGCGAGGTCGTCGACCAGACCGCCCTGCGCGCCGCGCTCGAAGCGAAACGGATTCGGGCCGGCCTCGATGTCTTCGATCCCGAACCCGCCGAAGCCACCGCCGAGTTCTCCGACCCGATTCTCGACCTGCCGAACCTCTACGGCACGCACCACATCGGCGCGTCCACCGAACAGGCCCAGGACGCCATCGCCGAGGAAGCCCTGCGAGTCATCGAGACCTACCTCAAAACCGGCGTCGTGCTCAACTGCGTGAACCTCGCCACGCGCACCCCCGCCAAATGGCAACTCATCGTCCGCCATTACGACCGCGTCGGCGTGCTCGCCTTCGTCATGGACCAGATCCGCCGCGCCAATACCAACATCGAGGAAGTCCAGAACATCATCTTCGACGGCGCCACCGCCGCCTGTTGCCGTATCCAACTCGACATCGAACCCGGGGCAAAACTTCTCGCCGCCATCAAGGACGGCAACCCCGACATCATCAGCGTCGAATCCCTGCGCATCGGGGAGTGACCCCACCGTTGTAGCCGCGAATCTCATTCGCGGAGCATTGGAGGGCGAGCCTCCCGGCGAGCCGAAATTCTGCGTCAAATGACCCACAAAACACCCTTCAGCCTGCGTCCAGCGCCGCCCATCGCGCCCTGCACCACCCCCCAATTTGGGTTCGTTTTTGGCTTTGTTTTGGTAACTTTTCCACGCCGGCTTGATTAGAAATGGGTTCGTTTCGCAAAAACACCCTTTTTTGTGAAGTCCCCTTTGTAGCCACGGCACTGCGTGCCGTGCTTCGTGCCCTTCGTGGTTCAATCCCCTTCCCCTCATATCAAACAACCCAAGCCGCCCCGACTATACCCTGTCGCATACCACTTGTCCATCAAATTCCGATGACAGGTCAAAAAACGTCCCACGCCGTCTCCGCTGCAGCCGCGGGCGCTGAACACAGCCCCGCCTCTCCCACCCGAATTGTAGGCCTTGTCCGCCTCAGGCGGATTGCCAGCCTCCGGCGGGGCAACCGACCCGGTCGCCGTCGTGGTCGCCCCTCCGTCTCTCCGAATTGTAGGGCCGCCAAGCCCGCAGGGGTTCGCGCCGAACCACTGCCCTCGTCGCAATCCCCGCCCTGAGCTTGCCGAATGGGTCGAACGGGTTCCTCCCCTGCCTGCTCCGAGCGGAGTCGAAGAGCCCGCTTTGTGCGCGACATCGCCAGCGCAGCCTCCTGACTCCTGAATTCTGTTCCCCCTCTGTCTGCCGTAGCGTATCCGGCTGATGGCCTACGTCTTTGAGGTTGGTTCTTGAGCGGATGGCTCGAACGAAGATAGCAATGCCGAAGATTTCTTGGAGCGACGGCAAAGGCTCAGAATCGGCTTGTCGGCATTGTCAACGGTGATACTGTAAGCGCTCGTCCGACTGAATGGTCGGCAATAGTGCGGGGCGTAGGCCATATGGGAACTGTCGGCTAAGATGGAATCCCAAACCAAGGCACGAAGTTTTACGTCGGAACTTTTCCGCTTCCGTCGACAGTGGATTGTGGGTGCGGGTGTAACCACAGTGAACCCAGCATGGCAGAGCCTGGATCTGTCGAGCGGACACACGTTAACTTACCATCCAGACGTGAGGATCTCTGCCCGTCGGGAGGGCAACAGGCAAATTGTGGTCCTGGGCGTTGCGACACACACGGCAGCAAGTCAAACACCACCTTTGTCAGTCATTGACAAACTGGACCGCGAGTCGATTGTTCGGTGGCTTCTTCGCTTGGCCGGTCGGTATGTCGTACTTTTCTCGGAAGGTGAGAATCTGTATCTTTACACGGACCCGGCAGGGATGATGGGGATTTTTCATACGTGCGCCAAAGCGGCCTCTACCCCAAGTCTCCTCCTTCGAGGAGAGGATCAAGAGATTGCCGATACTGGCATCCGCCGGGAACTTGAAGAAAACTTCTTTCCTGGGACGATGTGCGCGCATAGCGGCGTGGACGCTCTGATGGCCAACCACGAACTCCACCTGAATAGTGGCGTTACGCGGCGCTTTTGGTCACCGTCCCCCGGCCCGAGAGGCGACAAACCACCGATTGACGAAATGTGCGACTTACTACAGCGAATCGTAGATGGATTTCGCTCATCGGGTCAATTGTTGGTCTCTTTGAGTGGTGGAAGAGATAGTCGTGTCATCTTGGCGGCAGTACGAGCGTTCGCTGCCGAGGTGCGATTCTTCACGATTCAGAAGCCTCATTCCAACAACAGGGATGCAAGATACAGCAGACAACTTGCTGTCACCTTCCAATTGAACCACGAGGTCCTACGGTCACTGTCGCCGCCCCAATGGGTAACATCAGCTTATGACGAGATCGGAAGCGGAATGCTACGCGCCCGGTCGCGCCCCGAGCTTGATGGGCTTCGGAAAATCAACACCTCAGGTTGTGTTCATGTCGGGGGAGTCGGTGGCGAAGTGCTCAGGGCCCACCTATGGCCATCCCAACGACCCAAAAGAGCGGACACCATGAAGCTGACCCGCCAAGCGTTTTCCTGCGCGCCACCTTCTGTCCTCGATGCGGTCGGCCAATGGCGGAGAAGCCTGCCCCTCGACACGTCGCCTCCCACGGTGTTTGACTTATTCGAATTCGAACAGCGGAGCGGTCGCTCCGCCGGGATTGTTGAGGCGTGCTCGAGCCTCTTCCACGAAACCGCACCGCCCTTCAATAGCCGCGAACTCTTCGAGTTGATACAGTGCGTCCCATTGGAAATGAGATATGCGGGCAAGTTGAATGCCGCCCTCATCCGAACCATGTGGCCACAGCTATTGGAGGTGCCCCTTACCCAACGCGGGAGGCCCTGGTGGAAATCGTTGCCAAAGCCGGTGAAGGCTGCCGTGAAGAGATTACGCTGGTTCTCTGTTCGAAGTCGTCCATCAGGCTCCCCGTTCATTCATTATCGCAACGAACGACGTATTGCGTCCGGGGTCAGACACTGACTCTTGGCATTATTTCCCCGCGCTCGCGCTTTGCCTACACTCCCCACGCGATACATTGTAGTACAATGTATTGTGCGTCAGCCCAACGCCTCCTACTACCAGATATTCAGATATTAGCGATTCCGCTCCGTCCTCTGTCTTCGGGCGTCCGTCCTCCTCACTTCCCCACCATCGGCGACGCCCGGTTCACCAGTTGGACGGCGAACCCCCACGGATCACGCAGCATGGCCAACGCATCCCCGCTATCGGTCACGGTGATCTCCCCTTCCGCCGTCGCCCCGGCCTGCAACAACCGCGTCCGGGTCGCCCGCACATCATCCACGGCAAACGCCACGTGCAAGATGAGTGGGTTCATTTTGGCATACTCCGGCACCGGCGCTTTGGGGTTGCTGTAAATCTCCAGGATCGTCTGCCCGGTCGCGTCCGCCACGAACCGCGCATGGTTTGGCGGACCGAAACTCCGCACCGTGCGCATCCCCAGATTGGCCTCGTACCACGCCGCCATCGCGACCGGATCGGCCACGTTGAACGCCACATGTTCGAGTTTCATATTGCCTTGCGCTTCTTCAATTCCTTGTCCAGCGCGCCAAGCTCCGGCGCAATATGGATCGGCGTGCCGGCGGTCTCGATGGCGGCCTTGATGTCCTTCAGGCCGTTGCCGGTAATGACGGCGCAAACGCTCTCGGTTTTCTTGACGATCCCATCGGCAATCGCCCGTTTCACGCCCGCCACGCTCGCCGCGCCGCTCGGTTCGCCAAACACCGCGCTCAACCGCGCCGTCTTGTTCATCGCTTCCATGATCTCGTCGTCCGACACGGCGACGATCTCCCCCTTCGACTCGCGCAGGGCGTGGACCGCTTTCCGCCAGTTGCGCGGCGTGCCGCAATTGATACTGTCGGCGCGCGTCACGCCATCGACGGTCACGAGGTCCTTGCCCGAGTGAAACGCGTCGGCCACGGGTTTGCAGCCCGCCGCCTGCACGCCCAGCATCCGCGGCAGTTTCTTGATGAACCCGAGATGAAACATCTCGCGGATCCCCTTCCACACGCCCGCGATCGTGCACCCGTCCCCGACGCTCAGGCACACCCAGTCCGGCATCATATCGGCGAATTGCTCGGCGATTTCCAGCCCGCATGTCTTCTTGCCTTCCACGAGATACGAGTTGATCGCGCAATTGCGGTTGTACCAACCGTACGTCGTGCACGCCTCCATGCAAAAATCATACGCCGCGTCATACGTCCCCTTCACCTTGATGACCGTCGCGCCGAACACGAGCAGTTGCGCGATCTTCGGCTCGGGCGCTTTTTCCGGCACGAAGATGACTGATGGCATCCCCACCGCGGCGGCAAAACACGCCAGCGACGATGCCGCGTTGCCCGTTGATGCCGCGGCGATGGTCTGGACGCGGTATTCGATGGCCTTCATCACGCCCACCGAGCTGGCCCGGTCCTTGAATGACGCGCTCGGGTTGCGCCCGTCGTCTTTCACGTACAGGTCGCGCACGCCGACCCATTCGGAGAGCCGGTCGGCGTGGTACACGGGCGTCCATCCCAATTGCAGCGACGGCAGGGGCAGCGAGAAATCGACCGGGATCAGCTCCTCGTACCGCCAATGCCACTGCGCCCGTTGCGCCAGCGCATGCCGCGTCAGCGTCTTGGCGACCTTGTCGTAGTCGTACTCGACGTCCAGGATCCCCTCGACGCCGCATTTGTCGCAGGTGTAGCGGTTGTCGGCGGGATACGCCGTGCCGCAAATGACGCACCGTAATTGGGAAATGTGTTGGATGGCCATAAACCAGCATGGTATCGTCGCCGCCGCGCAAAATCAACCCGCCATGAACCTGCTCATCAAGAACGGCCACGTCATCCGCTGGAACGCAAACCACCGGGTCGAGCAGCTCGAAGCTCATCACGTCCTGATCGAAGACCGTCGCATCCGCGATGTCGTCGCCACCATCCCGAAGGATTTCGAGCCGGACGAAACCATCGACGCGACGAATTGCGCGGTCATCCCCGGGCTGATCAACACGCACCATCATCTTTACCAATCGCTCACGCGCTGTTTGAAGCCCGTGCAGGACGCCAAGCTCTTCGACTGGTTGCTCGGCCTCTACGAAGTCTGGCGGCGCGTCGATTTCGACGCCGTCAAGCTCGGCTCGCAAATCTCGATGGCGGAAATGTTGCTCTCGGGCTGCACCACCACCAACGACATGTTCTACGTGTACCCGCGCGAATCCGACGTGAAAGCCGAGGCGGTCATCGAGGGCGCGGCGGAACTCGGCATGCGCATCCATGCCGGACGCGGCTCGATGTCCCTCGGTCGCAGTCGGGGCGGGCTGCCTCCCGATGATGTTGTGCAGGATGAGAACGTCATCCTGAAAGATTGCGAACGCGTCATCGAAAAGTTCCACGACGCGAAACCGTATGCGATGACGCGCGTCGATCTGATGCCGTGCTCCCCCTTCTCGATCACGTTCGACCTGCTCAAGGACACGCGCGCGCTCGCCAAATCGCGGAAGGTTCTCTGCCACACCCACGTCGCCGAAACCGAGGACGAAAACAAGTTTTGCATCGAGAAATTCGGCAAACGGCCCGCCGATTACATGGCCGATGCGGACTGGGTCGGGCCTGATGTGTCGTGGGCGCATTGCGTGTGCCTGAACTCCGCCGAGATCAAGCTCCTCGCGAAGACGAAAACCGCCGTCGCGCATTGCCCGTCATCCAACATGCTCCTCGGCTCTGGCGTCCCGCCCGTGTGCGAGATGCTGCGCGCCAATGCCACGGTCGGCCTTGGCGTGGACGGTTCTTCCAGCAACAACGGCGCGCATGTGCTGGCCGAAGCCCGGCAGGCGCTGTTGCTCCAGCGGGTGAAGAATGGTGCGGACAGCTTCACCGCCGAAGACGCGTTGCGCATCGCCACGCTCGGCGGCGCGCGATTGTTGAACCGCGAGAAGGAACTCGGCAATATCGCTCCCGGTTTCGCCGCCGATATCACGATCTACGACCTCAATACCGTCGAGTTCGCCGGTGCCGCCGTTCAGGACCCACTCGGCGCGCTTCTGCTCTGCCATTCCCCCCGCGCCAAATTCGTCCTCGTCAACGGCCAGCCCGTCGTCAAATACGGCCAACTCGCCACTGTCTACCTCCAGGGCCTGGTGGCGAAGATGAATGATCTGGTGACGAGACGGTTTCGTTGAGCGCAGGCCCGGTGCCTGTTGTGTGACAGGATCAGAACCTCACCGTGATGCCCGTAAAGGCGTTCACGTCATCGGCGGCAGTGGTGACGCCGACATTGCAGCCGCAATCGAGTTGCACATTCTCGGTCACCAAATATTCGAGTCCGACGTCCACCGTGCCAACCCAACCCGGTCCGCCCTCCGTGCTGAGATCGCTGAAGAATTCGCAATAGCCGCTGAGTTTACCAACGATGGCGTGATCGAATGTAATCGACTGGATGAATTCCGCGTGGTAGCCGGAGCCCGTAGCGTTTCGGAAACAGCTCGCGGCTGCCTCCAATCCCATGTCCCAATCCGCGGGAAGCTTCACGGACAACGGGAGAATCATCCCGCCTTCGACGGCATCGTTGCCGAGTCGATCCGTATTCACCGGGAACTTGACGAATGGCAGTAACGCGAACGCGGTCTTACCTCCGTCGTTCCCCCATAGATTGATCTTCAGCCTCGGCGTTAGATCTCCAAATCCCGACTGCGTCATGGTCCCGAGCCGGTCTTCCGTGCGCACATGGACGTAGTTGTCGTAAATGAACTGCAAATCGACGTTGTTGAGCAACCCGACTTTCAGATTCGCGGGCGCGACGTTCCAAGTCTCGGTACGCACCCCAGCCGTATCGTCGTGCGTGAAAGTCGCGAAATCCATTTCCACCATGAAATGCCCGGCATCCAGCGTGTACGGACTCTCCGTCTTGTCCGGTCGGTCCGGCGACAGCTCGCGCATCGCTTCGTCCGGTGTCGGATTCAGAAGATTGTAACCGCTCTTATCCGGCAGTGTTTTGTCCGAAGCATCGTCCGAGGCTCGTGCCGCTCCCGCCAGCCAGCACGAGGCGAGTACCAAGGCAGCGAAACGCGCGCGAGCGTGTCTCATTTGGCGCGAAGGAGCAGGACCGGCACGCTGATGCTGTGGCGCACGCGACGGGACGTGGATCCCAGGAACAGGTCGGCAATGAATCGGTGTCCATGCGTGCTCATCGCGACCAGATCGCAACCCTTTTTCTCGACCCACTTGATGATTTCATCGGCGGGCTCACCAAACGCCAACTCGGCGTCGGCGTGGATGCCCGCGGACTGGAACTCCGACTGGACTTCCGCCAAGTACGCCTTGTCTTCCGCGACTTCGGGGCTTACGGCGTCGGCGCCATAGGTTCTGGCGGCCCAACCATCGGCCACGTGCAGCAGCGCGACCCGGCTGTGCATCATCTTCGCCAGGTCCTTCACGTGCTCGATGATCGCCCGGTCCGTCGGCGTGGCGTCCAGCGTTACCAGGATCTTGTTGTACATGGCAATCGCTCCTCTCTTCAATGGCCGACGATGACAGCCCACGCGTCCTTCAGCGCGTCGGGCAGGCTGTAAATGTCCATGGCCGTGATCAGAATGGCAGTACCCCAGCCGGTGATCAACAAGAACCAGCCGTTGCGCCATTTGCCCATGCGTTTCCTCGAACTGGTGAAATGCAGCAGCGGGAACATCGCCAGCGGCAACTCCAAACACAGAACAACCTGGCTGAGGTTGACCAGGTCGGTCACGCTGCCATTGCCGCGGACGCTGATGATCAGGATCGCCGGCAACACCGCCAGCGTCCGGGTGATCAGCCGGCGCAACCACGGCCTGATCCGCCAATGCATGAACCCCTCCATCACCACCTGTCCGGCGATCGTGCCGGTGATCGTGCTGCTTTGACCGCTCGCCAGCAGCGCCACGGCGAACAGCGTGCTGGCCAGCGTCTTCCCCAGCAGCGGCGCCAGTGTCAGGTAGGCGACGCGGATCCAATCGCTGTCCGGACTGAACGTGACCGTTTGGCCGCCCGCCACCGTGACGCTGGTCTTCCCGTAGAACACGATCGCCGCCAGCACCAGGATGGCCGCGTTGACGAAGAAGGCGATGGTCAATGCCACGGTCGTGTCGATGGTGTTAAACCGGATCGCGCGGCGAATGGACGGCTCATCTTGCTGTAGCTTGCGGGTTTGTACCAACGCCGTGTGGAGGTAGAGGTTATGGGGCATGACAGTCGCCCCGATGATGCCAATCGCCACCACGAGCATGCCGGCCTGTGCGAAGTCGGGCCGCACCATCGCCTGACCCATTTCCAGGAAATCGGGCCGGGTCTGCGCGAATCCGAAAATCTCGATCCCGTAACAGACACCAATGGTCAACACGAACACCGCGACCACCGCTTCGATCAGCCTCATGCCAAACCCCTGCAACGCCAGCAGCAGCAACACGTCGAACGCCGTGATGACGATCGCCCACTGGATCGGGATGTGAAACAACAGGTTCAACGCGACCGCGCTGCCCAGCGCCTCGGCGAGGTCGGTCATGCCGATGGCAATTTCCATCGTCAACCAATTGGGCCATCGGGTCCACTTCGGGTACCAGTCGCGGCAGGCCTGGGCCAGGTCCTTGCCGGTGGCCACACCGAGACGGGCGGCAATGACCTGCAGGAAAACGGCCATCAGGCTGGCGAGGCCAACGACCCACAACAGCCCGTACTTGAACTGCGCGCCGCCCTGCAAGTCCGTGCCCCAATTGCCCGGGTCCATGTAGCCGACACTGATGAGAATCGCCGGGCCGACAAACGCCCGCCATTGCCGCCAGAACCCGGCCTGGTGGTGCGGCACATCCACCGTGCCGTGCATGCCTTCGAGGGACAGGTGGCCACCGTGCGGGGCCACACCTGTATCCGTTGTCGCATCCTTTGAAAGATTAGGCATACCTAACTTTATTGTGTGTGACTATATCGGAATCCCACGCGCTGTCAACCGGAATCTTTCCTTCCTTGTCATCCAGAGAGCCCCCGGCTATTCTGTCCTCGTACAGGAGGGTCGCCATGTATGGATTGTTTGGGTTGATCGTGTTGGCGTTGGACATCATCGCGATAGTGGATGTCGCCAAGGGCAGCGGTGATATCGGCAAGAAGATTCTCTGGATTGTGCTGATCCTGGTATTGCCATTGGTCGGCATGATTCTCTACTTCCTGCTGGGACGTTCCAAAGCCGGCGCCTGATTGGATCGCCCTGGCAGCCGTGGCCAGCCGCCGCGGGTTTGGGGTTGGCGGGTGGCCCGTCTCTACTCAACGGGGTCGTGGCCTCAATCAGGGCGCATTCGGCGCTCCGGCTGAATCTCCCGTTGATTTCTGTCGCGGTTTCCAGTTTATTCCCTCTTACTTTGCCCGCGAACGATCCAATTCCAACGGCGGAACGCACCGAGCCGACGATTGCCACCGTGCCGGCCGACACGGTGGCGCAGCCGCGGTCTGTCGTCGCGGGCCGAATCAGTTGGCGAAAAACGTTTTCCGCCTTTCGCCACCGCAACTACCGCCTGTTCTTCTCGGGTCAACTCATCTCCGTCATCGGCACGTGGATGCAACAGGTCGCCCTCGGCTGGCTCGTGTACACGCTGAGCAACTCCGCCTTTACGCTCGGCGCGGTCCGCTTTCTGTCGGCGATCCCGGTCACGCTCTTCACCCTCGTCGGCGGCGCGATGGCCGACCGATTCGAGAAGCGCCGCATTGTCATCCTGACCGAAAGCACCGCCATGGTGCTCGCCTTCGCGCTCGCGGCCCTCGTCTATTTCGGGGTCATCAAAATCTGGCAGATCGCCCTGGTCGGTTTTCTGGATGGAATGACCGATGCATTCGACATCCCCACCCGCCAAAGTTTCGTCATCGAAATGGTCGGCAAGGACGATCTGATGAATGCCATCGCGCTGAATTCTTCCCTCTTCAACGGCGCCCGCGTGTTCGGCCCCGCGCTGGCGGGCGTGCTGATCGGCATCATCGGCCTGACGGGCTGTTTTTTCGTGAACGGCCTTTCCTACCTCGCCATTGTGGTCGCCTACTTCGCCATGCGCCTGCCCGCCGCGACTACACGCGCGGAACGGCAACCGGTCTGGCATGAAACGGTCGAAGCCTTGCGCTACGTTCGCGGCCACCGAACGATCCGCGCCGTCATTTCCCTGATCACTATTGTGAGCCTGTTCGGTTGGCCGTACAGCGTCCTGATGCCCGTGTTTGCCCGCGACGTGCTGCATGTCCAGGTCAGTGGCTACGGTTATCTTATGGCGGCGAACGGCATGGGCGCGCTGTTCGGGGCGTTGACCCTCGCCTCCATCGGCGACTCCGTGGCCCGGCGAAAATTGTTCTATGGCGGACTCTTTGGCTTCTGCATCATGCTTGCCGTGTTCGCCCTCTCGCGCGTCTACTGGCTCTCCGCCGTGGCCCTCGCCGGGTCGGGTTTCTTCATGATCATCTTCTTCGCCACGGCCAACACTGCCGTCCAAACACGCGTGCCCGACGAACTTCGCGGGCGTGTCATGGGCATCTATGCCCTCGCGTTCCTCGGCCTGACACCCTTTGGCAGCCTCCTCGCGGGTGCCATCGCCAGAATTACCAGCGCCTCGTTCGCCGTGTCGCTCGGCGCGGTCATTTGCCTGATCGCCGGCCTCGTCGTCATGCGCCTGACACGGTCGCCCCCACCCGTTTCGCAGCCGTCTCCCGTGTCGTGATCGTCGATCAGAAAGACGCCAGCCGAACCCGCCACCACGTTTCGTAACTGCGTTACACGGGCGTTGCAGAATCCGCGCGCGACGGGTATCATTCAAGGTAATGATAGAAATCAACGCCCGCGCCGAAAGTCCGCACGGAGGCACTCAATGACCACCCAGGATTCCAACGCCACCATGGCGGTATTCCTCGATTTGGAGAACATTGCGCTCGGAGCCATGGACGCCAATTATCCGCAGTTCGACATCCAAAAGGTGCTCGAACGTCTCCTACTCAAGGGACACATCGTGGTCAAGAAGGCGTACTGCGATTTCGACCGCGGCAAAGCGTTCAAGCGCGACCTGCACGAGGCGGCGTTCGAATTGATCGAGATCCCGCACGTGCGCCAGTCGGGGAAAAACTCCGCCGACATTCGTATGGTCGTCGACGCCCTGGATCTCTGTTATACCAAGAGCCACGTCGATACCTTTGTGATCGTCAGCGGCGACTCCGATTTCTCCCCGTTGGTGAGCAAGCTCCGCGAGAATGCCAAGACCGTTATTGGCGTTGGCGTGAAGAACTCGACCGCCGATTTGTTCATCAACAATTGCGATGAATTCATCTACTACGATGACCTCGTGCGCGCGGCGCCATCCAAACCTCGGCACCGTGGCACGGCCCCGGCCGCACCGGTTGCGGCGGCGAAGAGCCCCGAGGGCGAGGCCAAAGGCAAGGGCCCCGCGATGGCCGACGCGTTCGATCTGGTGCTGAAAACGCTGGAGGCCATTTCTTCGGAGCGTGGCGCGAACGATCCGACCTACGGATCCATGATCAAACAGGCGATCAAGCGCCGCCATCCCGGGTTCAATGAACGCGCCCACGGGTTCCGCTCCTTCAATGATCTGCTGCTGGAAATGCAGAACCGCAGCCTTCTGAAAATCGAGCCTGACAAGAAGTCCGGCGGGTATATCGTCCAGACCATGGAATAGTCGTTGGTCTCGTGCTACATTGGCCTCGTTCGCAGGTGGCGGGACGTCCGTTTTTTTGTCCCGACAACTCTGTCTCAGGCACAAATCCTGCCTCGTTGACATGCTGGAATACGCCATGCCCAAATGGAATGACATCGCCAAACTATCGGATCGCGAGGAGAAAACGCGCGAAGCGGCATTTGAGGCCGAAATGCTGGCGTTGTTGGCGACGGACAAGCCGAAGCCGTCCGCCGCCTCGTCCCCGCCACCGACCGGCCCTGCGCCAGCACCAACCATTGCGCCCCGCGATGCCGTCCAAATCTGCGTCACTGAGAACGGTCAGACCGCAGTGTACGCTTTGGCATCCACTCCCGAGCCGGTGCGGGAGCAAATCGGCAATGCGTGGGGGCTCTCTCCAAGGTCCAACGTTCCCCCGGTAATCGCGCTCGTCCCCGCGACCGCTGCCCCGGCAACATCGACTCCGCGTCCCCGGACACTGCGGTTTGCGATGACCCTGAATCTGTTCGTGCCGGGCGCAGGCCAATTCTACCTCGGCCAACGCACCTCCGGCCTTTTCTACGCGGGCGGGTTCTGCGTGTGCCTGGTGACGATGCTCGTCCTGTTCGTTCGAGCGTATTCTCAGTACATGCAACTCGCCACCAACGGCGATATTCTGGAGGGCGGCAACCTGGAAACATTGGCCGGCGCATTCCCGGTCAGAACACTCTTGGGGTTGTCGGTCGTCGGCACCCTTATCTACATCGTCTCGGCGATCCATCTCGCCGTCGCCCGCGACCACCAGCAGCGTCCACCGCCGTAACACCGGCGCGTGCCGACTAGAATTTCACCGACTTCACGAATTGCAGGAAAGATTCCTTTTGCGCGCCCACCAATGGCGCGTCGCCGGTCATCTTGAAGAACCATGAATTACCTGCGTTCGGGACCGTGACCACGATCATCCGCGGCGGTTGCGTCTTCCCCGGGGGAGCGGTGTCCGCCTTGAAATCCACGACGGTCGCTTTCGTCCCGTTGACGTTCAGGTCCGAGGTGATTCCCGCGATCTCATCGGGCGCAACCGGGCCGAGGCCGATTTGGCCGCGCCACCGATTGATGTTCGCCATCAATCCGCCCACGTCTCCCGGAAACACCGAAACCGCGATCTCGGCGGTCTGCCCGTCCGCGCCCGTCACCAAAAACGTCGCCCGGCGCATCGACGAAGGATTGCCCGGCTTCCAATCCGCAGGGACCGACCATTGTGGGTTCGGCGCATCCGACGCCGAGCCGGGCGGCAAACTCTGCCCACTCATGCTGCTGATATCCGGATGCCCCGGAGGCAATGCCGGCGTTGGCGCGGCGGCTACCGACGACGAAACCGGCGCGGTCGCTTGAGCCGGCGCCGGCGTTGGCGCCGGTGGTGGTTGCGAAACGTCTTCGGACCGATTACAGCCAGCCCCGACCAGGGCCACTGCGACAAACAAACAAAAGATCAATCGTGTTTTCATCGTCACCTTGACTCACAGCTTGATTCCCCTGCGACTCCAAGTCAAGCGCCCGTCTCGCCTTGCTCCTTTGCGACGAAATCAAAAGCCCCTCGCCTTCGCGAGTTTCTTGTCGATGTCGGCGGTCTTGGCCTGCTCTTTCAACCAGAAATCTGGATTCGCCAGCGCGCGGAGTTCATTGATCCCCTTCCCTTGCTGCTCGACCCATGTGTAGTACTTCTGGTTGTGCCAGCGCGACCGATGGAACTTCGTGCCTTCCTGCACCCAATCGCTCACATCGGTCTTGCGGAATATGTCCACGCGCCGTTTCGCTTCGTCCTTCGTCATCTTGCCCATGGTCTTGTTGAGCCGCTGCATCACGGACGGATACCGGTCGAAACCATCGGTTGCAATGGTGACGACGTTCTGTCCCTTGCCTGCCTGGATGACCTTCGCCGTCTTGATCGCGCCGAGGATATTGCAGACCGAGCTGATGCCAAACGTGTCCACGAACGCCTCCGCCACCTCCGGCTTCACCCCTTCGCCGAGAAGCACGTCAGTCCCTTCTTGCAGGAGTTGCAGCCCCTTCAAACATTGCTGGTCGTCGATGCAAATCAGCCAGTCCATGTTCAACACGTTGTGAATCCACGTGACGTGCTTGTCGCCGATGCCTTCGATGGCGTGCGCGCCAAACCCCGCGTCGTACAACGTCGGGCATTGGATCGGCTCCAACCCGACGATCCGGCAATCGGGGAACTGTTGCTTCAGGAAATCGCCCGCGGCAATCGTCCCCGCCGATCCCATCGCCGACACGAACGCCGCCACCTTGCCGTTGCCGACCCCCTTTACCACTTCCTGCGCCGCGTGACCGGTCACGTCGTAATGGAACCGATAATTGCCGAACTCGGCGAACTGGTTGAGAATTTTGTTCTTCGCGTCGCGCCGGAGTTCGTTGACCTTGTCGTAAATCTCTTTGACGTTGCTCTCGCTGCCCGGCGTCTTGACGACTTGCGCGCCGTACGACTCGATCTTCTGGAACCGCTCGGCGCTCATCTCGGCGGGAAGCACTACCAGCGAGTCGTAGTTCATCCGCGGCCCGACCCACGCGCCGCCGATGCCGTAATTGCCCGTCGACGGGAACACGAGCCGATCGCGTCCCGGCTGCAATTCGCCCGCAAGCTGCTTTTCGATGAGGCAACTGTACGCCGGGCCGACCTTGTGCGCGCCCGTCGGGAAATGCCGCGCGATCATCACCACGATATTCGCGTCCACGCCCGTCAACTCGCGCGGCAACACCAGATGCGGGATGCCGAAGTCGTCCTGTTTCCACGTGATGTTGAACAGATTGACCGGATGCAGCGGGTCCTTCCGCTTTTTCTCCAACGCTTGCTTGCGCACGTCCGCCTTGATCCGTGACGGATCACGCATCTCGGCAAACGTCGGTCCATAAACGAAGTCGGTTCTCATAGAAATTTTCCCAGTGTCCGCAAGCCCGGTGTCCATAAGTTGAGTCGGGCAACGTCAAGAACTTCACACCAAGTTTACGCTAGACTACGGCAGGGGAAACCGTAAAGTCAATTGACAGAATCGACCCTATGGCGGATTTGCATTCAGTGCCGTTTTCCGATCTCGTCAAACGCATGTTCCTCGAACCGGAACGGCAGGAGACCATCTTCGATCTGCCATTGAAGAAGTGTTACCGGCCCGATCCGACCCTGGACACGAGCGTCAAGTTTCACGGGAGAGTCGCGGCCACACCCGTTGGTCCCGCCGCCGGTCCACAAACGCAGATGGCGCAAAACATCGTCCTCAGTTGGCTCGGCGGGTCGCGCATCCTCGAATTGAAAACCGTCCAGATCGACGACCACTTGGTCATCAATCGCCCGTGCATCGACATGACCAATGTGGGCTACAACATTGAATTCTCGCAGGAACTGCGGTTGCACGAGTCCATCCACGAGTACGTGGCCGGGATGATGCTCGTCGAAATGCTCAAGGCCAGCAACCTCCTGGAGTTCGCTCCGAGCCGGTTCGACAAGACGTCGACGATCTACGATTTCAGCCTCGGGTACGATCTGGCCGGGATTTCCAGCAAATCTATCCGCGCGTTCATCGCCAGTCTGCGCAATGCCAAAAAGCATATCGACAAGTTGCGCATGGAAATCCCCGACCGCTGGAAACAGTACCGGGACCTGCCCTACCCCGACGAGATTTCCCGGACCGTCACACTTTCGACGTTCCACAACTGCCCGCCGACCGAAATCGAAAAGATCTGTAATTTTCTACTGACCGAGATCGGGATGGATGTGGTGGTGAAGATGAATCCCACGATGCTCGGCCTCGATGAATTGAATCACCTGTTGCACGAGCGGCTCGGGTTCCAAGACATTCAGGTCAACAAGAAGGCCATCGACGCCGGCCTGAAATTTGATGAAGGCATGGAGATGATGCGCCGGTTGCAAGAGACGGGACGGAAACTTGGTCTGGGTGTCGGCGTGAAGTTCAGCAATACGCTCGAAGTCGTTAATCACAAGACGTTCTTCCCCAAAGACCAGATCATGTATCTCAGCGGCGCGCCGCTGCACGTGATCACCCTGCGGCTCGTCGAGCGCTGGCGGCAAAAGTTCGGCCCCGATTGCCCGATTAGCTTTTCGGCGGGCGTGGACAAACATAATTTCGCCAATTGCGTAGCCTGTGGATTTGTTCCCATCACCACATGCTCTGACCTCTTGAAAGTCGGGGGGTACGGCCGGCTCTTCGAGTATCTGAAGAACCTTGAACAGGAGATGAAGACGCTCGGGGTCGCCAACATCGGCGAGTTCATCCTGAAACGCGAAGGGAATGAGCAGGCCGCGTTGGAACACGCGAAGGGTCATCGCGACGTCGCCATCAGCCACGCCGGCCTTCTCAACACCGGCTCGATCTGGAGCCGCACCGTGACGGATCAGCGCTACACCTTCGACAAGAACCGGGCGGTCCCCAGGCGGATCGACTCGCACTTGTGGTTGTACGACTGCATCAGTTGCGATAAGTGCATTCCCGTCTGCCCGAACGACGCGAATTTCTATTACGAAGTCGAGCCGACCACCATCGAGTTCACCAATTACACCTGGACTACGGGCGGCCTGAAGCCCGACGACAGCGGCACGTTGAAGATCGAGCAGAAACACCAGATTGCCAATTTCGCCGATTGGTGCAACGAGTGCGGCAACTGCGATACGTTCTGCCCCGAGTATGGCGGGCCGTTCATTCAGAAGCCGAACTTCTTCATCGACCGCGTCACGTGGCTCGACAACGCCAAGCGCGACGGATTCTACATCACGAAGACCAACGGACTCTCCCAGATTGTGGGTCGGATCGAGGGCAAGGTCTACTCGCTGGTTGTCGATGAGCACCATGGCCGGGCCGTCTACAACGACGGGGCATTGGAGGTGAGTTTTGACACGGGCACGCACAAAATTGTGAACGTGAAGCCGCTGGCGACCGACGTTCCCACTCACCGGATCGACCTCAAAAACTACCATACCCTGCGCATTTTGCTGGCCGGCATGCTGAATCCGAGCCGCATTCATCCTGTAAACGCCGCGCATTTATGAACAACGGCTGGATTTCAAGCATGGGACTTGCTATTTCTTACGGGGTCACGCGCGAACTATGAAAAAGATTGAGGGTACTGTTGCGGTTGTCGGCCTCGGCTATGTCGGCCTGCCGTTGGCCGTGTCGCTCGCTCGCCACATTCCCGTGGTCGGGTTCGACATCAACACGCGCCGCGTCGAGGAACTTCAACGGGGAATCGATCGCACGGGCGAGACCCTCGGAGGCGACCTCAAGTCGCCGAATATCCGGTTCACGACGGACGCGAAACAACTGCGCGGGTGCAAGTACATCGTCGTCGCCGTTCCGACGCCTGTGGACCGCGCGAACGTCCCTGACCTCGAACCGGTCATCAGCGCCACGCGCATCGTGGGTGAAAACCTGGGCAAAGGTTCCATCGTCATTTTTGAAAGCACGGTCTACCCGGGCGTCACCGAGGAAGTCTGCCTGCCCATTCTCGAAGAAAAGTCCGGGCTCAAGCTCGGCGATTTCAAAATCGGCTACTCGCCGGAGCGGATCAACCCCGGCGATCACGAGCACACTGTCGACAAGGTCGTGAAGATCGTCAGCGGCTGCGACGCCGAGACATTGGAAGAAGTCAGCGCGCTGTATTCGCTCGTCGCCAAGAGCGTGTTTCACGCGTCCAGCATCGCCACCGCCGAGGCCGCCAAGGTCATCGAAAACATCCAGCGCGACCTGAACATCGCGCTCATGAACGAGCTGTCCCTGATCTTCTCGCGTCTTGGCCTCAACACCGACGAGGTCCTCGCCGCGGCGGGCACGAAGTGGAACTTCCACAAGTATCATCCCGGCCTCGTGGGCGGGCATTGTATCGGCGTCGACCCGTACTACCTCACCTATCGCGCCCAGCAATTCGGTTATCACCCACAGGTCATCCTGGCGGGGCGGCAGATTAACGATTCCATGCCGATTCACGTTGGCGAGATGGTCATCAAGGGCATCAGCCACGTCGGCAAACCGATCAAGGGCGCGACGGTGGTGATCCTCGGGCTGACATTCAAGGAGAACGTGCCCGACATTCGCAACAGCAAGGTCCACGACACGATCACGTACCTTCAGGGGTTCGGCATCAAAGTGCTCGGTTGCGACCCGTTGCTGTCGGCCGACATCGTCCGCAAGTATTTCGGTATCGAAAACGTCGAGTTCGACAAGGTGCCGAAATGCGACTGCGTCCTCGTCGCGAACAAGCACAGCGCCTTTCGCTCGCTCACGATCGATCAACTCAAGGCCAGGATGTCACCGCCCGTCCTGATCGACATCAAGAACCTCTTTGACCGCAAAGCCGCCGAGAGCGCCGGGTTCTATTACCGGAGTTTGTAAGGCGCTGGTCGCAACCCCGTCTGTCTTCTGCTAAAATCGCCTCGTATGGGCGAATTGGCGACCAATCCTACCCGACGCTTTTCCAGTCGCGTCGAGAATTACATCAAGTACCGCCCGGGCTATCCGTCGGCGGTGATTGACACGCTGGCGAGCGAATGCGGGCTGATGAAGAAATCCGTCATCGCCGACGTCGGATCGGGGACGGGTATCCTGAGCGAGTTGTTCCTGAAACACGGGAATCCCGTGTTCGGGGTCGAGCCGAATCGCGAGATGCGCGAGGCGGGCGAACGATTGCTGAAACAATATCCCAACTTCACGAGTGTCAACGGCGCCGCGGAGGCGACGACGCTGGCGGATCGTTCGGTGGACTTTATCACGGCGGGCCAGGCGTTCCATTGGTTCGACCGCGGACCGACACGCAACGAGTTCGCGCGCATTTTACGGACGGACGGCTGGGTCGTGCTGATCTGGAACGACCGACAAACCGACGCGTCCCCGTTCCTGCGCGAGTACGAGGAATTGCTCCAGAAGTACGGTACGGACTACAAACAGGTGAACCACCGAAACATCGACATCGAGGCGATCACTGCGTTCTTCGCTCCGCAGTCATTCACACGGCGGGAATTCGAGAGTCAGCAGGTCTTTGACCTGGAAGGACTGACGGGCCGTCTGCTGTCCTCGTCCTATGCGCCCGAGCCGGGCCACCCGAACCATCCGCCCATGATCGATGCCGTGCGCGCCATTTTCGACAAACATCAGATCGACGGTCGGGTGGAATTCACGTATACGACGATGATGTACTTCGGACATCTTCGCTAACGCGAGCTACTCCTACATCTTGTAGCGCGATGGACGGTGGGCAATCTTGTCGGGCGCCTTCGGCAGCGGCACGCCATCGCGCACGATGGTTTCGAGCACGGTGATGCGTTCCTCCGCCAACTTGGCCTGTTTCGTGCCGGGAACTTTCTCGCGCAATTGTCTCATCACGTCCAGCGCTCGCGCCGGGTCCTGCAGGGTAAGCTGGTAGAAATCGGCCAATCGCCCCGCCGCAAGCGCCGTGGAATCTTCTCCCCGGCCCTTCCCGAGCGCCGAGAGCAATTCGAGTTCGGCGAGTTTCACGTCGTTCAGGTGTTTGACCGCCAGCTCCGCGATGCGCAAGTGCGGATAAATATCGTCGGGATGTTTAGTGATCACCTTGCGATATTCGTCGATGGCCTCTTGATACCTACCCTTCTTGGCTTGCGCCTCGGCCGTGCTGTATTCGGGCACGATTTGAAAATTTGCGTCGCTCGGCATGAAAAGGGAATTTCCAATTCTCTCGCCGAAGCTCCCGATAAGCGGCCAGCCAAACAGACCAAACAGGATAAGGGCGTAGAATATCACGACTGCCATCTGAAAGAACCTGTCCAACGCGGAAAACCCTTGGCCACCGCCCGGGAAAGCGAATCTCAATAGAAAAAAGCCCAGGATAAGCGCGATCGCTATCCGAATCGCCACACTGACCCATCGTTTGAGTTCCATCGGTGGTCTCCTCTCAAGGTAGTTGAAACAATTGGCGGGCGTTCTCCGTCGTCGTGCGCGCCACTTCTTCGACGGTCACGCCTTTCACTTCCGCCAGCACCTGGGCGATGAGCGGCACGTAGGCCGGCTCGTTACGTTTCCCGCGATGCGGCACGGGCGCGAGGTACGGCGCATCGGTCTCCAACATCACACAGTCGAGAGACACTTTCTTGGCCACCTCGCGCAGCGGAGCGGCGTTCTTGAAGGTCAGGATGCCCGTGTAACTGATTAGCAGCCCGATCTCGATACAATCGAACGCGAATTTCTCGCTGCCGGAAAAGCAATGCATCACGCCCCACGGATGACGGTCCTTGGGCAAGCCTTCGGCGTGCGCCCGGAGGATTTCGAGAATGTCCTGCTCGGCGGAACGATTGTGAATGACCACGGGCAAGTGCCGCTGTTTCGCCAACGCAAGCTGCGCCCAGAAGAGGTCGGCCTGCTGCTGACGCAACGCCATGTCGGTCTGCGCCTCCCGAAAATAATCCAAGCCCGTCTCACCGATGGCCACGACCTTGGGCTCGACCGCCAGCAGGGACAGTTCTTTCATGTCGCAAAGGGTGACTTTCGGCACCTCGCCGGGATGCAGGCCGACGGCGGCGTGAACCCCGTCGAATTGGCGGGCGATATCCAGGGTCTTCCGCGCCGACTCCAGATCCGTCGCGATGCTGACGATCTGGGTGACCCGGGCGGCCTGCGCGCGCTCGACCACCTGCGGGAGTTCCTCACCGAAGTCGGGATAACACAGATGCGCGTGCGTATCGATGAACATGATGCTCGAAACGGCTCCGCTGCTTGTTTATCACTCGCGCGACAGCGAGTCCAACGCGAATTGCACGGGGAATCGGCATCGTGGTCGGCTAGAACTGCACTTTCGGCGCTTCGCGTTCGGCGCCGGGCGGCACACCGAAGAATTCACGGGACTGGAACTTGAACAAGGTCGCCACGGTATTGGCGGGGAACACTTGCAAGGCGTTGTTGAGGGCGAGCACGGCGTCGTTGTATTGCGAGCGGCACTGGGCGATGTAGTCCTCGGTGGTGGCCAACTCGGTCTGAAGCGACAGGAAGCCCTGATTAGCCTTGAGTTCGGGGTAGGCCTCGGCAATGGCGAATACGGACTTGATCGCGCCGGTGAGCGCGTTTTCGGCTTGCATCCGGGCTTGCGGTCCCACCGCATTCATGGCGGCATTGCGCGCCTTCACAGTATTTTCGAACGTTTGTCGCTCGTGGGTCGCGTAGCCTTTTACGGTCTCGACGAGGTTGGGAATCAAATCGCTGCGGCGTTTCAGTTGGGTGTCGGTCTGAGCCCAGGCGTTATCGACCAGATTGCGGGTCGAGACCAGGCCGTTGTAGACGCTCACCACCCACAAGGGCACGCCGAGCAGGATTACCGCCAGAATTAGCAATGGTAGTATCACATTCACAGGAGCTTGCCCGTCGACGCGACCTGATAACAAAGGCGCAGGGGCTTGTCACTTCTTTTCCGGTTGGCCAGTTTCCTTGGGCGGCGGGGCTGTCAACTCATCAATCCTGGACTGGAAGGACTTCACTTTCGCATCGTCACCAAGCGCACCCGCCAGGTCGCGAGCGTGGGTGCAGAACGCCACCACGTTGTGGTTCGACGGATAGGATGAGACGAGGTTTTCGTACACGGCCAATGCGTGGAGGATCTGACGGTTTGCTTCATAGGCGGCAGCCACCTTGGTGGCCACTCGAATGTGATGGTAGGGGTTACCCATTTTCTCGTCGGCTTGGGAGTACGCTTCGACGGCGCCCGTTTCCTGGTGCGCGGCGTGCAGCAGGTCGCCCAGTTTTTCAAAGAGAACCTCGCTGTGCAATGTCTTCGCTTTGGACCGGCAAAGGTCCTCGGCCATTGAGGATTGGCTCTGGGTCATCAGCAGGTTCACCTTGCGCAGGTACGCCCATTCGATGTCCGGCTGGTGGTCGGCCTCGAGACGCTGGATCTGCTCGTCCAATGACGCGGCAAAGGGACGATAGAGCGGATCGCCGACGAACGTCGTCTGCCAACTCAGCGCAGGCTCGCTGTAATAGCCGGCTTCCAAGAACGTCGCGCCGTCCAGCAATCGCTGAAAGAACATATCGATGTGCGGTGTGAGTCCAAGATACGGCTCGAAGACGTTGCCCATGGTAGCCGCCGCGCCCTTGGCCAGCAATGGCCCGACCCAATATGCCGTCCGCGTCCGCACGCTCGCGCCGCTGGACGAGTGGAGGTGGTACGCGAGTGCCCCGGTGCGGAAATGAAAATCCGGGCGGACAAATGGACCGCAAACGTTGGGCGCGTACCAGCCCGCGTAAATGGCGACGTCGGTCATGGGATAATCCTGATCGAATGTCTCGGGTCGATCGTCATAATCACATTCGTACCCCGCATCGCGACAGGCGCGATACGCCCCACGAATCCAATCGTCCCCTTCCACGTACACACTGTCATGCGTGCCCCTCCAATCGAAGTAGGCGCGACCGTGCACGCCGTATCGCTCGGCGGTCAACGCGTCATCGATCATCCGACGCACGGTTTGCGGATCGGGGCCATCCAAGCGACCGACCAGCAACATCGTCCTGTTGAGAGGCGCTTCGAAGCGCGTCGAGGCGCTTCCGAAGAATGGGTTCTTCAAGAACCCGGTAATGGGCGCGCCGGGGTTCGGCAACGTCGCCAGTTCGCTTTCGACGGAGGCGTCGTTGCGACGAAATCCCTCGGGTGCATTCTCGGGCACGCTCTCCGCCACGTTCGGATCGTTCTCGATCCGCAGCGGCACGCCGTACATCAGCACGATACAGGACACTTTTGTGCTGACTGTTCCCAAACCCGGAATTTTTCCAAGGACTGAATCGAAAATCGTCTTGGGTTCCTGGTGGATCAACCCTCCGCGAACCAGGAACTCCCCGATCGGGTCGCGGATCTTCTGGTTGTATTCGGCGCGTGTGATTGTTTCGGACGCGCGGACGTCGATTTCACAGATTTGGCTGCTGGGCACACCCCGTCTCAGCGCGTAATAATCGGCCAGCGGCCGGCTGTCGGGGTCTTCCACGTTGTAGACGATCACCACGGCCTTCGCCGCGTCGTCGTTGGCCCGCACAGCGCGAACGGCCGCCAGAAGCGCCGCCGCTACCAGGAATCCGATTCTCGCTTCACGCCAGGAGGCGCACATCGCCATGGATCACCTCAACCTGCATTCCGTCGTGCGCCACGCGCACATGCGGCGGCAACCTGTTTTCGACGGCTTCGTGCTCCGCCTCGTGGCACAGATGCGTCAAGAGCGTCAATTTCGCGCCCACTTGTTCCGCCACGCCACGCGCCTCGTCAATCGTCAGGTGTGTCGGGTGTTCACGATCCCGCAGCGCATCCAGCACAAGGACCGGGACACCGCGAACCGCCTCCACAACATCCGTCGGCACCGTCTTGCAATCGGTGATATAGGCCACATCCCGCGCCAACAGAAACCCAAACACGGTCATCCGGCCATGCGCCACCGGCAGGGCGCGAATTGGCGTCGGCGGAACTTCAAACGACTGATAGGCCTGCACGGTGTGGAGTTCAAAACTCGGCACGCCCGGCCATTCCGGTCTGTCCACACAAGCGTAGGGAAACATACGCCGAATGGTTTCGACCGAATGCGACGAACCGTAAATCGGCATCTTCCCGCCGGTGCGCTGGCAGAACACGCGCAAATCGTCCAGCCCGAGCATGTGGTCGGCGTGGGTGTGCGTCATGAGCACGGCGTCCACGCGCCGGATGTTGGCCCGGAGCGCCTGGGTGCGGAAATCCGGGGTGGCATCGATCAGGAGGCGCTGGTCGCCATTCTCGACGTAAACCGAAGGCCGCAGCCGTTTGTTGCGCGGATTCTCCGAGCGGCACACCGGGCAGTCGCACCCGATCATCGGGATTCCGTGACTGGTGCCGGTGCCCAAAAACGTGACGCGCATGCGTCCATCATCGGTGAGCCGCGCGGTGCGGTCAAGTCCGCCACTTAGTGAATCGAGAAATTTCGCACGTGCCAGCGGTTCGTCGGCTGCCAGCCCAACAGATAGATGTAAAACGCGTTGTAGGGGACAACGGCGCCACCGGAACCATAGGCCTGCCCGTCGACCGCGATGTCCAAGCCGTCTCTTGTCACCTCATACCTCATGTGATGCCAACTGCCGGGCTTGATGGACAGTGGAGAGCGCGACCAACTCTTGTACTTTTGGGTCGGCCAGCGCTGGAATCGTTCCTGCACGGAAATAGCGTCTCCCTGCTGGTCGTAGAGGAGCGATACCTGCACGTGATGCTCCGGCTCACGGTCAACGGCCTGCGTTGCGGGAACAAACTCGCACGTCAACGCCCCGTTGTCGGCAACGCGGTCTTCCAGCATCGCGTCGAACTCAACTGTAATTGGGGCCGAATAGGAATGCTGCGTCCGGATGTTCTGCCCGCGCAAGACCAAATCCTCACCCTGGATAACAGGCGCTTGACGCGGCGCGCCGGACCAATCATCGTCTTTCATGGTCACAACATCCCAGGCCAACTGGCCCGGCGGCAATTGCGTGGCACAGCCACCTCCCAATAATGCGGGGACGGCTAGTACCAGTAAAATCTCAAGGATTCGCCGCATGGATGGAGATTACTTCAACCACCTTTGCCGTGCAATCTCGATGAAAAGAAACCGGGGCGCAGGTTCGCTGCGCCCCGGCACAAACAACGATGAGAAGCCCTAGGCTTTCTCGAATTCCTGTTCCATCTGCGCCATTTCCGGCGAGTCCGTCTTCGACTTGCCGACAGCCCAAACGATCGCCGCCAGGGCCAGTGCGGCAACAATAACGGCAATGGCATACGGAGACTTGCCGCTGTCGCTGACGCCTTCGACGACATGGAACTTGAGCACAAGCGGCAACAACAGCAAGCTCACCATGTTCATGACTTTGATGAGCGGGTTGATGGCCGGGCCCGCCGTGTCCTTCAACGGATCGCCAACGGTATCGCCGGTCACCGCCGCCTTGTGGCGTTCGGAACCCTTGCCGGTGTTCTTCTCGATGCTCCGCGGCTCATCTTCAATCAGCTTCTTCGCGTTGTCCCACGCTCCACCAGCATTGGCCATGAACACGGCCAACAACTGCCCGACGAGAATCATGCCGGCGAGAAATCCCGCCAGCGCCAGCGGCCCGAGCAGGAAGCCAACCGCCAGTGGCGCCATGATCGCCAACAGACCGGGGCCGATGAGTTCCTTTTGCGCCGCCGAGGTGCAGATACCGACGACGCGGGCGTAATCGGGCTTCTTCGTACCGGCCCAGATTTCTTTGTCACGGAACTGGAGGCGGCATTCTTTCACGATCAAGAACGCCGCGCGGCCGACCGCGCGAATTGTCATCGAGCTGAACAGAAACGGCACCGCGCCGCCGATGAGCAAGCCGATAAACAACGTCGGGTTGGCCACCGTGAGCAGGCCTGCCACGCCGTTGTACTGCGCCGTGGTCATTTGGCTGATCCGCTCTTCGCTGCCCATCGCCATCACCGCGATGAAGCTCGCAAACAGCGAGACCGCGGCAATGACCGCCGAGCCAATGGCAATCCCCTTGGTTTCCGCCTTGGTGGTGTTGCCCACGGAGTCGAGGTCGGCCAGAATCTGCCGGGCTTGCTTGTATTTCTGTTCGCCCATCTCGGCCTTGTCGTAGCCCATTTCACCAATCCCGTTCGCGTTATCCGCCACGGGGCCGAACACGTCCATCGAGATCGTATTGCCGGTCAGCGTCAACATGCCGATGCCGCACATGGCCACGCCGTACGCCACAAAGATTGGCGATGTGCCGGAGTAGATGCCGACGGACGCGCCGATGGCGATGGCAATAATGATCACCGCCCACACGGTGGATTCATAACCCACCGCGATTCCCTGGATAATATTCGTCGCATGACCGGTCTGGCACGCCTTGACCATCGACTTGACCGGGGCGTGCGTCGTGTGCGTGAAATAGCTGGTGCATTTGTTCAACGCCACCGCCAGGAAGACACCAATCAGGCACGTCCAGGCCGGGCGCAAATCCAAGCCCGGCTGCCCCAGGTTGATCCAGGACGGCAGCGCATCCACACCGCCCGGATACCCTGCCGCCGCCTGGTGGTACTGCGCCAGATACTCAACGCTAAACCGCAGGTAAAACCACCCGACCACGAAGAAGCCCACCACACTGATCACCGAGCCGATCAAGAAACCGCGGTGCACCGATGCCAGCGCCGCATCTCCCGAATCGCCTTCCTTCGAGCGCACACTGTAGGTACTGATGATCGATCCGATCACGCCGACGGCGCGCACCAGCAATGGGAAAATGACGCCCTTGTGTCCAAACGAGGCGTAGCCGAGGATCATCGCGGCAACGATGGTGACTTCGTACGACTCGAAAATGTCCGCCGCCATACCCGCGCAGTCCCCGACGTTGTCGCCGACATTGTCCGCGATGGTCGCCGCATTTCGCGGGTCATCTTCCGGGATGTCTTTCTCGACCTTGCCGACCAGATCGGCGCCGACGTCCGCCGCCTTCGTGTAGATGCCGCCACCCACGCGCATAAACAGCGCGATCAGCGTGCCGCCAAATCCGAATCCGAGCAATACTTCATACGCCTTGTCGCCGTACGCCATGAAAATCAGCGTGCCGCCGAGCAACCCCAGCCCATCTGTCAACATCCCCGTGATCGTGCCCGTGCGGTACCCGACCTGCAATGCGTTGGCAAATGATGTCCGGGCCGCCGCTGCCACCCGGAGATTGCCGAGCGTCGCGAACCGCATCCCGACAAACCCCACGCAAAAGCTGAATAGTGACCCCATCAGAAATGCGCCCGCGCGACCCAGCGCAACAGGCATCGGCGAGTTCACCGCCGTGAAGTACAGCGCGAGCGTCAGAATCACAATGAGCATGACGATCTTCTTGAATTGTTGCGCCAGGTAGGCATTGGCGCCCGCGCGCACCGCGTCCGCTACCGCCTGCATCTTCGGCGTGCCCGTGTCGGCGCTCTTGACTTCGTCGATCAACATCATCGCGTACGCGAGACCCAAAAAGGCCACCCCGAGCACGCACCACAACGCCACGCGTTCATACGTGGCGTAATGCGAACTGGTCATGAACGAGAAGAATTGAAACTGTTCCTGGGCCCCCGTTGCAACCTGCTCGGCTGCGTCCCTGGCCCGCGCCCAATTCGCCGCCAACAGCGTCACGGCGCAAAGCGCCATGGTGATGAACAACTTGCGCCGCGGATTCCCCTTGGTGATCCGTTGCATGGCGCGATTCATTGATGCCGTCATAAGACTATAGTTCTCCTAATACGCTTCTAGCTACGGGGTGGGTCGCAGGAACCCTACAAAACCTCCGCCCCGTTGAAAAGAGAAAAAATCGCCCGTGACTCCTCCGCGACGTAGCACCAGAACTCATATTCTCGGCAGGATGCACGGTTGCGCGTTAAGTGTTTGTAAATCAATCCGATAGATATTTTCGGCCGAGTGAGCGATCTGAGTTCGTTTGGCAGAGACCCTGCAATTCCCCACCCCCCTCGGCGTTGCGTCAATAGCCGAGACTGAGTGTGTACCGCAAGATGTTGTGGCAATGGACCGAATCGATGGTGGTGCGGCTGCGCCAGCCCTGGCAAACCACTTCCCCGCTCACGGAACTGCGTCGCTCGGAAACGGCTTTGGCGAGTTCGTTACTCAAATCAAAATCTCCGCGGATGCACTCGTCGTTCAGGCAGTTAAACCGGAAAACCGACTTCGCGTTGGCCAGATTGACCTCGTACTTGACCTGCTTGCTCTTCACGACGCCCTGAGGATCGGAATACTCCAAATTGACCGTCAACCGTTTCAGTTTCTGAAACACCTCGCCCAGAGTGGCCGACTCCTTGACTCGCTGGCCTTCCTCCTGCCGATATTCAGCCCGAGGGCCGTGCTTCTGCTGGTGCATGAGATATCTCGACTCTGTTTACAACCCCATTTGTATTGTATCATACAAACTCCTCCCCGTCGCCAAAAAAGCGCGCCCGGCCAAAGGCACTCGCCCCGCTCCAAGCCGCGACGGATGACCCCCCATCGACCAGGTGAATGTAGTCGGTCGTCAAAATCTTGGACTGGCAACCCCAAATGCGTCTGCATTCCTCGCTGCAGTCGTTGTCTGCTATTCCGAGCTTGTCCAGAAATCTCCGTCGCCCTAGAGTTCGCTTGTATGAACTCCCTCTCACCGACAACGCGCCTTGATTACATACTGGATGTACCGCCTGACATGCGAAACGAAAACATTGTGGAGTCCTCTCGGGTTGGGTAGAATCCTGTCATGGCGAAAACAGCAACCGGAGTCAGACCGTTGTCACACGTCGACGACCGCACCACCCATTGCCCCAGCAATTCGGCACGCCCGAACAATCGGCACGACGACTGCGAGGACTTCAACTGCCTCGGAGGGCTCAAACTGCCTTCTTTTATGAGCCAGAAACGCTATGGGATGCCTCTAGTAAATGGACGCTGAGCAGGAATCAACATGATCGTCTCAAAGATTATCCTGAAGAACTGGCGGAACTTTTCGGCAGCCAACGTTGAACTATTTGAGCGCATGTTTTTGGTGGGCCCCAATGCTGCTGGAAAATCCAACTTCCTAGACGTTTTCAAGTTTCTACGGGATTTATCTCTACCAGGAGGCGGTCTACAGAAAGCGATCGCTGACCGGGGAGGCGTTCCGCAAATCCGCTGTCTTTCCGCACGGAAAGAATCCGACATTGCCATAACTGTAGAATTGAAGGTACCCGAAGCTCAAGCCTTCAAGTGGAAATACGAAATCGGCATCAAACTTCAGGTGCGCGGCGAAAGGGAGCCTTATCTGCTTCATGAAAAAGTCTGGCGCAATGGCGAAGCCGACCCGTTCATCAACCGTCCTGACGAGCATGATAACCAAGATGCAAAAAAACGAACCCAAACTTACCTTGAGCAAATCAGCGCCAATGCAGAATTTCGCGAGGTAAGCACTTTTTTTCAAGAGATTGAGTACCTGCACCTTGTTCCCCAATTGATCAAGTTTCCTGAAGCATTCCGCGGGAAGAAGTTGACGGGCGATCCGTACGGGCTCGACTTCTTGGAAAGCGTGGCAGGAACCACACCTAAGACGCGGGACGCCCGATTGCGAAAGATTAGCCAAGCGCTGACTCTGGCTGTGCCTCAACTTGGGGAACTTGGCTACAAGCCCGACGCGACGTTTGGTATTCCGCACTTGGAAGCAACATTTAAGCACTGGCGTCCCGGGGCAGGAAAGCAACGAGAGAATCAGTTTTCGGATGGCACCTTGCGATTAATCGGACTCCTCTGGTCGTTGTTAAGCGGAGACTCATTGTTGCTACTGGAAGAACCCGAGCTCTCTTTGCACACTGGAATAGTCAGTCAATTGGCACCTCTCATTCATCGACTGCAACGGGGGAAAAACGGCAAGAGGCAAGTCATTCTCAGCACGCATAGCGAAGCACTCTTGGCAAATCGCAGCATTGACCCCAGAGAAGTATTAATGCTGATCCCAGATAAGGATGGAAGCACGCGCGTGGAACCGGCGTCAACTGACCAGCAGATTGGCGCCCTGTTGGCTGGAGGAATGAATATTGCGGAAGCGGTCATTCCCAGAACAAACGCCAAAAATGCAGGCCAGCTGCTCTTAAACTTTTGATGCGAGGCCCGATTCCTATTAATCTGGCTGTTGAGGACGAGCTAAGCGAGCAGATGCTTCGCGTGCTTCTCCAAAAGTGCGGTAACGCTTATGAAGTCGGTGCCGTTTATCGAAAGGGCGGTAACAACTACCTAAAATCAAAGCTCTCTGGCTTCAACAGGGCAGCCAGGGGGATGCCATATCTCATATTGACAGATCTTGATGATAAGCCGTGTGCCGCAGATCTGATCGAAGAATGGTTTGCTTGTAAGATAAAAGACTACCCGACAAGGCGCAACCACAACCTGCTCTTCTTCATTGCCGTGCGAGAGGTCGAGGCTTGGCTGCTGGCGGACCGTGAGTCGTTCGCCGCGTTCCTAAGAATAAAGCTGGATGAGATCCCCTTGGAGCCGGATCGAATCGCTGATCCTAAAAAGGAACTCCTCGAGCTGGTTCGAAAAACAAAAAATCGACGTCTTCGCGAAGACATTGTACCCCGCGACACTTCAGCAACACGGATCGGCCCAGATTATAATGGAAGACTTACAGAGTTCCTCCTGCATAAGTGGAGATTGGATGCGGCCGAAGCCCGTTCGCCCAGTTTGCTTCGCGCAAAGAAAATTCTAAAATCGTTTCTACCGAAGTCCGAAAGCAAAAAGCGCGCGCAGCAGTAGCGTGTATGTTCAGCCAACACACAGCCCTATTCGTTTGGCTATCGCTCTCATCCCACATCTCGCACTAGTCGCCTAGGCCGTCAGCGCACCAACCCCACCGCTCCACAAACGTATAGCGTCCCAACGCCTGTGATCTGCCGTGGCCGGTGACAGATTCGCTCGCCTCACATCGCCACTTGCTCCGGCACTTCATGCGGTACGTCGTCCGTCTCCTGCTCCGTCTCGGTGTCCGTCTCGAGCGGCCGGAACCGCTCGGCCTTGAAGCCGCGTTCCGGATACGGGGGCATGTCACTGCACGGATTGATCAGCTCCACCAGGTACACGCACATCTCCCCGGCTTCGCCGACGGGATCGATGCCCGGCACCAGGTCGCGGATCGTGTACGTCACGCCCTTGACGGGAAGTTTCCAGTAGAATTTCTTGATGGCGTCCGGGAATACATCGTTGACGCACACCACTTTTTGCCCGGGCAAGAACATTCGTCCCGTACGATAATCGGATCGGCAGATTCTGACAATCGAGAAGCGCCGGTGATTTCACGCCTTGCATTGCCTGCGCAACGTGGCAGACTGCCGCCTCACCCATGGCGATTTCCAAACGCATCCTCGTGCAGCGGATCATCGAGCAGCTTTCCGAACAGCTCGCCACGCTGGCGCAAGCGTCGCGCGCCATGCACGCCGATGCCTCCGACGAACAAAACAAGGCCGAGGACAAATACGACACGCGCGGCCTGGAGACCGCCTACCTCGCCAGCTCACAAGCCCGGCTGGCAACGGAAATCGAGCAGGCCCGCGCCGTCTATCAAAACCTCGAACTCCGAAAGTTCGGGGAAGGCGCCACGATCGACGTCACCGCGCTGGTGGAATTGGAGGCCAACGGCGCGCATACACTCTATTTCCTCGGCCCGAAAGCCGGCGGCATGGAAATCAGCCACCGCGGTTCGGAAATCCTGGTCATCACCACGGAATCTCCCTTGGGACAGCAACTCGTCGGAAAGAAAGCCGGCGATCACGTCAACCTGCAAACCCGCGGCCCGTCCCAGGAATTCCAGGTGATCTCCGTCCGCTAGGATGGCGCGCTACGCTTGATTTGATGGCGAATTACCGGTCAGCATGAAGAACCCTCACCCTGACCCTCTCCCTTACACAACAAGGGAGAGGGAAGTTTCCTCTCCCCTTCGGGGGAGAGGATTAAGGTGAGGGGGCAGTCGTTAAATCAGTCGTGTCGCAACACTAGGATGGCGCGCCACCGGGCGCCCCCGACCCATCCCGGTCAAAACTTCACGGCGAGGACGATACTGTGCTTGTACTTGAACAGTGGCGACGACCGTCGCACTTCCTTCTTCGTGAGATCGAAGGCTTTGATCACATCTTCGTCCTCGGTCACGATCACCGCTTCCGCGTTCACTTCCGCGCGTCACTGACTGCCGGTCACCAAGGGCGGGGGCGGCACAAAGTTGTGGGGCTTTATCTCCACCCACGGCCGCACGTCCGTGCCGTAATTACTGCCGATCGATACCCCGATCTGGATCTCGTCGTTGGTAAGCCCGGGGGACGGAAAACCAAACCCGCCAACCGATATGGCGAACGTGTTCTTCGTAATATTAAACTGCGCCGAAACGTTCTCTTTGCTGGACGCCGACGTAGCGATCTGTCCTTTCGCGTTCACCGAGCCATTGCGCCACTTCCAGCCGGGAAAGTCCGGCGTCAGGGTCGCGGAAAACGGATTGGACGGGTCGCCCAAGGTCAACACCATCACATCGTTGCTGCTGAACGTCCGGTCGGATTCGCTGTTGAACGCAAACGTGCCGGTCACACTGATGCGGCTGCCTTTCGCTGTCGTTGTACCGGCATCCACGAACGATCCCTTCAGGGGCACAATGGTCATGGTCGGCGTCGCGCTCCGGGGCAGAACGTTGAGCACGAACGCTTGCGTGTCCGTCGACTGATTGGCGGCGCTCACGCCGAAAAGCAGGTTCACAATCCCTGTGAGTGTCACGTCAGGGCTGAACCATATCCGGCCCGTGCGTTTGTCCTCGCTGGCGATCATATTCGTCGGAAACACTCCGGTGGCAGTATCCACAAGCGTGAAGAACGTCGGCTTGCCGTCAATGTCGGTGGCCGTCGCGATGAACGACGTGGCCACGTCCTGCGTGACGGTTGCACCGGCGGGAATCGGCCCCAAAAACGGCGGCGAATTGTCGGTGTTAGTGACCACATTGACCTGAAAGGTCTGCATGGCGACCTGGTTCTCAGCGTTCGTCGCGCTCACCGTCACCGTCACCGCACCGAGGAATTTCGGCGGCGCCGTCAACCGCAACACCGCATCCTGCGAATTGGTAATCACGGTCACCGAATTCATGACCACGTTGGTGAACGGCTGGTCGTTACTGCTATTGACGGGCGTCGACATGAGTTTCGACAACACGTCGAAGCCGCTCGTCAATTGCCCAAAAATGGGTTGCAAGAAGTTCAAATACTGCGGTGACGTGTCCGCCGGATTGTTCACCGACATGTTCACATCGGTAATGAAAAACTGGGATTCGTTGGAATCATGGGCTGTCGGCGCCCGATTGGCCATGCCCAGTTGGCCAAAACCGTCATAAGTGAGTGACGCCACGTACTCATCGTCGATGGTCAGCCCTGATTCGTAATTGACATTGGTTGCCGCACCGCCCCCCTGTGCCACGAAACCCTCGATCACCCGCTGGAACACGAGCCCATTGTAGAAATTGCTGTTGACGAGGCTGATGATGCGGGCCGTGGTCAGCGGCGTGAGATCCTCAAAAAGCTGCAAGACCAGATTCCCCGTGAACGGATTGTTATTCGAGTCCACGCCGCTCACATTGATCAGGACGCTGCGGTTCGTGCTGGGCGCGAATACCGCCGTCAACTTCTTGTTGCTGACCGTCGCGGCGAAATGCAGCGGTTGCCCGTCGGGATCGGAAGCGGTAATCGGCATCTGAAACGTCCGACTCTCTGGCAGGACAATGTTGTTCGTCCACACGGTCAGGCTCGGCACCGCCCGCGCCGGACCGGCCAACAGCACCAATCCACAGGCCCCGATGGCCGCACACGTCAGTATTTGTAGAGTTCTGGAGAACATGCGGAATCTCAACTGCTGTACCTTGCCCTACGAATCAGCCCTCGTCAAACCCGAAACCGATCTCCGTTGCGAAACCACAGCTACATCGCGCCCCCGTGGCGAAATTGCCGGTGATGTCCGCGTTCCGTCATTCAACAAATCCATCCGCCACCGATCACCAGATCACCCTGATAAAAGACCGCCGCCTGCCCGGGCGTGATCGCCCGCTGCGGCTCGGACAACCTCACGCCGGCACGCCCCCCGGCCCGATGCTCAACGATCGCCTCGCAGCCGGGATGCTGATAGCGGGGTTTCACCGTCACCTCCATCCGCTCCAGTGGGTCTGACGTGTGCCACACACAATTGCTGACCTCGAATTCACTGCGGAGTAGATCCTCTGCCGGGCCGACAATCACGCGGTTGGACGCGGGATCGAGCTCGACGACGTACAACGGCCGCGGCTGGCCGCCGAGATTCAGGCCCTCACGTTGCCCGATGGTGAAATTGTGAACGCCATTGTGCTGTCCGAGCACGCGTCCGTCGCGTGTCACAATGTCGCCGTGAACATCCGCCACTTGGGCGCTCTCCCGCAGAAACCGCCGGTAATCGTTCTCCGGCACAAAGCAAACCTCCTGGCTCTCCTCCTTGCCGTATGTCTTGAGCCCGATTTCCTTGGCGATGGCGCGCGTTTCTTCCTTGGTGAGATCGCCCAACGGGAACATCGACCGCGCCAGTTGCTCCTGATTCAGGGAAAACAGGAAGTACGTCTGGTCTTTCTTCGGGTCGCGGCTCTTTCGCAACTCATACCGGCTGCCGTTGCCGTTTTTGCCTCTGTTCTCTGCGTGCCCCCTGTGGTTCGAGTCCGGTGCCGTGATCCGCGCATAATGCCCCGTCGCAATGAATTCCGCTCCCAGCGCCCGCGCCTTCCGCAACAACGATCCAAACTTTACCTTCTCGTTGCAGACCACGCACGGGTTCGGGGTGCGGCCCCGCTTGTATTCCGCCGTAAAATAATCCATCACCTCCCGCCGGAACGTGTCGATCTCGTCGATCACGTAGTACGGGATGTCCAGCGCGTGCGCCACCATCCGCGCGTCCGCCACCGCCTGCGGCCCGCAGCACTTGTCCTCTTCGATCGACCGGCAGTCCTGCGGCCAGCCACGAAAAGTCAACCCGATCACGTCGTAGCCCTGCTGTTTCAACAGGTGGGCCGCCACGCTCGAGTCCACGCCCCCGCTCATGCCGACGCAGACACGGGTGCCACGGTTTTTGGTTGTCGGTTCTCGCTTCATGGGTTGCGGCGACGCCGAATATAGTGCCGGATACCCAGTCGTTCAACCGTGAACCCGAAACCGCGAACTGTCGACTCCCCCTATCTCTCCAGCCACAGCGTGTCGCGCTTGAAATCAAACGTCACACGGTACCGGCGCAGGACAACGTCGCCAAGAAAGACGTTGCCGCCGCCGACTTCGGGCCCGATCAGGCCCGTCCGCGCGGGAACGCGGGTGAAGGTCGCTCCGCCAACCTTCACCACTTTGACCTGGTACGTCGTCGCCAGGGACGCGCCGCCCACGCCGCCGGGAATTGTCAGTGGACCCTTGCCGGGGCTCCAATAACCCCATTCATTGGCGCGGGTGCGCGGCAACAGCATCCCGTAATCACCACCCGTGTCGACGATGCAGGTGACCGACTCGCGGCCATCCACGGAAATGTCGACCGCCGGCAACCGGCCGATCCAGTGCAGCGGCAGGGCCGTCATGAACGTCAGCGTGTCATCCGGCAAATAGCTTTCGCGCGCGCCGAAGATGACGTTCCCGCGGAGATTGTCGATCGTCAGATACGATAGCTCGCGCAGCGCGCCAACGCCGAGAAGCATGACCTGATTGTTGCCCCAGAAACTGTGTGTCATGCCCAATACCTGCTCGTCGGGACCGACCAGCGTTACCATCCGGTGAAATTGAATCGACCCGATCTGCATCCCCGGCAGGATCGCCGCGTAGTTGTCCACCGATCCGCCGATGCCGCGACTGGTGATCGGTTTGACGCCGGCGATCAATGGAATGCCGAGACTGCGCGCGAGCGTGTACCCGAAGAGATTCAGGTTGCTGCCGCTGTCCAGCGTCACCGGCACGTCGGGCTTCCCATTGACGGAAGCGAGAATAACCGGCGCCCGATAGCGGCCCCCGGCTTGTCGCGGTTGGTCCGTCGGTATCTCCATCATCGGCACGGTCACGTTCTCGTGCGCCTCAATCAAATTGACGTCCCCGAAACCCGCCATCCCTCGCACGAGCTGCAGGCGGATGCCGAGTTCCTCGGGCGTCTTGGCGCTCTTCTGGAGTTCCGCCACCTGACTGGGCGACAACACCGGCGTGGCTTTCTCGAGTTGCGAGTACCGGTCGGTCGTGCAACCGGCCGCCAATACCGTCATCAACGCCGTCAGTAACGCTCGCCGCATACGCGTCAGGATATAAGCCCGCCGGCCAATGTCAACCCGCTTGCCCGCTGACGGAGGGCTTGCCGTGCGCGCCATCACCTCGTATTGTGGGGTGCAGGCGTGCACATCGTAACCTACATGCGCATCTCGGTGACGGATCGCTGCAACGAGCGGTGCGCCTATTGCCTGCCCCACGACACGGCCATCGAGTGGCTCCCGAAAGGCCAGATCCTCTCCTACGAGGAAATCCTGCGCGTGGCCCGCGTCGCCACCTCGCTCGGGGTCACGAAATTTCGTGTAACGGGCGGTGAACCGCTCGTCCGCAAGAATGTCGTCGAGTTCATCGGCCGGTTGAACAAACTTCCCGGCGTTACGGATATCGGCCTGAGCACAAATGCCACGTTGCTCGCGCCCCTCGCCCGCGCGTTGCGCGCCAATGGCGTCAACAAGGTCAACATCTCTCTCGACACACTCGATGCGGACAAGTATCGCGAGCTGAGCGGCAACGGCAACCTCGCCGACGCGCTGGCCGGTCTAGATGCCGCCATCGAGGCAAAGTTTCCGCAGGTCAAACTCAACATGGTCCTGATGAAGGGCAAGAACGACCAGGAAATCTTCGACCTCATCGAGTTTGCCCGCGAAAAATCCGTCACGCTCCGGTTCATCGAGTTGATGCCTGTCAGCACCAGCGAAGTGCTCACGGACGACAATTTCATTTCTATCGGGCACATCCGCCGCCGGATCGAGAAGCGCTACAAACTCGTCCCGCTTCCCGAGCCGCCCCGTGACATCAGGGGAAACGGCCCGGCCTTGTACTACGAAGTCAGCGGCTTGCGGAACCGGTCCGGTCAGCCGGTGCGCCTCGGGTTCATTGGCGCCATGACCAACCTTCATTTCTGCGACACGTGCAACAAAGTCCGCCTCACCGCCGACGGCAAGTTGCGCCCCTGTCTCGGCGCGCATCTCGAATACGACATCAAACCTGTGTTGCGAGCCGCGGACAGCACCGACGCGCAACTGCGCGACGTGTTCGTCCAGACGATCCGCAACAAGCCCGAGGAACACGAATTCCGCAACAACTACATGCCCGGCCGCAAAATGGTCGCCATCGGCGGATGAAAACCACCAGAACCGGTCTCCTAAGCGGTTGTAGGCCGCGCGCCCTCACGCGGCGGTCGTTCACCCTGTGTCTCTGTGGTTAAAATGAAATCTCTTACTCACATCGATAAGCGCGGCAAGGCGCGGATGGTCGATGTCTCCGCCAAGCCCGTCCAGCTTCGCGAAGCCGTGGCGCGCGGCGCGATTCATTTGAAGCGCGAGACGCTCGCTCTTATCAAGAAAAACCAGATCGCCAAGGGCGATGTCCTCCACACCGCCCGCATCGCCGGCATCCAGGCCGCCAAACGTACCAGCGACCTGATTCCGCTCTGCCATCCGTTGAATCTCACCCACGTGGATGTCGACCTTCAGGTAAAGCCAGGTAGGATCGAGATCACCGCTACCGCAAAGATCGCGGCGCAGACCGGCGTCGAAATGGAAGCCCTCACCGCCGTCGCCTTCACCGCCCTGACGATCTACGACATGTGCAAAGCCGTCGACAAATCCATGGTCATCGGCGAAATCAAACTCGTGAGCAAGACGAAGAAATGATTACCGTCGGCATCATCACAGTGAGCGACCGCGTGTTCCGCGGTGAGTACGAGGACAAGGGCGGCCCCGCGCTCAAACAATTCTGCGACAAACGCGGCTGGCAAATCGCGGCACAAGCAGTCGTTCCCGACGAAGAAGCTCTCATCGGCGACAAGGCGCAGGAACTGGCCCGCTCGTGTTCGCTGGTTCTCCTGACCGGCGGCACCGGCGTCACCGAGCGCGATGTCACCCCGGAAGCCATCCACGCCATCGCCACCAAGGAACTTCCCGGCTTCGGCGAGGTCATGCGCCTGAAAAGTTTCGAACGGTTCCCGCATGCCATCCTGTCGCGCAACCTGGCCGCGGTCGTTGGCAAATCGCTCGTCATCTGCCTCCCGGGCAGTCCCAAGGGCGCCGTCGAATGCCTCGAATTCGTCGTCGACGCCGTCCCCCATGCCGTTGAACTCTTGCAAGGAAACCCAACGAGTCACCAACCATGATCACACTTATCTCTCAAGCATTTCCAGCGCTGGCATCGCGTGATGTCTCGCCGGTAAGATCGTACTCACTCGCGCCCGTAATCCGCACGCGCGCAAATTCGCCGACACGCGGCGTTCCCCTCACCCGCACGCTCCCGTCAATCTCCGGCGCGTCGGCATGGGAACGCCCCCGCCAACCGTCCTCGTCCCGTTCTTCGACGAGCACCCGCAAGGTCTTTCCCACAAACGCCGCCTGCACCTCGCGCGACACTTGTTGCTGCGCGGCCATTGCCCGACGGTATCGCTGCTTTTTCACCCGGGTGGCAACCTGGCCCGACATGTCACCGGCGGGCGTGTGATCTTCTTGCGAATACTGGAACACACCGAGACGCTCGAATTTCGCGTCTTGGATGAAATCCAAAAGCTCCTCGAAGTGTTCTTCGGTCTCGCCCGGAAAACCGACGATGAACGTGGTCCGAAGTGCGATGCCGGGAATGCCCGCACGAATCCGCGAGACGAGCTCGCGAATGTACTTGCCGCTCGTCTCCCGCCGCATCCGCTTCAGCATCTCGTCATTAATATGCTGCAGCGGCATGTCGACGTACCGACAGACCTTGTCGCAGGCCGCAATCGTTTCGATGAGTTCATCGGTCCAGTGGTACGGATGCGTGTACAGCAATCGCACCCAAAAATCGCCGTCGACGCGCTGAATCTCGCGGAGCAATTCGCCAAGCAGCCCCTTGCCATCGCGCGGCCCCGGCGCGTGCGGGTCGAGGTCCTTGCCGTAAAACGTCGTGTCCTGCGAAATCAGGTTGATCTCCCGCGCGCCGGACTCGACGAGCCCGCGAATCTCGGTTAAAACGTCGTTCACCACCCGGCTCCGATGTTTGCCGCGGATGCGCGGGATGCTGCAGAACGTGCAGGGATGATTGCAGCCCTCGGCGATCTTCACGTACGCGTAGTGCTTCGGGGTCAGCCGGAATCGCGGCGCGGAATAATCGGGCACATACTTCGCCGGGCCGGACCAATACAACCGGGGCGCCGTATGACCGTTCCGCGAGAGCACGTCCCGCACAATCTCGCCGATGCGCGGGACTTCATTCAGCCCCACAATCGCGTCGACCTCGGGCAATTCCTTCCGTAAATCTTCCGGGTACCGCTGCGTCAGGCAGCCCGCCATGATCAACGCCTTGCAGTTGCCCGTCTCGCGCAGTTTGTTCGCCTTGAGAATCGCGTCGATGGATTCCTTCTTCGAGCCTTCGATGAAACCACACGTGTTGACAATGACCACGTCGGCTTCCTGCGCGTCCCGGGTCACCTCCATCCCGTCGCGCAACAGCGAGCCGAGCATGACTTCGCTATCGACGAGGTTTTTCGCGCAGCCGAGACTCACAAATCCAACTTTGATAGGCACAGACATGACCACAACTGTTAATTGCAGGGGCGAACGCGCCAGTCTCCTCTCCCCTTGGGGGAGAGGATTAAGGTGAGGGGTTGCCTAAAGCCTTCGAACATGTGCGTTCCTTCAACCATAAACCATCCACCATTTCCCATCATTTCCCCGCCGTCTCCACAAGCTCCAGCGCCGGCTTCGGTTTGGGTTGGTAATAGGCGTCGAAATCGGCCTTCGGCACGTCCGGCTGCGTTGGCGCTGTGGCCGCCACCGCCGGTGCCGTCGTCGTCACCTTTGGCGTTGTCGTTGTTGACGTCTGCGCCATCGATGTCTGCGCCGTCGGCGAAGCGTGACGCGAGAAAACGCTCTTGCCCACGATCACAGCCAAAACCGCGACGGTCAAACCGGCCACCACCAGCCCCACGCTCCGCAACGGCAATTGCAGTTCGCGCGGCTTGCGGGCGCGGATGGCCTTCTCCGTCTCCATATGCAACCCCTGCCGCCGCAGTCCGCCCTGGCTCCGCAAATAGGCGTCCACAACCGACTGGCCGTCGAGCCCGAGATACTCCGCATACAACCTCAAAAATCCCTTGGTATACGTCGGCGCCGCCAGACGATCGAATTCGTCCGCTTCGAGTTGTTCGAGGATCTCGATCTTGATTTTCGTCGCGCGCGACGCGTCTTCGAGGGACACCTTCTTGTTGTGCCGCGCCTCGCGCAGGTTCTCGCCTATGGATTCCATCATGTCCTCACTGTCACAGCGATTTCGTCACAATATCCTTGAGACCAAGCACTTACAGCCCAGTAAGCAGCGCTGCGGTTCAATCCTCCAATCTCCATGGTCCAACCCCGCAAGCCGAGTCCGACGAGACGCGGCCACGTTGTATCTGCGGCCGCAACTTGGGTTCGTTTTTGGCTTTGTTTTCCCAACTTTTCCACGCCGGCTTGATCAAACTTGGGTTTGTTTTCCTAAAAAAGCTTTTTTGGGGAATCCGTCGAGGACAACCTCCCCCTCAGCGACATCTCGACGACCGGGCCGACGCCACACCATCACTTCCAGCGCTCTGACTCCTACTCTCACGCGCACAATCCTACCATATTCCCCAACCACATACCAGCCCGCTGCAAAGCTTCCGGGAGCACTTCACTGACGTCCCTGTGCAGTGACTACGATGTATTGTCCATCCGCCAGCTTCTTCACAATCTCAAGCAGCACCCCGTCAGCATAGGTAGCTTTGTCCTCGTCTGGGCTCCATCCATGCATGTAGCGAACCAGCCCAGAAACCCATCCGAGTAGCACGGTGCTACCTTGGTAGCTGTTTACATGGCAGAGGTCAACCTGGTCCGGGCTGATAATCGTGTATGAGATGTAGTGACCGACGCTGCAAGGCTGCGGGATGACTCCGAGCGTAAGAACAAAAACCATCGGCTCGCAAACCCTGCGGTTTTCACTAAACGTGAAATCCTTCAAGACGAACGCCGGCTCCGCCGGCATCTCATCGACGTAATCGACATTCTTGAAGAGTTTCAGCCTGCGAGCCTCCGCGATCAGTTCGTCTCCAGTGATGAACAACTCGTTTGTTGGAGCCGCGCGCTCAATCCCCAGAGCGTACGGCTGTGAACCGACGCGATATTGATCGAAAGATCTCTCCGCAACCACTGGCCTGGTAAATGCCTGACAACCCCAACACAGCGGACAGACCGTGAGCACCATCAGATATTGAAAGGCCGATTTCACGGCATCATCACCGCGTCGCGTCCTTCGAATCATCCCCGAAGAACCGCCGTTTCCTACCCCCTTCGGCGCTCCGTTCTCGGTTCTCCGTCTTCAGTCTTCTTCCCGTCCTACCTCTCCGCCGGCATTTGCTCATCCAGGTCCATCAGGATTTCGCGCGGCTCGGCGCCCTTGTTCGGGCCGACGATCCCGCGTTCTTCGAGCAGGTCCATGATCCGAGCCGCCCGAGTGTAGCCGATGCGCAACCGGCGTTGCAAGACCGACACGCTGGCGCGGTTGGTCTGGCGGATCACCTCGATGCATTGCTCGACCAGCTCTTCATCCTCTTCGCTCGGGTCGCCATCGGGCAAATTGACATTCCGCTTCAACTTCTGCTCCAGCTCCTTTTCGAACCGCGGTTTGGCATGCGCGCCGATGAAGTCCACGATGCGCGTGATTTCCTTGTCGAGCACGAGCACGCCCTGCGCCCGCACCGCTTTGCCCGATCCCGGCTCGTACAGCATGTCGCCTTTGCCGAGCAATTTCTCCGCGCCCTGGCTGTCGAGGATGACCCGCGAATCCTGCATCGACGCCACCTGAAACGCGATGCGGGAGGGAATATTGGCCTTGATGACGCCTGTCACGACATTGACGCTGGGGCGCTGCGTCGCGATCACGAGATGAATCCCGGCGGCGCGCCCCAATGCCGTGAGCCGCGAGATGGCCATTTCGACGTCTTTGCCGACCGTCGTCATCAAATCCGCCAACTCATCGCAGACCACGACGATGTAGGGAAGCTTCTCCGGGATGATCAACTCGAAGTCCCGCGGCACTTCGATCTTCAACAGTTCCTGCTCCGCCTTGGGGGTTGGCTTCGAGTTCGTCGTGTATTCGGGTTTCTCGCGGACCGGTTCCTCGTCATCCGTCTCCACCGGCGTCTCCACCTCGGGCGCGACGGATTTCTTTGGGCGCGCGTTGAACGCGCCGATATTGCGCACGCCGCTCTTGGCAAAAATCTGGAACCGCTTTTCCATTTCGCGGATCACCCACCCCAACGCCAGCGGCACCTTCTTCGCCTCGGTCACCACGGGCACGATCAGATGCGGCAGGGCGTTGAAATGCTGCATCTCGACCATCTTCGGATCGATCAACACGAGGCGCAGGTCTTCGGCGGTGAATCGATAGAGCAACGACGCCAGAATCGCGTTGACGCACACCGTCTTGCCCGAACCCGTTGCGCCCGCGATCAGCAAATGCGGCATGTTCGCGAGATCGCCAAGAATGGGGTTGCCTTTCACGTCGCGGCCCAGCGCAATCGGGATCGTGTACGCCGAGTTGCGCCATTCGTCGGATTCCAGCATGTCGCGCAGGTACACCGTCGTGCGCGAGGAGTTCGGCACTTCGATGCCCACCGTGCCCTTGCCCGGCACGGGCGCAAGAATGCGCACCTTCTCCGCGCGCATCGTCATCGCGACGTTGTTCGACAGCGACGAAATCTTCTCCACGCGCACGCCCGCCGCCGGGTACAACTCGAACAGCGTCACGGTCGGGCCTTTGGTCACGTCGCCGGATTCCACTTCGATGCCGAATTCCTGCAGCGTCTCGCGCAACACCCGCGCGCTCGCTTTCAAGTCCTCCATCACGTCCCGCTTGCCCGGCAACGGCGGCTGCTCCAGCAAATCGAGCGTGGGCAGCCGATATTCCTCGCCGGAGGCGGCGGTGACGCTCCCGAGCACCGTCGCGGTCGTCGCGGCGGGCTTGTCGCGTCTCGGCTTGTGTGACGCCACAGCGGCGCCCGCTTCCGACTCCGTCGAGCCTGTCGCGCCGTCGTGCTTCGGCTTGAGTTTGTCGGCGATCTTCTCGACCAGCGACGGTGCGCCGTCTTCCGCCGCTTTCTTTTTGTCCGCGCCGCCCTGGGGACGCGCCACGGTGTAGTCCTCGAACTTCGGCTCGGGCCGACGTTCGCGGCCCGGATCGTCTCCGCCATTCGACCGTTCCGTCGCCAGCTTGCGGGCTTCCTTCTCCTGCCGCGCCAGTTCGCGGTCGGTCTGGAATTCCTTGATCGTCAATTCGCGTTCCTGATCGCGAAGCTCGTCCTCGACGCTCGATTTGGATTTGCCTTTGTGCTTTCGCTGCCAGAAATCCGTTGCCGCCCCGACGGTCAGCGCCACCCAATAGCTCGGGCGGAAGTTGATGAGCAAAATGAGGCCGATCACGTAGCAGCCGCTGAAGATGATGATCGTCCCGGGCTTGCCGACGACCCGTTGGAAAAACCCGCCGACGAACAAACCGAGAAACCCGCCGGCGCTGTCGGGTAAATTCAACGCGTGTTGCGCGCGCGCCAGACCCGCCACGTGCAGCAGGCAACTCAATGAAACGAGCAGCAACGCGCCCGCGCCGATTTTCCCGCGCCACGGCAGTTCTTTCCCCAGCAGGAGCGTCGCTCCGATCACCGCCAGCACCGCCATCAATCCGTACGCGGCGAGACCGAACGCCTGGAACGTCACAAACGCGATCCACGCGCCGACGGGTCCGATGAAGTTCGCGGCGGGCCGATGGTCGCTGGCGGAAATGTGGCCGACATCGTACGGATTGTACGAAATCAGGCTCAGAAACAGCAGCAGGGACAACGCGACCAAGACAACGGCCCAAATCTCCCGACCGCCCGAGTTCTTCGAGTCCTTCCCCATAGAAAAATGTTGCAAATCCTCCTTGCGGTTGCGCAGTGTATGCAAAAGGGCGACCAACTGCAAGGCACAAAACATACGATCGAGCACAATTGAAAGATTTTAATGAGACCCTCACCCTGACCCTCTCCCCTCCAAAAGGGAGAGGGGAATCTCCTCTCCCCTTGGGGGAGAGGATTAAGGTGAGGGGAACTCGTCGTGCTCAGGAAAGGTCTTAAGCGGGCCTATGCTTTACCCGTACAAATTTACCCCCGTTCTACAGGAACGCATTTGGGGCGGAAACGCCCTTGAACATTACGGCAAATCCGTGCCGCCGGGCAAACGCGTCGGCGAATCGTGGGAAATCAGCGACCGCGATGACGTGCAATCCGTCATCTCCAACGGCCCCGACAAGGGCAAGACCCTCCGGCAGCAGGTTGAAGCCCACGGCGCGCAGTTGTTGGGGACCAATTCCGGCAAGGCGACGCGTTTTCCACTCCTCGTCAAACTCCTCGATGCTCGCGAACGGCTCTCGTTGCAGGTGCATCCGCCCCCTGCGCTTGCCGCCAAGTTCAAAGGCGAACCGAAAACCGAAATGTGGTACGTGCTCGAAGCCGACCAGGACGCGCATCTCATTGCCGGACTCCGTCGGGGCGCCAGCGCCGCCGATTTCATGCGTTCGCTTGAAGGCGCCAAGGATTCCAAGCCCATCATCGACTACGTTCACCGGTTCCAGGTTCTGCCCGGCGACGTGTTTTTCGTGCCGTCCGGCCGTCTTCACGCGATCGACGCCGGCGTCGTACTGGTTGAAATCCAGCAGAACTCCGATACCACCTACCGCGTGTACGATTGGGGCCGAGTCGGGCTTGACGGCAAACCGCGCCAGTTGCACACGCGCGAATCGCTCGTGTGCATCGACTTCAAGGATTACGAACCGAAGAAGCAACGGGCGACCGTCGAGCGCCGGGGCGTCAACGGTCTCTGGCGGTTGGTCGAGTGCGACTACTTCCACGTGCACCGGCTCGATCTGGCCAACGCCTGGCCCGACCGCTGCGATGGGTCAACGTTTCACATCCTCACCTGCGTCTCCGGCGCGCTCGGCCTCGTCACCCCCGACGGCAAGGAAGACCGCCTCAACGTCGGCGAATTCATCTTGCTGCCCGCCGCCCTCGGCTTCTACACGCTCACGCCCCTCGCCGAAAACACCCGCGCATTAAAGTCCTACGTGCCGCGAGCCCTCTAATCACTTGCGGAAGAAGACTTCAAGAATCTCAAGAACTGGTACGACTAGCACTATGAGGATTAATACATTCATGACAAGCGAGTATAGAAACAGCCCTCGCGCGTCGGGACTCTGACGGGCACCGATCCACAGACTAACAAAACTCACCACCTGGAACAGACACGTAGCGACCAAACCAAGATAGAAACCCGCGGCGAAGTTGGCCAAGGCGCCAGGCCCTCTGGCGTTCGCCGGGTCAGACGTCGTCAAGAGGAACGTGACCGTCCCCACTCCGATTCCGATTAGCGGGCACCAAGTGGAAAAGACTAGCCACCGTGATGGCCGCCGAGGATCTTCGCCAACGCCGTGTTGATCAGCACTCATATCGCGATCGACTACGTCGATAAAGTACCCTACCGGAACGCTGAAACGTCTAAAGATTATACAACTCCCCGTACTTCGTCCGCAAATACCGAATGTACGGCTCAATCGTCAGGTCCTGACCCGTTGCGCGGTTGACGATCTCGTTCGCGGTGAATTTGCTCCCGTGCTGGTAGATGTTTTTCTGGAGCCAACCGTGAAGCGTGGCGAATTCGCCGCGTGGAATCTGGTTGGAAATCTCCGGATGCGCCTTGGTCGCCGCCTCGTAAAACTGCGCGCTAAGGATGTTGCCGAGCGTGTACCCCTGAAACACGCCGCCGATCTGTCCGCCGTACCAATGCACGTCCTGTAACACGCCGTCGCGGTCATCGGGCGACGCGATGCCCAAGTCGCTCTTGTACCGCGCCCGCCACGCTTCCGGCAAATCGCGCACGGCGAGCTTGCCTTCGAGCAATTGCAGTTCGAGATCGAACCGGATCATCACGTGCAAATTGTACGTCACCTCGTCCGCATCGGTGCGAATCAATGACCGCTCGACCTTGTTGATCGCCCGATAGAACGTATCGAGCGGTTCGTCGTCGAGTTGCAGCGAAAACGCCGCCTGCAATTTCGGGTAGAAATATTCCCAGAAGCCGTGTCCGCGTCCCACGACGTTCTCCCACAATCGCGACTGGCTTTCGTGCACGCCCGACGACGTCCCATGCGCCAGCGGCGTGCCTTCCAGTTCGGGCCGAATCCCCTGCTCGTACATCGCATGACCCGCCTCATGGATCGTGCTGAATAGCGCATCGCCGAGATCGTTGTCCTTCACCCGCGTCGTGATCCGCACGTCGCCCAGCGAAAACGTCGTTTGAAACGGATGCCGCGTCTTGTCCTGGCGGCCCCGATTGAAGTCGTAGCCAAGCCGCTTCACAACCTCGCGGCCGAACGCGAGTTGCTCCGCTTCGGGAAAAGTCTGGCGGATGCACGACTCATCGGCCACGGGTTGCGCCGCAATCGCCTCCACCAGCGGCACGAGATTCTCCCTCAACTCCGCAAACAACGCGCTCACCGTCGCCGCTTTCATCCCGTAATCGACGAAATCAATCAGCGGGTCGGCAATGTGATCGTAGCCGGGAAAGAAGTTCGCCATCTCACGGCTGTACTCGAGCGTCTTCTCCAACATTGGCCGCACCGATGCAAAATCATTCGCTGGCCGCGCCTTCACCCAGGCTTCATACGTCGCGGCGACATGCGCGCTGAATTTCGCGACGAACGCCGACGGCACTTTCACCGCCCGCTCGTAGTCGCGCCGGGTCACCCGAATCAGCGCCGCTTCATCGGAATCATATGGCAACGATTCCTCGTACGACTGCAAGTCCGCAAGCAACTTGCCAATCGCCGCGTCGGTGAACTTCTCGTGCGCCAGCCGGTCCAGCGTCGCCGTTTGCCGTCCCCGCGCCTCCGCCCCGCCCGGCGGCATATGCGTCGCCTGGTCCCAACCCAGCACCGCCGAGGCGCGCCGCAGATCGTCAATTTCCGCAAGACGCTGTTTCAATTCTTCGAGTTTTGGTTCCATTGTCCTCATCTCAAGTGTCGTGTGTAGCCGCGCCCCGACAGAGCGGGGCGGCTACAAACTCCGTTGTGCGAGGGTCTCCTGACCCCGCACAGACGCCGACCGAAGGTCTCCCGGGCTCCGACGGAACGGCGCGGTCGGGAGACCTGCGCCGAACGGTGATACCGCGGACATACCCCATCACATCACCTCCAGCAACAGCCCCCGCAGATACTCCGTCTCCGGTATCGCCGGCAGGATCGGATGGTCGGGCGATTGGGTGAGCACTTTCACGAGCCGCACCGTCTTCTTCGCGTCGGCGGCGGCATCGAGCACGACCGACTTGAACAACTCGGCATCGATGTGATGCGAGCAGGTAAACGTCGCCAGCAGGCCGCCCGGCGGCAGCATCTTCAGCGCGCGCAGGTTGATTTCCTTGTACCCGCGCAACGCGCCGCCCACGTTTTCTTTCGTGCGGGTGAACGACGGCGGATCGAGCACGATCACGTCGTATTGGCGCTTCTCGACATCGTATTTCTTCAACACATCGAACGCGTTGGCACACACGAACTCGATCTTGCCAGTCAGCCCGTTGAGTTCGGCATTCTTGCGGGCGCGCGCAACTGCCTGGTCCGAGATTTCCACCGCCTCGATGCTCTTGGCGTCACCAACCGCCGCCGCCAGCGCGAACCCGCCGTGGTACGTGAAACAATCGAGCACGCGTTTGCCCGCGCAGTGGCGCGCAACCTCGGCATAGTTGTCGCGCTGATCGAGAAAGAAACCCGTCTTCTGGTCTTCGAGCAGGTTGACCTCGATGGAGAACTGGCTGAACTGTACACGGACGACGGCATCGGTCTCGCCGACGAGCACGCCCTTCGTTTCCTCCAGCCCTTCCAGCTTGCGGCTGGGAACGTCGCTGCGTTCAACAATGGCTTTCGGTTGAACGATCTCGCGGAGAACCTCGATGATCTGTTTCTTGCGCTGATCGATTCCGAGCGTGAGGGCCTGCAAGACGACGTGGTCGCCATACTGGTCAACAATAAGCCCCGGCACCTGGTCACTTTCCGAAGACACCAGCCGAAACGCCTCCGCATCGGCAATGGACGTGTTTTCGCGTCGATATTCCAACGCCGCCTCGATGCGGCGGCTGAAAAATGCTTTATCGATCTCCTCTTTCTGCGTCGTGAACCGCCGGACGGTAATCTGCGAGCGGGTGTTGAGCAGGCCGCGCCCCATGAAGCGCTCCTTGTGGTCGCGGATGTCCACGGCGTCCCCGTCCTTCGGGTTGCTGGTGATGTCGGCAATTTCGCCCGAGTACACCCAGCTATGGCCCGCGTAGAGGCGATGTTCCCGGCCCTTTTTCAAAATGACAGAAGGCATGTTTGTGACGCTAACAGAAATTTGGTAAAGTCCGCAACATTACATGACGAACATACCCTTCACCTTAATCCTCTCCCCCAAGGGGAGAGGAGACAGTTTATCGCTGCTCCCTTGGTTCCCTTCCCGAGATCAAAGCAAGGAGCCGGTTCCCTCTCCCTTTCGAGGGGAGAGGGTCAGGGTGAGGGTGAGGATGGAATGGTGACATAACAATCGTATGCAAATCTACTGGGTCAGCCTGCTCGCGGCGTTCGGCGCGGGCTTCGTCAACGCCGTGGCCGGCGGTGGCACGCTGCTCACGTTCCCGGCGCTGTTGTACAGCGGCATGTCGTCGATCACGGCGAACGCGACGAGCACGGCGGCCATCTGGCCGGGCTCCGTGACGAGTTCGTGGGCGTACCGGCGGCAATTGAGGGAAAATCGCGCGCGCGTCTGGGTGTTGTCGATCCCATCGTTGCTGGGCGGACTGACGGGCGCGATCCTGTTGCTGAACACGCCCGAGTCGGTCTTCCGTTATATCGTGCCGTATCTGATCCTGCTCGCGTGCGCGTTGCTCCTGCTCAACGAACCCATCGGACGCTGGATGTCGAAACGGGCCGAAGCGCACCCGAAGAAGCACGCCGCGGCGCTGTGGTTGTCCCAATTCGCCATCGCGGTCTACGGCGGCTATTTTGGCGCGGGGATCGGAATATTGATGCTGGCGGCGATGGCGATTTTTCTGCCCGAAGATTTGCAGGCCGCCAACGGCATGAAGAACTTTTTCGCCACGCTCATCAACGGCACCGCGGCGCTGTATTTCGTCGTTAAGGGTATGGCGATCCTGAGCATCGCGCTGGCCATGGCGTTGGCGGCCATCGCCGGCGGTTTTATCGGCGCGAAGACGGCGCAACGGTTGTCACCGCGCATCCTGCGAGGCGCGGTCGTGGTGTTCGGCGTGATCGTGGCTGTGCATTTGATGATAAAGAAGTGATGAGCACGGCGCGCCATCCACATCATTTCGCCACGAAGCACGCAAAGTGCGCGAAACCGTACCCCGTCCGCCGCCGCGTCCATTCACTCAACACGCTTGCCGAGTTCTGGTAAGCAATTATGGCTCTTATGAAACTCCGCCACGAAATACTCGCCAAGGTCAACCGCACTGTCATGCGTCATACCGAGCAGTGTGGTTAGCCCGAGACCTTTCGGCAAGCCGGCAAGACCACCCCTTCGTCAATGCCGCTTTCGCCGTCAACGGCTGGACAGCGCCGCTACCGAGCGTTTTCAACCTTCCCGGCGCTGGCGGTGATCGGCGACGGCGTAAATCGATACGCGCGCATTGCGCCGGACCGCAGGGTCACGAGAAGACCGCCGGTGCCGGAGCGGTTGGCGATTGCGAAGGCGCTGATCCCCTTCTGATCCGGAATGGCGCAGAGTTTTTCCCCTTGGGCCGACGCGATGACGAGGTCCCCGGAAGCTTCCAGAAACGCCCACTGGCGTCGACCGTCGCCGGTGAGGTCGCCGACCGCGAAACTGACGGTCCGCCATGCGCCGTGATCCTGGATGGCGCTGGTTGACCAGGCGATTTCGCCCAGCGGATCGAACGCGATGGTCCTCCCGCCACCGATGGCAATGGCCTGGATTGTTCCCTGGTCGGTCACAGCGGCGGCGCTCATCTGCGCGCAATACTTTCCTTGGGGGCGAATGGTTCGCAGCAATTGCCCTTGAGCATCGAAGACATGCACCGAACCGCCGGCTTCGGTGGCGAAAACCAGTGCGGGTTGATTGGTGCGGGCGGAAACAACCGCTTGATTCCAGACATTTCCCAGCGAGGCTTTCCATCGCGTCTTGCCGTCGGCATCGACCACATGCAGTCCGCCACCCCCATTCATGCCGACGATCAACTCATCCGTGCCGTCGCCATCCAGGTCGCCCCAGTGGGCGCCATCGACCCCCGACAACGAGCCGTAAGACCAAAGTCGCTTTCCCTGCGAGTCCATTACGACAACCTCATGCCCCCAGTTGGAATACCCGAGCAGGCGCGGACCCCGCGTCTTGTGACGGCCACACTCGATCATGGTGAAGGTACCGGCAATGGGAAGTGTGTTCTTCTCTGAACCGTCGCCGCCCAGGATGTGAAGCTGCTGGCGATTGTCGGCGACGAGGATTTCCTGCTGGCCGTCTCCGTACCAGTCACCGGCGCACATCGCCAGGGCTCCGGGAACCTCCTTGCTCCACGCGGGCACTGGCTGAAGCGGGTGATCGCTGACCGTGAGGCTGCTGCCTGTCGCCTCCGGACGGTCTTTGGGCGTTCCTTCCCAATCCTTGTTCAGCGCCTGTTCCTTGAGCGAATCGAAATCGTGGTAGCCCACCACGACTTTCTGGATCACGCCGTGCCGGTCAATGAAAAACGTGGTGGGAATCGACTCGACGCTCTCGTACGGAGCCGGCAGGCTGCGAGCCGAAGCCACCGGATAGTTCATCCCGTTCTTCCCGACGAACGACCGCAAGGTCGGTTCCTCCTCGGAACTGATGCCGATGATGACCAGATCATCGCGCGATGTTTCTTTGGCCAGCCGCACCAAATGCGGAATCTCCTTGCGGCACGGCGGGCACCATGTCGCCCAAAAATCAAGGATCACCCGTTTGCCTTTGAGGGTGCTCAGAGTCGTCTTCGTTCCGTCGAGCGCCGTCACGGTGAAATCAGGGGCCGTCACGCCTTCCCACTGCGTCAGATCCGTTCCCGTGGCTGACTCCATCGCCGCCTCAAAGCGTTTGAAAAACTCAAAGTACAACACGCCAAAACCGATGCTGGCCAACAACCCGAGCACCGAGAGGCTGACCCCCCACCACGCCATCGTCTTCGGACTGCCCCGCCGTCGAAATTGAATGAGCCCGAAGACAAGGCCGATCAGTCCGAGCAACGCTCCCATCACCAGAAAGCTGAGGCACACGGCCACAATGCCCAATACCAAGCTCGTGATGGCGAACCCCGTTCGCGGCAGAGGGGGCGGCACGACGGCGGGTTGTTCGGATGTTGTGCTCATAAGAACACGCACCTTTCTAGGGGTAAGGTTCCACCCTCCGGGGTCGAACGAACCGATGCGTCACATTTGGTTCGGGCAAACGGAGTGATCGCATTCCTCACCGTCAAAAGGGTATTCCGTCGGTTGCACGAACACAATCCGAATCGCATCGCAGAATTTCCGATGTCGAGATGCTTGTCGACGCCCAATTCAACCCGCGCCCGCCGCCGCGTCCATTCACTCGACACGCTTGCCGAGTTCTGGTAAGCATTGATGGCTCTTATGAAGCTCCGCCACGAAATACTCGCCAAGGTGAACCGCATCGTCATCAAGCTCGGGACGGGCCTGCTGACCGATGTGCAGAACCATCTTTCGGCGCGGCAGATTGAGGGGCTGGTCGCGCAAATCGCCACGTTGCACGAACTGAAAAAGCAGATCATCATTGTTTCCTCGGGCGCGATCGGCGCGGGCATGGCCGAGCTTGGCCTGAAACAGCGCCCGAAACATCTCGACGAACTCCAGGCTGCCGCCGCCATCGGCCAGAGTAAATTGATGGCCGTGTACGACGAGTTGTTCGGGAAATTCGGCATCACGGTCGCGCAAATCCTGCTGACCCATGACGATCTGAAAGACCGGACGCGCCACCTCAACGCGCACAACACGCTGGCCACACTGCTGGCGCATGGCGCTGTGCCGATCATTAACGAGAACGACACGGTGGCTGTCGAGGAAATCAAGTTCGGCGATAACGACCGGCTCGGGGCGCTGGCGGCCACGCTCATCGACGCGGATTTGCTGGTCATCCTGTCACATGTCGAGGGATTGCTGGAAGGAGAGGGCCGCGTCGTTCCCGCCGTGCCCGAAATCACACGCGAGATCGAATCGCTCGCGGGCGACACGGATCGCACGACGAGCGTTGGCGGGATGAAGTCGAAGATCGATGCGGCAAAGATCGTAACGCGCGCCGGAATTCCGCTCGTCATCGCCAACGGCGAACGCGCAAGTGTTCTCCGCGATATTCTGGCCGGCGACGAGGTGGGGACGATATTCCTGCCGCACGCGGACAAATTGGCGAGCCGCAAGCGCTGGATCGCGTTTTTCCAGCATCCCGCCGGGGTGATAGTGGTCGACGATGGCGCGAAAGAAGCCCTGTGCGCCAAGGGTAAGAGCTTGCTGGCCAAAGGGATAGTTTCCTCGGAGGGGAAATTCGAGGAAGGCGATCTCGTCAGCGTCCGAGACAAGAACCAGGTTGAATTTGCGCGCGGCCTGACGAAGGTTGGCGGCATCCAAATCAAGTCCGCCACGGGCGTGGTGATTCATCGGGATGACATGGTGATTTTGTGACAACGGCGCGACCCTCACCCTGACCCTCTCCCTTCGAAAGGGCGAGGAGGTCTCCTCTCCCCTTGGGGGAGAGGATTAAGGTGAGGGGTGGAAACGATTGCGTATGGATTTGAAACAACAGATACGATTGTTGGCCGAGCGGTCGCGGGACGCATCGCGCGAACTGGCGAAATTCGACGCGGACAAGAAGAACGCGCTGCTGCGCGCCATGGCCAACGGCATCGAAAAATCCGCCGCCGCGATCCAGTCGGCCAACGCCAAGGACCTCGATGCGGGGAAGAAAGCCGGGCTTTCGTCGGCGATGCTCGACCGCCTGACCCTCACCGACAAACGTATTTTGGAAATGGCGAAGGGCGTCCGCGAAGTCGCCGCCCTGCCCGACCCGGTCGGGACAACCATCAGCGAGTGGACGCGTCCGAACGGAATCCGCATCCGGAAAGTGCGCGTACCCATCGGCGTGATCCTCATCATTTACGAGTCGCGGCCGAACGTGACCGCCGACGCCGGGTGCCTGTGCTTCAAGACCGGCAACGCGGTGATCCTGCGCGGCGGTTCAGAGGCGATCCACAGCAACCTCGCCATCGCCGAAGCGATGACTGTGCCGGGGCTGCCGCCGAACAGCATCACGGTCGTGCCCACGACGGACCGCGCGGCCATCGACGAGTTGCTGAAACTCGATGACCTGATCAACCTCTGCATCCCGCGCGGCGGGGAGGGATTGATTCGCGCCGTCGCGGAGAAATCGCGCATCCCCGTCATCAAGCACTACAAAGGCGTGTGCCACGTGTACGTCGACCGCGATGCCGATTTTGACATGGCGGAGAAGATCGTCATCAACGCCAAATGCCAGCGTCCCGGCGTGTGCAACGCCATCGAGACACTGCTCATCGATGAAAAGATTGCCGACAAGTTTCTGCCGCGTATCGCGAAGGCGCTCACCGAACACAAGGTCGAACTGCGTGGCGACGACCGGACGCGCAAGCTCGTGTCCAATGCCAGCGTTGCCGCCGAAGCCGATTGGTACGCGGAGTATCTCGACCTGATTCTTGCCGTGCGCGTCGTCAACGGCGTGGACGAAGCCATCGATCACATCACGAAATACGGGTCGGCCCACAGCGACGCGATTGTCACGGGCGACAAGGCGACCGCGGAAACATTCCTGCGCGAGGTGGACAGCTCGAGCGTATTCTGGAACGCCAGCACGCGACTGGCCGACGGCGCACAATACGGGTTCGGCGCGGAGATCGGGATTTCGACGGACAAAATCCACGCCCGCGGCCCGATGGGCCTGGAGGAATTGACCAGCTACAAATTCGTCGTGGTGGGGGATGGCCAGGTGCGCGAGTGAACCGCCCTGCATCGAAGGACTTCAATTTCGTCGCGAACGTGATGGAGGAATGGGCGCGGCGGGCCCCGGATGCATTGGCGCTGTGGTGGGTGGACGAAAACGGGCGACACCAGCGCAAAATCACCGTAGCCGAGATCGTTGCCGACGCGCATCGCGCCGCCAACTTCTTTCGCGACTGCGGCATTGAACCGGGCGATCCGGTGCTGGTGATGCTGCCACGCATTCCGGAATGGTGGATCACGTTGCTGGGCCTGATCCGTCTGGGGGCGGTTCCTGTTCCCAGCGCCACGATGTTGACCACCCGCGATGTCCGCTACCGCATCGAGGCGGCGGGCGTCCGCGCCGTGATCACGGACGCCGATGGAATCGGCAAACTGGATTGGTTCCGCGGCAAACGGATTTTGGTGGGCTTGCAACGGCCCGGCTGGATTAGCTTCCAGGCCGGGTTGCGAGACGCCTCGCCGAAATTCGCCGGCGAACCAACTCGCGCCGACGATCCCGGCATTATCTATTTCACCAGCGCCACCACCGGGCAACCGAAGATGGTGTTGCACACGCAAGCCAGTTATGGCCTGGCCCACCGGGTCACGGGCGAACTGTGGCTCGATTTGAAACCGGGTGACCTCCATTGGTGTATTACCGATACCGGGTGGGGGAAGGCCGCCTGGTCGTGCTTCTTCGGCCCGTGGCTGGCCGGCGCCACGGTTTTTGCCATGGACGCCCGGCGCAAATTCAGTGGCTCCTGTGCGCTGCGTACCCTCGCGAGCTATCCCATTACCACGTGGTGCGCGCCGCCAACCGCCCTGCGTCTCATCGTCCGGGAAGACCTGACCCAATTTCGCTCCAAGCATTTGCGCCATTGCACCAGCGCGGGTGAACCCCTCAACCCGGAGGTCATCACGGCATGGCGGGAAGCGACCGGGACAACCATCTACGAAGGTTACGGTCAAACCGAGACCGTTGTGTTGATCGCCAACATCCGATCCCATGGCCGCGAAGTGCGCCCCGGCTCCATGGGCCAGCCGGTCCCGGGTTTTGAGGTCGCTCTTCTTGACGCGGACCTGCAGGAGGTACCCGTCGGCGCCGAAGGCGAAATCGCCGTGCGCTACCGCCCGCAGCGACCGCTGGGGCTGTTTCGTGAATACTGGCGGAATCCTGACCTGACCAAGCAGCGTTTCCGTGGCGACTGGTATTTGACTGGCGACGTCGCCCGGCGCGACACCGATGGCTACTACTGGTTCGTCGGACGGTCCGACGACGTGATCAAAAGCGCCGCGTACCGCATCGGACCTTTCGAGGTGGAGAGCACGCTTCTGGAACATCCCGCTGTGCTGGAATCTGGCGTTGTCGGCAAACCGGATGCGATTCGCGGGCAGATCGTCAAGGCGTTCGTTGTGCTCCGGAGCGGTTACGCCGCCAGCGACACCCTCAAAGCCGAACTGCAGGAACACTGCAAACTCGTTACGGCACCCTACAAATATCCGCGTGAAATCGAGTTCGTGAAGGAGCTGCCCAAAACCACCAGCGGAAAAATCCGTCGCGTCGAGTTGCGCGGGCAGATCTGAGTGCGTCATGAGCGATTCACAATCCGCCGCCGAGCGCGCCCGGTATGTGCGCGACCAGTTGCCCGCGGCGGGCCTGTTTGCCGGCGCGACCTGGCGGATTTCCCCCGAAGCCTTCCCGCTCTCCCGCGACATCGTCACCCGACTCGAAGCGCTCGGGCCGCATCTGCTGGCGTTTTACCGCGCCGCCAACGTGATGTACCGCCACAGCGTCGAGGGCAAGTTGCCGTCGTGGATCGCGGACTACCTCGACGCGGGCAAGCCGAAGGAGTTGATCGAGTTTTCCCGGCTTGGCCGCTTCAAGGGTCACGTCCCGCGCGTGATTCGTCCCGACGTGATCCTTACCAACGACCATTTCTTCGTCGCCGAGCTTGATTCGGTCCCCGGCGGCATCGGCCTGACCGGCTGGCTGGGGAAGACGTACGGCGAGCTGGGCGACAAGATCGTCGGCGGCGCGCATGGGATGATGGAGGGATTCGACGCCGTGTTGCGCGCGGAGGCGAAAGGCGACGAGCCGCTGGCGGTCGTGGTGGTGTCGGATGAAGCCGCGACGTATCGCCCCGAGATGGAATGGCTCGGCCGGCAGATCGGGTTCCGCGTTATGCGTCCGGAGGAATTGTCCAACTTCGACAAAACGTCGGTCGTCTACCGGTTCTTTGAATTGTTCGATTTGCCGAACGTGCCGAATGCGAAGGCGTTGATGGATGCCGCGGCGCGGGGCGAAGTGCATGTGACGCCGCCATTCAAACCGCAGCTCGAAGAGAAAATGCTCTTCGCGTTCCTGTGGATGGAGCAATTGCGCGGGTTCTGGCGAGAGCAACTCGGCGACAAGACGCTCGCGGTCTTGCGGGAGGTCCTGCCGTACACGTGGATTTTCGATCCCGCGCCGTTGCCGCCGCACGCGGTGATTCCCGAACTCGGCATCCACGACTGGCGCGACATGGCGAAGTTTTCCCAGAAGCAGCGCGAGCTGGTGCTGAAAATCTCCGGCTTCAGCGACCGGGCGTGGGGCAGCCGCGGCGTGTACGTCGGGCACGATCTGCCGGCAGGCGAATGGGCGGAAGCGATTGACCAGGCGCTGAGCGGGTTCGCGACGCATCCATTCATTCTCCAGAGATTCGAGAACTCGAAATTGTTCGAGGCGCGGTACGTCGATTTCGAGACGAATGAAGTGCGTCCGTTCAACGCGCGGGTGCGGTTGTGTCCGTACTATTTCGTGGTGGGCGACGACGCCAAACTGGGCGGTATCCTGGCGACGATTTGCCCGGCCGACAAAAAGATTTTGCACGGAATGCCTGACGCCGTGATGGCGCCGTGCCGCGTGTTGTAACGCGGGCGGACGGCTGCCCGGTCGGGGCTTGCGCTTGACGCTCTGGCGACGGCTGGTGTACGTTGGCGGCGCGAGCGCGGGCGTAGCATAGTGGTAATGCGCCAGCCTTCCAAGCTGGTGAGGTGGGTTCGATTCCCATCGCCCGCTCCACTTTCCCCGGCGAAATGCTGATCGATTCCCACCTGATTTCTTGTTTCTGCTTACACGTCAAGAGGTTGCAATCTTGATATCGCAAATTGCGACTTCATGTTTGGAAAGCCAAAAAGAATCTACGGGTTTCCTCGAATAGGGATTTTGGAACTTTGACATCGCAAATTGCGAGGTCAAAGACAGGCATGGCACGAATTCTTAAGGCATCAAATTGGCACCTTAAGGCGCGCAGCACTTGTCGAAGAGGCGGCGACTCGGTACACTGCGCAACCAAATGAGCGATGACAAGGCGGTTGTGCCGGTCGAACGAATCGAGCAACTGATCTATTTGATTCGGGGTCAGAAAGTGATGCTCGACTCCGATCTCGCCGAGATCTACGGCGTCACAACGAAGCGATTGAACGAGCAGGTCGGGCGCAACGCGGATCGATTCCCATCCGATTTTGCGTTTCTGCTTACGCGTCAAGAGGTTGCAAACTTGAGGTCGCAAATTGCGACCTCAAGTTTGGAGGGCCAGGCGGGATCTGCGAGCGCCCGCCATCATGGAGGACCTCGGTACCGGCCGCGGGTGTTCACCGAGCATGGCGCGATCATGTTGGCCAGCGTGCTTAACAGCCCGGTGGCGGTGCAAGCCAGCGTTCGGGTCGTGCGCGCGTTCGTGCGGCTGCGCGAGATGCTGGCATCGAATCGGGACCTCGCGCAGAAGCTGGTCGAGCTGGAACGCAAATTTGAAGGCCACGACGATGCCATTCGCAACCTCTTTGAAGCCATCCGCCAGCTTCTAACCCCGCCGGAACCGAAACGCCGCAAGATCGGGTTCCAGGTGAGGGAAACACCGGGCCGCTACACCGTCCGCACTCGCGGCGGCAGGAATTCACGGCTGCGGCGGAAATAGTAGAAGGGACGCGCGGTAACGGCGTCGAGCTTGCTGAAAGGCCTCGGACTGACTACACTCAACAGCATGGGCTGACCGCACAGATGCGCGCAAAATTAAAACCTGATCAACTCGTTCAAACGTTTCAGATCCTCCTCACGAAACATGATGAGCTCATGAAGGTGCACAGCTTGCCCTCCATCGGCCAAGCGGAGTTGGCGACTTTCATTAACGGATTCATGGATTCGCTGAGCCGCTGCGAACACGCTCAAGCACAGGCCGCTCAGCATGACCTTCCCTTGCTGAACACGTTGCTCGATGGCTACCAAGAAACGCGTGCAATATGGGCGGAGAAACAAATTGCAACGGCTGATGACTTCAACTTGTTTGAGGTCATGGAGGTCGCGTACGACGAAGTTCGTCATTCGATGATACTGGCGTGGCTATTAGACGGCCGACTTGAGCACGGAACTCACGCACAGGGCAACCTTGGTTTTCGACTCTTCCTCCAAGAACTTGGAGAGGAACTGGAACTTGGTCTGAAGCCCGAGAGAATGGCTTACGCCGATGCATCATACTGGGTACGCCGTGAGGTCTCTTGCAGCGAATCACGGGTAGACATCGAAATTGCGGCGCGTAAGGAATTTGTCATTCACATCGAGAACAAAATCCGATCCCCTGAAGGCGGAAATCAAACAAATCGCGAGTGGAAAGGTTTGGCGGGACGAGCGGAAGAGTTGGAAGTCCTTGCGGTAAATGCTCACGGCATTTTTCTGACACTCGACGGACGGAAAGCCGACAATGAAGAATTCCACCCCCTGAGATGGAGCCGGATGATCCGTGTTCTGGACGGTTTCGCACAACGGGCTCAGCCGCCTGAGGTTAGGTTGTTTGTTACTCACTACGCGAAGGCCCTCAGCAAGTTTGTGGTGGCCGAACCGAAAACTAAGGAGATGCAACGTGACGAAGCAGTTGTTTAACGAACCTGAATCGTACTTGCTGAAGAATTGGGCGAAAGCACAATTGCTCGCAGACTCAATGGACGCGGTGCGCAAGAAATACGCACAGGTATTTGACAAGATACTGGATTCTGTACAGGAGGAGCATCCAGAGTTGGATTCTCGCTCCATTCACATCACCCCAAACGAAGGCAACGTCACCATAGGCAAGAAGACATGGCCTTCCATGTACGTAGAGTGGCCGTCTGGCTTGCGCATTTGGGACATACGCCTAGAGAATTTGGCCTCGGAGGACGAGGAAGTACCGGAAGCAGTCGTGTGGTTTCATCCTCCGAAGGAACTGCGGAGCCAAGTGAACTTTCAGGAAGTGGCAGATGATTTCAAGAAAGAGGCTGAACAACTGATGACGAAAGCGGAATTCAAGCGGGTGTACGTTGAGAGTACAAAGACCTATGCCTATCTTTCGTATCCCCTTCCGGAAACACGCCAGAAACTGCTGGAATCATTGCTCGCTGACGAAGCGCGAGAATTCATCGAGTGTGTGCGTGCGCATTTTGAATCCTTGACGAGATTCACATCCGTCATGGACGGAATCACTAAGTCCGGTAAGCGAACGCGCTGATTCGCCTCGCAAGCGTCAATTACAGTCTCCATTGACGATCTCCGAGCCTCCCAAGAACGCCGCGTGAGGGCACGCGGCCTACAACGGCCAAGGCGGCGGGTTCGCCTGAGTCGCGGCGGGCTGCCACGAGGCGTTGCAACAGTCGTCGATCACATTGGTTATCCGCAGATGATAATTCCACTGGACTCAGTCGAGCATTGATGGTAGGGTCGCGGCGGATGGAAAAGGGGCGATGGGAGATGGGGGGGCTGCCATGGTTAAAATGGGAAATGGCTGATGGGGGGACAGATCAACGCTCGACGTCCAACCTTGAACATGAAACGCTCAATGTTCCGGGTCGACGGCGGGGGTCGCAGTACGACGGCAACCGGGCCGGTCGCCCTACAGGCGGAAAGCGTCCAACGAGGGACGGATGTCTGATCCGCGCCCACCGTGCACGGCTACAAGGAACGGCGGGAGACGACCGACGCACGTAGCGCGCCGCTACAGCCGGACCGGACGGTCAGGGACCGAGGGGAGCCCCTATATATGATTTTTGCGAAACGAACCCAAGTTTAATCAAGCCGGCGTGGAAAACTGGTGAAAACAAAGCCAAAAACGAACCCATTTCTGCCCCTAAAAGAGCCAGTAGAGAGAGCCAAAATGCATGGTTTTGATGCTCTTGCGGCGACTTCGGACGAGCGGCAGCTCGTCCCTACCGCGACCCGTGAGGAGCAGGGTTCGTCGCCACTACGGCTGGCTACGGACGGTGACGGAAAGTGCGTTGACAGGGGGGGCGGGTTTGGTAGAGTGGCCGTGGCGTTACCCCCGTTGATTTGGAAAATTGGCTCCTGCCTCTGATCAGGCAGTACAAACTCACATAGAGGAAGCTCACGAACATGGCTACGAAGAAGTCAAAAAGCTCAGTCAAGAAGTCGTCGAAGTACGTCTATTTCTTTGGCGGTGGCAAGGCCGACGGCAACGGCGGACAGAAACCGTTGCTGGGCGGCAAAGGCGCGAACCTGCATGAGATGACGCGGATCGGGTTGCCGGTGCCCCCGGGATTCACGATCACGACGGAAGTCTGCACCTACTATTACGCGAACAAGAAGTCGTACCCGAAGGTGTTGACCGAGCAGGTGAACACGGCGCTGGCGAAGCTCGAAGCGGTCACCGGTAAGAAATTCGGCGACCGTCAGGACCCGCTGCTGGTGTCGGTGCGCTCGGGCGCGCGAGAGTCGATGCCCGGGATGATGGACACGATTTTGAACCTCGGGTTGAACGACGAGACGGTGGAAG
>Ga0187875_10000024_pt1 | contig 139180 bp, 111 predicted proteins | sample June2016WEW_17_1_2_FD_132978 | JGI IMG/M metagenome (GOLD analysis project Ga0187875, IMG submission 132978) | Peatland microbial communities from SPRUCE experiment site at the Marcell Experimental Forest, Minnesota, USA - June2016WEW_17_10 | ecosystem: Environmental > Terrestrial > Soil >... | reverse complement strand
CTATTAAAGCGGTACGTGAGCTGGGTTCAGAACGTCGCGAGACAGTTCGGTCCCTATCTGGTGTGGGCGCAGGAGACTTGAGAGGAGCTGTCCCTAGTACGAGAGGACCGGGATGGACGGACCTCTTGTGTACGAGCTGTCCCGCCAGGGGCATCGCTCGGTAGCGAAGTCCGGAAGAGATAATTGCTGAATGCATCTAAGCAAGAAGCTCGCCTCAAGATAAGGTCTCCCAACCTCCCTACGGGGAGGTAATAAGGCCGGTCGAAGACTACGACCTTGATAGGCCGGGTGTGGAAACGCAGCAATGCGCGAAGCTTACCGGTACTAATCGGCCGTTCGGCTTGACCATAAAACTTTCCCAACGCGTCGCAATGCGGCAACTTGGGCAAGTGGGCAACAAAAGCGTCTTTCCCAAATTGCTTTACTCGATTTATTTCACAGAGCATTTCTCGAAAAGAGACTGTGCGGATTTGCGGCAATGCCAGCTAATTCAGTTGCGAAGCTCGAAGGCTTCGGGATTTTCCCGAAGCAGTTCCATCGAGTTTCGAGCCTGCTTCTTTTTGTAACGAGAAGCCGGCTTTAAATTTTCTGGTGGCCATACCGCGGGGGTCACACCCGTTCCCATCCCGAACACGGAAGTTAAGCCCCGCAGGGCCGATGATACTGCACGGGTAACTGTGTGGGAACGTAGGTCGCCGCCAGGATTAATTCCAAGGGCTCCGATTCGATCGCCGAATCGGAGCCCTTTTTGTTTTCTGGCGTGTTTCTAGAATTCTGGATGGCTCACGAATATAGGGGAACGTCCCGTCCCGTCTGTCCCCGGTTTCGGTTTCGGTTTCCCGCCAGATTTGATTCCAAGGGCTCCGATTCGATCGCCGAATCGGAGCCCTTTTCATTTAGCGGCATAATTCGTGACCTGCTCACAATAAATCGAAGGGAGTCAAAATTCCGAGAAGCTCGTTGCTGTCAGGAAAGAGGACCAATGTTGGGAATCCGTCTGCTGTCGGCAATACGGTTTCAATCTTGTCCTGCGGGCCACAGATTTTTGCAGGATGCAATTCGATCTGCCCGGACCTCACGGCATCCTCAAGTCTCTGGACGAGTCCGTCTGTGACAACTTTCCCGTTCTTTCTCAAGCATTGCGCGAGTCTGAAATCGGAGATCAACCGCCAACCCGTGTTGCCCTGTTTCTCAACCTGGACTGGCAGATACGAAAATGAGTTTACTAACATGGTCTGTCGAATGAAGCTGAGGGGCTGCCACATATAGGCGCACACAGGATTCCGGACCATGAAATCGCTTACCTGACGAAGCTCGCTCATAATCCCTTCCTCCAGCACAAGAGAGAGCTCTACAGCATTAGCGGTAAGATGGCGAGCGACTGCTCCCTCGTGAACTGCTGCATTTCTTGCTTCGCGAACGATTGTACATTTCACATCGAATTGTTGGTGGAAATGAGGGAGGGCCGTCGGTACTGCTTCCGCCATCGGAGAGCGAGTGGCTTGACTTTTAATCGCCAGTAATTTCTTTCCCAGATTCGTTATGCCAGGGGATAGGAAAGTACCCATTCGTTCCAAGACCAACACAATTTCTTGGAAAGCCTCGGCATCACGAAGGGCAGATGCTCTCGCAGCCCTCAATTGATCTCTAAAATGTAGTGCGACTTCCCGGTCCATATCAGCCATTCACTAGACGGAAACCAGCGACAGACCGATCGATTTTCCGCAGGTGGCACACACTTCCCATGCGCCTCGTTTTTCGTCAGCCCAAACGCGCCGATGATACCACTGGGAACCGGGGAACCGGGACAGGCGGGAAGTTTTCCGGTATTCCGGAACCATCCAGGTGCCCAAGGACTGGCCAGAAGATTAAAAGGGGCTCCGATTCGATCGCCGAATCGGAGCCCTTTTTAGTTTCCATGGAGCCATCCGCTAAAATTTCACAAATCGTCGTCCGTGAGAAACCGGCCGTAATCGTTCGATTCGAGCCAGTGGTACAAATGAACCTGGTAGAGGTATGAGGCTACGAGTTCTTCCCCCAACTCGTGCGTCTCGCTGCAAATGAATGGCACATTCAGCCCTGCAAGCGCCGCGACTAGAAACTGCATTGTCCTGTTCGGGTCGGCGCTCGCGTGTTCGTACCGGGACTTGACCTGACTCAGAGTGCTGGTGACCACCAGCAACCGGTGCGGGTAATCCGCCATCAAGCGAAGCCGCTTGACGAAGGCGCTGCGTTGAACCGTGCAAGAGCGGACCAGGTCCGGGAGATCCTTCCTCTCAACGACGCAAACATCCTCCAATCCGGCGATGGAATAGTCCCCCAGCGGAAGCGCCCTTTCTTCGATTCCCGCGAACCATCCCTTGAAGCGCGCGAAATTGAATGGGTTTTGCTCACGAGTGTCCACCACGACGATCGCCCACGGAGTCTGGATCTGCGTTCCCCCGCGTTCGGCGAGGACGGGAATAATCGGATGTGGCACGGGAGCGGCGGTCATCTGCCAATCGAGCGGAGATACGATCAGCGAACGGCGTCTTCTAAAGAGTCTATCTTTCACGCGGCCGGCTCCCACAATTCGATGGGATTGCCCTCAGGATCCTGCAGCCGCGCGAAGCGGCCGTTCGGATATTGCTCGGGATTGATCTCTACGGCAATGCTGGCCGCGCGAAGCTGCGCGACGATCGCGTCAAGATTTGCGACGCGAAAGTTGATCATCCACTGTTTGCCCGGGTCCCCAAAATATTCTGTATCTTCCGGAAATGGCGCAAACGCCGTGGGGCCGGCCTGCTGTTGCCACGGGGGATCGTCGTAATTTTCCGGCACCAAGTCCACGCCAAGATGCGTGCGGTACCACTCCGCCAGCGCCTTCGGATCGCGTGCGCGGAAGAAGAACCCCCCGATACCGGTTACTTTTTCCATGGCTGCGCCACCTCAGAACGCGAGAATCACAGCAGCGCCGCGCGGGCCGCCGCGCGATGCGATGCCCATTTCAGCGCGCGGTACACCGGATAGCTCGCGGCGAGTACTAAAAAAGTGAGCGGCGTGTTTTTGCGATCGCTGGCCAGCGCTCCCACCAGAAACACGATCGAAGCCAATAGCGCGATCGACGTGGTCCACGGATAGCCCCAAGCGCGATGCGGGCGCTCGGCGGCGGGCATGCGCCGGCGCAACACAAAGAGCGACACGAACGAGAGAGCGTAATCGGCCACAAAGAAAGACGCCAGAATCGCCGCCACGCGTTCAAAGCTGAACATCGCAAAGCACAATCCCACGGCGGTTGAAAGCCACAGCGAGGGTCCCGGAATCCCGCCGCGATTTACGCGCGCAAACGCCGGAAAGAACAGTTCGTCGCGAGCCATGGCGTACAACGCGCGCGACGTCGCCATTTCCATCGCGTTGACGCTGCTCAGCAGGCCCACCACAACGACGACGCGAATGAAGCTATCGCCCGCCAAGCCCAGCACGCGGCGCGCGGCCATGCCCATCGCGAAATCGCTGCCGGCAAATTCCCGCACGGATACCAAGTGCACTACCGCGGCGTTCACCAACAGATAGATCGCGAGAACCGACAGCACGGTGCCGAAAATCGCGCGCGGAATGTCCCGGCCCGGATTGTGGACTTCCCCGCTGAAGTACACCACACCGTACCAGCCGTCATACGTGTAGATCACCGCCTGCAACGCGAGGATGAACGCCACAAACAGCGGCCAGCCGATCGGCACGGCGGCGCGCGTGGCCACGGCCGTCACCGGCGTCGCGTGATGCATAAAACAAACGCCGACCACCGCCAAAAACAGCGACGCCTTCAAGATCGTCGTTAGATCCTGGACGCGGCTGCCCACTCGCATGCTCTTCCACTGCATCAATGCGAACAACAAAATCACGCCGGCGGCCAGTGGCCGCACATGACCATGGGCCGCGGGTATCAAATCGGAGGAGTATTCTCCGAAGACGATCGCGACGGCTGCAAAGCTGCCCGCAGTTGAAATCCAATCGCTCCAGCCGACGATGAACCCCGCGTAATCGCCCAGCGCGTTTCGCGCAAAATTGTATTGCCCGCCGCTTTCAGGAAACATCGCGCCCAATTCTGCGAACTGCAGCGCACCCAACGACATGTAAAGTCCGCCGGCAAGCCATGCGGCGAAATACAGCCACGTCGAGGGCAGAAGTCCCGCGATTTCGCCGGGCGTGCGCACGATTCCTGCGCCAATCGTATTGCCGATGGCCACAGCGATTCCAAAGCCGACGCCCAGGCTGGTGATCAGATGGCCGCGTCCGCCGTGTGCTACGCGATCGGGATTGGGTTGCATCGCCAAGAAGACTCTTCTCCCCCGTGTCAAAAAGAAGCCATCATAGCCGACCGCCGAGTCAGCGCAAGCGGAACTTGCCGAACGCATCCGGCGTGCGATGCCACCCTGCACCGATCGCGGGCGAGGCGTCGCTCCAGCCTCGGGCGATGCGCGTTAGGAAATCGAGCGGCGATTTAATGTCGCTTAGCCCGGTTTTCGAAATATAGTAGCTTAGCTAAGACTTGGCTGAGCAAATGCGGGGCAATCGTTAGCGCCGCCGTGATTGCAGGCTACGCAGCAGCCGTCATTCCGCTCAACTCTGCCTTCAGTAAGTTTGCTTTCTTGGGAGCTGCGCACACATGCCAAGAATTCTTATCGTGGACGACGAGCAAGCGGTACGCGGGATCCTGCGGGAACGCCTCGAGGACTTGTATGAAGTCGTCGATACCGGCGATCCCGCGGAGGCGCTGGAGCTCGCGCTGCAGATGAAGCCCGATTGCATCATGCTGGATTTGATGATGCCCAAATTTTCAGGTTTTGAGTTGTGCCAGACGCTTGCGTCACTCAGCTACACACAGCACATTCCGGTCTTCATCATCAGCGGAGAGCCCAAAGCCCAGTATGAGACCTTCTGTCAGGGAATCGGCGCCGCGGCATATTTCGAGAAGCCGATAGACTTCGACGAGCTGCGGGCCCGCTTAGCGACGGTCCTGAGCACGCAGATAAAAGAGCACCGTGGCGAAGTGCGCGTTCGGCTGGGCGTGACTCTCAAATTGAAAGGAACGGATGCGCACGGGGCCAATTTTGAGGTCATAACCCAGACCGAAAACGTCAGCTCCACCGGGTTTCGTTGTGTGTGCACGGCTCCACTGAAAGTGGAGTCGATCGTGTCGGTCTCCAAGGTCAACAACCCGGACGAATTTGTCGCCAATGCGCGCGTGATTTGGGTCGATTCGCGCAACGCGCCGTGGCCCGTCTCCGGCTTTCGATTTATAGAGAAGCCGCGTCAGTGGGTCCTGCAGTAGCGCGGCGGCTCAGCCCCCAAACGATTTCCTCGCCGGTGATTCTGGCGGCGCGGCACGCAAGTATTGCACCGGCCAACCGATTGCCTGCTTGAGTTCGCGTGCGGCGCGCAGCGGCCAATACGGATCGCGCAAGAATTCTCGCGCCATAAACACCAGATCGGCCTCGCCCTTTGCAAGAATTTCCGCGATTTGTTCTTTCGTCTCGATCAAGCCGACGGCGCTGGTTTTCACGCTCGCCTCACGCCGAATGCGCGCGGCAAACGGGACTTGAAACCCAGGGCCCGCGACGACTTCCTGATCTTGCACGAGCCCCGCAGACGAGCAGTCAACCAAATCAACGCCCAGTGCCGCGAGTTGTCGTGCGAGTTCAACAGCTTGATCCACGTCCCATCCGCCCTGCTTCCAATCCGTCGCCGAGACGCGAATGAACAGCGGCAAGTTCTCCGGCATTTCCGCGCGAATCGCGCTGACGATTTCGCGCGCGATGCGCGTGCGATTCTCGAATGAGCCGCCGTACGCGTCCGTCCGAAAATTGCTGAGCGGCGAAAAGAATTCGTGCAACAAATATCCGTGCGCGCCGTGAATTTCGATCACGCGAAAACCCGCGTCCAACGCGCGCCGCGCAGCCGCGCGAAACGCCTCAACCACCCTGCGAATCTCGTCGATTGAAAGTGCCTGCGGCGCCGCGTAATCCGCCGAGTACGCCACGGCGCTCGGCGCCACCGGCGTCCAACCGCCATCCTTGGCCGCAACCGCGCCGTAGCCCGACCACGGCCGATACGTGCTGGCCTTGCGCCCGGCGTGCGCCAATTGAATTCCCGGCACAGTTCCCTGGCTCTTCAGAAATCGCACGATGCGCGCCAGGAACTCGATGTGCGCGTCGCTCCAAATCCCCAAATCCTCCGGACTGATCCGCCCCTCCGGCGTCACCGCCGTCGCTTCCGTCATCACCAAGCCGGCCCCTCCCACTGCCCGACTGCCCAAATGCACCAGATGCCAATCGTTGGCGAAGCCGTCCTCGCTCGAGTATTCGCACATCGGCGACACGCCAACGCGATTTGGCAGCGTAATTCCCCGTATCGTAAGTGGTTCGAATATTTGCGCCATGTTTTCCTTTTCCGCGACCGATGCCGTCGTGCGAGCCGTCACGCGTGAATGGGCTCGGAACGTTTCAGGGTAGGCAGGGCCTTAATGGACTTCCCGGCCCGCTGTTGCGCGAGGCGTAGTTCGTAGAGACTTTGCAGATTCAACCAGAACTCCGCGCTGGTGCCAAAAAAATGGGCCAGGCGCAGTGCCGTGTCGCCCGTAATCGCCCGCGTCCCATTCAGAATTTGCGTGACGCGATTCGTCGGCACGTCGATCTTTCGCGCCAGTTCCGCCGCGCTCATATCGAGCGCGTCCAGCTCTTCCGCCAGATGCTCCCCGGGATGGATCGCGACAATTGGCATGACGATTCTCCTAATGATAATCGACGATCTCCACGTTCCTCGGCCCCGGCGATCGATCCGGCCACTCGAAGCAAATCCGCCATTGATCGTTGATCCGAATGCTGAATTGGCCCTTGCGGTCGCCCACAAGCGCTTCAAAACGATTACCGGGCAAGGCGGAAAGGTCCCGGAGTGACGTAGCCGCCTCAAGACGATCCAGTTTCAGTCGCGCGGAGCGTTCAAAGCCAGAGAACGCCCTGACCCTCTCGCCGGCGGCGAAGTCTCTTGTCCGATTGCCCTGATAACTGACAATCATCGCCTTAAGATACCAAGAATTACGCGTTACGTCAAGCGTAATAGAACGCCGGGTGCCCCCACACGTCGGGTTCACGTATGCGGTCTTCGGCCCGATTGATAGCTGAAATGCGATAATCTCGGTCGATGAATCTTTATCACGCGCTCGCCATCGCCGTACTCGCGCTGCACCTCGCCTGGTGCGCGTGGGTCGTCTTCGGCTGGCTCTTCACTCGCGGCCGCCGCCTCCTCCGCTGGGCGCACATCGTTTCGCTCTTCTATTCGATCCTCATCGAGGTAGCGCCGCTGAACTGCCCGCTCACCGTCGCGGAGCAATGGTGCGAATCCCGCGCCGGCATCACGCCCTACACGCAGCCGTTTCTGGTCCACTACCTCGAAGCCACGATCTATCCTAATGTTCCGCTGATCGTTCTCGTCCCGACCGCCGTAGCGCTGTGCCTCTTCCTCCTCGGCGTCTATATCCGCCGTTTCCTTCGCCGCAGTAGCTCGGATTGGTAGCGGTGCTATACTTGTATAGCGCCGTATAGCGAGGCACCCATGCTGGCCATTCGATTGCCGGAATCCATTGAGAAACGCTTGGAGAAGCTCGCCCGTCGCACTGGACGCACGAAGACCTACTACGTCCGTGAGGCTATCCTCGAACACCTAGCCGATCTCGAGGATATGCATTTAGCCGAAGGCTCACTCGAGCGCATCCGCAGCGGCGAAGAGCAAACCATCCCCCTGAAAGACGTCATGAAGCGCCATGGCCTACGACGTTGAGTTTTCCGCGGCGGCCGACCGCGAGCTCGCCAAGCTCGACGCCCCGCAGGCCAAGCGCATCCTAAAGTTCCTGCATGACCGCGTCGCCAAGCTCGACGATCCCCGCAGCATCGGCGAAGCCTTGCGCGGCTCGCGTTTCGGCGAGCTCTGGAAATATCGCGTCGGCCACTATCGCCTCATCTGCAAGATCGAAGACGATCGCCTCGTGGTTCTCATTCTCCGCGTCGGCCATCGCCGCGAAATTTATCGCTAGCCCACCCATGTCGCGCGGCCCAACCCAGAAAGGCACGTACACTCTACGGGATCGTTTTGTGTTCTAATGGAGCCCGAAATGCTACGAACCCCTGGGCTTCGCGCAATGCGACACCGGGCCTTCGCGGCGATGGACCTCACGTGATCGCCCGCCTGCTCGGCCTATTTGTAGTCAGCCTGCTTGTCGCCAGCCAGAGCGCGGGCGGCGACGACACCGAGATTTGGATGTTCAATCAAATTTCAGCGATCGGCGACTACCCCACGAAAGTCCTCGGCCATCCTCAGGTGATCGAGACGCCCTTCGGCAAAGCCGTTCAGTTCAACGGAGCGAATGACGCGCTGTTCATCGACGATCATCCGCTTGCCGGGGCAACCGCGTGGACGTGGGAAGTAATCTTTCGCCCTGACGCCGATGGCAATCCCGAGCAACGCTTCTTCCATCTATCGGTCCTCGATCCTGCCACCGGCAAGGACACCGACGATCGCATGCTCTTCGAGATCCGCATCGTGAACGGCCAGTGGTGCCTCGATAGCTTCGCGCAGACCGGCGATCAAAACCTGGCGCTGCTGAATCGCCAAAAATTGTACCCCGCCGGGAAATGGTATCGAGTCACCGCCGTCTACGACGGCACCACACTGAAAAATTATGTCGGCGACGAGTTGCAAGGCCAGGGCCCCCTGCGCCTGGCTCCGCAGGGTCCTGGCCACTCCTCCGTCGGCGTCCGCATCAACCTGGTAAATTATTTCAAGGGCGCCATTTACGAATCCCGCTTCACCCGCCATGCGTTGCCAGTCGACGAATTCTTGAAAATGCCGCCCGCCGCGAACTAACCCCGACGGAAAGCTGCCATCTGCCCGCGTTCGTATGCGCGGCGTGCCGCGCGCGAGAATTACAGTGCAATCAAAAAATCGACGAGGCGGTGGACGCCCTGATCGAACTCGGACGTGGGCACGATTAGGCTGAGGACGAGAAAACCGTCGGAGGCGAAATTGAAGAAGCTGCCCGGATGAACCAAGATGTCGCATCGTTCCACCAGCTTCGCCGCCAGTACTTCGTCCGACGCCGCCTCTGCCGCGCGCGCGGATCTCGTCAGGCGCAGGACGGCGTACCAGCCACCTTCGCGTTCCAGGCGCGTCGCGAAGTCGCAGCCGGCAAGTGCGGCATCGAGGATCGCGAGGTTGCGCTCGATGCGCTCCTGCAATTGGGGTTGCATCGCGCCGCGCAGTGCCAGAAATTTCGGCGCAGCCAGTTGGATCGGCGTGCTAGGGGAAAGATAGGTGTCGGCGATCACATCGAGCCGCTCGATCGCGGCGCGCACGGCGGAGTCCGGACCGCTGGTCACGATCCACGCGAGCTTCATCTGCGGCAGGGCGGAGATTTTGGAAAGCCCACTGAGCGTGAATGTCAGGCAAACATCGGAGAACGTGAAGGAGGCGCTGCCCGGGGGAAAATCCGCGTAATCGAGAAATACCTCGTCAGCGACGATGGCCATTTCGCGCGCGGCGCAAATTTCCGCAAGCTCGGCGGCTTCGCGCGGCTTGACGAACGATCCAGTCGGATTATTCAGATGCACCACGACCACGGCACGCGATCGCGGCGTGAGCGCGGCGCGCAGGCCGGCGAAATCGATCTGCCAACCGTGATCGTAAAGCAACGGATACGACACGAGGTGCACGTCGGCGAGGTCCGCCAAAAATTCCAGCAGCGGATAGCTCGGCGCGGGCACCAGGATTTCGTCGCCAGGCTCGCACAGCAAGCGAAACACGTGCGTATAGGCTTCGCTTGTGCCGGAAGTCAGCACGATCCGTTCGGGATCGATGCGATTGGCCCCGACGTGCCACGCGGCGGCGTCAGCGAAGCCCGCGCGGCCCAAATAATATTCGGCCACCACTTCGCGCGCGACGAACAATCCTTTGCTCTCCGGCCGGTATTCCAGCGCGTGTGGATCGCGCAGCGCATCCAGAATTTCGCGCTCGGGATACGCGAAGCCGCACGTCGTGGGATTCGACGCTGTCAAATCGATCAGCGGCTTGCCGCTGCGGTGCTGCGCTTCAATCGCGCGCGCCAAGCGATTCGGTTCGAGCGGCCAATTTGTGCGTTTCGCAAACATGAAATCTCTCGGGCGTTTCGTCTGGCGAGTCATAGCACGCCGCTCGATTGTCGGTGGGAAGGAAGGAAAAGTTACTTGGTCCGTTCGTCGGTTTCGACGCGGCCGTCGCGAATGTGAATCACGCGGTGGGCGTGCAGAGCGATGTCGCGTTCGTGCGTCACCAGGATCACGGTGTTGCCCTGCTCATGCAGCTTCGCGAATACGGCCATAATTTCCTCGCCGGTTTGCGTATCGAGATTGCCCGTGGGCTCGTCAGCGAGGATGATCGCCGGCGTATTCACTAGTGCTCTCGCGATGGCCACGCGCTGGCGCTGGCCGCCGGAAAGCTCGCTCGGCTTGTGCATCATGCGCTCGCCCAGGTCCACGGCTTCCAAAGCGCGCTTGGCTCGCGCCGTGCGCTCCGCGGCGGGCGTGCCGTTGTATACCAGCGGCAATTCGACGTTGTGCAACGCGGATGCGCGCGGCAGCAAATTGAACATTTGAAACACGAATCCGATTTCCTTGTTGCGGATGTACGCGAGTTCGTCTTCGTCGAGATCGCTCACCAGACGGCCGGCAAGCCAGTACTTTCCCGATGTCGGAGTGTCCAGGCAGCCGATCAAATTCATCAGCGTCGATTTTCCCGAGCCCGAAGGACCCATGATCGCGACATATTCGCCGCGCTTGATTTCAATATTGATGCCGCGCAGCGCGTACACCTGCTCCGCGCCCATTTCGTATACCTTCGTGAGTTCCTCGGTCCGAATCGCCACGCCTTGATCGATCAAATCCTTGCGAAGCGAATCGGAAGCCACAGTCTCGGCCGGCATACTTCAGCTCCCTCTACCTAAACACCGCGTTCTGCGCGGTTATCCAAAAAAGTGCGAGCAGTGCGCTCCGCGCAGTTTCGCGAGTCCTTACCGCGCGTCAGCTTTGATCCGAATCGCTCTCAACCTTGGGCGCGGAGTTGTCCACCTTGATCGGCGAGCTAGGCTTGAGCGTGCGCAACGCTTTGTAGCTGCCGGTGACAATTTGATCGCCGCCTTGCAATCCGGAAAGCACTTCGATATCGCTGACGCCGGTGATTCCCGTCGCCACCGGTACAAACACAGCCTTTTTATTGCGCACGACGAATACGCCCTGAATTTCACGCTTCTGCGGATCCGTCTCGTTGGCGTCCGCGCCTTGGGGCGGCGCGCTGGCCGCGAGCGCGATTTCCGATTGGTTTGCGCCCGCAGTCTTTGCGGCGTCTTGCAGTTCCTTCTGCGTGCGGATGGCGAGCGCCTGAATGGGAATGGCCAGGATGTTCTTCTTCTCCGCCGTGGTGATTTTGGCGGTGGCGGAAAGGCCCGGGCGCAAACCTATAGGAGGATTATCGAGCGTCACGACGACCTTGAAATCCTTGGCTTCTTGGTTGCTGGTGGTGGATTGCGTGCTCGTCAGGCCCGACGTGCGCAATACAGCCTGCGTACCTACTTGCGTCACGTGGCCGGGGAAGGTTTTCCCCGGTATGGCGTCGATGGAGACTTGCGCCGTTTGACCCGGACGAACGTTCACGATATCCGTTTCGTCCACCATCACTTCGCTGGTGACCACGGACATATCCGAAATCGTCATCAGAAAGCTGCCCGTGGAATTCTGAATTCCCGGCACCACGCCTTCGCCAACGCGCACGGCGATGTACGTCACGACGCCATCGATCGGCGCCAAATAAGTGGTTTTGTTCAAGACGTCCGTGGTGTGCTTGAGGACATCTTGAGACTGCGCCAGCGCGTACTTCGCTTCCTGAAGTTGCGCGCGCACTTGTTGTGCTTGCGCCTTGCTTGCGGCCAGAGCCGCCGCCGCTGCGTCATACGCCTCTTGCGTCGCGTCAAAATCCTGCTTGGCGATCAGACCTTGCTGATAGAGTTGTTTCCCGCGCTCTTCATCAAGCGACGCCTTTTGATATGCGGCCGTAGTCTGTTGTACGTTGGCCTGCGCCGCAGCGTCATTCGCGGCGGCCGCAGACACGGCCGATTCGGCGGCTTGGATCCCGGCCTGCCCGGCATCGACGTCAGCGCGCGGCTGGATGGCGTCCACTTTCACCAGCATTTGGCCCTTCTTAACGTGGTCGCCTTCCTTCACCAAGATGTCCGTGATCAGGCCGGTGCCCTGGCCGAGGACGTTCGTATAATTGAGCGCAGAGATATCTCCGGACGCGGTGACGATGGAATCCAAGTCCTCGTGTCCGACGACGGCTGTCTGAACTGTGACGACGTTTTTATTGGCTTGATGAACGCTGATGCCGACGATTATGCCGGCCAGCGCGACGGCTCCCACTCCGATCCCGACTTTCTGCCACATCTTCATGCCAGTTGAGGCTCATTTCTCCGAAGGTTTCGCCGGACGCCAACTAACTAGACGCCGGAACTCGGTAAAATGTAAGCGCTGCATCTAGTATTACGCGCCCGAGTCCAAAATTGTTTCTTCGGGCCGGCGTCTTACTTGGAAAGTCCGACTTCGGCTAAGCGGACCGCCGACGCCACCCAGTGCAGGGCCGTCCTCGAAAGGCGTTCCAGACCTAATGGTTGCTCGCTGAAGCAGGCGTTCGGCGACTCTTAGCACTGGGTATTCTATTGCCTTTCGGCGAGGAAATAAAGCTCGCCTTGCTGGCGAAGTGTCCCAACCGGATGCGGGCGGAATCGACACGTGGTCCCGGCCAGTACCACGGACGAAACCGGTTCCGACTAGAAGCAACCTTTTGAGTCGTGCGAGAGTCTGTATTCTAGGGGGTGTTGTGCCTTGCCGCGCAGGATTTTGGACCAAGCCCGGGGCCGGCATCCCGCTGTGAAAACTTGTTTAAGAAGCTGTTAACAAGAAACTTGTTGATTGACGCATTCCATCTTGGAGGGCTAAAATCCAGCCCGTCCGTGCGAGAATGGGTAGAGGTGTCATTATGGGCCGATTCAATCGTTTTGCGTTCTCAGTGCTGATCTTGGCCGGCGGATTCCTTATCTTTCATCCTAATCTTCGCGCACAAGATACGACGACTCAGGGCAACGCTTCCAGCCAGCCGGCAGCCAGCACCAAGAGCGACACCAAGCAACAGAACAACGCGCAACAGCAAAGTCTGCACAAGCTCGAGAAGGAACTCCCGACTCCTTACAAGCAGTGGCTGAACGAGGACGTCGTCTACATCATCACCGGCGAGGAACGGTCCGCGTTTCTGCGCTTGCAGACCAACGAGGAGCGCGAGCAGTTCATCGAGCAATTCTGGCTGCGCCGCGATCCGACCCCGGACACGCCGGAAAACGAGTTCAAGGAAGAGCACTATCGCCGGATCGCCTACGCCAACGAACACTTCGCTTCGGGAATTCCCGGTTGGAAGACGGATCGCGGCCGGATTTACATCATTTGGGGCAAGCCGGACGAGATCGAATCGCACCCGACCGGCGGCACCTATGAACGGCCCGAGGAAGAGGGCGGCGGAACGACGGCGACGTATCCCTTCGAGCAGTGGACGTACCGGCACATGGACGGCATCGGCGAAAACGTGATGCTGGAATTCGTGGACCCGACGATGACGGGTGAGTACCACCTGACTTCCGATCCCGGTGAGAAAGACGCGTTGGCCCACGTACCTGACGCAGGGTTGAGCGACCTTGAACAGATGGGGCTTTCCAGCAAGGCCGATCGGTTCACGCGCACGGACGGTTCGACTGCGCCGCTGCCGATGGGCGCCGAGCCTGAAAGCGACGAAGAGTTCAACCGCATCGAGCGGTTCGCGAACGTGATGGCGCCGCCGCCCGTGAAATTCACGGACCTGCAGGAAGTGGTTACTTCGCGAATCGTGCGCAACGAAATCAAGTTCAATTACCGCTTCGATTTCATGCGCATCACGGAAGATACGGTGCTGGTTCCAATCACGGTGGAGATTCCCAACCGGCAACTGAGTTTCCAGGAAAAAGACGGCGTGCACACGGCCACGCTCAATTTGTTCGCGCGTATTACGACGCTCACGGAGCGCCCCGTGCAAACGTTTGAGGACGTTATCCGCCGTGATTTTCCGGATACATTGCTCGAGCAATCGCTCAAGGGCGATTCGATTTACGAGAAATCCGTACCGCTAAGCCCGGGCCTGTATCGCCTGGACATCGTGATCAAGGATACCAACAGCAACAACGTGGGCGTGGTGAATGCGCGCTTGGCAGTGCCGCCGTTCAATGACGACACGCTGGACGCCAGCACGCTGATTTTGGCCGATCAAATGCAACCGGTGGCCACAAACCAAATCGGTTTGGGCCAATTCGTGATCGGTGACACCAAGGTGCGGCCGAAGCTCAATCAATCGTTCGCGGCCGATCAGCCGTTGGGCGTCTACCTGCAACTTTATAATTTCAAGGTGGACCCCAAGACCAACAAGAACCAAGCGTCGATCACGGTACACATCACCAAGAATGGCCAAGATGTGAGAACCTTGGTCCAAACCGGCGACGAGCTTAAACAGACCGGCAATCAGATCACACTCGAGGATACGCTGGGACTGGTCGCGGTGCCTCCGGGGCAGTACCACATTGAGATCCAGGCGACCGACCAGATCAGCAAGCAAACGGTAACGCGCGCGGCGGATTTCACGGTCACCCCGCCGGTGGCAAACGCCGCAGCGCAAGTGACACCCGGGAGGTAACCGGACGTGCAGGCTCGAATCTACCGGGCCCTGGGATGGATGGTGGCGGCTGCAGTGCTGTGCGCCGTTCCGGCGGCGCAAGCACGCACCGGCGACGGACGCCTGACGGGGATCGTGCTCGATTCGTCGGGGATCCCTCAGTTGGGCGCGACGGTATGGATCGCGGCTGAGGATGGTGGCGGCCTGGCGGTTGCGCAACTCCTTACCAACCAGCGCGGCTCGTTTTCGAGCGCAGAGTTGCGGCCGGGCTTGTACACGGTGCGCGTCTCACTGGTTGGCTTCCTACCCGCACTTGAACGCCACGTACGCATCACATCGAATATTACGACGCTGGTGAAAATCGAACTGGGCACAGTGTTCGATTCGCTCGATAGTCTGCGACGCGCGCCTGCCGTGCCCACCGATTCCGATGATTGGAAATGGGTGCTGCGGACCTCTGTTGACACAAGGCCCGCGCTTCAGTGGCAGGGTGATCCTATCGTCGTGGTCGGCCCGGAAACCAGCCGGGCGCACGGCTCCGCGATTTTGGTCGATATGACGAGCGGCTCGATGCATCCTGGATCGCTGGCGAATACCGGCGATTCGCCGGGGACAGCCGTTTCGTACGAGCAATCGCTCGGCTCCGCCGGGAAATTACTGGTGGCGGGCCAAATGAATTATGACGGCGGGACGGCCGGAGGTTTGGCCACGATCTGGCTGCCTTCAGGCGACGCTAATTCCGGTCCGATGACGACGCTGGTGATTCGCGAATCGGCGCCGGGAACTACCGGGATCAGCTTCTACGGCGTGCGTTTCGCTCATTCCGAGCGGTTCAATTTCGGAAACAACATTCACCTGCGCGTGGGAGGCGAATTCGTTTCGGAAGGTTTGGCCGGAGCGAGGCACTCATCGATATTGCCGAACGCCGAAGCGGACGTGCGGCTTTCCGACGCCTACACGCTTTCCGCGCTGCTGGCGACGAATTCCCCCGCGACCGATCCGTTCCGCGCGGACGCGCTTCAGTCGGTCGTCGACGCGATGGATAGTTTGCCCGTTGTGCTCTTCAACAACGGCCGCCCGGTTTTCGACGAAAACCTGCACGCGGAGTTGCGCCTGGCACATCGCTTTGGCAGCCGCGCGGGCTGGGAGATTGCGGCGTTCCACGATACCGATCCACACCAAGCCGTCTTTGGAATCGGCTCGGTCCCCATCCCCGACGCGGTGCAAGATCCGTTCTCGAACGTATTCGTCGACGACGGCGGCCATCTGAATTCGTGGGGCGCTCGGGGTGTGTATCACGTGAAAGTGTCCGACAACTGGGACCTTACAGCGTTGTACGCCTGGGCCGGCGCGCTAGCGCCGGATGGAAATGCTTCAGCGCAATCCGATCTGCGTCAGGATGTGGACCAGCGGTACCGTCAGGCGCTGGGGGCTCGCGTATCGACCAAGATTCCGCGCTTCGGAACGCAAGTGTCGGCAAGCTATCAGTGGATTTTCGGAGACGCACTTACCCCCGTGGATGAATTCGGCGACATCACTTACATGATGGATCCGAACCTCAGTCTTTCGATTCGCCAGCCCCTGCCCGGGTTCCTGTTGAACCGCCATTGGGAGGCGGTGGCGGACTTTGGCAACCTGCTCGCCCAAGGATACATCCCAATCACGAGCCAGGACGGCCAGGTGCTGCTGATGCCCGTGCCGCGTAGCTTCCGGGGTGGGTTGAGCTTCGAGTTCTGAAGGTAAGGGCCTTACCGAAATTAGAATCTCACCTTCAATAAACAGAAGTCAGGTCCTCCCCGCCTGTAAGAATTTTGTGTATTGTCTTATATTTCTTATAGTTAGGTGCTGATTGGAATTCATAGCCTATGGTCTCTGAGTTGCTCATTCAGCATACAGGGACGGCTCTATCTATACTTCGAACAGGGCCCCAAGTAGAATTCTCAGGCAAGGCCCGATGAGCAACACGACAGGCAGGTCGGCAGGCGATTCACGGCAGGGCTGCTATCCGGCCACGGAGGCACCTTCAGGCGATGTCGAATAGTCTCCGCGTCCGGTTCGGTGCTGTGCTGCTGGCCGTCACAACGGCAGCCGCGATCGTATTCTTCGCGATCAATTTCTTCCAACAGCGTGCGGGCGCGGCGATTCCAGACGACGGCGTCTCATGGATCGATAGCGCGCGGGGGGTCATAGCCTGGCACGTAAGTCCCGGCTCCCCGGGCGATAACGCGGGAATTCGGCCTGACGACCGATTGGTTGCGATCGACGGCAGCGCGGTGCACCGAGCCGTGCAAGTGACGCAGCGGCTGTGGCACCTGGGCGTTTGGACCCAAGTCAGTTACCACGTCGAGCGCAACGGCAGTGAATTTGACGCGCAACTGGTCACGGTTCCCGCGCCGAGGCCGGTTTCTCTCGAGAATTATCTTCGCGTCGTCGGCGTGCTCTACCTCTTCATCGGATTTTTTATTTTCTGGCGCCGATGGAGTGCCACACGGGCCGTGCATTTTTACGTCTTCTGCTTGGTCTCCTTCATTCTGTACACGTTCCAGTACACCGGGAAGCTGAGCCCGTTTGACTGGGAAATTTATTGGGCGAGCATCGTCGCGCGCCTGCTGCAGCCCGCGCTGCTGGTGCACTTCGCAATGGTGTTTCCGGAGCGGCGCGTGTCCCCGGCGCGCCACCGGACGCTGCTGACGGCGATTTACGGCGTGCCCGCGCTTCTGCTGTTGGTGCACATTGCCGTGGCCACCCAAACGATGGGTTTCGTTCCTTCGCTGCAAGCGCGACTGGCATTGGACCAGTTGGAACTCGGCTTCCTGGGGCTGTGCTCCCTGATCGCCGCGGCCATTTTCCTGCACACCTACCGGCGCACGGCTTCGGGCTTGCTGCGGCAGCAACTGAAATGGGTGACCGGCGGAACGCTGGCCGGCACGCTGCCGTTTTTGGCGTTCTACATCATTCCCTATTTCTTGGGAATCGCGCCGCGGCCGTGGATGAATCTATCGGCCGTTTCGTTGGCATTGATTCCGCTGTGCTTCGGCTACGCCATCATCCGCTACCGCTTGATGGATGTGGACATCATCTTCCGGCGCGGCCTGGCCTATACCGCAGCGACCGGCAGCGTGATCGCGGTGTACATCGCGCTGGTGGCGACGATTGGCGCGCTATTTCACAACGCGTGGCCTACGGGCTATACGGGCCCCGTGATCGCGATTGTCGTGGCGGCATTTCTGTTCCAGCCGTTTCGCGATTGGATCCAGGCGCGTCTGGACCGCTTCTTCTATCGCGATCGTCTGGACTATCGGCGCACCCTGATCGAATTCGGCCGCACGCTGACGAATGAAGTGCATCTGGAACCCATGCTCGCGTCGGTGATGGACCGGATTTCGCAGACGCTGCTGGTGGATCGATTGGCGGTCTTCCTGGAATCGCCGGGCGACGAAGGGCATTACGAATTGGCGCGATCGATGGGCATTCGTGCCGAGGAACAGCTCGATCTGCGCTTCTTGGATAGCGAGCGATTGTCGTTCGCGCGTGGCTGCCTATTCTACGAATCGCCGCGCAACGCGCGCGAATCCGACGCTTCAATCCGGCAAACACTGGATGCGCTGGACCTGAATTACTTCATTCCATGCCGCATTCGCGATCACACCGTGGGCGTGCTGGGCCTGGGCAAAACGGTGGACGGCGACTACCTTTCGAGCGAAGACATCGAGCTGCTGTTCACCATCGCGGGCTACGTGGCGATCGCGCTGGACAATGCGCAGCTGTATTCCTCACTCGAGCAAAAGGCCGTGCAAATTGAGCGGCTGAAAGATTTCTCCGAAAACATCGTGGAATCGCTGAACGTCGGCGTGCTGGCGGTGGACCTGGAAGGGCGCATCGAGTCCTGGAATCCGCAACTCGAGCACTTGATCGGGGCGACGCGCGAAGAAGCGCTCGGGAGAAAGCTTGAAGAGGTGCTGCCGGCGGATCTGGTCGCGGAAATCGAAGCGCGCGCGGACGACGGCCGCGTTTCGAGCCTCTACAAATTCCACTTGAACAACCGCGCCGGGCAAGCGCTGGTGATCAACGTCTCGATCGCTCCGCTGGTGGGCAAACCGGGCGAGCGCATCGGCCGGCTGATTTTGATGGACGACATCACGCAGCGTGTGCGCTTGGAGCAGCAGTTGGTGCAACACGAGAAGCTCACGTCGCTGGGCTTGCTGGCCGCCGGCGTGGCGCATGAGGTGAACACTCCGCTGGCCGTAATCTCCAACTACGTGCAGATGCTGGCCAAGCAACTGCCCACCGGAGACCCGCGCCAGGGATTGATCGATAAGATCGTGAAGCAAACATTCCGCGCCAGCGAAATCGCCAACAATTTGCTGAATTTCTCGCGGACGGCGCCGACGGAATTTTCCGAGGTCAATTTGAATCAGGTGGTCGAGGACACGCTTTCGCTGGTGACCCATCCGTTCCGCACGGCGCGCGTGCAGGTGATTCGCAATCTGCAGGGTGATCTGCCCTGCGTCCTGGGGTCAAACAACCGGCTGCAGCAAGTTTTCCTGAACCTGTTCATGAACGCGCGCGACGCCATGCCCTCCGGCGGAATGGTGGAAGTGCGCACCGCGTCGCAAAACGGCAGCGTGGAAGTGGAGATCACGGATACGGGTTTGGGTATCGCGCGCGAAAATCTGCAACGCATCTTCGATCCGTTCTTTACAACCAAGTCCTCCGGGCGCGGTACGGGCCTGGGCCTCTCCGTGAGCTACGGGATCATCAAAGAACATGCGGGAAAAATTGAGGTGCGATCGACCCCGGGCAAAGGCACCTCCTTCCATCTGGAATTCCCGACTTCTCGGAAGACCGTACATGCCTAAAGGCTGCATTCTAGTAGTCGATGACGAAGCGGAGATTCGCGAGGGCCTCGAACTGCTGCTGAGTTCGGAGGGCTACGCGGTGGCGACTGCGGAGACAGCCGCCGCGGGATTGACGCGCCTGGAAGAGCAGCCTTTCGATCTGATCCTTCTGGACGTCAGCCTGCCCGATCGCAACGGCCTCGATCTGCTGCAAGAGTTGCGCCAGCGCGACCCTATGCTGGCGATCGTGCTGATCACGGCCTACGGATCGATCGAGATGGCGCGAGCGGCATTCAAGAACGGTGCGCAAGATTACATCACCAAGCCGTGGTCCAACGACGAATTGCTGGCGCAAGTGGCGCAGGCCGTCGAGGGCCGGCAACTCCGCGAAGAAAATGTCCAGCTGAAGCGCGCGCTGAAGCAGCGCTACAACTTCCCCAACATCGTGGGCAAGAGCGAAAAAATGCTCACGCTGCTCGATCTGGTCAGCCAGGTCGCGGCGTCGCGCTCGACCGTGCTGATCTCCGGTGAAAGCGGCACCGGCAAGGAGCTGATCGCCAAAGCCATCCACTCCGCATCGCCGCGCGCCGATAAAGCGTTCGTGCCGATCAATACCGGTTCGATTCCCGTGGATTTGCTGGAATCGCAATTGTTCGGCCATGTGAAAGGCGCCTTCACCAGCGCGGTGGCCTCGAAGAAAGGCTTATTCGAGGTGGCCGATCAGGGAACGATTTTCTTCGACGAAATTTCGACGATTGGCCCGGAGACGCAGGCCAAACTGCTGCGCGTGATTCAGGAACGCGAGTTCATGCGCCTGGGCGGGACGGACACGATCAAGGTGGACGTGCGCATTGTGGCGGCCTCAAACGTGGATTTGGCGAACCTGGTGCGCGAAGGGCGCTTCCGCGAGGATTTGTATCACCGCCTGAACGTCATCGCGCTGCATATTCCGCCGCTGCGCGATCGCAAAGAAGATATCCCGCTGCTTGTGGCGCATTGCCTGAAGCGCTTCTCGGAGGAAAACGGCCGGCCGCCACAGCAATTCACGCACGCGGCGATGAAGATGATGATGGATTACGATTGGCCGGGCAACGTGCGCGAGCTCGAAAACGTCGTCGAGCGCGCCGTGGTGCTCTCCACGCAAGACGCTATCGCGCCCGACCTGCTGCCGGAAAATGTGCGCACGCGCGAGATCGTCAAGGGGCTGCGCTTGCAGCTTAACGAATTCGTGCCGCCGCTTCCGGGCGAACCGGGGGCTCGAGTCGACGCGGATAGCTCGAAGGCTTCGTTGTTCCAGATCATGGAAGAAGTCGAGCGGCGGATAGTGATCGACATGCTCGAGCGCACCGGCTGGAACCAGACGGAAGCCGCCGAACATTTCCAGATTCCGCTTTCGACGCTCAATCAAAAGATTAAGCGCCTGGGCATCGAAACCCGCCGCCGCCCGCGCGCGAACGGCGAACCTGCTATCGCGGAACCTATGCGCAAATAGTCCGCTGCCTCTCGCGGCCGCGCGAAGCACTGCTCCGAATCTCCAGAACAATAGATTTGAATCGATCTTGAACGCTGCCAGTCTCCGCCCTACTTGTTGGCGGGGTCCGGCGGGCCCGGCTTCTTGGGCATCAACGTGGTGCTCAGGTCCACGCCGGAAAGATCGACGCCGGTGAGATCTGTTTCGCGCAGGATCGTAACGCCCATGTCCGCGCCGGCGAATTGCGCACCCTTGATATTCGACGCGCGGAAATTCGTGTTGCGCAGATTGGCCTTGTGCAAAATCGCATTCGATAGGTCGCAGCGGAACAATTCGACGCCGGCGACTTGCGCACCCGTCAAATCGGCGCCAGGCAGAACGCACTCGGTCATGTCCGTGCTGCGCAGATCGGCGTCGCGCAGATTCGCTCCGGAAAAATCGGCGCGGGTTAGCTTGGCGCGCCGGAAATTGGCGCCCTCAAGGCGCGCGCCCTTCAAATTGGCGTCCGTCAAATCGGCGCCGCCGAAATCCACGCGCGAAAGCTGAGCGCCCTCCAGATTCGCTCGCTCACCGTCGGGCTCGCCCAAATGCGCCCGGTGGTTAGATTCGATAATTTCGCTCACGCGCTTGCCGTTGTGCTTCACGGACTTCGGCTTTCGCAACCCCCAAAACAGAAATCCCATCGCTCTCCTCGCGCATTACTCGCACTCCAAACAATGGATTGTACTCAAACCGCGCAGGCTGGGCCAGCACAACGGCGCGGGCCGCCACGCCGCGAGACGCAAAATGTGGTAACGTCAATCTAGATGGAACTCCTGCAACGATTCAAGGAACGCGCGCGCGCCGATTTGCAGCGCATCGTGCTCGTCGAAGGCGAAGACCAGCGCATCATTCAAGCCGCCGCGACGATCGCCGCGGAGGGCTTTGCGCGGCCCACGCTGCTGGGCTCGCCAGATCGGATCGCGGCCATGGCCGCGGCTGCGGGGATTTCGATCGCTGGCGTGACGCTGCTCGATCCGGCCACAAGCCCGCACGTTTCGCGTTACGCGCAGATTTACTTCGAACGCCGCCGCGCGAAAGGCGTCTCCCTCGACGAATCGCAACAAATCGCGCGAAAGCCGCTCTATTTCGCCGCGCTGGCCGTGGCTTCGGGCGACGCCGATGCATCGGTGGGCGGCGCTGTGAACACGACGGGCGAAACCGTGCGCGCAGCATTGCATTGCATCGGCCTTGCGCCCGGCGCGCAGATTGTCTCCAGCTTTTTCCTAATGGTTTTGGCGGACTACGGCGTGCGGCCTTCGGAAACTCTATTGTTTGCCGATTGCGCCGTCGTGCCCGACCCAAAGCCCGCCGAGCTTGCGGAAATTGCGCGCGCCACTGCGGAAAATGCTCGCGTTTTCCTCGAAACCGAGCCGCGCGTAGCGCTGCTCTCGTTTTCGACCAAGGGTTCGGCAAAACACCCGCGCGTAGAGAAAGTCCAGGAAGCAATGCGTGTGCTGCGCGAACGCGCTCCGGACCTGGTGTGCGACGGCGAGATGCAAGCGGACGCCGCGCTTGTGCCGAGCATCGGCGCCAGCAAAGCGCCGGGGTCACCCGTCGCGGGCCGCGCCAACGTTCTGATCTTCCCCGATCTCGATTCCGGCAATATCGGTTACAAACTCGTGGAGCGCCTTGCCGGCGCCACCGCGATTGGCCCGGTTCTGCAAGGTTTGGATCGTCCCGCGAACGACCTTTCGCGCGGCTGCACTGCCAGCGACGTCGTCAGCCTCGCCGCCATAACGTCTCTGCAAGCGATTGCCCGCAAACAAAGCTCCGCCACTCCCGGCGTCGGCGCCAGGCGCTAAGAATGCTGCGGCGGGCGGCAATTCCCGCGTTTTGGATATTTGCAGCGCTGGCCGGCGCACACATCTCCGCGCCGCAGGCTTCCGCACAGCAACAAGCAAACCGCGATCTTGTCGCGAATTTCGCAGCCGGCCGCGTGGAGATTTGCGTGGCCAAGGGAACCATGTTGATCGCCACGGCCGACGTGCCCATCGAGCCGGGTTCCGGACCGCCGGAGATTTTTGGGCTGGGCACCGGGCGCCTGGGAATTCTGCTGGGAGCCGCGGACTGGATTGAGCCGGGCTCGGGCAAGCAACCGGACAGCTTCGCGCGAGATCTAATCGCCGTCGGACACGAAGCTCCCGCGGCGGATACCATCGCTCCTGCAGGCAGCGAAGCCAATGACATTGAACTCCTGGGCCTCGCACTGCTCGAACGCATTCGCGCACAGGCGGAGGGCTTCCATCACAAGATCGATCTGGGCGCGGACGAGCCGCTGGTGGAGCTGATCGTCGCCGATTACGTCGATGGATACGGATTTGAGGCGTGGCTGCTGAGCTACAAGATCACGCAGCAATCGCTGGGCAACGATTACTGGCAGACGCGCGTCGCGCGTCCGGATTACACGCAACTCTATCCGCCGGAGAAAGGCCAGCCGCGAACCCTGCTGGAAGTGCCCTACCCGCCGGCCCTGGAACCTTCGCTGCTTGATCGCCTCGAGCGAAACGACCCGAACCTCGATCGCATCCGCTCCGCTTCGCCACAACTGAACCAAGCGATATCGCAAATCCTCGCCGGCCAAAGCCAGAAATCCATCGCCGCAGATGACGCCGATTTTCTGCGCGCCGCGATGCCCATCATCACGCGCGCCAACGCGAAGGTGTCCCTGGTCGAGATCACGGATGACCGGGACATCGTGTGGGTGGTGGGTGCGCCAGCTCCGAGCGCGGCCTCGGTTCCTGGTCCTGGCCAACAAAGCGAGCCGGACGCGCCGTCGCTTTACAAGCATTGACGCAGTGCACGCAACTCGCCCTCGTTAACCTGCGCCCCAGATATTCAGGATTGTTTGGCGGCTCACTACCGAAGTTCAGCTAGATTTCTTCCCGTACTGCAGTTTCACACGCGCGCTTTTTTCCGCCACCGATCGCGCCAGCTCTTCCTTGTACTCCACCAAGCGACGGCCTACCGACGGGTCCGCGACGGCCAGGATCTCCGCGGCGTAGATAGCAGCGTTGATCGCGCCGGGCTTATCGATCGCCATCGCCGCCACCGGTACGCCTGCCGGCATTTGCACGCTGGAGAGCAGCGCGTCGATCCCGGAGAGCACCGTCGTCGCCATGGGCACGGCGATCACGGGCAGCGTGGTCATCGCCGCCACAACTCCGGCCAAATGCGCCGCGCCTCCGGCTGCCACGATCACCACTTTGAGGCCGCGGGTGATTGCCGACGATGCGTACTCGTGCGTCCGCGCCGGCGAACGATGCGCGGAAATCACCTCAATCTCGTATGCGATTCCGAATTTATCGAGCATCTTCGCCGATTCGCTCATCACCGGCAGGTCCGTATCGGACCCCATGATGATCCCCACCTGCGGCGACGCTTCGGTTATCACGGCGTGAACCTTGTCCACTGCGCCTCCTCGATTGCCTTTGTTCGGCTAGCTCTTCAGAGAGCCGCGCCCTGAGCTTCCATGGCAGCTTCCACTTCGATTGCGTCGCCGCGCCGAATTCGGCCTCCGCGCAAAACGCGGCAAAGCATTCCGCGGCGCCCATCGATTTCCTTCTGCAAGCCAGGCCGAATCTCGTCCATTCGATCGCAGGGCGCGCAGGGCTTGGTGATCTGCAATAGCGCTTCGCCCAGCTTCAGACGATCTCCAGGGCGCAACCTGGCCGTCGCTATTCCTCGCGTGGTCACGCTCTCGCGCACCGCGCCGTGCTCGACGCCCAAATCCGCCAACTTCTCGGAGTCAATTAATAGCACCTGGCGCGAGCTGCCGGGCCGGCCGTGGGTGCAACCCTCGAAACCGCGATCCTCAATCGCCGTCACCTCTTCCATTTCGCGCACCGGCCGCCTGTGCCCGGTAGCGATCCAAAGGTGCAGGGCCTCAGCCATGATGCGCCTCCGCACCCACTTTCGCCTTCAGGGAAGAGCTGCCGATGTCCCGCCGGAAATGCGCGCCGTCAAAGCGTACGCGATCAACTGCGGCATAGGCTGTTCCCAGCGCGCTCGCCAGGTCACCACCAGCAGCGCTGACGCCGAGCACTCTACCACTACTTGTGTAGTACACAGATCCTTCCCGCTTGGTTCCGGCGTGAAAGACCTTCGCGCCGCCCAGCGATTCGGCTTCTGGGATCCCTTCGATCTCTTTGCCCGCCTCGAACGGACCCGGATAGCCGCCCGACGCCATCACCACGCATGCGCTAGCTCCAGGCTTCCAGCGGGCGCTGAAGCGGCTCAGCTCGCCATGCAGCAACGATTGGAAGGCGGCAGCCAAATCGAAATCCATGCGCATTACGATCGGCTGCGTTTCGGGATCGCCCAGCCGACAGTTGAATTCCAGCACCTTCGGGCCGTCCGCAGTCAGCATCACGCCAAAATAGAGAAATCCGCGATACGGGCGATTCTCCTTCGCCAGTCCGTCGAGCGCCGGGCGGACGATAGTCTTTTGGATCTGCGACTCGAGTTCCGGTGAGAGCAGGCTGTCAGTCGAATACGCACCCATTCCGCCGGTATTGGGACCGCGGTCCTGGTCAAAGACGCGTTTGTGATCGCGCGTCGGCACGAGCGGAATAAAACTCTGGCCGTCTGTCAGGACGATGTAGGAAAGCTCCGGGCCGCGCAGCGCTTCTTCGATCAGAATCTGTGCGCCGCCTTCGCCGAATTCCCGCTGCACCAGCGCGCGGTCGATGAAAGCAGCGGCCGCCGCGCGATCCGGTGCCACGAGCACGCCTTTTCCAGAGCAGAGTCCATCGGCCTTGATCACCAGCGGCCATTCCGAACCCAGCGCCGCCACGGCCTGTGCGGCCGATTGAAAAACTCCGATCGTGTGGCCCGTCGGGATTCCGTGACGGGCCATGAATTCTTTCGCGAAAACTTTACTGCCTTCGAGTTCGGCGCCGCGTTTCGAGGGACCAACCAGTTTCAAACCGCGCGACGCAAACGCGTCGGCCACGCCCGCGACGAGCGGCACTTCGGGGCCGGCGACCGTGATGTCCGCGCCGAGCGTGCTCGCGAGCGAAGCGAGCGAATCGACATCGTCCATGCGCGCAGGAAAACATTCGACGTCCGCGGAAATTCCGCCGTTGCCGGGCGCGCACCACACACGCTCAACAATCCGCGACTGCTGCAATTTCCAAACGAGTGCGTGTTCGCGGCCGCCGCTGCCTAGAATCAAAACCTTCATGGTCGAATCACGATAAACGCCGCATGCAACCATGTCAACCGCTCGGGTGTACGGTCGAGGCAGATCGGCAGATCGGCGCGCGTCGAGCTTGCTCCAAGCGCCCGATGATGCCTAGACTCTTATTGCATGCGCCTTTTCACCATCCCTTGGGATTTTGTGGCCATTCTGCTGGTGCTGGCCGTCATCGTGCCGTGGCGCGGCGCGGTGCGCATCCGCCAACTGCTCAGCCGGCCCAACATCGGCACGCGCGAGCGCATCGCCCTCTACGCTTCAACGATCGCGTTTCAGTGGATCGCTGTCGCTGTCACATTTTGGCGCGCTACCGCGCGCGGCCTCACGGCTGTGCAGCTCGGCCTTATTATTGGCCGGCCTACGCGAACCATAGCCGTTGCCATCGGCACAGCGGCGTTTCTAGCGGTCGTGCAATGGCAAGGACTCAGACAATTGCGGCACGTGACGCCCGATCCGAAATCGAGGCTAATGCAGTTTCGCGAAAAGATTCTGCCGCAGAATTCCACGGAATCTCTGGTGTTTTTCGCGCTCGCTTGCACCGTGGCTGTATGCGAAGAATTGATCTATAGAGGCTTCGTATTTGCGGTCGTGGTCCTGGCTGCGGGAGGATCCCTTGCAATTGCAATCTTGGTCTCGTCGGCGATCTTCTCGGCCGCCCACGCATATCAAGGGCGCCAGGGAATCGCGACCACCTTTGTGCTCGGCGCCCTGTTCGCGTTTACCCGCGTTTGTACGCTCAGTCTGCTGCCTGCGATCTTCGCGCACTTGGTTGTCGATTTGATTTCGGGCCTCTCTGGGGCCAGGGCGCTGCGCAGCTCTCCGGCAACCGATAGCGCTGCTGCGGGATCATGAAGCGGTCTATTACACAATAGTATATATGACTACTAAACACACGAACGGCCTTTCGCCGTCATCCATTCTCTCCGCCTTGCAGCCATTTGGCGTCGCCCCGACAACTGAACAGGTCGACGCGATTCGTCGGTACATAGAACTCTTAGTCCTTTGGAATGAACAAGTTGGACTCACGGCGCTGTCCGACCCGGAAGAGGTTTTGACGCGCCATTTCGGCGAAAGTCTCTTCGCCGCGCGCCATGTGCCGTTCGGACACAGTCGGCTGGCCGACATTGGTACAGGCGGTGGTTTTCCCGGATTGGCGATAAAGATTTTTCGCCCGGAGATTGAACTTTTTCTTGTCGAATCCAATAAGAAAAAGGCCGCGTTTCTTGCGGAAGCCGTCCGCACGCTTGGTGTTAATCATGTCGATATCGTGGCAGCGCGGTTTGAGGATTGGCGCCCGGGAGCGAAAAGCCTCGATTTGATTACCAGCCGCGCGCTCGGCCGCTACTCGTTCCTGATGCGCTGGGCTGTCGAGACGCTCAAGCCGACTGGGAAATTGATCCTGTGGCTGGGCGACGACGAGGGAAATCGAGTCCAGATGAGACCGGGATGGCATTGGGACCCTCCGGAACGAATACCGCTCAGCCGGCGGCGGCAGATTCTCGTCGGCTCTCCGACGAGGAGTTCGAGCATTTAGATGTTCCACGTGAAACACTCCTGAGACGCAATTCCAAGAAACCAGCGAAACTGGCCCAGAACGGCCCCGGTCCGGGGCTATTCGCCGACGGGAAGCGAATCCGATGTTCCACGTGAAACACTCCTGGAGCGCCAACCCAGGAGCTTTCCCCTCACCGATGAACGCCTTTCAAGGGGCATGGGGGAGGCGCCGGACGCTACAATTGTTCCACGTGAAACAACTTGCACGCGCAATTTGCACCTGATAGAGTCCCCCCAGTAGGTCAGGGGGACAATTGGGGAAAGTAATCGCCATCGCCAATCAGAAAGGTGGCGTGGGCAAGACCACTACAGCCATCAATCTGGCCGCCTCTCTAGCCGTCTCCGAACAGCACGTTCTGCTGGTGGACTGCGATCCGCAGAGCAATACGACCGGAGGGATCGGTTTTCAGCGAGATCCATCCCGCAGAAGCCTCTATCATGCGCTGATTCTGGGCGAGCCGGCCGATCGGATCATCATAAAGACGCAGGTTGATCGTCTAGAGCTGCTACCGTCCGACAAGAATCTTGTCGGAGCGCCGATTGAGTTGGTTTCCGTTGAAAATCGCGAATTTCGCCTGAAGGCGATTACGGACTCCGTGAAGGACCGCTACGATTTCGTTCTTCTCGATTGCCCGCCCTCGCTCGACCTCCTCACGCTGAATTGCCTCGTGGCCAGCGACTCTGTGCTCGTGCCGATTCAGTGTGAGTATTACGCCCTCGAGGGTTTATCAGAACTATTAGACTCTCTAATGCGGATTAGGAAGACACTGAACACCGGCCTCGCCATCGAGGGTTTTCTGCCCACGATGTACGATGAGCGGACCACACTCTCTCGCCAAGTCGCTTCGGACCTGCGAAGCTTCTTCGGCTCCCAAGTATTCGAGACGGTGATTCCGAGGAACGTGCGCTTGGCTGAGGCGCCAAGTCATGGGAAGCCAGTCATCTTCTACGACATGAGTAGTAAAGGCGCTGAGGCCTACATTCAACTCGCCAAGGAGGTAATCGCTAATGCCCAGAAACGCGTTGGGCAGGGGGCTTGAAGCTCTGATTCGTGAGCGCGCGCCGGAACCGACCGCCGTGGCCACAGTACCCAGTGCGCCGGCTGCGGCCGCTGCCGGGCCTGCGTTCGCGCCTGCGGCCCCATCCGGTGCGCAGATGGTGGATATCGATCTGATCGAGCCGAGCCCGTATCAGCCGCGCACACGCTTCCGCGAGGAAGCGCTTGACGAACTGGCCCGCTCGATTTCCACCAACGGAATCATTCAACCGCTGGTGCTGCGCGCGATCGGCTCGCGTTACCAACTGATCGCCGGAGAGCGCCGCTGGCGCGCAGCGCAGCGAGCAGGGCTGCGCCGCGTGCCGAGCATCCTGCGCGACGTTCCGGAAGAACTGGCGCTTGAGATCACGCTGGTCGAAAACATTCAGCGTGAGGATTTGAATCCGATCGAGCAGGCGCGCGCTTTTGAGCGGCTAATGACGGAATTCCACCTCACCCAAGAAGATGTTGCCGTGCGCACCGGCAAGGAGCGCGCGACGGTTGCCAACTCACTGCGCCTGCTAAAGCTCGAAAAGCCAATTCTAGAAATCATTGAAGACGGCAAGATCTCTGCCGGCCACGGCCGGGCGCTGCTCGGCGTGGGTGACGTGAAATTGCGTGCCACGCTTGCGGCCAGGGCCGCGCGCGGTGGGCTTACCGTGCGCCAACTCGAGCGCATCGCGTCTCGGCGCGCGCGCAAGATCGATCGCGAACAGGAAGCGCCTGCTGCGGATCCGAATATCCGCGCGGCCATCGAAGAGCTACAGCGGCAACTCGGCACGCGCGTAACGTTGCGCCCACCAACCAACAAATTCCCAGGGCAACTGCGAATCGAATACTATGATGACGCGCAGCTATCCGGGATCTACGAACGGCTGATGAAATAACTATGTATGTAGTAGAGAAAGGTTCGGGCAACCGATGGCACCGCCATCTTGCAGGCGTGCCTGGCAGGGTGCAGAATACGATGTTTGAAGCCGCGCGTTTCACGTACTCACTCCGAGGTGATTTGTGAGCTGGCCATTTTCCAAGCGGGATTCTGTGGAAGTCTCAAGCGATTGGACTGGTTTTCTCGCGCAAGGCGTGCACCTTGAGGGCACACTCGAATTGCCCGGTACGTTTCGCCTTGACGCGACGGTGAAGGGCAACATCGTCTCCAACCACAGCTTGATCTTGGGCGAAGGGGCCCACGTCGAAGGTCAGATCGAGGGAAATCACATCGCGATTTCCGGCCATTTCGACGGCGTAATGTTTGCGAAGGGCAGAGTGGAAATTCAATCCAAAGGCGTGGTGACCGGCGAAATCCACACGCCCTGCTTGGTGATTGAGGCAGGCGGCATTTTTGACGGCCAATGTCACATGCTGGCCGCTTCGGAAGCTTCGGGGCCAATCACGATTCCGATCCGCTCGGTCCGCGGACGCAGCGCTGAGAAATCCTCTTAGATTGCACACGCACACGCACAATCCTGCCGTACGCCGATGCATCTAAAAGGGCGTCGGCGCACCTGATCCCCACTTACGCCTCCTGACAGATGGACACAATCACCCACGGCATCGTCGGAGCGCTGATAGGCAAAGCATTCTTCGCTGGACGCGACGAGCCGGCAGCGAACGGGCATCCCGCGCGAAGCGATCGCGGCGCGCGCGTAGCCATCTTGGCGACGACGCTCGGAGCGGTCTTCCCCGATTGCGACAATTTCGCCGGCCCCTTGCTGCACAATCCGCTCGCGATCATGCAGTGGCACCGCAGCGTCACCCACTCGCTCGTGATGTTGCCGGTTTGGGCCATCCTGCTTGCGCTCGGGACGTGGGGATTCGTGCGCTGGCGCGGCTGGCAATCGCCGTCGTGGCCGCGCCTCTTCTTGATTTACGCGGTTGGCTTGGGCAGCCACGTCTTCCTGGACGTCATCACGTCGTTCGGCATCATGGTTTGGAGCCCGATTAATTACACGCGCGTGGCCTGGGACTGGATGTTCATCATCGACTTCACGCTGGTCGCGCTGGCGTTGGTGCCGCAACTCGTGGCGTGGACTTTGCGCCGGCCGAATCGGCAAGCGCGGCGCGCAGTGGGCGTGTGGATCGCATGCACGGGCGCGGCATTCGGCATCTACGCGTTGGCGCAAGCGGCCGGATTTCCATTCGCGCGCTGGGTGGTGGGTCTGGCGAGCGCGCTTGTCGGGTTGGCGGTGGGAATTCCAGCCATAGAGGGCTGGGGATTTCGCGTGCGGCGATCGACCTGGGCCCGCGTGGGATTCGTCTTGACGGCGGCGTATATCGCGTTTGCGGGCGTGGCGCATCACGCGGCGCTTCAGCGCACCGAAGCGTTTGCCGAATCGCACCACTTGCGCGTTGAAAATCTGGGCGCGCTGCCGCAGCCTCCCTCTGTAGCCTCCTGGGAAGGCCTGGTGCGTACGCCCGACGGCGTTTACCGCGTGCCGATGGATTTGGGTCACGCGGAGATGCCTGCGCCGGTCTATTACGCCGATACGGCAAGCCGACGGGCGATCAGCGAAGCGGACGATTTGCACACGGTGCAGGTCTATCTGTGGTTCGCGCGATTCCCGTGGTTCCACTGGACCGTGCGCGATGGCCAGCGCGTGCTGGACATCTCCGATCTGCAATTCGTGCGCATTACCGATAGGCAGCAGGGCGCGCCGGTGCGTTCCGGCGTCGCGAACTTCACGATGGAAGTCGATTTCGATCGCGCGGGGCATGCCGCCTCCGCAGCTTGGGCGCAGCCCGAGCACTAATTCACGCTTTCTTCCCCCGCGATCAGCAATATTTCAAAGCATGCCTGGGAGTTTGGCCGTGCAGAAGTCCTGCGGCGAGGCGTGCGTGGAGCGCGTCAGCGAGCCGCAGCAGGATAGACGACAACCTGCCGTTCTTCGCCTTCGCCTTCGCTCGCCGTCCGGACACCGCTTTGCTCTTGCAGCGCCAAATGCACGATACGGCGTTCACGGGCGGACATGGGATTGAAGCGAAATGGCGCCTTGGTTTCGCGCACGCGCTCCGCGGCGACGCTCGCCGAAAGGCGCAACTCCTCGATACGCAACGCACGATAATCGCCCGAATCGAAACGCACGCGATCGAAAAGTTGTGGGTCCAAGCGAATCCATCGCAATGCGATATATTCCAGAGCCTTCAGCAACTCGGCATTGTGCTGGAGCAGTAGATCCTGGTCCCGCCCGGCGAAGACCACGCTCACTTCCGGATGCTCGTAGCCCGGCGCGGAGGCTTCCGGTTCCTGGCGAATCTCGTAGGAAAGATCGAGGTGCGCCTTGGGAAGCAGCTCGTCAAGGCAGCCAGCCAAAGCCGCGGCAACTTGCGCGCGATCAACGTGGCCCTCGCGAGTGCGGGTCGAAGCGGACGGTTGTTGTGTTGGCTGGGGCATTTCCTGTAGCGATTCCTGCAACGGGCTCAGTTCTTCTTGGGGCCCTTACCGCGCCCCTTCACGGGAGCCGGCATCGTGCGATTCAAATACCACTGCTGCGCCATTCCCACAAGGTTGCTGGTCACAATATATAAAGCCAGTCCGGCCGGGTAAAAAATAAAGAACACCGAGAACATCACGGGCATGATCGACATCATGCGCTGCTGCGCCGGATCCACCTGCGGAGTCGGCGTCATCTTCTGCATTAGGTACGCGGTCAGCCCGTAGAGCGCCGGCAAAATGTAGTGCGGGTCCGGCGCGGAAAGATCGTGGAGCAAGTGGAAGTGAAACAGTAGCCATGGCGCGTGGCGCAGGTCAATGGTGTAGGCGAGCACGCGGTAAAACGCGAACCAGAACGGAAATTGAATCAACATCGGCCAGCACGAACCGAGCGGATTGATGCCTTCGCGCGAGTACAGCGCCATCACTTCTTCGTTCATCTTCTGCTTGCGCGGATCGCGCATGCCGTATTTCTTGTATTTTTCCTGGATGGCTTTTACTTCCGGCGCAACCTTTTGCATTTTCTGCGCCGAGCGCATCTGCTTGGTCTTGAGCGGATAAAACAACATGTTGATGAGGATCGTCAGGACCACGATCGCCCAGCCCCAGTCCGGCACGTATCTATGCACCCAGCGCAGGGCGTAGAACAGCGGCTCAGAGAGGACCGTGAGCCAGCCAAAATTCAGCAATTCGTTGAGCGGCGGCTGGACGGCCTTAAGTGGGTCGAGACTCTTAGGGCCTACGTAAATGCGGACGGCGAGCGGCGCGCTTCCCGTCGTGCCGGCGGCCACTTCGGAAATCGCTTCCGTCGCGACTTTGTCGCCCTGGGGGACGTCGAGGTTCGTGGCCCAATGGGTCAGCGTTAGATCCGGGGTGAAGCCGCCTGAGGAGTTCAGAGTGGGCAAGAACGCGGCGGCAAAATATTGATCTTCGATTCCGACGAAATCATAGGGGCCGGGCAACGTTGCGCGCACGTTGGGCTGCTTGGGCTGGCCCAGGTTTTTCACCACCAGCGTCGAGAGTTTGGTGGCCTGGCTGTAAAACACCGTCACCGGCAGGGCGCCGCGCCGATAACCGATGTGCACAGTGGGATCGCCGAAGCCGCCACGCCACGCCAGGCCGGCCGGAATTTGTTGGCCATCTTTGGAAACGCTCAGGTCGGCTTCGACAATGTAATCGGCGCCGAATTTCAGATGCTTGGTGACCGCGAGGTGGCCGTCGCTCCAGACCAGCTCAAGCTCGACCGGCGCTTCGAGCACGCCAGAAGCCGCGGCACCCCCGGTATTGATCACGTAAAAGCCGGAATTGGCCGCAGCTTCCAGTTGCGGATCGCTCAACGCCACCGAAAGAGGCCACGCATCTTCCTGCCGCGCGGTATCTGTGTGCACCAGATCCAACGTTTGCGGGGGCGAGTTGTCGTCGGTAAATTTCCGGAGCTGCCAGCTTCGTACTACGCCGCCACGATTCCAAATCTCAACGCGGTAAAGCGGGCTTTCGACCACGACGCTGTTTTCGCCGGCCGCGGCGTGCACCGCGACAACGGGAGCGGCGGCAACAGGTGGGTTCACTGCCGGCGCGGGAGCTGTCGCGGCCGTCAACGCGTTTACTGGCGCTGGCGGACCTTGCTGAGGCTGCGGCGGCGGCTTGTAGAAAAACGACCAGCCAATAATTACCAGCAGCGAAAGCGCCGCCGCCATCAAAACGCGAGACTGGTCGGAGCCTTCCTTCACGACCGCGCTCCGTAGGAGCCCGAAATCTCTCGCGGCTCGGAAGTTTCAATGGAATCGGGAACGGGATCGAAACCGCCATGCGTGAATGGATTGCAACGCCCTAGGCGCCGCAAAGCCAACCATGCGCCGCGGCGCGCGCCGTGCGTGCGAACGGCTTCCGCGGCATAGCGCGAACAGGTCGGATGGAATTTGCAGGGCGAAACCATCAGCGGAGAGAGCACGCCTTGGTAGGCGCCGATCGCGCCCAGCAGAATTCGCGCTGTCCAATGGGGCCGCGTCAGCGCGGCGTCGCGCGAGGTTGCGGCAGCGGATTCTTCGGCGCATTCCGCAGCGCGCTCTGCAGCAGTTTCCCCAGGTCCGCTTCCAGCGGCTCGAACGGAAATTCCGCCACCGAGCGCCGCGGATGAATCACGATGTCCCATCCCGAAGGATACTCCGATCGATTGCGCCGCAGGATTTCGCGGATGCGGCGCCGAATGCGGTTGCGTACCACCGCGCTCCCCAGCGCTTTCTTCACGCTGATGCCGAAGCGGCTGCGCGAGAGACTGTTCGCGCGATAGAAAATTGCAAACTGCGGACTGGAGCGCCTTTGGCCACCGCGATGCACGGCCTCAAAATCCGAGCGGCGCAGCAAGCGCGCGTCCCGGGGAAACCCCAGCCCGCCGCCGGAAGCACCGCGCTCAGATGGGCGTAAGCTTATGGCGTCCCTTCTTGCGGCGCGCCGCCAGAACTTTGCGCCCGCCGACCGATTTCATGCGCGCGCGAAATCCGTGCGTCTTGTGTCGGCGGCGCACTTTGGGTTGAAACGTGCGTTTCGGCAAGAAGGCCCCCTCGGTCCGCCTCAGCGGACCCAATCAAGCCCATGAGTCTATGCGACGCCGCCCAGCCGGTCAACTTGAGCACGCGCCACTCAAGCTAAATCTGGATTCGGCCTTAAACTGTTAGCGTCGCCTGCTCGCTCAGGCGCTTGCCGATGGCGTGCCGGGGAAGGCGCTCCGGAAAGAACTTGGCGCGCGCCTGCGCAATCTTTCGTGGTGATCTTTGGCCAAAGGAGAATCTTGATGAAATATCAATGGGCGGCCGGTGTTTTACTTGTTCTTTTGTTCGCTGCCATTCCCGTGCACACGGCACAGCAGGCCTCTTCCGACTACCAGGCCAGGGCAACAGAATTTGTGACCGAGATGGCGGCGGGGCAGTTCGCAAACGTCGAGGCGCAGTATAGTGCGCCCGTTGCCGCGGCCCTGGCGCCGGGGAAATTGGGCGCGGTGTGGACAAGCCTCGAAAGCCAGGTGGGTGCATTCCAAAAAATCACGGACAGTAAGCTAGAAGCTGCGCAGGAATTGCAGATTGTGACGCTTACTTGCGTGTTCGAGCACGCAACGCTTGACGCGGTGATCGCCTTCGACAAAGACGGGCGTATCGCTGGTCTGCACTTCGTTCCGCACGAAGCCCCCGTAGGGTGGATCGCGCCCTCATACGTGAAACCGGACGCGTTTCAAGAACAATCGGTCACCGTGACCTTTTCTCATTGGAAACTCCCCGGCACGCTGACGTTGCCGAAGGGCGAGGGCCCTTTCCCGTGCGTCGTGCTCGTGCAGGGATCGGGCCCGGAGGATGAAGATGAAACCGTTGGCCAGAACAAGCCGTTCAAGGACATCGCTTGGGGCCTCGCGACGCGCGGCATCGCTGTGCTGCGCTACGTGAAGCGCACCAAGCAGTACGGTGCCGCATCGAGCGATGACCCCGCCTCCCTCACGGTGAACGATGAAGTCGTGAACGACGCGCGCGCCGCTGTATCGCTGCTTGCTGCGCAGCCGAAAATTGACGCCAAGCATATCTACGTCCTCGGCCACAGTCTGGGCGCGTATCTCGGCCCGCGGATTGCTTCCGGCGATGCGCAAATCGCGGGGCTGATTCTGCTCGCCGGAAACACGCGCCCCATCGAGCAACTCTTGGTGGAGCAGGTTCGCTATCTCATCAGCCTGCAAAGCCCGCAAGCGGCGGATGCTGAAAAGCAAGTGGAGGCCGCAGAAAGCATTGCGAACGATATCGAGCGGCCCGACTTGAAACCTGGCGACACAGTGGACGTCTTCGGCGCGAAAATTCCCGGTTCCTACTGGCTCGATCTGCGCGGCTACAATCCGGCCGAGCTTGCCGCGAAGCTTCGTGTTCCCATGTTGATTCTTCAGGGCGATCGGGATTATCAGGTGCGCATGGAGGACTTCGACGGCTGGCAGAAGGCGCTCGCGGGCCGTTCCAATGTCACTTTCAAATCGTATCCGGCGCTGAATCACCTGTTCATCGCTGGCACCGGCCCCTCGACGCCCGCCGAATATGACCAGCCCGGCCACGTTTCCGAAGATGTCATCGCCGACATTGCGGCATGGATCGCGCGCGGTGGAAAGGCAAACTGATATATTACCCCGCCGAGATTCTGATCGTTGCGCGTTTCGCCTCGTGCAACGCCGTGCCACCAGGCGCCGCGGGCCTGCTACAATAATTGACTGCGAATATGTTCGATAACCTCACAGACAAGCTTCAGCGCGTCTTCAAGAATCTGCGCGGTCAAGGCAAGCTGACCGAAGAGCACATCGATCAGGCCTTGGCGGGGATTCGCGAAGCGCTGCTGGAAGGCGACGTCAACGTCGCCGTGGCCGACGAACTTCTGGCGCACATCCGCGAAAAATCGCTGGGCGCGGAGGTTCTATTACAGCTTTCGCCGGATCAGCACGTTATCAAAATCGTTCGCGATGAATTGCTGTTGCTGCTCGGCAAACACGCCAAGCCGCTATTCGCCTCGCGCCCGCCGTCGGTGTGGATGATGGTCGGCCTGCAAGGCTCCGGCAAAACGACAACCACCGGCAAGCTGGCGAAATGGCTCGCGGGCCACGGTCATCGGCCGATGGTGGTTTCAACCGACGTCTATCGCCCCGCGGCGCGCGAACAGCTTGCGCAAGTGGCGAAGGCGATCGGCGCGCCCATCTGGCCGGGCACGGGCACCGATAAGCCGCTCGAAATCGTGCGCGGCGCGATCCGCGAAGCGAAGCTTTCCGCTTCCGACGTGATCCTGGTGGACACCGCGGGCCGATTGCATATCGACGAAGACTTGATGGTCGAGCTGAGCAACCTGAAGCGCGAATTGACGCCCGCGGAAATCCTGTTCGTCGCAGACGCCATGACCGGCCAGGACGCCGTGCGCTCGGCGGGCGAATTCCATCGCCGCCTGGGCCTGACAGGCGTGGTGCTGACGAAGCTCGATGGCGACGCGCGCGGCGGCGCGGCGCTTTCGATTGGCAAAGTGACCGGCGCGGCGGTGAAGTTCGTGGGCACGGGCGAAAAATACGACGCGCTCGACGCCTTTTATCCCGACCGGATCGTTTCGCGCGTGCTGGGCATGGGCGACGTGCTTTCTCTAATTGAGCGCGTCGAGCACTCCGTCGACGAAAAGCAGGCCGCGGAGATGGAGCGCAAGCTCCGCCGCAGCGAATTCACGCTCGAAGATTTCCGCGATCAATTGCGCCAGGTGCGCAAGATGGGCCCGCTCGAACAAGTGCTCGGCATGCTGCCCAAGGTCGGCCCGCTCGCGAACCTGCCGAAGGATACCCAGGTGGACGAATCGCGGCTGACGCGCGTTGAAGCCGTCATCAACTCGATGACCGCCTCCGAGCGAGCCGATCACAACCTGCTCGACGGCAAACGCCGCAAGCGCATCGCCCGCGGCAGCGGCACCACGGTGCAAGACGTCAATCAGGTGGTGAAGCAGTACCTGCAAATGCGCCAAATGGTGAAGCAATACGGTTCGCTGGCCGCCAAGGGCAAACTGCGCGGCATGGGCGGCGGCAAGCCCCCGGGACTGCCCTCGTAGCGGCAAGGGCCTCATAGCGCTTCGGGAAAACGCTAATTCACGATATACTTGTACGGTTTTGGAGGATATCAAGTGCTCGCTATACGTCTGGCAAGAATCGGAAAGACCAAGAAGCCGTTCTATCGCGTCGTGGTGATCGATAAGCGGCGGCCACGCAATGGCCGATTTGTGGAGATCGTCGGCACTTACGACCCACTGAAGAGCCCCGCGGAGATCAAGCTCGACTCCGAGCGCATCACCTATTGGCTGGGCCGGGGCGCGCAGCCGAGCGACACCGTGCGCAGCTTCCTGCACAACCAAAAGATCGCCTGAAGCGTCCAATTTCTAATCAAGTGCTCGAGTGCGTCCCGAAGGGTGCGGGACTTGTGCGCGCGATATCTCCTGCCGATACCGCCACGCGAGGAGGCTCAGGTGAAAGAACTCGTTGAGGCGATTGCGAAAGCTTTGGTGGATAATCCCGATCAGGTGCAAGTGCGGTCGGTCGAAGGTGAACAGGTGACCGTTCTCGAATTGCGCGTCGATCCGGCCGATCTGGGCAAAGTGATCGGCCGGCAAGGGCGCACGGCCAAATCCATCCGCACGATTCTGGGCGCCGCCGGAATGAAGATCAAGAAACGGCTGACGCTGGAAATCCTCGAGTAGTGTCCACCGACCCGTTCGAGGGCGTGACGCTTGCGCGCATCGTGCGCCCGCACGGTTTGCGCGGCGAAGTTGCGGCCGAAATTCTCACCGATTTCCCCGAGCGTCTGGCCGGCCTGAAGCGCGTATGGCTTTCGGATGGGCGCGCTCCCGCACGGCCCGTCGCGTCACTTTCTTGCCGGCTGCACAACGGCCAAGCCATTTTCCACCTGGAAGGTTCGCTATCGATGGACGATGCCGAAAAGCTGCGCGGCCTGGAAATCCAGGTGCCGCTGGCCGAGCGCGTCACGCTGAGCGCGGGCCAGTATTTCATTACGGACTTGATTGGTTGCGAGGTGCGCGAAGCGGGCGCAAGTGAGCCGCTGGGCAAAGTTAGCGACGTTCAGGGCGGATTGCGCTCCGGCGGCACGCAGTTGCTGGCGATCGAAACGTCCGCGGGCGAGTTGCTCGTTCCCTTCGCCGCGCACATCTGCACGGAGATTGATCTAGCCGCGCGCCGCATTGTCGTCTCACTCCCCGAAGGCCTGCGCGAATCGCAATAACCGCGGAGCGGCGTTGCGCGCTCTCGCGGTCGCGCCCACTCCATGCGCCACCTCGCGCTGATCGTCTCGGCTCCGATTGCGCTACACTGATTGGCCGTGCGCTTCGATATCATCACGATTTTCCCCGAATTCTTCCGCGGGCCTCTCGATTACGGCATCGTCCGCCGCGCCCGTGAAGCCGCTCTCATCGACGTCGCTGTCCACGATCTGCGCGCGTTTACCCACGATCGGCATAACACCGTGGACGATCGCCCGTTTGGCGGCGGTGAAGGAATGGTGATGAAGCCTGAGCCGATTTTTGAAGCCGTGGAATCGCTTGTGCCGCGCGCAGCCCCGTCCGCACCGGCGGAATCGCAGCGCGGCGGAGGTGCGATTGTGCTGCTCTCCGCTTCGGGGCGCATGTTTCGCCAGGAAATGGCGCGCCAGTGGGCGCGCGCCGAACGCGTGGTGCTGATCTGCGGCCGCTACGAAGGAGTGGATGAGCGCGTGGCCGAGCATCTGGCCACCGACGAAATCTCCATCGGCGATTTCGTTCTCTCCGGCGGCGAATTGGCGGCAGCGCTTGTGCTGGACGCCGTCACCCGCCTTCTGCCCGGCGCGCTGGGCAACGAAGCCTCCGCAATCCGCGAATCGTTCAGCGAGCCGGAGCCAACCGCCGGCGCAACTCCGTCCGCCGATGCGCCCGTGATCCTGCCCGACGCGTCGCGACCGGCGACGATCGCTCCCGGCCTTCTCGATTGCCCGCACTACACGCGCCCTGCGGAATTTCGCGGCTGGCAGGTGCCCGATGTGCTCGTCGGCGGAAACCACGTAGAGATCCGCGTGTGGCGCCGCAAAATGGGCCTGCGCAAAACGCTGCGAAATCGGCCGGATTTGCTAGCTGGCGCCCCGCTCAGCGCCGAAGATCGCCGCCTCATTCAGGAATTGCGTTCGGAGACTTAGTGCGGCGGTGCGGCCAGCGCGGCTTCGGCATCGTGCGCTAGCTTTGCCACGCGTGCGGCGCACGCGGTATCGGAAGGCGTGGCGGCGGCAGCGGCATGATAATACTGAGCGGCCAGATCTTTGTGGCCGAGTTCGCCTTCGACATCTCCCATCAGCAAAGCAAACGTCGGATTCGCCGGATATTGCTTCACCAGCGGCGTCAAAATATCCAAGGCCTGCGCGTAGTTGAGGTCGTAAGTTCGCAGATTCTTGGCCAGATAGAATCGCGCCTCGACGGCCGTCAGCGGGCCATCGTTCATCGCGATTTTGAGTTGCCGAATTCCCTCTCGTTTATCGCCTCCCGGGATGCCCATAAAGAAACGTAAAATGCGCGCAATGCTCGAAAGCGTGTCCACGTAATAGTTGTAAAGGCCCAGGCCGGTGTACGCGTCCGTCATTTGCGGATCGAGCGTGAGGCAGCGCAACAAGTGTTGCCGCGCGGCGACTCCCGCGCGCGCCGTGCCGCTGCGATCGTCGCGTACTCCCAGCAGTTTCGTACGCAGCAGATAACCCATGCCGGCGTAGAGTTCCATTTCGGCGGTGTCATGCTGCGCGATGGATGCTTCGGCAAGGTTGATGGCCTTCGTACAGAGCGCGAGGTATGCGTCGTCTTCTGAACTCTTCGGATGTCGCCACGCGTCGATGAATCCCCATTTTATTTCGCATGACGTGCAGTAGATATCCCACCAGTGAACGTCGGCTTCCAGCAGATACGGTAGAGGATCGTTCGGCTCCTGCTGCTCGAGGCGCTCAAAAAGCGCGCGCGCCGCGGCGCTTTGGCCGCTGTAGAGGAGTTGCAATCCTTCCGTCGCTTCCGGCGGCAAATTCAGCGGAGCCGCGTGCACCTGCGGGGCTTTGCCAACCGTCACGGCCAAGCACAGCGCGAAGCACAGTGGGAATGTGCGCAGCGATTTGGCTCGAACGACGCTCATTCGGCGCTCTTCCTTTAAAACCACGAACGCAATTGTAAACCGGCTGTGCATCGCGGTGCGAATCGCGCGGCTGGCGTCGCGCGATTGTTGCGCCGAGCGAAGCATCTGCTATGCTTTCACCGTTTTTCTGCCGCCGTGAACACTCCCGCCAAATCCGGATCGCTGGTGCGTGGCCTCGGACTGAAAGAGGCCGTCGCGCTGAACATGATCGACATGGTTGGAATCGGGCCGTTCATCGTCACGCCGCTTGTGGCGCAAGCTATGGGCGGGCCGCAATGCTTGCTGGCCTGGGTGGTTGGCGCGGCAATGGCGCTGATGGATGGCTTCATCCCCGCCGAATTGGGCGCGGCCATGCCCCAAGCCGGCGGCACGTACGTTTTCCTGCGCGAAGTCTATGGGCCCGGGCGCTGGGGCCGCCTGCTTTCGTTCCTATTTATCTGGCAGACGGTGATTCAAGCGCCGCTGGTGGTCGCCTCGGGCGCGATCGGATTCTCGCAATATTTCACGTATCTTGTGCCGCTCGGCCGCTACGGTCAGAAAACGGTGGCGGCGGGGATGGTGGCGCTTCTGATTTTGCTGCTCTATCGGCGCATCACCTCCATCGGACAAATTTCACTGTTCTTGTGCGCCGGGGCGGTCGGCACATTGATTTGGCTGATTTGGGGTGGCGCCACACATTTTCACGCGCACCTCGCGTTCACATATCCCGCGGGTGCGTGGAATCTGAATTCAGTTTTCTTCGCGGGACTCGGCGCGGCTACGGTCAACACGGTTTACAGCTATTGGGGCTACTACAATATTTGCCATCTGGGCGGCGAAATCCGCGATCCGCAGCGCAACATCCCGCGCGGGATTTTCATCTCAATCGTGGGCATCGCCATATTGTACCTCGCGATGCAGACCGCCATTTTTGGCGTGCTTCCGTGGCGCGAAGTGGCCGGCTCGCACTTCATCGTCAGCACATTCATCGAGCGCATCTACGGCACGCGCGCCGCGAATGTGGCCACGCTCCTGATTTTGTGGACCGCGTTTTCCTCGCTATTTTCCGGCCTGTTGAGTTACTCGCGCGTTCCGTACGCCGCCGCTCTAGACGGAAATTTCTTCCCGATCTTCGCGCGTCTACATCCCACAAAACAATTTCCGCACATCTCTTTGCTGTTCCTGGGGGCGATCTCGCTGATTTTCAGCGTGTTGTTTCGACTTTCCGACGTCATCAAAGCCATCCTCGCCATGCGTTTGCTCGTGCAGTTCATCGGGCAAGCAATCGGCGTGATGCGCCTGCATCGTATCTGGCCGCCGGCGCGATTTCCGTTCAAGATGTGGCTGTATCCGGTGCCCGCCGTCATCACGGTGATCGGCTGGGCCGCGCTGTTTTTGGCGACGGGCAAAGTTTTCGTACTCGGAGGCCTGGCGATGATCGCGCTCGGCGTGCTCCTTTATTTAGTGCGGGCTCGATGGCAACACGATTGGCCGTTCCTTAAATCCCCGGCATCCTCCTGAAGGCTCGCGTCTCGCATGAAGATACCGCACGAACTCGATCCCGCGCTGGTTCGCATCGCCGAAGGTTGGTTTCAAATGGGCTGCGCCGAAGGCCGCGACGACGAAAAACCCGTGCATCGCGTTTGGGTGGATGCGTTTGAGCTAGCCGCATGTCAGGTCACGCGCGCCGAATACGCCAGGTTTCTCAGCGCGACGAGCCATCCGCCCCCACACGATTGGGACGATCCCAATCTCAGCGATCCTCAGCAGCCGGTGGTCTCGGCGTCATGGCTTGATGCCGACGCATATTGCGAGTGGCTCCGCCACGCAACCGGCCGCCACTATCGTTTGCCCACCGAAGCGGAATGGGAGCGCGCGGCACGCGGCGGTGTCGAAGGCCAGCTCTACCCCTGGGGCGACGGTCCGCCGGAATCCCAGCCCGATTACGCCGCGCGCTGGAAGACGGGCCCCGAGCGCGTCGCGCAATACGCCCCGAATGCTTTCGGCCTGTACAACATCGGCGACAATGTCCACGAATGGTGCGCGGATTGGTACGGCGCCGCGTACTACGCGCATTCAGCCGAGCGCAATCCGCAGGGGCCGCCCAGTGGAACGCGTCGCGCCTCGCGTGGCGGATCCTGGCGCCACTACATCAAGATTTCGCGCGTCGCCGCGCGCTCGAGCATTCCGCCCGAATTCGAGTACGCCGATTACGGTTTTCGCGTGGCGCGCAGTTGATTCGTTGGCGTTTGGTCACGAGCCCGCGCGCCGTGCGCCGCACATCCTGTTTTTGGTGCTATCTTCACGGTGCTAAGTCTTGAGGGGCGGAATTTCGGCGCGCGCAGTATCGCGCAACGATCGTGGGGGAACGTATGAAGCTCTCTTGCAAAATTTTATTTTCGCTGCTTTTCGCCCTAGCGCTGGGAGTTTCGCCGGCGCGCGCGCAACATAAGCCGAAGAATCCCCCGCCGAGCTCCACCGAAACATCCAGCTCAACCCCGCTGCCCATGTCTGATACACAAAAAATCGATGAAGATATTTCCGAGATGCTCGGCTACTGGCAAATCGGCTCGGTCGACCAAATGAAGAAATATTATTCGCCCGACGTGATGGTGGTCAGCGGAGCCTGGGAGCCGCCGCTAGCTGGCTGGGACGCCTACGCGCGCGCCTACCAGGCGCAACGCGCCCGCATTCAAGGCGGTCAGCTCGACCGCACCAACACACTCATCAAGCTCGAAGGCTCAACCGCCTGGGCCACCTATCAATGGGAATATTTCGCAGTGATCGATCAGGCGCAGCACGATGTGCGGGGCCACACCACGTTGGTTCTGGAAAAGCAGGGCGACGATTGGGTGATCGTGCTTGACCACACCTCAGTCGTCTCAGACACGCTCGGGCAGGCATCCACCTCCGCACCGGCACCGGCGCAACCGCCGGCCGCGAATCCGGGACCCGGCCAGCACTAACCCGCTGGCACAGAGCGCAAACTGAAGTCCGGGCCTAGAAGCTCTTCCATCCCTGGTACAGCCACAAACCCAGGGTCGTCAGCGCCAACACGACCGAGAGTATCGCAAGGGTAGCGATCGGCACCGTGGTTTTCGTAATTCTCTGGAAAATCACACGTTGCTCGGCGGCGATGTGCTGTTCGCTCGGCGCCAGAAATATCTGGTCATCTTCCCTCGCGGAAAGCGCTCTGCGATAGAGCATGAATATGATCAGCGTCAGGGTGATCACACCCCACGCCACAAGCATGTAAAGAACCAAGTTCCATTGGATATTGTCAAACATGGTTACCTCCCGGCAGGTTGGGCGCTCGTTGAAAAGGAGGGAACCGGCCTCAGCGCCACTCTGCGTAGGCCTCGGACTCTGGCCGGATTATACACCCAGAACACAATGGCAAGCTGTCAATTGCCCCGAGGGAATCCCAGCGCTGGCCGGCCGGCGGGCAGGCGTCCGGGAGCCTCGGAGGCGCTTAACGGCCTGATCTTCGAGCGACTCTTCGGGCGACGGCTCGATTCACCCACGGCAGGAGTCTCTCTATGGCGACAAATAATTTCCCGTGCAGTGTGACAATCCGCTCCCGCCTTCCGCTGGCGATGGCACGCAGAATCTGGCGCGCCGCACGCGGGGTGCTCATCTGAATCCAAGCAGGTGGACCACCCTTCGCCTCCGGGTGGAACTTTCCCTGACTATCGACCTTATGGATATTGCTTTCGACGAAGCCCGGGCTGATCAGCGTCACCTTCACTCCCGAGCGCTGAAGTTCCGGCGTAATGGCGTTGGCAAGCGCGCGCAGCGCGAATTTGCTCATGGCGTACGGAGAACTGCCCGGTGTCGATACGTAGCCGGCCACACTGGCGATGATCGCCAGGTTGCCCTTCGTCTTCTCGATTTCGGGCAGCGCGGCGTAAATCGTCCGCAGCACGCCGAAGACGTTGGTTTCAAATTGCCGCCGGTAATCTTCCAGGGAAAGCCGCTTCAACGGGCCCACAACCCCGAAGCCCGCGTTGGCAATCGCAACGTCCAGGCGTCCCCATTTGCCCACCGTTGCCGCAACCGCACGCTCGAGGTCGCCGTCGCGCGTTACGTCGCATTCGGCAATAAGCGTCTCCGAATTTCCAAGCCCCGCGATCCTTTGCGCAAGCTGCGTCAGAAGTTCTGTGCGCCGCGCGGCCAGCGTGAGCTTCGCCCCGCATTGCGCCAATTGCCACGCCAACTCCTCCCCGATGCCGGAGGAGGCCCCGGTTATGAGTACTACTTTGTCTCGAAAATGCGAAATCGGCCCGGCCATGCCGATATCTTACGACACACTGTCGACGCGGAGCGCATCGCTTCAGGGAGCGCCCGTGCCTGCGTTGACAAAGCGCGCGGCGAATGGGCAGAATGAACTTGCCTCGATTAACCGCAGCTTGTGCCCAAGTGGCGGAACTGGCAGACGCACTAGATTCAGGTTCTAGCGTTCGCAAGGACGTGGGGGTTCGAATCCCTCCTTGGGCACCACTTCTTTTTGGCATGGCTACCCGGCATCCCCTGCAGGTCCCGCGCTGCGATTTTGCTGAATGTTGCTCCGGCAACGTTGTAGTATTCTCGAGTCGCTCGGCATCGTCGTTCTGAGGGGAGAAACTCCACAACGTGTGCGGGATTGGCGGCATCGCGGCGCGAAACTTGACGCCGGAGCACGTAACATCCGCCCGCGCCATGACCGCTGCACTTCTGCATCGCGGCCCCGATAGCAACGGAATCGAAGTCGTCGATAACTCCGTTTTGGCAAACGCGCGCCTGGCGATTCTCGACCTGAGCGAACGCGGCCGCCAACCCATGCCGGACGCCGACGGTGGGTGCTGGATCACCTACAACGGCGAATGCTATAACGCCGCCGAGTTGCGCGAATGGCTACTCTCGCGCGGCCACGTCTTCCGCTCCGCCACGGACACGGAAGTAGTTCTCCACCTTTACGCCGAATTGGGTGACGCGTGCGTCGAAAAAATGCGCGGCATGTTCGCTTTCGCCATTTGGGATAGCCGCCAGCGCCGCCTTCTGCTGGCGCGCGACCGCCTGGGCATCAAGCCGCTGTACTATGCGCTCGATTCCGACCGCATTATTTTCGGCTCTGAGATCAAGACGCTGCTTGCCTCCGGTCTCTTGCCGCGCCGCATTGACGCGCACGCGGTTCGCATCTTCTTGCAGCTCGGGCACATTCCTCCGCCCTACGCGACCATCGATGGCGTCCGCCCGCTTGAGCCCGGGCACGTCGCCACTTGGAAAGACGGCGCGTTTGAAACGCGGCGCTACTGGGATTTGACGCCGTGCTCGAACACGGCCCCCACAGCGCCGGCAAGCGAAGCGATCTCTGAAACTTTGAGCGCAGCCTTGGTCGAAGCCATGCGCTGCCACTTGATTTCCGATGTCCCCGTGGCCCTGTTCCTGAGCGGCGGAGTGGATTCGGCGGCGCTCGGCGTTCTCGCACAGCGCGCCGGCGCCGAGCGGCTGACGGCGCTGACGATTGGATTTGAAGACAAATCGTTCGATGAATCTGAATCCAGCCGGCGCACCGCCGAACTGCTGGGAATTCCGCACAATATCTTGACGCTTTCCGCGCGCGAAATGCTCGATGGCCTCGATCACGCCATCTGGGCCATGGATGCGCCGACGGTGGATGGATTGAACTCGTATTGGATTTGCCGCACCGCGGCGCGCGCCGGCTTCAAAGTCGCGCTCACAGGCCAGGGCGGCGACGAATTTTTTGGCGGCTACGCTTCGATCGAGAATTTTGAACGGTTCACGCGCGCAGCAACTCGCCTGCGCTGGTTGCCTCGACCGCTTGCGAACGCCTTGCTCGATCACGATGCACTACCGTTCCGCTGGCGCAAGCTTGCGTATCTTGCGGGCGCCGATGATCCATTCATCGCCGCGGAGTTGGCGGTGAAACTTCTCTACGTCGATAGCGATCTCGCGACGTTGGTCGATCCGGAATTCGCACGCGCCGGCGGCCCCGCAGCCGCGCACAATGGCGAAACGGAAGCGCGGCGCCACCTGAGCGATTGGGCCTCCCGCGCCGCGAACTGTGGCGTTATGGAAAAGATCGCGTATCTCGATGTGCACACGCATCTCGAGCCGCGGTTGCTCCGCGATGGGGACGCGATGAGCATGGCGCACAGCCTCGAACTACGGCCGGTTTTCCTGGACCATGAGTTGATGGAATACACATTTTCGCTTCCTGCGGTGCTGCGCATGCAGAAGAAGAAATTGTTGCTGGACGCCATGCGTCGTCTGATGGCGCCGGAAACATACACAGAAATTGTCACGCGGCCCAAGCGCGGATTCGTATTTCCGTACGCGCGCTGGCTTTCGGCGGACTTGCGCCCCGCCGTGGAGGCGGCCTTCGCGCCCGATCGCCTGCGCGTAGTCGGCGTGCTCAATCCCCGCGCCGTAGAAAAAATTTGGCGGCGTTTCCTGGCGCATCCCGCACGTGTGGGATGGTCGCGCGTGTGGTCGCTGTTCGTGCTGCAGCGGTGGTGCGAAACGATGAAGGTCACGCACTAAATGGTCACGCCTCCATCGAAACCGGCATCCAAACCGATTCTTGCCGTTGTGTCTCCATTCATCGACAAGCGCCACGGCACCGAGCGCCGCGTCGCCGAATGGACTTCGCGGCTGACAGACGATTACGACGTTCACGTGTACAGCCAGCGCGTCGAAGATCTCGACCTCACAAAGTTGAGGTGGCACCGCATTCCGAAATTTCCCGGGCCGCACATCGTGAATTTTGTGTGGTGGCTCGCCGCCAATCATGCTTGGCGATGGTGGGACCGCATATTTCGCGGAATCCGCCACGATTTGGTGTTCACGGCGGGAACGAACTGTTTTGATGCCGACGCGATTTCGATTCACATCGTGTTCGCCGAATTCTTCCGCCAAGTGCGGCCGGAACTGGCCTTCGCGCGTAATCCCGTGCGGTCATGGCCGCGCCTGATTCACCGCCGGCTTTACTATCGGCTGATCATTGCGCAAGAACGCCATTTGTATACGCGGCCGCGCGCGCAACTGATCTTGATCGCGCGAAAAACCGCAGCGGATTTGGACCGCTTCTACGGCGCGCACGGCGATCTGCCCGTTGTGTACATGGGGCTCGATCACGCCATCTTCAATCCGCAGGCGCGTCTCACGCGGCGCGACGCGGCGCGGCAAGAACTCGGCATTCCCGCTGATCAATTCGTTTTTCTCCTGGTCGGCAACGACTGGCGAAAGAAGGGTCTGTTCACATTGCTCGAAGCGTTGCCGTCGCTCGCCGATCTGCCGGTCGCGCTGTATGTTGCAGGCAGCGATGAAACGCGGCCGTACGACGCGCCGATCGAGCGGCTGAAACTTGCGGACCGCGTTCGATTTCTCCCTTCGCGTGGCGACGTGGCGTTTTACTACGCCGCTGCGGACGCCTACGTCGGTCCATCGCTTGAAGACACATTCGCGCAGCCGCCAATGGAGGCGATGGCGTGCGGGCTGCCTGTGATCACCACGGCCACGAACGGCACCGCGGAGATCATGACCGACGGCGTGGATGGCTTGATCCTGCAAGATCCGAACGATGTGCGGACGCTCGCGGCGCAAATGCGGTCGGTGTGCGAAGATTCCGATTTGCGAACGCGCTTGGGCCAGCGCGCCGCGGAAACTGCGAAGCGATATACGTGGGATGAAAATGGGCGGCAATTCCGCGAGATTTTCGCCGGGATTTTGCGTAGAAAACACAAAGCCACGTCCTGATGCGCCGTCATGCGCGCTCGTAAGCCATGGTAAGATGAGCCACGATGTCTGAAAAATTTACTGTCGGCTTGGTGCAGATGCGCTCGGGTCCGGACCCGAAGGAAAATTTGTTGCGCGCAGCGGAGAAAATTCGCGAAGCGGCGTCGCGCGGGGCGCAGATTGTCTGCTTGCCGGAGCTGTTTCGTTCGCCGTATTTCTGTCGCGAAGAAAATGCCGCTCTGTTCGCGCTGGCCGAGCCAGTTCCTGGACCGACGACGGACGTGCTGGCAGCGGTGGCGCGCGAACTGAAAGTCGTGTTGATCGTTTCGGTGTTTGAACGGCGCGATGCGGGCGTCTATCACAACACCGCCGCGGTGATTGACGCCGATGGCTCGATGATCGGCCGCTACCGCAAGATGCACATCCCCGACGATCCGCTGTATTTCGAGAAATTTTATTTCACGCCGGGCGATTTGGGATTTCCGAGCTTCCCGACGCGCTACGGCCGAGTTGGCGTGCAGATTTGCTGGGATCAGTGGTATCCCGAGGGCGCGCGCCTGACGAGTTTGTCTGGCGCGCAAATCATTTTTTATCCCACGAGCATCGGCTGGCATCCGTCGGAAAAAGAAACGTTCGGCGCGGCGCAACTGGATGCCTGGCGCACGATTCAGCGCGCACACGCGATAGCCAACGGTGTTTATGTCGCGGTGGTGAATCGTGTCGGTTTCGAGGGACCGCCCGAAGCCGGCCTGGATTTCTGGGGCCATTCTTTCGTCGTCGATCCGGCCGGGCAAATCCTGGCGGAGGCGCCTGCGGACGCGGAGGCGATTTTCGTGGTGGAATGCGATCCCGCGCAAAGCGAGGAGACGCGGCGCAATTGGCCGTTCTTCCGCGATCGGCGAATTGACGCCTATCAACCGATCCTCGAACGCTGGCTCGGGGAGAATTCGTAATACAGTGAGTGACCGCGCGCTGGCTCGTTTCCGAATCGCCGCTGCCGTGACCCGTCCGTGACACAACAGAAAAATTCCCGCGATCCTGGCGCAACACCACACGCCCTCGGATACCGCATGCCCGCCGAATGGGAGCATCACGAAGCGACGTGGCTCGGCTGGCCGCACGAGCGCACCGATTGGCCCGGCAAATTCGCGCCGATTCCGTGGGTTTACGCCGAAATTGTGCGGCACTTGGCGCGCGTGGAGCGCGTGCGCATTCTGGTGGAAGACCGCGATGCGGAAACCGCGGCGCGGCGCGTGCTCCAGAAATCCGGCGCCGATCTCGCGGCGGTGGAATTTTTCCGCGTGCCCACTAATCGCGGATGGACGCGCGATTCCGGCCCCATCTTTGTGAAGAATGAAATCGGGCAAGTCGCGATCACGCATTGGAAATTCAATGCCTGGGCCAAATACGACGATTATCGGAAGGATGCCGCCGTCCTGACGCGCCTGAACCGCCGAATGGAATATCGCCTGTGGCAGCCGGAGGCGGTGTGGCCGCCGGAGCCGAAGCCGCGGCGCGTGGTGCTTGAAGGCGGCAGCATTGACGTGAATGGCCGCGGCGCTCTGCTGACGACCGAAGAGTGCCTGCTCAGCCCCGTGCAGGCGCGCAATCCGGGGATGACGCGCGAGCAAGTCGAGATTGTGCTGCGCGATTATCTCGGCGCGACGCACGTCCTGTGGTTGCGCACCGGAATCGCCGGCGACGATACGCACGGCCACGTGGACGATCTGGCGCGCTTTGTCGACGCAACGACTGTGGTAACCGTGGTCGAAAGCGATCCGGCCGAAGTCAATCGCGCGCCGCTGGCGGAAAATCTCGCGCTGCTCAAAACGATGAAAGATCAATCCGGCGCGCCGCTGCGCATCGAAACGTTGCCGATGCCCGAGCCGGTGTACTTTGCCGGCCAACGATTGCCCGCCAGCTACGCAAATTTCTACGTTGCCAATCGCCTGGTGCTTGTCCCCATGTTCAGCGATCCGAATGATCGCGTGGCGCTGGCGAAGCTGGCCTCGCTTTTCCCCGATCGCCAGGTGGTCGGCATCCCGTGCCGCGACCTGGTGCTGGGCCTCGGCACGATTCATTGCATGACGCAGCAGCAGCCCGCCGCCGGCCCGCTTCACACTGATCTCGGCGGCCTCCGGCCCCGCCGGTGAGGATATGTTATGTGGTCATTCCGCAAAGCAAAAAAAGCCCCGTGGGAAAATGAGGGCGTGCTCCTCACGGAAGAGGAAGCGCGAGAATGCCAGCGATTTATTAGGTCACTTACCGTGACGGACGCTGGGTCCATTACCGTTCGGAGCGACTTTGCCGATACGGCGAACCGCCTATTGACGGCAGTATGTCTCATCGGCAGGGCAAATCGCTTCCTTATTTCAGCCGGGTTTGTGCCAGTAGAATTAGGCGTCGGCAGAGGCGACCCGAGCCTCACGAACTACGACGACTATGTCGCTGGTGCAGTCGAAACGTTTGCGAAGGCTTGCGCGATCTACCCGCTCTCAATCAGTTTCTACGACTTTGCGTGCATTCTCCGAGCCGTTGGATATAAAGAGGAAGCGAAGGCGACGTTCGCCGAGTTCTTGCGTCGGCATGCCACAATTCCAATTAAGGCCCATGAAAAACTCTTGTTCGAGGGGCGGGACGTTGCCCGAGCTGTCCGCGACGCCACGAACGAATTATCCACAAAGCCCGGCGAAACCGGTGACGAAGAGATCCCGTTTTAATTGCAGTCTAGGTGCACCGCCTGCCGTCCGGTGACAAAAGGGGTTACGCTGGGCCCTCCCTCACTTCCCGGCTATTGCCGACGACCTGCCCTACATTCCACCCCTGAAAATCCTGGCGACGTCCCTTGGCAACGGAAGATCGAGCAAGCGTTCAAAGACTGCCAGACAGTCTCGGATTAGGGCCTCATCTCTCAAAGGCTCAACGATGGGGCCATCCGGGAACTTGCCGCCATGGAAAACATTATTGCGAACAATGCGGAGGCTGCGAATCACATCACCGATCGCGGAGCCGGAGCTTTCCCTCTGGTCCACCCACTGGAGCCGCCCTGCTGCCACAATTTGCTTCTTAGGGGGATGCTGCAGGAGGTATTTGCAGGAATCAAGGACCCCTGCCGTGAAAGACGCGTCCAGCCTTGCAAGGTCCCGCGCGAAGGCGTCCCAATCTGGCAAGGCTCCTCTTTCGTCTCCTCGTACATATCCCGCTTGCTTAAGAGCGAACTCAAATCGCGCAAACGTGGCGAAGAATTCCAGCGTTAGCTCGCGCTCGACATTGAGCAGATCTAGGATCGAGATTGCCATCAGCTGCCTCCCGTCATGGCGCTCCCGCGATATTGGTCGAATTATATAACTGCGGAATACTACTGAAATTGTACAAGACGACTGAAAAAAGGGAAAAGGCGGCCCCGGGGTCGAGCCGCCTCTTCTTTGTGTTCACGTTGGAACACGTCCTGGCCCGTCGGAGTGTGGCCAGGAGTCAGTGTGACCTGCTTAGTCAAACCCAGCGGCGCGGAAAAAGTTGCGCGGAGCCGGGCGAGCTAAGCCTGATAAGCCTAACCGCTACTGTTTGTCGTAGACCATGGTGCTGGTGATCTTGTTGCCGTTGGCGTCGGATTCGGTGATGGTGACGGTGCGGGTCTTGCCGTCGGGCGAAACAACGAGGGTGCCCGTTTCAGTGGCTTTGCCGCCGACCTTGTCGACCAGGTTCAGCGTGTGATCGTTGACCATTGTATACGACCGGGTGCTGGACGCTGGACCGCCGGTAACGGGGTAATCTTTGCCGTCAAACTTTCCCGTCCACTCGCTGTGCGTGGGCTTGCCGCTGGCGTCGACGCCGTCAACGGTGACTTTCACGTCGTCGCCCGCGGGCGCGTAGACAACGGTGGAATTCTTCTCGCCACCAGGGGCGATCATCGATTTGGCTTCGTTTATCTTCCAAGTGCCCAAAAAAACGTTGGTGGCCGCAAAACATACCGCGATGGCGGCGAACAGAGTGGCGAGCGTCAACAGAATCGTTCTTGTTTTCATGCAATCTCCTCTTCGCATTTTCGATTAGGGTTAGAAAGCGGGGCGCATCATACACCCGTTTTGGATGGTGTCCGCTACTGAAACTGACTTCCCTCTGAATCGCGGCCCGCGGGCGAATTGCGCGGCTCTTGCCGGAAAACCGCGTAGAATGCATGCACATATGGCTGAAGCACGAGCGGTGAACGAACAGGATGTATTGGCGTTTATGGCGACGGCGCACAAGGCGCTGAGTCTTCGCGAAATTGCGGCCGCGATGGGAATTCGCCATGCCGGGCGGCGCGCGCTGGCGAAGATGATTCCGCGCTTGAAGCGGCGCGGCGAAATCGTGGAGATACGCAACGGACGTTTCAAGCTGGCTGAATCTGGCGCAGCGCAGCAGGGGAAGAAAGACAAATCGGAGCGGGGCGATCGCGGACAGCGCGGGGAAAAGGCTGCTCAAGGTCCCGCCGCTCGCAAAAGTTCAGGCGAGACCACGCTCTCCGCGCCGTCGATTGAAATCATGCGCTCCGCGCAGTCCGGGCAAGGCAATCCTTCCAACGTTATCGAAGGGCGCCTGGTGGCGCATCGCGATGGCTACGGCTTCGTGGTTCCGGCGACGCCCATACCCGGCATCGCGGGAGATCTATTCATCGGCGCGGGGCGCATGGGCGATGCGATGCACGGCGATCGTGTGCTGGCGCGCATCGATCGCGGGCGCAGTCGTGGGGATGGCCGCATGGAAGGCTCGATCGTGCGCGTGGTGGATCGCGCGCACGCGACGATCGTGGGAATTTTCCGCTACGGCGCTGAGGGCAACAGCGTGGCGCCCTACGAATCGCGATTGCAGCAAGAAATCGTGATCCCGCCTGGCCAGGAATTGACGTCGGAGCTGCGCGCGAAGCTCGGGCCGCAGGCTCCGCGCCGCGGCGTGCGCTTGCCGGAACTCGATGGCGCGGTGGTGGACGTTGAGCTGACGCGATTCCCGCAGGGCGGCGTGCCGGCTTCCGGCCGCGTGATTGAAATTCTCGGGCGTCCCGGCGAAATGGGCGTGGACACCGAGATCATGATTCGCAAGCACCACTTGCCGCATCGCTTTCCGGAAGACGTTTTAGAGGAAGCGCGCGCCGTGGCGCAGCCGGTGGGAGAAGCCGAGCGCGCGGGGCGCGAAGATTTCCGCGATTTGCCGATCGTGACGATCGACGGCGAAACCGCGCGGGATTTCGACGATGCGGTGCACGTGCGGCCGCTCGGCAACGGACGCTGGGAACTGCAGGTGCATATCGCGGACGTGGCGCATTACGTGCGGCGCGATTCGCTGCTAGACGCGGAGGCGCGCGTGCGCGGAACATCCGTCTATTTCCCGGATCGCGCCGTGCCTATGCTGCCGGAGGAGTTGTCTAACAATATCTGCTCGCTGCGGCCGCACGAAGAGCGCCTGGTGATGAGCGTGGTGATGGAAATCGGCGCGGAGGGCGATATCCGAGCGACGCGAATCGCGCCCGGCCTGATTCGCTCCGCCGAGCGCATGACGTACACGCTGGTGCACGCGGTGCTCGAAGGCGATCCGGACGCTTCCGCGCGCTACGCGCATCTTGCGCCGCATTTCCGGGATATGCGCGATCTGGCAATGATTCTGAACGCGCGGCGCGTGCGCATGGGCTCGATCGATTTCGATTTGCCGGAGGCGGTGATCGAATTCGACGATGCCGGGCAAATGATCGGCATCGCGCGCAGCGAGCGCAACGTCGCGCACCGCATCATTGAAGAATTCATGTTGGCGGCCAATCAAGCCGTGGCGCGCTATCTGGAAAATTGGGGCGTGGCTTCACTTCATCGCGTACACGAGAAGCCCGATCCGAAACGTGTGTTGGAATTCGAGGAATTGGCGCACGCATTCGGCTACTCGCTGGGCGTCGAAGGACTTTCGGAAAAACAAATCACCGTGAAGCATGGCGGCTCGCCGGCACATCGCGGCGAGCACGGGCGCGGCAAGGGTCGCCACGGCCGTTCGGGTGGCGGTCGCGAAAAGCAAATGACGGTTTCGCTTCCCGGCACGATGGATATCGACATCCGTCCGCAGCACTACCAACTGCTGACGGCGCGCATCGCGGGCAAACCCGAAGAGCGCATTCTTTCTTATTTGATGCTGCGTTCGCTGAAGCAAGCGCGCTACTCGCCGGAAGCGCTGGGGCATTTCGCTCTGGCATTCGATCAATACACGCATTTCACTTCGCCGATTCGCCGCTATCCGGATCTGATTGTGCATCGCATATTGAAATGGGCGCTGCATCACGTAGCGCCGGGCGCGCAGAGCGTGGCAGGACCGTACTCCGCGGCGGAACTCGACGCGATTGCGAAAGAATCGTCCGAAGCCGAACGCCGCGCGGAAGGCGCCGAAAGAGAGCTGAAGAGCTGGAAGACAGCGCAATTCATGGAACAGCATCTGGGCGAAGAGTTCGACGCGCTGATCGTTTCGATTCAGAAATTCGGATTCTTCGTGGAGTTGGTAGAGCTGTTCGTCGAAGGGCTCGTGCCCATCAATCGACTGGAAGAGCTGACGGGAGAGCGCTGCTTCTATCGCGAATCGGATCGCACGATCACAGCGGGACGGCCGGGGACGCGGCGCTCGCGCGTGTGGCGATTGGGCGATCGGATTCGCGTGCGCGCCGAGCGGATTGATCCGCTATCGCGGCGCGTGGAATTCTCACAGATCGAGTGAAGCGCCGAAAAACCTGGGAAGAATTGAGGAGGAGTGATGGCCGCGAGATGTCCGCAATGCATGTCGAAAGTGCCGGCGAGTCTTGTTGTGTCGAGTTCCTACGGGATGGAGTGCCCGAATTGCTACGTACGTATGGAGGTAACCGACGGGGGGCGCTACGTGGCGGCGCTGGCGGGGATGGCAATGGCGTTCGTCGTGTATCGATTTGCGCGCATATCGGGCGGGCTGCTGGGATGGGCACTTCCGATCGTGTACGCGATCGTCGCGTTCGGCGTGGTGGCGCCGCTGATATTGATGCTGGTCGCGGATGTGCGCTTGGCGCCACCGGAACCGGAGCCGATTGCGCCGGGCGCGGCGACTGCCGCAGCGGTGCACGGCGGCGGGCACCACTAGGCTGGGCTGGAGCATCATCAAAACCCTTTGAAATCGGCCTTTTGCGCTTCCGATTCGTTCGTGGTTGTGGGCCGATCGTACTATTGAGCCGCCATTCGCCGCTCTCCATACTGGCGGCATGGCGCAATATTCCAATTTAATTGGCCGGCGTGTCGAGGTCGAATATCGCGCCGGCGACGTTCTGCTGACGGCGACAGGCAAAATGGCCGCCGACACCGGCAAATCCATTTTTCTTGAAGAACATTCGGACCAGAAGGGCAAAACGAAAACGTTTCGCTGGGAGATTCCCTATCCTTGCATTCTTTCGGTGGCCCAATCGGTAGCGCCCGCGAACGCATCCGAGCAGCGAGATGCCGGCGAAAGCTCGAAATCGGAGCAATCTCCTGTTCGCGCGAACTTCCTCAAGACCCGCCCGCATCAAATCTGACTCCTCGGCAATCAGCAGCTTTTTCTTTCTGATCGTGTTCCGAACGAGCCTCGGCTAAAATCGAACGCGTCTGTTTGCGCTTGCGAGGAGCGATCCGTGAAACCATCCGTGGGTTTTATCGGCCTGGGCTTGATGGGACGTCCCATGGCCATCAATTTGTTGAAGGCGGGCTACGCGGTGACGGTGTGGAATCGCACGCGGGCGCGCGCCGAAGAGTTGGTGGCGCAGGGCGCGACGCTGGCGGCCACGCCGCGCGAAACCGCGGCGCACGCCGACGTGCTGTTTACGATCGTCAGCGACCCGCCGGCGGTGGAAGCGATCTTGTGGGGCGAGAATGGCGCGCTGGCTGGATTGCGCAAAGGCTGCGTGTTGGTGGATTCAAGCACGGTTTCGCCCGATCTTGCGCGCCGCACTGCAGCCGACTGCAAGAGCCGCGGCGTCGAATATCTGGATGCGCCGGTGACCGGCGGAACTTGGGGCGCAGAAAAAGGCGAGTTGGTCTTCATGGTGGGCGGTGAAGAAGCAACGCTCAAGCGTGTTGAGCCGCTGCTGGGCGCGATGGGCAAGCGTTGGTTTCTATTGGGGCCGAATGGCGCGGGGCAAACGATCAAGCTAGCGATGAATCTGATTTTGGCGCTCGAGGTGCAAGCATTCGCGGAGGCGCTGGCGATCGTGAAGTCGGCGGGCCTGCCGGGCGAGCGGCTGGTCGAGGTGATGCAATCGAGCATGGGGCGCGCGCCGGTGCTGGACGTGAAGGCTCCGGTGATGCTGAGCGGCGATTACAAGGCCAGCTTTCCGCTGCGCTTGATGTACAAGGACGTCGCGCTGGCGATGGATCTCGCTCGCGAACTGAAAATCACGTTGCCGGCCGGAGCCGCGGCGCGGGATACGTACGGCGCGGTCCGCAGCGCATCGAAGGATGATCCGGACTACGCTGCAGTCGCGCGGTTCTGGGACAAGCGTTGAGGCCGCCGCGACGGCGCGCGCCCGCCGAACGGCCACGTCCGACCGGTTGCTCGCAGGGCGCCCGAAATGGAATAATGCTTCGGCCACGAAGCACGTTCGCGCAGTGAGGAGACCCCGATGGCCGTACAGAAACTGAGCGAGAAGGGATTGGCTACGGCGCTCAAGGGATTGCCCGGCTGGACCGTCGTCGATGGAAAACTGTCCCGCGCATTTGAGTTCAAAGATTTTTCGGCGGCGTTCGCGTTTATGACGCGCGTGGCGATGGCCGCGGAAGCGATGAATCATCATCCTGATTGGTCGAACTCCTGGAATCGCGTGAAAATCGAATTGGTTAAGCACAGCGCCGGCGGAATCACTCCAAACGACATCGATCTGGCGCGCCACATCAGCCAAGTTTTCAACTCCTGATGCCCGAGCAAATCGTCAAGCGCCGCTCGCGCGGCTTTATTTGCGTGAATGCGCACCCGGAAGGGTGCCGGCGGAACGTTGAGCGCTGGGCCACCGCGGTGCGCGGGCGCACGCAACCCGGCGCGCGGCCGCCGCGCAACGTTTTGGTGATCGGCGCTTCAACGGGATACGGGCTTGCTTCGCGTGTGGTGGCGGGATTCGGCTACGGCGCCAAAACGCTCGGCGTTTTCTTTGAGGGCGCGCCCCAGGGCGACAAGATCGGAACCGCGGGCTATTACAATACCGCGGCGTTCCACGCGCTCGCCGACGACGCCGGACTTTTCGCGGCGAGCCTGAATGGCGACGCCTTTGCCAATGCGTCGAAAAGCGCCGCAGCCGAGATCATCCGCAAGCACATGGGCAGTGTGGATCTGGTGATTTACAGCCTGGCTGCGCCGAAGCGAATCCATCCGGATACGGGCGTGGTGCACTCATCCGCGCTCAAGCCGCTTCTGCACCCCTTGACGAGCAAGACCGTCGAACTCGATTCGGAAAAGGTCACGCAAGTGACGTTGCACACCGCAACCGCTGCGGAAATCGCCCACACCGTTGCCGTGATGGGTGGCGACGATTGGCAGCGGTGGATCGCGATGTTGCTGGAAGAAAAACTTCTGGCCGAAGGTGCGCGCACGATCGCTTACTCGTACATCGGGCCGGAAATTACCTGGCCGATCTATCGCCACGGCACCATCGGCTTGGCCAAACAAGATTTGGAGGAAGCGGCGCGCGCGCTGGACGCCGAGTTGCGCGCGCGCTGCGGCGGTCAGGCGCAAATTTCGGTGAACAAAGCCGTCGTGACGCAGGCGTCTGCCGCGATTCCCATTGTGCCGCTGTATCTGAGCTTGTTGCCGCCGGCGCTTGCGCGCCGCGATTTCGAGGAAGGCCCGCTTGAGCAGATGGAACGCTTGTTCGCCGAATTCATCGCCGCGGACGCGCCCACGGCGCACGATGCCGAAAATCGAATTCGCCTGGACGATCGCGAACTGCGTCCCGAAGTGCAGGAAGAAATCATGTGTCTCTGGCCACAGGTCACCACGGAAAATCTTCGCGCGCTCACCGACTTCGCAGGATACCAGCGCGAATTTCGGCGCCTGTTCGGCTTTGAAGTTGAAGGCGTGGACTACGACGCGCCGGTTGAAACCGATCTTCGCTGGTGACGTGCCGCAGCCGACGACCGCCTGTCAGTCCCGCGCGACCCCCTCTATCTAATTGATGGCATTTGGCTTATGGGTCTGGTATGCGGTCTTGAAATATCCGCCTCGCTGATTCGTCTTCAGGGGTGTATGCAAGAGGCGACACTGAGCATTGCGTTGACCGCCGAACAAAATCAGCGGATCGCCGAGACGGTCGAGCGCGAGCAGGCCCGGCTTCGCAATTTTATTCGCAAGCGCGTGGCCGATGCCGCCGACGCCGAAGACATTCTTCAGGAGGTCTTCTACGAACTCGTGGAAGCCTACCGCGCGATGCAACCGATCGAGCAGGTGAGCGCGTGGCTGTTTCGCGTGGCGCGCAATCGAATTACGGACCTTTTCCGCAAGAAGAAACCGGTGCCGTTCGCGAGCGAGGCGGCCGTGTTCGCCGAGGATGGCGAGCCATTTTCATTCGAGGATCTGCTGCCGTCGCCGGATGCCGGACCCGAGGCGGCTTACGCGCGGAATTTGCTCTTGGAAGAATTCGAGGCCGCGGTGGATGAATTGTCCGCGGATCAGCGCGAAGTGTTCATTGCTCACGAAATCGAGGGGCGGAGTTTCAAAGAAATGTCCGCTGAGACGGGGCTGAGCGTGAACGCGCTGCATTTGAGGAAGCACTACGCGGTGCTGCAACTGCGCGAGCGACTTCAGGCTGCTTACGACGAGTTCATGAAAGGATGAGGACAAACATATGAGAGGCAATAAAGTGTTGCGAGTTCTGAAATTTTTTGCGATCGCACTGGTGCTGGCAACCGTGCTCAGCTATGTGGTGATGCACCTGTGGAATTGGCTGACGCCGGCGCTGTTCGGCTGGCGCCTGATCACGTTCTGGCAGGCACTGGGCGTACTGATCTTGAGCAAGATTCTCTTCGGTGGATTCCGTGGTCACGGCGGACCGCACATGTATTGGCGGCAGCGGATGGCGGAGCGTTGGGAGCAGATGACGCCCGAAGAGCGCGAAAAAATCCGCCAAGGCATGCGCGGCCATTGCGGCCCGTTTGGATCGCGCGAGCCATCGGCGGACCCTGCGCCGAAGGCTTGACTCAACCAACGACGCCGCACACAAGCCTATCGGCCATGGCGGCCGATAGGCGCTGTACGGTGGCAGCACAGCCTATAGGTTTTGTCCGTTGGAATTTCTCCGGCGATATTCTGGGGACTCGGCACGCGAAGCCAGCTGGCTTCGGGCCGATTCTTTCCGAAGGGGCGATTAAGCTTCGGCCAAGCGTGGAAACGTCATGCCCGCTTCGAGCGACTGCGCGAATTGCTGAGCCATCACCGGCCGGCCGAAATAGTATCCTTGCCCCTCTTTACAGCCGTGGGCTTGCAGAAATACCAACTCATCCAGCGTTTCCACTCCCTCGGCGATCACCCGGTGCTTCAGACGTTTGCCCATGCTGACGATCGCGCTCACGACGGTAGCGTCGTCCGGACTGGCAAGGATGTTGTGCACGAACGACTGGTCAAGCTTCAGGGTGTCAATGGGAAATCGGGTCAGATAGCTTAAACTGGAATAGCCGGTGCCAAAGTCATCCACAGCCAATCGCACGCCGATGGCTTTGAGCTGTCCAAGGGCGCTGGCGGTCGACTCCGCATCTTCCATGAGAACCGTCTCGGTAATTTCCAGCTCGAGATATTTGGGATCCAGGCCGGTGTCCTTCAGGGCAGCTTGAACGCCCTCGAGAAACTGCTCGTTCTGAAATTCCAGCGACGAGATATTGACTGCCACGGGGACGGCCAGTAGCCCCGCATCAAGCCATTCCCGCGTTTGCCTGCATGCCTCGCTTATTACCCATTGACCTATGGAGACGATGATTCCGCTGCTTTCGGCGATGCCCAGGAATTGGCGCGGAAGCAGCAGCCCACGGCTCGGATGTTGCCAGCGCACGAGTGCCTCGACACTTGTGATCGTTCCTGTTTTGAGATTTACCTGCGGCTGGTAATGCAACAATAACTCGTGGCGTTCAATAGCAAGTCGCAGCTGTTCTTCCAGCGATAGGCGCTCGACGGCCTGGACGCTCATGTCCGCCACAAAAAACTTGTAATTGTCGTGTCCACCTTGCTTGGCGCGGTACATCGCCGTGTCGGCATTCTTGATCAGCGTCTCCGCATCTTCACCACTCTCGGGGTAGGTGCTTATGCCGATGCTGCCGGTCACCAGAAGACGGTGTTCGCCGATCCGGTGCACTTTTTTCAGCTCGGCGATAATCTTTGCAGCGCTCACGGCTGCATCTTCTGCATGTCTCACTTCCGGAAGCAGTATCACGAACTCATCGCCACCCTGGCGGCTTACCGTGTCGGATTTTCGGACACACGCCGATAAGCGCGCTGCTACCGATTGTAGAAGTTTGTCGCCCACAGGGTGCCCGAGGGAATCGTTGATATTTTTGAAACCATCCAAATCCAGGTACAGCACCGCGAGCTTGTGGTGATTGCGGCGCGCCAATGAAATTGCCTGGCTGAGCCGGTCCTTCAGCAGCAATCGGTTGGGCAAGTCGGTGAGAGCGTCATGTTGGGCCAAGTGCGACATTTCAAGCACCATCGACCGCGCCATGCTCACGTCATGAAACACGATAACTGCCCCGGTGACCTGGCCTTCCCGGTCGTGGATAGGGGCCGCGGAGTCTTCGATCGCGCTTTCATGTCCGTCCCGTCGAACCAGGATACAGTGCGCCGCCAGACCCACGGGACGGTCTTGTCGGATTGCCAACTCCATCGGATTTGGTGAAGGTTCATGCGTGGCGCCGTCGATGATTTGGAACACGTCGGCAAGCGGATGGCCGATTGCGTCCTTTTTGGACCATCCTGTCATATGCTCCGCAACTACGTTCAAATAGGTCACATTGCCGGAAATATCCGTGCTCAGTACGGCGTCGCCGATGGAGTTTAGTGTGACCTGGGCCCGCTCGTTGGTTGTGAACGCTTCATGTCGCGCAGTTTCGCGCTCACCGAGGTTGCGGATCGCCCGAGTGAGCGCGTAGCTGTCTAGATGACCCTCCAGGAGGTAGTCTTCCGCTCCGCAAAGCATGGCCGTTTTGCAGATGTCCTCGTCGCCCTCTCCCGCGAGAACAACTACGGGAGTGGTGGGAGCGACCAACAACAGCTTATAGAGGGTGTCGATACCCTGGGAATCGGGTAGAAACAGACTGATAAAGATTGCCCACACCTTCTTTTGGGCCAGTATTTCCAGGCCGCCGGCAAGCGTAGTGGCGCATTCGAGATTCGATGGACCGTCAGGTGTGGCTATCAAGGCTTCTCTAAGCGCCTTGCTGTGACAGTCGTCGGAATCGACGAGTAGCAAATTTTGGTCTCTAAAGCCCATTGTGCTGGCCACCTTGGTATGAAACGCGATTGGTGCGAAACGGCACTGTTCAAAAACGGACACTTTGGGGGATGTGTCGTATAAGTATCTGTGCGGCGATCGAAAGGCAGCCCAGCAGCGACAGCGAATTCGGTCGCGCAAAACGACACTTAGCAGTGAATTATTGAATTGAAGCCAGCCATTGGACTTTATCTGTTGAAATTGATGTTTCTGAGAACCGCGAAAACGTGCCTAAGTCCATCGCAATGAAGTGGTAGGCCCGTGGGGACTCGAACCCCAGACCTCTACCGTGTCAAGGTAGCGCTCTAACCAACTGAGCTACGGGCCTATGTTCGTGACGAAAGCGGCTTACGAACCGCAGCCATTTTAACATCTGGCAGCGAATGGCGTCTGCTTACGTTTTCGATTGCGCAAATATCTCGCGTAGGGTATCTCCGGCAGCGGAGAGGTTGGCTAGCCACATCTCGACGTACTCGCGCGACAGCACAACGCCATCGGCGCCGGCTCCGAACGCGGCCCGAAGAGCGCGGCTGACATCCTCCGGCTTGGTGCGCTTGTCCGTTGCCTTGCCCGACCCTCCGAGAACAGGGACGTCGATATCGATTCCTGGATAGATTTTCACTTGGCCGGCGACGTCGGCAATGGCGCGTTTGGTCTCGTGCGCGACGTAGTCCGCGGAAAGGCCGCTGGCGGCCAATTGGTCGTACGGCGCCTCCTGATAATTCATGGTCTTGTAGTAGAACTGGAGAAAGTCATTCGGCGTGGCGTCGTGGAAGATGGTGCCGCCCAGCCGGTCCAAGTACGCCGCCATGCGTGGACCGCCGACGTTGTTGTACGTCGCAAGTTTCAGGAAATCCGCATAGTCCCTGATCTGCGTGTAGTCTTCCTCGGCTCGCCCAAACGGGCTGAACGTCCTGCCCTGCATGACGTGAAAGCCGAAAGGCTTCTGCGGCGCGATCCCTTTCCCCATTCCATACAGCTCCGCTTGGACGCCGTGCAGACTATCCGTCCAGAGCGACTCCCAACTCAGGATTTCGGGATATTTGAGCAGCAGCCTCCAAAAGGAAACGAAGTAGCCGTCCACCGGCTGCTGATCCTGAGCCGCGGCCTGGAACAACTGCTCGAGTTGGCGATATCCGGCCTGCGCGCGCTCCACCGAGATGCCCCGTTCGCGCGCCTTCGCTTGGCAATACTGGCAAAAGCAAGTGATGGCGCCGCTTCCGCCGATCATGTTTTCCAGTGGCCCAGCGCGTTCGCAACCCCAGGCGACGCCGTCCACCTCGCTGGGATAGCCGGATAGCAAACTTTCGATCTTGCCGCTTAGAAACGCGCGGTAGTCAGGATGATTCAGGCAGGCGGTCGCCACTCGCCGCCCGTACACATCAATTTCGGAAACTTCCGCATAATTCGGAATCAGGCGATCCAAGCTGGGGTTATTCAGATCCCAGGCAAAGAAATCCATGCCTCGCGCTTTGGCCTTCGGCGCAACTTGCTCAATCACGTTGAACGTGCCGTAAGCGGGCGAGCGAAAATCCTTCAGAATCGTGTTCTGGAAATATTTCGGATCGTAGTCATAGAACGCGCCAGCCGTGATGTCGGAAGTGCCGGAGATTCCGTGGTCGGGCAGCGGGATGGGCCCGTCCTTCTTCAAACGCTGCTCTCCGTAGCCAAACACGTAGGCCCACACAGTGTTCACGTCGCCCTTCTGTTGAATGTTGTCGAGCACGTGGTCGATGCCCTCGTCGACCCAGGCAAACGCTCTCACTTGGATGGCCACGAAGTTCTTCCGGTTCTGCACAGGAACCCGACTGACGCGCGGCACCGGTGTCACTTGCGGATGCGCCAACTGCGTCAGAAATGCCGCGCACACCGATCCCAGCCCAATAAAAGCTCTGCGATCCAAAGTCGAGTTCATGGGTGAATGCCCCCTCGGAAATAAATTTGACCCTGACGACTCACAGTTGCAGAAGAGCGTTCAGTTTCGCGATGACCTCGAAGGCGTCCGCGACATACACGACGTCGGCTTTGCCGCGCGCCCAGCCACAATTCGGATCGAGGTTCACGGCGCGGCGCTCTTGGATGAAGCGCCAGCCTACGACGTGCGGCTCCTCGCCGTGGCAGCAAGTTGCCAGACCTTTGGGATGGCGCGGAGTGGAACCTGTTTGGCCGACTTGGTTGAGGTGAGAAAGAAACGGAAGCACGGATTGTCCTTCGCCGCGCAAGTCGACCAGCGACTTGCTGCTGCCGAGAGAAGCGCGCGTGGCGGCAAGAAATCCAAGAATTAGTTTGCCGGCTTCTTCCACGTGCGTCTGGCCGTCTTTTTGCTTTTTCGTCCAGCCGGCGCCGGTGACGAATAGGAGATCGGCGTCGGGGCGAATCGTCTGCTGCTCGGATTTGGGCGCGACGACACCGGTGACGCGCGTGCGCAGCGGCGGCAAATTGACGCTGACGCGCTCAACTTTCGGCTCGCCATCGCGCAGCTGATACGGCAGACCGGCGTCGAGCAATAAAAACCATGGGCGCTCGCCACGCGTGAGGACGGCCTCGATGCGCTGGCGATAGAACCAGCGTGTGGCGCGGCCACTATCGAGCGCCGTGATGTGCGAATCGACGCGGCCGTTCAGGCGCAGCGCGACGCCAGGCAACGTGCGCGCCCATCGCGAAGTGCCGGGGGCCAAGACAAGAGTTGCGCCGGTGGCGCGGCAAAGCGCTTCCGCGGCTGCAGCGTCGGATGCATAGCGGGACTGCGCAAATTCCGGCCCTTCGACGACGTAGACGGAGGGCACGCCGCGCGGCGGTTGCACTTTTTCACCGACGAGTCCGACAGCGAGCGATCCGCCTAGCGCGCGAGCAGTTTCAATTACATCGAGCGCGGCCTTTGCGAGCGATCCGTCGGGTTCGGTGTGCGCGAGAACCAGAATTTTTTCGTCCATATCAGCCTCGAATCCAAGCGGCGAGTTCCCGCGCGATTTCATCGGTGGATAGATCCTTGACGATGCGCGTCTGGCGCTGCTGCTTGGGCACGGCCGCACTTTGATAGGCAAGATTGCCGGCGGCGAGTGGCGCCGATTTGGCGCGTTGGAGAGCAGGCATCAGCGTGCGCATATTGGCCATGCCGACCTGCGGATTATTCGGCGGCTCGGGAAGATTGCCGGTGGCCCAGCCAAGAATGGCGGGCGGGCCATCGCACACGGAAATTTGGTGGCGTCCGCCTTCGACACGTTCCAGGATTTCCAGCGCGCCATCTTCAAGAATTTTGATTTGATCGACGCCTTGAAACTGGTCGAGGATGCCAAGGCGCTCGCCGATAATCTGCAGTGTCGTGCCGGAAGAGCGCGAAGCGGATTCCCACCCGCCGAAAACAAGAAGTTGCGAACGGTCGAGCCCGGGGATCGCGGAAATGGCGTCGGCAAGCGCGGCGGCGACGGCGGCGCTATCGGTGAAACCGCTGGACGGCGCGTCGAGAGCAACAAGATCGAACGACGCTTTTTGCGCGATGGTCATGATCACTTGTTGCAGCTTGGCCTTCGGCGCCAGACTGGCCAGCCAAATCTTGCTGCCAGCGAATTGCCTGGCAAGATGCGCGGCTTCGTAGAGTGAACATGCGGCCCAGGGATCCAGAACGTGAGGCAACATGGTTTCGTTCTTCAGCACGGGGCCCGCGGGCGTGCTGATGGGCTCCAAAGTTTGCAGTGGATCGGGCACAATGCCCGCGCAGACAACGATTTGAAAAGTCATTCAGCACTCCGCACTGGACGTGTCGTCATTCTAGGCGTTGCACGCGGTGGCGGGTTGGGGCCGACACTCAATTTTCCGCTGAGTGCAAGCCGCCCGCGCCGGCGCGGAAGGCGATATTCTCGTGCTCGCAATTCCACAGGCAAGCGCCGCAGAAAACACACTTCTCGCGATCGAAGCCGGGTACGGCGGAATCCTTCGGCGCAGTGATGGCTTCGCCGGAGCAAATCTCCACGCAGACTCTAGATTTGCAGCCTTCGCACAGCGTGGGATAGAGGAACACGACATGATCGGCGTAGCCGCCCGGGGCCTGCACTTTGCCGCCAACGAGCAGCGCGTCTTGATGCGTTATTAGAAGTTGGCCGTCATAGGGAATCGCGGGCCAGCCGCACGCATCCATCAGCGAATCGTGCAAAGAGACGCCGCTCCGCGCGGCGGTTTCGCGCAATGTGGCCACATCGCCCTTCTTCACGCGGCGCGCGAAGAATTCCTCCGCAGTTCGCATCGGATGCGGGCGGCCGGGAATCGAAAGCAGGCCGCGCGTTGCGCCCGTGAGTGCCATGCCGATCAAACCGGAAACAACGCCGCGATGAAAACCGTCGCGCGATTTTTCGGCGATGCGCGCTTCTTTCTCAACCCAACTGGCGCGGCGCCGGCGAACGTAAGTGGCATCCAGATTTTCTTTGGTGAAGGGTTTGTTGTCCTTCAGAAGTTCTAGCACCGCCTCGGCCAGTTGCGTTCCCGTGGTCCAGGCTTCATCGACGCCGGAGCCGGTGAGCACGTTTGTGGAGCCAGAGCCTTCGCCGATGCGTGCAAAACCGTCGCCGGCAAGATATGGCTCGCCGCGGCGCCCCGATTCCTGCAGGGATTTCGCGCCCCAAGAACGCAGGCGGCCACCCTTCACGTATCGCCAAAAATAAGGGTGCAGCAGGAAATGCTGAAGATAACGATACGAAGTGCGCACCGGATTTTCGTACCACGAGGGAATGAAAATTCCAGCGGATGCGATGCCGCCGGGGTGCACGTAGAAGAAACCGAAAATCTCCGGCTCGGGATATCCAATCGTGTGAATCACGGTGCCGGGTTTCAGGTCGACGCCTTCGGGGAGATCGATCACCATCTTCGCGCCGACCGCCCATTCGCGTCTCTCGCCGCCGCGAGGCATGCCGAGCGATTCGTCAAGCTTCTGCCCCACCGCGCCGACGGGCCCATCGCCAATCACCGTGAGCGCCGCGTGAACATCCATGCCCGGCAGGAAGGCCGCAGCGGGTGTGCCGTCGCGCTCGACGCCTTGATCGAGAAGCCGCACGCCGAGAACGCGCTCGTTCTCCAGCAACGGTTCGGCGACGGGCATGCCCGGCCAAATTTGCACGGCGCCGGTCGCCATCAGTTGTTCGCCGACCCATTGATTGAATTGGCCGATGGAAAGCACGAGGCCGTCTTTTTTGTGCAGAAAACCCGGCGTCCACGGAATCGCAATCGCGTCGTGCTTCACGCCGATGAGCTTGCCGAATGTACGCAGAAACCGATCGGCCGCGCGCAGCGCCCAAGACCGGCGCGACGCCCCGTTCGGATCGAGCAAGTAAATTAGTTTTTCTTCAGCCACGGGCGTGGCCATAGGAATCTGCGAAGCATCAAGATTCGGGAAGGAAGCGCGAATGCCGCGCGCTCGCGTCACCACGCCGGAGACGCCGAAGCCGATTCCGTCGGCGCGCTCGTAGCAGACAACTTGCAGCGGCATGCCCGGCGCAGCTTTGCTTTCGATTGCCGGCGTGCCGTCAGGATTCAACAACGCAGGAGCGAGCGCGGTGAGAAAACCGCCCGTGGCCGGGCCAAATCCGACGCACACCAAATCGACATCCATCGTCTGTCGATCCACGGCGACGGCTTGCGGGGCCTCGGGCAAGTTTTCCATCAGATTGGATAATCCAGCGCGGCCGGAATCATCACCTTGGTGAGCGATTCGGCGGCGCGATCCTTGGCGAGCTGCGATCCGGTCAGGCAGCCATCAAGGCGCGTGCGCAAACCCGTAAATTCCTCCAGGCCGTCGAAGCGCACGCACGGACCGGCTTTGGCGGGATGCAAGATTTCCTCCCCCGCGGCATCGGTAACGCCGCTGGCGACAGCGGGCATGACGCCTTCGAGTTCAACCAACGCGCCGGCCGGGCTCGGGCCGCAACCCTGATAGCCCTCGGTGTCCCATCCGGGATGCCGGTTGTAGCCGAACACGAGAGTGGCGCAGATGCGGCCGACTTCGCCCGCGGATCGCGCGGCTTGGATGTGGCAAAGGTCGGAGAGGAACGGAAGCAATCCACCCAATGCTTCGGCCACGGCGGGATTGTCCGGCCCTTTGGTTTCGAGTTCCAAGTAATCCAGAATTTGGCATCGCGAGGCGAGCAACCAGCAGAGCGCATCGGCGAGCGGGAACGTAACGCCCTGTCGCGTTCCTTGATAAAGCTTCTGGCCATCGGCGTCCTTGGCGGCGAGCAAATGCTGAATGGTCCACAACCACATTTGCATCGCCGTCGCCAGCGCGCACGCGCCCGTGCCGGGATTGCGCGCGGCAATCACGCGCATTTCGCGGATCCAGTGGCGGAATTGCGCGAGGAAAATTTCGTTGGTCATCGTGACGCTGAGCTGACGGCGCTGCACGGCTTCCGGGCCTTCGTACGTGGCTTCGAGCTGTGAATCCATCCATTTGTAGCCGAGAAATCCGGGGCAGTCCTCCGTGATCCCATAGCCGCCCATCATGCTGACGGCTTCCCGCAGCATGTTGCCGCCGTGGCCGGTGTTCCAAAGCTTCGTCGCGGGGCAAAGAACATTGGCGACGGCATCGAGCAGGATGAAACTAATTAAATTGTTCTGTTCGAGGGCGTCCAGGCGCACCTGATCGCGTTGCTGCGGCTCGCGCGAATTCAGCTCCAGCAATTCGAGCGCATCGTTCTGCAGAGTTCGCAGGTGTTTGAACGCCGCGCGGCCTTCCAGTCCTTTTGCGGCGAACAGTTCGTTCTTCTCGCGCTCGATCGGATCGAGTTCATCGAACAATCGCGCGGCGGCAAAACCCAGCGACGCACTGGCTTCGCCCGTGGCCCAAACGTCGAGCAAGCGGTGCAGCACATCTTCTTTCTGCTGCAAGCCGAGTTCGTAGCGCGGCGATCCTTCCGTGATGCTTGCGCCGCCGCGAAAGCGGTCGCGGTGATAGCGAATCACGGGTTCGACGGCGGAGAGCAGCTTGGCCGCCGTCATCAAGCCGACGGTGACGCGCGTGCGGCGGAAGACAGCTTCAATAATTTCGGCGTGGCTGTAATTCGGGACGATCACGCCATCCTTGACGGTGTAACCGCCGATGATGCGGCTGGCCGGCACGCGCATTTGCAAAATGGGATCGCGCGTGGAGGAAAGTTGGTGAACCAGCTTACGCGTCGGCGTGCCGCGATCGAATGTGCCGGGATCGGTTTCCTCAAGGATCACCATGCAGGAGCCCGCGATGCGCGGATCGCCGGAATCCACCGCGGCGGTGACGAAATTGGCGAATCCCATGTTGGTGATAAAGCGCCCCCGCTTGTTCACATCCAGAAGCGGTTCTTTGCCTTGTTCCCACTCGGCAATCGTCACTTTGCCGGACAGCAACCCTGTCTCGACGCCGACATAAGGGATCGGTTCGGTGAGGCAAAACGCACCGCGCCACGGTTTCTCGCCTGGTTTGGGGACACATCGAGCCATGTAAGCAGCGCGCTGCTCGGCGGTGCCTCGCTCGTGAATGGGTGCGAGCGCCAAGCAGCCGGCCATGCTGGCCGTGGCCGCACCGGCATCCACCCACGAAAGCTCGAACGCCATCAGGGCCAGCGCGAGATTCTTCGGACCCTCGAGATAGCCGCCTTCCGCACTGTCCATGAAAACGCTGGTGAGCCCGGCGTTATCGAATTCCGGCAATAGCGCATTTTTCTCGTCCGTCCACTCGTGCGAATTGCGGCCGCCGGCGGCAACCAGGCGCGCAACGGGTCCGCGAGCCACGCCGCGAGCGGACTGCACCAGCATCTGAAGATCGTAGCGGTCGGCAAAGCGCCACAGAACCTGCCGGACCTCATCTCCAGGCAGAGTGCGCAGAGTTTCAGCGGGCTGATTCTTGGCAGGCGCTGACAACATGGCGGGCCTCCCTTCGCGATGTTCCCCTTTAAGGGAGTGATCCATTGTACAGCGAAGTGGGGCCCCAGCACTGTGGTCCGCGCGAAAAAACGCAAAGGAAACATGCGTCGGGGGTAAGGGAATAGGCGATGCCATCGGGGCTGCAAAAGAAAACTGGGGTGCCCCTCCAAATTCAGAGGAGCACCCCAGGTGTTGAGGGGGGTGGTATGGCTTACGTTAGAACGTGAACTTCCCGGTCACCCACACATCGCGCGCGCCGGAGCCGAGAGACGACGTGTTGCTGCCGCTCGCTGCTTCCGTGCTCGTGATTTGCCCGAAGCTGCCGGGGTTGCCAACCGTAAGAGCGCTGGAAGCGCTTGGGTTGCTGAAGTGTGGTGTGTTCGTGAGACTGAATGCCTGAATTTGAAGCATCAGGCTCATATGTTCATGAATCGGGAAGGTGCGGCCGAGGCTCATATCCAGGTTGAACAGGCCAGGCCCGCGGAATTCATCTCTGCCCGATGTGCCGAATACCGCGCCGCACGCCCCGGGGACCGCACCCGCGGCCGTGCAGCCGACCACCGAGTAGAAATCGGCCGGGTTGAAGTATGTGCAAGCCGGATTCGAGTTGGTGCATGTGGTTCCCGGCACCGGGCCTGGGTTGTTGTAGAACTGGACCGTCGGGACCAGTAGGTTGGCGGTTTGCGAGTTACCCGTCGAGTTCAGCGAGTTCGCGTTCCCGGAAACGGTGAACGGGAAGCCGCTGTACTTCGATAGGACCTCGTTTAGCTGCCAGCCACCTAGGACCTTGCCCGCGAAGCCGTGCTGCATCCAGCGTCCGTCTTTGCCGAATGGGCTCTGCTCCACGCCGAAGATCTGCAGGTTGTTGGTCTGATCGTACCCGGCGGTCGCGTAGTTGCGGTAGAAGTAGTTGGGTGCCGTGAAGAAGAATCCGGCGTCGGCATAGTTTGTATTGGCGTTATTCAGCTGGTCGATGGCGTGCGACCACGTGTAGTTGATACCGATAAATCCGCCGTGGCCCAGCTTGCGGCTCAACTGCGTCTGCATGCCGTTGTAGTTGGTGCCTGCGATGGGCGCCTGTGAGTTGATGGTGAGTCCGTTCTGCGTCAATTGGGTCGGGAATGCCAGGTTCATCTGTCCAGCTGGGCCCGTGCCCGGATTGGACCAATTGAGGTTGAAATAGCCCTGCTCGCGGACCGCATGGGTGCGGACGTAGGCGATCTGGAAGTTGAAGCCGGCGCCCAACTCGCGCTGCACCGTCAGGTTGTAGGACTCAATGTAGCCACGGCGATAGTCCAGCGGGACGGTCGTCGTGTTCACGTTAGGCAGCGGGATCGAACCCGAGCTGATGTTGAACGTCGGCAACGAAGCGACGCCGAGCGGGAGGTTGGTAAACGGTCCATATGTACACGTGCTCGTGTTGGTCACGCCGGTGCAGGTGATGCCGGACCCTGCTGCGGGAATCCCCATGACTCCCGCTGGGTAATACGTCGAGGGTGAGTTGTCCTGCACAAGAGCGTCCGATGGATACGCGTCGCGCAGGTTGCGGAAGTTCGATGGGTCAACGCTGAAGCCGACGCCCGCACGAATCACGGTCTTCGGGGTCAAGCGATAGGCCAGACCCAGCCGCGGAACGATTTGCGGAGGCGTTTTCACTCCATCACGGACTGGAACGCCGCCGTTGCCGCCCATGATCACCTGGCCGGTTGCGGGGTTGAACACGGGAATGCCCTCAGGCTGCCCCTCGTAATTGGCTTCCGTCATGAAGGGGTACCATTCCACGCGCGCACCGTAACTGACGGTGAGTTTGCTAGTGGCTTGCCACTGATCCCGGACGTACCACGAAAAAACGGATTCGCGTTCGGTATTGGGAACCAGCGTGTCACTGGCCTTGCCCGATTGGTCGGGCAAGCCGAGGAGGAAGTCGGCAAAGTTGTTGTAGGCAGTTTGCGGGTTTACAAGCGACAACGTGTTCGTCGTCGTGTTCAAGGTCGTAAGGACAGTCATATTTCCGTTGAAGCCGAAACCGCCGCGCCCTGTTTGGACGTTGCCGCCTTCGGGCTGGAAGTGGTTCAGACCCCAATGGATCTCCTCGAAACCAAACCGGATGGCATGGGTACCCTTTTGCCAACTCAGGTTAATGTCACCGGTGTATTGGTTGTCGCGGAACAGGAATGGATTTGCCGTGTTCGGGTCGCCCATGTTGGCAAAGTTAGAGCCGAGCGTGAACGCAGGGAACCCATTCTGAAGATACGTGCCGCCGTTTGCGCCGGGAATTCCCAGGAGCAGCCCAAAGTTAGAGCCTCCGCTCGTCGGGTCGTCCAGGTTCAACGCGCCGAGTTTTTGCCGCGTGTAGCCGAAGTTTCCGTCCATGATCACCGACGGGCTGAAGGCGTAGGTGCCACCCAGACCGAGAACCTGAATCCTGGATAGCGCATTGCCTTGCTGGCCGCCATTGGTGGCGTTGCCCCCGGCCGTGCCCAAAGCGGGCGGGTCGAGGATGTCAGCAAGAGAAATGCTATAGCGGCCCCAGACTGTGGACTTGCTGTTGGGCAGATAGGTGAACTTCGCGTCGATGTCTTGGCGGGTGTAGTCGCCGTCCGCGTTGTTCGTGTAATTGAAGGAGTTGGCCGGCGAATACGGCGAGTACGGAACGTCCGCCTTTGCCAAGTAGTTCTGGAGGTAGCCGAGTGCCGCGGGATTGATTTGGCTCACCGGGATGAAATTGTTCGTGAACTGCGTACGGCTCGTTCCGTTTGTCGCGCCGGTCATGGGGTTGTAAATAAATACGTTAACCGTCGACGATCCGCTCGTATAACTAGTCGGTATCGCAATGCCCTGCGTGGGGACGCCACCGATGGTTTCGGTCGTGAGCGTATACATCGAGGCGTCGGGGATTTCCTGGTTCAGGAACGCGTTCTGGCGCTGCGTGTCTCGCTCCCAATCCCCGAAGAAGAACAGTTTGTTCTTCAGGATCGGCCCGCCGATGTTGCCGGCGTACTGGTTGTTGATGTTCTTGCGGAGAGGACCGCACTTATTGATCGAAACCGAAACCACGCAGTTGGAACCATATTCATTGGGCTGCGTGAAGTAATTCAGCGCCGTCATGTGCTGGTCGTTGTGGCTGAAGAAAGCGCCACCGTGGAACTGGTTGGTGCCAGACTTGATCGTGATGTTGATGGCCGCGCCACCCGCCATGCCCTGCTCGGCGTCAAACGAATTGGTGACGACGTTTACGGTCTCGATCGAATCCGGTGGCGGCGAATAGGCCACGTTCGCCGGCAACCACGGATACATATCGGTCTGGCCGTCGACTCTCGTTGTATTCGTCTGCGCGCTGGCGCCGTTGACGAAGGTAGTCATTCCGCGCTGCGGATTGCCCGCGGCGGAGTTCGGTTCCTGCGGCATACTCGTGCCGGGAACGATCTTGTAGAGAATTGAGAAATTGCGCCCCTCCGAGGAGTTCAACGGGAGGTTGCCAATTTCGGAAGTATTCAAGTCCGTGTGAATGTCCCCGCGATCCGTTTGCAGCACGGGAGCGGTCGCGGCAACGGTGACGGTTTCGGTCTTGCCGGCCACGGTCAACACGATGTCCGCACGTAGAACGTTGTTGGCTCGGATTACTAGACCATCCTGAACCGCAGTTCCCAGGCCAGTCGCTGTAATCGTCAATTTGTAAACGCCCGGCGTGAGGTCGGTAAACTCATAAATGCCGCGGTCGTCGGACTTAGTTGTCGAGACGGCGCCTGTGCCGTTGTTCAGCAACTGGACTGATGCCCCCGCGACTTCCGCCCCGGTCTGGTCGGTTACGTTCCCAGTGAGGTCGCCGTAGAGCACTTGTGCGTGCGCGGCTATGGGAAGCATGCAGATGCATGCAATCAACAAGATTAAAGCATAACCAATGGCCCGTTTACTTCTTACGTCGTTCCTTGCAGTCGCCCTACACGACAGAGTGTACTTCGACATTTGCCCTCCCCTTTGTGTTCACCGAATCATCTGACTGAATTCGTGTGCAAAACCTCGATGGACCCCGGAATCTTGTCGGCGCCCCGCTGCTACGCCGGATCGCATATGTACTTGTTTGGTTCGGCCGTAGCCGTTGCCGCGCTCGCTTGGCGCGGCCTCGTGCTCTGCTTCGAGCGCCGTCGAACCAAAATGTCTTTTCAGAACCAACGCAACCGTTCCGCGCAGCCGGGCCAGGTCGGGATCGGCGGCCGGCCGAACGCGTGGCGGCTTTCCAACTAGAACGGCCGCAGCCACTTCCGCTTCGATCACCGGGCCCAATCGCTTCCACAGGTGCGTGAATTCCCCAACCACCACGATTTCTTCCGGCGCCAATCCCGCCACGATCATGCGCATCCCGCGCCCGATCGCCTGCGCCATCGTGTCCAGCGCCTTCAGCGCCAACGGATCGCCGGCTTCCGCCAAGGCAAGTAAATCGTGAAAGCTCACGTCCTGCGATGTCGCGCTGGATTCGTGGTAATAGCGCACCGCAGCCCGCTGCGATGCATAGACTTCCCAGCAGCCGCGCCCGCCGCAAGAGCAAAGCGGACCGTTCGCATCGAGTGGCGCGTGTCCGAATTCACCCGACATCCCATTCAGTCCCCGGGCCAATTGCCCGTTGGTGAAAACCCCCGTGCCAACACCTTCAGAGACCGTGACGACCACCATGTCGTGGACGTTCTCCGCGTGACCAAACCAAATCTCCGCGAGCACGCAAGCGTTCGCGGCATTTTCCAGCTCCACGCGCATTCCCGTGGCGCTCTCGATCGCGCCCTTGAAGTCAAATGCACGCCAATTCAAGTTCGGCGCAAACACCACGCGCTGCGTGGTTTCGTCAAAGCGCCCCGGCAAGCTGATTCCGATGCCTTCGAAAACCAAGTCGGGATGCGCTTGCATCAAACGCAGGAATTTCGCCGATAGATTCGCGGCCATGGTCCGCGGGTCCGGCGTCGTCGGCATTGCCTCCTGCGAAAGAAAACGCCCGTTGACGTCGGCGACGGCCACGGTCGTCTTGGCTGGCCGCAAGTCCGCGACCAGGCTCGCGCGCCGGTCGTTCAGCCGCAAAAACGTCGGGCGTCTTCCGCGCGGCAGGCGTCCCGTCGCGCCGTAGACGACCCAGCGCTCCTGAATCAGCTGCTCGGTGATCAGCGACACTGTGCTGCGCTGCAATCCCGAGACGCGCGCGATTTCCGCGCGGGAGATCGGCTGCCGGCGGCGGATCAGGTTCAAGACGACACCGCGGTTGATGTCGCGCGCGATTTCGCTCGAAGCCACTTGCGTGTTGGTGAAGTCAAGTCGCCGCATTTAATTTGCCACAAGAACTAAATCGCCAAGCCAAACCACGCTCTCAAATTCATAATTCAAATTGTCCAGCACGAGCCCGATCGCTTCCGTTGCTTTTTCGTCGCGCCGCCGCGCGCAAAAACCAGCAAAAACCTTTACGTGTACGTGCACGGAGCGAAATTGCACACCCTTAAATTCGTGTGCCGAACTATATTCGTATTTCGCCGGATGTCAAGCATAAATTTCCCGAATTGGGGTTCAGAAATGCACCTGCTGCATCCCGTCATAAGCCGCGATCATTTGGTGGTCAAGACCCACTTTTGCCCGTCCAGACGATGGTCGACCTTCCCTGGTATTGGGCGGGCTCCTTCAATTGATCGGGACATGATGTCAGCAGCAGCCGACTCCGGAACTGTGCGGTTGCGGTGCAGGTGGACGCCCACTTGGACAGGATATCGCCTGGGTAGAACAGCGCCCTTTGGGGCGCAGACAAACCGACGGGTCCAATTGTCAAAAGCCTGAACTGATCGCCATCGTCGCTATGCTTCCTGGTGCATAAGTTGTACAAAATAGGCTAGTTCTTTCACGTCCCTGAGGTGGTCCGCGAGCCCCCAGGGTAAATGGCGCCGGTTTTGCCCGCCCTGCGCGCCGCCCAGAGCACGTGAGACACAGCCGACAAGAATGATCGCTTAGAGTGTTCTCTTTCCATTTTCCATAGGACTGAGGGACCTTTAGATATGCGTTGTAGTATTCCCTGGCAGCTCGCGCTGCTTTCTTCCCGGACTCTTCGACGGCCCGTTCTTGAAGGCAGGCAAGATTTTAGTCGTAGTTGCCGCCGGCGCTGGCGTGGGGTTCCAGACTAATGTGTTAACGGAAAAATCTCGACGTAGTCCAGCGGCGCAAGCTCCTGGCCGGCCGGAATTCCTTCGATGCGAATTTCGTCGCCGGGGCGAAGCGCCAATCCCGCGATGCGCCGTCGCGTTGATGAATCCGCGTTGGGAATGATCGCAGGCAGATCATCGTCCGCAACCCATTCGTCCACGGTCTGGTCGTTCACGAAGACGCGGAACTTCGATGCGCCGTTCTTCTGGTCAAAATATTCGACGTCGAGTTCGTACCATCCGGCGGCGCCGGTGAACTCAAATGTTGCAGAGCACTTCACGGCGGGTGCGGGGCACTGTATCGCTTTCGCGCCGGAAGCTGCTTCGGGCGGCGTGACGCCGAAAGCCACGTAACCGTCGAGCTTCATCGCTTCCGCCTCCGTGCGATCCGCGTAATGGCCGACGCGTCCGCGCGCATCGGGAATCCCCGATTTCGCGAGGAACCAGTTGCTGATGGCGTCGCGCCACACCATGGCATGCCCCGCCTGGTATTCAAGGCGCGCCAGCACCGCCGTGTATCGCGCGTCGTCCACGCGGCCGGCGAGCGATTCCCATTGCGAAACGAAGCCCGCCGCGGCGGCCGCGCCGTCGTAATGCGAATCGTAAACGTATTGAATCACCGTTTTCCCAGAATGCAGCACGTGCGTATACGGCACGTGATGGAAAAACAAAAGCAGATTGTCGGGGCAGGCCGCGATGGATTCGTACAACTTTTGAACGGCGGGAGAATATTGACCGATATAGCCGGTTCCCGTCGCGATCGTGCGATCCATGCCGATTCCTTCGTGATCCGCGCGAAGCCATTGGCCCCAACCATTGTTTTCCGCGGATTCAGGTGCTGGTCCGTAATGGCTGCCCAGAATATTTGTCAGCGTGCCGGCGCCCAGAGGCCCGGTGTAACTTTCGTAGACGTGCCAAGAAGCCAGTTGCATCGCCGTGATCGTGCGCACAACCAGGGGATCGTTGCCGAAAGTCAGGCGCGTCCACTCGCCGGCGATGGCGCTCGCGCTCAAATTCGGATTCCACGCGAGCCGTCCGAATCCATACAGATTCGCCATCGCCAGCACATATCCATCCCACGTTGGATCGAGGCCCACGTTCGAGACGCCGACGAATCCGCCCGCCGGGCGGTGAAATGTTTTGCCGGATACCAGCGCTTTGACGGGTGTGCCCGCTCCGTTGACGTGCATATCGAAATCCAATGTTTCTTTCCACATCGGAACCAGGAAACACAGGTGGCGCTCCTGCCCTGTGTATTCCTGCACGACCTCCAACTCGATGGCTTCATTTGTTTTCTTGAGCCCGCCGAAGAGCGGCGATACAGGCTCGCGGACCTGGAAATCGATAGGGCCGTTCTTAATCTGAACGAAGACGTTGTCGTCGAACTTTCCGTCGAGCGGATGGAAAATGTCGTAGGCGGCGCGGGCGCGGTCGTTCTTTAGGACAGTCCAATCCAGGTGATGGTCATAGACGAACGCGCGATAGAACAAGACGCCGCCATGCGGTTTGAGGGCGCGCGCAATCACGTTGGCCGCATCCGCGGCTGTCCGGCCGTAGGTGGAAGGACCGGCGCGCCCTTCGGAGTCAGCCTTTACGACGAAGCCGCCGAAGTCAGGAATCAGGTTGTAAATCTGGTCTGTTTTCGCCTGCCAAAATTCGGCGACCTTCGGATCGAGCGGGTCAAACGTATCCAAACCGCCGACAACTTTAGGGCTGCTGACGTCGACGGAAATCGCCAGCTGAATTCCCCAGCTGCGGAATACGTACGCGATGCGCGCGAGCTGCGGAAGAAAATCGTCGCCCAGAACTCTCGCGTCGGCATTGACGTTGTTCACCGCGCAGCCGTTGATGCCCACCGAAGCCAGCAAGCGGGCGTATTCGTTCACTTTCGTCAGGTCGGTGCGGATGGCGCCGTTGTCAAAAAAGATTGAGCGGCCGCCAAATCCGTGCTCGATTGTGCCGTTGAGATTGTCCCATTCATTCACCCAGCGCAGCGGGACTGCTGGTTCCTCTAAATCATTGAGAGCCGACATGTTTTCGTTTCGCGCGATCTTGCTCAGGAAAGCGAATACGCCGTAGAGCACCCCGCGCTCGTCCGCGCCGGCTATGATGATGCAGTCGAATCCGTGCACGCGTCCGGTCGTCAGCAGGAATCCGTCGCCGTGAAGATTGCCGTCGATCGCGAGCGTGGGAGCCGCGAGGTGAACCTCGGCGATTGTTCCGAGCACGAAAGACGCTTCCGTAGGCGCGCCTTTTTCTTCGCGCAGCGTTCTTCCCAGCATTCCTTGGACCCCGCGTATCAACTCGCTCTGCGCGGTCTCCGTTACAATGGAATCGAAGATTAGGTTCACGCTTGCCGGCAGCGCGTCGTATCGGGCGGCGTCGGCACGATCAAGTGGAGCGTAGCGCAGCCAGGCGTCTTCGCCGGTCTCCGCGCGTAAGCACTGAGGCGCGGCGCCAAGCAGAAGGATTCCCGCAAGTGCCGTCTGGAGAAGGTGTTTCAAGAGATCGCTCCGACCCTCAAAACAACGCCGCCGCGTCCCGAATACCACGCCGCGCGCCGAATAATCAAAGCCCTTTACGTGCACGTGCACGGAGCCTATAGTACGGCCGATTCGATTGCAACCGCAGTGCAGGTTCCGCGGGAGGATTCATGTGGCGCCGGTTTGGAATGGCAGTTTTCGTCTCGATGAACTCTCTCGCGTTACTCTTCGCGCTTTCCTTAGTGTTTAGCCCGGGTGCGGCGGCGCAGACTGCGGCGGCGCCTAGCGCGCCAGCAGCCAGCGCGCCGGCGCCCGCCACGCTTCCCTATCTTGATCGCAACCTGCCTGTCGAGCAACGCGTGGCCGATCTGCTTTTGCGCATGACGCTCGAGGAAAAAGTGGCGCAGCTCGAGAGCATCTGGCAAAACCGCACATTCATGAAAGACCCGAACATATTTCTTGTGGATGACAACGGAACGTTTCTCCCTGACCGCGCGGCCGTGCTGCTCAAGTACGGGCTTGGCGAAATGTCGCGCCCCAGCGAAGGCCGCAGTCCCCGCTCCACGGCTGAATTCACGAATACCATGCAGAAGTGGGTCAAGGACAACACGCGCCTGGGAATTCCCGTCATCTTTCACGAAGAGTGTTTGCACGGCTACGTGGCGCCGGGAAGCACGGAGTATCCACAGGCAATCGCGCTAGCTTCCACATGGGACACGCAATTGGTCGGCAGCGTATTTTCGGCGACGGCGGCGGAGGCCCGCGCGAGCGGCGCGACGCAGTGCTTGACGCCGGTGCTGGACCTGGCACGCGATCCCCGCTGGGGCCGCACGGAAGAAACTTACGGCGAGGATCCCTATTTGGTTTCGCGAATCGGCGTCGCAGCGATCGAAGGATTTCAGGGCGCGGGACCCACCCTCGACGCCGGCCACATCTTCGCGACGACCAAGCATTTCGCGGTGCATGGACAGCCGGAGGGCGGCACGAACGTCGCGCCGGGCAACTACTCGGAACGCGTCATTCGGGAATATTTCCTCAGGCCCTTCCAGGCCGCGGTGGAAGAAGCTCACGTCGGCGCTGTCATGGCTTCCTACAATGAAATTGACGGAATTCCGTCGCACAGCAACGCATGGTTGCTCACCGGAGTGCTGCGCGACGAGTGGGGATTCCAGGGCGTGGTGGTGTCCGACTATTTCGGGATCACCGATCTGAAGGATCTGCACCATGTCGTTTCCACCTACCCGCAAGCCGCTAAAATGGCGCTCGAAGCGGGCGTGGACATCGAATTGCCTTCCGCGAATGCGTACGCCACTTTGATCGATCAAGTGCATCAAGGGCTCGTTTCAGAAGCCATGGTGGACCGGGCGGTCGCGCGCGTCTTGCGCATGAAGTTTCTCGCCGGGCTCTTCGACAATCCTTTTGTGGACCCCGGGTACGCGGAGAAAATCACCAACAGCCCTGAGCACCGGCGGCTTGCGCTGCAAGCGGCGCATGAAGCCATCATCTTGCTGAAGAACGACAATAATTTGTTGCCGCTCGACGTTTCGAAATACAAGCGCATCGCAGTGATCGGACCGAATGCCGCCGATGTGCATTTGGGCGGTTACAGCGACACGTCCAGCCCGGGCGTCAGCGTCCTTCAAGGAATCAAGAATAAAGTCGGATCGAGCGCCGAGGTGCTGTACTCGGAAGGCGTGAAGATTACCGAGACACCGCCGAATTGGGATGCCGACAAAGTGGTCATCGGCGATCCCGTGCTGAACGCACAACGCATCCAGGCAGCCGTCAAGGTTGCGCAGAAGGCCGACATCATTATTCTCGCGCTCGGCGGCAACGAACAAACTTCGCGCGAGGCCTGGGCTCCAAATCATCCTGGGGATCGCGACAATCTGGACCTGCTCGGTAATCAGGACGATCTTGTGAAAGCCATGCTGGCCCTCGGCAAACCGGTGATCGTCTTCTTGCAACATGGGCGCCCAAACTCCATCAACTACATCGCGGAAAATGTTCCGGCGATTTTGGATGGTTGGTATTTGGGCCAAGCGGGCGGAACGGCTGTCGCGGATGTGCTGTTCGGCGATTACAACCCGGGCGGAAAACTTCCCATCACGGTTCCCCACGACGTGGGGCAATTGCCGGACTACTACTACCAAAAGCCTTCGGCCAAGCGCGAATATCTCGGCTCCACGGTTCTCCCACTGTATCCGTTTGGCTGGGGGCTGAGCTATACGACGTTCGCCTTTGCCAATTTGCACGCCACGCCGGATACCATCGGGCCCGAGGGCACAACCACGGTATCCGTGGACGTGACGAATACCGGAAAAGTCCGCGGCGACGAAATCGTGCAGCTTTACATCCGGGACGAAGTGAGTTCCGTCACGCGGCCCGTCAAGGAATTGCGAGGCTTCCGCCGCATCACGCTCGATCCCGGCCAAACGCAAACAGTCTCATTTAAATTGGGATTCGACGAACTATCATTTTTGAACCGGGATATGCATCGGGTGGTCGAGCCGGGAACATTTAAGATCATGATTGGCGGAAACTCGGTGGACTTGACCGACACAACGCTGACCGTGGCAGCCCGCTAGCACACCCAGCCAACACGCGCATGAAACGCACGGGCGTTCACAAAATCGCGGAACTTGCCAACGTGTCCACCGGCACGGTGGATCGCGCTTTGCATGGGCGCCCCGGAATCAGCGAAGGCACGCGGAAAAAGATTCTGCGCATCGCCAAGCGCCTATCCTACACGCCCCATCTGGCGGCCCGTGTTCTTTCGATCGGCCGCGCCAGCCTGCGAATCGGAGTTTGCATCCCCGAAGAAATTCGCTTTTTTTACGACCAGATGCGCGCGGGAATCTTCGATGAGGCGCGCCGCGTGAACGGACTGGGCGTCGAGATCATCTATAGGCCGGTTCCCAGCCTGGGCGCGGGGGAAAAGGATCGCGTGATCGAGCTGCTGGACCGCGACGTAAATGCTTTGATCGTCACTCCGGGAAACCCAAACGCCGTCAAAGCCTCGATCGATCGAGCGGAAAAGAAAAATGTGCGCGTGATATGCATCACCACGGATGCGCCGCAAAGCCGGCGCTCCGGCGTGGTGTGCGTCGATCCCCAGCTCAGCGGACGCCTGGCTGCCGAACTAATGGCCAAGTTCGTGCGCCCCGGCGCCAAAGCTGCGCTCCTCACCGGCATGCTCACGGCAGAGGAGCATCGGCTAAAGACGCAAGCGTTTTGCGCCGGCTTTGAAAAAGAATGCTCTGGCGGCAAGATCGTCGATGTTGTTGAGGCGCACGAATCCGCGGAAGAAAGCTATCGCAAGACGTGCGGATTGCTGGCCGCGCATCCGGACTTGGGCGGCATCTACGTCAGCACGGTGAACTGCTTGCCGGTATGCCGGGCTCTGCGCGCGTATAAGCGCGCCGGCCATGTGCAGTTGATCACTACCGATCTTTTCCCTGAAATGGTGCCCTACTTCAAACAAAAAACAATTCAAGCGTCGATTTACCAGGACCCTTTCTTACAGGGGCAGACCGCAGTCCGTTTGCTGGCCGATTTTCTGCTGAACGGAATTGCCATCCCGCATACCAACTACCTGAATCCCGGCATCGCGCTGCGCTCGAACCTATTCCTCTTTCGCGAAGTGCAAAGAAAAAATCACTCGACGCACTCGAAGCCGCTCCACGAACGCGCAGGATAATCTTGGCAGGCTACTTGTTAGAGGGACTCGCTGGGGCGGAAGCCTGCGATGGTGGCGCTGCCGCCGAGCGCACGTCCTTCGGAGACGGCAACTGCGAAGCGTCCCAACCGCCGCCGAGCGCTTCGATCAATTGAACGCTGTCGGTCATTTGCTCCATCCGAAGATCGAGCGCCGTGCGTTGATTGCCCAGAAGTGTCGTCTGCGCGGTGATCACGTTTAGATAGGGATCCACGCCGACTTTGTAACGATCCGTCGCCAGCGTCAGATTCGCTTGCGCGGAATCCACTGCGGCGTCTTGCTTCTTTGTTTCCTCCGCCAGAATTCGCAGCGCCGCAAGATTGTCCTCCACCTGCACGAAACCCGTCAGCACCGTCTGCCGATATTGCGCGACCGTCTGATCGTACGCGGCCTGCGCTTGTTGCACGGCTCCTCTTCGCGCTCCTGCGTCGAAGAGAGTTTCCGCGAGGCCCGGCCCGACCGACCAGAAGCGGCTCGGCCACGTAAACCAGCTCGCCGCCGACACCGCTTCAAAGCCACCCGCCGCGGTCAATGTGATCGTGGGGTAATACGCGGCTTTAGCGACTCCGATGTTGGCGTTGGCCTCCGCCATGCTGCGTTCCGCGGCGGCGACATCCGGGCGCCGCTCGAGCAATTGCGATGGCATTTCGGCGGGAACCGCCGGCGGATTTGCTTCCAGCGCGTGAGCCGGTAGCGAAAATTCCGCCGGCGGCTTGCCCACCAGCAAAGCGATGGCGTGTTCGTATTGAGCCCGCAAGATGCCCAGGTCAGCGGCCTGCGCCTGCGCAGTTTCCAGTTGCGTTTCCGCTTGCTTCACGTCTTCATTCGAGCTGAGACCCGCATCGAAGCGTTCTTTTTCGATGTCGTACGAGTCTTGGTAGGCCTTCACGGTTTGGTCCAGAAGCGCCTGCTGCGCGTCTTGCGTGCGGATGGAAAAATAATCGACCGCGACTTCGGCTTGCGCCGTCAGGCGGACACTTTCAAGATCCGCGGCGGAAGCCTGCGCCGCAAACACGGTCGCTTTCACGCCATTTCGGATGCGGCCCCAGAGATCGAGTGTCCATGAGGCATCGAATGGCAACACGTATTCAGCGAACGTTCCGCTCTCGAAAAGATTTCCGGAGCTGCTCGATCCCGACGTCCCACCAGTTGTGGAACTAGTTGGCGCGGCAACAACGAACGGTTGGTGCGTGTATGTGATCGAAGGCTGCGTCGCGGCGCTCGGGAACAATTGCGCCCGCGCCTGCTTCACCAGGGCGCGCGCGGAAAGAAAATTCGCGGCGGCCGCGGCGATGTTTTGATTCGAGACGTTGACCTGATCTTCGAGCGCGTTCAATTGCGGATCGTTGAAAGCTTCCCACCACTTTCCGCGATTCGTCGTGTCTTGCGGCTGCGCAACTTTCCAGTCGCCCGCTTCTTTGTAAGTCGTGGGCGTCTCCACCGGCGCCTTTTGATATTTCGGGCCGATGGTGCACCCGCTTGCGAGCAGGCACATGGCGAAAAAAGCGGCGCGCGCGGATGATCGCCCGGCCACGCTCACACGTCCGCTGCGGATCGCTCTAAACATTGGAGCCTTGCCCACCGCCCGCAAGACCGGGCGCTTCGCCCGGCTGTGGCGGGCGCTCGCGGTGCGAGCGGAAGAAAGTGGTGCGATCCAGCACCTTCTCTTGAAACTCTTCAAGATACAGATAAATCGCCGGCGTCACATACAGCGTGAGGAATTGAGAAACCACCAATCCTCCGGCCACGACGAGGCCCAGCGGACGGCGCGATGAGCCGTCGGCGCCAAAGCCCAGCGCGATCGGCATCACGCCCATCAGCGCCGCGAGCGTGGTCATCACGATCGGCCGGAACCGCTCCATGCTGGCGTCGTGAATCGCCTGATCGTCCGGGATTCCGTGCACGACGCGCTGCTGCGCGAAATCCACGATCAGGATTCCATTCTTCTTCACGATTCCCATCAGCATGAACATGCCGATGAAGGCATACAGCGACGCTTCGGCGTGGAACAGCCACAGCGTCAAAAGGCCGCCGACCAGCGCCACCGGCAGCGACGACAGCACCGTGATCGGATGCAAATAATTCTCGTAAAGAATCGCCAGGATCACGTACATCACGAACACGGCGAGGAACATCAGGATGGTCAGGCTGCGGACGGTATCCGAAAACGTCAGCGCTTCGCCTTGCAGCGAGCCGCGCACGCCTTGCGGCAACATTTGTTTCGCCGTTTTCTCCACATAATTGGTGGCGTCGCCGATGGTGTAGCCGGGCTTCATATTGAAAAACAGCGTCACGGCCGGAAACTGATCGATGTGATTCACGGACTGCGGCCCAAGCGAGGTATGCCAGCTGGTGACGGCGCTTAGTGGAATCATTCGCTGCCCGTCGTCACTCTTGATGTACAGTAGGCTCAGATTTTGCGGGTCGGAGCGATCGTTGTCCGCAACCTCCACGATCACTTGATACTGATTGGTGGGCTTCTTGATCAGATAGACGTAGTTCTGCGAATAGGCTTCGTGGATCAGGTTGAGGATACGCGTCTCGGAAACTCCGTAGAGTTTCGCCTGATCGCGTAGCACATCCACTTCCAGGTTCGGCGTGTGATTGAACAAATCGGAATTCACGAACAAGAATCCCGGGTATTGCATCATCTTCTGCTCGAACTCGCCGGCCACCTGGTAAAGCTGCGCGGAATCGAATCCCGAAAGCGCGTACGCGAACTGCCCCTGCGAATTCGACGTCGCGCCGGTGGAGATTTGCAACACCGGGCTCGGCTGCACAAACGTGACCACGCCAGGCACGGTCATCGCGCTCTGCCCCATCAACTGGTTGGAAACGTCCAAGATCGGCGGCCTCTGGCTCGGATCTTTCAAGGCGGCGAACAAGAACGCTTCATTCGATGGCAAAAACCCCGAGGCCCCGCTCACCGAAACGCTCATCAGTACAGCCGGATTCATTTCCATCGCTTGATCAACCTGGGCCTCGTACGCGTGCATTTGATCGGGCGACGAGCCTTCCTGAGCGATGATCACGCCCTGGACAAACGAGCTGTCTCCGACGGGAAGAAACGATTTCGGTATCACCACGAAAAAATAAATCGTTCCGGCCAAACACGCGGCCCAGATCAGCGCTGAAATCCAGCGATTGCGCAGGAAAAACCACAGCATCCGCCCGTATTGATCGAGCACCGCGTGCTCGATGCGCCCGGCGATGCGCTCCATCCACGTCGTCTTGGCTCCTTCGCCGCGCGCCGCCAGCAGCCGCGAGCACATCAACGGCGTCAGCGTCAGCGATACAAGCCCGCTGGCGAAGATCGAGACCATAATCGTGATCGAGAATTCGCGGAAGATGCGGCCCACGAGTCCGGACATGAACGTGAGCGGAATGAACACGGCGGCCAGCGAGATCGTCATGGCCACGATCGTGAAGCTGATTTCTTTCGCGGATTCCAGCGTGGCCTCCAGCGCGCCCAGGCCGGTTTCCATCAAACGCACGGTGTTCTCAAGAAACACGATGGCGTCGTCCACCAAGAAACCGATTGCGAGCGTCAGCGCCATCAGCGAAAGATTGTCCAGGCTGTATCCCAGGATCTCCATGACCACGAAGGTCAGCAGCAGCGAAAGCGGCAGCGTGATCGCCGGAATCAGCGTGTCCCGCACGCGCCCCAAGAACGCGAATATCACGAACACAACCAAAATGAACGCGATGGTCAGCGTCGATTCCACGTCCTGAACGCTATGAACGATCGTCACCGACCGGTCGTAAATCGGCACGATCTCGATCGAACTGGGCAACTGCGACTGAACGGTTGGCAGCAGCGCGCGAATTTCTTTAGACACCTCTACGGCGTTCGAGCCCGCCCGGCGGTAAACCGCCATCACCACGGTCGCGGAAGGAATCCGGTGCCCGCGCACCCAGAAATGCATGTTGACGCGCTCGTCCTCAAGGCTGTCTTTCGCCGTCGCGATGTCTCTCAGATGGATCGGCGCGCCGTTCGCCTGACTGACGATCAGATCGTTGTATTGGTCGGCATCGGTAAGCTGGCCTTGCGTCTGCAGCAAAAACGTGTGGTGCGCGCCGTCAAATTGTCCCGCTCCGGTATAGCTGGTGCCGGCGCGGACGGCGGTCACCAGGTCGTCAAGCGTGAGGTTGCGCGAGGCCATCGCCGAAGGATCGGCCTTGATGCGTATCGCCGATTGCGCGCCGTACACATCGATCCTGCTCACGCCCGGCAGAATGCTGATGCGTTCGCCAACTTGTGTGTTGGCGTAGTCGTAGAGCTGCCCCTTCGTCACGCTGTCGCTGGTGAGCCCGATATAAATCAGCGGTTCGTCATTGGGATTCGTCTTGCTGAAGGTCGGCGGGGCCGGCAAGTCAACGGGCAGGTATGCAATCGATTGCGAGATCGCGGCCTGCACGTCTGTCGCAGCCGCGTCAATATTTTTCGAGAGCGCAAATTGCAAGACGAAGCTGGTGAAGCCCTGCCCGCTGCTCGAAGTCACGATCTCGAGCCCCGGAATTTGCATGAACTGGCGCTCGAGCGGCGTGGCCACGTTGTTGGCCATGGTCTCGGGCGTCGCTCCGGGGTAGCCGACGCTCACTTGGATGACGGGATAATCGACAGCCGGCAAGTCGTTCACCGGCAGTCCGATATACGCCAAGATGCCAAACAAAATTACGGACGCGGTCAGAACGACCGTCATCACCGGGCGGCGAATAAATGGTTCGGAAAAGTTCACGGTTATGGGGTTCCTGCGGCTCCGCCGCTGGCGCCTGGACCGCCGGGCCCGGCGGGCGCCGGCGGCGCGACGACCACCGGACCACCCGGGATGATGGCCAATTGCCCGGTCAGCACGACGCGTTCGCCCGCCGCCACGCCGCTGCTCACAACGACGTCATCGCCTTGGCGCTGTCCGAGCGTCACAGGCCGCAGCTCGGCGGTGTTGTCCGCGTGCACCACATATACGAACGGCCCCCTCTGGCTGATTTGCGTTGCTTCGTTCGGAATCAGCACGGCATTCGCTTCGGTCGCCAGAATCAGCCGCACGTTCACAAACTCGCCCGGCCAGAAATGATGGTCGGCATTGGCGACGGTGGCCCGCAGGTTGATCGTCCCCGTGGCATTCTGCACGGCGTTATCGAGAAACGTCAGAGAGCCCGAACGCGCCGTAGCGTCTGTGTCCGACGGCAGCCGCACGAGCGTCTTGAGCGCGCCCCGCGACATTTGCTGCCGAACCTTCGGCAAATCCTGCTCAGTGACGGTGAAATCCGCGTAGATGGGATCGACGCGTTGAATCGAAAGCAGCGCCGTCGTATTGGCTTGCACAATGTTGCCCACGTCCACCAAGCGCGCACCGGCGCGCCCATCAATCGGCGAGCGGATCGTGCAGTAGTCGAGGCTGAGTTTGGCATTCTCGACGGCGGCATCCGCGGCCTGCACCTGCGCTTGGCCCACTTCAACCGCATTTTTCTTCGTCTGGTAATCCAGCTGCGAAACTGCCCGCGGATCGTTCAACGATTCGTACATCTTCAGTTGCGATTGCGCCAGGTCCAGGGCCGCCTTGGCTTGCGCCTGTTGCGCCACAGCGGCATCCAGTTGCGCCTGGAACGGACGCGGGTCGATCACGAAGAGAACCTGGCCTTTTTTCAAATCGGCGCCGTCGGAAAAATTGCGCTCCGTAATTCGCCCGGCCACTTGTGGCATCACAGTAACGGATTCAAACGCGCCGCTCTTGCCGATCTCGTCCAGATACAGCGGCACGGTCGCGCCTTTCGCCACCGCCACCGTCACGAGCGTCGGCGGCATTTGCGGCGCGCCGCCGGCCCCTCCCGGCGCTTGCTGCTTGCTGCAGCCCGATGCGGCTGCCAGCGCCGCGGTGAGCAAAACTCCGACGAATATTCGACTTTTCATTCTCACTATTTCTCCAGCGCTACGATTCCGCCACGTCCGCATGGTTTCCTTTGGATGATTCCATCGCGCCACTTGATTCCGGGTTCTGGGCCGCGTTCCGCTGCATTCAATCCGGCGCGGCGTCACCAGATCCGGCAGCGCTCCGCAGCGGGCCGCACCATCGCATCGCCCGCCTGGCACCCATACGCGCCCGCGAACTCCGGCAGGTTTGACATCGGCCCATTGACGCGGAAATTCGGTATCGGATGTCCATCGGAGTTGGTCAGCAGCCTTTCGTACTCCGGCCGCATATTCTGGCCCCATATGCGCGCCCAACCCAGATAGAAACGCTGGTCGGGCGTCATGCCGTCGATCGCCGCCGCGCTCTTGCCCGCTTCGGCCGCCTCGAAAGCCATGTGCGCAATCGTCAGGCCTCCCAGATCGGCGATGCTTTCCCCTTCGACCAACTTCCCGTTTTCGTGCAGATCGCCCTCGACCACAAAGGCGTCAAACTGCCGCACGATGCATTCCGCGCGCGCTTCGAAGTTTTTGCGATCGTCCGGCGTCCACCAATCGCGCAAGTTGCCCTGCGCGTCGAATTTGCTGCCCGAATCGTCGAAGCCATGCGTCATTTCGTGCCCGATCACGGCGCCGATTCCGCCGTAATTCAGTGCGTCGTCGGCCTTGGGATCGAAAAATGGCGGCTGCAGAATTCCGGCCGGAAACACGATCTCGTTCATCGTCGGATTGTAGTAGGCGTTGACGGTCGGCGGCGTGATGCCCCATTCGGTGCGATCCAGCGGCTTGCCGATCTGCGCCAAGTTGCGCCGGAACTCGAACGCCTCGCCGCGAAACGCGTTCTCAATGTAGGAATCGCGCGTCACCTGGTAGCTCGAATAGTCGCGCCATTTGTCGGGATAGCCGATCTTCAGCGTCATCGCGTCCAGCTTGGCCTCCGCCTGCTTGCGCGTTTCCGGCCCCATCCACGTCAACGTCTCCATATCCGCGCGCAACGCGGCCATCAAATTGTGCACCATCCGCACCGCCGCCACTTTCGCCTGCGGCGGAAACGTCTTCTCGACGTACTTCTGCCCCAGCGCCTCGCCCAAATCGTGATCGGTGGCCGAAACGCAGCGTTTCCAGCGCGGCCGAATTTCCGTGGTGCCCTGGAGCGTCTTGCCGTAGAAATCGAAATTCTCATTCAGAAATTTTGAGGAAAGCAGCGTGGCCGCGCTGTGCACCAAGTGCCATCGCAAATACGTTTTCCAATCGGCCAGCGGCACCGTGACCAGCATCTGATCGAGCTGCTGGAAAAATTTTGGCTGCCCCAGATTGACGGCCGCGATATCTGGAAAGCCGGCTTCTTTGAAATAGTCGGCCCAAAGGAAATGGGCGGTCAGCGCCTGGAGTTCCGCCGGATTCATATGATGATAGTTGGCCGAAAGGTCGCGTAATTCGACAGGCGTCGAAGAACCTTGCGCCAGTTGTGTTTCGATGGACATCACTGTCTTGGCTTCGGCCGCGGCCGCATCCGGTGTGTCGCCCAGCAACGTAAACATCCGCGCGACGTGCGCGACATATTGATCGCGCATTTTCTGCGAAGCATCGTCCGATCGCAGGTAGTACTCGCGATTCGGCAGCCCCAGGCCGCCTTGGTAGGCAACTCCGATCACCTGCGTGCTGTCTTTGAAATCCGGCTCGGAATTGAACTCGAACATCGCGTTCACGCCGATGGATTGCAGTCGGGTCGCTTCGGCTTGCAAATCCGCAACGCTCGATATTTTGGCGATGCGATCGAGCTCAGGTTGCAACGGCGTGGCGCCCGCGGCTTCAATGCGCGCTTCGTCCATGCAGGTTCCGTAGAAATCGCCGATCTTCTGTTCGATCGAGCCGGGCGCGGCGCTCCGATCCTGCGCGGCGGCTTCTAGAATTTCATGCAAGACCTGCTCGTTCTTGTCGCCCAGCGCGTCAAACTGTCCCCACTCAGGGTAAGCGGGCGGTATAGGACTGCGTGCGCGCCATCCGCCCGTGGCGTATTGGTAGAAATCAGCACAGGGCTTGCAGGTTGTGTCCAGATCGGAGAGATCGAAGCCGTGGCTCGCGGTGCCGCTCGATCGAGTGGCAAACGTCACCAGGGCGCCAGCCAAAAAGACCAATGCCGCGGCATATATGGCAACGCCTAAAAGCCGCGGGGAACGCATTCGTTCAAGCTCCTGTTTCGGGTGGAAAATATTGAGACCGAACAGCATAGCGGCGCGCTTTGCCGCCTGTCAAACGGCGCCCGAGAGCCAATTCGGCAGCCTCACTGGCGCATAAGCGCGCAAACCAATCAGTTTGACGCGCGCAGCCCGCCGCGGTTAGTCCGGATCGTCCGCGTCGCCTTTCGGCACATTTGGAAAGGGCACCGAAGGCCCCTTCAGTCCTTCCCAGAGGATGTGATTGAACCTGTCGGTGTCCAATTTGTCGGCGTCGGAAAAATCCATGCCGCGCGTCTTTTCGGCCCAATAGGCGGCATCGTGCCGCGGGGTGGCGTAGCGTTCAGCGTGCGAATCCGTCTTGGCACCGGGAGCGGGCGGCGGCAATGGCAGTTTTGTCGTGCGTAAAACCTGCGGCACTCGCGCGTCGTAGTCCCACGGCCGCAGCGTGCGCTCAAACACCGCATTCATCGGCTCCACGGAAGCGTCGTTCAATCCGAGCGGCGCAAGCCCCAGCACCTCTTCGATCGTGCGCAGCATATTTACCGTCGCGTAGCGCTCCGAAACCACCGCGCCTTGCCGCACGTACGCCCCGGCCACAAAAGCCACCGTGCGATGCGCGTCCACGTGGTCGGGCCCGTTTTGCGCATCGTCTTCCACGATGAAAATCAGCGTGTCGGCGCGATAGGGACTTTTCGCCACGGCATCCACTACCATGCCGATCGCGTAGTCGTTGTCCGCCATTTCCGTTTCCACCGTATTCACACCGTCGGTGGCCTGGTCGAAAAGGCCCAGGTGATCGTGCATCAAGCGAACCAGTTCGAGCGCCGGCAGATTCTTGTTGGCAACGTAGGCGTCGAACTCACGCTTCCACTCATGCTCGCGCCAGAAGTCCGGATACTTCAGATCGAAGCCGCGAAAATACGGATCTGTCACGCTCATCAGCTCGGGCTTCGTCGGATACGCCACCACCATTCCCGCGGCGTGCGGATCGTCGATCAGCGACGGGGCGCCGGGAGCGCCCGGATGCAAATCGTAGAGGTCGATGTTCACGAAGAAGCCGTAGTTGCGGAAAGAAAGTCCGGCGCGGATCGCGGCGTCCCACAGGTAGCCCGCGCCGGCTTCTCCATCGGAATCGTCGGGAGCAAACGCGTCGGCCGTGCCGGGCAATAAATCGGGATCGTTCGGCGTGCGCGGATCCTCCGCTCGCCTCGTCGCCGAATCGGCGCTTCTCACGTTGACGCCGCGGTTCGTGCCTTCGTAGTCGTACTGCGGCCCTTGATTCGCATAGTTGACTGGCAACGCTTTCTCCAACGCGTCCGTGGCCCGCGCCGCGGTGCTCCAATTCCATCCGTCGCCGCTCACCTCGCCGCTCGCGTCGAAGTGATCCAGCGTCACAAATTGCCGCGCGATCTGGTGGTGATTCGGCGCGATCGGATCGGGGAACAACGTCAGCGCAGGATCGCCATCGCCGCGCCCCAAATCGCCCAACACCTGATCGTAGCTGCGATTTTCCTTGATGATGTAAATCACGTGGTGGATGTGCTGGTGCAGGAATTCGCTGGTCAGGCCCTGTTCCCACTTTGCCGCGATCCGGAAGTGATCGTTGCGCGCAACCTGCGCCGTGAGTTGCGCGAGTTCCGCCTCTCCGGGAGTGGGCAGTGATAGCAGGCCGGCGCGCGTCAGTTGCAGAATGTATTGATTCGCGGCGCGGCAAGCATCGAGTGGCGGACCGCTTCTGGCCTTTTGATTCCGGCAGCCTTTCGGATTGGGCCCGGCAACGCTCTTGCCGTTGACGACGTAAAGCCGCCGCCCATCCGCACCGACGCTCACCGAGTGCGGATACCATCCGGTCGGAATCAGGCCTACCACTTCGCCGCTGTCGCCTTGCAAGCGGACCACCGCCAGCGCATTCGTGCCGCCGTCGGTGACGTAAAGCGTGTGCTCGTCCGGCGAAAGCGCCAGGCTGTTCGGATTGCTCCCTCGAAAATGTTCGCGATTGGCGAAGATCGCCGGCGGCGCCGTCACTGAAAATTGCCCGATCGCGCGATCTGTGGCGGTATCCACTTCGGCCACCGAATCGCTGTTGTCCAGTGCCACAAAAAGCCGCGTGGCATCGTGATTCAGAATCATCTTGTTAGGCGAGCCTTCCACCGGAATCCGCGAAACCACGCGCGGCGACGCGCCCAGTGAGACCACCACAATTTCGCGGTCGCGCAAACTCGAAACGTAAGCCTTCGTCTCGCTGGCGATCGCCACCCAGTAGGGATATTCCCCGCCCGGCACGCCGCTTTGCGATGGGTCGTTCTTCCCGGGGCGCAGGTCAAGCTCGGCAATCTTGCGTTGCGCCGCGGGGCTTGTGAGGTCAACGACGCTGATCGAATCGTTCTCATAATTCGCGGCGACCAGCGTGTGTCCCGATGGCGTCACGGCCACGCCGGCGACCACCGGCTTCTGCTCGATTCCCAACCCCGTCGTGTGCCCCAGCGCAATGGCCGGCTTCGATTCGCTCCAAGCCGCACCGGCGCGCGCGAACACAAGCACCGCATCGTCCGTGCCGCCGGAAACGTAGAACGTATCGCCCACGGGACTCCACGCGATTCCATCGAACGCACGATGCAGCGGTAGCGTCTGCAAAAGCTTCGGCGGATCGGCCACGACGTCATACACGAACGCATACTCGTTCACTTGCGGCGTCGCAATCTTTCCTTTCGCGTCGAAAACGCGGTTGTAGCCGCTCGTCAGGATCAGCAGGGTTTTGCCGTCGGGGCTCAGTGCGGTGGAAACCGCATCGGACGCATCAAAATCCGGGTGCCCGGCGTTGCCCGTGCGAAGCGGTCCGAAGTGCGCGCCTTGTGCGGCCGTGGGCGTCAAGTTCATGCCGGTTGGCAATGCCTCCGGCTGCGGGGCCGCGTGCGGAGCGGCAGCGGCCGCCTGCGCGCGCGCCAAAGTCACAATTCCGCACGCACACGTAAGCCCCAGAACAAGAAAACTTGTGGTGAAAACAACGGTTGCAGTTCGGGCTCGACTTCCGATCTTCAGCATTCTCAAAGCTCCTTCTCCGCTGCCCGTAGAGAAATCTTCGCAAACGCCCCGCGCGCCGTCAAAACGCTCACGCTCGCTTGCTGCCCGTGTTGTCCTTGCTGCCTGAGCCAAGCGCAATCACGGCTTCCTCCAGCTTTTTCGCGATCTCGTGCGGCTCGCCGCCTTCCGGAAACTCAATCGGCGAGCCCACATAGACGCGCACGCTCCCCGGCCGGTTCCATCGCGTGCCGCGCTTGCGGATCTCGTATGTCCCTTCGATGCGCATCGGCAGCACAGGCAGGCGCAAATCGTTCACCAGAATGCCGACGCCGGGACGAAACGGCCAGATCATCCCATCCGGCGTCTCGTCGCCTTCCGGGAAAATCAAGATGCTGTAGCCGCGCGCGGCCACGTCCGCAGCAAATCGAAAGCTATCGCGAAACACGGCCGCCTTCGGCAGCGGGAAAACATTGAACAGCGCGTACATCAGGTAGTACCCGATCTGCCACAGCCAGCGCCGGAAGAAAAACCATTCCTTCGGCGGATGCCGCTGCTTCACCAGGCGCTCGCCCCACATCGCCGTCGCCATGCGGTAGCGCAGCCGCGGCGTCAGCGCCGCCATCACGAAGCCCACGTCGTAATCCATCTGGTGATTCGCGATGATGATCAACGGTCCGCGCAGACCGCGCAGATTTTTTCTGCCGTAGACGTACGGGTGGGCCATCAGCATCGACGCCGGCCACGTCAGCATGTAATAGATCGCCGCGCGTATCCACGTGATCGGCCAACGCTGTGGCCAGCGCGAGAAGACGAATTGAGGTTTCTCTCGCGCCGGCTGGGGCTTGGCTTCGCCGATCAATTTCTGCAAATCCGCGACCGTGCGCGCCTCGGCAAATTTCGTTTGGTCCAGCTCCACTTGATAGCGATCCTCGAGCGCGCCCAGCAATTCCACGCGGCCGAGTGAATCCAGTCCGAGCGTGTTCGCCTCTGTGCCGTCAGGTCTCGCCGATTCAGGAGCCGCCCCGACCGCGGCGCTGGCGCTGCGCGCGCGACCCACGAGTTCGCTCAGAATCGTTTGCGCATCCTGCCCGGTTTTCGGCTGGCCGTTGCCCTGGAGCGCTGCTCCGGCCGCGCTGCGAATCACTGCCGCCTGCGGCTTGCCCGTTCCCGTGCGCGGAAAATCGTTCTCCGGCCAAACCCACCAGCGGCGCATGCGCTGAAATTCCGCCAGCGATTGATTGGCGCGCTCAACGATCGCACCCGCATCCGCGGCCGAATCGCGCAGCAAGAGCACGGCAAACGGTTCGGCATTGCCGCCAGTTTCCAGGCCAAAGACCAAGCAATCCGCCACTTCCGGCTGGTGCCTCAGCGCCGCCTCCAAATCCAACGGGTAAACTTTCATTCCCGCCGGCGTAACGATCATGTCCTTGCTGCGCCCTTTGAAAAATAAACGCCCCTGCGTGTCTATCGCCCCGAGATCCCCGGTGTGATACCAGCCTCCATCGGCGTCCGCCAGCGAATGCATTCCGTTTTTGTCCCAATAACCGGCCGCCACGCTCTTGCCGCGCACCAAAATTTCGCCATTCTTGTCCAATTTCACTTCGCGCCCGTCTAGAATTTGTCCGATTGAGCCGCGCCCGATCTTGAACGGATGATTCACGCTCACCAGCGAAGTCGTCTCCGTCAGCCCGTAGCCCTGAATCACCGCGAAGCCCAGGCGATTCCAGAATTCTTCAGTCTCCGCGGGCAGCGCGGCGCCGCCGGAAATGAACGCCCAGAACTTCCAGCCGAAGCGCCGGTGAATCTTTCGGAATCGCCACATGTGCCAGATGAAGCGCTCTTTCACGGCTTCGGCATACTCGTGGCGGAATTCTTCGATCTTTCCCGCAGCATCGATGTCGCGCTCGATCTTTGCCGCCAGCGTTTCGATCACGCGCGGCACAGCGATCAATACGCTCACGCGCTCGTCGTGAATCGAGCGCAGGATTTCCGCGGGATTCAGCGAATCGCTGAATACGGTGGTGGCGCTGATCGACGAGGGCACGAACACGCCCATGAATTGGCCGAACACGTGGCTCAGCGGCACGACATTCAGAAAGCGCAGCGGATGAAAATATCGTTCGTATTTGTGGTATTTCGCGATTTGGATTTCCAGCGGCTCGAGATTCGCCAAAATGTTGCCGTGCGAAATCGCCACGCCTTTTGGCTCCGACGTTGTGCCGGAGGTAAATATAATTTCGGCGATCGATTCGCGATTGAGCGGCGGAGAGGGATACGCCTCGCCCGAATGCCGCTCAAGCCGCGCCGGCAAACTTTCCAGCGCCAGCACAGCCATCGTGTCGCTTGCCGGCAGCTCGCGCTCCGTTGAAATCACGGCACACCGCGCCTGCACTTGGCTTGCAACCCGCGCGGCGAATTCCGGCGCCGCCGTAAAATCCATCGGCACGGCCACTGCGCCGCGCAGCAGGCACCCCGCGAACGCCACCACCCACTCCGCGCAGTTCGGCCCCCACAGAAACACTCGGTCGCCCGCGCCGATGCCGCGCTCTTCCAGCTCCCGCGCGAATCGCGCCGCTGTCTCTCCGATCTGCGCGTAGGTCCACCGGACGCGGCGGTAGCCTTGCCGCTGGACGTACGCGATCTCGTTTCCGCGGGCGGCGAATCCGCCCACAAATTCCGCAAGTGATTGGCGACCCATGCTGGCGCAGTCGTTCCCCCCATTACACATACACAGAACCCGAAAAGAACACAAATCCTGTGCGCAAGTCATGCCTTTAAGGCGTTTGGTACGCGACGGTCTGCGCTTTCGCCGACAGCCATCCCAAAGCGGCTATTTCACTATCGTGTTTATTATCAATGACTTGATGGGATTTTCCTCCGCCGTGCCGGCTTCCCCGCCACGCCCCGGGGGCATAGACTTCAGCGTCCTACTGTGTTAAAATGGGGTGTACTCGTTTTGATTCAGGCTGAATGCAACACTCGTTCCTCTCAAGATCAGCCTTCCCGTTTTTCCGGTGTTATCTAGGGCGGCGTCACCACCAAGGAGGTTTCTGTGCAGGTTCTAGCCACAGGACAGTGCATCAAGCATGAGATTTACGGGATTGGCGTGATCACCGACTCCGATTCCGAGCGCACCACGATCGATTTCGACGCACACGGCACCAAGAAGTTCGTTACCACGCTGATGACCGCTGAGTTGGTCGGCGACGCGCCGGCTAAGACCGCGCGGCCCAAGCGTCGCTCTCGCCGCGCCGTTGCGGCTGCAGCCCGCGCCTAAGACCACTCGCTCGGCCCTGTGATGATTCCGCACGTAGCCTTCACGGGGACGGGTGTGTCCAGATTTTGCGACCAGGGTTGCGCGTCACTTGGAGGACGCTGCGGGTGCTGCACCGGGCGTGGGCGCAGCGGCAGGCGCGGCCGCCGGGGCCGATTTCTTCAGTTTTTCTAGCTGTTGCTCCACGCCGTCCATTCCCGGCGCCACCATTTTCATCGCGCGGAATGTCGCGAAGTCGCCCAGCGCGACCTCGGCGTATGTCTGCTCGCTATCCCCGACCTTGCGGTTGGCATTTGGGAAGTAAATATTCTCCGCTTGTTGCAACTGGCCGTTGAATAGATAAGCGTGCGCAAGATTGACCTTCATCCAATCCTGCTTCGAATCCATTTTCAACGAAGTCTGTGCATCGGCCAACGATTCCTTGTACTGCTTCGTCAGCAATTCCGACCATGCGCGATTTCCGTACGTCTGCACCACCTGCGCTTGCAATTTCGTTTTCACCGCGGCATCGGTGGATTCGCCCATGGCGATCCCCAAATCCTTCAATTCGAGGGTGTAGGTTTGCTGCGCACCGGTGTAGTCGCCGATCACTACAACATCTTGTTCGCTGGCTAGATCGTCGAACGAAGTCCATAGATCGTCGAAATAGTCGGTATCGTCCGAAGCCGCTTTCCGGGCGGCCGCCACCGCGGCCTGGTAGTAGCTCAATCCTTTTTTCGGATTGTTTTGATCGTCCGCCATCACGCCCAGATGGCGATCCGCGGTTCCCAGATCGTCTTCGGACGAGCCGTTATCGTGCAGCTTGATCAGGTCTTGCGCCGCGATTAGGCTTTGCTGATAAGCGTTGATCGCATTCGTGTAATCTTTTTTCTCCGTCGGACCCTTGTTGTCTTCCTGATCCTGGTAGATCACCCCGATTTCGTCATAGAGCACATAGGCCAGCACGTTGATGCGATTGCTCTTGGGATCCTGTGCTTTCGCGGCTTGCGCGTATTTCACGCCCGCAAGATAGTCGGTAAGCGCCTTGGCCTGCGCCGTCTTATCTTTCTTGGCCTGCATATCGTAGGCATAGCCGCTCATCATGTGGCTGAAGGCGCGCGCCACATTGACGGTCTCGGCGTTTCCGAGCTGACCGGCCATCTGCTCAAAAAAGGTGTTGGTTTCATTCCAGAATGGCCCAAGCTTCGCCGTCAAATCCGCATCGTTGCTGGTTTGCTGATAGAGATCGATATCGGATTCCAAGACCTGATTGACCACCTGGCTGGCCAAATTCTTAGCCACTCGCTTTTCGTGAATCGCGTAGATCGTCAGGCCGATCAGGATCAAGCATACCGGCGTGGCGATGCGCGCCACGCGCAGCACACCTTGCTTGTAGGCAGCTTTCTGCCGCGCAATCTCGTCCATCGGCAGGTTCGAGCGCACCCACTCGCGATCGAAAACCCGGAAATAGATGCGATTGCGGACATACAGAAATCCTTCGCGCACACGAATGATCCCAGAAAGCCGCAAAATGGATATCAGCGGGTGCGCGGGATCGTCGCGCAAACGATCGTGCTTGCGCACGCGATCGTAAAGCATCAGCAGCGCGGCGTGGTCGCTCTCGCTGCGCAGAATGCGGTCGCGCACGAACAGCAGGTTGTCGTCGCGCTCGCGCGCGCGCGCCGATAGGAACAGGTCTTCGCAAATCCGGTCCACGCCGGCGACGCTATCCACCGATTTATCGTCAGCCACCGCCAGGCACAGCCGTTGCGTCATGTAAGGATGCCCGCCGGTCCAATACAGAATCCGCTGCAGCAGCGTCCGCCCGATCTTCTCGTCGGTTCGGCCCAGCCCCGGCAGCAGGGTTTCCGCTTCGGCCTCGGTGAAATCCGCCAGGTCAATGCGTTGGCCGATGTTGAATGGCGTGGTCCGCGCGTCCTGAATCAAATCCGAGGGAGTGGCCACACCGATCAGGCAGAAGGTCAGGCGCCGCAGTTCATGATCTTCCGCGCGGCGATTGTAAAGTTCGCGAATCGACGCAAAAAATTCATCCGTTACAAATGGCACGCTGCGCGTGGCGTCTATTTCGTCCACGAAAATCACGATGCGTTCGCTCAGGCGTGCAAGCACAACGTCGCGCAGGGCGTGCGTCCACTTCTCCAGCGGTGAAAGTTCAGGTAGCGACGCCCATAGTTCTTCAACCTCTTTTTTCAAGCCAAACTGCTGGCCCGCGCGGGTGGCCAGGCCGCGGTACCACTGCTCCGGTGTCAAATTCTGTCCCAGCGCCGTCAGATCCAGCACAGCCACGCGCGTATCGCCTTGCGCGCGCAATGCCACCGCCGCGCGCACCATCAGCGACGATTTGCCCATCTGCCGCGACGTCAGCACGTAGCAGAATTGGCCTGCGCGCAACGCGGCCAGTAATTCCTCGTCCGCTTGCCGATGGACGTAGCACGCGGCATCACGCCCGAGCGTGCCGCCAACCACAAAGAATTCGCTGCCCGTCGTTTCAGTCATGGGACCTCCCTTCCGCGGGATTTCCAAGGGTTAATCGAGAGCCGCCTGCCGCGATTCCCGCGCCTCTACGACAAATGGCGCGCCAAGAATCTCCGGTAAAGATCGCATCGCAGCGTCACTTCGTTTGACGACGCTCCCGCCGCGACGCCGGCGCTCCGCAAGCGCACGAAGTCGTCCATCGAAATCGCTGCCTTCGCTCCGGCCCCTTTCAGCACTTGGCGCACGGCCTCCGTCAACACGGGATTTTTTGCCAGCGTCACCAGAATCCTTCGCAAGTGATCGCCAAACGGCCCTTCGTCCTGGTCCGCGATGGCCTCGAACGCTTCCAGCGCTCCGCCTGGCGCTGCGCCGCCCGCCTCCAGCGCCTTCAGCTCCTGCAATCCGCGCCGCACAAGATACGGACTTCCGCCGACGAGCGCGAAAAATCGCTGAATGTCCGCGGGCGATTTCAAAGGCAATCCATATCGCCGGTTAAGCTCCGCAACTTCCTCGATTCCAAAATCGCGCAGCTCAATTTTCGTGCCCACGTTGAATGGCGATTGATTGATGTCCTTGATGAAGAGATACGCCTCCGTGGCGTAAACGATCACCATGCTCAGCTTCGTCCACGGCCCATCGGGATTGAGCATGCGATCGTTGTGCCACGAGCGGAAAAGCCCAAACACCTCGCTCGCGAAATCGCTCGTGAACAGACGATCCACTTCGTCCATGCCCCACACCAGCGCCTGCGGCACGCCCTCGAGCACGCTTTCCATGAACGCGGCGAAGTTGTCGTTGGCGGAATCTCCGGCGCGCCACGCCTCATCGAGCGTCGTCTTCAAGCCGAGCCGCTTGATCATCTGCTTCATCAGCGCGCGGTAAAATTTGTCGATGCTCGAAAGATCGTCGTTGTTCAGCGTCTGAAAATCCGTGGTCACCACGGTGGCGCCGGCCGCGCGCGCCTGCTGCAGCCCGCGCGCCAATAAAGATGTCTTGCCCATTTGCCGCGCGCCCTTCACCAGGATCACGCACGTGCGCCGATCGACCGCCTTGCGAAACTCCGCATCCGTGGGCCGCTCGATGTAGTACTCGGAATCGAGCGGCACCGCGCCGCCAGCCGGCTCCGGTTCCTTCAGTACCGGCGCTGGACCGCGCAGCGATGCTTCAAGTTCACTGGCTAGGCGCGCATTGTCCTGCGGCTCCTGCCACGCCAGTTGTGGCGCCGCGTTCAGGATGCCGCCCAGTGGTTCCTCGAGTGCGTCTCCGTAGGCCAGGCGCACCGGCAATAGGCGCGGCTTGCCTTTTTGCTGATCGGCGGCGCCATGCGCCGTCTCCACTTCCCACGCCAGCATTTCGCTCGATGCCGACGCCGCCGAAATCAGCGGGATCACGGCGTCGGATGCGCGTATCTGCTTTTCGACCTCGAGCAGCCACTCCGTGCCCTTCTGCGTGTGCCGATCGACGAAAACCTGGTGGCCCGCCGCGTTCAGTTGATTTTCCAGCCACTGCGTCAGCGCTTCATCCGGCTGGGCGTTCCTCTTGTACAAAATCGCCAGATGCAGCCCCGACCCAGGGCTTGCGGCGCTGGCTGGGCTCGCAGCGCTTGGCGCACTTGCCGCCGGCGCAACATTCGCGGCGGGCGTGGCGCTTGGAGCGCTCGGCGCGCTCTGCGCGGGGCGTGCGGCGGCGGGCAGAACTTCCAAATCCGGCGCCATCCCGCCCGCGCGCAAGCCCGCAACGATTCGCGGCACCACGGCCGCTGCGCCTTCGGCTCCGATCGAAACGCCGCTCGACGCCGCCATGATCTGTCCCCATTCGCGAATCTGGTCGGACTCGCGCTGTCGCGCCTCAAATTCGTCGTGCGTCATTTGGTAGAGGACGGGAATTTTTTTCTTGCGCAATTTGTAAGCGCGCACCGCTTCGGCCGTAATCTCATCCGGCCCTTCGCAGGAGTGCGGTGTGACCAGCAGCAGGAAAGCGTCGCAGCGCTCGATGGCTTTGCTGATTTCAACCAGGTAGGACGCGCCCGAAGCGCAATCGCGTTGGTAGTACCACGTGCTGAAGCCCGCCGCTTCGATGCCTCGCGCCAATTCCTGCGCGACAGCTCCGTCTTCTTCGACGTAGCTGACGAAAACTTTTCGATCGACAGGCAAATCCATTTTGGCTCGTGTCCACCGCTCAGGCGTGGCACCCGAACGTGACCGGTATTTTCCAGCAAACCCCGTGCGTCTGCAAATGGCACGCTCGCTTGCGTGCTCTGCACCGCAGCCGACCGTGCGCTTAATGTCGCAGGCGCTCTATTTCGCGGGCGCGGGCTGCGCCGTCGGCGGCAGTATGCCGTTCAATCGCAAGTAGCTTGCCTGCGTGCTGTAGTGGTCGGCCCAATCGTTGGTGATCGAAATCATCGCGCCCGCCATGGTATTCGGCCGATTGCCGAACAGCGTAATCGGCTGGCCGAGCTTTGAATCGTCCACCGCCGCCAGCGCCGTCGTGCAGTAGTCGAATGAAGCTTTCAGGCCCGCCACCAATTGGTCTTTCGGGTCGGTATCGGCCAGCTTCAAATCGGGCGCGGGAGTGCCGGAGATCTTCGAGCAAAGAAACGTGTTGGATGTGGCGATGTGCGCCGTCAAGTGCGCGAACGTCATTTGTTGTGGCGTGGGGGAGTAGTTGAATTTCTCGGCCGGCATCGCATCCGCTGCCGCCACCATGATCTTGCTGTAACGCGCGAGCTGCTGCTTGATGTTCGTGCTGACGGGATTGGCCACCGGCTGAGCCGTCTGTTCTTGCGCGCGCACTGCCGCGGGAATCAGCAGCAGCGCCGCCGCAAACCATGCCAAGCGTTTCATGTTGTCGTCCTCCGTCTCAAGCGTGTCGGCCAAGCGCGGCACAGCATAATCCCGCTCCGAATCGTTCACAAGCCGCGCGAGAAACGCGCGCGCCGACGTTCGCCCGAAATCTCCCGGTTGTCCATTCTGCAACAGCGCCACTATTTGTAGTGGCTTTCTTCTTGACACCACAAGCGTCTCGCTCCACAATCCCCACGGCGTTTTCGCCCGCTCCGGGTCATGGTGGGATGCTCGGGCGGATCGCCCACAGCACACAGGTGGAGGCGCCATGCAGCCATACCTTCCGGGTTGGACCGTTCAATGCATCAATCCCGAATGCCTCGCCCACGGCCACTGGCTCCGTTTGGGCATGGCCGATCCTGACTCGTGCACCAATTGTGGCGCGCCGCTGCATCGCGTGCCCCCGCCGCTCGGGCCGCGCCTGCGGTTGCGTCCTCGCCCGCTCGGCATCTATCGCCCCACGCGCGCGCCGCGCTGACGCGCGCGCCACAACCAGCCGGCCGCCGGTTGAACCTCCGTACGCTCCGTGTTAGCCTCGGCGCCTGACCCTGCCCCTTCGCCGTCCCCAGGTGTCGGAATCTCCGTGGCCACGTCGACCACAAAACTCGATCCTCGCGCAGTTCAAGAGCAACTACTCGATGTCGTTCGCGGCTTGCTCACCGAGTTGGGAAGTGCGCGCGCCGAGCAACCCCTCGGCACATCGTTGCATCTCGAGCGCGATCTCGGCCTCGGCAGCCTGGAACGCGTTGAATTAATGCTGCGCCTCGAGCGCGCGCTGGCCGTCCGCCTGCCGGATCGCGCGATGGCTCAGGCAGAGACGCTCGGCGACGTAGCCGAGGCGCTGCTTTCAGCCGAATACGCAGCGGCGCTCGGAACGCACCGCGCAGCTCCGGTTTCCGGATCGCCCAAGCTGGAAAGCGGGCCGGAAGCCGGGCCGCAGATCGCCGCATCCGCGCCCGAATTTGAGACGCTGCAGCAATTGCTCGAGCACCGCGCGCGCGCCGATGCTACGCGCACACATCTCGTTTTCTGGAGCGACGCGGCCGACGCATCCTCGCACGCCTCTGGAGCATCCATTGCTTCGCTCACGTTCGGCCAGCTCTACGAAGGCGCGCACCGCTTCGCCGTCGAACTCATGCATCGCGGAGTTTCCCCGGGCGACATTGTCTCGCTGATGCTGCCCACGTCTCCTGAATTTTTCATCGCGTTTGCCGGCACGCTGTTGGCCCGAGCCACGCCGGCGCCAATTTATCCGCCCATTCGCGCCGACCGCATCGAAGAATACGCCGAGCGGCAATCGGCGATTCTTTCAAACGCGCAGGCCAAACTCCTGGTGACGTTCCGCGAAGCCGCCGGCGTAGCGCGCTTGCTCCGTCCGCGCGTTCCGTCGCTCGAAGGTGTTGTCACGGCCGCGCAAATGCTCGCCGAGCGCCACTCCGATTTGCCGCTGCCCGGCATGGGCTACGGCGACGATATCGCGCTGTTGCAGTACACGTCGGGTTCGACCGGCGATCCCAAAGGCGTCACGCTCACGCACAGCAATCTTCTCGCGAACATTCGGGCTTGCGGCGCGGCTCTCGACGTTCGCCCCAGCGACATCTGCGTCACCTGGTTGCCGCTGTATCACGATATGGGCTTAATCGGCGCGTGGCTTGCGCCGCTGCACTTCGGAATTCCGGTGATCGTGATGTCGCCGCTCGAATTCCTCACGCGGCCGGAGCGTTGGCTTTGGGCTTTCCATCGCCATCGCGGCACGCTGGGCGCCGCGCCGAATTTCGCGTACGAACTTTGCGTGCGCAAAACGCACGAGCGCGATCTCGAGGGTTTGGATCTGAGTTCCTGGCGCGCCGCGGCAAATGGCGCCGAGCCTGTGCTGCCTGAAACTCTGGATCGTTTTGCGAAGCGCTTCGCGCCATACGGGTTCCGCCGCGAAGCGATGATGCCGGTCTACGGTCTCGCGGAAGCGTCGCTCGGCGTGACGTTCCCGCCGCTGGACCGCGGCCCGCGCGTGGATCGCGTCGAGCGCGCGAGCCTGGCGGAACATGGCCGCGCGATTCCTGTCGCGTCGAGCGCGAGCGACAACGCGGCGGACGATCCGGCGCATGTCTCGTTCGTGTCCGTCGGCCGGCCGCTTGCCAATTGCGAAGTTCGCATCGTACTTGCGGGAGATGTTGCGGGAGATGCCGCGGGAGCCGGCAAACCGGGCCGCGATGCTGGCGAGCGCCGCGAAGGCCAGCTGTGGTTCCGCGGCCTTTCAGCGACGCGCGGCTACTATCGCAATCCGGAAGCAACGGCGCGCCTCTTTCCGCTGGGCGCTGACGCCGGCTGGATTCACTCCGGCGATCGCGCGTATCGCGCCGACGGCGAGTACTACATCACCGGTCGCACCAAAGACATCATCGTCAAGGCCGGCAGAAATCTTTATCCGCACGAAGTTGAGCAGGCCGTCGCGCGCGTCGCCGGCGTGCGGCGCGGCTGCGTGGTGGCTTTCGGCACGGCTGACGCCGCCAGCGGCACCGAGCGCCTGGTCGTCGTGGCGGAAACGCGCGAGCGCTCCGCCGCGGCTCGCGAGAAACTGGCCGCCGCCATCACCGAGCAAGTCGCTCGCTCCGTCGGAGTGCCTCCTGACGCCGTTCTCGCCGTGCCTCCGCACAGCATTCCGAAAACTTCCAGCGGAAAGTTGCGCCGCGATCGCACCAAACAACTTTTCCTCGCCGGAAAGTGCGGCGCGCCGGCTGCGTCGCGGTGGCTGCAAGTGGCGCGTTTGGCGCTCAAGGGTGTCGGCCGCACCGTCGGACGCATCGCACGCGTCGTCCCTGAAAAAATTTACGGCGCGTACGCCGACCTGATTCTCGGCGTGATCATGATTCCGGCATGGGTGCTCGTACTTCCCATCCGCAACCGTAAAGTCGTGGCGCGCGTGGCCGTCGGCGGCTTGCGCGCGTGCTTTTTCCTGATGGGAAATCCGATTCGCGTTTCCGGGCGCGAGCACCTTACCGCGCATGGCGCCTGCGTCCTGGTGAGCAATCACGCAAGCTACATGGACGTCCTCATCCTCATGGCCGGCCTTGGCACTGACTTCCACATCGTCTCCAAAAGCGAAGTGCGCACGATGCCGATCATCGGAACGTTTCTGCACAAACTCGGCCACTTTTGGTTTGACCGCGGCGATCCGCAAGCGCGCCTGCGTCAAGCCCAACAAATCGAGCAAGCCCTATGGCACGGCGAATCGGTCTACGTTTTCCCCGAAGGCACGTTCACGCCGCAGGTTGGCGTGCGGCCGTTTCAATTGGGGGCGTTTCAAGCGGCTGCGCGTTCCGGCCGGCCCGTCGTGCCAATTGCACTGCGCAACACGCGCCGCTTTCTGCGCGACGACACATATTTGCCGCGCCCCGCGCGCCTGGAAATTTGCGTAGGCCCGCCCATCGAGCCGCGCTCCACCGAAGCTGATTTATCCTGGCAGGAAATCGTTCGCCTGCGCGACACCTCCCGCGAGTGGATCGGCCGCCAGGCCGGCGAGCCCCTGCTCTAGCGCCCGCACCTCGTCAGGCAGTGCCCGCATAGAAGCCGACCCGCCGCCAGCCGTCGCGTTTCGCCTGCGCCACCTCATTTAACAAAGTTTTCACAGCGCTTTCGGTATCCCTTCGTCCGCTTGCCGCATCTTAAGCTTGTCAGGTTCCCTCATTTCAGGGGCGAGGGAGGGTCATAAACCAATGAATCGTCATCATTTAGAGGTCGTAGGCGTTCGTAACACAGGCTGGGCAGCTTTGAACCGCGATCCGCAAGAGGACGTCATCGAGTTCGTCTGCTCTCGTTGCGGACAGCCCGGGGCGAAGCCGGCCCGGCGCGCTCGCACGCTGTACCATTTCATCGATGGGTTCTTGCAGGACCCACAGGGAGAACAAACCACCTGCCGGGGCTGCAAGCAAGCGCTGCATCTAACCCCGGTGGTGATGCTCCACGATCAAGACGAAAAGCGGCGCTTCGAGGCCGTTTTCGCCGAGGATCTGATCGCCGTCGCCAGCTAATTTTCTCCACTCTCTTAGCCCCGGCGCGCTGCCGGGCGAATCACGCACGCAAATAAAAAATGGGCAGACCCACAGGCCTGCCCATTTTCGTTTCAGCTTTCACTTCACCGCTCGGAAAGGCTCCGCTTCCTGCTTCCGCTCACGAGCGAAGCTGTTAGCGCACGTTGCAGCTTATCTGCGCCTTGGCCAATTCGTTGCGCGCGTGCCTGGCCTCCCAGCTATACGGCCCGTGCCGCTGGATAGCCTCCTGGAGTTTCCATTCCCGCGTCTGGATCCTGTGATAGCAATCGTCGGCGCGGGCTGTCGTCGCAGCGCCGCCCAGCGCCACCAAGCCGGCCAGCAGCGCGGCAGCAAGTGCGGTCTTACGGAAGAGCTTTTTCGCGAACATGAAGCACCTCCAGTAATTGCCGTAACTTCGGCAGCGGCCCGGGGTCTTATTCAATCCTGGGTCGGGCTTCGCTAGAAAAAGGGATGGTTTGAGTTCGGCGCGGGTTGTCCGCGTTTTGAAGTTCGCCGTACTTATTGATAGCAAAAGCCTTAGCCGCGCGCTATTCGGTCAAAAGCGTGTCCGGCGTCATGTGATACATCTCGAGGCCCTGGCGGATTCGGTCAAAGGCTTGGTCCACCGTATCGGCGAATTCGAGCAGATGAAATTCCTTCTCATTGATCGTGCCACTGCGCATCATATGCTTCCAATTCAAAACCTTGTCCCAATAGCTTCGCCCGTAAATCAGAATGATGTTGCGCCGCTGCAATTTTCCGGTTTGCATCAGCGTGAGCATCTCCCACAGCTCGTCCATCGTGCCGAAGCCGCCGGGAAAAACTACCAGCGCCTTCGCCAGTTGCGCAAACCACAGCTTGCGCATGAAAAAATAATGGAACATGAAGCTCAGCTCGGGGTTGATGTAGCCGTTGGGCCACTGCTCGTGCGGCAGCTCGATGCTCAGGCCGATGGACTTTCCCCCTGCTTCGGCCGCGCCGCGATTGGCGGCCTCCATGATGCCCGGGCCACCGCCGCTACAGATCACGAAGCGCCGCGGCCTTTCTCCCAGCGTCAACGACCACGCCGTAAGCCGATGCGCCAGCTCCCGCGCTTCTTCGTAGTAGCGCGACATTTCGAGCGTCGCCTTCGCGCGGCCCATCGCTGCGCGGTGCTCGGCCGAGCGTTTTCCGGCGCGAACGCGTTTCAGCTTTTGCAATTCGCGCAGTGCCCGCTCGCGCGGCTGAATCCGCGCCGAGCCAAATATCACAATCGTGTCGCCCACGTGCTCGCGTCGCATCCGCGCCAGCGGATCCAGGTACTCAGAGACGATGCGCACCGGTCGCGCCGCTACACTTTCAAGAAATGCCTGATCGCGATAGGCTGCCTCAGGCACGGCGCCGTGGCGCTTGGTCGGCATGTGATGTAACCTCCAGAATGGCGGCGGACGTCAGTCCGCCCGGCAAACAGCCATTCTACCCGCCTCGCCACTTACCGGCCAACGTTGAGGCCCCAGAATGCGTCAAATCCGGTAGACTTGGGGGGCTATGAGACACGTCGCCAAACTCGCCCTTGCACTCGCGCTCGGCAGTCTTTGCCTTTGGGCCGCGCCGGCGTTTGCACAATCCGGTTCCGGGCCCGCGCGTCCCGCGCCGTCGGCGCCGGCTCCGCAAACACCCTCGGCGCCTGCGCGCCCGGTCCCGAAAATCAGCGTCCAGACGCAGTTGGTGACGACGCCGGTCACGGTGAAAGACGCGAAAGGCGAACTCGTGCTGGATCTGTCCGACAAGAATTTTCGCGTCTTCGACAACGGCGTCGAGCAAAGCATTGACACGGTCGAGCTGGGCGGCGACCCCGTCTCCGCCGTGCTCGTGTTTGAATCCAGCTCGCGCATCACGGCCTTGCTCCCCGCCATTCGCAAGACTGGAATTCTCTTTACGCAGGATATCCTTGGCAATGCGGGCGACGCGGCGATCTTGGGATACAACGACGAAGTGGATCACCTGCTGGGCTTCACCAACGATCACGATCAGATCGAAAAGACCGTGAGCAATCTCGCGCCAGGAACTTCCGGCGTGAAACTGTATGACGCGATGTCCGAGGCGCTGCATATGCTGCAGGGACGCTCCAACTTGCGCCGGCGCGTGATCATCATCATCGGCGAAGCGGTGGATACGGGTAGCGAATCCAGGCTCGGACAGGTTCTGCGCGACGCCCAGGCGGCAAACGTCACGATCTACACCGTGGGCCTCTCATCGACCCAAGCAACCACGCGCGGGGAACAAAAATCGGGCGCCGCGCCATCGGCCACGCCGCCAGGCATCATCGGTGCTCCAACGATTCCAGGCGAAGCGGCCACGCCGGACAATCAAATTGCCGGGGGCAGCGGCGGCGATTCGGGCGGCACCGCCAACCTGGGCAACGCGGTGATGTGGGCCTATTCGCACGCCAAGGCGGTCCTGAAGGAGCGGCCGCTCGAGGTTGCAACTACGGCCACTGGCGGACTGTATCAATCCACGTTCCGCGACCACTCCGTCGAGGATGCGTTGGATGAAATCGGCACCGAGCTGCACGGGCAGTACATGCTCACGTACCGACCCTCTGCCGGGACGCAGTATGGCTACCACCAAATTGAAGTTCGGGTCACTCGGCCGAATCTGATCGTGCGCGCGCGGCCGGGCTATTACCTGACGGCGCCTGGCGGCTGATTTCAGTTGGCGCTTCTCGCGCGCGGCCGACTCGAGCGATCAGCCTGATCGGCGTGATCAAGCCTTGCCGTTTTCCTTCTCTCCCGCTTCTTCTTCCAGCAACACAGCGGCCGCGGCGATCTTGTCGCCTTCATCCAGGCGCAGCAGTCGCACGCCCTGCGTCGATCGGCCGGCTTCGCGAATTTCGTTCGCGTGCACCCGAATCACTTTGCCCACTGAGGTGATGATCATCACGTCGGATTCTTCGTTCACCTGCAGCGCCGCGACCACCGGCCCATTGCGCTCCGTCGATTTCAAATTGATCACGCCTTTTCCGCCGCGCGACGTAATCCGGTATTCCGCCAGCGGCGTCCGCTTGCCGTAGCCTTTTTCCGCCACCGTCAGCATCAGCGTCGTCAACGAATCGCGAATCTCTTCCGCTTCCAGTTCGTCCAGATTGTCGGCCGTCTTCCTGGCTTCCTTGCGAAGGATCTCCGCGTCCGGCGTCACCGCTTCCATGCTCACCAGATAATCGGTTTTGGCCAGGTCCATGCCGTTCACGCCGCCGGCCGCCCGGCCCATGGAGCGGACCTCGGTTTCGCGGAACACGATCGCCTGCCCTTCGCGGCTCGCCAGGAAAATCATCTGCTTGCCGTCGGTCAGCTTCACGCTGATCAATTCGTCTTTGGCTTCCAGGTTGATGGCGATGATCCCGCTCGATCGCGGATTCGAAAATTCCGAAAGCGCCGTCTTTTTCACCGTGCCGTTGCGTGTGGCGAAGAAAACGTAGCGGCCTTCTTCTTCCAAGTTGTGCGCCGCGACCACCGCCGTCATGCGCTCATCTTCCTGGAATTTCACCAGACTGGTGATGGCCTTGCCGCGCGTGGCCGCCGCGGCTTCAGGAATTTCATACACTTTCAACCAATAGACACGCCCTTTCGACGTGAACAGCAGGATGTAGCTGTGCGCCGAAGCGATGAACAAATGCTCGACGAAATCTTCTTCCTTGGTCCGCGCGCCGATGCGCCCTTTGCCGCCGCGCGATTGGTGGCGATATAGATCCACTGGCGTGCGCTTCACGTATCCCGCATGGCTCACGGTGATCGCCATGTCGGTATCCGCGATCAGGTCTTCCAGCTTGATCTCTTCGACCTTGTCCACGATCTGCGTGCGGCGCTCGTCGCCGAAAAGTTTCTGCACTTCGCGCAGTTCGGCGATGATCACGCCCCTGAGCTTTTTTTCGCTGGCGAGAATCGAGCGCAATTCCGCGATCAGCGCCTGAATTTCTTTCAGTTCCTGGAGGATCTTTTCGCGCTCCATCTGCGTCAGGCGGTGCAATTGCAGGTCGAGAATGGCTTGCGCCTGGCGATCGGAGAATTCCCAGCGCTCGATCAACCCGGCTTTCGCTTCAGCCGGCGATTTCGATTTGCGGATCAGCTTGATGATGTCGTCCAGGTGATCGAGCGCTTTTTTGAATCCCAGCAGGATGTGCTCGCGCTCTTCGGCCTTGCGCAAGTCGAACTGCGTGCGCCGCCGGATCACTTCCACGCGGTGCTCGATAAACAGACGCAGCATGTCCATCACCGGCAATTCGCGCGGCTGGCCCTTCACGATGCTCAGCAGAATCACGCCGAACGATTCCTGCATCTGCGTCAGCTTGAAAAGGTGATTCAGGATCAGCTGGCTTTCTTCGCCGCGCTTGATTTCCACCACGATGCGCATGCCTTCGCGGTCGGATTCGTCGCGCACGTCGGAAATGCCGTCGATCTTCTTAGTTTGCACCAACTCAGCGATGCGCTCGATCAAGCGCGCCTTATTCACTTGGAACGGGATTTCGGTGATCACGATGCTTTCGCGATCTTTCGCGCCCTGCTCGATCGCAGCCTTCGCGCGCATGGTGAATGCGCCGCGCCCCGTTTTGTAAGCGGCCAGGATGCCTTCTTTGCCCGCGATGTAGCCGCCGGTGGGAAAATCCGGGCCCGGCATCACCTTCATGATTTCTTTCAGCGTGACATTCGGATTTTCGATCAGCATCACCGTGGCTTCGATCACCTCTCGCATATTGTGCGGAGGAATGTTCGTGGCCATGCCGACGGCGATTCCCGACGCTCCATTCACCAGCAGATTCGGCGTTTTCGAGGGAAGAACGGAGGGCTCTTCGCGCGTCTGATCGAAATTGGGAACGAAATCTACGGTTTCTTTTTCAAGATCGGCCAGCAGCTCTTCGGAAACTCGCGTCAGCCGCGCTTCCGTATACCGCATCGCGGCCGGCGGATCGCCGTCCACCGAGCCGAAGTTCCCCTGCCCATCCACCAGCATGTAGCGCATGTTGAAGTCCTGCGCCAAACGCACCAGAGTGGGGTAGATGATGGCTTCGCCGTGAGGGTGATAATTTCCGGAAGTATCTCCGCAGATCTTGGCGCATTTGCGGAAGCCGCGATTTGACGCCAGGCCCAGATCGTTCATCGCGATCAGAATGCGGCGCTGCACTGGTTTCAGGCCGTCGCGCACGTCGGGGATTGCGCGCGCCACGATTACGCTCATCGCGTAATCGAGGTACGACCGCTTCATTTCCGCTTCGATGTCTATCGGTACAATCTGCGAATGAGGAGTTTCGTCAGCCATCTTTTCTCCCGTACTCGTTCGCGGGCCGCGCGGCCCGCTCCATGATGTAAGCCTTCACCGTATCGAAGGCGTCCGCGGCGCTGGTGAAACGGCGCGCGGCAAAATTCTGCTCGACCTCGGCCAAGAAGGCGTCCCGCTCGGCCTCGTTTGCAAATTGCAGCGCTACACCGCGCTCGTTGTCCGGAGACGCAGTCGGCGTCGCGCGAAATTCACCGCAACCGAGCCCCCGCAACCCCGGCAACGTTGTCCAACTCACCTGGTAGTACACGCATTGGCACCCAGACGTTCGCGATCAGATATCCAGGTTCACGACGTCCAGCGCATTGTCCTCAATGAATTTCCGGCGATCGACCACGCTTTCGCCCATCAGCGTGGTGAAAATATTTTCGGCTTCCACCACGTCTTCCATTTTCACTTGCAGCAGCGTGCGCGTTTCACCGTTCATCGTCGTGGCCCACAATTGCTCGGGATTCATTTCGCCCAGGCCCTTGAACCGCGTGATCGTGAATTCCTTTTGCGCGTCCGCCAGCACATATCCCAGCACTGCGGCGGCGTTCTCCTTGGTGATCTTGTCGCCGTTGCGCGAAATCCGGTACGGCGGATGATCCACGGGCTCCACCTGCCGATAGAGCGCACGCACGCGCTTGTATTCCGGCGTCGAAGCCAGCGCCCAGCCCACTTTCCCGATCACCGGGCGATCCTTCGGCCCGGCCGTCAGATTCAATTCGTACAGGCTGTGTTCTTCGTCGTAGGCGATCTTGGTTTCAATGTCGATCTTGGCTTTCTCGATGGCCCGATCGAGCTTCTCGAGTTTCTTCTTATCTTCAAAATCGGCTTTCTTCTCGAGTTCGCTTTCAGCCAGCAGTTCCGCGATGCCGGCGATATGCACGCGGCGCGAAAGCCGCTTCAGCACCTGTTCGTACTCCTGGACATTCAACAGAAATGTCGAAAGCGCGTGGCCTTCCAGCGCCGGGCCTTCCTTCGGCTTTACGCGGTGGTCTTCCGTCGCGCGCTGCATCATTTCGCTCATGAAGTCGCGATCGTCGCGGATGTAGCGATCCATTTTTCCGCGGCGCAGCCGGTAAAGCGGCGGCTGCGCGATGTAGATGTGCCCGCGCTCGATCAGCGGTTGCATGTGGCGGAAGAAAAATGTCAGCAGCAGCGTGCGGATGTGGCTGCCGTCCACGTCCGCGTCGGTCATCAGAATTATTTTGTGGTAGCGCAGCTTGGCGGGATCGAAATCTTCCTTGCCGATGCCGGTGCCCAGCGCGGTGATGATCGTGCGGATTTCCTCGTGGCCCAGCATTTTGTCGTAGCGCGCTTTTTCGACGTTTAGAATTTTTCCTTTCAGCGGAAGTATCGCCTGGTTCTTGCGGTCGCGGCCCTGCTTTGCGGAGCCGCCGGCGGATTCGCCCTCCACGATGAACAGCTCGCAGTGCGCCGGGTCGCGTTCCTGGCAATCGGCCAGCTTGCCCGGCAGCCCGCTGGAATCCAGCGCGGATTTGCGCCGCGTCAACTCGCGCGCCTTGCGTGCGGCTTCGCGGCCGCGCGCGGCGTCAATGCACTTGCTGACGATGCGGCGCGCCACCGTCGTATGCTTATCGAAATACTCGCCCAGTCGCTCGTTGACGAGCTGCTCGACCTGCCCCTTGATGTCGCTGTTCAGCTTGCCTTTGGTCTGCCCTTCAAATTGCGGCTGCGGCAGCTTCACGGAAACCACGGCCACCAATCCTTCGCGAACGTCGTCTCCGGTGATCGAGACTTCGTCCTTCTGTTCCTTCAGCATGCCGCTTTGATTGGCGAAATAATTGATCGTGCGGGTGAGCGCGGATCGGAATCCGGAAAGATGCGTGCCGCCATCGACGGTGTTGATGGTGTTCGCGAACGCGAAAATATTTTCGGCGTAGCCGTCGTTGTACTGGAAGGCAATTTCCATATCCACTTGCTCGCGCTTGCCTTCCATGTAGATCGGCGAATCGTGCAGCACCGCCTTGCCGCGGTTCAGATGCTTCACGAACTCGACGATCCCGCCGGTGAAGCGGAACTCCACGTTCTTGTCGCTGCGCTCGTCGGTCAGCGTGATCTTCAGACCTTTGTTCAGGAAGGCCAGCTCACGCAGCCGCTGCGCCAAAATGTCATAGCTGTACGTGGACTTCTCGAAGATTTTCGGATCGGGATGGAATGTCACTTTCGTGCCGGTCTTGCGCGTCTTGCCCGTGACCTTCAGCTTGCTCTTCGGCACGCCGCAGGCGTAGGACTGCTCCCACACTTCGCCGTCGCGCATGATTTCTAGGTCCAGCCAATCCGATAGCGCGTTGACCACCGACACACCGACGCCGTGCAAGCCGCCTGAAACTTTGTACGTGTCGGTGTCGAATTTTCCGCCGGCGTGCAGCACGGTCATCACGACTTCCGCGGCCGGCTTTTTTTCCGTCGCGTGCATGTCGACCGGAATGCCGCGCCCGTTGTCGCTCACGGTGACGCTGTTATCTTCGTGAACCTCGACGTTGATTTCGTCGCAGAAGCCGGCCAGCGCTTCGTCCACCGAATTGTCGACTACTTCCCACGCCAGATGGTGGAGCCCCAGCTCGCCGGTCGAACCGATATACATCGCCGGGCGCAGGCGCACGGCTTCCAGTCCCCCTAGGACTTTGATCGAAGTAGCGTCGTACCGATGACCCGCAGCCTTGCCGGTATCCGCGGCTTTCTCAGCCATAATTTTTCCTGCTCCTGGACGACAAACTACGATTTCTCGGAAGGGAAGGCCGCTAATTCAAGTGGCCGACCGTTGCTTACCCTGTGATCCGGTGCATCGTGCCGCCCGGACTCGTAGGGTTTTTTCTCTGCTCCATCCCGTCCTGTATTCCGCTTACGCGGAGGCGGACGCGGCGAAGACTACGTTCTTCCCGGCTCCGCGAATCCCGCTTGCTCTGGCGCGGGCAAGCGATTTCGGAAGGCAAGGGCCGGGCCAACGTGCCGTTTTAGAGGAAGCTAAAACTAACGCCAAACCGTTCCTTATTGTATCCCGAAATGCGCGGCATCTCAAGATGAAAACGCCGCCGCGATGCTCCACAAATGTTTGATTTGCAATGGCTTGCGACGTTCTTGCTGGCGGGTGTGGGTGCGCTTGGGCGCGCAGTTTTCGCCGTTCGCGGCCGTCAAATTCGCATCGGCATGATTACGTAGCGGTACTCGTAGGACTCATCCGCCAGCGGGCGCAATTGCCCGGCCGACTGCTCGTCTTTCAGCTCCACGCTAATCGGTCCATCCGGCGCCGCCGCCAAAAAATCCAGCAGGTATTGCGCGTTGAAGCCGATCGAAATCGGCTCGCCCTTATATTCCTTCTCGATCGTCTCGCGAGCCTCGCCATATTCCGGGCTGGACGCTGAAATCTCCACGCCTTCTTTCGAGATCGAAAACTTCACGGCGCGTGAACGCTGATCGGCAAGCTGTGAGACGCGCCGCACGGCGTCGTTAAGTTCGTTGCGCTCCAGCACGATTTGTTTTGTGTTCTCGCGCGGCAGCACGGCCTCGTAATTCGGGAATTGCCCGGTGAGCATGCGGCTGATCAGCAAGCGCTCGCCGGCCTTGAAGAATAGATGGCTGTCGTCGCGCGCAAATTCGATTTCTTCTTTCTCTTGCGCCTCTGCCGCCAGCCGCTGGATTTCCACCAGCGCCTTTTTCGGTACGAGCGTGCGCACTTCGCTCGACAGTCCCGCGACCGAATGTTTGGTTTCCGCCTGCGCCAGTCGGTGACCGTCGGTGGCCACCATACCGATCGAATCGGGTTTCAAGATCAGCAGCGCGCCGTTCAGGGTGTAGCGCGATTCTTCCGCAGAGATGGCAAAATGCGTCCGTGCGATCAGCGACGCCAGGATTGACGCCGGCAGCTTTGCCAGCGGATGCAGGAACGCCGGAATCGCCGGGAAGTTGCTCTTCTCCATGCCGATCATCTTGTACGTCTTGCGGTCGGCGACGATTTGCACCCAATGGTTTTCCAGCAGCTTGAAGCGTAGCTCGCCCTCGGGCAGCAGGCGCACCAGTTCCAGCAACTTCTTTGCCGGCACCGTGCCGGCGCCTTCGCTTTTCACTTTGGCTTCACAACTCGAGCGGATCGAAAGCTCCAGGTCGGTTGCGGCCAGGGTCAAGCGGTTGCCCTTGGCTTCAAAGAGCAAGTTGGAAAGGATTGGAATGGTCGTCTTCCGCTCGACCACCCCTTGCGTCAGGTTCAATTCACCGAGCAAATCAAATTTCTTGATGCTGAATTCCATCCGGATTTCCTCCGCCGAGGCCGTTCCGCGGGCTTCTGCTGTAAGAAGACTACTCTAACCTTTTTTAAGATAGGGATAAAGACCGTAGTAGTAGTCGTGCCTGTGGAAACGTTGAAAACCCCGTGGGCGCAGCCAGCGCCACCACTTGCGCGCAATTCACAAAAAGCGCCCACCTGTGCACGCGGTGCAAAAAGACAGCCGAAACGGACGCATGCCGCACATCGGCTCGAATCCTTGCACGAGCGTCCACCCGTTGCGCACATGTATTGCAGTGGATTTCAACCGTGCCCGCGCGTCCAAGAAACACACAGAAGGCACGGATCGCACACGTATGCGCAGAGCCCGCCAGCCGAGACCGGATTAGCTTCATGAGAAAAACACTGCGAAACAAAGAGAGGGGAGATTTTAACCGCGAGGCTTAGCCGAACGAATCCATCAATCGATTGATCGTGCGATTCAAATCTTTGTCGTTTCGCCGCAGGGCGTCGATCTTGTGAATGGAGTGCAACACCGTGGTGTGATGTTTCCCGCCGAAGTGCCGGCCAATCTCCGGCAACGAAGCCGTCGTGAGCTGCTTCACCAGGTACATCGCCACTTGCCGTGGGAACGCGATAGCTTTGGCATTCGAGCGAATCTTCAGTTCATGCTCGCGCAGTCCAAATTGCTCGCCGACCTTCTTTTGGATTAGCTCGATGGTGACCTTTTTCTCCTGCGTGGTGATGATGTTGCTCAGCACCTGTTGCGCCATGGCCAAGCTCACGGCCGCGCCGGTCAGCGCCGTATAAGCCATCAGCCGCGTCAACGCGCCTTCCAGCTCGCGCACATTCGATTTGATCGAGCGCGCGATGTATTCGGCAACTTCATCGGGCAGCATGAAATGCTCGGAGTCCGCGCGCTTCTGCAAAATGGCGATCTTCGTTTCGAGATCCGGCGGCTGGATGTCCGCGATCAAGCCCCACTCAAATCGCGAGCGCAGCCGCTCCTCGATCGCGGAAATTTCCTTCGGCAGGCAATCGGAGGAAACCACGATCTGCCGCTGCAGCTCGTACAGCGCGTTGAACGTGTGGAAGAATTCTTCCTGCGTGCGTTCCTTGCCGGCAATGAACTGAATGTCGTCCACCAGCAGCACGTCCACAGAGCGGAACCGCTCGCGAAAACTCAGCATGCGATCGAAGCGCAGCGAGTTGATCACTTCGTTGGTGAATTTTTCCGCGCTGATGTACGTCAGCCGCACCGCCGGATTGCGTTTCTTGATCAGGTGACCGACGGCCTGCATCAAGTGCGTCTTCCCCATCCCCACGCCACCGTAGAGGAACAGCGGGTTATACGCGCGCGAAGGATCCTCGGCCACCGCCAACGCCGCGGCGTGCGCGAATTGGTTTGACGCGCCGACGATGAACGTCTCAAACAAATAGCGTGGGTTCAGTTGATACTCGATGGATTCGAAATCCAGGCGCGCTTGCCGTGGCGCCGCGCCCGTGGGTCCCGCGGTGGCCGGCGCAGGTTCTGTGGCGGGGCACTGAAAGTCAATCTGCGTATCGGCCATGTCCAGTTCGGCCAGCACGGCTTGCAGGTATTCTCCGTAAGTCTCCGTAAGCCGTTTGCGAAACAGCTTTGACGGCACCCGCACGACGATTTTGCCGTTGTCGGCGCCTTCCTGCCGCGTGGGACGAAACCACGTCGAGAAGCTGTGCGGATTCACCCGCCGCTCCATGCGTTCCAGTATCTTGTCCCAAGCCGTCATGCCGGTGAAATCCCCCACAACCGAGGCGGGCGGGGCAGGGCCCATTTCCACAGGTGTGGATATCCTGTGGAAATCAGGCATCCGGCTTCCGCGCCAAGCCAGTCTAAAAGCGGCCTTGCTATGCACGCAAAATGGCCGAGGTAATCACTCAACAAACCGGCCGTGCCTCAAATTCTGCTGACGGGGAATTCCGATTTGCCCACCCTGTCGTGCAACCCGTGAGTCGGGATTCTGTACGATGGAGCAAAAGCGCACAAGCGAAAATTGTGCGAAGACCAGGCAACGACACACAGGTCTTTAACAGGTTTTCCACAATCACGTAACGCGCTGAGCGAACGAATCTTAACGGCGAAGAGAGACTGAATTTCAACTGAAACGCCCTTGCGCACAGGTTTGTGCGCGGCGCGCGGCAAAAAATTTCAGTGCGCGACCTTATCGGGACGCGTGAATTCGTACAGACCGAAGGGATCGGCGCCGAGCAACAGGCGATCGCTTTCCACCAGAATGGTAGTGACTTCCAGGCGTCCGCCGTTGGGAGTATACGTTCGGTAACTAGCCAGGTGATTGCCGTCCTTATCGAAATGCACCAGAAGCGTGCCCGCAGATACCCACAGCTCCTCGGTTTCCCGGTCCACCCCCAGCGCGGTGACGACGCGGGGAGGGGCAACGGAACCCCCACCCTGTTCTCTGGCGCGCTCGGCCCGGGCGAGGGTCTGCACCTCCGACTCCGGCGGCGGCTCCAGCTCCGGTATTTTGGCGGTTATATCGAACTGGGCGTATCCCAGCCGGTCGTACTTGAGCACGGTAGGTTCAGGAAGGTAATCGAACGCGAAATACACGTTGGACGCGGCGTCTCGCGCTAGCAATCCCATCTTCGCCTGCTGAATCGATACTGTCAGTGTGGAGAAGTCGCTCTGATCCGTGACGTCGCTCGGGTTGCCGAACTCGCGCACGGGCCGCCCGGCGGTATCGTACACCGTCACCAAGCGTGCAGCGGAAAGGCTGGCGACAGCGACTTCGCTGCCCTCGCTGCCTTCCAGAAACGCCACCGATTCGGGCGACTGCACTTGAATGAAAGCCGTCAGCGATCCATCCGGTGCGTACACCTTCACGCCGCTCGCGCCGCGATCGGCCACTGCGATGCGGCCCGCGGAGTCGACATCGAAACTTTCGCCGTACACGATCGCTGCCGAGCCCACTGGATGCGCCGGCACTTGGCCGATTCGTTTTCCAGACGCGTCGTAAATCGCCACTGCCGCGCCCGGAGCGCTCAGCACATAATAATTTCCGCCGGGGCCGCGGCGCACTCCGCGCAACCCCGGACCAACATCCGGCAACACGCGCCGCACCGCAAGCAACTCGGTCTCGAAGGGGTTTTCGCCTTGTGCGCGCGCGCTCACTCCTCCTGCGGCCAGCACCACGATCAGCGCGGCAAACGCCCGCGCCGCGAAGCGGCGATCGATGCGTCCACTCAAAGTTGGTCCGGCGTATGCCATAACCTTAGGAATCGCCGCGATAGCAGCGCCGCTCGATCGAAATCGCGTGGCCGGTCGAAGAATCCACGTTCAACCAAACGCAATTCATCTGCGCATTTCCCGCGGCCACTTCAAATCGCGCCGGCATTCCGTCCAGAAATCGGCGCAGCACCGAGGCGCGGTCCATCCCGATCACGCCGTCGTGCGGGCCGGTCATGCCGGCATCCGTAATATACGCCGTGCCGCCCGGCAGTATGCGCTCATCGGCTGTCGCGACGTGCGTATGCGTTCCGAGCACGGCGGAAACGCGTCCATCGAGATACCAGCCCATCGCCTGTTTCTCACTCGTCGTCTCGGCGTGAAAATCCACCACGATCGCTTTCACGTCCGCGCCCAGCGCCGCCAATTCGCGATCGGCCGCGCGAAACGGATCGTCGCTCGAGCCCATGAACACGCGGCCCTGCAAATTCAGCACAGCGTAACGCTCACCGTTCGGAGCCGTGCCGATGAACGCGCCGTGCCCCGGACTCCCCGCGGGGAAATTCGCCGGCCGCAGCACGCGCGGCTCGCCTGGAATGTAATCGAGTAGTTCTTTGCGATCCCAGATGTGATTGCCGCCGGTCAGCACGTCGATGTGCTGGCTCAGCAATTCCTCGGCAAGGCGCGGCGTGATCCCGAATCCCGCGGCGGCGTTCTCGCCGTTGGCGATCACCACGTCAGCGGGCTCCTGCGCCCGGATATCGGCCAAGTGGTCGGCCACCATCTGCCGGCCGGGTGAGCCAACAATGTCGCCAATAAATAAAATTTTCATCGTGGGTGCCGGCACCATTTAACGCCCGGCAAAACTGGGAAGCGGCTAATTTCCAGAGCGAAAGTCCCGGACCAGAGGAGTTTTCGCGGTAAAAAAGATACGCCTCGAAAAATAAACGATGCCTGCCGCGGCGGATTGCCAGCTTCTCCCGCACGCGTCGAAGTCGCAAGATAGAGTGGGTCCACTTGGCTGTGCGGAGCTAGATCCTGAACCTCTGCTGCAATGTGGGCGTCCTGCGCCGGCCTTGAGGCTTGCCCGAAGGCGGGTTTTGGCCCGCCGCGGGCCATGCACAACGGCCGTCTGACTCGGACACCCGAGAGATTCAGTGTTGGTTCAAAAGATCGTCGCGCCGTCACCTGCGTCGCAGGCCCGCTCCAACATCATTGTAGCCGGTCCAGACCGGCCAGCAAAACCCGCCGGCTTTGCAGCGTGTTTAGAAGTGGAAGCCCAGCTCCGCAGTCTCCGTTCGCGGCGAAACGTAGTGCGTCCCGCTGAACGTGGAAAGAAAATTGTACAGCGCCACTTTGTTCGTCAGGTTGATCACCGTGAAGCGCAAGCTCCACTGGTAACGATCTTTGCGGAACAGATTGTCGTCGCCAATCGCGGCGTCGAACAGGCTCCGCGGCGCGATGCGCTGTGGATCGTGGTCATCATTCTCTTTGTTCGGCGCCGGTATTGCGATCAGAGTGGAACTCAGCTCAGTCGCGGAGCAAACAGAAGGCAACGGTTTCGTCGGAGTCGCGGCCACGCCGTTACACGTAAGCCCGGCCTCAAATTCCTGGTCGGCGGTAAGCGGCAGCCCGCTAACGTTGTTCAACAACGCTATATTGTCCGAAGTGATGTCAGCGTTTGATCCACCGTCGGCGGTGGAAGTCGTAAACGAGCAGGTTGCCGTCGCCGCGAGGCACGGTACCGCGCCGCTCACCAGCCCGCTGTCGTACCGCCAATTGAATCCAATCCACGGCCCGCGCTTCCACGGCTGGTACTGCAGGTGCGTCGTTTGGTTGAAAACTTCGTCGTGGTCGATGCGGAATACGCCCGGTGGCGCAGGCGGCGCGATTCCGCTCACGGTTGGCGGGAAGAAGCGCGCAGCGACGTGGGACAGTACGATAAACGCGGTAAATCCGTGAACGTTCGGAACGCTTCCGCGAACCGCAAAGCCCGGAATATTCGAGCGGTCCCATTCGATGGGCAGCGTGATGGGACTGGTGCCGAACACGTTGAAGTCGTAGCCATTGTGCGTGTACTTCCAAATGTACTCGCCGTTCAAAACGAAGTATTTTCCAAAAGCTTGCTGCAGGCCCGCGTGGAATTCATTGCGAAAGCCCGGCGTCAGCGGCGCGCTTGTGCAGGCGAAGCCTTGGGCGAGTGTCATGATCGCGTTGACCACGGGATTGCTGCATCCCGTGCTGGAGAGGATCAGATTCTCGTTGAACGGGCTCTCCATCGTTCGCGCGTAGGAAACCTGTAGCACGCTGTTGGTTTTCTTGATGCTGTACGCGATTCCGGCGCGTGGCTCCGGTTGCCGCGAAATGGCGTCCAGCCCGTTATATAAGTCTCCGCGCATGCCAACGTTGAGCGACCAATGCCCTTTGGTGATGCTGTCCTCCGCGTAGAGGGCCATCTCTTTAACGTCCGTGTGCCCGCGGTAGTGATAGAGCGTCCCACCCTGTGTCAGGTCGTATGGCACCAACGTGCATTGGGGGTTCGTCGCGTCCGGGCATTCAGCTCCCGCGAGCAGCCCAGGGTTCACAATTCCAAATCCATCGTTCTCGGTAAGAAATGTCTGTTCGTACGTGATCCCCACTTTGATGTTGTTGATCCCTTTCACGTACGACCAGTCCGAGCGCACCCCCGCGTTCGTCAGAAACCGAAGCTGAGAAACAGTCTCGTCCTGAAGCGGCCCCAGGTCCGAGAACGGATCGTCGCTGGGGTAATAGTTGTATTGGTCGTGTCGCACGAAGGCCCCGACCGTCAGCACCGAATCCGCAGTCAACAGGCGAGTCCACGACGGCGCAATATTGAACGTCCTGATTAGCGAGCGCTGATCGCTCGGCCCCAGCGGCTTGCCGGTGATCGGGTTGAGTACGACGGAGTCTGGAGCATATGCCGCGCCGCTACAGTCCGCGGATAGAACCGTACAGATCATCAGCTGCTGGTCATACGTATTGGGCGTTTGGAACCAGGATCGCGTGAATCCGATGTTAACTTGGACGTTGTCCTTGCTGGAAATTTTGAAATCCAAACGGTCGAAAAAATTCTCCTCGTTGCCATTGTCGTGCAGCGCCACAAGCTCGGGCGGATCGAGGAACCGGTCGGTATCGAGGCCGCTCGCGGAAACGAAGTTGCCCCACGAAGTTCCGCCGTACGAAAGATTGAACCCGGTGGTTGATGAGCCAAAACTGCCGTAAGAAGTTGTCACCTCGCCGTGAGGCGTGGTCACTCCCAGGCCCGATCGCGTCGTCACGTCGATCACCACGCTGGTCTTGCCACCGTATTCCGCCGGCGGAGCGCCTTGAATCACTTCCATCGATTGAATGGAATCTTCAGGAATCTGATTTGAAAACACTTTGCTTTGTTGGTCCGTGATCGGCTGGCCATCCACCGAGAATGAATTCTCCGCGTGGTCCCCCAGCCCGTGGAAAAGCCCGTTTGAGTCCGCGGTGATTCCCGGCGTGGCCAGCGTCACAAGCGAACTAACCGAAGAGGATTGGCTTTCAAGTGGAAGCTTGTCGAACAAACCGCGGTCCACATCCGTGTGCGTGATCGGATCGCTCTCCACCAAGGTTCCGCCGTCGGCTTCGACGGTCACCGTGGTTCCTGTGGCGCTGATCGTCAAAACGACGTTCGCGCTCACCGGGACCGCCGAGCGCACGTCCACGTCCTGCACATACGATTGAAATCCAGTGATCGTCACAGTTAGCTGATAAGGATTGAGCGGCACGTTGGCGAACGCGAAACGTCCGTCGCGACCGGAAACGGCCGTGCGATCGTAACCGCTCACTGGGTTGCGAATCTCGATCGCTGCTCCCGCCACCGCCGCGCCCGAAGGATCGGTCACCACGCCCTGAAGCGAGCCGAAATTCCCCGATTGCGCGCGAAGAGAGACGCAGAAACTCAGAGCAAGAACAAAAGCCAATACCAATCCGTAGGACAACAAGCACCGTTGATTCATCGTAGCTCCTTGTAGGGGCCCATAGGGGCCTGCGCTGGGCCTCCTGCGGAGGCCATAGACGTAGGCCGCGAGCTTCCGATGAGAAGGAATCGGGAGCGGCGGCGCGAACAAGCGCTGAATTGTTCGGAGCTAGACGATCGGCGGTGCGCGGGAGGAAGTGTGGAAAAGGCCCGGAGCAACGTAAAGAATTTCGTCGGCTTGCGGCGCAAGCGCCACATAGATTCGCACGACGATCAAGGCCGGCTGTGCCACCGGCCCAGTCACCGGCATGTGCGCTACTTGGCAGATCGGGCAAGCGGCTGCGGCGTTCGGATCGTCATGGTGCCACAACCCACCCGCAGCCAGGAAACAGACAAGCGCCGCGAACGCCGCGGCGAGCAGCACGCGCGAGTAAATTCCACGCACCGAGCTGCGCGGAGCGCCTGACCTCAACGAGTTGTCGTGTCGCGTCATCGATATCAACAGAAAATAAAAACGCCGGCCAAGCCGGTGAATCCTGATTTTAAACTAGATGTCGGCGGCCCCAGTTCGGTTGCGCGCGCCGCGTCATCACACCTGCAAAACGTCACCCTCTCGCGCGACCATTTCATACAGCACCGGATTCACGAAAAACCCCAACAGCAGGCGCGAAATCAATCCCGCCACGATCACGATCGCAAACGGTTTCTGTGTATCGGATCCGATGCCGGTGGAAAGCGCGGCGGGCAGCAAGCCCAGGCACGCCACCAGCGCCGTCATCATGATGGGCCGCAGCCGCAACAGCGAAGCCTCGCGCGTGGCTGTGCGGATATCCTTTCCCTCCAGGCGCAGCTTGTTGATGAACGACACCAAGATGACGGCGGTCTCCACCGACACCCCTAGCAGCGCCAGCAATCCCAGCACGGATGAAACGCTGAAAGGAGTGTGCGTCAATCTCAGCGCGATCAGCGCCCCAACCGGCTCCGTGATTATCACGCCGAGCGCGATCGTCACCGGGAATTTGAAATTGCCGTACAGCGCGAAGAGAATCATGAAAATCAGCAGCAACGCCAGCGGCCCGATGATTTGCATTTGGCTTTTGGCTTCCAGAAATTCGCTGTACTCTCCGCCCCAGGAAAGTGTGTAGCCGGCCGGCAGCGACTTCGCCACAGCGGCGATGGCGCTCTGGCCGTCGCGCACCGCACCCTCCAGGTCGCGTCCTTCGATGCTGTACTGCACCCCGATGTAGCGCGAATTGTTCTCGCGATAAATGAACGAGGCACCGCTCGCCTCCCGAATATCCGCAAGCTCGCTCAGCGGAATTTGCTGGCCCGACGGCGTGCCGACCAGCAGGTCGCCAATCTCCTGCGGACCCTCGCGGAACTCGGGCTTCATGCGCACCACCAAGTCGAACAATTTCTCGCCCTGGATCACTTGCGTCGCGGCTTGCCCGCCCACGGCCGTTTGCACCACGGTTTCCACGTCCGCGACGTTGATGCCGTAGCGCGCGATTTTGTCCCGGTCGACATCGATCAACAAACTGGGCTGCCCCAGCTCGCGCACCACCGTCAATTCAGTGAATCCCGGCACTTCAGCCAGCCGCCGCTTGATCTCCAGCGCCGTATTTTGCAAAACATTTAAATCGGGCCCGTACACCTTCACCGCAAGCGCGCTTTTCAATCCCGTCAGCGCTTCGTCCACCGCGTCTTCCGCCGGCTGCGTGAAATTGAAAATCACTCCGGGGAACGCGTCGAACTTCTTTTGCAGATCTTCGGTCAGCTCGGCCTTGTTGTGGATTGGCGTCGCATTCCATGAAGCATCGCCGTACGGCTTCAGGCCGACGTAAAACTCATCGTTGAAGAATCCAGTCGGATCGGTGCCGTCGTCAGGTCGCCCCAATTCGGAGCCGACGTCGGTGACCATCGGATACTGCATCAAAATGCCGCGCACTTGCGGGCTGAACTTCGCGGCTTCTTCGTACGAAATCGTGTACGGCATCGTGGCGCGCACCCAGATGGCACCCTCATCAAGATGCGGCATGAATTCCCCGCCGATGAATGGGATCAGCAGAAGCGTCGCGCCGAAAATCAACACGGCCGCACCCAGCGTCGTCTTCGGCCGGTCCAGGCACCAGGTCAGCTGCCCTTCGTACGTTTTCTTAATCCACTCGTAGGGCTTGTTCCGGTATTCATGCACGCCCTTGCGGAACCACGCCGAGCACATCACCGGCACGAACGTCAGCGTCAGGATCAGCGCGCCCACCAGCGCGATCGACATCGTGTCCGCCATCGGATGAAACAATTTTCCCGATGGCCCGCTCAGCGCGTAAATCGGAATGTATCCCGCGATGATCACGGCAACGGAATAAAAAATCGGCCGATCCACGTCCTTCGCCGCGCGCAGAATCACATCGTACAGATCGTATTCGGTGCCTTCGCGCAGCCCCAACTCGCGATAAATATTCTCGACCATCACCAGCGTGCCGTCGATGATGATCCCGAAATCGATCGCTCCGATCGAAAGCAGGTTCGCGGCCATGCCGCTCCCGTGCAGAAAGATGAAGGAAAAAAGCAGCGCCAGCGGGATCGTCAGCGCCACAATCACCGCCGCGCGCCAGCTCACCAAGAAGAAAATCAGTACGATCAAGACCAGGGCCATCCCGCGCAGCAGATTGCCCTCGACCGTGTCCGTCGTCAGCCGCACCAGATCGCTGCGGTCGTAATACGGCACCACCTTCACGTCCGGCGGCAAGATGTTCTCGTTCAACTCTTTCGTTTTCGCCTCGACGCCCTGCAACACGTTCTGCGCTTGCTCGCCGGTGAGCATCAGGATCACGCCTTCCACGGCGTCATCCGTTTTGTTGAATCCGAATTCCCCCAGCCGCGGCGCGTGCCCGATCGCCACATCTCCGATATCGCGCACGCGCACCGGCACGCCATTCGCCGTGCCCACGATCACGTTGCCGATGTCGGCTTCGTCGCGAATCAGCCCAAGCCCACGCACGTAATAAAATTGCCCGCCCTGGGAATAAAATCCGCCGCCGGTGTTCGCGTTGTTCACCGCCAACTGGTTCATCACCTGCGGCACAGTGATGTGGTAGCCGTACAGCTTTGCCGGATCGAGCAGCACCTGATACTGCATCACCGTGCCGCCGAATCCGGAATCGTCCGCCACTCCGCGCACTTGCTTGTATTGCCGCTCGATCACCCAGTCTTCGTACGTCTTCAATTCCTGCGCCGTGCGATCCGGACTCACCAGCACGTAGCGGTAGATCAAGCCCGATGGGCTGGAAAGCGGCGCGAGCGTCGGCGTCACCCCGCTCGGGTAGCTCACCTCGCTCAGCCGCTGAAACACAATCTGCCGCGCAAAATAACTGTCGGTGTCTTCGTCGAACGTCAGGATGATGTCCGATAGGCCGTACAGCGAAATCGACCGCTGGATCGCCATCTTCGGCACGCCGTTCATTTCCACTTCCGTCGGCAGCGTCACCAACCGCTCCACTTCTTCTGCCGCGTGCCCCGGCCACTGCGTGATGATCTCCACCAGCGGCGGCGAAAGGTCCGGATAGGCGTCCACCGGCATGCGTTGGAATGAAATCACGCCCGCCACCGCGATCAACACGGTGAGCATCATGATCAGAAATCGATTCTTCAGCGAAAACTGTACGATCCGATGGATCATAAAAACCCGCGGCCTCTAGTGTTGAAACGAATTGGCGAACTGCAAAAACAGGCTGCCGTCCCCAACCACTTTTTCGCCCACCGCCAGCCCGCTGGTAATTTGCGTTTCGCCGCTTTGGCTTGGCCCGATTTCAACCGCGCGGCGCCCGAATTGATTCGTTCCGCTTTCCACGTACACGAATGGATGGTTTTCGTCGTCGCGCAGCACTGCCGCGTCCGGCACGGCAATCGCGTTATCGATCGAGCCGGCCGTGACCGTCGCGACGCAGTACATGTTGTTCTTCAGCTTCTCGCCCGTGTTGTCCACCACGATCCGCGCCTGCAGCGTGCGCGTGGTCGGATCGACCGCTGTGGAATTGAACGCAATCCGTCCGCGAAAAGTGTCCGGATAGGAATCGGTCGTGACGGAAACCGCGTCGCCCACTTTCACGTTCGCCAGATCCCCCTCGTACACGTTCGCCAAAATCCACACCGTGCTCATATCCGAAATCACGAAAGCCTGCGTCGTACCCGGCGTCAGCAATTGCCCGGGCGCCACGTCTCGTTCCACCACTTCGCCGCCGATCGGCGCCAGCAGAGGAACCTCCGGCGTCGATGGCAGCTTTTCCAGCTGCGCCGGATTCGTGATGCCCAGAATTTTCAAGCCTTGCTCCGCCGCGTCCAAATCGTCTTGCGCCTGATTGCGATCTGATTCCGCTTGCAACAGATCGCGTTGCGCGATCGCGTTGTGCGCGTACAAATCCTGCGCTCGCGTATAGTTCTCATCCGCCACTCGAAAACTGTCCCGCGCCTTCAGGTACGCCGAGCGCATTTGCGAGTAATCCGGACTGCTGATCGTCAGTAGAGGCTGGCCCATGCGCACATGCTCGCCCGGCACCACCAGGATGCGGCTCACCGGGCCCCCAACCTGCGTGATCACCGGCGTGGTGTGAAACGCGTTGTAGGCCACCGCCCCGGTCAGCCGCAGCGTGCGCGTCAGCTTCTGCGGAGCCACCGTCACCACCTGCACGTGTGACATTTGATCCGCCGGAATCGTAAACAGTTCCGGCGTCTCGGATTTCGTCGCGTTGGCGGAAAACGACGTCATGTTCCCCGCATTCTCGCCGCCCCCGCATCCGCCGAGGCCCAGCGACACCGCGACCGCCAGCCCCATCGCCGCCGCGATTCCCGATTTCCGCATCCCGATCGTCTTCCGTGCCGTTTTCATGGCAGCGACCTCGTTCCCACCGCTTCGCGAAGCTGCTCGACCGCCAGCAAGTACGCCGCCAGCGATTGGCGATACGCCATCTGCGTCGCGCGATAGCTGCGTTCCGCATCCAGAAAATCCAGCAAGCTGGCCGCGCCCCGCCGGTATGCGTACTCGCTGATGTCGCGATCCTGCTTGGCGTCGTCCAGATAGCCGGAGCGGTAAATCGTCATGATCTGATCGTTCGTTTCCACGCCTTCATACGCGTCCCTCACGTCGGTCAGCACCTGTCCATTCGCCAGCGCCTGCTGTTCTTGCGCCTGTGTGATGGCGAAGTGCGTGCGCGCGATCTCCCCTTGATTGCGGTCGAAAATCGGCAATTGCATGCTGCCGAATAGCGAAGCCGAACTCACATCGGCCACATGGGTGTAATTGAATTGCCCGGTGATGTCCCGTTTCCCATTGGCGCGCGCCAGTTCGTATTCGCCGTTCGCCAGCGTCACGCCCTGCTGCGCCGCGCGCAGATCGGGCCGCAATTGCAGCGCTTTCGCTTGCAAATCATCCAGCTTGCTGGTCATCGGCTGATAATCGAAATCCCCGGCCACGTCGTAATCCGCGGAAACGGATTCGTACCCCAGCAATTGCCGCAGATCGGAAAGCCCCTGCACTTTCGCCAGCTGCGCTTGCGAAGCGTCGGTCTCGAACTGCAATAGCTGCAGCTTGATCTTCAAATAATCGTCTTCGCCGATATCGCCCGCCTTGTACCGCGCCTCGCTGATATTCACCGTGTCCTGAAAACTTTTCAGATCCTCTTGCGCCATCGCCAGAGTCGATTCCGCCAGTTGCACGTTGATGTATTGCGTCGCCACCTCGAACTCGACCGTGCGCTCGCTATCCGCTTCCGTTGAGCGCGTCACCGCCGTCTGGTCCTGCGCCGCGGCCAGCCGATGCTGCCGTTTCTTGCCGCGCTCGAATAAATAACTCACGCCCAAATCGAATTGCGCGGAGTTGTCCATATACGTCGAGCTGAATTGGCTGGGCTGGAAAATCGGAATGAACTGCGCGTCGCCCATCAGCACCGGGTCGGGCCGCAGATTCGCGGTGATCTCCTCCGCCTGGCTCTGGTCGATCGTTGAGCGCGCCGCCAGCAACGCGTGATTGTGCGCCAGCGCCATTTGAATCGCTTCGTCCAGCGTGATTCGCACCGGCCCTGTGGTTTGCGCGCTCACAGTTTGCGCGCACGTGAGCCCGCCGAAGCAAACGGCAATCGCGAAAGTTGCGAAGCACAGGCGCTTCACATGCACAGGCACTTTCCTTCGGTGAAGAAATTGCTGATTCATCGCAGATCACCTCTAAATTGTTGATAGACCCATACGGACCACGCGCTCCTCCGAGGGAGGGGGCCCGGGGGCAAACTCAAAAATGGGTGGGGCTAGGCGATCGGGGGTGCGCGAGAAGAGTTCGGAAAAAGACCGGGTGCGGCGTACAGAATCGCTTCGGCTTGCGGCACAAGCGCCACCACGATTTGCACGATCACCAACACGGGCTGCACTACCGGCCCTGTCGCCGGCATGTTGGCTACCTGACAAATCGGGCAAGCGGCCGCGGTGTTTGGATCGTCGTGGTGCCACAGCCCGCCAGCCGCCAAGAGGCAAAGCAGGGCGGCGAACGCCGCGGCAAGCAGCACACCTTGGCGAAATCCGCGGACGCCCTTACGCGGCGCGCGTTGCCTTAGCGTGTTGTCGCTGTGCATCATCGAATTCGTTGGAACAAGGGCCTATTGCCTACTGAGCCGACGAGCCTTGATCTTACCCTAGATGGCGTTTGCGGAGGATATGGTTGCGCACTTCGTGCCCAGCGCGTCACCGGGCGCAGCCACGCCGCACGGAAGGCAAGCTCAATTGGATTGGCGCAGCGCGCGCTCCACCAATTCCAGACAACGCTTGGCGCGCTGGCGAACTGCGCCGTCCTGCCCTTCGCGGCCCTCACGCAGAGCTTCCAGTTCGTCTGCAATCGCCAGCGCCGCCAGCACGGCCACGCGCACCGAATCCACCGTCCCGGTGGTGCGCGCCACGTCGCGCATTTTCGCGTCCACCATATTCGCCAATTTCTCCACGTATTCCGTGTCCAGTTCCCCGGCGATGGTGTACGGCTGGTCGTAGATTTCGACTTTGACGCGATGGGCCACGAAGCCTTCACTCCTGGAAGGGGCGCCGCCATTCTCCAGCCGCAGCCGCCCGTAAACAAGCAAAACTTCCGGGAGGATGGATTCGCATTTTGTGTGCGCAACGTGCGCCAAGGACCGATCCTGCGCCGCGTGATCACACACATGTCCAGCTCGAAGCGACCAGCTTCGAGCCTCAGCCCCGTAGAGTGTGCGTGAGCTTGTTCTCACGCACACTCGTAGGGGCGACACAATCTTTACGCGCGGATGTTTTGATTTTGGAATCGTCTCGACGGTCGCCAGCGCTGAAGGTCTCGACCGCTCAAACAGAAAAACTACGCCACCCGCAGCTTAGCGCCCAGCGCTTCGAGCGCCTTCACGATCCGCGCGGTCGCCTCCGCCAGTTGCGCGTCCGTCAGCGTGGCGTCGTAACTCTGAAACGTCACGCGAATCATCAGCGAATGATGTCCCTCAGGCACGCCCTTGCCGCGGAATAAATCCAGCGCTTGTACGCGAGAAATCTCCGCGATGCCGAGGCCCTGAATCGCATCCGACAATCGCCCGAACACCGTGCCGTCAGGGAGCAGCATCGAAAAATCGCGCTCCACGGCGGGATATCGCGAAATTGGCTGATATTGCCGGCTCGCACGCGCCGCGGCAACCGCCGCAAGCAAAGAATCGAGCGCCAATTCAGCCAGAAAAACATCCTGCCGGATCTTCAGCCGCTCAGCCACCTGTCGAGCGAGTTGCCCCGCGCACCACAGCGCCGCGCCATCCCCAAGCGTTGGCGTCGCCGCGCTTCGCGATTCCAGCCACGCGGGCCCGCCCGCGTTCCAGCTGAAGCCGCCAACCAATTCACCGATTTCCTCCAGGTCGCCCTTCAAATCCTCAAAGCGAAATTCGCGCTCGCCTTCGATAATGCTTTTCTCTCGCGCCAGCCCCGTCGCGCCCAGCGTCAAGATGCGTGTTTCCGCCGGCGCTTTGCCGTTCCACGCATAGCGCCGCCCGATTTCAAACAGGCGCACGTTGCGTTGCCCGTGATTCAGATTCCATTCGATCGCTGCGGCCATCGTCACCGCGCCTGATGAGCGCAGCAGCGCAGCATCTTCCGCGATGGGGTTCGCAATACGCACCGGGGTAACGTCAGCCGCGCGGAATATCGCGTCGCGCTCCGCGTCGACGTGCGTAATCGTGATGATTTCCCGGTAGCCAAGCCCCACCAGCATTCCGCGCAGCCGGTCTTCGTCCTCAGCATGCGCCTGTCGCGCCGCCGGCTGCTTGGCCGCGGGCAGCCGCGCGGGGAAGCGATCCAGGCCGTACAGCCGCGCAACTTCTTCGATTAAATCCACTTCGCGCGTCACGTCCACGCGCCACGAAGGCCGCGTGCACTTCCACGCCGCCGTCAATGATCCCGAACTACCGCGCGCCGAATCCTCACGCACCGGTTCAAATCCCAGCGCCTTCAGAATTCGCTCGATCTCCTGATCGGGCACATCCGCGCCCAGCACTCGCAACAATTCCCGCCGCGTAAGTTCCATGGGTATAGCAGGAGCCTTCGCCGGGTAAACGTCCACCACGCCCGCCAGCACTTCGCCGCCCGCCAATTGCACGATCAATTCCGCGCATCGGCGTGAAGCAAGCTCAGCCATTTCCGGGTCCGCGCCGCGCTCAAATCGCTGCGAAGCCTCGGTGCGCACCCCGAGGTGCTTTGACGTTCGCCGCACTGAGATGGGCTCGAACCACGCGCATTCAAGAAGTAGGTTCCGTGTCCTTGCGGAAATCTCGGTGTCCATACCGCCGATCACGCCGCCAATGCCCACCGCGCGCCGCGCGTCCGCGTTCACGCACATTTCCGCAGTCAGCTTGCGATCCAGGCCGTCCAGAGTGCGTATGTTTTCGCCGGGTCGCGCGCGGCGCACGATCATCCGCTTTTCCGCCAACGTGTCCAGATCGAATGCGTGCAGCGGATTCCCCAACTCGAACATCACGTAGTTGGTCGCGTCCACCACGTTGTTGATCGAAGATTGGCCGATGGCTTCAAGGCGCTTCTGCAACCACTCCGGTGAGGGCCCAATTTTCACGCCGCGCAGCACGCGCCCCGTGTAACGGCCGCACAGTTCGGGGCTTTCAATCTCCACACGCACGGCCTCCGAAGCCGGATCGCTCGCCTCGCGCAATTCCGGCGCCGGCGTTCGCAGCGTCGCGCCAAAAAGCGCCGCCGTTTCCCGCGCGATGCCGTGGTGGCTCATGCAGTCGCCGCGATTCGCCGTCAGTTCCACGTCCAGCACAGGCCCAGCCGCGCTGGGCTCGATCGAATCGACGGCCGTGCCGGAAAGCGAAAGCCGCGCGCGCAGCTCTTCAGGCGAAGCCGCAAGCTCCACAAATTCTTTCAGCCACTCGAAGAGAACTTTCATGGGAACTGGCTTAGGAAGCGCGCGTCGTTCTGAAAAAACAACTGCATGTCGTCCAAGCGGTACTTCAACATCGTCAGCCGCTCAACGCCCAGCCCGAATGCGAAACCCGACAAGGCCTTCGGATCGTAGCCGACAAAGCCGTAAACCGCCGGATTCACCATCCCCGCGCCGAACAACTCAATCCATCCTGAGAATTTGCACACGCGGCAACCCGCGCCGCCGCACAAATGGCAGCTCGCGTCCACTTCCACCGATGGCTCCGTGAACGGGAAGTAGCTCGGCCGCAACCGCGTTTTCGCCGCCGGCCCCAGAAATTGCCGGACGAAATATTCCACCGTGCCCTTGAAATCGCAAAAGGTGATATCGGAATCGACCGCCAAGCCTTCGATCTGATGAAACATGTAGCCGTGCGTCGCGTCGGGATTGTCTCGGCGATAGACCTTGCCCGGCACGATGATGCGCACCGGCGGGGGCTGTTTTTCCATCGTGCGAATTTGCACGGGCGACGTGTGCGTGCGCAGCACGTGCTCCGCCGCGCCCGGCGGCGAGGCCAGATAAAATGTATCCATCGCGTCGCGCGCCGGATGATGCTCGGGAATATTCAGCGCCTCGAAGTTGTAATACGGCGTTTCAATCTCCGGTCCTTCGACGACCGTGTAGCCGATCGAAAGAAAAATCCGCTCGATCTCCTCGAACGTCTGCCGCAGCGGATGCCGCGAACCGACCGGTCTTTGCACGCCCGGAAGCGAAAGGTCCACGCGATCGCGCGCGGCCGCCGCTTGCCCGGCGGCGCTCTCCATCCGGCGGCGCGAGCTTTCCAGCGACTGCTCGACGTGCGCCTTCAGCGCGTTCAGCTCCTGGCCCACGGCTTTCTTTAATTCCGGCGGCGCAGGTTTCAGCCAATTGTCGGCGACACGCGTCAGCCTGCCCGATTTGCGCCCGAACCACGCGGCCCGATCCGCCTCCCACAGCTCCGGGAACAGTACCGGAAAGTGATTGCGCAAATCCGCGAACAGGCGCGCCACGCCCGCGGCGTCGGTGACGCCCAATTCAGCCAGCGTCTTCGTTGTTGGGTCTTCGTACGCCATCGGGAAACCCGCGCGCTTCAGGCGTGTTTCTTGGCTTTCACGGGCGCAGGCGCGTGCTGCTTGGCCTGCGCTGCGAATTCGGCAAACGCCGCCGCATCCTTCACGGCCAAATCCGCCAGGATCTTGCGATCCACCACCACGCCCGCCGCTTTCAATCCGTGCATGAGTTGGCTGTATGAAAGACCGTTTAATCGAGCGCCCGCGCCGATCCGCTGAATCCAAAGCCGCCGGAACTGCCGCTTTTTATTGCGGCGATCGCGATACGCAAAGCGATCGGCGCGATTCGCGGCCTCCTGCGCGGATTGAAACAGCTTCGATTTTGTGAGGAAAAATCCTTTGGTGCGCTTCAGGTATTTCTTGCGGCGCGCGCGCCGCTTTGTACCGCGTTTCACTCGGGCCATTGCGTCTTCTCCTGCGAGGAGAGCACACGTCGGGCGCGATTAAGCGCCAAACGGCGTCTCCACGGCGTGTTGAGATTGCAGCCCAAAATTTCAAGGCTGCGAATCGCCCCGGATCGCACGCGATTAATTTCGCGTGCATCGGAGCGGCCGGCCGGCAGGCCCGCCGTGGCGGGATGCGCGCTGCCTGGCGCGGCAAAAAAATTCTTAGGCGGCTGCCGCTGCGCCCTCAGGCGTACGGCAACATGCGGTGAACCTTCGCGGCGTCCGCCGGACTCACCAGCGCCGACCTTCGCAGGTGGCGCATGCGGCTCGGAGCTTTCGTGCCCATCAAGTGCCGCTTGCCGGAGTGCCCGCGCATGATTTTGCCCGTCGACGTCACCTTGAAACGCTTGGCGGCGCCGCGGTGCGTCTTCAATTTGATCTTCTTAACTTTTCTTTTCTTCGACATGGTTTCGGATTCCTTAGATATTTTCTAGCTCGGTCCCGCCGCAGGCTTGCCCGTCGCGCCCTTTTTCGGCGCCAGCAGCGCCATCAAAATATTCGCTTCCATGCGCGGTCCGATTTCCACCAGCGCGTGCTCGTTGATATCTTGCAGCAGCCGATTCATCTTAGCGCGGCCCACTTCCTGGTGCGCCATTTCCCGGCCGCGATGGAAGATCATCGCCTTCACGCGATGTCCTTCTCCCAAAAATTTGATGATCTGATTCTTTCGCACCTGATAATCGTGCTCGGCCGTCGCCGGCCGGAATTTCACTTCCTTTAGCTGCGTGCCCTTCTGGTGGCGGCGCTGCTCGTGCGCCTTTTTATTCGTCTGGTAAAGGTAGCGGCCGTAATCTGTAATCTTGCAAACGGGCGGGTCGGCCGTCGGCGAAATTTCCACCAGGTCGAGCCCTCGTTCGCGCGCCAGCTTCAGCGCATCTTGCGGCACCATCACGCCCAACTGGCCGCCGTCATCATCCACCACGCGAATCTCGCGCCCCCAGATGCGCTCATTCACGCGTGTTCGATCGTTCGGTCGAAAACTCCGTTCAGCGATAAACCCACCTCCCGCCCGGGTCCTTGCCCGGCGCGGTTCAAATTTGGATTCCTACAGTAGGCGCATCTCCCGGCGCGTTCGCGGCCCAGAGAGCGGACGGCAAGTATAGCACGGCCCAGCAACGCGTCGCTCCGGAGCGATGTCTTTTTAAGCAGCACGCCATGCTTCCTCGCGCGCGGCTCGAGCGGCGATGTGTTCTAATCGTTTGCACGCCGATTCGCGGAAGATCATCGCCTAAATCAAGATGAGCGCGGTCCCCCAACCCCCCGGACCCATCGCGTCGCGCGGAAAAATTCCGTGGCCGCTGGTGATTTCATTTTTTCTGTTCCTGAACTTTCTTTTTCTGATCGTTTCCACCGGCCGCGTGCACACAATCGACGAGGTCTCGGCCGATTATCAAGCCGAAAGCCTGGTCCTCCACGGCACCACCGCCGTGCCGCAAGCCGTCCAGGCCAATTGGTTTTACGGCGAAATCGATCGGTTCGGACAGCCGCAGAGTCCGTATCCGCCGGGCCAGGCGGTGGCCTCTATTCCCTGGTTCATGCTGGGCCAATTTGCGGCGCGGCATTTTCCCGGCGTGCCTGCCGCGGTGCGCGATTTGGTCGGCGATTTTTTTCTCACCGGCAGCAGCGCGGCATATTCGGCGCTCGCGGCAACGCTCGCACTTCTGATTTTCTTGCGCCTCAATTTGCCGGTCGGCCGATCGCTCGCCGCAGCGGGAATTTTGGCTTTGGCCACGCCGCTAGCTTCTTATTCCGCGTGGTTTTTTTCGGAGCCGCTCGGCGCGGCCCTTTTGTTAGGCGCCGCCGCTGTTTTGTTCACAGGCACCGAGGACGTGCCGGTCACAGCGAGCCAAGCCGCCGCCGCGGGCGCGCTGCTCGGCGCGGCAATCTGGGTGCGCCCCACGCACTTGCTGGCCGCGCTCGTGTTTCTCGTTGCGCTGTTCGTGCGCGACCGCAAACGCGCCTTCGCTCCGGCCGTCGTGTTCGCCGCCGTCGTCTGTTTTGCCGGCGTAGCGTATTTGTGGCGCAATGTCTATTTGTTTGGCCATCCATTCGACTTCGGATATCCCGCGGCTGCGGAAAATGGCAAAGCGTTGAACACGTTCCACACGCCATTTACCACCGGGCTTTTCGGATATCTTTTCTCGCCGGGAAAATCCATCTTCATATTTGCGCCGCCCATCGTGCTCTCAATTTTGGGATTACGGGCGCTCTGGCGCCGCAGCCGCGGACTCGCCACCGTCGCGGCGCTCACGCCGATCATCTACATCCTTTTTTTTGCGACGTACACGCAGTGGGAGGGGGGTTATAGCTACGGGCCGCGCTACCTGGTACCGGCGCTGGCGCTCGGCTGTTTGGGGCTGGGCCCAGCGCTCGCGCAGAAATATTCCTGGGTGCGCGCGAGCGCGATCGGATTATTCATGGTGGGATTTGCGGTGCAGGGGCTGGGGGTGGCCACCAGCTTTCTGGAGGCGGCGGTGCGCGGCGGATATTACGACGCGACGTACACGTACCGCATGAGCTTCGCGGCGGTGTGGTTGCAGGGGCGGCTGGTGTGGATTTACGTGACGTCGCCCGTGGCGGCGTCGATCGGCAACGGGTTCGACCGCTGGTGGCTGCTGCTGGCGAAAGCCGGCGTCGCGCACGGAACGCTGTGGGCGATCGGAATTTTTGAATTTGCCGGCGCGGCGCTTTCGGCGTGGGCGCTGTGGCGCAACTGGCGGCGGCTCGAGCGCCGGTAGGGCGCGAACACCGCGCGCCGCGAAATAAAAAACAAAAACTATAGTCAACTCACTTGGCGCGCCGCGCGAATTATTTCGGCGCGGCTTCGGCTTGCAGGTCGAGCAGGAATTGCGCGAGCGGCCGCGGGCCTAGATCGCCGGTGCCGTGATGCCGCACGGAAACCGTTTTCGCTTCCGCTTCTTTTCCGCCGATGATGGTCATGTAAGGAATCTTCTGCATTTCAGCGTCGCGAATCTTGGCTTGCAGCTTCTCGTTGCGGTCGTCGAGATGCGCGCGAATGCCGGCGGCCGCCAGCGCGTCGGTCACGCTCTTGGCGTACTCTGAAAATTTTCCGCTGACCGGCAACACTTCCACCTGCACCGGCGCGAGCCATAGCGGAAACGCTCCGGCGTAATGTTCGATCAAAATTCCGAAAAAGCGCTCCACCGAGCCCCACAGCGCGCGATGCACCATCAGCGGCTCGTGACGATTGCCGTCTTCGCCGATGTACTCCAAGCCGAAGCGCCCCGGCAAATTGAAATCGAACTGCACGGTGGTCAGTTGCCACGGCCGGCCGATAGCATCGATCAGCTTCACATCGATCTTCGGACCGTAGAACGCCGCTTCGCCTTCCATGCGCACGAAGGGCACGTTCATGCGCGCTAGCGTGGTTTCGAGCGCCGCGGTGGAGCGCTGCCACTGCTCCGCCGTGCCGGCGTAATTTTCCGGATGCGCGGCGTCCCAATCGGAAAGCTCGACGACATATTTCTCAAAGCCGAAAGTTTTCATCGTGGCCCAGGCAAACTCAATGCAGGCTTCGATCTCCGCTTCGATCTGCTCCGGCATGCAGAAAATGTGCGCATCGTCCTGCGTGAAGCCGCGCACGCGCAGCAGGCCGTGCAGCACGCCAGAGCGCTCATAGCGATACACAGTGCCCAGCTCCGCAAAGCGCAGCGGCAATTCGCGGTAACTGCGCAGCCGCGATTTGTAAATCAAAATATGGCCCGGGCAATTCATCGGCTTCAGCTGGTAATCGTCTTTTTCCACTTCGATCGGGCCGAACATATTTTCGCGGTAGAAATTGGCGTGCCCGCTGGTCTTCCAAAGCTCCAGACGCATGATGTGCGGCGTAAACACCAGATCGTAGCCGCGGCGCAGCAATTCATTGCGCAGCCAATCTTCCATGATCTTGCGCACCAGGCCGCCCTTGGGATGCCAGAAAATCAGCCCCGGCCCGGCCTCTTCCTCCACGCTGAATAGATCCAGCTCCGCGCCCAGCCGGCGATGATCGCGGCGCTTGGCTTCCTCGATGCGGTGCAGGTATTCATCGAGTTCGGCCTGCGTGTAGAAGCAGACCGCGTAAATCCGCTGCAACTGCGGATTGCCTTCTTGCCCCTTCCAATACGCGCCGGAGACGCTGGTCAATTTGAAGGCCTTGATTCGCCCGGTGGATGGAATGTGCGGACCACGGCAGAAATCTATGAATTTTCCGGTGGTGTAAAACGAAACCATCGGCTCAACGGCTTTTTCCTCGATCAGTTCGCATTTGAACGTTTGGTTCCACTTCTTGTAAAGCTCCAGCGCTTCCGGCTTGGGCAGAAATTTCCGCTCGTTGGGAATGTCCAGCGCCGCAAGCTCGTGCATTTTCTTTTCGATGCGCTCCAGATCTTCGGGCGCAAACGGCTGCTCGCGCACAAATTCGTAAAAAAATCCATTCTCGATTGGCGGCCCCACGCCCAGCTTCACGTCCGGAAATAGTTCCAGCACCGCCGCGGCCATCAAATGCGCCGCCGAATGGCGAAACACTTGAATCGCGTCGGCGTCCTTCGGAGTCAGGATCTCGAGGCGCGCATCGGCATCCAGCGGCCGCGCAAGATCGATCAGCGTGCCGTCAGCGCGCGCCACCAGCGCTTCCTTCGCCAGGCGCGGCGAAATCTGCCGGGCAATCTCCGCGGACGAGGTTCCGCGCGGCACTTGGCGGATGGCTCCGTCGGGCAGCGTGATCTGTATTGTGTCAGTGCTCATAGAGCGTCATGGCGCCTGCCTGCCGACAGGCAGGCGGCATCGTTAAGCGGCGAGCCTCCTACGCTAGCAAATGCCCCGCGGCACAGCAAGGCAGGGGAGGGACAGTGGTGCGCGGCGAGTGACGAGTGCGTCGTCCCGAGCAATCCGCCGCAGGCCGCAGGCCGAAGGCTGCAAGCTCGCCGTGGCGAGTCCGCCGTGGCGGAAGGGGCCGGCCTTCACCCGCGACGACCACAAAAAGAGCCCGGGAGAGCGTCGCACCTCGGTCGTCCTTCCAGAGCCCGGGGCGCCTCTAGCAGCAAGGCTTCAGTTAATGATAGATTGCCTCCGTGGGGAAACAGCCTGAAAAGTTACGTGCCTGCGATGTCCTCAATTGGGAGTATTTGACAGAACTATGTAGTGCTCCCCGCTAAAACTGGACACCTCATCTAGGTAGAATCAGGGCCTCCATAACAGGAGGCAACATGGGCAGGAAACCACGAGTAGATCGATCCCCTGAAGAGAAGTGGCAGATCGTG
>Ga0187875_10000023_pt1 | contig 140529 bp, 130 predicted proteins | sample June2016WEW_17_1_2_FD_132978 | JGI IMG/M metagenome (GOLD analysis project Ga0187875, IMG submission 132978) | Peatland microbial communities from SPRUCE experiment site at the Marcell Experimental Forest, Minnesota, USA - June2016WEW_17_10 | ecosystem: Environmental > Terrestrial > Soil >... | reverse complement strand
TGCGGGCTGAGCAACTTGAACTTCTCGGCGACGGTCTCCCAGCGGGCGCGATGCGCCGCCACAGTCGCACCGGGATCGCGACGGAGCCGATGAGCGTAATCGTCAAGCTGCTGCTGGTATTGTCGAATGGTCTCGGTGGGACGGCGGAACACGTAGCTGGAGGCGAGTATCGAGAAGCGTTGGCGGGCCTCGGCGAGTTGCAACCGCAGATCCTTTTGCAGCCGTGCCTGATACTGGTTGATTTGACGCGCGTATTCATCCTTGGCCTTCACGACCAGTTCCCCGGCAGCGCTGGGGGTCGGCGCGCGAAGGTCCGCGACGAAGTCGGAAATGGTAAAGTCAATTTCGTGGCCGACGGCGGAGATTGTGGGGATTCTCGAACGGGCCAGCGCGCGGGCGACCGCTTCGTCATTGAACGCCCACAAATCCTCGAGCGAGCCGCCACCCCGGGTCACGATCAGCACGTCGAGCGGCAAACGGCCCGCGGCATGTAACGCGTTAAATTCGTCGATGGCCGCGGCGATCTCGTTCGTGGCACCGTCGCCCTGCACCCGCACGGGATTGATGACGATGTGTACGTTGGGGAAACGGCGCCCGATGACCTTGAGGAAATCGCGAACCGCCGCGCCCGTGGGTGAGGTGACGAGGCCGATGTGTTGGGGGAGGGTGGGGATCAGTTTCTTGCGCGCCGTGTCGAACAATCCCTCCTTGGCAAGGCGCTGCTTGAGTTCCTCGAAGGCGAGCTGCAGTGCACCCAGCCCTTTGGGCAAGAGCCTGCGGGCGACGAGTTGATATTGTCCGCTCCTCTCGTAAACGCTCACATCGCCGAGCGCGATGACCTGCAGTCCGTCCCGAAGCGCGAACTCAACCTTGGCTGCGACGCCACGAAACAGCACCACGGCCAGTTGGGCGTTGGCGTCCTTCAACGTGAAATAGACGTGTCCGGAGGACGGCGAGCGGAGATTGGAAATCTCGCCTTCGACCCACAAGCTGGGAAACCGCTCTTCGAGGAGGTCCTTGATGCGTCGCGTCAGGTCGGTAACGCTGAGGACTTGTGTAGGCGGCTTTGGCATCGGTCGGTCAGTTCAGATGGGGTTTGACCCGCAGAAGGTTTTGGCGGGCTAGGTTCCAGTAATAATCGTCCGTGACCCACGACCGGGGCATGGCGAGTGCCGCCTCCAGATTGTCATTGGCTTCCTGCCACCGGCGGGCAGAGACCAGCGTGATCCCGAGTTCGACGCGGTGGGGAATGACGCGGGGGGCGAGTTGATTGGCCCGTTCCAGGTCATGGATCGCCTCGTCAAGAGTTGCGGAGGGAAGTTTCCCGTACAACAACTCGGCGAACTTGCGCAGTACCCAGTTGAGCTCGGCCATCTCGCGGTTCCAAACACCGAGGACGTGATAGGCCAGAGCTTCCTTGTCGTCGAGCTTGATGGCGCGCTCCGCTTCCTTTTTCACTTCGCTGGCGAGCGACACCTTGCGTTTGCCGCCTTCGTAAAGGGCGAGTTTGCCGACGGCGACAGCCAGATAGGCATGCCCTTTCGGGCCATACGGATCGAGTTTCACGGCAGTTCGGGCCAATCCTTCGGCTTCGGTGCAGCACTGCTTTTGTTGGTCGCTGTCCTTCGAAAGGATGCTCGTGTCGATCAGCGTGCGCGCCAGTTTCCACGTTGCCTCGTAATCATTGGGCGCGTGGAGGTGCGCGGTGCGGTAGGCCTTCAACGCCGAGTCGAGATCGAACCGATCGAGAGCAGCGTCACCCGCCGCGACGTCCGGCTGTGCTTGCGCCCCGGCGATAATCCCGAAGAGACAAAGAGCCAGCCACAAACTACGGCTCATAGTCATCCGCGGGAAATTCCGGCTTCATAATCGGCTTGTAGCCGTGGGGGAACGGGACGGGGAACGTGACGACATCGTAGACTCCCGTCACCTCGCGCCCGATCCAGCGCGTGAATCCCTTGCCTACACCGTAGGTGACACCGGCGCCGCCACCGTGGTCGGCGGTGGCCTTGGTGACCTGATTGGGTACTTCCACGATGCCGAACAGAACGTTGGCGAAGCCGCGGCAAAGTTTGCGGAGGGCATTCTGGCCACGCGGAGCGTCCTCGGTATCAGCCATCGCATGAAACGGGAAAAGGAGAGCGAAGACCATGAACAAGGCGAAGAGTTTGGCTTTCATGTGCCCATTGTAGCCGCTTCGCGGTTGTTGTTCAATTTCTTTCCCTTGCGCGGGTTGGCAGGGCTCCGGTAAGCTGGAGCGCGATGAAGCTGAGAGGCAAGACGGCCTTGGTGACGGGCGCGGGGAAGCGAGTGGGGCGGGAGATTGCCCTCGGGCTGGCGCGGCATGGAGCCAACGTCGTGGTGCATTACAACACGTCGGCAGGGGACGCGCGGCAGGTGGTCGGGGAGATCCGTGCGCACGGCGTGGACGCCATCGCGGTGAAGGCGAACCAGACCAATGGGCGCGAGGTGCGCGCGGCGGTCGGCAAGGCCGTGAAACATTTTGGCGACATCCATGTCCTTGTGACCAGCGCGGCGGTGTACCGGAAGACGCCGTTCGCCACGCTGACCGAAAAGGATTGGGATTTCCACATCGATGCGAACCTGAAGGGGCCGTTTCTATTTGCGCTGGAAGTGGGGCGACGCATGAAGGCGCGGGGGATCGATGGAAAGATCATCACATTTTCCGACTGGGCGGCGATCCGGCCATACGCGAACTACCTGCCGTACTGCGTCTCGAAGGCGGGCGTGATTTGCCTGACGAAGGCGCTGGCCAAGGCGCTTGGGCCGAAGGTGCAAGTCAATGCCATTGCGCCGGGCCCGATATTGCTTCCGCCGGACCTGACGGAGGCGGAGAAACAGGAAGTGATTGACGCGACCGTCGTCAAGCGCATCGGCTCACCGCAGGACATCGTCAACTCTGTTCTGTTTCTCATCGAAGGCAGCGATTTCATCACTGGCCACACGTTGATGGTGGATGGCGGGCGATTGATCGCCGGGGTATGAACCATGTTTCGTGTGACGAAGCATATTGAGTTTTGTTACGGGCATCGGTTGCTGAACTACGAAGGGAAGTGTCGGCATTTGCACGGCCACAATGGTCGGGTGGAGGTGCACATCGAGGCCGGGGGACTGGACGCGCGCGGGATGGTCCATGATTTCGCCGAAATCAAGGAGACGATCAAGAACTGGATCGACGAAACGCTCGATCACCGGATGTTGTTGCACCGGGACGACCCGATTGTGCCCGTGCTAAAACAGCGCGGGGAGGCGTTCTACGTCATGGATGAGAATCCGACCGCCGAGAATATTGCGAAACTTATTTTCGACCATGCGCGGTCGAAGGGGCTGCCGGTTGTGGAAGTGCGACTATGGGAAACACCCACGTCATCAGCCAGTTACCGCGGTTAAATCTTCGAGCCCGGTTGATTCTTCGGCACCGATCTTTGACGCGCTTTTGATGTGCCCTCCTTGCGCCACACGATAACCTGCATTACGTTGTATTTGGGTGATGCACATGAACGGGCAATGGCAAGCGGTTTGCCATTCGTCAGGGACCACATTGGTCGGGGTCTTGGCGGCGGGTGTTTTGTACCTTGGGCCGGTTCCCCGGACGTTCGCGCAGGCGGGCCAACCCAATCGGCTGGTGGAGTACGTTTCGCCAACTCGCCTGTCTCCGGACGCGGCGCCAAATTCCCCGACGCAGACCAACGTTGGCGATTCCGCCTCCATCACCGCTCCGTCGTGGGGTGATATTCTCAAGCCCGGCACCAAGACTTCCAGTGATCGGTTGGTCAGCTTCGAGCAGCAATACGGCATGGGGGAAGGGAGCGGTTCGACGTTGGGGAGGGTGCTCCAAGCGGCCAAGTACGGGCTGGACAAGACGTGCTTTACGGTGCAGGAGGCCGCGAAGAAATTGGAATTCAAATACGACACGTCGGAAGCCACCTCCGGTGTTCTTGGCGGCGATGCGGGCGAACCACAGTATTCCCTGCCCGTGTTTGGCCGATTCAGCCACGCGCAATTGCAGACAGAGGTCACAGTGCACGATCCGCAGACAGGTCAAGCGTTTATCGGCGTGAAACTGGCAATACCGTTTGGACCCGGTGGAGAAGAGACGTTCGAGACGCCCCGTAGCGACACGCATCAACGTCAACCGGTGAGCTAGCTTGGCGGTGTCGCAGTTTGAACTCCGGGGTATCCAGGCCAGCTATCGAATATCCGGTGTCTCCCCGAACTTGCGGGCCAGGTCGGCCAACTGAAGCTTGATCGAAGTGTCCGATCCCCGTAGCCGGCCCAACGCACGAAAGAACGGGTTCTTCATCTCACCGTCCTCGGTAATGGTGACCCGGCAACCCCCGCCGTCCGGGGCAAGTGTGTAGGTCCAGGTCCCCCAGACCGGGCCGCCCTCCTTTTCTACGCGACCCACGAGTCGGAAAGGAGGTTGGCGTTCCATCGTTGTAGCGATGAAGCTCATGCCAAACTTCGTCGTCTGCCGCGTCGCTGGCCTGCCGTCCCGATCCGCTATGTGCTCAACCTTCACAACCATGCTTGACCACGACGGCAGTTGATCCACGTTGTCGAGCACCGCAAATACAGTTTCCGGTGTTTGTTTCAGCGTCAGCGAGCGAGTGACGGAGTGCGTCACGGGTTGGAGCGATCCGAAGACCAGCAACGCAAGCAGTAACAGGGCGGGTATACCAAGAATGATCAGCAACCACATCATAGGACCAGACCGTTTCATGGGTTATTGGTGGATCATGTGACAACGCGTGTACCACGGCCCAACGTCATGGCGTTAACGCGCTGGGAGAAAGGACAAGTGCGCGGTAGTGAAACGTAATGCGCCACGGGCGTTGGCTCCAGCGCGGTGTCAGGCTTTCTTCTTTGAGCGTGCCATTCTTTCCGCGCACTTGTCGGAGAGCATTGTAACGGCCTTCTGGATTCGCTGCCTTCTTGTTTCCGGCCGTTTTGCCTCGGCGATCCATTTCAGGTATTCGCGCCGGTGGGCCGTCGTGCAGACCGCAAAGAAGTCATCCATGCCACTTTCTTTCAGAGCATCGGCAAAGTCCTTGGGAACATCGGACATGCGGTCTCCTTATCCTAGTGGTCGGCAGATTTATCGATTCCGTAAACGAGTATCTTGAAGCTGCCAGGGATGATCTTTGGACGCTGGCGCGGGGCGCCGGGGTCGGCTGGTGGTTGGGCTTCGAACTTGGCCGATGCGAGATAGATTTTGTGGGTGACCGGATCGAGTGCCATGGTTCGCGCCCGACGCTCGGTGACCAATTGTTGCACGACGGTGAGCTTGTCGGGCGAATCCTCGTGCGCGATGGTGACCGTGCCGTCGCCGTTCGAGCTGAACGCGAACTGGGTGCCCGGATCGAAGGCATTGGCATCGACTCCGTCACCAATCGGTACGGTCGCGACCACTTTCCCGGTGGTAGTGTCGATCATCACCATCAATTTGTTGTGGCAGCCGGCAAAGAGCCGGTGGTGGACGGTGTCAATCGCCAGACCGGACGCCTCCTCGCCGGGGGCGATGGGCCAGGTGTTGACGATCTGGTGGGTCTTGGTATCGATGGCGACCACGACGCTCTGGTCTTCGATGTTGTCGTAGACGCGGCCGGCCTTTGGATCGACCGCAGCGAACTCGGGTCGGCCCGGTAACGCGATGTTGGTGATGACGTTGCCTGTTTTCGCGTCGAACACGGTGGCTGATTTTCCACGCCCGTTGAATGTGTAGACCTCCCGTTGGGCCGGATCATAGAGGATGGCGTCGGGGTTCTTGTCGGTATCAACTTTGGAAAGTGTCTTGAGAGATGTCACGTCGACGATGCTGGCTTTGGATTCCTGGCCATTGCTCGTGAAGGCGCGTTGGAGATCCGGTGCCAAGGCGATTCCGTGGACGCCCGGCGTGTCGGCGATCTCGCCCGCGATTTCCTCCTTGTCGATATCAATGACGACAACCTTCGTGCCGTGGCTGACGTAGAGACGGCGGGCCGCCTGGTCGACGGACAAATAATCCCAACCGCCTTCGCCGCCGACGGGAATTTCCTTCAGGAAATGGTAGGGACCATCCGCGCGAGAAGTTGCGATGCAGACGAAGTAGACGACGCTAGCGACGGCGACGGCCAGGAGGTGACGACAGTGCTGATGCTGAAGCATAACAGGCTCCTTTTGGTGCTGAAGTTCAGGAGAAGAATAGGGAGGGGACGGTGTCATTCGCAAGAGAAAAGGGTGGCTGTGCCAGCCTCCGAAATTTGCGAGCTTCTTGACTTGAAGCATCACGGGAACCGGGCGACAGTTCCGATGGCGCCGCGTAGAGCGCGGCACACGAGGAGATCAGAGCATGAGACAGCAGACGCTTTGCATTGCCGTCGGGATCGGCCTTTCCATCGCCACGTTGTCCTGCGCGGACCGCACAACCGCAACCAAACCGACGGATGCGGAGATGACGGCGGCGGGCGATGGGAACCCGGAGCCGGCGAGTCTCGAGTTTGATGGCACGATCGACAAGATCGATGCCGAGAACGGAGCCATTACGGTGCAGCATTGGCCACTGTCGAAGAAATTCCAGGTGCCTCCGGAATGTGAGATCGATATTTCGACGGATGGGAACGCCACGCTCGCGCAATTGAAGGTCAACGATCCGGTGTCGGTCGCGTATTCGGAAGTCGGCAAGGATCTCATCGCCAACCGCATCAGGCGTCGCGGGAAGGCCTACGACCGGGAGCAGCGGGAGAGGATGGAGCGTCTGAACGACATGTTGTATCCCAGCCCGAACCAATAACGGTCGTCGGCGCACCCGAGCAGGCTCAGGGTGGGGAAGACGGTTTTTGCCCTTTTCACGCTGAATCCGCGCATAGTAAGCTCGCGACATGTCGAAAGACACTGCGCCGGTGACAAAGTCTGGGGCCGTGGAGAGGTTCGAACGGCGAGACTGGCTGGCCGCAGCGATGTTGTTTGCCGCGAGCCTGGCGATTCGCATCCCGTTTCGCAGTCATTTCGCCTACCACTGGGACAGCGCCCAATTTTCGCTGGCGATCGAACATTATGATGTCTCACTGGGTTTGCCGCATCTTCCCGGCTATTTCCTGTACGTGATGTTCGGGCGCATTGTAAACCTGCTCGTGGGAGACCCGCATGCGAGCCTGGTCTGGATGAGTGTGCTGGCAGGCGCGGCGCTGGCGGGTCTTGGCTACTTGCTGGCGGCGGCCCTCTTCGGTCGCGACTGCGGGTTGGCAGCGGGCTGCCTTCTGGCTGCGAGTCCGTTGTGTTGGTTCCAAAGTGAGGTGGCGCTGACCACGATTGTCGACAGTGCACTTGTCGTCGCTACCGTGTTGATTTGCTGGAAGGCGATCGGAAGCGGGGGAGGTTGGCCGTGGGTGATCGCCATGGCGGTGATGTTGACCTTGGTGGCCGGGGTCCGACAGCAAACGACACCGGTGTTGTGCCCAGTTTGGGTGTACACGTTTTGGAAATTTCCACGACCGCGCTGGCGCAAGTTCGTGGTCGGGCTATTGGTGGCCGGGCTGTTGTGCACGGCGTGGTTCATACCCATGGTGCACATGTCCGGCGGGCTCGGCATGTACCTCCGGCTGTACCCGGAGCGGGTCCGGAAAGACGCGCCTCTCACTCCTCTGGGAGGCGGGCCTGAGAATCTGATCAACAGCGCGGCCATGATTGTGGGTAGCTGTTGGGTCGGGCTTCTTGGCGCCGGATTGCTGGCGGGAGCTGAATCCCTCTTATGGTTGACGAGGAAGGACGGCAAGTGGGCGACCCTTGTGAATCGCGGCGAAGAGTTGCGGTTCCTGGCCATGTGGATCGTACCAATGGTCGTATTTGGACTTGTCTACACCATTATACCCGGGTATACCTTATGTTATTTTCCGGGGATCGCCATCCTCGCGGCTTGGGCGACTTGCCGACTTGTTACCAGAATCGACCACGCGTTCCCGCAGCAGCGCCCTTATGGATTGGTGACGGTTATCGCGGGCATCTCGCTCATCAATAGCGCGGTGTTCTTGCTGCCAGCTCGGGAGACAACGTGGTTGCGGGCGAACCTGCCACTGACAGCCGCCGAAATTCGCAGGCACGACCGCCAGTTGGGTCAGTGGTTTCAGGCCATCCGCGAGCGTTTCCGTCCCGATGAAGTGATGATTTGCCACGACAACCAAGCTTTCTTCTATGGATTCCGGCTTTTTCAATACCACCTGCCGGAGTACGAAAACTGGTTGTTGACAACGGATACGGCCCTGCGGCCGCCATTCAATCAGAAGCTCTGGCGCGCCAGAAACCACCAGGTTGAATTTATGGATCGATTCGAGCCGCGGGGGCACACGACGCTGATTCTGGTCGTCTCGCCCGGGGGCAACGTCGATGAGTTCGCGCCTGTGCTGGATGTTCGCAAGGCAAAGAAGTGGGAGATTCCCGACAGTGCGCCACTCTACACGCTGACCGTTGGCGCGGAGTGACGCGCGGTCACGCGTCCCGCCACCGGGCGCCAAACCGCAAGAACGTGGCAATGGCGCGGAGAACCAGCAACCATCCGAAATTTGCTTGCACCTCGGGCCCGGAATCGAAAACATGCCGTGTGCCCCACAATCCGCAATTGAAAACTCTGGGCGTTGGCCTGGTAGGCGCCCGTTACGGGGCGCGGATGCATCTGGCAAATTACGCCAAGCTGCCGCGCGATCTCATGGAAATCCGTGGGGTCTGCTCGCGGACAACCGAGAGTGGCCGCGCGCTGGCGAGTGAAGCCCGGGTTCCGTTCATGACCGTGGAGTACGATAAGTTACTGGCACGGGATGACATCGACGTGGTTGACCTCTGCGTGCCACCGGCGCTGCATCATGAATTTGCGATTCGCGCCGCCGCCGCGGGCAAACACATTATCATGGAAAAGCCGCTCACCGGGTATTTCGGGGTGGACGGCGACCCCGAGCCGATTGGGTCCCGCGTGCCGCGGTCGCGCATGAGGGAGGGCGCACGGGCCAATGCCGAGGCGGTGCGCGCCGCCGTGCGGCGGAATCACGTGCGGTTTTGTTACGCGGAAAATTGGGTGTACGCGCCGCCCATCGACAAGATGCGCCGCCTGATCGGGGCGTCCAAGGGATCGATCCTCGAACTGCGCGCGGAAGAGAACCATTCGGGTTCCAACTCGGTGTTCTCGCGGGATTGGAAGTCGACGGGGGGAGGGGCGCTGCTGCGGATGGGGGTGCATTCGGTGGGCGCGTGCCTGCACCTGAAACAGTGGGAGGGCCAGTTGCGGTTGGGCAAGGGCATTCGGCCCGTGTCCGTGATCGCGGACACGGCTGACCTGATCCACAGCCCGGCTTCCGAGCGAGCCCGGGCGGCGGGGGCCAACCAATGGATCAGCGCCAATCCGGTGGATGTGGAAAACTGGGCCAATCTGGTGATCTGCTTTGACGATGGTTCGCGAGCCACGGTTGTGGTGAGCGATGTCGGGTTGGGTGGATTGAACACGCGGGTGACAGCATTCCTGACGGATGGCGTGATCAAGGCGAACATGACATCGAACGACGCGATTGAGACCTACGCGCCGGATCCGTCGGCGTTTCACGGCGAGTATTTCACGGAAAAGCTCGAGACGAAAGCGGGCTGGAACCGGCCGAGCTGCGACGAGGACTGGTTTCGCGGTTTTTCACAAGAGATCGACGATTTCGTCGGCGCGATCCGCGAGGGCCGCGAACCCCGCTCGGGCATCGACCTGGCCGTGGACTGCGTCAATGTGATCTACGCGGCGTATCAAGCTGCGGAAACGGGCAGCCGAGTCGCTGTGGATTGACGGCGACTTGAGAACCGAGGAGCGATACCTCTCAACAATTCAGCCGGATAACATGCTATGTTGAAACACGCGTTCTATGCATTGCTGCTGGCCTTATCGGGCTGGTTGCTCGCAGGGTGTGCGCTTGGGAATAGAGCGGGCAATACACCACAGGTACGGTCCGGGCCTGTGTTCGACATCACCGCCTACGGTGCGGTGGATGATGCGAAGACTTCCAGCGCCAATGCCTTCCAGAGGGCTATCGCGGCCTGCCAGAAAGCCGGTGGCGGCGTCGTTCGGGTGCCCGCCGGCCATTACCTGACCGGACCGATCGACATGGTCGACAACATGACTCTGCAAGTTGATAGGGGCGCCGTCGTACTGTTCGAGGCCGACCGTGCGAAGTACCCTGATATCACCTCACGCTGGGAGGGCCTGACCGAAAACGGCCCGCATCCGCTCTTGTTTGCCAATGGCCTCCACAACATCGCCATCACCGGCCCGGGCACGTTCGATGGGCAGGGCCCGTACTGGTGGGTCACCATGGATATGGCGGAGCACGGTAATGCTCGTCCCAATCGCCCCATTCGCCGCCGTCCACCCCTTGTCCAGATCAAGGACTGCACGGGGGTTCGCATCGAAGGCCCCAGTTTCATCAACGCCCCGTTCTGGACGGTCCACCTGCTGTACAGCGACAACATCGATGTCGGCAATTGCCGGTTGATCAACCCGCCCACGTCACCCAACACCGACGCATTGAACGCCGACTCCTGCCGCCACGTGGTCGTGCACGATTGTTTCGCGGACGTGGGGGACGATGGCTTCGGAATCAAGTCCGGCCGCGATGAGGAAGGCCGCAAGATGAACCGGCCCACGGAAGATATCACTTACATCCGTTGCCACGTCGCCCACGCGCATAGCGTTTGCGCCATCGGCAGCGAGGAATCCGGCGGGGTCCGCCACGTCCGATTCATCGATTGCGACGGTGATGGCACCGATAACGGCATTCGAATCAAGAGCACTCGCGGCCGGGGCGGTATTGTCGAGGACATCGTCGCCTCGAACATTCACCTCAAGAACGTCCGCAACGCCATCGTGTTCTCGTTGCGGTACACGCACACGCCTGTCGAGCCGCTCTCCGAACGCACGCCGCTGTTCCGCAATATCCACATCGACCACGTCACCGCCAGCAATTCGAGCCGGTGCTGCGTCATCGAAGGTCTGGAAGAACTCCCCATCCAGAATGTGACTCTCACGGATCTCGATCTGTCCGGCACCAACGGCGTCACCTGTTCCTACGCAAAAGACATCACGTTCCGGAACGTCAGAATCGCTGCCGAAAATAGTCCCTTCACTGAAGATCATTCGCAGAATATCCGCCGGATAGGCTGGAACGAAGTCACCGTATTGCCCGGCATACAATGAACGACGCGCAGGTCGTGGAGCAACATGCGTACGCCGAGCCCATGGTTTTGGCTGGCGTGAATGCCCGCACAATGCAAGAGTTGACGCGACGCTAGGGGCGCGGCGTTGCTGATTGAATGCGGCCCAGCCCCGCGACTTCTTCAAGTCTTGGACTTCGTCGCTCGCGGTTCATCGGTTACCGAGTTGCAGGTGCCTTCTTCTCGATCCTATCGTCAGGGGTTGCTTGGGCTTGTCACTCCCGCCGGCGGGGGCGTTGCCAGAAGTTCCGCCAGCTTGTTCTGCGCCTCAACGTAATCCGGGTTGATCAGCACCGCCTGCTCATAGTGGGCAATCGCCTCCGGCCGTCGCCCCGCTTGCTCCAAAGCCGATCCCAAAACGTACTGGAACTCGGCCGAACCGGGAGCGATCTGCACAGCCCGTTCGTAGTGTCCGATTGCATCTTGGACCCGGCCCACTCGCTGTAGCGCATTTCCCAAGTTGGCGTGCGCCTCGGCGTAGTCGGGCCTGATACGCAATGCCTGTTCGTATTGTTCAATTGCTTCCCGGAACTTGCCTTGGTTGGCGAAGGCACCTCCCAGGTTGTTGTGCGCCGCGGCATATTCGGGCCTGATACGTAATGCCTGCTCGTAATGTTCAATTGCTCCCTGTACCCTGCCCTGATTGGCCAAGGCGACCGCCAGGTTGTTGTGCGCCTCGGCGTAGTCGGGCCTGATACGCAATGCCTGCTCGTATTGTTCAATTGCTTCCTGTACCCTGCCCGTTCTTCTCAAGACAGTCCCTAAATTATTGTACGCTATCCAAGCGTTTGAATTCTTGGTTAAAGTATCCCGCCAGAGGGTCTCCGCTGTTCCGTAAACACCAGCCCGTGTCCACGTGTCCACTCCCAGCATCAGCAGCACGGCCACGCCCGCCACGACTCCCACGGCCCGGCCCGGTTGATCTACTCGACGGCCGATGGCCGCCACCGGCGCGACCACCAGGGCGATCGCGCCAACGATTGAGTAGTATTGCCAGTGATCGGACACCAACGAGTATTGGAAAAAACTTTGATCGAAGAAACCCAACACCGGGAAGAGCATCGTGACAAAATACCCCAGTCCGAATAACAGCGGTCGTCCCCAGGTCCCGCGCTTCCACCAGAATATCAGGAAACAACCCACCAGCAGCGCCCCCGGCATGTATGAACCCCAGTACGACGTATCCACCTGCCACTTCGGATAAATGACCATCAGGTTCAGCGGCAGGAGCGTCTTGTAGAGATAGAACCATACGGCCCATCCCGCCGCAGCCAAGCGAGCAAGAAAACTGTCCGTCCGAACCGGAATCTCCACCAACACCCGATGGTACTGAAGCCAGACGGCCACCCATCCCAACACCAGGGAAAGGACAAGGAACGGTACGCTATATAGGACATCTTTCCATATGACCCGCCCTCGCGTCCACCACACGCATCCCAATAGCACGACCGGCAGCATCACCACCGCCGTCTTGCTGAGCAGGGCCAACAGAAACACAACCAACGACCAACCGTACCACCGCCACCGGCCCTCTTCGCAAAACCGCAAATACAGAAGGATCGCCACTAGGTAGAACAACATCGACAGTGTGTTCTTTTGTTCGCTGATCCATGCCACCGTGGCGGCGTTGACCGGATGGATCGCAAACACCAGTCCCGTCAGCCACGCCCCGCGAACCTTCAGCCGCTGCAGGATGATCCATACAAGCCCGGCGTTGACGGCGTGCAACAAGACGTTGACCACGTGGTATCCGACTGCGTTGTTGCCCCACAGCCGCCACTCTGCCCACCACAAGCTCTCGGTCAGCGGGTAGTATTCCGGTGCTTCCGTCGTAAACCAGAACCGACGCAAGCCGTCGCTGGCTTTGACTATCCGGTTGCCAGTGATGAGGGTCGAATCATCAAAGACAAACTCGCCTTGTAAAACAGGCAGGTAAGCGATGACCGTGAGAATCGCCAACGCAATTGCCAAATACGGCGAACTGTTACCCGCGTGCTCTTGATTCTTCTCGGTCGTCCCCATCTTTCAGTATTCTTCGACCGAGTCTACCCCCCGACCATCTGCCTGACAAGAGCGCCAAGTGGTTCGATTCAGATATCAGGATGACCGCAACGCCTCAAATCAGCGGGCTGGGGCAGCGGCGGTCAACAAGGCAGTGCCGGTTTGGATTGATCCGTTCGGAGACGAATCCGGTTGTCGGGGCGAGCGCGCCCACCACGGTCTTGCAGGAGCGAGTCAGACCGCCGCGACAGTTGTGAAACTGACTCACTACGGTGGCACTCCCTTGGTTGACTTCCATAAAGAGTTTCGGCTACGTTCCGGGCGTTTGCTTCGTCCGTCAACGACCCGCGTCCATGGATCATGGCACGGGACCGAGACATATCGCCCGGGTGGCGGAACGGCAGACGCATCGGACTTAAAATCCGAAGGTGGATTATACCACCGTGAGGGTTCGAATCCCTCCCCGGGCATTTTGTGACGGCATCAATGACGAACACTTATGCCCGAGCTTCCCGAAGTCCAGATTCTGGTGAACCAATTCGCGCCGCGATTGGAACGGGCGCGGATTCGCGCCATGGAGACCCGCGATCCAAAGATCAAACTGGATCGCCGTCTGGTGGGGCGGAGGATTCAGCGTGTTCGGCGTCAAGGCAAGAACATCGTGATTGATTTGTCAGGTCGGTTGCACCTGCTGGTGCATCTGCGAATGACCGGCTGGTTCGAGTTTGACCAACCCAAGCGATACCGCGCCGCCATTCACACGACACGCGGGACAGCCTATTTCGAGGACGCCCGGCGGTTGGGAACGATACGGATCGTGACGTCGGAACAACTCGACCACCTTCTGAAAAGGCTGGGGCCGGATCCGCTGGTGGCCGGATGTGATTTTTCGCGGCTGCAAACCACGCCACGTCCCATCAAGGTCGCGTTGCTCGACCAGCGGTTGGTTGCCGGCATCGGCAACATCTACGCCAGCGAATCGCTCTGGCGGGCACGAATTAATCCGCGTCGCCGGTCAGACAGCCTGAAACCTGCCGAAGTGCGGACCCTGGGTCGGGCCATTGTCGCATCGCTGCGTCGCGCGGTCGCGTACGGGCCTCGCATTTTTGAGGTGCAGCGGTTCGCCGTTTACGGTCGGAAGGGCAAGCCCTGTCGCCGGTGCGGCACGATGATTCGCCGGCTGGTGCAATCGCAGCGCAGCACGTATTTCTGTCCGTGCTGTCAGCGGTAGCCTTTCTGGCGCTTAACTTGCTTTTCTAACAGCGGGAGCAGTCTATTCAGTCAGCTTTGGCACTTGCGTAATGTCGGAAACACGGGATAAGTTGTCGTCAGAGAGGAAAAGCATGAACAAACGCAGCATCACTCTCATTTTTGGGATCACCGCGGTGGCGTCCGCAGTCAGCGTTGGCCAGGTCATTGTTCGCGGCACCCAATCATCGGACCAGTCCGCCGGCACCTCGGCGAGCAGTTCCGTCGTCACCATCGATACGGGTGATCGCAACATCGTCCCGTTGATCAAGGAAAGCAAGGAAACGAAAGTCGACGCGAACACCCAACGGACCGAATCCGTTACGCGCGCCCGCCTCAGCGACGGAAGTTATTTCGAGTGGCAGCGAAGCACGACGGTCACGAAAGACGTCTCCCCGGGCCAGTCGGTCAGTTCCACGGACGTTGTGGAAAAGGATCGTCAGGGCCAAAGCCGGGTGTCCCAGCACGCGGACGTGTCCGTCAGCAAGACCGCTTCGGGTGAAACCGACCAAACCAAAGTGTACAAGCGCGACAGCAGCGGGCAGCTGGTTCTCGACCACGTGGTGGTCGCCGACACGGTCAAGGGAACGGGTGGCGCGGCCAACACGACCAGCGTCGAAAAGACGGCGGATGTCAGCGGAAACCTCAGCGTGCTGAAGCAGGTCGATCAGGTCGCGGTCAATCACGGACCGAATGAGAAGGTCATCACGGCCGAGACCAAGACCGTGGACCACTTGAGCGGACAACTTGCCGTCACCGCGCAGGAGACAACGTCGATTACCACGCAGGGCAACACCAAGCAGACCGACAGCGTGGTGCGCCAGCCGGGACGATTCGGTTGGGAGGAGACGTCGCGCACCACGACGACTGAAACGAGAGCTCCCGACGGTTCGGTCAGCCGCGAGACGATCGTGGACGGTCGATCGATTTTCTCGACGCAAACCGGCAACGCCATGCTCGAGCCCCTGGTTCCGCAAACCAAGATCGTTGAGCATGAAGTTCATAATTCCGATGGCACAACCGTCCTGCAACGGGACGTGTTTCACCGCGACGTGAACGGTGACTGGAAACCGGAGTCATTCTCGACCAAGGAACCGGACAAGGGTCCGTAGGCCGGATATCCGTCGCTCGAGACGGAGCGACTAGAGGCGTTCGCGACTGGCGTACCCGCCATCGATATCATGCCAGAACTCGACATCGTCTTCGTCAAGTTCCCAACAGAGGAACACTTCGCGACCATCGCGAAGGTGGGGGAAATCAATCAGGCCACGGTCGAAGTCCTTGATCTGCACGCCCATCTCCTGGATGTGGCGAAGCTGGACATTGAGCTGGAGCATGTCCATGAGCAGGCCGGAGACCTTTTCACCGCCAACGTCGGAGCCTGTCTGCTCCAGCGTTTCGCCCAGCTCCTTGTCCGTTTGGTGAACGACATCGCGTCGGCGGTGCGCGTCACGAAACGCGCGGCGGAGTTCGGGAAGCAATGCCCGCGCTTCCTCGATGGTGAAGTGTTTCTGGAAGAGATGGTCCATGACTGGGGAAGGGGGGCGGATCAGGTTTTCTTGTCGTGGTGTTGCTGAAGACCCCGGAGCGTGGTGTTCCACGCGAGGGTCGCGCATTTTACGCGGACGGGAAACTTCAGCACGCCTTCGAGAGCTTTCAGGTCGCCCAGTTCCTTCCCGCCGAATGGCGTCTCGCCGCGCATCATGTTGAGAAAACCGCCAATCAACTGCCGGGCTTCGGGCAGGGTCTTGCCGATGAGTTTTTGCGTCATGATGGAAGCCGAGGCTGTGCAGATCGCACACCCTTTGCCGTCGAACTTCAACTCGGCGATCTTGCCGCCGTCGAACCGGGCGGAAATATCGACTTCGTCGCCGCACAAGGGATTGGAATCGTGAGCAATGATGTCCGAGGGATCCACTTTGCCCTTATTGCGAGGGCGGCGGTAGTGATCCAGGATGATTTCCTCATAGAGTTCTTCCAGCATTGTCCACCAAAACTACCACAAGACGCGACTGTGGAAAAGAAAAAGACTGGCCGGAACGCGACGGAAACGTCGCGCGGCTGTTCGCACGTCTCGGTGCGAGTTCCTGCTGGTTAGCGCACGATGATGCGGCGTCCGTGACCCTGGGTGTGGACGCGCACAAACCCTCGATTAATCAGGTCGGCGACGACCACACCCGTTTCGCGGTCGTTACGCGCGAACCGGGACACGATATCAATCACGTCTTGCAGTGTCAGCAAGTGCTTCCTGGCACGGTTTTTCATGTTGGCCACCTCTGTGTGATTAGACGCACGAGGAGCCCATTTCGTTTCAACAAATCTTGCAAATCTTCCGGGCGGCTGTTTTCACGGCGCTTCCAGGTCTTCGGCGGTGAGCTCCAGCTTGAGCGCGGCAAGCGCCAGGTTGATATCATGAATGAACACAAACAGCGAACCGATGAGACTAACCAGGCAGACGATGAATAATGCGCAAATCAGCCACGCATTTTCGAGCTGCAGGAGAGCCGTGAGAAACAGCACGATGATCAGGATGGCGGCAAACAGTGCGCTTGCGGATGCCAGCGCAATCGACAGCCGAATCAAGTGTGCCCGCCTCCAAAGGACCCGCAGTGCTTCACGGCCCTTGCTACGGTCTTCCTCGCTGGCGTTCGCAAGTTCGCGCGCGGTGGCTCGGGTGCGGTCGATGGTTCGCGCCAGACGATTCGTCATGGTCAACAACAACAGGCCGACGCCGGAAATCAAGATGGTCGGCCCGATGGCGGTCTGTAGAACCGGGATAAGCTGTGGGACGGATAGCGCTTGCATAGTATTGAGCAAGAGTAGAGCGCGCGAAGCGGCGGGTCAATACCCCATCGCGCGGCCGGTGGGGCAGGCGCCGAAGAATTTCTTGGCCTTGTGGAGCATCTCGATGAAGACATCAACTTCATCGCGCGTGTTGTACAGATAAAAACTGGCGCGCGCGGTCGCCGCCAGCCCGAGTTTCTTATGCAAGGGCATGGCGCAATGATGGCCCGCGCGAATCGCAATGCCGTCCTGGTCGGCAAATGTCGCAATGTCGTGCGCATGCACGTCGCCCAGGGTGAAGGCAACCAGCCCGCCGCGCTTTTCGACATCCTTCGGGCCGTAGACGGTGACCTCGGGGAATTCGTTCAGGCGATCGAGGGCGTACCGCGTGATTTGCTTTTCGTGCTGGCGGATCTTGTCCATCCCGATGTGCAGCAGATAATCCACCGCGACGCCAAGCCCGATGGACTCGGCAATATTCGGCGTGCCGGCCTCGAATTTGTAGGGCAGATCGTTGTACTTCGCGTGATCGAACCAGACTTCCTTGATCATCTCGCCGCCGCCCATGAACGGCGGCATGGCCTCCAGAAGCGCGCGTTTGCCATAGAGCACGCCGCTGGCGGTCGGGCCGCACATCTTGTGTCCGCTGAACATAAAGAAATCGCAATCCAGCGCCTGGACGTCCACGGCCATGTGCGGAACGCTCTGCGCGCCGTCCACGAGAACGACCGCGCCTCGTTTATGCGCCGCGTCGGCGATCTGGCGAACCGGATTGATCGTGCCGAGGACGTTTGACTGCTGCGTGACCGCGACGAGCCTGGTGCGATCGGTAATCAGGTTGTCCAGATCATCGAGCCGGAGCGTGCCGTCGGAATTCAATTCGATGCGTTTGATGACCGCGCCCGTACGCTCGCAGACCTGATACCACGGCACCGTATTGCTGTGGTGTTCCATGAACGTGGTCAGAATCTCGTCGCCCTTCTTCAGGTTGGTCATAGCCCACGAATACGCCACGAGGTTGATGGACTCGGTGGCGCCGTGGGTATAGATGACCGATTCGGTCGACGGCGCGTTGATGAACTTCGCGATACGCTCCCGCGCGCGCTCGTACTCTTTGGTGGCGCGCTCCGCGAGGGCGTGGATGCCGCGATGGACATTGGCGTTGTAGCGCAGGTAGTAATCGTTCAGCGCGTCGATGACCACGCGCGGCTTCTGCGACGTGGCGGCATTATCGAAATAGACCAAGGGTTTGCCGTGGACTTTCTGTTGGAGCAGCGGAAAGTCGTCGCGGATTTCCTCCAACTCGACGCCATCGAGGACTTCAATCATCCCTTGCGTACTACCTTGTCGTGAACCAGTTTGGCAAATTCTTTCTGCACGCTCTCGACTTGGATACGCGCGAGCACCGGGTCCAGAAACGCTTCAATCAACACGTCCCGCGCCAGTTCGGGCGTGAGGCCGCGGCTGCGCAGGTAGAATAGCTGTTGCTCTTCCAGTTGGCCGACCGTCGCGCCATGCGTGCACCGCAATTGGTTCGATTCGATTTCCAGGATCGGCCGCGTGTCGCAGCGGACTTCCTTGCTGAGCACGAGGTTGCGATTGGCCTGGTAGGCGTTCGTGCCGTTCGCGTTCTTCTCGACCTTGATCAGGCCGGTATAATTGCTGACGGCGGAATCGCGTAGCACGTTCTTGAACATCAAATCGCTGGTTGTGTTACCGGTCTTGTGATGCTGCTTTGTGAACTGCCCGAACTGCTGGTTGTGGTCCAAGACGCCGACCGCGTACATAAAACTGTTGCCGCCTTCGCCTTCCATCACGCACTCGACATCGTACCGCTGGAAGGACGCGCCGAACATGCCAAGGACCCAGTCGATCTCCGCGTCGCGGGCGACGTGCGCGCGCTTGAGCGTGAAGTCGTACACGTTGGGCGAGAAATTTTGTTCGCTGATGTAATGGAGATGCCCGCCTTCCTTGACGAACACTTCCGTGCCGCTGGCGTGGATGCTGGGCGCGCCGTTGGTGCCGACGCGTGGGCCGCCCGTGAATTTCTGGACGAGCGTGGCCTCGGCACCGGGTTCGACGACCACCAACGTGTGCGGAAAGCCGGCGGTGTTCTGCCCCGCGAACTCGTAGACCACTTCCAGCGGCTGCTCGATGCGGACATTCGACGGGACATACAGAAACGCGCCATTCCTCCAGAACGCGGCATGCAACGCGGAGAATTTCGACGGTTCGTCGGGAGCGATACTCTTGCCGAGGTATTCGCGGAGGGCGTCGCCGTGCTTAGTGACAGCCGTGGTCATGTCGCAAAAGATCACGCCATGTTTGCTCAGGTCAGCCGGCAGGGTGGTCAGCCGCTCGGCAATCGCCGGTTTGTCGGTCGGCAACGACACTTTATCCAACTTCAGCGCGCGAATATCGAAGCGCTGCCACTCGAGGTCGCGTTTCGTCGGTAGCGGCAGTTTTTCGAATGTGCGCCACGCCGTGAGCCGCTGGGACGTGAGCCAGCCCGGCTCGCCTGAGGCGACGGCTTCGACTGTCTGTTGTGTGAATCCTGTTGTCATCGTGAATTGGCGCAGGAACGGGCCACTCCGTCCCCACGGGTTCTCGGTCAGCCGTTGCCTCTCTAGCCGACCGATCCTTCCATCTGCAAATTGATGAGGCGATTGATTTCGACGGCGAATTCCATGGGCAATTCCTTGACGATCGGCTCGATGAACCCGTTGACGATCATCGAAACGGCGTCCTCTTTCTTGACGCCGCGGCTCATGAGATAGAACAATTGCTCCTCAGACACGTTCGAGACGCTGGCCTCGTGCTCGACGGTCGCCAGGTCGCCATCGATTTCCATCACCGGATACGTGTCCGAGCGGCTGACGGAGTCGAGGATGAGCGCGTCGCAATTGACCTGCACGCGGCAGTTTTTGGCCTCCTCATTGACCTGGACGAGTCCGCGGTACGACGCGCGACCGCCATGGCCGCTGATGGACTTGGAATTGATGCGGCCGGTGCAGTTCGGCGCGTGGAACACGAGCTTGGCGCCCGCATCCTGCCACATGCCCTTGTCGGCGCTGGCCAGACTCAGGATTTCGCCGTGCGCGCCTTCGCCGACCATGTAACACGACGGGTATTTTACCGTGCGTTTCGAGCCGAGATTGCCGTCGACCCATTCCATGACGGCGTTTTTGTAGAGAAATGCGCGCTTGGTCACGAGGTTGTAGACGTCGGTGGACCAGTTTTGAATCGTCGTGTAGCGGCAACGGGCGTGGTCTTTGACGAAGATTTCCACGACGGCGGCGTGCACCGAATGCGTGGTGTAGACCGGCGCGCTACAGCCCTCGACGTAATGGCAGAAGCTGTCGTTATCGCAGACGATGAGCGTCCGCTCGAACTGGCCGAATTGCTCGGCGTTGATGCGGAAATAGACCGACAGCGGCACGTCGCACTTCACGCCCTTGGGGATGTAGACGAACGAGCCACCGCTCCAGAACGCGGAGTTGAGCGCGGCGAACTTGTTGTCCTCGGGCGGAATCGATTTCGCGAAGTGTTCCTTGAAAATGTCGGGGTACTGCTTCATGCCCTCGTCGCAACTGAGGAAGACGACGCCCCGTTTGGAGAGCGCTTCCTGGATGTTGTGGTAGGCCATCTCGCTGTCGATTTGCGCCCCGAGACCGCCGAGAAGCTTCTGTTCCTCCTTGGCGATGCCGAGCTTGTCGTAGGTGCGGCGGATTTCCTCCGGCACGTCTTCCCACTTGTTGGCCGATTTGTCGACGGGACTCATGTAGTAGGTGATCGCGTCGTAATCGATGTCGCGCAGGCCCGGCATCCAGGCGGGCAGGCCTTGTTTGAGGAAGATGTCGAGGCTGCGGTGGCGGAACTGGCGCATCCAATCCGGCTCGCCCTTCACATCGCACATGTAATCGATGACCGAATGCGTCGGCCCCTTCGGGACGCTGTGGACGCTCTTGAGGTCGTCGTGGAACCCTTCTTTGTAGGCTCCCGGCATAACTTGATCGGGTGAAGTGGTGCTCATCGTCTTACGCCTTTGCGGGAACGGAAGCCGGCTCGGCGTCCTTGATGATCCAATCGTAGCCGTGCTCTTCCAGATGCGCCGCGAGATCGGGCCCGCCGGATTTGACAATCTTGCCGTCGACCAGAATGTGCACGAAATCGGGGTTGACGTAGCGCAGGATGCGCTCGTAGTGCGTGATGATCAGAATGCCGAGGCCCGGACCGCGCAATTCGTTCACGCCGCGGGAGACGACCTTCAGCGCGTCGATATCGAGGCCGGAATCGGTCTCGTCCATGATGGCAAACTCCGGTTCGAGCATCATCATCTGCAAAATTTCGTTGCGCTTTTTCTCGCCGCCTGAGAAGCCTTCGTTGAGGTAGCGCTTCATGAATTTCTCGTCGATGTCGAGGACCTTCATCTTCTCCTCGAGCTTGCTGTAAAAGTCCGTCACATCCATCTCGCGGCCGAGGCGGGCGTTGCAGGCGAGCCGTAGGAAATTCGACTGGCGAACGCCGGGCACTTCGCACGGGTATTGGAAGGCGAGGAACAGGCCTTTGCGGGCGCGTTCGTCGGTCTCCATTTCGAGGATGTCCTCGCCTTTCATCAGGATTTTGCCCCCCGTGACGGTATACTTCGGGTGGCCGAGGATAGCGTTGGCCAGGGTGCTCTTGCCTGAGCCGTTCGGCCCCATTAACGCGTGAACCTCGCCCTTGCGAACGGTCAGGTTTACGCCCTTGAGGATCTGCCTGTCCTCGATGCTGACATGTAAGTCCTGAATTTCAAATGTGTCGGCCATGATCTTACTTCCTCGCTTGAGATCGGACGGCTCGTTAAACACGACAATTTTTGTCCGATTCCCGATTTCACTATATCGTGACGGCGGGAAGTGTCAAGTGCAAGACGCAAAGCGCGCCGGCCGCGGCCGAAAGGCAGTCAGGCGGGAAAAGCCGTTACCCGTCAAGACACACACGGCTTGACGGGTAACGAGCTGAGGCGGACGGACTTACTTGGCTTGGTGATGATGCTGCTTGTGATGCCGCTTGGCGTGGTGACGATGTGCGCTTGCGGTGTTAGCCGCGAACGCACCCGTTGTGAACATGCCGAATACCACCGCCGCCAACAGAACTCCCATGAACTTTCGCATACCGAAAATCCCTCCTTGGACTGAACGCTACGTTTCTGAGTTTGACACTGCCGTTCGCCGTCCCCACGGCACCACGCGGCGAACGAGAAGGTAAACACCTCGATTCCGGAATAGTTTCGCAGATTTGTTGGGAAAGGGAGGAGGGCGGCGCACCCCAAGCGGAAGTGCTTTCTTCCGAGCCGGTCGGCGACTTTCCGCACGGCAAAATGTGGTTGCCGCACCCCGTCGAATCTGCGATAAACCACCGCTCTTGGAGGGCAGCGTTTTTGCTGAATCTACGCTACGATTTCAACAATTTGATGGCCGAGCGTGTCGGCGAGCATGGTGTCACCGACGCCGAACTCAAGGCGCTCGGGCCGAAGCTCGTTGCCGCCGCGGACGCGGCCGAGAAAGCGGCGCTCGGGTTCCGCAAGCTGCCGTATGACACGAAGCTGGCCGACGAGGTCGCCGTTCTCGCCAGCGAAATCCAGGAGCGGTGCGATAATTTCGTCGTCGTCGGGATTGGCGGGTCGGCCCTCGGCAACCTCGCGCTCCACAGCGCGCTCAATCATCCCGAGTACAATCATCTGATCCGCCCACCCCGGCGCGGCCCGCGGTTGTTCGTGCCCGACAACATCGACCCCGACCGCATCGCCGCATTGCTGGACGCCATCGATCTCGATAACACCGTGTTCAACGTGATCACCAAGTCGGGCGGCACCGCCGAGACGATGAGCGAATTTCTCATATTCCGCGAGGCCCTCATCAAGAAACTCGGTCCCGAGCGCCACGTCGAGCACGTCGTCATCACTACCGACCCGCAAACGGGCGAATTGCGTGAGATCGTGAAGCATTTCGGCTACGCCTCGTTGCCGATCCCGCCCGATGTGGGCGGGCGTTTCTCCGTGCTCAGCGCCGTCGGCCTGCTCAGCGCGGCGGTTACGGGGATCGACATCCACAAACTGCTTCGCGGCGCGGCGGAAATGGACGCGCTCTGCCAGAAATCGAAGAAGCTCTGGGAAAACCCGGCGCTCACGGGCGCAGCCCTCCATTACCTGACGGACAAGGCCAAAGGCAAGAACATCCAGGTGATGATGCCGTACTCACACGCGTTGCGCGACGTGGCGGATTGGTTCCGCCAACTCTGGGCCGAGAGCCTCGGCAAACGCGTCGATCGCGCCGGCAAACGGGTGCACTCCGGCCAGACGCCGGAGAAGGCGCTGGGCGTGACCGACCAGCACTCGGTCATGCAACTGTACATCGAAGGCCCGTTTGACAAGGTCGTCACCTTCGTGACCGTGGACGAGTTCCGCGCGACGGTGCCGATTCCGCCGGCGTTTCCCGATTTCGACGCCGTGAACTACCTCGGCGGACACACGCTCAACGAACTGATCCAGGCCGAGCAGCGGGCCACGGAACTGGCGCTGACGCAGAGCGGCAAACCGAACTGCGCCATTCGCCTCCCGCGTGTGGACGAAGAGACCGTCGGCGCGCTGCTGTATCTGCTCGAAATGCAAACCGCCTATGCGGGCGAGTTGTATAACGTCAACACCTTCGACCAGCCCGGTGTCGAACTGGGAAAGAATTACACGTACGGACTGATGGGCCGCAAGGGATTCGAGTCGAAGCGCCGCGAGGTCGAGACGGCGGACAAACCCAACGCGAAATGGGTGGTGAGCGCGTGACCGACGCCGAAGTCCTGAAAGTCTTTCGCGACACCGGCGCATTGCTGGACGGGCATTTTGTGTTGCGCTCGGGGCTGCACAGTGGCCAGTATTTCCAGTGTGCGCTGGTCCTGCAGTACCCGCGCATTGCCGAGCGACTCTGTGTAGCGTTGGCTGCGAAGCTGAATGGCGCGGGGGCGCGAACAGTTATCTCGCCGGCCCTGGGCGGGTTGTTCGTCGGCCATGAGGTGGCGCGCGCCTTGGACGTCCGCCATATTTTTGCCGAGAAAAACGCGGCGGGAAGATTGGAACTGCGGCGGGGCTTCCAGATCGCCCCACGCGAGAAGGTTCTTGTAGTCGAGGATGTGGTCACCAAAGGCGGCCGGGTGCAGGAAACCATTGATATTGTTCGCGGTCTGGGCGGCGAGGTGGTTGGGGTCGGGACCTTGGTGGATCGATCCGACGGTAAAGTAGATTTTGGCGTCCGGCTGGAAAGTCTGCTAAGATTGCAGGTCGAAACGTTTGATCCGACGGTCTGCCCGCTGTGCAAGATGGGCCAACCGGTCGTGAAACCGGGGAGTTGACCCCGACATCTGATGTCGGGGTTGACGAGTGAATCACCCCGGTCGATGCGAGAGATTGGTATGGTTAACTGGATACTGAAAAAATTCTTTGGTTCGAAGAACCAGCGCGAGGTGAAGCGGCTCTGGCCGATGGTGTACCGCGTCAACGAAATCGAGGCGGAATACCAGAAGCTCACCGACGAGCAGCTTCGCGCGAAGACGGACGAATTCCGCAAGCGTCTCGCTGAGGGCACGCCGCTGGATGATCTGTTGCCCGAAGCGTTCGCGGCCGTGAAGAATGCCTGTCGGCGTCTCGTCGGCAAGGAATGGCCCGTGCGCGGCCAGCCCTACAAATGGGACATGATTCCGTTCGACGTCCAGGTCCTTGGCGGCATCGCCCTGCACAATGGCCGGATCGCGGAAATGGCGACGGGCGAAGGCAAGACGCTGGTCGCCACGATGCCGTTGTACCTGAACGCGCTCGCGGGCAACGCCCATCTCGTGACGGTGAACGATTACCTCGCCGCGCGCGACGCGGAGTGGGTGGGGGAAGTGCACAAGTTCCTGGGCCTCACCGTCGGTTGCATCCAACACGATCAATCGCCGGCGGTGCGCCGCGCGCAATACGCCTGCGATATCACCTATGGCACGAACGCCGAGTTCGGCTTCGACTATCTCCGCGATAACGGCATGGCCACGAGCTTGGAAACCCAGGTGCAACGCGGCCATTTCTTCGCCATCGTGGACGAAGTCGATTCGATTCTCATCGACGAGGCGCGCACGCCGCTCATTATCAGCGGGCCATCGACGGTGTCCACGCACGCCTACGACAAATACAAGCCGCAGGTCGCCGAACTCGTCCGCGCGCAAACGATGCTGTGCAATCGGCTGGTGAGCGACGCGAAGGCGTTGCTCGACGGTCGCACCGACGCCGGGAAAACCAACGACGATCTCGACCGCCGGGCCAATGCGGGCCGTTTGTTGTACGAGGTCAAGCTCGGGACCCCGAAGAACAAGCAGTTGCAAAAAATGATGGAAGAGCCGGAGATCCGGCAACTGGTGGATCAGGCGGAACTCGAGGTGCTGAAAGATTCGACGAAGAAGGACTTGCTGACGCTGAAGGAGGAACTCTTCTTCACGATTGACGAGAAACAGCACGACGCCGACCTGACGGAAAAAGGCCGGAAATACCTCAATCCAAATGATCCCGACGCCTTCGTCATTCCCGACCTGGTCTCCGCGTTGCAGGAGGCCGATTCGAAGCAATTACCGGACGGCGAGCGGGAAAAAGAAAAGCAGCGCATTCAGCAGGCCTTCGACGAGCGGAGCGAGAAGATTCACAACATTGCGCAATTGCTGCGCGCCTACTGCCTGTTCGAGCGGGACGTCGAATACGTCGTCCAGGAAAACAAGGTGATGATCGTCGACGAATTCACCGGCCGGCTCATGCCGGGCCGCCGCTGGAGCGACGGCTTGCACCAGGCGGTCGAGGCGAAGGAAGGGGTGGCCATCGAGCGCGAGACGCAGACCCTGGCCACGATCACCATCCAGAATTATTTCCGGCTCTACAAAAAGCTGGCGGGCATGACCGGCACCGCGGAAACCGAGGCGACCGAGTTCGAAAACATTTACAAACTCGGCGTCATCGTGGTCCCCACCAACAAGCCATGCGTGCGCAATGACGAGCACGATGTCATCTACAAGACGCGCCGGGAGAAGTACAACGCCATCATCGACGAGATTGTCGAGCGCCATCGCAAGGGGCAGCCGATGCTGGTCGGCACGGTGAGCGTCGAAGCCAGTGAAGTGCTGTCGCGCATGTTGGGCCGTCAGCGGATTCCGCACAACGTGCTGAACGCCAAATACCACCAGCGCGAGGCCGAGATCGTGGCGCGCGCGGGCCAGCCCGGTTCCGTCACGATCGCCACCAACATGGCGGGCCGCGGCACCGACATCAAGCTCGGCGAAGGCGTACCCGACCTCGGCGGGTTGCACGTGATCGGCAGCGAACGCCACGAGGCGCGGCGCATCGACCGCCAGCTCCGCGGCCGTTGCGCGCGGCAGGGCGACCCGGGCAGCAGCCGGTTTTACGTGTCGTTGGAAGACGATCTGATGCGGTTGTTTGGCGGCGGACGGATCGGCAACGTCATGGAAAAGCTGGGGATGAAGGAGGGCGAGGCGCTCGTCCACAGCTGGCTCAACCGGTCCATCGAGACCGCCCAGCGCCGCGTGGAAGAGCACCATTTCTCCATCCGCAAACGCACGTTGGAGTATGACGACGTGATGAACAAGCAGCGCGAGGTGTTGTACGGCTTCCGCAACGACATCATCCACAGCACGGATCCGCGCGAGGCGATTTTCGACATCATCGAGGAAGTCGTCGAGGCGCGGGTCATCGAGTATTGCCCCGAGGACAAGCCTGTGGACGAGTGGGAGATTGACGCCTTGTTGCGGTGGGCCAATCAGGCGTTTCCCATCGGCTTGCGGAAGGAGCACATTGACGGCAAGACATCCGCGGAACTGCGCGACGTCATTCTCGAAAAGGTCAAGCGCGCCTACGAAGCGAAAGCGGCCAATGAGAATCCCGACGCGCTCAAGGCCATCGAGCGGCTCATCGTTCTCAACGCGCTGGACCGGCTCTGGCAGGAGCATCTGTACAACATGGACCAGCTCCGCGACGGCATCGGCCTGCGCGCCTACGGCCAGAAGGATCCGTTGGTCGAGTACAAGACCGAGGCGTTCGCCATGTTCGACGAGATGCAGGACAACGTGAAGAACGAGATCGCCAACAACGTCTTCCGCTCGGCCAGTTCGCTGGCGGCCTTCGAGAATTTCCTGCGGGCGTTGCCCACGCAACTCAGCGGGCCGGATTTGTCGACAGGTTCCGCGTACAAACAGCCGCCCCCGTCTGCGCAACAAGGCGCGCCGGCACCGGGTGGCCAGGACGTCGTCAGCGACGCCATCGAGAAGGCGACCCAACCGATCAAGCGCGATATGCCGAAGGTTGGCCGCAACGAACCGTGTCCCTGCGGCAGCGGCAAAAAATACAAGAACTGCTGCGGACGAAACGCCTGAACCTTCCATGGCCCATCAGTTGTTCCGGCACTCGAAAGGTTGACTGTTGAGCGACGGGAATTGGAACCGAAAAGTCGTGTTGGGTCGTTGGCTGCTGCCTGTCGTCACCGGCGTTGCGACGGCATGGGCGTTTCCTCCCTTCAACATGGGGCAGATGGCCTGGCTCTCGCTGGTGCCGCTCTTGTTCGCCATCGAGAACTGTGCATGGGGGGAAGCGTTCCGTCGCGGCTACATCGCCGGTCTCGCGTTCTTCGGGATGACGACGTGGTGGATTATTCACGTCAGCGGGCCCGGCGCCATCGCGGTCATCGCATTTCTCGCATTGTATTTCGGCGCAGCAGCCGCCGCCTTCGCACTTGTGAGAACGCGGATCGCCGGGACAAACTCTGCGTCGGCGAGCGGAAGCGACGAATCTGTTGTTCGAAACCTTGCCGCCGCCGTGGTTGGCACCGCCTGTTGGACGACGCTCGAATGGGTGCGCGGATGGTTCCTGTTGGGTGGTTTTCCGTGGAATTTTCTCGGGGTGAGCCAATGGCAAGCGGGTCCGCTCATCCAATTCGCCAGCGTGACAGGCGTGTACGGTGTCTCCGCGTTGTTGTGCTTCGTGAACTACGCGTTCTACTTCACGATTCGCCGGCTCGTCCGCCAAATCGGCAAACCCGTTCCCCTGCGCCGGTTGAGCTGGGAGTTTTACATCGCAATGGTGCTGGTGGCCCTGGCATTCATGCACGGGATCGAGGAGATCAGGTCGGGTCAGGAGCAGAAAACGCGGACCCTGCGTCTGGGACTCGTGCAGCCCGACATTCCCCAGTCACTGAAGTTCGAGCCCGGCGAGAAACAGATGATTCTCAGCCGACTGCGTGATCAGACGGATGTGCTGATGGCCGACCACCCGGATTTGATTATCTGGCCGGAGACCGCCATGCCGTGGATCATCCAGAACGACCGGGAATCCGTCGACTTGGTCACGAACATCCTCACGAGATCGAGAGCCCATTTACTGACCGGCTACTTTGATGATCGCTACCCAAAGTTGTACAACGCGGCGGTACTGTTCACTCCGCAGGCGCGCGTCGCGGGTGTCTACCGCAAGATCCATCTCGTCCCGTTCGGCGAATACGTTCCGTTGCGGTCGATCTGGGCGCCCCTGTTGAGACGGGTCGGGCCCAGGGACTACAACGTGGACGACTTCTTCGACATGAGCACCGGCAATGACTGCACCGTTTTCGAAGCGGACGGATTTCGGTTTGGGACCGTCATTTGCTATGAGGACACCGTGCCAGACTTGTATCGGGGTTTTGTGCAGCGCGACATCGATTTCATGGTCAATCTCACCAACGACGCGTGGTTCAAGACCTCGCCTGAACTGGAGATGCATCTCGCCAACGCCGTCTTCCGTGCCGTGGAAAACCGCCGTTCGCTGGTGCGCGCCACGAACAACGGCGTCACCTGTGTCGTGGGCGAGCACGGCTTCATTCGGTCCCGGTGCCTGCCGTTCGTGCAAGGCAGCCTGAGTTGCGAATTGTCCCTGCCCGCCGACGGCACCCAAACGTTCTACACACGGCACGGGGACGTCTTCGTGGCCGCCTGCGCGGCCATCGCGGTGCTTGGAATCGGGCTTGCCGCATTTCGCGGCAATCGGCTACAGTCCCACGCATGACGTGGCTCATATTCGCCGGGAGCGCGGTGGCGTCGTATTTTCTCGGTTCGATTCCCACGGGTTTTTTGTGGGGGAAATCGCGCGGGATCGACATTCGCAAGGTCGGCAGCGGCAATATCGGCGCGACGAACGTCATGCGCACGCTCGGCAAGGGGCCGGGCATCGCCGTGCTGGCCATCGACGCCCTGAAAGGCTTCCTGCCCGTGTGCGTTGCCCCTCTCGTGTTTTCGAATGTGGACCGACTGTGGCTGCAGATTACCTGCTGCGTGTTCGTCATCGCGGGTCACAACTGGACCTGCTGGCTCAAGTTCAAAGGCGGCAAGGGCGTCGCGACCAGCGCGGGCGCACTGCTGGCGTTTCTGACGCTGCCGATGCTGTGCGGCCTTGGCGTGTGGATTGTCGTGTTCGGGATCTGGCGGTATGTGTCGCTGGCATCGATCAGCGCGGCGGTGGCGGTACCGCTCGCCACGTGGCTTCTGCAAAGTGACCCGAGGCTTCTCATGTTCACGGTACTCGTAAGTGCGCTTGCCATTTACAAGCACAAGTCGAATATCCAACGCTTGTTAGCGGGAACGGAGAACCGAATTGGCAAGCCCAAACACGAAAGCGGCGGAGGCGCGATGGCATGAACGTCACGGTCATCGGTACGGGCGGGTGGGGGACAGCGCTGGCGGTCCTGCTCCATGGGAACGGGCATAAGGTGGCGCTGTGGGGCCGGCTTCCCGCGGAAGTTGATCCAATCCTGGCGGCGGGCGAGAACAAAGCCTTCCTTCCGGGGGTGAGGATCCCCAAGGAAATCCTGGTCACGCTCGACACGGGGTCCGCGCTTCGCGGAGCCGAACTGGTGGTGCTCGCCGTTCCCTCACACGGGATGCGACCCATCTGCGAAAAGTTGAAACAATTCCTCGGTTCCGGCCTGCCGTTGGTCAGCGTCGCCAAGGGAATCGAGAACGAAACGGGGGCGCGCATGAGCGAAGTCATCGCCGATGTGCTCCAGACGGACCGGATCATCGCGCTTTCGGGCCCGAGCCACGCCGAAGAAGTCGGCCGGGGCATCCCCACCGCCGTGGTCGTGGCCGCCAAAGATCCGGCGCTGGCGACGACGGTGCAAAAGGCTTTGATGAACGAGCGGTTCCGCATTTACACGCACGACGACATCATTGGCGTCGAGCTGGGCGGCGCGCTCAAGAACGTCATTGCCATCGCTGCCGGTGCCTGCGACGGGATTGGGTTCGGCGACAACACCAAGGCGGCGCTGTGCACGCGGGGTTTGGCGGAGATGACCCGGCTCGGCGTGGCGTTGGGCGCGCGGCGGGACACATTTTTCGGATTGAGCGGGGTAGGCGACCTGATCGTCACCGCCTTCAGCCACCACAGCCGCAACCGCCGCTTCGGCGAACGGCTGGGCAAGGGCGAAACGCCCGAGCAGATTACCGCGAGCACGCCAATGATCGCCGAAGGCGTCAAAACCGCCAAATCAGCCTGGCAAGTGGCGCATCGTCTGGGTGTCGACGTGCCCATCACATCCCAGGTGTACGCGATCATTTACGAAGGCAAGGCCCCCAAACAGGCTGTGCGGGACCTGATGACGCGGGAAGCCAAGCCGGAATTCAGCCCGTGAGAAGACCGGGCCGGGACGCGAACGGGCATGGCCCATGCGTCGTCTAATGGTGGGAACTTTTCTCCATGGAGCGTGTCATACAACCGGACGCTGAGAAAACGGCAAGCGACCATGAGTTGCTGGAGCGTTGCCGGGCCGGCGATGAGGAAGCGTTCGATGATCTGGTGCGTCGTCACCAGCAGCGGGCGTTCAACGTCGCCTTTCAGGTTCTCCGCGACCGGGAAGACGCCACCGAGGTGGCCCAAGACGCGTTTGTGAGGATTTATCGGAGCGTGAATAATTTTCGTGGGGAATGCGAGTTCACCACCTGGCTGCACCAGATCGTGGTGAATCTCGCCCGCAACAAGCACCGCTGGTGGAAACGGCGGGGCCGCCAATCAAGCGTATCCCTGGACAGCCCGGTGGAACTGGGGGATGGCGAAGCGCCGATGCAAATCGCGGCCAGCGGCGATGCGCCGGACGTGGAAACGGTGAAAGCCGAGTTCGTGGAACTGCTCAGCCGACGGATGGAAGAGCTGCCGCGCAAACTCCGCGAGGTACTGGTTCTCCGCAACGTCGAGAACCTCAGCTACGAACAAATTGCCGTCGTGCTGGATTGTTCCATCGGCACGGTCAAATCCCGAATTGCGCGGGCGCGGGAAGCGTTGCGGGAAAGCCTGCAGGATGAACGATGAGGACCAACGGATGAACGACTGCGACATCATCCAGCCGGAATTGTCGGCGTACATGGACGGAGAGTTGGCTCCGCACCGACGAGAACTGGTTGAGGCGCACGTGGCGACGTGCCGACGGTGCCAGGAGGCACTGGCCGAATTGAAGACCCTGGCCAGCGGCGTGGCCGCGTTACCGAAGCTGCAAACGCCGCCGCAATTCCTCGCCGAGGTGCGCCGCAAAATCGTGCGTGGGGACAACCCCGAGGCGCTGACATGGCGGGACCACCTGTTCCATCCGTTCTGGATAAAGGTCCCGCTGGAACTCGCAGCGCTCGTTGCGGTGACGGTCTTCGTGACGCGGTTGGGGGAGCAGGAATCCATCGAGACCGTTGCCAGCGACCAGGTCGCGCCGGCGGGGAACTCCGGGAACGACCAGTCGCCTCCGGCGGAAATGGAAGCGAAGGCCGAGCAACCAGCCGCGGCAGAGCCGGCGCCAGCCCCTGCACCTCCTCCGTCGCCGACAGCAGCCACGGGAAACGACATAGCAACTACCGCTCCCGCAGGGGAACCCATGCCATCGCCGGAAACGCAGGCGACAACAGAGAATGAAACCGGATCGGCGGGCAATGTGGCGCCAGGAGCCGCGTCGGGAGACTTTCCGATAGCGGGCTCGCAGTCCAAATCGGCTGTCGTAGCGAGTGGAGGCGGCATCAAGCCGGCACTGGAACAACGACGAAAGGTGGCCGCCGTCAATCGTGGAAACGTTGGTCTCGGGAGCACACCGACGCCGTCGGCTGCCGAGGTTGTCACGATGGCGCGAAACGTTGGAATCGAGCCCTCCAGACTCGGCGGGGTTGTCGTGGTCCATTCCGAGGACGCCAACGACGTGCAGAGTCGGGCCGAGCAACTGGCGGCCCGGTGCAACGGGAAAGTGATTTCGGTTTCACTGTCGATGGGAGCGACCGGGCAGATCTTCTTCGTGGAGGTGCCGCGGGAGTACGCGGCCTCGTTCAAATTGGATCTCGAACAGAATGCCGCCACCTTCGCACTGTCGACGAATGCATTGGTCGCCGGGCAGCTACACGCGGTCTCCTACCTTGACTTCCATCCCCCCGCACTGTCAACGAATGCAAGGGGTGCCGGGGTTGCGGTCGTCACCACCAATGGCTCGTTCTTGTCGGCGACCTCCACCGCGCGAGTCGTGGGCGTGCTGACCGGTGGCATGGAGAAGAACAGCGCCTTTTTTGAGGGGAGACCGGCCGTGGAGCCGAACGCCGTCTTCAACGGTCCCGCCCAACTCACGTTGACGAACAACCCCGGGGCACAGGCGGCCGCAACGACGGTATTGGAGATCCTGGTGGTGGCGCCGTCCAGCCTTGCGCCGAAGAATTCAGCGCCCGTTCCATCGACGCCGGCCAATTAGTGCGCGGCGGACTGATTGCCCTTCAATTGCTGGAGCCGTCCCGAAATGTCCTTGTTGTCGGGCTCCAGTTTGTTGGCCTCGCGCAGCACGCCGATGGCTTCGTCCGTTTTGCCGAGTTTCAACAGGACCTCCGCCAAATGGTCGAGGACGACCGGGTCATCCTTCATCAAGTCGACGGCGCGCCGCATTTGCACCAATGCCTCGTCATTCCGGCCCAACTTGAATAACACCCAGCCGAGGCTGTCCAGATACGCGCCGTTCTTCGGGTCGAGCTTGACCGCCTTCTGGATCAAGCCGAGCGCTTCCTCGAGATTGGTCCCTTTGTCGGCCCACATGTAGCCGAGGTAGTTGGCCGCAGTGTCGTCCTCGGGATCGAGTTCGAGGCATTTGCGAAAGAACGCGACCGCCTTGTCCGCATCGCCGGCACGTTCGCAAGCCGCACCGTAGGAAAAGTAAAACTTGCTGGAGAGCTTCGAGTCATCCGGCGATTCCCGCGCCAGCGTCTCGGCATCGGCGAACGACGCCACGGCGGCCGCGTACTGCTTGCGGTCTGTCTGGATCAGGCCGGTGAAATAGGGCACGCGAAAATCCGCGGGGAACTTTTCCTTCCACGCGGCCAGCGTCTTCAACGCCTCATCGACCTGCTTGGAATCCAACTGCAGGGCCGTGATCTGCGCGTAGTTTTCCGGCTGGTTGGGTTTGATTACCAGCGACTGTTCGTAGTTCGAGATGGCTTTCTCGGTATTGTTCAATTCCCCGTAGAGCTCGCCCAAATCATTGTAAATCGCGTACGCCAGGGGCTCGCGCTTGATGATGTCCTCGAGGACGGCGACCGCTTTCTCCTTCTGATCGGCGCGGATATAGTTGGCCGCAAGCCGTTCGCGAATCAGCGCCGCTTCCGGGTTCTTTTCCAGCAATTTCGCGTACAACTCGGCGGACTTCTGGTAATCACCGCTATCCGTATATGCGTCCGCCAAGCGCAATTCGATGTCCATATCACCCGGATCGAAGGCGAGAGCTTTCTCGTAGCATTGCGGGATGCGTTTCCGGTCAATCTTCCGCCCCCAGGACGGTTTTTGCCGGAACACGACCGAATAGAAGTCGCCGAGCCGCGACCAGTAACTGCCCACCTCGATCTTCTGATGGAACGCGTGATCGAGGAGCTTGATGGCCTCTTTATCGGCGTCCTGGAGAATGAGGATTTCGAGCAAGCTCCCCAGCGCGTTGACGTGGCTGGGTTCGGACTTCACCGCCTGGCGGAACGCCACCGCCGCCTTGTCGTTCTGGTTGTCGGTGCGATAGACAAACCCGAGCCAGTAGGCCACCTCGCCGTCATTCGGGTTGGCGTTAAGGGCCGACTCGAGCACGTTCACCGCGTTGGTGATGTCGCGCTTGGTCGCGTAGATCTGGCCGATGCGGATGGCCAGCGCCGTGTGGTTCGGGTCGAGTTCCACCGCGCGCGCGTAGTGATCGAGCGCGTCATCGAGGTTGCCGCGAATCTCGGCGGAATACCCGGTCGCGTATTCGGCCAGGGCCTGGGCCTTGCGGTTCTGGGCGGGGGTCAATCCGATGGGCGCGATGGCGCCGGCCTGGCTGCTGGGATTCCGCGAGGGACCCGTTGCGCAGCCGGCAATGCACAGGACAACGGCCAGCGCAGCCGCGCGGCCGCGCGCGCTTGCCTTCGGACGAACCATATACCCGAGTAAAACTCCTACCGATTTCTCTTCTTGTGACGCATCGCTTTCAAGCGCTTGCGGCGCTTGTGCTTGTTGATCTTCTGCTTGCGTCGTTTCCTCAGTGAGCCCATTCGGGCCTCCTTCTTGGTTGCAAAAGCCGCCCTTGGGCCACCCTTAGTAAATCACCTTGTTCAAGGGGTACTCTATAATACCCTCGGCCCCGGCATCTTTCAACTGCGGGATGATTTCGCGGACCACGCGTTCATCGATGATCGTTTCCACCGCCACCCAGTCCTCGCGCGACAACGCCGAAATCGTCGGGTTGCGCAACGCGGGCAATTCCTTCAACAGCGCCGGCAACTTGGCGCGGGCGATGTTCATTTTAAGCCCCACCTTTTCCTCGGCCGCCAGCGCGCCGCGCAACATGAGGGCGATCGTTTCGATCTTCTTGCGCCTCCACTTGTCGTCCCACGCCTTGTTGTTGGCGATGAGTTGCGGGTAGCTCGACACGATGGTCTCGACGATGCGCAGGTTGTTGGCCCTGAGCGACGAGCCGGTCTCGGTCAATTCGACAATCGCGTCGACCAGCTCCGGCGCCTTGACTTCCGTCGCGCCCCAGGAGAACTCGACGTTGGCCGTCACGCCGTTTTTCTTCAGCCAGCGGCGGGTCATCTCGACCAGCTCGGTCGCGACGCGTTTGCCCTGCAAATCCTTGACCGATTGGATGGGGGAATCGTTCGGGACGGCGAGCACCCAGCGGGCGGGATTGGTGGTCTGCTTGCTGTAGGCGATCTCGCCGACGACATGGACGTCGCTGGCGTTCTCGGCGATCCAGTCCGCGCCGGTCAGGCCGACATCGAGGAATCCGTGCTCGACGTAGCGGCTGATTTCCTGGGCGCGGATGAGGCGCAACTCGAGTTCCGCGTCGTCCGTGCGCGGGACGTAACTGCGGCTGCTGGTGGAAATCTTCCAGCCCGCCTTGGCCATCAGGGCAAAGGTGGAATCCTGGAGGCTGCCTTTGGGCAACCCGAATCGCAACGTTTTCTTCGGTGTCTTTTCGCTCATGTCTTCGCACTCACTCCAAAATTTTGACCAGGCGACCGTCGATTTTCAGTTTTTCTTCGGCGAACAATCGGACCGCCTCCGGGTAAATATTATGCTCCGCCAACTGGATCCGCTGATGCAGCGACTGCGGCGTGTCGTTGGCAAACACCGGCACCGGCTGCTGCAGGATGATCGGGCCCGAATCCACGCCGTCATCCACGAAATGCACCGTGCACCCCGTCACCTTCACGCCGTGCGCCAGCGCCTGTTCCCACGCGCGCAGCCCCGGGAACGCTGGCAACAACGACGGATGCACATTGATCAACCGTCCCGCGAACGCGCGCAGCATCGGCGATTTCACCACGCGCATGTACCCCGCCAGCGCGACCAGCCCGACGCCCGCGTCGCGCAACAGTTTCACCGCCCGCTCTTCGAGTTCCGGTTCGAGCTTCGTCTTGAACCGGCTCGGGCCGATGAACTGCGCCTCGATGCCGCGTTTGCGGGCCCGTTCGAGGATCGGCGCGCCGTCCACGTCGCTCAACACGAGCGCCACGCGCCCGGGGATCCGTCCCTTGTCGCAGGCTTCGAGGATTGCCTCGCAATTGGAGCCAGTCCCCGAGCCGAGCACCCCGATGCGGAAGTCCGTGCCAGTCACTTCCTGTTTCTAGACGATGGACGGACAAAACACAAGTGCCGAGAGGGGAGGGGCGTATCTGAGCACCGCCACCGATGGAAGGCGACCTTTGTAGCCGCGAAACTCTTTCGCGGCGAGAATACACCGCGAATGGGATTCGCGGCTACAATTCAGTGGGAGCGCGGGAGCGTCACGGCAAGAGGCGCGGATCAAAGGCAAAAGGCTTCGGTTTGCCGAAAACGATCTTCGAGAAGTCCGGGTGCGCCGGGTTGAGAACGTAGTTGAGCCCGGAAGGGATGATGACGCTGGGCACGGCGAGAATGGCCGACCGGGCACCTCTTACCCAGGCGTCCCCTAATTGTTTGGTGCCCGGTGCGGGGGGCTCAGACTTCCAATTCTGCGGCAAGGCGGAAGGCGCGAGGGTTTCCACCATGGCCTTATCGAAGTCGAGACGGATGATACTGAATCGGATCGTGCTTCCTGTGCCGATGTGAACGAGTGTTTCCAACGCGGCCAGTGATTCGCTTTCGCTGGTGTAGACCACGGCGACGCCACGCGAATTCCAACGACCACCGGCTTTGCTGGCGCCTTCGCCCGAGAAAGCCGTCGCGACATGCTTTTCCTTAACGAGCCGCCACGCGGACGGCATCAGGAATAAACTCCATACTCAATGCGGTTCAGCAGGTCTTCCACCTCGCGCGCGCCTACTTCGGTCCTGGCATAGTTCAGGGGCACGGCACCACCCAAACCAAACTGCGGTGAAGTCAACCAACGACGGGCGTCATCCTCGTTTTCGAGGACCCGGTTGGCTAGTCCCAACAGTTGGGCGAAACGCACGACCTTGTCGGATTCGTCAGAGGTCAACCGGCCTGCCGCTTTGCGCCGGTGGAAAGTGGCCCGGGAAAGCCCGATGTTCTGCGTCAGCCGGTCGATGGGGACATCCAGATGGGACCGTAGATACTCGAGTTCCCCGATGGGCAACCCCCGATTGATGACCTCGATCACCTCTTGTGGCGAAAACGTCTTGGCGGTTGTCGGCATGCCGCGGGGCTCGACGTAATAGGATATGAAGAAGTGCGTCCTTCCTGATCCAGATCTGGCCAGGCTGGATGCTTTACGTTCGCGCACCAAGCGAGCGCCCTTCTGTGAAGCCGTGTACGAGTGTTTCATCTGAGACTATATATAGTCTCATGTGAGACAGATTGCAAGATGTTTTTTTCGGATGGTGAAAACACGAGGGCGGAGACGGGGGGGGATAATCGTGGCTTACAGTGGCTTCAACGGCGAGGATTCGATCGTACCGCGTCTGGAATGTTACTTTGTCGGTGTTGGGACAGTTGACTGAGAATCTCCACTCGCTTGTAACGTGCTTGCGTGCTTCCGAGAGTAAGATCGGAGCTCTTCATAATACTTGGTTATTTGGTCATCCGTGTTGGAAGTGTATTCCATTTGAGTGCCGACTAGTCTGAGCCACTTCTCATGTGAGGGGCTTTTCTCAAGAACAATCAGTTCTGTCATCTTCAAAACGATTTCAGCGACGACAAGTGAGATCATGGTAAGCAGCGCTTGATCTTGGGCTGGCTGCCATTTTCGGCTAGCGTATTCGAGTATGATCGAGCGCGCGAGATATCCTTTCTCGTCGGGTTCGAGCTTGGGACCAAAGCCACGCACGTTGGCGTGCACCGCTACTTCGCTGAAAGCACCCCAAATTTCTCCGAGAACGGGAATGAGTGTCTTTGTGAACGAAATTGCTCTCGTCGATTTGTAATCGCCGTTCTTATAACGCTCGTATGCGTCTGAGTCTTGTGAAATGTGAACTGCGGTAGCGCCACACTCCAATGCGATTCGAAGTAGAGACCCTGTTTCTACACCTGCTCGCTGACGTGCCGTATGCACCGACGAGACCAGAACATCGAGCGCACTCTTGGTGAGCGCGAAGGCGTCATAGCGGGCCATTGTTCCAATATCGCAACCTTTGAAAACAACGAGAACTTTGATTGCAAGGATCTTCTGTAGTTCCGCGAGGGTTAAGTCAAGCTGCGCCCTGTTTTTCTCATCGAAATCCCTAGTCGTCGCCTCACGTGCTCCAAAAGTATATTGGCGAATGGAGAAATCCTGTTCCGATGGACTCGCCATGGGATTGGAGTATAGCGGTGGTGTGGTGTTTGGACAAGCGTTACGGCGAGCGGCGTAATCGGGTGGCGCGGAGGGGAGAACGACGGCAAGCAGGGACGCTCGCCCTACAAAACGGAGAGGAATTCAGGACGGCGGGAAGCGGCGCGGTCGGGAGACCTGCGCCGAACAGGGGAGCGGCGGGGGAACGGCGCGCCGCGTGAGGGCACGCGGCCTACAAAGCGGCAGTTTACGATTATTTCCTAGGCGAGATTCGGAGTTTTTGACGATTGCGGTTGCGGCGGGATGTCGCGGCGTTAGCCGAGCCATTCGGGGCGCCAGTAGGTGCCGTCGAATCGGTGGGAGGTCTTGTAGGGTTCGTACTGGCCGGTGCGGGCGACGGTGGCGGTCTTGGCGAGCAGTGCGGAGACCTGGTCGGGGGTCAGAGGCCGGAAACTGCGGGCGGCATCGAGGGCTTGTTGGAGGATGGCCATGGACTCGCAACCCGTGATGACGGTGCTCGTGGGCAGGTTCATGGCGTAATGGAGGCATTCGATGGCGGTGGCGGTCTGGCTTTCGAGGACGGCGCCGAAGCACAGCGGTTTCATGCCGAGCACGCCGGTCTGCTGCTGGACGAGGACGGGCACGACTTTCTTCTCGAAGCTGTTAAAGTTCGCGTCCATGACGTTGAGCGGCATCTGGACGGCATCGAAGCGGAAGTTGTGCGCGGTGGCGGCGTCAAGCATTTTCAGGTGCACGTCGGGACTCTTGTGGCCAGTGAAACCAAGGAAACGCGTCTTGCCGGCTTTCTGCGATTCGACGAGCGCCTCGATCGCGCCGCCGGGACCGAACACGCGGTCGGGATCGTCAGGGCTGCCGATTTCGTGGATCTGGAGCAGGTCGAGGTGGTCGGTCTGGAGGCGGCGGAGGGATTCGTCGATTTGTTTTTGCGCGGCTTGGCGGGTGCGGCCATCGATCTTGGTCATCAGGAACGCGCGGTCGCGGTAGCCGTCGCGCAATGCCTTGCCCATGCGCACCTCGCTGTCGCCGGCGTGGTAGTCCCAGGAGTTGTCGAGGAAGTTCACGCCGTTATCGAGGGCGGTGCGGACGAGGCGGATGCCGTCGGACTCGCTGGGGCGTCCGATGTGGAAGCCGCCGAGACCGACAATGGAGACCTCCGCGCCCGTGCGACCGAGTTTGCGACGCGGGACTTCGTTTTTGGAGTCGGCGGCGAGCGCGAGCGTGCCGGTGGCGGTGGCGACGGCAGCGGCCACAGTGACTTTCAGGAAATCGCGGCGCGAAATGCCCGGGTGTTCGAGAGGGGAGGGCTTCGGATTCACACCCGCGTCTGACGGATCGTTCGCCGCCGAATCAGATATTCTCATCGCAAAACTCCTTCGAGAGTTGGAATCACGCCGCAGACGATAATGTCCAGATTTCGCCCGTTTTTCAATCCAAGAGAGAGGCTGATTTATGGCAACGGAAAATCGCGCGGTCACGCCATCAATTCGTCACCATTCCGTAACACAGTTGACGCACACGGAAGTTGACACGGCTGACTGGAATCGGGTATTGCTGGTAAAGGTGTTGGTGTTGCGAGTGTTCCGGTCCGTCTGATAGCGGCACAGGAGAATTAATGTACCCCAGTCTAGTTGGCGTCTGTTTAGCGATTACGATTGCGTTGTATTTTTACAACAATCCGCTAAACCACAGCCGCTGGTTCATGATGCGGCGGTTCATCAATTGGTTCCCCTTGGGGATGACGTACGCGTTTCTGTACATGGGACGGTACAACCTGAACGTGGCCAAGAACGCGCTCGGCACGCTCATGACCAACCGCGATTTCGGGCTGATTTTCGCCGCGGGCACGTGGACGTATGCGCTATCGTTTTTGGTCAATGGCCCGCTCGTCGACAAAATCGGCGGCAAGCGCGGCATCATCATTGCCGCGGTCGGCGCGTCGGTCGCGAACATCATGCTGGGCGTGCTGACCTACCTCGTGGCGACGCACCAACTCAAGATCAACATGGTCGTGGCGTTTTCGGTGATCTACGCGCTGAACATGTATTTCCAGAGCTACGGCGCGGTCTCGATCATCAAGGTCAAAGCGTATTGGTTTCACGTGCGGGAGCGCGGCGTGTTTGGCGCGATTTTCGGAACGCTGATTTCGTTCGGCGTGTATTTCGCGTTTGACTGGGGCCAGGCGATCGTCGAGATGACGAAAGCCAACCCGCAGGGACAGTTGGGATGGTTTCATCAGTTTATCCAGCGAACATTTGCGTTGAAGTCGCAGTCGGTGGACGCGACGTGGGCGGTGTTTTTCATTCCGGCGGCGATTTTGGTTGCCTGGTCGCTGCTGGATTGGTGGCTGATTCGCGACACCCCGGAAGAGGCCAGCTTCGCGGCGTTTGACACCCATGACGCGTCGTCGGGGCAGATGCACATCGAGTTCACGCCGATGGAGTTACTCAAGCGGGTGTTCACCAGCCGGTTGATGCTGTTGCTGGCGGTGGTGGAATTGACCTCGGGCGTGCTCCGCAACGGCATCTACCAGTGGTACCCCATTTTTGCCAAGCAGGTGAGTCAGCCGGGCGCCGAGTTCTTCAGCAAACACTGGGGCTTCTTGCTGTGTATTTTTGGGATTATCGGCGGGTTTATTGGCGGGCTGGTTTCGGACAAGACATTTCAGTCGCGGCGCGGACCTCCGGTCGCGATGCTGTGTGCGTTCATGTTCCTGATGACGATTGTGATGGCGTTGAACCTGTTTTCGTCGCCGGTGCTGGTCGGCTGGGGCGCGGTGATGATTGCCATGGCGGTGATTGGCGTCACCTCGTTGATCTCGGGGACGGCCGCGACCGATTTCGGCGGACGAAAGGCCACGGCGACCAGTTCCGGGATCATTGACGGCTGCGCGTACCTGGGCACGGGCATACAATCCTTCGGGCTGGGTTTCTTGACGGGCCATAGCTGGTACTGGTGGCCGATTTTCCTCGCGCCGTTTGCGCTGATCGGGTGCATGATCGCGCTGAAGATTTGGAACGAGTTGCCCGCGGCCACACGGAAGTACATTGCCGAAGTCGAACTCGATGAGGAACAATCACCCGTGCCAGCGGCGGAATTGGTTTCCCGCTAGCAGCACCGGTCGCCACTACCCAGCTCGACGTAAGCGACCGCGCGTCGTCACCTGGCCTTCACATTCGCGATGCCGGTCTGGGCGAACTGGTACTGTTTGTCGCTGAAGCGGCTGCAGTTCACGTCGTAATGGATTTGGACGCTGCCATCCTCGAGCGCGGCAAACTGGACGTCGTTGAACGCGGTGAGATCCAGCGGCACGCTGTTGGCCAGCACGAAGCTGCCAAACTCTTGGTACGTCCAAGGCCAGCGGCCAACCGAGGTGCGGAACGTCCTGGTAGCGGCAACGAGTTGCTTCACATTGGCGCGGGCAAAGGTGGCGACATTGGCCTCACTCCGCTGGTAATCTCTGATCGCCGTCTGGTAAGCCTTCTCGGCGGGTGAAGCGCACGCCGTGACGATCAGAAGGGGGACGACCGCCAGCCAGCGTCTCGCCTGCACCTCAGCACCCGGCCTTGCGAATCTTGGCAATCAGTCGCGTTGTCGAGAACCCCTTGACGAACGGGAGGATCCGAATCCGGCTTCCCACGTTGGTCAACACGGCGCGCTCGCGCGGGTCCAACGTCTCGGGACGGTAATCGCCACCTTTGGCGTAAACGTCGGGCCGCACGATGGCCAGGAACCGATGGGCGCGCTTTTGGGGGAAAATGACCACGGCATCGACGCAGGCCAGCGCCGCGAGAACGGCGGCGCGTTGTCGCTGGGGGACGAGGGGCCGGCCCGATCCCTTGAGTTCGCGGACCGATCGGTCACCGTTGAGGCCGACGACGAGGAGGTCGCCCAGCTTGCGGGCGCGCTGCAGGTAGCTGACATGCCCGAAGTGAATCAGGTCGAAACAACCGTTCGTGGCGACAACGCGGCGGCGGCGGCGGCGCACCGAAGCCAGCCATCGGGTCGCCTGCGCCAGGGTTAAGACTTTGTGGGAAACGGATTTAGGCATTGGTTTTTGGACTTGATATATATAATAGCATATTTATCTGCGCGAGCGGGTGATTCTCACCTGAGGAGAGTCCGAGCACAAGTGATTTTGAGTGTTGTGCTGCCGGAATGTCAGTGCTGCTGCCAATCTGTCCGGAGCGGTGTGTGCATTTGGACGGAAATCTGATTGGTACAGTTTAAGCAGGGGCGTCTGCGCCTGCGGGCTGCGGCTCGCGGGAGGAACGATTGTCGTGACGCGGGACGAGTATATCGAGCTATATCAGAGGTTCCAGTTCGGGCCTGATCGTGTGCTTCGGGCTATCTTCGCGCTGGACGACAACGTGCAGGTGTTGATGACGTACGCGGCGGCGCGGGGCGAGCGTTGCCGTCATTGGATATTCACGTTCAAGGATGTGGACGACTTGGAGCGGTGCGTCAAGGACTGGGGCACGTTCCTGCGGCGTCTGCGCGCCAAGACGGGAGTCTGCGGGCTGCGGGTGTTCGAGTGGGGGCGCAAAACGGGGCGGTTTCACGTGCACGTCCTGTTCGACCGCTGGATTGACCTTGAGTTGGTCAACCGTCTGAAAGCAGACCTGCCAACCATGGGACATGCCGAGATCAGCAAGAAGAAAACGGATGAGAATCTGGGGCGATACCTCTGGAAGGAGCTGTCGAAGCAATTTCGTCATCGGAAGGCGCTTGGCCGTCGTCGGTTGTGGGCCACATTTGGAAGGCTGGCTGGGTTTGTGACGGCGAATGATCTGGAGATTGTGCGCGAATGCTGGGTGGATGGTGTGAATAAGGGGGACGACTGGAAAGAGTGCAAGCGGTTGGCATGGGAGACGAGGCTTACGGGGGAAAGCCGGAGCGAGACGTGGAAGCGTGCGCTGTGGTTGTATTGGCATCAGCCGCGGATGAACTGGGGGGAGAAGCAGTTGGCGTGGTTGGAAAAGCATGGGCCGTGGGTGGACGAGTCGGAGGAGAGCGGCGAAAGCGAGCACGGCGATGCCTACGAGGACGGGGGCGGGGATACGGATTTTGACGTGGGGAAGGCGGCTTGAAAATTCGGGCGGAAAGGCCCCCGCAAGCGGCGTAAGCCGCGGGGGGCCGCTGCCCGACTTGCCCGCCTGAGGCGGGTGAATGTCAGATGACATGCCCCTCGGCGGCGAGAAACATCTTCCACTGCGTGGGGTGGTCGTGGAAGTACCGATGATGCGAGCGGCAGAGGGTAAGACCGTTGGCGGGGTCGTGGCGCAGGTCAGGGCGGAGAGATTTTGGCTGGATGTGGGCGGCGTCAAGGCAGGTGTTGGCGCCGCAATCGGGTACTCGGCAAGTCCAGTCGTCCAGTTCTAGGACGGCAAGCATCCATCGTTGATCGGCATTCATGAGACAGTCCTTTCTGCTCCGAACCTCGGGCCGAGCTTCGGAGCGGTTTGTTGGCGGGGACTGTCTCGTGATGTGGCGAGGGGCGAGGGCGGCACAGCATGTCAAGGAGGAACGCACGGGCGGCGGTCGTGTGCCGCGCGGCGTAGTATCCTTGACACCGTAGGCGAGACGGTAGAATCGGAAAGCCGCGACGAGACGGGGGTGAGGGCTCCTGTTTGTGTTGATGGGAACCCACTTGCATGATAGTGTCTGTAAAGCCAGAGCGGATTGTGAGGAGTCTTATGAAAACGACACGGTCTGTCTTGCTGAGCCTAACTGTGTTTTGGGCGTGTGTGACTACGGGTCGGGCGCAAAACGCCAGTTGGGGTATCGATTCAAACACGGAGTTTGCTGTGGGTGTAAATGGGACTGGCAAATCTGGCGGAGGCTCGTATTCTTCACCATCTGGTCTTTGGGATGTATCATTCGAGTTTTCCTATTTCCAGTTGGGGCCAAACTACGAATTCCACGAAGGTGAAACCACTTACACATATCTGCCTACAGGACAAAACGCTACGGCCTTTCCGTGGGACGCTGGGTTTCCGACGAACTCGTCATACGGCAGCTATATAGACGGATTCGAGGGTTCCCTAGCCTTTGCAAATTGGGATGGTGGTCTAGGTTTTATTTCCGTTTTCCCTCCGACTGCCCAAAATCCTAGTGGGTCGTGGAATTTTGAACTCTCCGCTTCCGGTCCAGCGCTACCGATTCCCGAGCCGGATCCCATGTACCTTGTTGGCTTCGGCTTGTTGGGGCTGACGTTGGTTGCGAGAGCACGAGAGCGCTAGCGTCTCGTAACGCGAATCAGATGCTTGTGCGTGAGTATGGCCGACCGTCTAGGGCTGTTTACCCTGTTTGTGAATCAGGTCGAAACAACCGTTCGTGGCGACAATGCGGTGGTGGCGGCGGCGCGCCGAGGCCAGCCATCGGGTCGCCTGCGCCAGGGTTAAGACTTTGTGGGAAACGGATTTAGGCATTGGTTTTTGGACTTGATTCCGTGTCACGCTCTGACATGATGGCCGCACGTGAGGATGGCTCACCGGAGGAAGAGCGGTCAAGTGTGATTTTGGGCGGCGGGCCGCCGTGGGCGCCAAGGGACAGCGGCCGCAGCCGTGGGGCTTAATTTAGGAGGCTATGCAAGCGCTTCATTTGGTCGGAACGATAATCTATTTTGCGGTTCTGGTGTGCCTGTCGTGTTACGGCATTCACAGGTATTGGATGATTTTTCTGTACTTTCGCCATCGTCGAGAAGTGCCGCAACCACTCGGTCACCTCGCCGAACTCCCCAAGGTCACCGTCCAGTTGCCCCTGTACAACGAGATGTACGTTGCCGAGCGGTTGCTCGAGGCGGTCACGTCCCTCGATTACCCGCAGGATAAGATCGAAGTGCAAGTGCTTGACGATTCGACGGATGAAACGACGGACATCGTTGCCCGCAAAGCCGCGCAATTGCGCGAGCGCGGCTTTCAAGTGCACCACATCCATCGTTCCAACCGCATGGGCTACAAGGCTGGCGCGCTGGAAAACGGTTTGCACCAGGCCACGGGCGAGTTCATTGCGATTTTCGACGCTGACTTTGTTCCGCAGCCCGACCTTCTCCAGAAAACGATTCATTACTTCTCGGACCCCGCCATTGGCATGATCCAAACCCGCTGGGGCCACCTCAACGAACAGTACTCCTTGTTGACGAAGATCCAGTCGATGCTCCTGGACGGGCACTTCCTGATCGAGCAGACCGCGCGCGCCCGTTCGGGTCGGTTCTTCAATTTCAACGGGACCGCGGGCATCTGGCGGCGCACGTGCATCCAGAGTTCCGGCGGCTGGCAACACGATACACTGGCCGAAGACCTCGACCTGAGCTATCGCGCGCAAATCAACGGCTGGCAGTTTCTCTTCCTGCCCGAGATTGTGACGCCCGCCGAATTGCCCGTCGAGATGAACGCCTTCAAGTCGCAGCAGCACCGCTGGGCAAAGGGGTCGATTCAGACAAGCAAGAAAGTGCTGCCGATGCTCTGGCGCAGCAAATTGCCCTTCAAGATCAAGTTCGAAGGCACCGCTCATCTGACCAGCAACTACGGGTACGTCTTGCTCCTGATCCTCTGCCTGTGCTTCCATTCGTCGGCAGCGGCGGGAACGTATCAGGTTTCGGGCGGGAACCCGTGGACGAGGATGTTGCTGGTCGATCTGCCGCTGTTCATCGCCGGGTCGGTGTCGATCAGCGCGTTTTATTTCTGCGCCCAACGCGAGCTTCACGCTCAATGGTGGAAACGATTGATATTCCTGCCCGTGTTGATGGCGGTGGGCGTCGGTCTGTCGGTCAATAATGCCCGGGCCGTCTTGGAAGCGATGTTCAACCACCGTAGCGAGTTTATTCGCACCCCGAAGTACGGCGTGTCGCGCCGCGGCGAATCGTGGACCCACAACAAGTATCGAACGCTACGCGGTCTGTACCCGTTCATTGAACTGGCCTTGGGCGTCTACTTCACGTACCTCGTCATCCAGGCTGTCGATCGCAACCAATGGACGTATATACCGTTTGTGATCATTTTCCAGGTTGGTTTCCTCTATGTCGGCCTGATGTCCCTGCTGCAAAGTTCGGTGCGCGCCCTGCGACAGATCGACGGACCGGGATTGGCCGCCGCCGGCGCTTGATTCCGTCGCGCACGCTACCTGAAAGTCTTTGGCCCGTAAAGCGGCTGAATGTTTCCTTGCCATCGGCGGGCGAAGTGGCAAGAATTGACGCCGGATGGAGCCACTCGGCATTATTGCAGGAAACGGCGAGTTTCCCCTGATTCTGGCACGATCGGCCCGGCAACTCGGTGTGGGACCGATTGTGGCCGCGGCCTTTGACGGCGAGACGAGCCAGGAAATTGACCAACTTGTTGACCACGTCGGCTGGATCAAGCTCGGCCAGCTCAACAAACTCATTGAAGTTTTCACCTCTCATGGTGTGAAACGCGCCGTGATGGCGGGCGGAATCACACCGTCCAACCTCTTCAAAAACCTGCGGCTCGATCTGCGGATGACGACCGTGGCGTTCCGTCTCAAGGAACGCAATGCCGAGACGATTTTCGGCGCGATCGCAGCCGAGATGGGCAAGGACGGGGTCGAACTCATCGACCCGCGCCCGTTCCTCGGCGAATCCGTGCCACCGTCGGGCGTGCTGACGCGTCTGAAGCCGAGCAAGGACCAGCAGGAGGATATCGAGTTCGGGTTGAGGATTGCCAAGGCTGTTAGCGCGCTCGCCATCGGCCAGACGGTGGTCGTCAAGAAGGGCACGGTGCTCGCGGTGGAAGGGTTTGAAGGCACGGATGAGTGTATCCGCCGCGGCGGCGCATTGGCGGGCGAAAAGGGTGGCGCGTTGGTCGTCAAGGTCAGCAAACTAAATCACGATTTCCGCTTCGATATTCCGTGTGTGGGCGAAAAGACGGTCGAATCGTGCCGGGCCGGGCAGATTTCCGTCATGGCGATCGAAGCCGGCCGGAGCCTGTTGCTCGACAAAGACAAACTCCTCCAAGCGGCGAATGAGGCCGGGATTTGCCTCGTGGCGATACCTTCCGAATGAGCGATACCCTCAGAGTTGGCGTGGTGGGCGTCGGGCATCTCGGCTCGCAGCACGCGCGCATTTATTCCGAGCTGGCCAGACGCTCCAATGGCCAATGCTCGTTTGTGGGCGTGTGCGACACGGACAGTATCCGCGTGCGCGCCCTCGCCGAGAAAGTCGGCGGCGGGGCGTTCGAGAACGCGGCGGAATTGGCGGACTTTGTCGATGCCGTCAGCGTGGCGACGCCCACCGAGACCCATTACAAGGTTGCGCGAGTGTTCCTCGAACGCGGCAAGCATGTCCTCGTCGAGAAACCGATCACGGACAGCCTTCACGAAGCCGAAGAACTCGTTGCCCTCGCGAGAAAAAACAAGTGCGTGCTGCAGGTCGGACATGTCGAACGCTTCAATCCCGTGGTGCGGTATCTGACCGACATCCTGCGGGAGGCGCGGTTCATTGAAGTGCATCGGCTGTCGCCGTATCCGGGGCGTTCGACGGACATCGGCGTCGTCCTCGACCTGATGATTCACGATCTCGATGTGGTTCTGTCACTGGTGAAAGCGCCGCTGGCGACGGTGGACGCGGTCGGCATCCCCGTGCTGAGCGAGAGTGAAGACATCGCCAATGCCCGGTTGAAATTTGCGGACGGGTGCGTGGCCAATATTACCGCCAGCCGCGTGTCCCCGGAACGGATGCGCAAGATCCGAATCTTCGGCCGCACCGAACACGGCGCGGCGCACATCTCTCTCGACTACATGAAACAAGAGGGTGAACTCTATCGGGTTGCCGCCCAGGACGCGCAGGAATCGGGATTGTTAAAAAAGCTGCTCGCGGGCAAGCACGCCAGCATCGTCAGCGAATTCGCGGGACGCAAGATCGTCCGCGAACCGGTGCCCATCGAACGCGATGAACCACTGAAGCTCGAGCTGCAAAACTTTATCGACTCGATTCGCCATCATCGCGACCCGCTCGTGACCGGCGAAGCCGCCAAACAGGCCCTCGAAGTCGCGATGGAAATTACGGAGCAGATTAGGCATCCCTAGCTCCTTCGAGCAGGGGAATAGTTCCGACGGTCGACGGCGTGGGCGAATTTCGCCAGTAAGCAATCAGATTCCGCTCCCCTCCTTGGAGGGGTTGGGGGTGGGTTCCGTCGTTGTCATCTGTCGTTGGTGTCGTTACTATTTACCAACATGCGCCACTCCATCATCCCGTACAACCCCACCTCGAAGGAACGCGCCCGCGCAGTGCGCAAGAATATGACTCGAGGCGAAGCATTGTTGTGGACAAAGCTCAGCAGAAAGCAAATATGCGGTTACGACTTTGACCGTCAGCGGGCCATTGACGATTATATCGTAGACTTCTACTGCAAGGACCTGCGACTGGCGATTGAGATTGATGGTTGGAGTCATGCAGTAAAGGGAGCACGTGATGTTGCCCGTCAGAAGCGGCTGGAAAGCCTCGGCATACAGTTCCTGAGATTCACGGAACGGGAAGTTGTGGCTGACTTGCAATCGGTGGCGGATCAGGTTGAAATGTGGGTTCAACAACAGCGGGCTCGGAAACCCACCCCTAACCCCTCCAAAGGAGGGGAACAAATGGCATGACACCGCGCTCCCTCATGTTCATTGCCGGTGAGGCGTCGGGAGACGCTCATGCGGCGGAGTTGATCGAAGCGCTGCGGGCGCAGGCCCCGGATGTCGTGATCTTCGGCGCGGGTGGGCCAAAGATGAAGGCGGCGGGAATGGAATTATTGCTCGAACTGACTGAGCATGCCGTCGTCGGCCTGGTCGAGGTGCTGAAGAATTACGGGAAGTTCCGCCGCATGTTCTGGGACTTGGTGCGAGAGGCTGAAAAACGCAAACCGGATGCGGTCGTTCTGGTGGATTTCCCGGGGTTCAACCTGCGGTTCGCCGCGCAAATGAAGAAGCGCGGTATCAGGGTCATCTACTACATTTCGCCCCAGTTGTGGGCCTGGCATGCGAGCCGCGCGAAACAGATCGAGCGCGACGTCGATTTGATGCTGACGATTTTTCCGTTCGAGAAGGATTGGTACGCGAAGCGCGCGCCGAAATTGCGCGTTGAGTTTGTCGGACACCCGTTTGCGGAAAGAATGGGCGGGGAGGGCGAGGCTCCAGCCGAGCCGCGTGAGGAGAACCGCATCCTTCTCTTGCCCGGCAGCCGCGAACGGGAAGTCGCCAAGATTTGGCCGATCATGCGGCAGGTCGTCGACAAGATGCCGGCCGAGGCGAAATTCGTCGCGGTAGCGGTGAACGAAACCATGGCGACGACGATCCAACACCCGCGCGTGACAGTCAAAATCGGCAAGGCTCACGAATGGATGCAGCGCGCGACGCTGGCAATCACGGCCAGCGGCACGGCCACCATGGAATGCGCGTTCTACGGTTGCCCGATGATCGTCGTTTACAAGGTCAACTGGCTGACGTACCTGGTTGGCCGCATGGTCGTGACCGTCAACTGGCTCGCCATGCCCAATGTCATCGCCGGCCGCGCGATTGTCCCCGAATTCATCCAGCATGACGCGAAACCCGACCGGATCGCTGCCGTTGCGCGCGACCTGCTGGGAAATGTCTCGAAACGCGACGCGGTGCGGCAGGACCTGGCGAGGGTTGTGAACACACTCGGCGGAGCCGGCGCAAGCACGCGCGCTGCCCAACTGATTCTCACCGCGAAGTAAAGCCAATCGTCGCAAGTAATTCGCGTGAGTTGGCACTCATTCGCAACCTACTTCTTCCGCGTCAAAAAGAAATCGGCGATGGCGGCGAGCGGAGTCGCCCGGGAGCCGAACAGCTTCAACTGTTTGTGCGCGTCGGCAATGAGGTCGGCGGCGTATTCCCTCGATTTGTCGAGGCCGAGGACGGTGGGGAAGGTGGACTTGTTGTTCTTTTGGTCGGCGCGCACGCTCTTGCCCATGACCTCTTTGGTGCTCGTGGCGTCGAGAATGTCGTCAATGACCTGAAACGCGAGGCCGAGGTCCTGCCCGTAACGGGTGAGGCGCTTGAGTTCCGCCGGGCTGGCATTGCCCGCCATCGCGCCGAGACGGATTGACGTGGTAATGAGCGCGGCGGTTTTGTTGAGATGGGTTGTCTTTACCTCCTCGAGGCTGGCGCGACGTTCCTCGTTTTCGAGGTCCTGCACTTGACCGGCGATAAGCCGGAGGCTGCCGGCAGCCATCGCGAGGTCGCTCACCAATGCCCGGACCGGGTAACGCTTGGGCGGCTGGCTCCTGGCAACCAGGGCAAATGCCTCGGTCAACAAGGCGTCACCCGCGAGCACCGCAATGCCTTCACCGAAGACCTTGTGGTTTGTCGGTTTTCCGCGGCGCAGATCGTCATCGTCCATGCTCGGCAGGTCGTCGTGAATGAGCGAGTACGTGTGGATGCATTCGACGGCGCAGGCAAGGGACATGGCGGCGGCAGGTTTGCCGCCCACAGCCTCGCAAGCGGCGAGGCAGAGGACGGGCCGAATGCGTTTCCCGCCCGCAAAAATCGAGTACCGCATTGCCTTGTGGATGGTCGGCGGCGGGGTGGATTCCGCTGGCAAGAGATTGTCGAGCGCGGCATCGACGCGCGCGCACGTCTGGTCAAGGTACCGGTTCAGGTCAAAAGCCGCAGGGGATTTCAATCTAGCTCCTCGGTTCGAGGGCGTATGGTACGGGGCTGGCGCGTTTTTTCAAGCGAAAGTTTGGTTCGCTGTCGCCACGCCGGCCCAGTGGAATTCGGCGTTGACTTGGTGTATGGAAGTACTCGATAAGGGTGTACGTCTTACCTATGCCGACCTACGAATACGAATGTCAAAAATGCGGGCATCATTTTGAATTATTTCAATCGATCAAAGATGCGCCGAAGAGGACTTGCCCGAAGTGCCGTGGACGCGTAAAGCGGTTGCTTGGCACGGGCGCAGGGGTTATCTTTAAGGGCTCGGGTTTCTACAGTACGGATTATCGAAAGCCGGGCTATACCGAGGCGGCGAAGAAAGACAGTGGCGCCACGACGAATGCGTCGGCTGCTTCCAAGACGGAAGCGGCGAAGGCAAGCGACACGAAGAAGTCGCCCAAGAAGGATTAATGTATGATTGCTTGTTCAAAGTGTGGGTACGATAACGAACTGGGCCGGATTTTTTGCCACTCGTGCGGTGCGAAGCTCGATCTTACGGAAATCAAAGCGCGCAGCCAGGGCGGCAAGTCGCTGGTCAAGAAGGCCAGGGTCGGCGCGGGAAAGATCATGTCCCGAGTGGTGACCATCGCCATCCTGACGGCCGTCGTTGTGGTCGTGTTTCTGGCGCTTCAGGTGCCGAACATCCGCCCGATCAGCACGTCGAGTGAGGACCTGGTCCTGTCCGACAAAAAGCGGGCAGCCCTGGACGACCTTCTCGTCCAGAAGCAGCCGAACAGCATCGCCATCAGCGAAGGTGAGCTGAACTCATTCATCCAAACCCTTGGCTTTGAGAATGGATCGGCGGGCACTTTGGAAGTCGTCCCGACCAAGTTGCAACTCGAACTCGGTGACGGAGTGGTCACAGCGGTATTCCTGGCGAAGGTTCATATCGCCGGTTCGGTGGAAAAGCAGATTTATCTCAGCTACACCGGGGTGCCCACGATTGAGGGCGGCCACTTCATCTTCCAGCCAACACGAGGCGCGCTTGGCGCGTTCCCCCTGAGCCAATGGCTCCTGGTTAAGACAGGACTTTTCGACCGTTGCTTTGCCAAGCTATTCGTCCAGTTGGACAAAGAGAAGCAGGTGCTCGATTCGCTCTCGTCCATATCCGTCACTCCACAATCGGTCGTGTTGAACTATCAGCCGCATTAGGTCTGTATCTGGCAGTCATGAACGCGCGACGGTTGGGCACGTGGTTGGCGGCCGCGATGGCCGTGCTGGCGCAACCGGTGGTCGCCGCCGTACCGACCCCCACGAATGCGCTGGTCAAAACGGTCAGCGCCTCCCGCCAGTTCGTCGCCTACGCCGACGACCATCTTTTGCCGTCCGCCTTATGCGCGTACGCCGAGTACGTGAAACGGGAATGGCTGAGACAACTGGACGTGGCCGACAACTGGCGCGACTCCATTCTGTTGCTGGTGCAGGCACGCAAGGCCGGGCGGACCGACGCGCCGCCGGTGTCGATGGCCGTGTTTCAGACCGATGAACACCTCGAGTATCGGATTCGTTGTTTGGTGCCACCACGGATCGACGAAACGGAACTGCTGCCGACCATGGTCGACGCGTTGTGCTCGGAATGGGCGAACCGGGAGCAGGCAACGGAGCCGGGCAAGGCGTATACGGTGCCGAGCGTACCGCTCTGGCTGGTGGAAGGTCTGGCGGTGTCGATCAACGGCGACTACGAGCCTTTGCTATCCGTCGCGCAGCGGTCCGTGGCGGGCGGGCAGCCTCAGGGAGCGAGGGATTTGTTGAAAACGGAGACCCTCCCCGACGATTCCATGGAACGGCAACTGTTTCAGGCGGACGCGTGGATCCTTACCGACGGCCTGCTGGAGTTGCATCAGGGACCCCGCAAACTGCAAAGTTTCCTGTCCGAACTCGGTGCGCAGAAGGTGGCCAGCAACGCGTTCTGGAAGGTTTATCGTGACGATTTCCCGAACACGACGGCGCTGGAAAAATGGTGGAGTATGGAACTGGTCCGCCACACCTCGATGTCGGTCGCGCAAGACCTGTCGGTGGAAGATACCGAACGCGGTCTGAACGCAATCCTGGTGACGAAGCTCGGCCCCACCGGCGGACGCAGGGGCATGCCCGGTGAAACGGATGTGGCCATTGATGACCTGTGGCGGTGCACGGGCGCTCCGTGGTTACCGGGCCTGTTGAAGTTCAAGATCGATCGGATCGGCGCGTTACGGGGCGTGGCCCACCCATTGTATCTACCGGTCATGGACGATTACATCGAAGCGCTGGTCTGGCTCCAGCGGGGCAACGTGACGCGATTTCATCGGGCCTTGGTCCGCGCCGAAGCCGCGCGGGCCGTCGCGGACAAACAAGCGCACGGGATCACCGCCTACCTTGATGAAGCCGAACGGATTTATGCGCCGGAACGGCTCACGGATTCCTTCCGTGGCTACTTCCAGACTCTTGACCAGCTCCAGAAGCTGGATCGCGGACGTCGCAGTCCGATTACCGACTACCTCGACAAGTTCGATCACTGAAGCGCGTCCAGAAGCGCCCGAATCTTTTCCCGTTGCTCGCGCAACTGCTGCTGCCGGTCCCGCTCCCGCTGCACGGCAATCGCCGCGGCTTTCGCCACGAAGTTCCCATTGGCCAGCTTTGCGTCTGTGGCGGCCAGTTGCTTGTCGACATCGGCGAGCTGCTTGGTGAGGCGTTGACGCTCGGTTTCAGGATCGACAGCTCCAATCAAAAAAATCGTTGCAGTTGAGGTGACTATGGACGGTGATCCCTTAGGCGGTGCTACTGCTTTCCCGTAAATGGTCTTCGCTCCCAAAAAACGCGTAATCTCGGTAGAGGGAAAGTAGGCAGCGTCCGACTTGAAGTGAAGAATGAAATCGACTTCTTTTCTTGGATCTATTCCGTAGTCGCTACGGAGTTTTCTGCCTGCTGTAACCAATTCGTAAAGTCTATCAACTTCTGCAGCACGTTCGGGGGTTGCCTTCAATTTCGTCATCTCGCTATCCGAACGTGGCGTAGGCCACTCCGCCAACTGTATGGTATCAGTTCCGTATCCTACGCCGTGCCAAAGTTCTTCCGTGATGAAGGGTGCAAAAGGGTGAAGGAGTCTGAGGCTCGTTTGAAAAACTTCCTCAAGTAGGTTTTGATTTGGGAGAAACTTCGTCGCCTCGATATACCAATCGCAAAAATCGCTCCAGACGAAGTCGTAGAGTTCCTTCGCTGCCTCATTGAACTTGTATTCGTCCAGTGCCTTGCTGACAGACTTGATGGTCTCGTTCAGTTCGTATCTTATCTTGTCGTTGTAGGGACTATACTCGTGAACAGCCTTTGGGATCGCCCGCTGCATCTGGATGAAGCGCGCGGCGTTCCAGAGCTTGTTCATGAAGTTCCGGCCGACCTCGCAGCGTTTCTCATCGAACAAGATGTCCTGGCCCTGCGGCGCAATCAGCATCAAACCAAAGCGGAGGCCGTCGGCGCCGTATTTCGCGATGAGATCGAGCGGATCGGGGGAATTGCCGAGCGACTTCGACATCTTGCGGCCTTGCGCGTCACGGATGATGCCGGTGTAGTACACGGTGCCGAACGGTTTGTCACCCATGTACTCGTAACCGGCCATGATCATGCGCGCGACCCAGAAGAAAATGATGTCGGGACCCGTCACCAGATCGGTGGTCGGATAGAACTTCTTCAGCGTCTCGGTCTTCTCGGGCCAGCCCATTGTGGCGAACGGCCACAGCCACGAACTGAACCACGTGTCGAGCACGTCAGGGTCTTGCTGCCAGCCGTCACCCTCTGGCGCTTCCAGTCTGCAGTAAACTTCCTTGTTTCGATACCACACCGGTATCCGGTGTCCCCACCAGAGTTGGCGTGAGATGCACCAGTCGCGAATGTTGCCCATCCAATGGGCGTAGGTTTTCTCCCAACGCTCCGGATAGAACTTGATCTCGCCCTTCTCGACCGCCTCCGTGGAACGCGGGACTTGCGGATATTTCAGGAACCACTGCTCGCTTAGGTATGGCTCGATCGGGACATTCGTGCGTTCGCTGTAGCCGACATTGTGCGTGTAGTCTTCGACCTTGAGAAGAAGTCCCTGCACCTTGAGTTGCTCGACCACGGCCTCACGACATTCAAAGCGATCGAGGTCCTCAAAATCCTCCCCGGCCTCTTCGGTCATTTTCCCGTCGGGCGCGATGACAACCGTGAACGGCAGCTGGTGGCGCAAGGCCATCTCGTAGTCGGCCAGATCATGCGCGGGGGTGACCTTGACGCAGCCGGTGCCGAATTTTGGATCGACCGCCTCATCGGCAATGATCGGGATCTGCTTGTTGCGCAGCGGCAGCAAAACCATACGGCCAATAAGACCCGTGTAGCGCACATCGGTTGGATTGACGGCCACGGCTTCGTCACCCAACATCGTTTCGGGACGCGTCGTCGCCACTACAACGAATTCCCCGGAACCGACCAGCGGATACTTGAAATGCCACAGGTGACCCTGCGTCTCGGTCATGACGACTTCTTCGTCGGACAACGCAGTCCCCCCGGCCGGATCCCAATTCACCATGCGTTTGCCGCGGTAGATCAGCCCCTTCTGGTAAAGATCGACGAAGACTTGGAGAACGCAACGCGAATAGGCCTCATCCATCGTAAAACGCTCGCGCGTCCAGTCGCACGAGCAGCCGAGCTTCTTGAGTTGTTGGATAATGATGCCGCCGTGTTTCTCTTTCCACTCCCAGACCTTTTCGAGGAACTTCTCGCGACCAAGGTCGTCGCGGTGCTTCATCACCCCCTGTTTGCGCAGCGTTTTTTCAACAACGGTCTGTGTCGCGATGCCGGCGTGGTCGGTGCCCGGCAGCCACAGCACTTCATGGCCCTGCATTCGCTTGCGCCTACAGAGAATGTCCTGAATGGTGTTGTTGAGCACATGGCCCATCGTCAGCACGCCGGTTACGTTCGGTGGCGGGATGACGATGCAGTAGGCCGGCTTGGTGGACGCAGCGTTGGCGGTGAAGTACCCCTTCGCCAGCCAGTCGGCGTACCACTTGTCCTCCACCTGCTTCGGCTCGTAAGCCTTCGGAATTTCAGTCGGTGCGGTGCCCATCGGACAAGGGTTGTAGCGGAGAGCGACGGTTGAACACAAGCATAACCAGCATCACGAAACTGGCCACTGAGATACCGGCTCCCGTGATGACACCCGGCGTGTGATATTCCAAGCGGACCTCATGCACGCCGGGCTCCAGACGGACAGCCAGCGCAAAGCCGTCCGCAAGCAGGACACGTGCGGGCACCCCGTCCACGCTGGCGTGCCAGCCTGAATCGAAGGACTCAATGACCCGAAGGAAGCCGGGTTGGTCGGTCCGCACTTTCGCCATGACGACGTCGCTCGAGGGGCGCTCGTAGGTGACCGAGGGCGCGTGACTCGCGGTGAAGGGGTGAGGTGGCGCAGGTCTGTCGGCACTGGGCGGAAGCATGATGGATTGCGCCAGATTCACGCTCGAGTTCCGAAGTCGCTGGTGGATTTGGTTCTCGTCCAAAAAGCTGGCTTGGGAGAACGGCAGAAAAGACGCCCGAGGCGCGGGAGAAGGCACCACATAGATGTGCACGGGACCGTCATCGCTGACGTGAGACAAGTCGTCGCGTTGGGCGAACGTGACGACGAGTTTCGTGGCGGTGGCCGCCAGGGCGCGGACAGTCATCCGGGAACCGTTGAGGCATTGGATATTCGAAGCCGGTGACATGTCCGACAAGTCCAACACGGCGCGATACGGTCGCGCCAGCAAGATGGAATCGAAAAATCCAACATCGTCGATCTGGCGATTCAGGGTGGACAGGATTTCGCAGTCCATGGCGATTCGTCCATTTCCAATTTGCCCGGGCAACCCATTGTAGGCGCTGCTCGGGTGGAAACCAGGGGCGGGAAGCGTGCGAATGAACCGGAGGTCGTGGGAGCCAAGATCCACGACATGGGCCGCCAGCACGATGGTGCCAATTCCCAACATGAGAATGCGACCTCTTGCCCGTGAGATGTGTATCCAGCAATCCATGGCTCGACCCAGCACCAGCGCGAGGGCAAAGGCGGTCAGGTAAAGCTGCCGGGACGGACTACGTAAGATGGTGCCGTGAACGAGTGGGCGAAACGGATTAGTGATGGGCAACGCGAGAATCAATGCCAGGCTTCCCAACGCGATCAGAAACGGCCAGGGACGGTCGCGCCAGTTGCCCCGAAACATCAGGAACATGAGCGCGAGCAAGGGCAGCCAACCGACGTAGCAGACTGTTTCCCAGAAATACGCGTTGCTCGAATAGCTCGTGAGCGACAGGGCTGAGCCGAATGGGTCCGGGAATCCGTCTTTCCAGGGAAAAAGAAAAGCGGCTAGGCGGCTATAGGGAAATGAGATGTCGTTCTGCGGTGGATCCAATGGAAGGAAGCGGGTGCTGCGGTGAATCAGCTCGGCGATGGGGCAGAGGACAACTCCGGCCAATCCGATACCCGGGATGATCGCCAGAAACGCCTTCCGGGACTGTGCGTTGCGCGCCCGATAGACGACGTAGAGAACCGCGGCAACGAGCGCATAAGCCGGTAATTGCGGATGGCCGGCCAGCACGATGCCGCTACAAGCGAGGCTCAGGGCAAGAAGGCGGAGATTGAATCGGCCTGTTTGCGACGGCTGTTGAATCACGATTTCGATGAGCCAAAACAAGAGGGGCAGGGCCGGGTAGGCTTCCAGCAGGGGGAGGTGCCCCGCCATCACGCGTGAAGCGAAAAAGCCCGAAGCGGCGAACGTCCAGCCGCTGCTGGCTGCGGCCAAACGCGTCAACCCGATCCGCCGACAGTACAAGTACGTGAACAGCGCAGCCAACCCGGCCGCAAGGTTCACGCCCAACGCATAGGCCTGTAGCGGGTCGACGAGCAAGAGCGGGAACCGGGTGGGAATAAACGGGAAGCTCTGCATGTTGGACCAGAACGGCGTGCCCATCAACTCGCGGGAATACCACGCCGGCAAGCGCGGGTGTGCGTTCACCAGCGCGTCGCGCGCATAGTCCAGGCGTCGCGCATGGAGCTGAAGATAGTCGAAGCCGAAAAGTGTCTGGCTGCTGTCCGTCACCAACCACGGACGGTAAAGCGTGGCAACCCCGATCAGCATCGCGGTAATTGCCAGGAAACCGCGGTATCGGCGGGCGTCCGGCCGACGCGGTTGGTCAGGTGCCGCGCGGGTTTGGTTGAGGGAATTCACAAGGTTCCATGATCAGTGGCGTTCCGGACGGCGTGTCCAGCGCGATTCGGGCGAACAGGCGTAAGCCCCCGCATCTTTGTTGGACGAAGTTTATCGGCCGAATACCAACCAGACAATCCAAAACAATCCCGCGCCGTGCGCGGGGAGCCGGAGGCATGGTTGAACCCGGCCTTGAGTGAACAACCGGTTGCGTGTAGTCTCTCTGACTGTTATGACCAACGAGGAACGCAAGCCGATTGTCGCGCAATTGCTGGCCAAGGGCCAAACGCTGTCGCAGATTCAAGATTACCTGCACAAGGAAAAGAACGATCCGATTACATACATGGATCTGCGCTTGTTGTTGTCGGAGATGCCCGACGCAAAATTGCCCGAGAAAGAGACGCTCAAAACGGTGTTGCCGGCCGCCGGTGCCGCGGCCGGCGTGGGAGGGAAAGCCGCGCCGAAGGACCTCGCGGCGTCGCCGGCCGCCGGGGAACCGGCCGGAGGAGGTCGACTTTCGATCAGCGTCGATCAGATGCCCGCGCCCGGCTCCATGCTGAGCGGGTACGCGCGCTTTTCATCGGGCGCGAAAGCGCATTGGTTCCTCGATGACATGGGACGGTTGGGGCTCGAACCCGAACTCGGCACCGGAAAACCGACCCAGGCGGACATGCAGGAGTTCAGCACCGAACTCCGCCGCATGTTGCAGCAAGCGGGCGGAATGTAATTGCCCGCATCGGCTCGCGGACCGTGGCAATCGCTACCCGCGAGACAGCCGCCCACCTGAACCTCAAACACCACCGCGCGGTCAATGATGATCAGGTGCTGCCAGGTCGGAACGCAGGATTCCGTACGCGTCCACGTCAAAGAACTCGTCCCACTTCTTGATCTGCTGGCGCAGCCGGCCTTCGTGGCGCATCCCCAACTTTTGCATCACTCGACCCGAGGCGGGATTGTTGGCGAAATGGTGTGCGTGGACGCGGTGGAGACGAAGTTCGCCAAAGGCGTATCGCAGCACGGCATCCCCCGCTTCCGTGCAGTAGCCGCGGCCCCAATACGCTTTCCCGATCCAATAGCCCAGTTCGGCGCTCTCCTGAGCGAGGTTAAGGGTCAGACCGATGGCGCCGATGAGTTCACCGCCATCCTTCCGCGTAATGGCAAACACGACGCCCCGACCTCTTTCGAAGCGCTCTTGATGCGCACCGATCCATTGCTCGGCCATGCCGTCCTCGTAAGGGTGGGGGATGTTTTTCGTCGTCGCCGCAACGGCGCGGTCTCCCGCAAGAAGTTGCACGCGAGGGGCGTCGCTCAACTCGAACGGTCGCAGCACCAGCCGCCCGGTCTCAAGCGTGGGTCGCGTCTTTGCCGATGATGTCTCCAAGGCGCACCTCTCCTTCCTGGACAACGCGGGCGTACAACCCACGAAGCCGTAGCGCGCAGCCCTCGGGCGTGTCCGTGAGATCGCGCATGATCTTGCCGTAGCGGCGTTCGAATTTGGCGCACGCCGTGTGGGGTTGGTCGGTCACCTCGATCACCGCCTGACCAAGGCGCAGCCGCGTGCCCGCCGGAAGGTTCGCTTCGCACAGATCGAGATCAACAATCAGGTTGTCACCAGCCAGATTCATGCGCTCGCGGTCGCCGGCGATGGCTTCGAGGAAGCGCGCGTTCATTACGGACACCTGCGAGAGCGGATTCGGATTCGGCTTGAGATTCCAGCGGTCACCCTCGACGCCATTGGCCGCGCTGAGTGTTACTTGGGACGGTGTTCGTCGCTTCTCGTTCGGCAACCGCAACACGATCAACTTCAGCACGCCGTTGTCCTTCGGACTGGCGCGAACGTGGTCGATAATGGCTCGCGAGTCCATCAGCAGGATGTTGCTTTGGTCCACGGGAACAACGCTACTTTCGTTGTTCGTCCTTGAACAGCTTGTACTCGACCGAGTCCACGAGCGCTTCCCAACTGGCCTCGATGATGTTGTCGTGCACGCCCACCGTGCCCCACGTGTCCCGGCCGTCGGTACTCTCAATAATGACGCGGGTCTTGGCCGCGGTGCCGATTCCGCTGTCAAGGATACGCACTTTGTAATCCACAAGCCGCACTTGAGCGATGCTCGGATATTTCGGCTTGAGAGCTTTGCGTAAGGCGTTATCGAGCGCGTTGATCGGCCCGTCGCCTTCCGCAACTTCGTGTATGCTCTCACCATCGATTTCAATCTTAACAACGGCTTCGATGCGGTTCTCGTCGCTGCTGGAAGACGAGCTGGGTTGTGAGCCCTCCCCGCGCCAAAGTCCGTCCGTGGTGACCCGATATGTAATCGGTTTGAAGAACGGCTTGTGTTGTTTGAGAAGTTTCTGCACGAGGATATGAAAACTGGCGTCCGCCGCTTCATATTCATAGCCCGCATGTTCGAGTTGTTTGAGTTGCTGCAGAATGTCGCGCACTTCGGGCGTGTCCTTGCTCAGGTCCATGCCCAATTCGTGTGCCTTCATCAAAATGTTGCTGCGGCCGCTGAGTTCACTCACCAGCACGCGGCGGTGGTTGCCCACGACCTCGGGCTCGATGTGCTCGTAGCTGCGGGCCACCTTCTCGATGGCGTTGACGTGGATCCCGCCCTTGTGCGCGAACGCCGTCGCGCCCACAAACGGCTGGCGGATATCGTGCCGCACGTTGGCGAGGTCATCGACGAACATCGAGAGATCCTGCAGTTTGCGGATGTTGTCTTTCGTGATGCACTCGTAGCCCATCTTCAACACGAGACAGGGCATAACGGTCGTCAGGTTGCAATTGCCCGTGCGCTCACCGTACCCGTTGATGGTTCCCTGGACCTGGACGGCACCGGCCTCGATGGCCGCCAGCGCATTCGCGACCCCCACGCCGGAGTCGTTGTGCGTGTGGATGCCGACCGGGCATTTCATCTGCTTGACGATTTCCGCCGTGACGCGAGCCACCTCGCCTGGCATCGTGCCCCCGTTGGTGTCGCACAGCACGACGATGTCCGCGCCCGAATCCTGCGCGGCCTTGAGTGTCGCGAGGGCGTACCGCGGATCGTCCTTGTATCCGTCGAAGAAATGTTCGGCGTCGTAGACGACTTCCTTGCCGTGCTTCTTGAAGTACCGCACCGAGTCGCCGATCATCGCCAGATTTTCCTCGGGCGTCGTGCGGAGCACCTCCGCCACGTGCAATGACCACGTTTTGCCCACCATCGTCACCACCGGCGTGTCAACCTGTAGTAACGTAGTGATCTGCGGGTCGTCTTCGCACTTCGTGTGCGCCCGACGCGTGCTCCCGAACGCTGCGATCTTAGCGGGCCTGAACCTATCCAGAAGCGCGGCTTCCGCAAAGAACTGTATGTCCTTGGGATTCGACCCCGGCCAGCCGCCCTCGATGTAATCAACGCCGAACGCGGCGAGCCGCTCGGCAATGCGAATCTTGTCCGCGCTCGAAAACGAGATGCCTTCGCCCTGCGCGCCGTCGCGCAACGTTGTGTCGTAGATGTAGATTCGCCTGCTCATGGCAGGGAAAGACTAAAACCAACCATCGCGTCCGTCAACTGCATCCTTGCCGCCCAGAGGCGGCTATCCGGAGCGAAACGGAAGGGTTTCCGCAGGGGGACAAAGCGTTTGTGGGCTTCTCATTCGGCGCTCATCACATCCGTCACATCCCCGCAATTTTCGCAGTTCGACGGACAACATCGAACGTGCTGTCTTCGGCAATCACGTGGCCGGAGAGCTTCTTCTTGCTGTTGGCGACGACACGGCGGCCGGCCTCAGTCTTATTCAGGTTCACCAGGGCGGTTTGAATTTGTTTCGCCAGCGTCTCGTCCAATCCGATCCGCACCGCGATGGCGTCGTGAGGAATTGGGTCGGTGCTGGCGATGACCCGTAGATTGTCGGACAACATCCCGGCAGCCTTGGCGATTCCCAGAGCGTTGTCGTACGTGGCGCCCGCATCGACCCGGCCGTTCAGGACGGCGGCGATGACCTTTTTGTGGTCGCCCGCAAAAATGGTCTCTTTGAAGAAGTTGTCCGGGTTGATGCCCTTCTCAACGAGCATGGCGCGCGGGTAGACATATCCGGAAGCCGACTTCGGATCGACGAAGGCAAACCGCTTCCCGCGCAAGTCCGCAATCGACGTGAGCCCTCCGTCCTTGCGGACCACGATAATGCCCCGGTAGCTTGCGGAGCCATCAATCATCGACTGGGCGATGATCCGAATCTTTCCTCCACGCGCGGCGTCCACGTACGCAAACGGCGAGAAACTTCCGATGTCCACGTCGCCGGCCTCCATTTGCGTGCGCAGGTCCCCGTAACTTTTGGCGACATACAGAACGACCTTCTGACCGATGGCGTCGGTAAGGTAGGACGTAAGCGGTTCAAATTCCGCTCGCTCGGCTTCTTGCCCCAGCACGGGCGTAAACCCAAACTTCAGGTCCCTCGCCGCAGCCGGATGACCCGCGAACCCGGCCACCACAATGCAAAGAACCAGCCAGACGACCTGACAACGGCGCATCGTCCACCTCCAATTGTTCGCTTCATACCGACGTCGGAACGCCGCAGATCGTACGGGAATGCACGCGATCCTGTCAACTGCTGGCGCAAAATGCAGTGGTGCCGCGATCCGCCCGTTGCATCAAATTCGGATTGTCGGGCCGGACGCCCGGGTCCGACGCGGACCTCCAGCCGTGTCCGATGTCTACCGCACCGTTTCCAGCGACGCCGACGTACGCGTCGTTGCGTCTTCACAAGGACCAACCACCTCGGTCTGCCAAGGCTTCGCAGGGGCTGAATCCAGAAAGATACTCGCCGCCGGCCTCGATACGACCGTTTGAAAACCGTCGCTCGTCAGCGAGCCCAGCGCCAGCACGCGCCATGTCTTCAGTTCGCGCGCGGCGGCGCGCGCATCCGCCTTGTTGGCGACAGGCTCATCGAGGGCCATTTCGTCACCTTTGCGGGCACATTGATACGCGCTTGCAAAATTCACCACCCGGGTCTGGAGTTGTTCGAGGCGCAGGTCGCGCTCCTTGGCGGCCAAGGCCTCGGTCCACGCCCGCATCGTGTGGGCGCTGTGGAGCGTGGTGTCGATGACGGGCGTATCGCCATCCTTGCCAAGGCCCGCGGCGGCGCGCAGACGCGCTTCGTAATCGATCTCGATTTGCCGGCTTTGAAACTCCCGGTAGGCCTCGATCAATAGTGAAAATGCCGAGTCTTGCGCCTGAAGTTCGCACACCGAATCACAGTAATTCGTGATCCGGTTGGACACGGTCCCACCGTCCCCGTTCTCAGACCCCCTCGAAGCCCCCAACGCCACCCCGGTCAGGCCGACCGCCAACCCAACGACCAAAGCAATCTTCCGTGATCGCTTCATGCAGCACGCTCCCCCCTTGGCTGTTATGCATCCAGTGTCGCCACGGCTGAATCGAATCAGTTAAAAGACTGATCGCGTGCGAGCGTGGGTATCCCCAAAATAACCGAGCCAACGTCTCGGCAGCCACACCGGCTTCCCCCCACGCCAGTGCGCGAATTTCCCCGCCAGCCAATGAAGCACACTTCCCCCCGTCCGTCACGAAAAAACACGCGGGGTCCGCTTCCTGGTTGTGGGGGCGCGATGCCCGTCGTCTAGGTATCGCGCCGTTTCGTTTCCGCGTCCTGCGGGCTTACTTGCCCAGCTCAAACGCGTCATGAATGGCGCGGGCGGCCTTGTCGGCATCCTTGAGGGCGATAATCACCGAGATCTTGATTTCGCTGGTGGAGATCATGTCGATATTGACGCCGCTCGCGGCGAGCGTCTCGAACATCTTCGCCGCGACGCCCGGGTGTGACCGCATCCCGATCCCGACGACGGAGAGCTTGGCAATCTCGCTGGTCGAGGTGACCTCGCGCGCGCCGATTCCCTTGACCACCGGTTGTAACACCTTGGTCGACTTGCCGGCTTCGCCAGAGCCAACCGTGAACGAGATGTCGGTGAACCCCTTCTCGCTGACGTTCTGGACAATGACGTCGATGTTGATGTTCGCGTCGGCGATGGTCTTGAACACCTTCGCGGCGATGCCGGGTTTGTCGGGCACGCCGGCGATGGTGACCTTGGCCTGGTTCTTGTCAACCGCGACGCCGCGGATGACCACGTCTTCCATTTTTGCGGTTTCTTCTTTCACGATGGTCCCTGGGTTGTCGTTGAAACTGCTGCGGACTTCGAACACGACGCCAAACTTCTTGGCGAATTCCACCGATCGGGCCTGCATCACTTTCGAGCCGAGCGCGGCCAACTCAAGCATCTCGTCGTAGCTGACTTCGGGAAGCTTCTTGGCGTTGGGCACAATGCGGGGGTCGGACGTGTACACACCGTCCACGTCGGTATAAATCTGGCAGAGGTCGGCCTTCACGGCGGCAGCGATGGCAATCCCCGTCAGATCGCTGCCGCCACGCCCGAGCGTGGTGATCTGGCCGTCGGGTGTCTCACCTTGAAAACCCGCGATGGTCACGATATTGCCGTTGTTGAGAAACTCGTGCACGCGCTTCGGCGTAATATTGGCGATCTTCGCTTTCGTGTGCAGGCCGTCGGTGACGATCCCCGCCTGCGCGCCGGTCAGCGACACGGCTTTCGCGCCGAGACCGTGCAGTGCCATCGCCAGCAGTGCAATGGTGGTCTGTTCGCCTGTAGCCAGCAGTACGTCCATTTCACGCTCGTTCGGTTCGGGGTGGACTTCCTTCGCCAGTTTGATGAGCGAATCCGTCACGCCGCTCATCGCCGAAACGACGGCGACGACCTTGTTGCCTGCCTGCTGCGTCGCCAGAACGCGTCGCGCGACGTTCTTGATCCGCTCGGGGTTGCCGACCGATGTCCCGCCGTATTTTTGTACAATCAGTGCCATGTGTAGTTGTCAGAAGCGGCCGATGGCCGTCTAGATCCCAATTGCTTTCAAAATTTCATCCGCGTTGGCCTCGCAGGTGGTGGGTGAGGGAACGTTCGCCATCGCCGTGTCCGGATCTTTCAGCCCGTGCCCGGTCAGTGTCACCACCACGGTTGAACCGCGCGGGAAAAATCCCTTCGGCACGTACCGGCGCAGGCCCGCGATACCCGCCGCGGACGCCGGCTCGACGAACACGCCTTCCTTTACGGCGAGAAGCTTGTATGCGTCCAGTATCTCCGAGTCGCTGACCATGTCGATCAACCCGCCGGATTCGTCACGGGCGGTTTCGGCGAGCTTCCAACTCGCGGGATTGCCGATGCGAATGGCGGTGGCGATGGTTTCAGGCTTCTCAATTAGATGCCCGCGCACGATGGGCGCCGCGCCCTCGGCTTGAAAGCCAATCATTTTCGGGGTGGAAGAAGTGACTTTGGCGCGGCGATATTCCGTATAGCCCTTCCAATAGGCGGTGATGTTCCCCGCGTTGCCCACGGGCAGCAGATGAAAATCGGGTGCGCGCCCCAGCGCGTCGCACACCTCAAACGCCGCCGTCTTCTGGCCTTCGATGCGGTCCGGATTGATCGAGTTGACGATTTGAATTTTCGAGCGCGCGCCGATCTCGCGGACAATCCGCAATGCGTCGTCAAAATTACCCCGCAACGCGATCACGGTCGCGCCTTCGATGAGCGCCTGTGTCAGCTTGCCCATGGCAATCGCGCCCTTGGGCAAAATGACGACGCATTTGATGCCCGCGCGCGCTGCGTACGCCGCGGCGGAAGCGGATGTGTTTCCCGTGCTGGCGCAGATGACCGCCTTGGCGCCGCGTTCGATGGCTAGCGAGACCGCCACGGTCATGCCGCGATCCTTGAACGAGGCGGTGGGATTCAGCCCCTCGTACTTGAGCCACAACTTCAAATCGCCGCCGATCACCTTTTCGAGATTGTAGGCGCGAATCAGCGGCGTGTTGCCTTCGTTGAGCGACACCACCGGCGTCTTGTCCGTGACGGGCAAGTGTTTCCGGTATTGTTCGATGACTCCACGCCAGGCGCTCATGGTCATTCGAAGCTCTCCACCCGGATGACCACGGTCTTGTCTTTCACAACGTCCAACCGGTCGATCTCGGCGACCGCCTCGCGCACGGCCCGATCTTTCGCGGTGTGCAACATGAAGATCAGCGGCACATGGTCGCTTTGGGGCTGACCTGATTTGGATTCGGGCGCTTCGCGCTGCAATACCGACGAAATGCTGATGTCGGAATCCGCCAGGACCTTCGAGACCTTGGCGATGACGCCCGAGCGGTCCGCGACGGTCAGCCGCAGATAATACCGGGACTCGACTTCGTCGATGGTGCGCACCCGTGCGTTCAGCCGGTGCGAGACGAATGCCGGCACGCGTTGCCGGCTCCCAAACTTCAGGTTCAACGCCGCGTCGGCAAGATCGGAAATCACCGCGCTCGCCGTGGCGTCCGCCCCCGCGCCGCGCCCGTAAAACATCGTGTCGCCAACAACGTCGCCGCGGACGACCACGCCGTTGAACACGCCGCTGACGCTCGCCAGCACGTGCTGGTGCGGAATCAGTGTCGGATGCACGCGCACTTCGACGGGCGCGGAGTCCGAATTATCCGCGCTCTTGATGACGGCCAAGAGTTTGATGGTGTAACCGAGCTCGCCCGCGATCTGGATGTCGAACTGTGAAACGTGACGGATGCCTTCGACGTACGTGTTGTCGAAGCCGGTCCAGAACCCGTGCGCCAGCGACGCGAGGATCGTCGCCTTGTGGGCCGAATCGCCGCCATCCACGTCGAGCGATGGGTCGGCTTCGGCGTAGCCGAGTTTCTGGGCTTCGGCGAGCACGTCGTGGAAATCCTTCCCCTCGGCGGTCATGCGCGTGAGGATGTAATTGCAGGTGCCGTTGACAATGCCGTAGATCAACGGGAAGCGATTGGCCACGAAACCCTCACGCAACGCCTTGATGATCGGAATCCCGCCGCAGACGCTGGCTTCATAGAAAATGTTGGTCGAGTTCTTGGCCGCGGCGCCGAAGATTTCTTCGCCGTGATGCGCGAGCAACGCCTTGTTTGCGGTGACGACCACCTTGCCTCGATTGAACGCGTCGAGAATCAGCGTCTTGGCGAAACCGGTGCCGCCAACGAGTTCGACCACCACGTGAATCTCGGGGTCTTGCAACACCTTCTGGGCGTCGCGGGTTTTCTGGGAGGCGGGGATCGGGAGCGATTTCAACTTGGATTCGTCCTTGTCGCAAACCCATTTGAGGTTGATCCGCATGCCCAGGCGCTCGGCAATAAGGTCGGCATTGCGGCTGAGGTGTTTGACCACCCCGCCGCCGACGACGCCGGCGCCGACAAGGCCGACATTGAGTTGTTTCGCCTCACTCATGGGAGAATCCGGAGGCGAAGTGTAACGGTACCCGGCAGGTTTGTCTAGACCGATGCCGCACCCCGTGTTTAGATGTTTGTATAACCCACGGGAGGCAACATGAGCAGATTCAGCAAGCTGGCGGTCGCTTTGGCGTTGGCAGCGGTGGTCGGTTGCGCGACGCACGTGGCGGTCACGCCGACGCACCACGAAAACATGGCGGCGCAGGCGAAGGTGCTGGCCATCACCGCGCGCGACCTCGAAGACATCGTCCGTCATCAGCAGGCCCAGGGCGCGGCGGAAGAGGCCACGCACGCGGTCATTGATTTCCATGCGCAGACGGAGAATTTTGCGGGGACCGCGGAAGAGTGGCAGTCCGACGACCGTGTCAGCAACGATTACGAACTGCTGATCAAAGCCTGGGTGAAGGTCAAACAGACGTTCCCGAACCTGAACGCCGACAAACTCACGCAGGACGCCTACGGGCGCGTGCAGCACGAGTGGGAAAAACTCGAACGCACCTCCGGGTACGCCGACCGCGCCTACGAACAGAAAATCGAGCAGGGGAAGTGAGAACCTACTTGAGGTTACGAACGAATACCGCGATGCGTTCGGCGGCCTTTTCCATGTCGGCCATCGGGCCGCAATAGCTGGCGCGGACGTGACCTTCGCCGCCGGGGCCGAAGGCGTCGCCGGGCACGACCGCGACGCGTTGCTGTTCGAGCAACTGCACGGCAAACTCGCGCGAGGTGAGGCCGGTCTCGCGGATGGACGGGAAAGCGTAGAACGCGCCGTTCGGCATGTGGCAGGGCAGGCCGATCTCGTTGAACGATTTCACGATGAAATTTCGGCGCAGTCGATATTGCTCGCGCATCACGGCAATGTCTTCCATGCCCTTTTGTAAGGCTTCCAGAGCGGCTTCCTGGCTGATGATCGACGCGCAGAGCATCGAGTATTGGTGGACGCGCAGCATCGCTTCCGTGAGCGCCGCCGGCGCGCAGGCGTAGCCAATGCGAAACCCGGTCATGGCGAACGCCTTCGAAAACCCGTGCAGGAAAATCGTCCGTTCCTTCATCCCCGGCAACGCCGCGATGCTGGTGTGCCTACCGGAGTAGGTGAGCTCGCTGTAAATCTCATCGGTGATCACCAGCAGGTCGTTGTCGATACACACGCGGGCGATTTTCTCGACCTCTTCGCGGGTCAACGTCGCCCCGGTCGGATTGCTGGGGAAATTCAACATGATCGCCTTGGTGCGCGGCGTGACCGACGCGGCGATGTCTTCAGCGGTCAGCGCGAACTTGTTCTCGGCGCGGGTGCGGATCGCCTTGCCGACGCCATGCGTTAGCCGCACACTCGGGTGATACGAGACGTAACATGGCTCGTGGTAGAGAACTTCGTCGCCCGGGTTGACGATGGCGCGCAGGGCAATGTCCAACGCCTCGCTCACGCCGACCGTCACCAGCACTTCGGTGTTCGGGTCGTATTCGATGTGGTAGTGCTCTTTGAGGTACGTGGTAATCGCCCGCCGCAACTTCAGCAGCCCGAAATTCGACGTGTAGCTCGTCTTGCCGCGTTCCAAGGCGAAGATGGCCGCCTCGCGGATATGCCACGGCGTGACGAAGCCCGGTTCGCCGATGCCCAGCGACACGACGTTGTCCATCGACTGGACGATGTCGAAGAAATCGCGAATCCCCGAGCGCGGAATACTCCGCACGTGCTCGGCGACAAAATCGCGCTTCGTTTGGCGTTCGGAAGGCATAAACCCCATACTGTAATCCACCTCGCCGCCAAATCAAGGAGGGTTTGGGGGTTATGAGCGGTGGAGGTAAAACTGCGGCGCAACCTCGAAAATCATAGTGGACAGGCCTTGCGCCGTTTGATAGAAGACACATGTTAGCGAGTTAGGTTCGAGTTCCTTCCCCCACGTTGTGGGTGCAACAGCGTGTTTTGGCTTCAAAACGACCCGCGAAGGCCGTCGAGGATGACAGTCTCATGTCATTGATATCTCATCAAACGCGGTTACCAAAATGGAGAGAGGTGAGGCATGTCGCACAAGATCACACAATTGGAAGGTGTCCCCCGAAACTACCACTGCCAACGGCAAATGAATGCCAAACGAATGCGCCGGCGACTCGCGATGATTGTCATTGCTGGTGCATTCTGTCTAAGCGGTTGCTCGCTCTTGGACCGTGACTACGCGTATCACAAAGCCGCAGACGACTTGGATTACGTGGAGAGGTGGGTCGACCGGTGGGGGCAGGTTACGATCTCTGACATACTTTTTGTCCCGAATACGGGCCAATTCAAGATCGACTACGCCACGAACGTAGATTTCTATGTCAGTCAGGCCCGTCAGGAAATCCAAGGTGGTGAGCGTGTCTCAAACGAGCAATTCCGGGAAATCCTGAGCAGCCTGAATGTGCAATTGACCCAACCGATTTCTCCGGCTACGGCGGCCATCCCCGCCGGTGGATCGAATACGCCCACGGCTGTAGCGGCTGCATTGCCGGCTCCCATGGGACAACAAAACCTAGCTTCAAGCGCCTTTTCAGCGCTACAACAATTGACGCAGCAGGCGCCCAGCATTTCGGAACGGCAGGCGGTCATGATCGGTTTTAACGACAAGATCGCGGAATTGTTGCTCAAGATTCTGGCCGATCCGGAAGTTGTTCCTACCAATTTTGTTGTCCTGATCGGGACGATGCAGGTCAGCTGCCAGCCCGGCTGGCAAACACGTCGGGGTTACATTGCAGATGTGAACGTCACGATGGAGTTTTCTCGTGACGAAGGCGTTGGCAACAAGACACATTCAGTATATTCAACAGACCCCGACCAGCAAGACGAGCAGCCCTCAGTCTTGGCAGTCCTGCCGTTAATTGATTCGCAACGCCTCGATCTGCGCAACAGTCAGCGAAACCAGTTTGAATTGGCGGCCCAATTGGCGCTGAGTTTCGCCGCCAAGGGCGTTAATGTTCAGGCCCAGCAGTTGTACGACTACCTCAAACGGCAGGAGGGTGACACGGTTACGCGGACCGCATCGCCCCTAGCCACCAGCTATACGGATAGCACCAGCTTTGGGTTCCAGTTGTACCCTTCCTTGACGGCCGTGGAGGACACGAGCAGAACTTATGGCGGGGCGGGTGCCACGTTGGACGCAATCAGCTTCCCGGCAGTGGTGGCGGTGGCGATTCACAAAGAGGATGTCCTTAACGACGATGGCACATGGAAATGGACGAATTACGTGTTTGAAACCCAGTCGCGTTGGATTCCAAGGAATCACGGGATGCCGCTCCAAACCAATCGAGAGCGGGTCGAGATGGCCCGGCGGTTGGATTTTGTAGCGGACCGCTTGGATCCGCACAAGAAGGACACAGTACGCTTCCCCATGAGGAACGTGACGGTGAGCAACGAGGACTCGTTCGCCCGCGGCGAATTGCGAAACAATTTCAGGGCATTGAGCGAGCTTGGCACTAGTGCAGCGCAAGAGTTCCCGCTGGCGCCGTTGATCGGCATGGCGACGAACAAATTGGGAGGCCCCGTCATCGCGAGCGTGGCTCCCACCAGTGGCTGGGTCAACGCGCCCACCGTGTTCACGATTCAAGGATCGAACTTTGCCAAGAATGCTGTCTCTGCCGTAAAAGCAGTCTCGGTGGGTGGCAGGCCATGTGACATTCTATACGCAGGCGAGCATACCGTGATCGCGGTGCTACCCGCAGGGCGCACCAATGAGGTGAGCTTGGGCTCTCCCGGACCAGCCAAGCTGGTGCTCGCGACGAGCGCTGGCATGGCCACCTCACCCGAAGATATCGGCTTTGAAAGACGGGAGACATCGACCCTCGAATACCCATCTGTGTCCATCTTGAGGGACGACAAGGGCTCCATTACGAATCTGACGGTCCTGCGCAGCGGCATGAACCTGACCAACTTGCTGGAGTATCTGGCTCCTATCCTGACCAACACGCAAAAGACCAATAGCGCAGCCGGACAAAAGACGGGAGGTGGGTCCGGAACTACGAATGCGACCATCACGTTGACTTTTCCCGTGGAGATCCCGAACAAACAATAGAGCCCACGTTCGCGGGCAGTAGGCGGCGGCGACGGCTACGCCCAGAAAGCTGTTTGGAACGACGTCGGGATTGAATCGGGCGGCGGTGCAAACCCGGCATTACGGGCTGATCTTCAGCCGCTCGTATTCTTCGCCGCCTTCCATCATCACGCCCTGTTCCTTGTAGGTCTTGAGCATGAAATGGGTGCTCGTGGACGTGACACCTTCGAGGGTGGCGAGTTTTTCGGCAACGAACTGGGCGACCTGGCGCAACGAATGGCCCTCCACGAAAATCAGCAGGTCGTAGCCGCCGGACATCAGGAAAAGGGAAGTGACCTCGTCGAATTTGGCGATGCGCTTGGCGATGCGGTCGAAGCCGCCTTCGCGCTCGGGCTGAATTTTCACCTCGATCACGGCTTTGACGAGGTCGGTATCCACCTTGTCGTCATTGATGACGGCCTTGTAACCGAGGATGACCTTGTCGTCTTCGTATTGCTTGATGCGGCGCTGGACCTCGTCGGCGGGAAGATTGAGCATCTTCGCCAGGTCGGCCGGCGTTCGCAACGCGTATTCTTCGAGAAGCTTCAGTAGTGGATCCATAATAATTATTCAGCGTGAAACTCGAAAATGGTCGGGACGGCGAGATTCGAACTCGCGACCCCTTGCACCCCATGCAAGTGCGCTACCAGGCTGCGCCACGTCCCGACGAAACCATCACGGTCGAAGTGTAACACGCGGTGTGTGTGGGGTGCAAGCACCGCGCGCCGCCACCGGGTTTGGTCAGATCAGCAGATACGCGGCAAACAGTTCTCCAAACAGTACGCTGATCTCCATCAGGTACAACAGGCCTGTGGCGGACTGATTGGACTTTTGTTGGGCGCACTGCAGCACGAGCAAGCCCAACGCCATCGGCAGCGCCAAGCCCCACAGGAGGCGCATCACGAAGAAGAACAGGTTTCCGTGGATCGACCACAGTGACGGGATGAAAACCCGCGCGAGGTCGGCGTCAAAATCCCCGAGCAACAGGAGTGTGCCGAACACGACCACGATACGCAGTCCCACCGCGACGAGAACGATTTGCGCGAACCGCCGCAGGTATTCAAAACTCAGGCGCCGCATCAGCAGGTACCAATGACCCAGGATCATCGCGACGTTGGTTGCGCCAAGCAACAGCGTGCCGCTGATGACCCCGGCATCGAAGAACCCGGGCGCCGACGTATCAATCCCGCGCGACATCAGGCTGTGTTCCGCCAGCGGCATCAAGCCGAACAGGAAGCCCAGTAATCCCGAAACCAGCAGCAGGAGCCTGCCCAGATCGGGTTTCTCCAACCGAAACGCCCCGAACGCCGCCGTGGCGCCGATGACGGTCAATCCCAGATAGCGCACGTCCGTCCATGCCGATAGCAACAACCACTTGGATAGCACCAAGGCGATGGCGGCGGACAGTGCGCACAACAGGCTGATGAACGTGAAAAAGCTCGCGCGGATCTCTCGGGGCGGCAGCAGGCAGGCCATCAACAGGCTGCCGATGCTCAATTCGGTGAGCACGACACACAAGACCTGGATGAGTTTCATCGGGCCGAAAGCTCCAGTCGGAGCGGGATGCCCTCGATCGTCACAACTATTTGCCGATCACAAGCACCGAATTCGTGCCCCCGTGGGTGTCAGGCACCTGTGTCGGATTGTCCGGGTCGGGCATCCATTTGCCGTCGACGATCAATTTGTACTGGTGGCGTCCCGCCGCGAGTTGTACCGTGGCCGCCCACGTCCCATCGGGTCGCTCGTGCATGCGTGTCGCGGCTGGATCCCAATTGTTGAATTCACCCACCAGACTGACGATGTGGGCCTGCGGAGCGGTGGTCGTAAATTCCACACCGTATGTGCGCACGGTAGGCTTGGGAGGTGTCACCGGTGGCGGCGGTGGCGGTGGCAGCTTCGGTGGCTTCGGCACGGTTGGCGGCGGTGGATTGTTTTGCGGCTGGTTTTGTGAAGGCGACGATGGGGTCGTCTGTGGCGCGCGCGGCCAGAATAAAAGCGCCAGGATGCCTACGATCACCAGCACAACCGCGACGGCGGTGATCACCAAGGGCAGTGGAGACTTGGGCGGCGGTGGCTCGGGCGGTGGCGGCGGCGGCGGCTGGAGTTTGGGATGCAAATCGACGCCGAGACGTTTGGCGGTCGCCTCGGTCTTGGCGTCCTTCAGGTCCTCCAGCAACGCATCGTAATCCCGATACCGTAACAAGATACTCTTGTTGAGCATTTTGTTGACCACTTCCTCGGTCTTACGCGTGAGGTTCGGATTCAGGTCGCACAACAGCGGCGGCTTCTCATTGAGGCGTTTGGCCGCCAGTTCTTCGGGCGTGTCCGCTTCGAACGGTGGATGTCCGGTCAACGTCTGGAACAGCGTGGCACCCAGGCTGTACACGTCGCTGCGAAAATCCTCCGCCTTCTGGCCGACGCGTTCGGGGGAAATGTAATATGGCGAACCCCAGATGCCATCCGTGGGAGCCACTTCGACATTGGCCAACTTCGACAGGCCAAAGTCCAAAACTTTCGCGCCCGTGTCCTCGGTAATGAAAATATTCGCGGGCTTGATGTCCCCGTGGATCATCTTGTTCTTGTAGGCGGCGCGCAATCCTTCCACCACGTCAATGGTCAGTTGCAGCGCCCGCTCCTCGGGTATGGGGCCGTCCTGCTCGATGATCTCGCGGATGGTCCGCCCTTGAAGCAGTTCCATCACGATGTAGTACTGCGCCTTCTCTTCACCGACGAAATAAATCTGGACGATGTGGGGGTGGCTGATGGCGGCGGCAGAACGCGCCTCTTGCAGGAAATCATTCAGGAACTTCGGGTCGTGCGCCAGATCCTCGCGCAGAACCTTGATGGCCACCTCGCGGTTCAACGTCGGGTCAAAGGCGCGGTAGATGGTGCCCATGCCGCCGTGGGCGATTTCTTCCAGCAGGTTAAAGTGTCCCAGCTTTGATGAATCCGGCATTGGCATTGACGGGCCGATTCTAGTTATTCTCAGGCCGTGCGCAAGCTTTCGTTGCCACCGCGCTCACAAATAAAGCCGCTCCACCACCCGGCGTCTTGGTTTGCGTGCAGCCGCGTCTTGCGATACGGATCATCTTCTCGGTACAATCTAGACGTGAGTGCCATCGCAGACAACATCAAAGTGATCGATCAACGAATTCAGGCCGCTGCCGACCGGGCGGGTCGGGATCGATCGGAGATCACGTTGATTTCCATAAGTAAAGCGATTGAACCGGAAGCCGTGGAGGCCGCTTTGGCGGCCGGCCAGACGGTCTTCGGCGAAAGCAAAGTGCAGGAAGCCAGGGCAAAAATTCCCGTTGTATCGGGCCGCGCGCGCTGGCATCTGGTCGGCCACTTGCAGACCAACAAGGCCCGGGATGCCGTGGCCCTGTTCGACGTCATCCATTCCGTGGACAGCCGGAAACTGGCTGACGAACTGAACAAGTGGTCCGAACGCGCCGGCAAGACGCAGGCCATTCTGCTCGAGGTCAACGTCTCGGGTGAAGCCAGCAAGTTTGGCTTGAAGCCGGAAGATTTGGAGTCCACCCTCACGGCCATCAATCAGTTGCCGCGCCTGGAGGTTCGGGGGCTGATGACGGTGGCGCCGTACGCGACGGAAGCCGCGGAGGCGCGGCCGTATTTTCGTCGGCTGCGGGAACTTCGGGATGCGCTCGGTCTGCGGGACCTTTCGATGGGCATGTCCCACGATTTTGAGGTGGCGATCGAAGAGGGAGCGACCATGGTGCGCATCGGCACGGCCATTTTTGGAGAACGAAAACGACGTGAGCCTTCAGAATAAAACCATCGTGTTCATCGGCGCGGGCAACATGGGCGAAGCGTTGATCCGCGGCCTGCTCGCAGGGCGGACGGTTGTGCCGTCGCAAATTATTGCCGCCGACGTGCGCGCGGAACGGCGCGACTTCTTGCTAAAGACGCTCGGGGTGCGGGCGATTGACGACAATCTTTCGGCGGTGAAGGTCGCCGACATTGTGGTGCTGGCCGTCAAACCCCAGCAAGTGGGCGAAGTGCTGGCCGGTCTTAAATCGGCCATGTCGAAGGAGAAGCTGGTCATCTCCATCGCCGCTGGCGTGACGACGGCGCGGATCGAGCGCGAACTCGGCGCGGGGACGCGCGTGATGCGCGTGATGCCGAATACGCCCGCATTGGTTGGCGCGGGGGCCGCCGGCGTGGCCAAGGGGGCGCACGCGACCGACGACGATCTGGTGACGGCGGAATCCATTCTCGGCTCGGTCGGCATCTGCGTGCGCGTGGAGGAAAGGTTCATCGACGCGGTGACCGCGCTCAGCGGCAGCGGCCCGGCGTATGTCTTTTGCGTGATCGAAGCGATGATCAACGCAGGTGTCGCGGTGGGATTAGATGAAGCCTTGGCGAAGAAATTGGCGATACAAACCGTGTACGGAGCGGCCAAACTCCTGGTGGAAAGCGGGGAGGAACCCGGGGCGTTGCGCCGCAGGGTGACTTCCCCCGGGGGCACGACCGAAGCCGCGTTGAAGGTGATGACCCAGCGCAAGCTGGCGGAGATATTTGCCGAAGCCATGCGGGCCGCCGAAAAACGCTCGCGCGAATTGTCGGGCTCGTAGGCGGGAAAACGATTTGCGGGGGCCGAATAAATGCACTATTCTTGTACTGGCATGTTGGACTCGTGGGAACAACCGAAAGTGGGTGGACCGTTTCAGCGGTTCTCGGGTTCTTTTCGCGATTTGATAGCACGGGTTGGCTCCGTCACTCAGTTGATCATCGCGATCAATGTGGTCGTCTTCTTTATCCAACTCATCTGTGGCGCGGCGCATTTTCCCTATGTCGAGCAGTATCTGGCCCTCAGCGCCGATGGCCTGCGGCGCGGGTTTCTCTGGCAGCCGATTACGTACATGTTCCTGCACGCCGGGATCTGGCACATCCTGATCAACCTCTTTATCCTTTGGTTCTTCGGGCGCGAGGTGGAGTACTTCATCGGCCCGAAATCCTTTACGCGGCTGTACTTCATGGCGGGAATCTTCGGTGCCGCGCTGTGGTTCGCGTTCAATTTCCACTCCTACGTTCCCGTGATCGGCGCGTCTGCGGCGGTGCTCGGTTGTGTGATTGCCTTCGCCACGCTGTTTCCCGACCGTGAGGTGACGCTGTTGGTGTTCTTCATCCTTCCCATCAGCCTGCGGGCGAAGTACCTGGCGCTCATCGCGATTGCGTTCGATGTTGTCCCGTTGCTTCAAGGGACGGATGCCGGAGTCGCGCACCTCGCGCATCTCGGTGGCGCAGCTTTCGGCTACCTGTACATCAAGCAACTCGGGTATGGCACGCCGCCGCGGTGGTTGTTGTGGCTCCAAAACACGGTCATGCGGCTCAAACCGCGCCCGCGTCCCAGCCCGCGCACCATGTCATCCGAAGAATTTGTGCGCGAGGAGATCGACCCGATTCTCGACAAGATCGCCCGCGACGGGATGCAGAGCCTGACCCGCCGTGAGCGGAAGATTCTTGAATCCGCGAAGGAATTGATGCAGAAGCGACAGCGGTGAACCCGCATGTCGCGCGCGCGCCAGAAACAAGCCCGGCTCAAGGCCGCCTCCCGACGGCGATCTTCCACAGCGAAGCCCGATATGTTGCCCAAGCTTGTCGGCAAGGGTTCGTCATCGAACCCGGCCGCGCAGAAGTTCCTCCGCGATCGGGGATTTCGCGACGTCGGGCGCGTGTTGGCCGCCATCAGAAGACTGCAGGCGGACGCGTTGGAGCGTCGCAACCTCCGGAAGATTTTCAGTCATTTGATCCGTGCCTGCGAGAAATCGGCTGATCCGGATCGGGCGCTGGTCAGTTTCGAGCGGCTGGTGGCCGCGTTGCCCAGCCCGAGCATCTTCTATCATTACCTCCACGAGTCCCCCGCACAGCTTGACCTCCTCATCACGGTCTTCGCCCATTCCGAAGCGCTGGCCCAGACGTTGACCCGAAACGCCGAGCATTTCCATTTCTTCCTGGCTCCCCAGGTTCTGGAGAAACCGCGCGGCAAAGCATGGCTGGCCGCGGAACTGACGCGGTTGCTGTTGCCGATCCGTCCACCGGCGCAACAATACGACGCTATTCGCCGCTTTCGCCGTCGCGAAACACTCCACATCGGGACGCGCGACCTGATCGGGCGGGCGACGGTCGAGGAAACGACCTTCGAGTTGTCCAACCTGGCGGATGTCTGTTTGCAGGCGGTGTTCGAGATCGCGCTGGGGTCGCTCCGCGCGACGCACAAATTGAAGGGGGACGCGACCGTCGCTGCCGGTCGTTTCGCGGTGATCGGCATGGGGAAGCTCGGCGGCCAGGAACTCAATTATTCCAGCGACGTGGATGTGATGTTTGTGTATGGCGAGGAGGGGAACCTCACGCCGACGCTTACGAACCACGAGTTTTTCACCAAGCTCGCGGAGGAAATCATTCGCGCGGTCGGTGGGTCGAGCGCGGAGGGCAACATTTTCCGCATCGATTTGCGGCTGCGGCCCGAAGGCAAGTCCGGCCCGCTCGTCCGCTCCCTCGACAGTTGCGAGAATTACTATGCGGAGTTCGGCGAGACATGGGAGCGCATGGCCTTGATCAAGGCGCGGCCCGTGGCGGGTGATGGGAAACTCGGCACGGAGTTCGTCGGGATGGTGCAGCCGTTCGTGTACGCGCGCCACGCCGGCGGCAACGTCATCCAGCAAATGGCCGCCTTGAAGAAACGCATCGAGGAGGAGGTGGTGCGCGAAGGACAACTCACGCGCCATGTGAAACTCGGCATCGGCGGCATCCGTGAGATCGAGTTTATCGTTCAGTCGTTTCAAGTGCTGCGGGGGGCGCGGTTGACGGTCCTGCGGGAACGCAACACGCTCCGGGCGCTACCGGCGCTCGTCAGGACGAGAACGCTCACAGCCACGGAGGCCGCGACGCTGGCCGATGCGTACCGGTTTTTGCGCAATGTCGAGCATCGCCTCCAGATGGAGATGGAACTGCAAACGCATACGATTCCCGACCAGGAACATGCGCTGTACCGCCTGGCGCGGAGCCTCGGCTTCGACTCGGTGAAGAAGTTCCTTGCGGTCCAGGAGGCGCACACGTCGGCGGTGCGGAAGATCTATGAGTCCGTTCTGGCGGGCGCCGGCGGCGGCGCAACCCAACGGGACGAAACGCTGCTGGCTTCCGACAAGCTGCCGAAGGTGCTCGGCGACGCGGGATTTGCGGATGTGCCGGCCGCGATAAAGGCGGTCGAGAATCTCTGGCATGGGCCGGGGTTCGGGCATGTCTCGCCGCGGACGAAAGAATTGTTCGTGCAGGTGTTCGTGACGCTGGTGCATCGGGCGTCGCAAGTAGCCGATCCCGACGCCGCGCTGTCCCAGTTCGACAAGTTTGTGACTGCGTACGGGTCACGCGGGTTGTTGTACGAGATTTTCGCCGGCAACCCGGGATTGGTCGAGATGCTCATGCGCCTCGGGGACGCGAGCCGGTATCTGAGCGATACGCTGGCCCGGCGGCCGGAGTTGTTCGACGGGATCGTCAGCGGGGTGGTGCTCAGCGATCCCAAGAGCGTCTATCGTATGGGCGAGGAATTGCGCGCTGCGCCGGCTGATGGTCGCATACCAATGGAAGCGGCACGCAACTGGAAAGCCGGCGAGATGGTGCGCATCGGGATCGAGGACGTGACGGAGCTGGCGGACATCGAGCAGACACACGCGGAGATGACAGGGCTGGCGGAGGCGTGTCTGCGGTTCGCGCTGGAACGCGTCCAACAGCAACGCGGGTTGACCCGGCTTCCGTTCGCGGTGATTGGCATGGGGAAATTTGGCGGGATGGAACTGGGGTACGGCGCCGACCTCGATGTGTTGTTCGTGGGTGGAACGGACACCGGTGATCAGGCCGATGCGGTCAAATTGGCGTCGAGCGTGATTGAGTTCATGAGCCGGAAGACGGGCGAGGGAAGTTTGTTTCCCGTGGACGCGCGGCTGCGGCCTGACGGTGAAAAGGGAACGCTGGCGAGTTCGCTGGAGGCGTACCGGGATTATTACGGAAACCGCGCGCAGCTTTGGGAACGGCAAGCCCTCGTCAAGGCGCGGCTCGTGGCGGGTGACGCGCGGTTCGGCAGGGATTTCATGCGGATGACGCACGATGTCGTGTACGGACGCCCGCTCGCGGATGAGGAATTCGAGCAGATCAAACAGATGCGTCACCGGATCGAGACCGAGCGCGGCGACCAGCAGCACCTTGATCTCGAATTCAAGACCGGTCCCGGCGGCCTCGTGGACGTGGAGTTTCTCACGCAGGCGCTTCAGCTTCGCCACGGCCACGCGCACCCGCAACTGCGGATTGCCCATACCCTCGCCGTTCTCAACCGGCTCACCGCGCTCGGGATCATCGAGGAGGAACACAGCGCGGCGTTGCGGAGAAACTACGTGTTCCTCCGTCGGATCGAGTCCACTTTGCGTCGCGTCGAGAACACCAGCATCTCCAAAATCCCCACCGACCCGCGCGAACAACAGCGCCTTGCCAGGCGCCTTGGGTTTCCCAACGCGACCGAGTTTCTCAAGACCTACCGCCACGCGACACAGCAAACCCGAGCCATCTACAATGCGTTCTTGGCAGCCAGGTAGCCGCGCGCCGTCATCTCACGGAAGAACGTCGGCGCGGTAGAAGCGTTCGGAGAGGCCAATGGCGCTGGGGTCGATGATGTGGATGGTACCGCCGGTGCCGACGATCTGGTCGACCATCAGCGTCCATGGAGAAAGGATCATGTCGTTTCTCCTATCGACACGATAGGTCTTTCCAGCAACGCCGGGGAAACTGATGATCACACCGGTTACGCCATTTTGGACCGACGTGATGCGAAATGCGCTGGCCGCCTTCGTCGGGTCGGTGCCCGCATAGAACTCCTGTAGATTCGAGAAACCATCTCCGTCAGGGTCGCACGATGCGCACGACTGGCCGTTCGTGGTCGTACCCGTCCCGCCAAAGTAAGTCTTGCGCCACAGGTCGGGGATTCCGTCGCCGACCGAGTCGGTGGTTGTCACGGTGACGGGGGAAGAGAAGGGTGACGTATTGCCCGACGGATCCGTGGCTGTGGCGGTGATAAACGCGCCGGCGGGAACAGTATTGCCGAGCCCGGCGCTGAAGTTGACGGTGCCGCCGTTGCCCGTGGTGGCGTTGATAGCCCCGACGAATGTTTCGCCCTGAACGTTGACCGTACCCGCTGGGCTGGCGAAGAACTCGATGCGAAACGTCGCGTTCGAGCTGCTGGCCAGGGAACCGCTGACGGTGGTGTTGGTGCCCAAGACCGCCGTCGTCAGCGAAGGCGCGGGGAGGGAATAGTCGCCACTGAATAGCGCGATTCCTTCAAACGCGTTGCCATAGATTGAATTGCCGAGGATGGAGTTGTTGGTTGTGCCGATGTCGTCGACCTCCACTCCATAAGAGCCGTTGCTGGCAATGAGATTGGCGCTGCCGAGTGTCGTGCCGCCGATCTGGTTGAACGACGCGGTATTGAAAACGGCCACGCCATCGTATTGGTTGGGAATCGCCAGTGTGCCGGTGACATCCAGTCCGACGGTATTGCCTTGGATGACATTGCCGGCGGTATTGGTGTCCTCTACGATAATGCCCGAATTGGAATTTCCGGAAATGATGTTGCGCACGCCAATGGCTCCGCCAATCGTGTTGGATTGGCAACCATTTCCAATGTTCACACCGGTGTAACCGTTACCCACAGCGACGCTACCGGCCGCGTTGAGTCCGATGAAATTGCCCTGAACGGAATTGTTTTTCGTGCCGGGATCGAAGATTCCCACGCCGCGTCCGAAATTGCCGGAGATAACGTTGCGCGCCCCGGGCGCCGTGCCGCCAATCCGGGTGAGTTGAGCGCCGCCATAGACATAGACGCCATCGAACGCATTGGGGACGGCGAACGCGCCCGTGGCGTCGACCCCGATGAGGTTGCCCTCGATGAAAGTTCCGTCCGTTCCCGCGCCGCCGAGATAGATGCCGTAATTGGCATTGCCCGAAATCAGATTACCGGCGCCACTGGTCGTGCCGCCCAGCATATTGGAACTGGCGCCGCAACAGAGTTCGATTCCCGAGAAACCATTGCCGAGCGCCGTGCCACCGGTGACGTTCACGCCGATATAATTGCCCAAAATCTGATTGCCGTCCGTGTTGACGTCGTCCAAATAAAGCCCTTGCGCCGCATTGCCTGAAATGATGTTGCGGGCGGCGGTGGTCGTGCCGCCGATCACGTTCGAAGACGCCCCCTCATTGATTTCGATTCCGGCGAAGCGGTTGCCGATCGCACTGATGCCCAGCGGGTCGGTGCCGATGAAGTTGCCCTGTACGACGTTGGCGGCAGTATTGCTTCCGAAGATGCCAATGCCCTGGGTAAAGTTGCCGGAGAGAACATTGCCCGCCCCCGGCGCCACGCCGCCAACGATGTTGGATTGCGCCCCATCATCGATTTCGATCCCGGCGGCCAGGTTGGAAACAGCCGCCGTGCCGGCCGCGTTCAGCCCGATAAAGTTACCCTGGACCACGCTGGAGTTGGCGCCAAAGATGCCGATCCCTTGAAGGGTGTTGCCGGAGATCACATTGCGAGCGGCGGAGAGGGTGCCTCCCACCTGCGTGAGTTGCGGGCCGCTGTCGATCTCGATACCGGCGAACCCGTTGGCGATGGCGGTGGTACCAGCGGCGTTCAGGCCGATGTAGTTTCCTTGGATGACATTACCGTCGCCGGCGGAACCCTGAATGTAAATGCCCTGCGTGCCATTACCGCTGATGACATTCCCGGCGCCGGCACTCACGCCGCCGATGGTATTCGAAGCCGCGCCAAACTCGACGTACACGCCTGCACCGCCGTCGGGAAGGGCGACCGTACCGGCGGCGTTGAGGCCGATATAATTGCCAAGCACGGTGTTCCCGATGACATCTGCGCCGCTGATGACCAGGCTGTTGAACGCGCTCCCCGAAAGAATATTGCGGGCGCTGTCGGTGATGCCGCCCACCGTGTTCGATTGGGCCGCCGTATCGATCAAGACATTGTAAATGCTATTACTGACGGAGGTCGTCCCGGACGGATCAGTGCCGATATAACAACCGGCCACGACATTCCCGACAGCGTTTGTGCCTTCGATGGCAACCCCATTGAGATTAAATCCATTGATCACGAGCGAGCGCACCGCGCAATTGGTTCCGGTCATATGGATGCCGTTGACGTAAGAATCCGAAAATGCCATGAGCGACCCGTTCAACACGATGGCGGGACCGTTGGGGTTGTAGTTGGTCGGTTCGGTGCTGCCATCGATAACCATCCCGTTGACCAAGCTGAGAAGCCCGGCGGTCGGCATGATCGTAAACACACCGTTGCTGAAGCCGGGGTCGGATGTCGGGATGTTAAACTTGATCGTGGTACCGGGATGGTCGAATGCGTAATACATCGCGGCGCGCAAACTGCCGTAGCCGCTGTCCTGCGTGTTGATGACGATGTTGGTCACCGGAGTCGCTGGCGGGCCGTACACCAGGGCCATGCCGGCGCGGTCCAACGCGCTGAGCACGGGATCGGCCTGGCCCATGAGGTTGATATATTGATTGTACGCTGGTAACGGTTCAATTGTGTCGAGCGTATTGCTGATCGAGAGTTCGTTCCGCGAATACTCCATGATCGACAAGAAATCGTAGTCCGTCTCATTGACGGAATTGGTCAGCAAGACGAAGTTGCCTTCCTGCCCCGGGATGATGTTGTTCGTGAGGATGGTGACGTAGGAATTGCGGTCGGAGCGCTGCTGTTCGTGGACCAGTCCGAGCGTGTGCCCCAGCTCGTGGCAGATCGTCGGGCGGTTCCACGATGTGCTGCCGATATTGATGAATTGTTGGCCCCCCACCATGCCGACGGCGGAATTACCCCCTTCCTGGAAGGTGCCGCCATCGACGATCGTAAAGTAATTGGATTGCGTCGTCCGCTGGATGAAATGGAGGTTGGCGAACATGGCCCATTCGTTCATTCCATCGATAAATGCGGTTTGGTGCGCGGCGGAGACGTTGTTGGAAAATGCGTAGTACAGGTTGCCACCGGTCCAGATGGGGATCGTCGGGCCCTGAAAAGCGATGAGGGGTTGTGGTCCGCCCGCGAGCTGGTTGCGCCACGCTTGCAGGTACGACACCTGGATGAACATGTCGCCGACCTGGGCCACATTTTGCCGGGGTGCGACGTTGGCGAGGATCTTATCGAGCACGGCCACGTCCCATGCGTTGGATTGCGCGCGGGAAGTGAACGGGAGAGAGCAACACAACCACACGATGAAGACACATCGTGCCAGCCACTTCCCATTGCTCCAGCCAATGCCCATGACCTGGTACAGCCTTTCTGCGACTCGCGCCCGGCAAGACTGATAGCAGATCTCGACCCGTAACGAAAGTAAAAAGTTGGTGACGCCCGCGCAACGGCTAGGGTGACGAGGAAATCTCCAACTCGCGTAACTTCGGACCGTAGAGGTTGCCGATGTAACCGCCCGTCCAGAAGATGACATAGACGAAACCAACGAGGGCGACGAGCACGGCGATGAACGCGCGAAAGTGGCGTTTTTCGAGGCGTTCGAGCGGGGGAGCGTAGGCGATGAGACCGATCACCGCGGCGACGATGATGACGGCATCCACGCTGGCCCGCTGCCAATAGCTGCCGCCGAGATGCAGCCACATGCCGAACTCGTCAAACGTCAGACCCATCGCCAGCCCGTACAGCAGCGCGACCACTTCGGCGGTGCGGCCGTCCGGACGCGCGAAGATGGAATACCCACAGACAATCGCCAACAGGAAGATGCCGTAGTTGAGATGGTGGACGTGCGTACCGTGCACGAAACAGTACAGGTTCGGGCTGTGTCCCGACATGATCAGGAGCACCATCACGCGCGAGATGATGAACGTCATGATGAACCCGAACAACGCCCGCCGCGCGAGCCGGTCAAATGTTTCTTTGGGATGCGTGGACTTCAGAATCATGAATACGTTTATTGTACTATCAGGAAGGATGTCCGGGCAAAGGCAAAAATCATCGCGTTGGTTGTGCGAGCGCGGGATTGACGCGGTTGGGGCGTTCGTGTTAACCGCTTGGCGAGGCCATGCTACTCAAGAACGCGACATTGATTTCGCTGGCGGGTTCGACCGTCGAGCGGGCGGATTTGCGGATTGAACGGGGGCTCATCACCGCCAAGGCCGGCAAGATCACGGCGGGCGCAGGTGAGAAGACGCTGGATTTGTCCGGCAAGTTCGTAATGCCGGGGATGGTGTGTGGGCACACGCATCTGTACTCGGCGCTGGCGCGCGGGATGCCGGCTCCGAAGAAAACTCCCCGCAATTTCTATGAAATCCTCAAGTTCGTGTGGTGGACGCTCGACCGCGCACTCGACGACGAAGCGGTGTATTACAGCGCGCTCGTTGGCTTGCTGGACGCCGCGCGGTGCGGGACGACAACGCTGATCGATCATCATGCCTCGCCGAATTTCATCCGCGGTTCGCTCGGCGTGATGGGCGAAGCGTTCACGAAGGTCGGCCTGCGCGGGGTGTTGTGCTACGAGGTGACCGACCGCAACGGAAAACGCGGGGCAACGCTCGGGTTGGAAGAGAATGAGACATGGGTGGCGAAGAATCGCGGGCCGATGTTTGGCGGATTGGTCGGCGCGCACGCCTCCTTCACGCTTTCGGACGAGTCGCTCTCGGCGTGCGCGGATCTGGCGGAAGGTTTGGAATCGGGCGTTCACATTCACGTGGCCGAAGACCCGTGCGACCAGGCGGATTGCACGAAAAAACACCGCACTCGATTGATCGATCGACTGGCGGATGCCGGCATCCTCGGGCCGAAGACGATCCTGGGTCATGGCACGCATTTGGATCGATTGTCGCTGGCGGTCGCGCGCGAGGCGGGTTGCTGGTTCGCGCATAACCCGCGCTCGAACATGAACAATGCGGTCGGATACGCGCCCGTCCATTTCATGGGCAAGCAGGTCGCTGTCGGCACTGACGGCATTGGCGCGGACATGTTTGAAGAAGCGAAATTCGCTTGGTTCAAGGCGCGGGAGGCGCGCAACGGCCTCGGCATCGGCGATATCGCTGGATTCCTGACGGGCGCGCAGGCGTTGGCCTCGGTCTTGTTGGATGTGCGGCTCGGCGTTCTGGAACCGGGCGCTGCCGCGGACCTGGTGGTGCTGGAGTATCCGACGCCCACACCGGTCACGCCGCAGAATCTCTACGGGCACCTGATGTTTGCGATGTCATCGCAATTCGTGACTGACGTGATGGTCAATGGGCGATGGGTGGTGAAAAATCGCCGCGTGGCTGGCGTGGATGAAGACAGGATTCGAGTGGAAGCGCAACGCGTGGCGAAAAAAGTGTGGCGGAGGTTTGAGAAGCTCCCGCCGAAAGGCTGATCAGGTTTCCGCCGCGATCTTCGCGTCGATTTCGCGGATCATCGCGGTGTTCTCGTTGATGACTTTGTATTCCACCCGGAACGCGTAGAGATTGTACGCGATCGTCAAGATCGCAAACCACATATGCCAGTGGTGAGCCGATGGATTAAGCTTGTGCGTGTCCATCCAGCCTCCGAGCCAGACCGTGATGATGATGAAGATGCAGCAGAGCGTGGCATGACCCGAAGTCTGACCTTTGAACCGTCGTGTGCGTCGGACGTAGCCGGTTTTCGGATCGTTAGGCAGGTTATGCGCTTCCACGGCTTCCTTGATTCCCCGACCCGATCCCATGAAATGCATCATCACAACGCAATGCGTGAAGCACGTGTAGATCCCCGTGAGCACGCCGATCGCCTGGTGCTGCCAGTGCGCTGATTGGTGGGTGACGGCCAGCGAAATGGTCACGGCGAACAACACGATATTCCAAAACACGAGACCGATAAAAATCTTCCCCATTTGGAGCATGGGACGAGGATAGGTCGTCGCCGCGCGTCTGTGAAGCGCGGAATTGACTCGCGGAAACGGTCAAAACGGCCGTTCTACGAACTTGCCAGCGCTTGCTGGATGGCCGCGAGTTCGTCAGCCGTGAGCGGTGGCAGAATGCTGGCGGCGACATTGCGTTCCAGTTGGATGCGATTCTTGGCGCCGGGGATTGCCGCGGAGACGGCCCCATGCGTCAGGACAAATTTTACTGCCAATTCGGCCATGGTGAGCCCGTATTTCTTGGCAATGGGTTTCAGGCGCTCGACCGTGTCGATGTCGCGCTCGAAAATCGCGCGATTCTCGGCTTCCAGCCACTTGCTGCGGATGTCATTGGCGTCAAACTTCTGGTCCTTGGTCAACCGGCCCGACAATTTGCCCATGGCCAACGGCCCACGGGCGATGAAAGCGATGCCGCGCGCGCGACAGTACGGCAGGATGTCCTGTTCGGCATGGCGATCGAGCAGGTTGTAGTTAGATTGCACCGACGTGAGGTGATGGCGCTCGTCAAAATGCTGGACCAGGTCGAAATCGTTGGTCGAGACGCCGTAGAAGCGGATCTTGCCCTGCTTCTGCAACGTCTCGAACGCGTCGAGGAATTCCGCCCAGCGTTGCGTGCGCCAGAGGTGGCATTGATACAGGTCGATGTGGTCGGCCTGAAGCCGGCGGAGGCTCGCGTCGCACGCGCGAAGGATGTAGTCCTTGGACTCGTTGTGCGTGCGTCTGAACTGGTCGTCGTGCCAGAACCCGACCTTGGAGGCGATGTACTGGCGGTCGCGGTTGCCGATCTCCTTGAAGGCGCGACCGAGGACCTCCTCGCTGTGGCCCCAACCGTACATGTCGGAGGTGTCGAAGAAGTTGATGCCGAGTTCGGCGGCCCGCTTGATCGTGGCGACGGACTCGTTGTCGTCGATGCCCGACCACCCATCGGCCCGGCCATCGAGCATGATCGCTCCGCCAAACTGCCAGCAGCCCAGTCCGATCTGGCTGATCTGCCACCCGGTCTTTGCAAAAGCGCGATAAATCATCCCGCGTCTGGATTACCCGATTTGCGCGGGCTTGGCAAGAACGGTCAGGGCGGAACCAGGCGCATTGGCTCGCGTGGAAGCTTGTGGAACGTCGCGGGCCAGTGTAGTATGGCGTTCAACTGGTGATGCAACATCCTCTTTTGAGATTCTTCGGGTCACTCAAGCTGGCCGTGGTCGTCTTGCTGCTGCTGGCGATGGCCATGGCCGCTGGCACGTTCCTCGAATCCCACGACAACTCGCGCGTCGCCGCGCAAATCGTCTACCGGAGCTGGTGGTTCAACGGCTTGTTGGGCCTGCTGGCTATCAACGTGGCGGCGGCAGCGCTGACCCGCTGGCCGTGGAAACGCAAACACGTTGGCTTTGTCATCACCCACGCCGGGATCATCATCCTGCTCGGGGGCTGCAGCGCGGCGTTTCATTACGGCACGGAAGGGATGATGGAGATGCACGTCGGTGACACGCCCGCGAACGTGGTGCGTGTCGAGGACGAGGCGGTGACAGTGGTCGTGCCCGAGACGGGCGCGCGCGCGAAGGCGCTCGTGCGGGTGAAGCGGGATGGGACCGTCCGACCATCGGCGATCCAACCGGGGAAAGACCTGCGGCTTACGCTGGACGCATTCATGCCCAACAGCCGCGTCATGGCGCTTGTTCAGGACGGCGGCGCCGAGCCGAATCCAGCGCTGCAATTCGAGTTGAAGAGCGAGATGGCGGGTCAGGATGTGACGGATTGGCTGCTCGCGGCGTCACCGGAACGAAGTCGTGCGAACATCGGTCCGGCAAACATTGAATTTGTCATGGCGCGGAATCAGGACGAAGTGAAACGGCTGACGGCATCGCCGGCGGATGCGGCGAACACGGGCCCGGCGTTGCACATCGAGATCGACGGGAAACCGTTCACCGTCCCGCTGGCCGAGGATGTGGACAAGGACGTGACCCTAGGAGAGTCCGGAGTGAAAGCGCACATTGCCGGTTACTGGCCCGATTTTCAATTGGATGCGAACCACAAGCCATCGACCGTGTCGAACGAGCCGAACAATCCCGCGGCGGTGGTGGTCTTGAGCCGGGGCGGGGACGAGGAGCGGCAATTCGTATTCGCGTCGGGACAAATGGATCCGATCGTGCGGACGATAAGCGGCCAGGCAATTGGCGCTCGCGTAACCCTCGCGGGAGGCGCCGCGCCGAAACCGCGCAGTGGCGTGATAACCGTCGTGCTGGCACCTGACGGCACGCTGCATTACGCGATCTCGGCGAAAGCGGGGTTCAAATCGGGGGAGATGAAGGTCGGGGAGCCGGTGGCGACGGGCTGGATGGATTTTCAGTTTACGCCGTTGAAGTACGTCGCCAAAGCCGAGACATCCGAGCGGGTGGAACCGGCGACGACGGATACAGACGACAGCGCACCCGCGCTCGAGGTGACGGCGCACGCCGCCGGCCAGGAACAATCGGCGTGGGTGCGGTTTGGCCAGCCGGCGGCGCTCGAGGTTGGCGGCAAGACGATCCACGTGATGTACGCCTGGGATTTCATGCAACTGCCGTTTCGGGTCGAGCTGGAGGATTTTCAGGTGGAGCGTGACGAGGGCAGCATGAACGTGGCGGGCTGGACAAGCAAGGTCATCTTTCACGACGACGTGCGCGGGCTGACGCAGCGCGCCTCGATCTGGATGAACCATCCCGCGTGGTTCAACGGCTACAAATTCTCGCAGGCATCGTGGAACCCGAACGACCTGAAATACACGGCGTTGCAGGTGAAGAAGGACCCGCTGATCGTGACGTATGTGACGTGGACGGGCGCGGTGTTGATTGTTGGCGGGATCGCGCTGATGTTTTGGGGGCGCGGTTGGCTGCAGAAGAAGACCAACGACGATGGCCGACGAGCGACCGGGGACGGGAAAACCAAGCCGGTGAACAAAGAGGCGGTGGCTGTATGAAGAAGCTCATGACGATTCTGGCGATGCTCACGCTCGCGGTGACGGCGGCGTTTGCCGACGATCTGGATTTCACGGCGCTGAAGTTTTTGGCGGTGCAAAAAGACGGACGGAAAAAACCGCTCGATACCGTGGCGCTGGAGACGGTCGAGAAACTGACCGGCAAGAAGACCTTCCTTGATCCCGAAAGCGGCCGGCGGATGGAGCCGATGGACGTGCTGATGTCGATGTGGTTCGAGACGCGCGAGTGGAGCAAGGTGCCGATCATTTTGGTGAACTACAAGCCGCTGCGGGACAAGCTCGGGCTGGCCGCCGACCAGAAATACTTCACGTACACCCAACTGGCGACGGACCAGTTCCGCGAGATGATGAAGCGCATCGAGCAAAAGGAGAGCGGCAAACAGAAGACTGATCTCACGCACGAGGAGCGCGAGGCGCAAGTCGTCGCCGACCGGTTGGCGTTGCTGGACGCAGCGGTCGGCGCGCAATCGCTGGCGGTGGTGCCGCACCCGAGCAGCGCCAAGGGCGCGTGGGTGCCCGTGACCGACATCGCCAAGTACTACGGCGCGGACAAGGAAGCCGAACTCCAGAACATCTTCAAGACACTGGCGGGAGCGTACGTGGCGCGTGATCCGGGCGCGTTTGCCGCGGCCTCGGGCCAACTCCGGTCGTTTCTGGTGTCGCTGAGTCCGACCGTGTACCCGACGTTCGCGAGTCTCCAGCGCGAGGTGCATTACAATTCGTTTCATCCGTTCCGCAAAGCCTGGATGTTTTACCTCGCGGCGTTTGTGTGGATGCTGGCGACGTGGCGGTCGCGGAACGTGGGCGTGTACTGGATCGGCGTGGCGTTGTTCCTGGCGGGCGTGGCGGTGCACGCGTGGGGATTTTACTTGCGGATCATGATTTCCGGTCGTCCACCGATCACGAACATGTATGAATCCGTGGTCTGGGTGAGTTTCGGGGCGGCGTTTTTCGCGCTGATCCTGGAACTGGTCTATCGGCCACGGTATTACGTCGTCGCCGTCGCGCCGTTATCGGTCGTGATGCTGCTGTTGGCCGACCAATTTCCCGCGGTGCTCGATCCGAGCATCGGACCGCTGGTGCCGGTGTTGCGCGACAATTTCTGGCTGAGCATCCACGTGCCGACGATCACGCTCGGGTACGCGGCGTTTGCGGTGGCGATGGGGGTGGGCCACGTCGCGATCGGGTATTACCTGTTTGCGCCGACCGCCAGGCAAACCATCGCCAAGATCGAGAACTTCGTGTATCGCGCCATGCAGATCGGGGTGTTGCTGCTGGCGGCGGGGACGATTCTCGGCGGGATTTGGGCGCACTACGCGTGGGGACGGTTCTGGGGTTGGGACCCGAAAGAGACGTGGGCGCTGATCGCGCTGGTAAGTTACCTGATCCCGTTGCACGGTCGGCTGGCGGGTTGGCTGAGCAATTTTGCGCTGACGGTTTCGAGCGTGGTGTGTTTCATGGCCGTGCTCATGGCGTGGTACGGCGTGAATTTCGTATTGGGCAAAGGCCTGCACAGCTATGGATTCGGGGTGGGCGGATTTTCGTATGTGATCGGGTACGTCGCCGTCGAACTGGCACTGGTAGGATTCGCCACGTGGCGACGAAGCACCGCGAACGCCATCGCGCTCACCGGCGCCGCTGAGGCGCAGGTGTGATGGCGAGCTTTGCGGGTTGAGGTTCCGAGGCGGATTGGGAAGGGGGGCGGCGTAATCGGAAACCGCTGAGGAATATAGCTCCGAAGGCCTTCGCGGCGAGAACGCACCGCGAATACGATTCGCGGCTACAATCGCGACGAGAACGCACCCCGACATCGGTTGTCGGGGCTACAATTCAGTGGCAGTGTCAAGATGCACCCCGGTATCACCAGAAGTAAGCGTTGACATTTGGCAAAGTAAGGAATGTTATGGGCCGCGGATGAGGCGCGGAATTGCAATTGTTTGCTTGGTGGGCCTTGTGGCCGCCACGGCGGTTCGAGCCGCCGACACGAACGCACCGTCCCCCTCCAACCAGCCCGCCCAGCGGCCCGTGCGATCCATGACGGTGTTGCCGCCGCGTGTGCTCGAAGCCCTGGCCTTGACGCCCGGGCAACAGACGAAGTACGACGCGATCGCCGCCAACTTCAAGGAAGACGCCAAGAGATGGTGCGACTACAACAATTACGACCCCGAAGAAGCGCACCAGGAAATGCGCGAGGCACGCCACGCCGGCGACGAGGCAACCGTCCAGAAGCTGGCTGACCTGCGCAAAGGGTTCCGGGATCTTCGCAGGGGTTACGTGGACAAGGTGCGCACCTTGCTGACCGACAAGCAAAAGGCCACGCTCGACAAGACCCTCGAACACCACCACAATTGGATCGGCGAACACGATGCCGACGATGCGCCGCTGCCACAACCGCAGGTTGATGACGAGTAAGGATTGAGTCTGTCATCGCGTTGGACGATTGGTGGAGGGGACGGATTGACGTGCGCAAGTCAACCACTCATTGAGCAGCCCGTGCTTTCGCCAGGTTGCTTTGAGCGGGGACAAAATCCGGTTTGATTCGCAGGGCCTGCTCATAGTGCCCGATCGCTTCCTGAACGCGGCCGGCTTGCTCGAAAGCGACCCCGAGGTTGTAATGCGCCTCGGCATAATCGGGTTTGATCCGCAGCGCTTGCTCCCAATGCTCCATCGCCTCCGGCAGTCGGCCCAGTTGGACCAAGGCGAGCCCGAGATTGTTGTGAGCCTCGGCGAAATCGGGCTTGATCCGCAGGGCCTGTTCATAATGCCCGATCGCCTCCGGCACCTTGCCTGCATGGAGCAACGCATTCCCGAGGTTGTTGTGAGCCTCGGCGTCATCGGGTTTGATCCGCAATGACTGCTCGTAGTGGTGGATCGCCTCCGGCAGGCGGCCTTGTCCCATCAAGGCGAGCCCGAGATTGTAGTGAGCCTCGGCGTCATCGGGTTTGATCCGCAATGACAGCTCGTAGTGGGCGATTGCCTCCAGCAGGCGGCCTTGTCCCATCAAGGCGAGCCCGAGATTGTTGTGAGCCTCGGCGAAATCGGGCTTGATCCGCAGGGCCTGCTCGTACTGCCCGATCGCCTCCGGCAGTCGGCCCAGTTGGACCAAGGCGACCCCCAGGTTGTAGTGTACCTCGGCGTAATCGGGCTTGATCCGCAGGGCCTGTTCGTACTGCCCGATTGCCTCCCGCAACCGGCCCTGTTGAACCAAGAGGACCCCGAAGTTGTAGCGCGCCCGAGGGCTGTGGGGATGTTTCTCCACAGTATCCTGCCAAATGGTCGCCTCCGAGATGTAGTCGCGATTGCGTTGGATTGTCAGAAACGTGAGCAGCGCCACCACAAACGCGCCCGCCATGGATCCGAGCACAACGCCCTGCCGCTCATGGAACAGACGCTTCCCGAGCGCAACCGAGCCGCACACGGTCAGCGCGACCACGGATGCCAGCGGCAGATACATCCGGTGTTCCGCCATCGGTGATGCCATAATCGGCACCACGCTGGAGGTCGGGGCCAGAATCACGAAGAACCAAGCCCCAACAAACCCGATGGCCGGATGCCGCTTCAGTGCGAATAAAACGCCGATTGCCAGGACCGCCAGAATCAGTGCGTACGGCACCACGGCCGCCAGATGCCGTGTCGGCACATACTCCCCGTAGTCGAAAATCAGCGGATGTGGCCAAACAGCCAGCCGGAGGTAATGGGCGACTACTCGACATTCCGTCAGCGCATAGTCCCAGCCCGTAAGCCCCGGGCCATAGCCGACGCCGCGGTTGTGCAAACCGGTGATCGAGCAGCCCAGCAACAGCCAACTGCTGGCCAACCCCAGATGCAGGCGCCGGTGTCGGGTCCATGCTTCCCGAAAGGTGCCGCTGACAAACGTCCGATCGTACAGCAGGACCATCAACGGAGCCGTCACGATCACTTCCTTGCTGGCCACGCCCAGGAAACACGCGGCCACGGACAGGGTGAACCACCCGAGCGAGCTTTGGGATTCCGCGCCTCGAATGAAGCCATACAGGCTCAGCAGATAGAACAACCCCATCAACGACTCGCACCGCTGGGAGATGTACGTCACGGCCTCGGTTTGTAACGGATGAACCATCCAGATTACCGCCGTCGCCAAGGCGACCCATTCCGCCCCCGCGCCAAATCGTTCTCGCAACCCTGGCCGCGCTAATGTCCTGCGCACGATGCCATACAGCGTCAATGCCGCCAGGACATGGATGGCCAGATTGAGCGCGTGATACCCCCAAACACGTGTCCCCCCCAGCGCATAGTTCAGGGCCAGAGAGAGGTTCACGACCGGGCGACCTCCCACGAACGTGGTGGGGGACGGTGAGAGCACGTTCCAGATCGGCCACAGATGGCGAATGGTCAGATTGTCCTCAACCGAGGAATGATCATCGAAGAGAAATGGCACCGCGAAGCTATTGTGATACGCCCAAATGCCGGCGGCGAGTATCAACGTGGGGATGAGCTGACGCAGTTTCAACACGCGAAGAGTTTATCCGAGTTTGCCACGCGCGACCAGTGTTTACAGTTCGACGCCTCTCCCCGGTTGGGACGATGGGCGAACGCGGGGTTGGGACGGGGCCCTTCGACACCGCTTTTCGTTGGGTTCGTTTGGCTTCGCTCACGCCCGTTCGCGTCGCCCTCTGGGTGCCGGAACGACACGGCCCCGTCTCGGCGCTACCCTCGCGCCTCGGCTTCTCCGCAAAATGGGATCGGTCGGGGTGTCGGACACGGCTGTTGGGGCGTTTTGGGCTATTGAAAGAGCCTGACGCCGCGTTTCTTGAAGACGGGGATGAGGAACATTCCCGCGATGAACCCACCGACGTGCGCCCAGAAGGCGACTCCGCCGCCGTCGACGTCCATGCTATTGAGGACGGCCATGCCGCTGAGCAGTTGCAGACCGAACCAGAACACGAGGAACAGGAGCGCGGGCACGTAGAAAACGCGAAAGAAGATCCAGATCGGGAACAGCACGAGCACGCGGGCGCGGGGGAACAACAACAGGTACGCGCCGAGCACTCCGGAAATGGCCCCGCTGGCGCCGATCATCGGGACGGTCGAATCCGGCGAGAGGCCAACCTGGGCCGCCGCGGCGGCCATGCCACAAAGCAGGTAGAAGACGATGAACTTAAAGTGGCCGATGGAATCCTCGACGTTCCTTCCGAAAATCCAGAGAAACCACATGTTGCCGATGATGTGAGCCCAGCCGCCGTGCAGGAACATCGAGGTGAAGACGGTGCGGGCGGCGTTGGGCGAGGGCGCGTGTGTCAGGTCGGCCGGGGTGAGGGCGAAGTTGGCGAAGAACGCGTCGAGTCGGCCCGGGCTGCCGAGGGAAAGTTCGTGCCAGAAGACGGCGACATTGGCGGCGACGATTGCGAGGGTGGCGAACGCAAACGTGCGAGGCGGTCGATCGTCTCGCAATGGGATCATTTTGCGGGAACGGGCGCGGGTTCAGGCGGGACAGCGTTGGCCGGGGGCGCGGACGAGGAGGCGGGCGGATGCGTGAAGGCATCCTTCAGCCAGTTGACGACGATCTGGGGAAGACTTCTCACGCCGAGGAGCATGTTGGCCCCGTGCAGGTTGCCCGTGCAAATGGTCAGTTCGTTGGTCGCCGTGGGGGTGCCCGTTTCCTTGCGGATTTCGAGGAGGCGCTTGGACGACTCGAAGGCAAACGGGTCGTACTGCGACACGAACATGCGCAGGGGCGCGTGCGACACCTGGGAGATGATGTCATCGGTCCGCACACCGCGATAGGTGATGCCCGGACTGAGAACCACGATGGCGGCAATGTCCTCGTTGACCGCCGCGTATCGCAGCACGATGTTGGCGCCAAAACTTTCCCCGATCAACGCGATATGTTTCCCGTCGATTTCCGGTTGGGCTTGCAGCCAGTCAAAGGCGGTTTCCACGTCGAGCATCATGTCTCGATAATCGCCGCCGGTGAAGGTGCGAACGTCCAGCGTGACCGGGCCGTCCGCGGTCAATTTGCGGGTGCTCTCGCCGTAGCCACGCAGGTCAATGGCCAGCGCGGCGAGGCCGTTCTTCTGGAGGGTCGCGGCGAAACTGGCCCAGACGTTGCGGTCCCGTTCCACGGAATGGATGAGCAGAACGGCCGGCGCGGGGTTTTGTCGGACCGGATAATACGTCCCGACGATGCCCACGTTGTCCGTGGTGCGAAGATGGACCGGGCGGGTCATCTGGCCCGAGACCAGAGGTTGGGCGGCGAGGAGCGTCAACAGAGCTGCCAGAGCGTTACGGAACACGGGTCGACTGTAGCAGAACGTCAGTCCAGTTCAACGGTTTTCAGGAGCTGTTGGCGGACCACGATTTCGGCGCGCTCGCGACGTTCTTCCGCGGCCGAATCGTGAGGGTTCCACAGACAGAATGGCTGGCCGAACGTGATGCCGATGGTCTCGCGGCGGAGCCGGCCCCGATGGATCGGGAGCCAGTTGCGGGCGACGTATGGCTTGCGGGTATCGCGGATGATGACGGGCAGGATCACCGCGTGGGCGAGCAACGCGATCGCGCCGGCTCCGGGTTTGATGTCCGGGTCGCCGCCGAGCACGGATTTCTGCGTGAGACGGATTCCGCCTTCGGGGAAGATCGCAATGCAGCGCCCGGCGCGGAGGCGTCGGATGGCCTCGCGCACGGCGCGTTGGTCCACGCGGGAGCGGTCGATGGGGAAACACCCGATCGTGCGCAGGAGACGCGCCATCCATGGTTTGCGAAACATCTCGACCATGGTCATGAATTCGACGGGGCGGGGCATCACCGCGCCGAGGAGGGGAGGATCGGCAAAACTGATGTGGTTGGAGACGATGAGAAGCCCGTCCTCGCGTGGGATGCGTTCGCGTCCCGCGACGCGGGTGCGGAAGATGACGCGAAAGATGATCGTGAACAGCGATTTGCCGACGCCGTAGTAGAGCAGGTAGAAGCCGGGGCGCATTCACGGTTTGTACACAAAAAGAACCGGCCCCGCAACTCTGCGAAGCCCGTTCGGGGACCGAGGTCGGCGGGAGAACGGTTTAACAATTCCATTGACTGTGGCCCCCGTTGGTTTTAGAAGAGTGAGCACGTGTAGGAAGGCTGGTTTTTCGCGGCCGGCACACGCGAGTGTCAGATCGGCCCTCGGCGCGGACGACGGGCAACGAGTTGCAGTTGGTGAGGGTTGGGAGTGCGCAGCCGCGGGGGGAGTCATACAAACGACCCGGACGGGCGCAAGGGAAGGGCGATCCCTTGAGCGAAAGGCAAGTCGAATGAACGAGTTCAGGAGGCGCTACACGATCAGGGACATCGCCGAACAAAGCGGCGTCTCGTTGTCCACGGTTTCCCTCGTGCTCAACGAAAATCCCCGGATCAGCCAAACCACCCGGGCGCGCGTGCTGAAGACGATCGAGCGCCTCGGTTATCAACCCAACCGTATGGCGCGCGCGCTGGCGTGGCGGCACACGCGGACCATGGCCGTTCTCGTGCCGCAGCTCCGCCATGCGTTCGCCGACGTGTATTTTGGCGAGATTGTCAGTGGCATCTACGAGCGCGCGAGCCAGCTTGGCTACAAGATCCTGCTCGAAGTTGCCCGCAACGAATTTGTCGAAAAGAAGGAGTATCGCCAACTCTACGACCAGAGGTTTGTCGATGGCATCCTGTTCATCGGCGCGAACTCACGGCATCGGTTCGTCTCCGAGTTGACGGACGGCGCGCGGCCGTTCCTGCTGGTGAACAATTACTCGAAGGAATTCGATCTCAATTATGTCGTCTCGAATTACCGCTACGGCGCGTGGCAGGCGGCCAAGCACCTTGTCCGTCTGGGACATGAGCGGATCGGGGTTATCGCCGGCGGCGTCGGCGAAATCCAGACCAGCCAGGACATGATTGAGGCGGTCGAGGAAGTCTTCGAGGACAGTGGAATCGGGTCCGATCCGAACCTGATTGTGGACGGGCGGCTGACGGAGGAGGGCGGGATGAAGGCCGCGGAGGAATTGTTGCGGCGAAACCCGGAGGTTACGGCAATTTTCTCGTTGAACGATAAGATGGCGCTCGGCGCGATCAAGAAGCTCACGGAACTCGGCCTGCGCGTGCCGCAGGACGTTGCGGTGGTCGGGTTTGACGATATTCCCCAGGCGAGTTTTGCGATTCCGGGACTGACGACGGTCCACCAACCCCTGTATGAGATCGGCAAACTCGCCTGCGAGCGCCTGGTGGATCTGGTCCACGGCAAGGTCAGCCGTGTACAGGAAGTCTTACCGATTTATCTCACTGTCCGTGAATCGTGCGGCGCGCGGCTCAAGGACGGTGTCACAGTGCCGACGATTTGATTCCGCGAGGAATCAACCCGTCCCGGCGTATTCTTCGTCGGTAATGATGTGACGGCCCATCAACACATAGTCATGCGAGATGGCCTGCATGTCCTTGACATAATCGGCAATGACCAGCAAATCACTGAAGCCCGCTTCGGCAAACACGAGCCGGGCCGCCTGCTGTTCTCCCATGAATTCGGCTTCCAGTTTTTCCAGGCCAACGTCACGGGCGATCTCGATCAATTCGTGGACCAATGCCCGCGCGAGACCGCGCCCACGATAGTTGGGATGAACGACGACGCTGATCCGGCCGATGTGGCGTTTCCAACCGCCAAGCTGCTGGTGAAGCGACGCGTCGGCCACGATTTTGCCGTCCACGATGGCCACGAGCGGCAGGATTTTTCCGTAATCGATGTGTTGGCACCAATCGTGGATGACCTCCGGTTCGGTGACGCGGTGCTTGAACAATAGGCGTTCCGTCTCGGGAACCGCGCAGAAGAATTCATGGAACGACTTTTCGTCGGACGCCTCCAACGGGCGCAACGTGGCTTCCGCATTGCCCTTGATGGCCACGGTCTTCGGATAACGCTCGAGTATATCGTCCACTATATGCGCCCGTTTCCTATGGCGGCTAACATAGCAAACCCGTGCGCAAACATCAAGGCCTAGAATTGCAGCAAGTGTGCGGGATTGCTACTGCCTCAAGGCGATCGCCGCTCACCCTGCAGCGAACTAGCCAGTAGTTCCGTCAATTGCTCGGCCGCGTGTGAGGGTTCAGGGTTCAAAGTCTCGGCCTTTCGGGTGCGGCCCTGGCCGATCATGTCACCCAGTACTTGCCCGAACGCCCGTGGATCGGAGCAGTCCACAATCTTGCCCTCCGCGCCGTAATGGTTGTGTGAGATCACGCGGCAACCCGCCGCCAGCGCCTCGGCAATCGTCAGGCCGTAACTTTCGTGACGCGATGGGGAGACGAAAATGTCGGCCCGTTGCAATAGCGCGGCTTTTTCCGCGCCGACCACATGACCCGTGAACTCGACGCGTGGGGTGGTGACGCTTTCCGCGAGTCGGCGCAGCTTCCGTTCGTACGCGCGCCCTTTCATGTACGCCGCCCCGCCACAGATGAATATGCGGAGTCTCTTCCCGTGCGCGTCCACATGGGGAAGGGCAGCCAGCAGTCGCTCGATCCCTTTTTCGGGCGACAACCGGCTCAACGTCATGATGACAACCTCGTCGTCAGCGATGGGGTCGGAGGTCCCGAAAGTTTCCGGGACCGGGCCTGCCGCGTCGCGCGCGGAAACATCACCCCACGGCAACACCACGATCTTCTCCGTCGGGCACCACGGGTAGCACCGCAAGATCATCTCCTTCATGGGCGGCGACGGCACGACGATCCGCGCGCTCTGTCGCACACATTGATATTGTTTCTCGAACACCAGCCGCAGGACGTCGGGCATCACGCCGAACCAGCGGAAGCGCGCGGCCGTTTCCGGGCAGACCAGTCCGCGCAGATAGAACCGGGTGAAATACTCGACGACGTCGACGTGAAAGATCGTCACGATGCAGTAGCCTCGTTCGCCAAGCGTGCCAAAGTCCGGTCCCTCGCTAATGTCGTTGCTCAGGACGACGCACTGTCGCGGGTCGCGCTTCAGGATTTCCGCCGTTGCCGCGCGCTCAAACTCTCGGCAAAACCGGGCATACTCCAACTCGCTCAACTCGGCGAGCGACTTGTGTGAGTGGAACAAACCCACCCCCAACCCCTCCGGTGGAGGGGAGTATCCCGTTGTTTTCCCCTCTTGGGAGGGGCAGGGGTGGGTTTTGTCGAGTAGCCCCAACGATCTGGGACTCAGCACCGTGAGCGAAAACGGCTGGTGCTCGCGCCATTCGCGAATCAAATAGTCCGCAACCGCTTTCCCGCCCCCGAGCGGTTCCGTGTCTGGAAATTCCGCGTGCGCTGCCGAATAGAGGACCTCGAAGTTCACGAAACGTGTTGTGCTGCGTCGGCCCCCACTACGGTTGTGGGAACTTCTTGTTGAGGAACCGGCCGTTTTTCTGGATGAGTTCACCGTCCACATAGAATTCACCACCCTTGCGCAAATCGCACACCATGTCCCAGTGCAGGCCGCTGCGGTTCTTGTTGCCCGTTTCGCTGTACCCCGCGCCAAGCGCGAGATGGATCGTGCCGCCGATCTTTTCGTCAAAGAGCGTGTTCTTCGTGTAGCGGGTGACGTTGTAATTCGTGCCAATCGCTCCTTCGCCGAGGTAACACGAGCCGCTGTCCATATTGATCATCGCCCGCAGGAAATCCTGTCCCTTGTCCGCCACGGCTTTGGCCACTTTCCCGCGCGCGAACGTCAACCGCGCCCCGTGCACTTCGCGCCCGCCGTGCACCGCCGGGAAACTGAATTTCACGTGTCCCTCGACGCTGTGTTCGACCGGGCCCGTGAACACTTCGCCGTCGGGGAAATTATAATGGCCGTCGCAGTTGATCCATTTGCGGCCCTTGCACGAGTAGCGGATATCTGTGTCTTCCGCGACGATGCGGACCTCGCGCGACTTGTTCAGGAAATCGGTCAGTGCCTGCTGCTCCTTGGAAATCCGCTTCCACGCGGCGATGGGATCCCGCGCATCCAGATGGCCCGCGCCGAACACGAACTCCTCGTACTCGGTCAGCGACATCTCGGCGTCCTGCGCGCTGGCGTTGCACGGCCATTGGGTCCCGACCCACTTCAACGCGCCGCTGGCGCTGCGATCCATGAAAATTTTGTTGAGTGGTTTGCGCGCGGACGACGCCGCGGCCATCCGCTTGGGGTCCACGTTGGTCAGGGCCTTGGTGTTCTCTTCACCCCAAAAACTGATCAGCGCGTCCACGTGGCGGAACTTGAACTTCGCAAATGGCGATACCCATTTGAGTTGGTCTTGGTTGGCCTCGGCCATAAACGTTTCCGCCAAGCCATCGATCCGCAGGTCGGTGATCACAAACGCGCCCCGGCGCAGCGCGGCCCGGTAACATTCCCGGATCAACGGCGCGGCACAGGCGTCACCCTGGATGGCGACGATGTCGCGAGGTTTCAACGCGACGGAGTATTCGGTCAGCAATCGCGCCAGCTTTTCGAGACGGGGATCTTTCATAAATGTGCTTCGTAATCTACGCGGGTGACGATGGGCATTCAAACCGAAAGTTCGCCCGCGCAACGGGTTGGGGTTCCCCTCGCGGCACAGGACATGCTCTTTTTGGTGTCTTCAAGTCGCACAATGGGGGGAACGTTCTTGTACTTGCAGCATTACAATTTGCGGGAGGCACCGTTCAATATCACGCCCGACCCGCGCTTTTTGTTTTTCAGCGCGAAGCATCAGGAGGCGTTCAACCATCTCCTGTTCGGCATCCGCGAGCGCAAGGGCTTCATCGAACTGACGGGTGAAGTTGGCGCGGGCAAGACCACGATCTGCCGCAAGCTGCTCGAAGAGCTTGGGCCGCAGTACAAGACCGCACTGATCCTCAATCCGTGCCTGACGGGTCATCAACTCATCAAGACCATCTGCCAGGAGTTTGGGTTGAAGGTGCGCGGCATCGATCGCGTGGCCTATCTCCACGCGCTGAACGAGTTCGTGCTCGCCGAGGTCAATCACGGCAACGATGTGGTCCTGGTCATCGACGAAGCGCAGGACCTGAGCGACGAACTCCTCGAACAGGTGCGGTTGCTCTCCAATCTCGAAACCGACCGCCAGAAGCTCATGCAGATCGTCCTGATGGGCCAGCCCGAACTCCGCGAGAAACTTCTCCAACCGGGGTTGCGCCAACTCCGCCAGCGCATCACCGTTCGCTATCATCTCGGCCCGCTCGACTTGAATGAGACGGCGGGTTACGTCAATCACCGCCTGAAACTCGCCGGCGCCAACGGCCGGCCAAGCTTCGACGAAGGCGCGATCCGGCTGGTTTACAAATACTCGCAGGGCGTCCCGCGCTTGATCAATACCGTCTGCGACAAGACGCTGTTGGCGGGATTTGTGGGCCAGATCGATGTGATGACGCGTCAAGAGGTCAACCTCGCCATCGAGGAGTTGGAGGGCGTGCTCGCGTGAGCCTGATCAACGAGGCGCTCAAGCGCACACGCGACTCGGCGTATCAATCCGCCCAGACATTGCCGCCCGTCGTGGCTGAGTATCGTCTGGAGAGCGAGGTCAAAGCGCGTGGACCGAAGCGGGTGCTCGTGGTCATGGGAGTGATCGGGGCTGCGGTCCTCGCGGGCATCATTGTTCTCGCCATGTGGGTTGTCCCGCGCATCCAGAGCGTGGAGGAAAGCCTCAACCCGGGCAAAACGTTGTCGATTGCCGAACCGAAATCGTCGACTCCGGCAACGCGTCCCACGCCGACGGCGGTGGTATCGCCAAAGACGGAGGTCGCTTTGCCGCCGACGCCCCAGCCGCCGGTCACTGCGCCGCCCGCCGACACAAAGGGAGCCGAGGATCAGATCGTCGCCAAGGTCATGGAGCGGATCAAGGCCGAGCAACCGGCCGCCCCGGCCACGCCGCAGCTTGTCCTTCAGGGAATCACCTACGCCTCAGACAACCGCGACGCGATGATCAATGGCGTCACGGTCCACGAGGGCGAAGAGATCGAGGGCGCGCGCGTGGTCACGATTGACAACCGCCGCGTCACGCTTGATCTCAACGGGCACGAAATCATCCTCCGCCTGCCGTAATTTCGTTTGCTGGCAGTTGCCGGCCGCGCTCATTTTTCGTGCAACCCTCGCATTACCTTCCTATAGTTGCCGTTGATGAAACTGTTCCATTGGGGCCTGCTGCTGCGGTACATGGTGTACGGCGTGTTACCGCTCGTGGTCGGTTTCATTTTCGTCGAGCACCGCGTGGGCGAAGGCGCGGCGGGAGTATTCTTTGTCGTGTTGGCGTTGGTGCTGCCGTTTGTGGCCATCGGCTGGCTGGGCTGGCAGCATTTTCGACATCGGAAACAGAAATAAATCGTGGAGGAACATCGAGGATCATGGGCCAGATAGCGACCAGCGTCAGTTACAGTTTCACGATGCGCCTGCGTCTCGTGAACACCACCGGGATGTTTGCGAAGATTCTGCACGTGATCGCCCGACAACAGGGCGACCCGGGCGCGGTGGACGTGGTGCGCGCGGACCGGCAGTTCAAGGTGCGCGACCTGACCGTCAACGCCCGCGACGACAAACACGCCCACGCGATCATTGAGGCCATCAAGCGCGTAAAGGGCGTCACCGTGATCAACGTGTCTGACCGCGTATTCCTGATGCATCTGGGCGGCAAGATTCGCATCCAGAACAAGATTCCGCTGACCACGCGCGATGCGTTGTCGATGGCCTATACGCCAGGCGTCGCGCGAGTCTGTTTGGCCATCGCCGAGGACAAACACAAGGCCAGCACGCTCACGATCAAGCACAACTCCGTCGCGGTGGTCAGCGACGGTTCCGCGGTGCTCGGTCTCGGCAACATCGGCCCCGAAGCCGCCATGCCGGTCATGGAAGGCAAGGCGATGTTGTTCAAGGAATTCGGCGACATCGACGCCTATCCGATCTGCCTGCAAACGCAGGACACGGAAGAAATCATCCGCACGGTGAAATGGATTTCCACCGGGTTCGGCGGCATCAACCTCGAAGACATCAGCGCGCCGCGCTGCTTCGAGATCGAAGACCGTCTCAAGGAGGAACTCGACATTCCCGTGTTCCACGATGACCAGCACGGCACGGCCGTCGTCGTCCTCGCCGCCGCGCTGAATGCGCTGAAGCTTCTCAGGAGGAAGATGAGCGAAATCAAAATCCTGATCGTCGGCGCCGGCGCCGCCGGCGTCGCGGTCACGAAGATGCTCCAGGCTGCCGGTGCCCGCCATATCATCTGCTGCGACCGCAAGGGCATCATTTGCCGGAAACGCCTTCCTGATCTTGACGTCAGCAAGACCTGGCTCGCCGGGCATACCAACGCGCGCAACGTGACCGGCTCGATCGAGGACGCCGCCCGCGGCGCGCACTTGTTTATCGGCGTCAGCGGACCCGGCGTGTTCACCGTCAAGGCGCTCAAGAAAATGGCGAAAGGGCCGGTCGTGTTCGCCCTCGCCAACCCGACTCCCGAAATCATGCCCGAGGACGCCGAGCCCTACGCGCGCATCATCGCCACGGGCCGCAGCGATTACCCGAACCAGATCAACAACGTCCTCGCGTTCCCCGGCATTTTCCGTGGCGCGCTCGATGCCCGCGCCACGGCCATCACCGAACCGATGAAACTCGCCGCCGCCAAGGCCATTGCAGGCTGCATCACTTCCGACGAACTCAGCGAGGAATACATCATCCCCAGCGTGTTCAACAAGCAGGTCGTCCGCCGCGTCGCCCGCGCCGTCGAGCGAGCCGCCTACGCGGGTAACGTCGGGAAACGACCGAGATCGTCATAGCACCGGCACCCTGAGGGCCAGCGATGGTGGGCAGGGCGAGTCGCCTCGGCTACAGGGCTGTTTTTGCCTTGCTTCGGCACCGCTGGAATACTTAGAATGAACCCGAGGCTTGGTTTCACCCCCGAGCGTTTTGCAGCCACCAGCGGCTGAAGGGGATGATCATGCACCGAATACGACGTGGTTGTCTGACGGCGGGGTTTCTCATCTTGGTCACGCTTGGCCCTCGATCCTCAGAGGCGCAGTACACCGCCAATTTCCAGACCAATATCTTCAATGGTACCACCAATACTGTGGGCACTTATCTTGTCGGCTCCAACGCCTTTGCCGATGTACTGTTGATCCGAAATAAGGGCCTGCTGACGAGCACCACCGGATACGTGGGCTATGAAATCGGCAGCAGTAACAATTGCGCGATTATCACGGGCGCTGGCTCGATGTGGAACAATCTCTACGGGAATCTGACCATCGGCTATCACGGTGACGGAAACAGCCTGATCATCAGCAATGGCGGCGAGGTCTTCCAGTATGACTCCAGCTATATCACCGTGGGCGCGTCGTCCAGTTGGAACCGCGTGGTGATCACGGGGATCGGCTCGGTCTGGAAAGACAACTACACCCTGTACGTCGGCGGAGCATCGGGCCAGGGCAATAGTGTGGTGGTCGACAACGGAGGTCTCCTGGTCAGTGAGTCCACCACGATCGGGGGTGACTCCAACAATAGCGTGGTGGTCACCGGCGGCGGGTCGGTCTGGAGCAATTTGGATCTGGTTGTCGGCTATGACGGTGGCGGAAACAGTTTAGTGATCAGCAACTTCGCACAACTGGTCAATAACCAATGTACGGTGGGATACCTCGGAGGCAGTAGCAATGTCGTGCGCGTAGTCGACAGCGGTGTTTGGCAGAATGGCGCGTTGATCATTGGCAGCCAAGGGTCGAGCAATTCGGTAGTGGTTGAAAACGGATCACTTGCTGCCGCAAAACTCGTCGTGGGGGCTGCTTCGACAACCTGCGATAACGTCCTTGAACTGGACAGCGGCAATCTCGTGGTTGCGAACAACGGCAGCGGTGTGCTGGAGGTGCGCAACGGCCAGTTGATTCTCAACGGCGGCGTACTACAGGCGGACACATTGGTAATGACCAATGCCTGCGCGCAGTTCATTCACACCGGCGGCACACTGATCGTGAGCAACGTGTTGCTCGATCCAAATACATTTCGCATTACGTCCATCACGCCGCAGGGGAACGACATGCTCATCACGTGGATGATGGGGCCGGGTGCAAGCAACACGTTGCAAGCCACCGCGGGTGATGGAAGCGGCGGCTACAGCGCCAATGGCTTCACCGACATCTTCATCGTCACGAACAACACGGCTGTCGGCACCGTCACCAACTACCTCGATCTGGGCGCGGCCACGAATACGTCGTCACGGTACTACCGGGCGCGGCTTATCCCGTAGGGGCAGAGACCTGTCTGCCGCCCATCGGAGGGCGCACGCAGAGATGCGCCCCTAGGTTCAACTATTGCGACTTGGCGAGATGACGAGCTTGCCGCGGTGGAGCATCGGGCACAGAAGAACCGCGGGCGTGCTCTGAATCGCGTTGAATGGCGGCGCGAACTTTCTCACCAACCAAGCCGGTTTCTTCCGTAAGATACCGCGCCACCAGTTCGCGTAATCGGGCCAAGGCGATGGAATGTGTCTGGCGCGTCTGCGCGTACAACCAATCGGAGAAACGCATGAATCCCTGGAACGGCGAACCCCTCACCTCAATCCTCTCCCCCGAGGGGAGAGGAGGATCGCGTTCTTCCCCTCTCCCTGCGTGCGGGGAGAGGGTCAGGGAGAGGGGAACGCGCCAGAGCAGGGGAGTTGTCTCGACGAAGTTGCCGCTGTTGGCGATCAAATCCCAGTAACGGGCAAACCGGCGCAGCCGTTGCATCGTGAAGAAATCGATGAGCCTGGTCTGGAGGATTTCGTAGGGCGGATGCGGACTGTAGACCATGGCCCACTCGCGGTCGTGACGGACAATCGGCGTGCCCCGCAGCCGCTTCAGCAAGCCGACCTGTATTTCCTGCGGGCCAAGCGCGACCAACCGGTCGAATCCACGCGCAAAGCTATCTACGTCCTCGCCCGGCAATCCGACGATCAAATCGGCGTGGACGTGCACGCCGGTCTCCTCGCGCAGCCAGCGCAGGTTTTCCTCGGCCTTGGCGTTGTCCTGTCGCCGGCTGATGAGTTTGGCGACGTCTTCGTTGAACGTCTGGATGCCCACCTCGAACTGGAGCGCGCCGGGTGGAAATTGCCGGATGAGCTCACGCAACGCCTGCGGCAGGCGGTCGGGAATCATCTCGAAATGCACGAACAACCCGGGCCGGTACCGCTCCAAAAAGAATCGCAGGATGGTCGAACTGGTCTGGAGGTTGAGGTTGAACGTGCGGTCGACGAACTTGAACTGGCGCACACCGCGGTTGAGCAAGCGTTGCATCGCCGCCAGAAACGGCTCGAGCGGCGCGTTGCGCACGGGCACGTCGAGCGATGAGAGGCAGAACTCGCATTCGTAGGGACAACCGCGCGACGCCTCCACGTAGATGACGCGATGCGCGATATCCGCATCGGTGTAGAGGTCGTAGGGCAACGCCAACCGGTCGAAGTCGGGCAGGGGAGCGGGAATGACTTTCTGTAGAACGGGCGTCCCGCCCGTTGCTGGAGCGCTGGTAATGAACGGGCGGGACGCCCGTTCCACGAGGACCGCCCGGCACAACTCCGCGAACGCGAGATCCCCTTCGCCCGTGATCGCATGATCCGCCAGACGGACGATTTCCTGCGCGTCGCACTCGTAGCTGACCTCGGGCCCGCCGATGATGATCGTGAGATCGGGCCGCAACCGTTTCAGGTCCGCCACCAACTGCAACGACGGCGCCGTGTTCCAGATGTACACGCCGAGGCCGACAATTTTCGGCTCGTGGCGCAGGATCGCCTCGACGACATCGACGGGACGCTGGTTGATGTCGAACTCCAGCAATCGCGCCCGCGCCTGCAACTCGCCCAGGTTGGCCATCAAGTACCGCAACCCGAACGCACAATGCGCGTACCGGGCATTCAGCGTGGTGAGGATGATGTCCGCCATTCCGAGAGCGGATTATCGCATAGCGGGCACGCCGCGAAAAGGGCGGATTCGCCCATTTGCTACCGGCAGGAACGAGCCGCTGACGACCAGCAGATCGTCCCTACCGCGTCGGTGGGAATAATACGACGATGCTTCGCCCGGCTATTTGCTCAACGGCGTGAAGTGGAATTTCTGCCCACCCACGCTCGCCTCGAACATCAGGCCGCCCTTGGCGATGGTGAACACGAGCACGCCGTTCTTGTACTTCGCGTCGGCGGACGCGCTCTCGGCAGCCGCCACGGCGTTGACCCCTGCGCTCATTGCCCATTCGCTGACCTTCAGGCCGTCCAGCGCAGTCTTCGTCTCGAAGAAAATCACCTCGGCGTATTCCTGCCCGCCCAACTGCGCGCCGATCGTAAACTGCGACATCCGGCACGTACCGATCAGCTTGCCTTGTTCGTACACCTGGCCATCGCCGGCCGCCGCGCCGATACCGACCGCGCCCTTGCCCACGCTCGGCAGCACCGCATAGCCGTACGCAGTGTCGAACAGCTTGGCGATGTTCGTGCTGTCACTCTTGAAAAGACGGATGGCATCCTTGACCTGATCATCCAGCGTTTGTTCCCCGGCGCTCAGTGGTGGACAAATCCCCGCCACCACCAAAGCGACCACAATACTGCAGTACCTCAACACTCTCATCGTTCCTCCTCCATGTAGATCGCCGCCACCAGCCAGCAATCTGCCCATTACTCTACACATCCCGCCCCCAAAAAGCAAAGTCTTAGATTCGCTCACCTCGCCCATCTCCGCGCTTGCGCCCCGCCCCCGTTCTGCCCCATACTCGCTCCTCACACATTGATGGCACTGAATTGTTCGCATACACAGGAGAGACTGATGAAAGTCAAGAATTTGTCCCGCACCGCCGCTCTCGCCGTCCTCACCCTCGCCGCCACCTTCACCGCCCGCGCCTGGGACGGCACCGGCCACATGCTCGTCGGCCAGATCGCCTACGACCAGCTCAACGACAAAGCCAAAGCCCGCGTTACCGAGCTTGCCGCCAAAATCCAGAAGGACGGCGTCCCCTACAATGCCGTCAACATCTGCTGCTGGGCCGACGACATCAAAGCCCGCAACGCCGACACCCCTTTCCGCGGGTGGTACCGCGTGTGGCACTACATCGACATCGGCTGCGCCACGAACGACCCCGACGTCCTGTCGAATCCCCCCGCGCTTTCCAAAACCAACGGCAACGTCGTGGTCGCACTGCCGTATTGCGTCAATCTGATCAAGACCAAGCAGTTCGACACACTCGTGCCCAACGAATCCGTCGCCATGGCCCTCGTCATGCATTTCGTCGGCGACATCCATCAACCCCTCCACACCACCGCCCGCTACAATCCCAACCCGAAACCGGATGACCAATACAAGGACGACGCGGGCGGCAACGGCGTCAGCCTCGCCAACTTCGTCGACACGCCTTGGCCGCCCAATCTCCACACGTTCTGGGACGAAGCTTACCGCCGGTCCTTCGAGGCCGGCCAGGTCAAGGCCGCGCCGCGCCTCGATGAAGCCGACGCGCCCGGCGCTCCCGAGTTGAAAGACTGGATGACCCGCCTCGCGCCCTACGCACCCGCCCCCGGCACCGACCTCAAATTCGACGTGATGAAATGGGTCATGGAATCCCACGCCATCGCCTGCACCCAGGTCTATGGCACACTCGGCGCGCCCTACGGCGCCAAAAACGTCACCCTCACCGAAGACTACGTCAAAGCCGGCACCGAGACCGCCCGACGCCGCATCGTCCTCGCCGGCTACCGCCTCGCCGCCCTCCTCAACGACCTGTACGGAAAGTAGAAAGGCGAATCGTTTTCACCACGAAGCCGCGAAGAGCACGAAGGCCGAATGGTAGGCCTCGTCCGCCTCTTGTAGCCACGGCACTGCGTGCCGTGCTGGCCGCTTGCCGCCGTTTTCGCTGTAGCCGCGCTCGCCGAGCGTGGCCCCGCCGCCGCATCGGATTTGATCGCCGCGATACCTGACCGGCCGCCTACGGCGGGCTTGCCTCCCAAACCACCCGCTTGTAGAGTGCCCGGGGATGCCCCCACGCAGCCCCGAGGCCCGAGGAATGAAGAAACAGGTACTCCGACCTCGCCGTGCCTTGGTCGCAAAGGATTAAGGTGAGGGGTTCCCCCGCCCGCAATTGTGGCCTCAACTTGGGTTTGTTTTTGGCTTTGTTCCGGCAACTTTTCCACGCCGGCTTGACCGGATTTGGGTTCGTTTTACGATTTTTACTTTTCTACGCCCTCTCCATCACCCCCAACCGGTTGTGGCGCCTCTTCCTCATTTCAAAGAACGTGACAACAATTCGCCGAATAGTATCACAACAAGATATAGTGTCAATTCCCAAATCCGATACTTTCGTTGTGCGCCGGCCTCCCGACCGCGCACACCACCCGCTACCACTTCCCGCCCCCCGCAGGCCACGTTTGCCCGCCTCCGGCCGGGTTTGGCCGAACCCTTTCGGCCATCACGTGGCCCTTGCCCGCCTCTGGCGGGGCCGCCGCATCGGCTTTGATCGCCGCGATTCCTGACCGCCGTTCTTTGCGTCGTTGGTAGGGCCGGCTTTCCTGTCCTTCGTTTACCCTGAGCCTGCTTGCGGTGGGCTTGCCGAATCCGCCGAAGGGAGCCTCGAAGGGCTTGTCCTGAGCTTGCGAAGGGAGCCAGGTCGAACCGAGCGAAGTTGAACGGAGCAGAGTTTACCCCGACTCCGAGGTCGGGGTCGACGGGTAACCGCCTCGGCGGAGCAGGCTCGTTCGCCGAAACAATACGTGGACGCATCGCTTCTGCCACTTCTCGTCCACGAACGAGCGGGGCGCTCGATTGTTTACGATCCAAGTCGTAGCCACAGCTTGGCTACGTCAGCGTCGCCGAAGACAACTACGACTTCTGGGGAGTGCAGCATGGACATGCCTTCGTAGAACTTCGCCAAATTCCGCGTGTGGTCATCCGTAGAACCCAGGGCAATGGCACAACGATGTGGCGTAGGCAGGCGACCCACTTCGCCACGGCGCCCAAGCACTTCCCGGATATCCTCCATCGTGATATTCTTGAGGGCGTCGGCGCAGATTTCAAAGAGTTCCGACACGGGGGTCTTGACTCGTTTATCCGTCGCATGCGCCACTTCGTAATCCACGAACTCTTGCTTGGTGAGAGGACTCTTCGCAACGGCGTGGATGTAGTGGCCCTCCTGATGCACGCTGTATGAGATCGGCATGGTCTCCTCCTTCCGCGGCCCACAGTAAGGACGGAAGGGCTTTCCCGTCAACCCCAATCAGAACGTTGCCCCTGCTGCAACACCACGAAACTATCGGTTGCTATTTGCGCAATCAGGCTTACGTTGCGGTGGAGAGTCGAGGGCAAGCAGAAGTTGCTAGCGCAGAGTAGAGCAGTTCGAGCCTCGACTCTCCGTTTGTTTTTAACGCCCCCCCAGTTCCCGCCCCGACATAGGGTGAACACCCCATGGCGCGCCCGCCGCTTGTTTGCGTAATGTAGAGCATGGCACAAATAAAGGGCACCCTGCCCATTTCTGAAGATGGCCGAAAACGAAGCCCGGAAGAGCGCAACATCCGCAAACAACTCGGCAAGGTGCGCCGCTATCTCGCCAAATCGACGGATCCCTCCTTCAAGAGTTCATGGGAAAACCGAATCACCGTCTACGAAGCACAACTGGTAAAGGCAGAAGCCCGGGCTCGGTTCATCAAGTAGTTTCCCGATTCGTCCGTTGTTGAGCGGGAGCGAAACCAGAATTTGAGAGGGAATAACGATGGGTAAGAAATCCAAATCCGCACGATCAGACGCCAAAAGGGCTGAAAGACACGCCGCGAAAGCCGCCCGCACCGCCTTGTACGCGTCGCAGGCCAAGGCCAATAAGAGGCAAACGAGCAGCAGCGACGGCACGGCAAAATCGTTTGCCAGCCACGCCATCGCCAACTGCGGAAACCCGGGCTGCAAACGATGCTACCCGCAGCTGGTTCGGGAATCGGTGTTCACGCCTGCTTCCGCTCCTCGCCCCCTGGTCCCAACCGCAAAATAAAGGCGGCGCGCCATCAATCCCAGTAGGGGAATTGGGCTCAGCTCCCAGCCCGGCACCATTTGATCGACCGCGCCCGCCTTCGTTCAATTCGTGTGTCTTCGCCACTTCTCGTCCAGTTGCGCGCATTCGCGGTTGCCCCGCCGTTCTCCCTGGCGCAAAAACGCACGAGGCGCTTCGGGTTAACGAAGCGCCTCGCGCCGACTACCGGACAGAGAGAGACCGATCAACTGCGGGCCGACCCGCTATCGGTCGTATAGTGAGATGCACTATCTGGGTCCGTGTTCCCGGGATTCCTCCGGCCTTGGCGCCGCCCGATGCGACGGGTATCGCGCCCGGATGCTTTCATGCTGCTCGTACGGTCGGCGCGTATTCAGATTGACCCTCACACGGTCGTGAAGCACGATGCCGTCCGGCAGACGTCGCCCCGAATGCCATCCTCCGCCCCCAAACCAGAAGTACACGCCCGTGGTGGGATAGAAATACACTTCTTCGTCCGGGTAATAATCATAGTCGTAGCCCACCGCGGCCTCGGGCGGCCCGGGCGGTGGCGGCGGTGGTGGTGGCGGTGGCGGACCCTCGACCACACAGCTCACCAGCATCGACACCGCGATTGCGCACATCACCGACAACACCACTCCTCCGGTCAGTTTCACATGCTTCACGACATCCCCCTTTCTCGTTTTCCTCATTCGGAACCACAGAAAACCTAGCCGCCATCCCGCCACGCGTCAAGCGGAGGCGGCCCCTCCGCGGAGAACGCCATCCTCGACCGGAACAAATCGCGCCCGTGAACCTCTTATCTCTGGTCGCGGACGTCACGACAATCTTTCGCGGTAAACCTGTCGTGCTGTACCGCTCAATTCACGGCAATCGGGAGGGGCGAATGAAAAGTAGTACGGCGAAATCGGTTTTTGCCACGGCGTGTCTCTGCGTTCTCTGCGCCGCAGGCGCCGTGGCGGCCACGAATACTCTGGAGGTCTTCAGCTTCGGTTTTGGGACGAATTCGACGTCCTACAATCCAACCATAAACCTTGGAGACACGGTTACGTGGGTGTGGGTCAGTGGTACGACTCATCACAGCACGACGGCGGCGCCGGGACAACTGGAGAGTTGGGACTCCGGTGCACAAACCAATGGATTCACCTTCAGCCATACGTTCACCAACTTGGGCTCATACAACTATTACTGCACGGTCCACAGCGAGAGTACCGGTTGTCGCATGGTGGCGCCAAAAATCGGGCAAATGACGGGGACCGTCACCGTTGTGCTCGGGAACCTGACGACGCCGTACGCGATCAACGCGATCACCCAGCAAGGAAGCGATATTCTCGTCAGTTGGATCACAGGCGGCATCTGCTTTACCAATATCCTCCAACGATCGACCGGCGACGCCACCGGCGGGTTCATGACAAATTTCACGGACATCTTCACCATCACCAACACCCAGGGAAACGTCACCAACTACCTCGACGCGGGCGCTCTCACCAATTTTCCCTTCAGCTATTATCGCGTCCGCGTCCCGCAATAGTTAGGGACGGCGGGCACCGGCCAATGTGGCCAAATCGCGGGAGTCTTCGAGCCGGCCCGATAGTATCCACAAGCCCCGGCGTGATGAGCCATCTGACGCCTTCGCTTTCGTCGTTGCGTCGACCGTCGCCTTCCGGTACGCTGCAGTTCGACTGGGAAACTGTGGCCAATCGGGAGAGAATCATGAGACGGATCATGAGGATCCTGTGGATCGGTCTGTTTGTGGTCACCCTGGGATTCGCTGAGGACACGAATCTCACCCTCACCGTTGACGGGATCACTTACAACAACGTCCGCTTCGCACACCCCACGCCTGCTACGGTCACGATCTTCCATTCCACGGGGGTGGCGACCATCCCCTTGGCGAACCTGCCGCCCGAACTTCAGAAGCGATTCGGCTACGACCCGAAGGCCGCCACGCAATGGGAACTCACGCAGCAGCAGATTGAGGCCGAGGCCGCCGAAGCCCAACGACAACAAGCCGCCCGATGGAAAGCCGCCCAAGAAAAGGCCGCTGCCGAGGCCGCCAAGCTCGAAGAGGCCCAGAGTAAAGCCGCCGCCGCCGAGGCCCAGAGTAAGGCCGCCGCCGCTGTGCAATGGAAACTGAGGGTCCAGAGCGTTCTGCCCGATAGCGTCATCGCGTGGGGTCGTCCGAGCGCAAGCCCCAAAAGATCCAAATCCATAACCATCCTTCTGGTGAATCCTCCGGGACTTCACGAACTCGCCGAGGGCGACGAGATAACCGCCACCGCTTATCGAGATGGCAATGCCATGGCCCACACCCGCACGCTGGAAAGGTGGGTCTGTGTTCAACCCGTCGCTTCGCCCATCACCGAGCAACCCAAACAGTAAAAGCCACCGACAGCATCCGCTACGTCCAAGCGGACATGCCCAACCGGGTGCGGGTGGACACCTATCTGATCCCGTTACGGGAGATTTCCAGACAAGTCGGCGACAAAATTGGCATCTGCCTTTATGCTTACTCCCCGAAACCGCCTCTGTCTGTGAACTCCGTCATGTTCGATACTTACAGGCCGCACAACACGTACACCGAATACGTTCTGACCCAGGGAAAAGGAGAGCCCATCGATCCTGCCAAAGTCCCCGACGGACGGAACGACAGGGTGCCCACGCAGCAGTCAGAAGGCGCCGCTACGCTTGCTCCTTCCGGTAGCTCGATACAACCCAGTCGCTGAGGAATTTGTCAGGATCCGCCAGCGCGGATTTGGGGATGGCAAATTCCGTCTGGCCGGCATTGGTCTTGATCAGGTTCAGACCGAACTGGTAGTCCTTGAACAACTCGCGGCAGAATTCGCTGACGGACTTGTTGTCGCGCTGGGCGCGGTCGACGATCTCTTCGACCGCGTCCGGCTCCAGCCGCATCTGCAGGTGGTGTTTCTCCGCGAATTTGCGCTCGAAATCGTGCACGAGCTGGCGCATCAATTCGCGGTGCTCGTAGGCCGGCTCTTTCAGGATGCGCTGCAATTCCGCCTCGGGGCGCTCGACCAGCCGCCGCGTGACCACGAATTGCCGCACGGTCGACGACGGCAGCTCGAACTTGAATTCGCGCAGGGCGCGCTCGCAGATGGTCAGCAGTCCGCGCGCGCCCGTGTTCTCCAGCGCCGCCAGTTCCGCCACCGCCCGCAGTCCTTCATCGGAAAAAATCACGTCGATGCCGAACGCGCTGAAGCTGGACTCATATTGCTTGACGACCGACCCTTCGCTCTGTTTCAGGATGTGGTAGAGGTCCTCGACACTGAGCTTGTCGAGAACGACGCGGACGGGCAGCCGGCCAATGAACTCGGGCTCGAACCCGAATTTCACGAAGTCCTCGGTTTGCCCGCGCCGATGCAATTCCGCCTCGGCCACGGATTCCACGAGATGAGCGCCAAACCCGATGTCCGCCTGACGGACCCGGCGGCGGATGATGTCCAGCATCTGGTCGAACGCCCCGCTGACGATGAACAGGATGTGCTTCGTGTTGATCGTCTCCCGCTTGACCTTCCCGCGCCGCTGGTACTCGAAGGCCGCCTGCAACTGCGCCTGGATGTCCGTGGGCGAGCGGAGCGGCACCTCGGTTTCCTCCATCAACTTCAGCAAATTCGTCTGCACCCCGCGGCCGCTCACGTCGCGGCCGACGATGTTGGCCGGCGTGGCGATCTTGTCGACCTCGTCGAGGTACACGATGCCGTACTTCGCCAGGTTCACGTCTCCCTCGGCGCGATGGACGAGCTCGCGCACGAGGTCTTCCACGTCGCCGCCGACATAGCCGGTCTCGCTGAACTTCGTGGCGTCCGCTTTCACGAACGGCACGCCGATCAGGTCGGCGATGGTCTTGATGAGGTACGTCTTGCCCACGCCCGTCGGGCCGATGAGCAGGACGTTCTGTTTCACGTAATCGCGGAGTTCCTCACCCCGTTCGGCCGCCTTGACGTGGTTGTAGTGGTCGCACACGGCGATGGCCAGCGCCTTCTTGGCGTCTTCCTGGCGGATAACGAAGCGGTCGAGGTGCGCCTTGATGTCCTTGGGCTTCAGGTGGAAATCGAATTCGATGCCCTTGCGTTTCCCGTCCTCGCTGGGCGGCGTGGTCTCCGCGCGTTCGGGTTGCGCGGCGAACACCACCCGGTCCCCGAACTCCTGCTTCATGAATTCGGAGAGCTTCCTCTGGATCTCATCCGGCGACGGTAATGGTTGGTCCGCACTCATGTCCTTGTATAGCCTAACTCACTTTGATGCATTTTCAATGCCGGTGGCGAGCGCCGCCGTGAACCGGGCCAGGCCGTCGGACGTGCCGACCACAATCAGGTCGTCGCCGCTGATCAGGCGCGTCGCGGGACCGGGCAGTTCCGTGACGATGCGACCCGTGACCGGGTCGCGACGTTTGATGGCGAGAACGTGCACGCCATAGTGGGAACGCGGCGCGATGTCGGCGACCGTGCGGCCATCGAGGTGGGCGGGAACTTCGAGCGTGCGCAGTTCGAAGCCCTCCGGCAATTCGACGAACACATCGCGGGTCTCGTCGCCTTCGTGGACGACGAACCGGGCCATCAACTGCCGTTTGCGCAGGATTTCCTGGCTGTACACGCCGAGAAGATCGCGCTTCGAGATCCAGCCGACGAGTTTGCGCTCCGTCAGGTTGTTGATGACGGGCAGGCGCTCGGCGTTTTCGCGCCAGAAAATGTCCATTACCTCCGCCAGGTTCTGGCGCGGGGTGACGAACTCGAAGGAGCCGTCCACGAGATCGTCGGCGATGACCGAGGACAGGGATTCACCCTGGTGCAGCACGTCTTTCACCGAGTGCAGGCGGATCGCGCCGAGAAACTTGCCGGCGCTGTCGATGACGTAGATGTTGTTGTAGGACTCCGTGAAGAATTGCTCGACAATCGTGCGGAACGGCGCCGTCTGGCTGATGGCGTGAGTGTCCTCGTGCAGGATGTCCTCGACACGCAGCGATTGCATGATGCTGCCCTCCGGCCCGGTGGGCATCACAATGCCCCGCCGCCGCAACGATTCCTCGTCGAGGGACCGGGCTTTGAGCGCCCGCGCCGTGAAATTGCTGACGATGCACACGAACATCAACGGCAGCACAATCTGGTAATTGTTGGTCTGCTCGAAGATCATCATGATCGCCGTGAGCGGCGCGTGGGTCGTGCCCGCGAGGACGCCGCCCATGCCCACCAGCGCGTACGCGCCCGACCCGGCGGTGATGTGCGGAAACAACCAGTGCACGCCGTAACCGAACGAGCCACCCAGCAGCGCGCCGACCATCAGCGACGGGGTAAACAATCCGCCGGCGCCGCCGGCGCCAAAGGTCAGCGACGACGCCACGATCTTGATCGGAATGAGGGCTAACAACAGCCCGATGCCGACTTGTTGGCGCAAGGTCAGGTTCACGGTTTCGAAGCCGTTACCAAATATATGCGGGTACCAAATGCCGATGGCCCCGACCATCAACATGCCGACCGCCGGTTTCAGCCAGTTCGGGATCGGGATTTTTTCGAATGCGTCCTGTGACCCAAACAGCGCGCGCACGAACAATATCGACAGCACGCCCGCCAACAGCCCGAGCACGAGATACGGGAGCAGTTCCCACGCGGACACGAGATCGTAGTGGGGAACATCGAAACGGGGCAGGTTCCCCATGCAACTCCGATACACCAGCGTGGAAATGACGGAGACGACCACCACGGGACCGAGAACTTCCAGGGCGAAATTGCCCATGAGGATTTCCATGGCGAACAACGAACCGCCTATGGGCGCATTGTAGACGGCGGCCAGCGCGGCGGCCGTGGCCGCACAGACCAGGACGCGAAGTTGTTGCGTGGAAAGATGAAACCGGCGGCCCGAGTACGACCCGATGGCGCTGGCGAGAAGGGCCATCGAGCCTTCGCGTCCGAGCGACCCTCCGGTGGCCACGGTCACGATGGCGGCCCAGTCGCGCGGCGCGGTTTGACGAAGAGAAATGTATCCGCCCTTGAGCGAAACTGCTTGCATGATGGTGGTGATCCCGCCGCCACGGGTCGGTACGCGGAAGAACTTGCCAATTAGCCCGACGAGGAGGCCGCCGACCAACAGAATGACGAGCCGCGAATACCACGGATTGTAATACGAGGCCGTCAGCAGGTTTTGGCCGCTGCCCCAGAACTGGTTTTGGAGGAACGAGATAATATGGGCGGTGGCGACGGTCGTGAAACCAACCATCATGCCGACGATGGGCAGCAATACCAGAAAAGTGTTCTCGCCGGGGGTGCGTTTGCCCAGGTGCGCGAAGATCTGCGCCTGGAATTTGCTGCTGATGGACCGAAACCGTTGCAGCAACGCGTTCATCGGGACATCTACTAACAAATCGGCGGGGTCTGGTCAAACTATGCCACGGTAAATGAAAGACTTGCAATCCGGTAGAATTGAGCGAATATCCGATACGGCGTGTCTGACTTAAACAAGGAGGTCTGGCGTGCCGATGTGATGGCCGGAAACCGGCCGGTAGTACCACGCAGAAACAAGAAGAGAGGGGGGAGTCAGGCAATATGACGCAACAAAGTCCGAAGACCGAACAGATCGCTGCTCGCGCCTACCAACTCTATCTCGAACGGGGACGTACCGATGGGTACGATGTCGATGATTGGCTGCAGGCCGAGTACGAATTGATGCAACTACCGGTTCGCAAAATCGCCGAGATGGCGCCGCCGAGTATCGAGCGCGGCCGGAGCAGGTCCAAATCCCTTATCGACCTCGTCCGCACCGCCATGTATTAACGGACCCAAATCCCGACATTACGAATCCGGTGCGCCCGCGACGGCGACACTGAGCGTCTGCTCCGACGGAGACCGCCATGGCGGAAGACAATCAACAGCCGCGGCGCCGCTTGACCGCCGAGGAAGTGCGCAAGAAGTACGGAATCGGCTCCATTCTCCTGCTGGCGTGGGAGATCTGGTGCATCCGCGATGGCTGGTTCCACGCGCAATACGAATACGTCGGCTTTTCGCGATTCATGGCCTATCTATCGGCTCCCGTTCTGGCGTTTTGCGTCATCATGGCGGTGAGCGCGGCGCGCGCGTTGCACCGGCAACGCGAGCAGCCCCGCCAGGATGAATCCACCGGTTCGCCCAGCCAACCGACTTGATGTCACGAACCAGAAGCGCCACTTCTTCCGGTTCTTGCGATTTCCTCAACAAACTTCCCCGTCATATCGGGGCGCCGCCCCCGTCGTGTCAGCGGCCAATCGCGCTCGCAGCGCCAACGTGAAGCAATTCCAACGCGCGATAAAGCTCTGACGGAGTGTAGATTTCATTAAAAAACGGACTGAGCAAATACGGCGCAGCATTCAAACAGCTGAAACTTATGCAGAGGGTCGCCAGTAATTCCAGGAGTTGAGCGCCCCACTGCGCGTTCGACAAATATGCGAACAACATCACATAAATTGCGGGAATGCATGGACCCAAATACCTCATCGAATAGCCGACCCCCGACGCGCTGAGAAGTGTGGTGACGAACAAGAAGCAGGCAAACCAGAGCAGCCCCTCTCTCGCGAGGAAGTTGGTTCTCCATTCCACCGCCGCTCTGGCAAAGGCAATCAATACCAGCACCAAGGGAACAATCAGGCACAAAGTGACGGGATAGTAGTCAAGCGACCGATTCACCGCGGCACGCACGAACGGGTAGTGCTGCATCGACCAGTCGTCCGGCTTGACCCACCCCGGCAAGACCGCTCCCGTCCTCACGTAGAATAAGATCAGCCACGGCGCAACGAGCAGGCCCACGGGAATCATCGAGTAAAATGCCCACCGGATGCGTTCACTCCGTGGCCTCGCCGTTTGTGCAAACACACAATACAGCGCGACGGGGACGGCGATCAACGCCGTCAGTTTTGCCAAAGCCGCCAAACCGAGGGAAAGTCCTCCCGCAAGCAACGTGGCCCGCCGGAATCGCTCACGATCCGACGCGATAAACAAGCTGATCGCCATGGCGACAAGACCGGTAAGAATGCTGTCGATCCACAGTTTTCGGGAGAGAAAGTTCAACACCGGATCGACGCTCACCCCGAGCAGGGGCAACCAATACCGGGGCGATAGCGCCGTCAGAGTCTCGGCCTGCTTGCCGATCAAATGTTTTGCGATGACAGCCACAGCCAGAATGCATAGAAAGTGGCCCACCCAGGAGATCAGGACGGCCGACTGAGGCGACCCGAACACGACAAAGGGGACCAGAAGCGCCGGAAACAGCGGCGGATGATAAAACAAGGGGCGGTTGTACTGAAACGGCGAGAACAGGGAAAGCAATTCCGTGCCTTGAAGCGTGTAGCCATGCCCGCTCGCCAAGTTGGTGGCCAGTTGCCAATAGATGCGCTCGTCGTTTTCAGAATGAGAGAACTTCAAAGTCTGCAGCTTTAGGATGGCGGAAAAAACGATGAAGAGTCCTGCGACCAGAAAATAACTTCGTTCTAGGCGATGACGCATGTTCTCCTAAATCTCGTTCGTCTGCGTTGAAGTGTTCGCAATCTCCGCGTGCCTCCTGATTACCCGTCGACCAGTCATCATCCGTGCGGAACGTGCACTCATCGTGTTTTCTCCCTTCATGTCGGCGGACGTAGCGGTGGGCGGCAACTGAGCCGCGCGTGGGCGGCCATGAATCGGGCCACGCGTTTCGGGTCCACCGTGTTTGACCACAGACCGTCCACCTTGAAGTGCGAACCGATAATGAATCCGTCGGCGGCATTGTAAAATTTCGCCAGATTCTGCGCCGTTACGCCCGAGCCAAGATACACCGGGATTCGGCAATGGTTTTTCGCATCGCGAACGTCGGCCAGCGATGGCGGGTCGCCGGTCACCGTACCCGTGATAATCACGGCGTCGCCACGCATCATCTCGACCGCCTCAGCCGTCTTGCCCACGCTGATGTCGGACGTGATCGCGTGCGAACTGTGCTTCTTCTTTACATCGGCCCACACATGGACGCGGTCCGCCCCGATCTGCTTTCGGTAGCGGAGCAGGGAAGCGGCGGATGACTGGATAAACCCCTCGTCAGCGATATGGGCGAACGCGAAGCCTTCGACACGGACGAAATCCAGCCGCGCCGCGTGCGCGACAGCCACCGCTTCAACATTGGCCCCGGCCAGCACCTGAACGCCGCACGGCAGTCGGCTTGCGTCCTTCACCGCGCGGGCAATGACCGACATCACGGAAACGATTTCCGGGCCGACCGCGCCGCGCAGGTACGGTGTGTCGTGCATGTTCTCCAGCATGATCGCGTGCACACCCGACTCGCGGTAGATCTTCGCTTCGCGCAACGCCGTGGCTTCAATCTCGCGCACGCGGCGCCCGCCGGCGGGCGTGCCGGGCAACGCGTCCAGGTGGATCATGGCGATAACGGGTTTGGCAGACGAAAAAAGCGGATTCTTGGCAGGCATGGCGAATTCATTATACCGGGCCGCGCGACGAAGCCAAGCGCGTTGTCGCCCGTGAGTTCTCTCTTGTGAGCGCCGCCCCAACATGGTTTGCTTTTCGGGATGCCAGCACCGGCGACCATGCAAGCCAATACCGAGACCGATGGAACGATCATCCGTCGTCTGCTTGCCCTCAGTTGGCGGTACCGCTCGGGGTGCATCAAGGTTTTCGTTTACCAGTTCCTCCTCCTGGCGATGGGCCTCAGCGGCCTCGGGTTGACGGGTCTGGGCATTGATTGCATCCGCTACCAGATGCAGCCGACGGTGACCCCGCCCCATTGGCCGTTCGGGATCGCGCCGCCGACATCGTGGACGCCCATGAACGTGCTGGCAGCGATTGCCGGGGTGATGCTCGTGCTGGCCTTGCTGCGGTCGCTGCTGTCGTATGCCTACAGTATCGCGGTGGCGGTGCTGGTGGAACGTTACATCGTCGTCGAACTGCGGGCGCGCGTGTACGAGAAACTCCAGCGCCTCAGCTTTCGCTTCTACGACGCCAACGAGACGGGCTCGATCATCAACCGCGTGACGGGCGATTCGCGCGCCGTGGCGAACTTCGTCAACAACGTGCTGATGCAAAGCGTCATCATGGCCCTGTCGCTGGCCCTGTACCTGTCGTACATGCTGACGATCCATGCCCGGCTCACGCTCGCCTGTCTGGCGGTGGTGCCGCTGCTGTGGGTGGTGGCGGCGGCGTTTTCGCGCGTTGTGCAACCCCAGTACGTCCGCAACCGCGAGCTGGTGGACCGCATGGTCCTGCACATTGCCGAGACGGCGCAGGGGATCCAGACGATCAAAGGCTTCGCCCGCGAGCGGGAACAATACGAGATCTTCCAGGCGAGCAATGATGAGGTTCGCACCCAGCAGCAGAACATCTTCTGGCGTGTGAGCGTGTTCGTCCCCAGCATTGGTATGCTCACACAAGTCAGCATCTTCGTGCTGCTGCTCTACGGCGGGCATCTGGTCATCACCGGCGAACTGCCCCTCGGCACCGGCATGGTGGTGTTCGCGGGATTGCTGCAACAGTTTTCAGCGCAGATCTCGAACGTCGCCCAGATCGCCAACACCATTCAGCAAAGCCTGGTGGGAGCGCGGCGCGTGTTCGAGGTGCTCGATGCGCCGGTCGAAATCGTCAGTCCGCCGAAGCCGATACCGCTCCCGCGCGCCCGGGGGATGATCCGCTTTGAAAACGTCAGCTTCGGTTATGGCGGCTCGGACGATCCCGAACTGCGGGATGTCACGTTCGCGACGCAGCCCGGCGAGTGCCTGGCCATCCTCGGCGCGACGGGCTCGGGCAAGACCACGTTGTTGAGCCTGATCCCGCGCTTTTACGACCCGCAGCACGGGCGGGTGCTCGTGGACGAAACCGACGTCCGCCATCTCAACCTCGACGACCTGCGCCGCAACGTCGGCCTGGTGTTTCAGGAGAGCTTTCTTTTCAGCAACACCGTGGCCGCCAACATTGCCTTCGGGCATCCACACGCGAGCCGGGAGGAAATCGAGCGGGCTGCCCGGATCGCCGCGGCGCACGAGTTCATTGTCAAGTTGCCGAGGGGGTATGACACCTTGCTTGGGGAAGGCGGCAAGGATTTGTCGGGCGGCCAGCGCCAGCGTCTGGCCATCGCCCGCGCGCTCCTGCTCGACCCGGCGATCCTGTTGCTCGATGACCCGACGGCGGCGGTTGATCCCGATACGGAGAAAGAAATTCTGGCGGCGATCGAGAACGCGATGCACGGGCGCACGACGTTCATCGTTGCCAACCGCATCAGCACGTTGCGTCGCGCCCACCGCATCATCGTGCTGGAAGACGGGCGAATCGTCCAGGTCGGCACTCACGACGAATTGATGCGGGCCAGCGGTCCGTATCGGCGAACGGCGGAGGTCCAGTTTGCGGAGTAGGGGCAGGCGATGACGACCAAACCGACAGTCACGATCACGCACATTCGGCGCGAGCCGGATGATGAGGACGAGATCAGCCAGCGGCCGCTGGAGTTGGCGCTGATCTGGCGCATGTTCCGCTACACGAAACCGCATGCGCGCAAGCGCAACTGGCTGTTCGCGCTGGTCATCCTGCGGTCGATCCAGTTGCCGATGCTGGCGTGGGCGATGGGCGCGGTCATCAACGGGCCGATCTCGCGCCATGACCCGCGCGGCGTGATGTGGGGAGCAATCGGGTTTCTCGTGCTCGCCGCCGTCACCCAATTCTGTTTCCATTTCCGCCAGCGGCTGGCGCTGGAATTGGGCGAATCGGTCATTCAGGATTTGCGGCGCGACGTTTTCCAGCATCTGATCCGGATGCCGATGAGTTTCTACAATCGGACAAAAATCGGGCGCATCATCAGCCGGTATACGTCGGACGCGGAAGCGATGCGCGTCGGCTGGCAGGACGTATTTTTCATCACTGCCGTGCAAGCCGGCCAGATGATCATCTCGGCGCTGTTGATGATCTGGTACGACTGGGTGTTGTTCCTCGTCGTGCTGGCGATGGCGCCGTTTCTCGCGGTGCTGAACTACCATTTCCGCCGCACGCTCAGTTACGCCAACCGCCAGGTGCAGGAAAGCTGGAGCCGGGTGACGGCGACACTGGCCGAATCGGTCACGGGCATTCGCGTGACGCAGGGATTTGTCCGGCAGGACGTGAACGCGGGTCTGTTTGCCGACCTGATCAGGGACCATTCGGATTACAACCTCGGCGTGGCGCGGGCGTCGGGCGTGTTTTTGCCGATGCTGGAATTGAACAGCCAGGTGTTCGCCGCGGCGCTGATTGTGGTTGGCGGGTATCGCGTGTTGAGCCCCGCGATTCACATGAACGTGGGCACGCTCATTCAATTCTTCTTCCTGGCGAACATGTTTTTCAGTTCGGTCCAGCCCATCGGCCAGCAATTCAGCCAGGCCATGACCGCGATGGCGGGCGCCGAGCGCGTGTTTCGATTGCTCGATACCAAACCGGATTGGGAGGAACCGCCCGACGCCCGCGAGTTGCCGCGCCTGGACGGACGCGTCGAGTTCCGCAATGTGATTTTTAGCTACGTCGCGGACCGGCCCGCGATCAACGACATGAGCTTCGTCGCCGAGCCCGGGCAGACCGTGGCGCTCGTTGGGCATACGGGCAGCGGCAAGAGTTCGATGGTCAATCTCATCACGAAATTCTATCTACCCCAGACCGGGCAGGCGCTTATCGACGGCTTCGACACGCGCGGCATCCGCGGGGACTCGTTGCATCGGCAGATGGGGATTGTCAGCCAGCAGAACTTCCTGTTCACGGGCACGGTGATGGCCAACATCCGCTTCGCGCGCCCGGCGGCGACGGATGAAGAAGTCGTCGATGCCGTCCGTAAACTGGATTTTCTCGATGTGATCGGGTCGCTGTCCGCCGGGTTTTCGACGCAGGTCGGGGAGCGCGGCGCGAATCTGTCGCTCGGCGAACGGCAACTGGTCTGTTTCGCGCGGGCGATGCTGGCAAACCCGCGGATTCTGATTCTGGACGAGGCGACGAGTTCGGTCGACGCGATGACCGAAGCGCGCATCCAGCGGGCGTTGACGCGGTTGTTGCAGGGTCGCACGAGTTTCGTCGTCGCCCATCGGCTCAGCACGATCCGCCACGCCGACCTGGTGCTGGTGCTCGACCACGGCAAAATCGTCGAGCGGGGGACACACCGGCAACTTCTCGCCGCCGACGGCGCCTACGCCGAGTTGTACCGGCAGTTCGTCAGGAGTTGAGAAAAGAACTGGCAGCCACGTTGTTCAAGGAGGTGGTCGTTGGGGCCCCTCTGGCAGCTTTAATAGGGCAGCGGCCGGTCTGGTTCACAACTTCTTTGCCGTGGTCGGGTGCGTGCTCCTCAGCCGGATAGGATGCTTCGACAAGCCCCGAAGACCTTCGAAGGGAACTCAGGACAAACTCTGCCGAGAAACAGCCCAGCTCGATGGATTCGTCTCGATTCGGGCGTAGTCCGCCGGGATTCCCTAACGAACCATCCAGGGGATGACGTAGGCATAGAGCGTCGTCACCACGCCGATCATGCAAACGAGCAGGACGCTGTGCCAGAACGTGAATCGGAAGAGCTGGGATTCTTCCGACGGTTTCATGCCGGTGGCGGCAGCGGCGACGGCGATGCTTTGCACGCTGATCATCTTGCCCATCACGCCACCGGTGGAATTGGCGGCGGCGGTCAGGATCGGGTTCAGGCCAATCTGCCGGGCCGCGGTCGTTTGCAGGTTGCCGAAGAGAGCGTTGCTGGACGCATCCGAGCCGCACAGGAACACGCCCATCCACCCGAGTAACGGGCTAAAGAACGAAAACAGGCGGCCGGTTCCCGCAAACGCGAGTCCGAGCGAGGAGGTCGCGCCGGAGTAATTCATCAGGAACGCCAGTCCCAGCACCGAAGCGATGGCCACCAGCGGCAGGAACATCTGTCGGAACGTGCTGACGAATACCCGAACGAATCGGGCTGGCGACAGACCGGCAAAGAGGGCCGCCAGCACACTGGCGATCAGGCAGGCCGTGCCCGGGCTGGCGAGCCAATCGAGATTGTATTTCGCGTCGTACGGCGACGCCGTCGCCACCACCGGTGGCATCCGCATCACGAGTTCATGAAGAGCCGGCCATGCGATGGAGATGCTGGTCCTGACGAGCACGGCCTTGAACGCCGGCAGGCCCCAGCACAAGACGCAACCCGCCAACAGCGCGTACGGCAACCAAGCCCGAAAGATTTCCGAGGCGGTGTAGCGGGTGGTCGGCGCCGCTGTCGTGACCGTCGCGTCGGCGGGAATGCATTCTTTCGGCTGCCAGATCTTAAACAACAGGACCAGACTCGCAATGGCCGTGATGGCGGCCAAGATGTCGGTCAATTCCGGTCCGATCAGGTTGGACACCGTCACCTGCACGACGGCGAACGACACGCCGCAGGTCAGGGCGGCGGGCAGCACGCCGCGCAGCCCTTTCCGGCCCGCAACGAGCACGACCATGTAGGCCGGCACGCAGAGAGAAAGCGGCGCGCTGATTCGGCCCGCGGTGGCGCTGAGGCTGGCGAGCGGCAGATCCGTGGCTTTGGCGAGCGTGAGGATGGGCAGACCGATGGCCCCGAATGCGACGGGAGCGGTGTTAGCCAGCAAGCAGATCCCCGCGGCCTTGAGACGGTTAAACCCCATGCCCGTGAGCATGGCGGCGCAGACGGCAACGGGAACGCCCGAGCCGGCGGCCCCTTCGATGAACGCGCCAAACGCGAACGCAATCAACAACGCCTGCAACCGGCAGTCGCTGGTCAACATCGCCAGCGAATTCTTGATCACCTCAAACTGTCCGGTCTCGATCGTGACCCGATACAGGAGGACCGCATTGAACGTGATCCAACCGATCGGGAGCAGACCGAACGCCATCCCCAACAGCGCTGCGGAAAAGATCCTGGCGGGCGGCATCCGATACACCAGCCAAACCATGAGAATCGCCGTGACCAGGCTGACGATGGCCGATATCCACGCCGGTTTCCGCCGGATCGCCAGCAAAAACAACAGCACGAGCATCGGCACCGAGGCGAACAGAGCCGACCACCCGATGCTGTGCGCCACCGGCGTGTAATCCTGTTGCCACATGCGGTTTCTATCGCTCCGGGGTCAGCAGACGCAGCGCTTCGGACTCGATGTGGTCGACCGAGATTCCGTACTTGCGCAGCAGGGCGTCGTAGGCGCCCGATTCCGTAAACGTGTCTTCAATCCCGATCATGCTCATCCTCGCGGGCGCGCGCCGCGCCAAGACTTCGGCAACAGCGCTTCCCAAACCGCCGTGGATGGTGTGTTCTTCAACCGTCAGGATCTTGCCGGTCTTGCGCGCCGAGGCGGCCAGAGCCTCGGCGTCGATCGGCTTGATCGTCGACACTTCCAACAGGTCAACCGAGACGCCCTTTTGGGCGAGACGGTCGGCGGCTTCGATGGCCATGCTCGTCGGGACGCCGCACACGGCGATAGTGAGATCGTTGCCGTCCCTGAGCTTGCGGACTTTGCCGATTTCGAGTGGAGGCGCGCCGGCGAAAAGCACCGGGGTGGGATTCCGGCAGATGCGGATGTATGCGGGGCCATCGCGGCGCAGGGCGGCGGCGAGGGCCTGGCGCAATTCGATTCCATCGCCCGGAACGACAACGGTCATCTTCGGCATCGCCCGCATGACCGCGATGTCGAGGATCGACTGATGGCTGGCGCCGTCATACGAATCCGAAAGCCCGGCGTAATTGCCGGCCAAAACGACCGGCAGTTTGTTGTAGCAAACAATGTTTCGTATCTGATCGGCGGCCTTCAGGGTGAGGAACAAGGCAAAGGTGCTGACGACCGGCCGCAACCCGCAGGTCGCCACGCCCGCGGCGATGTCCACCATGTTCGCTTCGGCCACGCCGACGTTGAAGAACCGGTTTGGGTGCTGTTTTCCAAACGCCGCGGTGCGCGTGCTCGTGGACACATCGGCATCGAAAACAACCATCTCGGGAAAATCCGGTGCCAGCGCAACCAGCGCTTCACCGAACGCGTCCCGCATGGCCACGGTTGGGGCGTTCACGGCAACGCCTCCAATGTTTGGAGCAGTTCCTGTCTCGCTTTGGCGTAGGTGGCGTCGTCGATCGGCGCGCCGTGCCAGTGGGCGTTGTCTTCCATGAACGACACGCCCCGTCCCTTGTGCGTTTTGTAGATCACGGCGACCGGCCATTGGCGCTGGTCCTTGACCCAATCGAACGACTCGAGCACGGCGGCGACATTGTGGCCGTCGTAAACGGTGGGCGCGACGTTCCAATTGAAGGCGCGGAGTTTCTCCGGCAACGGATCCATGGGCATGATCTGATCGCTGGGGCCGTCGAGTTGGACCTTGTTGTAGTCAATCAGCGCGACCAGGCGTTCCGGTTTGAATTTCGCCGCGGCCATGATCGCTTCCCACGTCTGGCCTTCGTTCAGGTCCCCATCGCCCAGCAGCACGTAGGTCCAGTAACGTTTCCCGAGCAACCGCGCCGCGAGCGCCATGCCCAAGGCCACCGAGGCCCCGTGTCCCAACGCGCCGGTGGACATCTCGACTCCCGGGGTCTTCAACATGCACGGATGCCCTTGCAGCCGGCTGTCGATCTGACGGAAGGTCTTCAGTTCGTCGATGGGAAAATACCCGCGGTGAGCCAACACGGTGTAGAGCATGCAAGAGGCGTGACCTTTGCTGACCACGAGCCGGTCGCGGTCCGGCCAACGCGGTTCTTCGGGATGGACGTTCATCGCGTCGAAATAAAGCGCCACTAGCAACTCGGCTGCCGACGCTGCCCCGCCCCAGTGGCCGGTGCCTTTCTCGTGCAGAATATCCAGCACAGTAAGGCGAAATTCCTGCGCCAGAACCTGGAGCATCGCGGCTTTCTCTTTCCGATCCTTCTCCCGGAGTACCGCCCGGGGATCGCGATGTGTCCTGGCCTGCATCCCGCGCCCGCCTCAATTGACGACGTTGATCGGCTTGCCCGCCAAAAAGGCGGCCACGTTTTCAGCGGTGACCTGCATCAACCGGCGGCGCGCGGCGAGCACCGCCCAGGCGATGTGCGGCGTGATCGTGATGTTCGGCGCTTTCAGCAGCGGGTTATCCGGGGAAATCGGCTCGGTCGTGATGACGTCCAGCGCCGCGCCGGCGAGTTTACCCTGCCGCAACGCCTCGGCGAGGTCAGCGTCGTTCACGAGCGGGCCGCGCGATGTGTTGATGAGATAGGCCGTGTGTTTCATGCGTCCGAGCAGCGCCTTGTTGATCATGCCGGTGTTCTCGGGAGTAAGATTGCAATGCAACGTCACCACATCGGATTCGGCAAACAACTCCGGCACCTCGCGCCAGGCGACGGGATACGACGGCAGGTTGCCGCGGAAGACGTCGTTGGCCACGACTTTCATCTTGAAACCCGCGGCGATTTCGCCGACGCGCCGGCCGATGCGTCCGAATCCGACAATGCCGAGGGTTTGGCCGGCCACTTCGGTCAGCGGCGTCCGCCAGAAGGACCATTCCGCCTTCGACCACTCGCCTTGTTTGATCAGGTCACTGTGCAACTGCGGCTGACGATAGAAATTCAGCAGCAGGGCGAACACGTACTCGGCCACGGCATCGGTGGCGTAGGTCGGCACGTTGGCGACGGCGATGCCGCGCGCCCTGGCGGCCTTCACGTCCACGACGTTGTAGCCGGTGGCGAGGACGCTGATGAATTTCAGCCTGGGCAACTTGGCGAGGGTGTCGGCGGACAGCGGCGCCTTGTTGGTGAGAATGATCTCGGCGTCTTTCGCGCGTTCGACGATGAGGTCGCCCGACGTGCGATCGTGGCAGACGAACGTGCCGAGCTTGGCGACCTCATCCCACGGATTATCGCCGGGATTGAGTGTATAACCGTCCAGGACAGTGATTTTCATGGTTATGGGAGGGTGAGCTTCGCCCACGCCTCGAGCAGTTTGCGTTTGGAGGCGGCGATCATGACGGTCGAGTCCTCGTCGCCCACGGGTTTGATTTCAAACGACACGGCCCCGCGTCGCGAGCCGTCAGCCCGCAGGTACCCAACGGCGAACAGTTCGCGCAGGAAGGCGACAATCTCGGGCACGTCGTTGGCGCTGCCCGGGTAACCGAAACGCGGATGCTGGTCGCCCCAGGCCGGGTCCTGCCGATCCTTGAAGTAGGCGTTGCCGATGTGGATATGGGCGATGTGTTCGCGAACGGGTTGCAGAGCCTGGGCGGGGGATTCACTGAGAAGCGGGATGTGACTCAGATCGACCAGCAGCCCGAAGTTCTTGCAGGACCGTTTGACGCGCGCGGCGATTTCGCGGGCGGTGCTGGCGGGACCGATCAGGCATTTCTTGTCGATGTCGCGGTCGAAGACTTCCAGCACGATGTTGCAGTTGGATTTCGCGGCGTGGCGGCAAAGTTCCACCAGGGAGTTCTCCAATCGGTCCATGGCGGCGGGCCGTTCCGCGGGGGCGGCGTCGCTGCCGCTGAGGAGGCCGACATCGCGGATGCCCATCTCGGCGGCGTCATCGACGGCGTGTTTGATTTCCTCGATGGCGCGGCGGCGGGCAGCTTCGTCGGCACTGTTCAGATCGAGTTTTTGCGTGAGCAACCGGGGTTGGCCGCCGTACTTGACCTCGACGCCGGCAGTGGCCAGGAGCGATTTCACTTTTGCGCGCACCGCCGGGTCTTTGATCCAGGATATCTCGATCACCTCGAAGAAATCGTCCGCCAGAATCTGTCGGCAGGTATCGAGGATCGGGCCTTCGCCTTTCATCGTGGACGGGAAGGCCATGAAATGGATGAGGCCGGGGCGGATGACATGGTGGAGTGGAATATTCATGCGATGTCCTTTGCGGCGCGAACTGTAACAACTGAGAGACCCGTCAACAAGCTTTGTAGTTTGGGCTACTTCGGCTCGATCGCGATCGCCCACAGGTCGGTCTTGCCCAGGTTATGGCCGACGTGGGTCGTGGCGTGCCGCCAGGCGATCTCGCCGGTTTTCAAGGTGGAGGTTTCTCTTCGGCCATCGGGCATCTCGTGTTGCAGCTCCGCTCCTGAGAGACAGACCACCACGCGGTCATGATGGGAATGCAGGGGTTCACTCTTTCCGGCACCCATCCGGATGTCGTACACCCGCCCATACTGGTTCTCGAAAAGCAGCTTGTAGTCCGGCGCCAACCCCGCCGTGCCCCATGTTTCGGAACCGCCCTTTCCGAGATACTCGGTCTGCACGATCCGCAACACCGAAGAACCGGTGTTCTTTACAGTCCCGGCTTGCGCCGGCCGAAACACGGTCTCGCCGCGCCCGACACTCTCCGTACGCGGCACCCCCGCCTTCAGCGTTACTTCAATCGATCCGTCGTCAAGGTAAACCGCCACGCTGGCCCGGTTGACGGGCAACGACACCGCCTCCCCCGGCGCCAGGGCCTGCTCGACGACCAGCACCTTTTCATTCCGCACCTTCTCGGTCTGGGTGACGGCCAACGCACCGGCCACGGGTAACAGAACCAGGCCAAGTCCGCAAAACCAATTCCGTATATTCATGTGAACCCCTCCTGATGAGTTCGGTTGTTGCCAGAATCGCCGCGGCTACTCGGGCAACGTGTAATTTTTCAGATATTCCGGTGTCGCCTGACGGTCCCAATTCGGCCAGTCCCTACCGTGAAAGTACAGCATGCGTTCCCGCATGGTCGAATCTCCGTCGAAACCTCATGATTCATTTAACTGCTTGTTGAGCCATACCCATAGTGGGCCGAGTCTGCCAGACTTCGCGCGATGCGGCCAGCGCTTTTGCGCCGAGCCGCACCCAAGGGCACCACAAGATTTCGCGATTGTGACAGGCAAAATGAAGCTGGCGGAGGGGGGCGAGATTCGACCTGGCCGGACGTTGCTTGACATTTTCTACGTGGTAACCACCCCGTTACGTCTCGACAAAGCCCGCCGTTTGTGCTGAGATCCTGCCAGCTAGGGAAGGGAGATCGCGTGCATGCTTTCCGCATGAGACGGGTGAAGTGAGACCGATTACGCGTGCGCTGCTGCTGGAGTTGGTGGGGATAGGGGATTCTGTTGCCCGAACAAATCGTCGGATCAGTCCTGCCCGGGACTCAGGGACGATTACACCAAGCGGTCATTGCGAGTCGCGCCATCGACAAACGGCCCGACGGATAGCCCCGCAAACTTTTACATATCTTTTACATGACAAATCCCTGAACGGCCATAGACTCATTACGCGCGCAAGAGCACGCATGAAAGGAGATCATGAAGCTGCAAACTGCGCTGTTGCCGGTTGGTTTACTGCGTGAGGGCGGTGAAGTCAGAGCAATCACCTGTGCGATGTTGCTGCTGGTGCTGGTGGGGTCGGGGGTTTCTGTTGCCCAAACCAATAGTTGGAACAGTCCAACCCGGGGATATTGGGACGATTACACCAAGTGGTCATTGAATGCCAGGCCGTCGACAAACGGCCAGACGCTCATCCTCATCGCCACGAACACGACCCTAGAGGTGACCATTGATTCCTACACCGCGGACAACTACCCGAACTCGATGATTGTGAGCGATCTGGTCGTCTCGTCTCTCGGCGTTGCGACCGATACACTCGAATTGTCCGAGGCGGGAACGACCACGCCCCTACAAGTTCTCGACACGCTCATCGTGACCAATGGCGGCGCATTGTATCTCGGCGACTCGGCGTTGTCCGTCGAGGGAGGGACGAACAGCGGATTCAGCGTGGACGGATCGGTCTTCATGGAAGGCAACAGCGTGCTGGATGTCACGCCATTGTTCTGCGTCGGGCTCGACTCGAACGCGCTGGGCAGCATTACCATTACGGGCGGTCAATTGTTGATGAGCGAGGGGGCCATCGGCATCAACAGTGCTGGCCAGATGATTATCTCCAATGCCCAAGTCAACGCGACGAATGACGTTTTCGTTGGATTGGGAGGCGGTTCGCAGGGCGCGCTCACGGTGTCGGCGGGCACCTACATTACGGCGCCCTTGTGCCGGCTGCTGGTGGGAATGGAGACGGGGTCGGTCGGTGCGGTGACGGTGAACGGCGGCAGCCTGGTGGAGACGAATTCCTTCATCACGATGATTGGCGACTATGGGGCGGGTCAGTTCAACGTACTGAGTGGCACGGCCATTCTCAGCGCGGTCGAAGTCGGCGGCGATAACGGCTCGCAGGGGACATTGACCGTGGCAGGCGGGGTGACCATGGTGCAAGGATTGATGGCGATCGGGTGCAGTTCCGGCGCGACCGGCACGGTGTGGGTGACGGGCGGACAATTGGTGCAGACCAACACCTATGTCGGGCCATCGAACACGATCAGCTTTATGCCGACATCCGTCGGCCAGTTCGGGAACGGGCTGCTGACGGTATCAAACGGCACGTGGCTGGGCGGCTCGATGATGGCGGGCGAGCAGTCGAACGCCATGGGCACGGTGACCCTGAACGGGGGAACGATGACGCTGTACACGAAGCTCGTCCTCGGCAATTGTTCCACGGGCGGGATCGGCGTGGTGAACGTGGCCGGCGGCAGCTTGTACGTCACCAACGCCGCGCACAATGCTGTCATTTACCTGAACAATGGCGAACTGAACCTCAGCGGTGGCCTGCTGCAGGCGGACATCCTGGTCATGACCAATGTCTGCGGCTCGTACATGAGTAGCGGCGGGACACTGGTCCTCGGAAACCTCGTCGACGGCATCCCGACCGCGTGGAAGCTGCAATACGGCTTCAACCCGCTGGATCCCACCCTGGCTGGCAAGGACCTCGATGGCACGGGATTTACCGTCCTCCAGGATTATCTGGCTGGCCTTGACCCGACCAACAGCGCTTCGGTGTTCCGTATCACGTCGATCCAGCCATCGGGGAACGGCATGGCGATCACGTGGTCGGTTGTCACGGGCAAGACGTACGCGGTCCAGGTGACGACCAATTCGCCGTCGAGCGGCTATACGAATCTCGTTACCATGGCCGTGCCCGCCTCGCCGATGATCACGCAGACAAACTATGTGGACGCGGGCGCCGCCACCAACAGCGGGCCGCGCTTTTACCGAGTCAAACTGGTCACGTCACCGTAAACAGGGAGACGAAACCATGCACACCATGAAAAATCGAGACAATGTCCGCAACGCGGGGTTTACCCTGACCGAATTGCTCGTGCTGGTGGGGGTGGGGGCGTTGCTGTCGGGCGTGCTGCTGGCGGATTTCAGCCAGACCCGGTCGGAGTTGTTGCGGGACGCGTGTGCCGCCAACATGAAACAGTGGGGCCTGGCCTTTCGCATGTACGCGAATGATTACAACGGGACATTTTACTACGATTCGGCGGGAGGGGGTTTTGATGACGCCACTGCTCCGCTTCGGTCGTATATTGCGGGTTCCAATATTGTGGGTTCCAACCTCTCGACAACAATACGCACCCTGAGAGTCTGTCCGTCACGTCTCGGGCAAGTCAACCTGTTTGGGAGCGCTTACGTTCACAGCTACTCGATGCCGATCGGTTTGGTCCACTACAAAGGGGGCTTTATCGCAGCGAATTCAAGTGTCAGTCCTTTTTACGGGAACTCCATTGCTCCCTATTGGCCTAATCTAAAGTGGGTGACGCAGCCCGCGCAATACCTGTTGCTGTTCGAGTCGAACGGAAACACGTTGCAGTGCGGCGGCTTGGTAGGGGCGGTGTCGACAGGTACAAGTGCCGATCCACTGCCAGCCATCGATCGGCATGGTGGGGCGGTGAATTGCCTGTTCGGAGACTTCCACGTCGAGTTTGTCTCCGCGCAGACGCTCACAAACCAGGACGCGATGGGCTGTGACTACCCACAACCTGATCCGTGGTTCGTCCTGAATTAGCCGGATTCTCAATATGACCGCACGAACGACAGATACGCGATACGGCAGGGCCGGAAGCCCGGGGTTTACCCTGACCGAATTGCTGGTGCTGGTGGGGGTGGGGGCGCTGCTCTCGGGCGGGTTACTGGCGGATTTCAGCCAGACCCGGTCGGAGTTGTTGCGGGACGCGTGCGCCGCCAACATGAAACAGTGGGGCTTGGCCTTTCGCATGTACGCCAATGATTACAACGGGACATTTTTCTACGATTCGGGTGGATTGCATTTCAGTGACTCCTCTACTCCCCTTAGATCGTATATTGGTGGTTCGGATCCCACGACAACATTGCGCAAGATGAGGGTCTGTCCGTCACGCCTCGGGCAAGTCAACCTGAATGGGCCCACAGGGATTGTCAGCTACCAGATGCCGGTCGGCATCGTCCGCTACAAAGGGGGCTTTATCAACGCGGATCAATCTGCCAGTCCTTTTTACGGGAACGCCCAGGATCCCTATTGGCCCAATCTAAAGTGGGTGACGCAGCCCGCGCATTACCTGTTGTTGATCGAGTCGAACGGAAACACGTTGCATTGCGGCGGCTTGGTAGTGGCGGCGATGACAACAGGTACAAGTGTTGATCCACTGCCACCCATCGACCGGCATGGTGGAGCGGTGAATTGCCTGTTCGGAGACTTCCACGTCGAGTTTGTCTCCGCGCAGACGCTCACAAACCAGGACGCGATGGGCTGCGGCCCCTCACCACCCGATCCGTGGTTTCTCCTGAATTAGCGGGATATTGGCGGAGGGGGCGAGATTCGAACTCGCGAGACCAACCAAGCTGCACAAATTGCGCATTTCCAAAGAAACGTGACACCAGAGAACGCTCTTGACGGGGATGGATGTTATGATGATCTGTTATGACACAACAAACAAAGATTATTCCCAATGGCCAGTTCCGTGACGATGTTGACGAGGAAAGCCGTCCAGCCGTCCTGCTTTATTTCGGATTGTCGTGTACAGACGCACCATCCAGTTTTTCCGCTTTCGTTGCGTCCTTGTCAGTGGCAGGATTCGTGACCGAAGGAGATGCATGATTATGAGCTTGCTCAAGATGATCGACGAGATCGACGCCCTGATCACCAACGGTACAAAGCCAGCTGCGATTAAGGCGAAGCTTTATGCGCTGAGAGAGCAAGCGCAAGCGTTGGATGGCGAGCTTTCGACGACGAAGGCAAAGTATGATCAGCTTGAGGCGAGGCACAACAAAGCGGTTGCGGATCGGCAAAAAGTTGAGGCGGATTTGAAGCAGCAAATAGCGGCACTGAAGGAAGCTCAGTCTCCACCAGTGGCGGCGTCAGGAGCGCCTGGCGATTTGAACGAAGTTGAAGTGAAGATTCTGCAATTGGTGTCTCAGAGGGCAGGGATTGGAGCCGGTCTCATCGGTCATCACCTCCAAATCAGCCGAACCAAGGCCGAATATCTCGCCGACAAGCTTGTATCGGACGGCTATCTCCATGACCTCATTTTCTTGGGCCAGCCAAAGGAGTATGAATTGGAAGAAAGAGGCAGGGAGTATTTGGTGAGGCATGGGCTGGCCTAAGAAGGCGTTTTCAAATTAGGACAACGCCAGACATTTCATCGGGTGATTTTGTAGTGTGGAAACCATCACAGGATCAGCCGGCCCACCGCTCACCGAACACGGACAGGATACCGAAACCGCTCCTGCACACCTGCGGACAACCCCGAACGCAGGCGGACTTGTTATGAAAGTGTGTTATGACAACTGGCCGCCTACTCATTTGGATCACGAAAGATCACATATTTACCAGGACAAATGAAGTTGGCGGAGGGGGCGAGATTCGAACTCGCGAGGGCCTTTGCAGACCCCACACGCTTTCCAGGCGTGCGCATTAGACCACTCTGCCACCCCTCCGAGTGCTGGGAGTGGATTGAGATTACTCTGGCGGTTGTTTTGGCGCAAGCTTGCTGTCGGTCAATGCCTGCAGGAGCCATTCCTCCTCGAGCGGGCTGAGGTTGAACCGCACCGCGGTCTTCTCAATGGCCTCGAGTTTGCTCATCGCGGGATGTTCCCGGCGCAAGGTGTTCAACCAATCCAGCGCTTTCGCGCGTTTCTCCGCTTGCTCCTTGCTCATGGCGTGTCCGTGGCGCCGTTACGGGGGGCGGTCGAACCCGAGGCGCGCAGCAATCGGTCGCGCACGGCGAGGCCAAGCCCGCGTGTCGGCGGCAGGATGGCCAGGATTACGTCGGCCCGTTGCGCGTCGGCGTCGCGCATTTGATCGAACAGCGTTTGCGCATAGAGCCGGCTGTCACCGTAGTTCGCCAGAATATAAAAGGTCTTTCCCTCCCGTTTCAATTGCTCGACGCGACGTTTGAGGGCGATCACGATTTCGTTCCCCTCGCCATCGAGCAATTCGACGCGGGCGCGCGGGGCGTAGTGCTTGAGGGACATGCCGGGAGCGGCCAGACCCGCCCGCGCGGTTTCGTCCTCGACGACGGACGCCAGATGCACTTCGCCGATGACCTTCTCCAATTCCTCACGGGGCACACCGCCGGGACGGAGGATTGCGGGCGGCGATTGCGTGAGGTCGAGGACGGTGGATTCGACGCCCATCGGGGTCGGTCCCGCGTCCAAAATCATGTCCACGCGATTGGCCAGGTCGTCGAGGACGTGCTCGGCTCGGGTGGGACTGGGGCGGCCAAACCGGTTGGCACTGGGCGCGGCAATCGGGGCGCCGGTCGCCTTCAACAATGCCGCCGCCACGGGGTGCCACGGCATGCGCAGGGCGACGGTCGGACGATGCGCGGTGACTTCGCCGGGAACCTGGTCGTCCTTTTCGACGACGAGGGTCAACGGTCCGGGCCAGAACCGGCTGGCGAGCAATTCGAACGACGGCAGCAACCGTTTCATCAGCGGCCGGGCCATCGTCATGTCGCGCACGTGGACGATGAGCGGGTCCCAGTCGGGGCGCTCTTTGGCGGCAAAAATCTTGTGGATGGCCTTCAGGTTGAGGGCCAGCGCGCCGAGTCCGTACACCGTTTCGGTGGGGAAGGCGACGAGTCCGCCCCCGCGCAGAATGGTCGCGGCGCGCTCGATGAGTTCGGGCTGCGGCGATTGAGGGTCAATGGGGACGATGTTGTTCATTCGTCGCCGAAACAACTGCCAATCGACCGGGCCATGCGAATGGCCTGCGAGTGTGGCAGGACGAGGCGGGGAGCGTGGCCGGGGATCGACAGGGGCACGCTGGTGATCGTGTCGCCGCGCAGGCTGACCATGCGATTGAACTTACCCGCGGCCACCATCTCGACCGCGGCGGTTGCAAACCGCGTGGCGAGGAACCGGTCGAAGGGTGTGGGCGTGCCACCGCGTTGGAGGTGGCCGAGGATGGTGTAGCGGGTTTCGAGGCCGGTGCGTCCTTCGATTTGCCTGGCGAGGATGGCGCTAATGCCACCCAAACGAACGGCCTCGGGCGAGCCGGCAATGCGATCGCGAACGACCACATTCCCGTCGACCGCGCGGGCGCCCTCGGACATGACGACGATGCTGAACCGTTTGCCGCTACGGTTGCGTTCCATGATTTTGCCGCAGATGGAGTCGAGCCGATAGGGGATTTCGGGAATCAGGATCACGTCGCCACCGCCGGCGACACCGGCGGTGAGCGCGAGCCAGCCGGCGGTGCGGCCCATGACTTCGAGGACCATGACACGATGATGGGAGGCGGCGGTGGAGTGAAGTTTGTCGACGGCTTCGGTGGCGGTGGTGACGGCGGTGTTGAACCCGAACGTGAGATCGGTGCCACGCACGTCGTTGTCGATGGTTTTCGGAACGCCAACGATGCGCAGGCCGAGTCGGGACATTTTGTGGGAGCACTGGAGGGTGCCATCGCCGCCGACGGCGATCAGCGCGTCCAGCTTGAGCCGGCGGTAATTGCGGACGACGTCGCCGGAGGCGTCCCGGGTGCGTTCCGGCTGGCGGTGATTGTCGACATAGCAAAAGGGGTTATCACGGTTCGTGGTGCCGAGGATCGTGCCACCCTGGGTGAGGATGCCGGAAACGTCGTTCCAGTGGAGCCATTTGCCTTTGCCGCGCACGAGCCCGCGAAACGCGTCGTAGAAGCCAAACACCCGGATGCCATGGTTATTCATCGCCGCCTTCACGACCCCGCGGACGACGGCGTTCAGGCCGGGCGCATCACCACCGCCGGTTAACAGTCCGATTCGCTGGATTTGTTTCACGGGTGGCAGTGTGGCACAGCCCAAGGATGGTGAGAAGCAGGTTTTTCTTGCGGGCACTGGCGCGGCGTGGAACACTGGGCGGCACTTGCCCCATGAAGAATACGGCCATTTTACTGATCGATTGTCCCGACCAAAAAGGGATTGTGGCGTCGGTGTCGGAATTCCTGTTTCGCCACCAAGCGAACATCCTGCACGCCGACCAGCATCAGGACAGCGATCGGGGGCTGTTCCTGACCCGTGTGGAATGGGACCTGACGGGGTTTGGCCTGGCCATCGCGGACTTTGGAAAGGCGTTTGCGCCCATCGCGGAGAAATTCCGGATGCGATGGCGGCTGGAGTTGTCGTCGAAGCGTCAGCGCGCAGCCATTTTTGTGTCGAAGTACGACCATTGCCTGGCGGATTTGCTCTACCGGCACGAGAGCGGGGAACTGGAGTGCGAGATCCCGCTCATCATCAGCAACCATCGCGAGGCGGAACGCCTGGCCGGGTTTCACCGGATCCCGTTTCATATGATCGCCGTGAAGGAGCTCGGCAAGGCGGAGGCGGAGCGGCGGGAACTGGCGTTGCTGACGGAGAACGCGATCGACCTCGTGGTGCTGGCGCGGTACATGCAGATTTTGTCGGCTGGGTTTGTGGGGCAATACCCGCAGCGGATCATCAACGTGCATCATTCCTTCCTGCCGGCGTTCAGTGGGGCGCGCCCGTACCAGCGCGCGTTCGAGCGCGGCGTGAAATTGATCGGCGCGACCAGTCATTATGTGACGGAGACGCTGGACGAGGGGCCGATCATCGAGCAGGACGTCGTGCGCATTTCCCACCGCGACCAGTTGGAGGATCTGGTGCAAAAGGGGCGCGACCTGGAGAAGGTCGTGTTGTCGCGCGCGGTGCGCTGGCACATCGAGCACCGGATTCTGGTCTACGCGAAGAAAACGGTCGTGTTCGACTAGGCGCCGACGGTGAACTGTCCGCTGGGAAGAACCTGCCGCCGGTCAGGCGCGTTTTTGTCGCGTACGACGCCGGGCGTTCAACTTTGACAGGCGACGGCTGGCATCTCCATGGATAATTCTCAGGGGGAATGGGCGTCACGACTTGTCCCGGATCCATGGTTTCCCCCGAAAACACTGGCATTTTGGTGGTGGGAGCGATGATGGCGCAAAGGCCGTCGGCGGAGCGAGATTGGGTGGAAGGTTGTGGATTCTTTCTGGCATTGCGGGTGCTCTACGTAAAGCATCTGTATGGTATCCAAGGCTACACGTGCGCGAAGCAAACACCTCCTAGTCGTCGAAGACGATGAAGCGGCTGGCGAACTGGTGTGCGACGCGCTCAAGGACGCGGGCTTCAAGACGCACTGGGAGAAGGACGGCATTGATGCGCTGAATTATATCCTCGAATCGAGGCCCGACGGGATTGTGTTGGATCTGCTGCTTCCCCGGCTGAACGGGTTCGAGATTTGCAGCATGGTGCGCAAGAGCCGGTCGATCCAGTGGACACCGATCATCATGATGTCGGGCCGCGTCGAGCACCACGACAAAATGCAGGCATTCGAACTGGGCGCCGACGACTACGTGAGCAAGCCGTTCCGGCTCGAAGAGCTGGTCGCGCGCGTCGAAGCCGTGCTCCATCGCAACTCCGGGCGAAACGAACCCACGCCGTTTGCCGGATCGTATAACAACTGACGATCCCGGCGTCTGCCGGTATTCCCCCATCCGATTCCGTGTATCCGCCTTCGTGCGGCGCACCACGCCGCGGCAACCGTCGCTCCGAGCGTCGAGCCAATGTTGGTACGCCCGAGGTGAGCAAGTTAGAACCCTCGACGGCTTGATCGACTGGCTCCGCCAACTGTGGAAGTTGCATGACGTATTTGCAGCGGACCCAGCGGTAGCAGCGATGTTTGCTGGCTAAAGTGCCT